>PVBE010546596.1_pt1 | contig 495125 bp, 404 predicted proteins | sample 1631181 | NCBI WGS metagenome assembly PVBE01 (sample SAMN08397723, study PRJNA350692) | Marine metagenome, whole genome shotgun sequencing project. | isolation source: water | place: Pacific Ocean | collected 2012-04 | reverse complement strand
CGGTCCATCGGATCCGGGCAAGCGGCGGTCTTCCTTGACAGGGAGGCAATGCCCTGCAAGGAACGCAGGAATCAGCCTTCCCTGCCGCGCCATGGCCGTTTTTTGGCCAAATCACACTTTCCTGGCGGGCCTGACCGCCATTCCTCGCCTGCACAGGTGGACAGAGGGATGGGCGCAGTTGCCCCTCCTCGACTGTCCGGCCCCTCCAGGCGGTCAGTTCCTTCGGGAGTTGGCCGCCACCTTTCGACAGCACACCCCCTACCAGAGACAACAACCATGAATAACCTGCTCAGCACCAAGCACGTACCCCTGACCGCTTCCCTGGTCATCGGAGCCCTCTCCCTCACATCGGCGCCCGCCTCGGCGCAGATGCGCTTTTCCATTGATGTCAACGGGCACACCACCGGTGCCGCCAACAGCTTCTCGGGCACGCCCATAATGGGCGGTGATATCCTGGTGCCCGCCACCGCCGACCGGCGTCCGGCCATGGGCCCCCTGCCCACCCCCGGCACCCACATTCCCGAGGCCGCCATGGGCCTTGGATTGACCGCCAACATCAACGAAGTCGATGCCCTCTCCTATGGAAAGGACATGCGCCTCGACGATGGCACCAAGATGGATCTCGGCCGCGTCTGGTTCTCCGTGGATGACTGGACCTTCGGCATCCCCGGCCTGGGCATCGCCCCGGCGGTCCAGAGTGAGTACCCCTACGGCGACTCCACCGCAGATGTCTACGTCAGCCAGGGCATCGCCGCGACCTTCCCCGTACCCCCGGTCATCACGCCCCACCGCGCCTTCGTGGACGGTGACGGCCTGGCCAGCGGTAGCGGCTTCGCCTATGTGGGCTCAGGCCTGATCGAGCCCGCCGGCGCCGCCGCAAGGGACAACCTCGACGCCGTCGACTTTCAGACGCAGTTGGAGGGCTTCCCGGAGAACGGCGTCTACTACTCCCTCGACTCCTACATGGTCCACCCGGTCACGGGCAACTACAGCGTCGGCTCGGCCCCGGCCAACTATTTCGTCGGCGGCGACATCCTTGTGACAAACTCACCGACGTCTGGTCCGGCCCTCTATGCCGCTGCTGCCCAGCTCGGCCTGGACATGGTCGGCGGCCCCGACAGCGACGATGTGGACGCCTTGGTCCTGGCTGAGAACGGCGACGGCCTCTACACGCCATCGCGCGTTCTCTTCGACTGGCAAAACGGATCCTGCGACATGCTGTTCTTCTCCGTGCGTCGCGGCTCCGCTGTCATCGGTCAGCCCGACAGCATCTTCGGTCTGCCCATCGAGCCCGGCGATATCCTGACCACCCCCCTGCACCAGCAGTTCGGCGGTCTGAGCCCCTTCCCCGGCATCGTGGTCGCCGCCGAATCTCTCGGACTGGCCACCATGCGTACCCCTACGGGCGCCAACATACCCGATGATCTGAACGCCGCGGACATACTCGAGCATCGCCCCACACTCTTCGAGACGACCTTCTGCGTCTGTGACACCTCCGCCCCCTGCGGCAACACAGACCCGACCTGGGGCTGCTCCAACTCCACCGGCAGCGGTGCCAGCCTGGTGGCCAGCGGCGACAGCAGCGTCTCCGGCAACCTGAGCCTGACCGCCTCCAACATGCCCACGAGCCAGTTCGGGGTTGGCATCATCGCCCCCTCGACCATGGTCATGCCCTTCCGCGACGGCAAGCTGTGCCTGACCGGCGGCATCGTGCGCCTCGGCATCCGCGGCACGGGCGGAGCCGGCAGCTTCACCTTCTCCAACACAGTGGCCCTGGCCGCCGCCCGCGGTGTCGCCATCGCCCCCGGAGACACCTGGTACTTCCAGGCCTGGTACCGCGATTCAGCAGGCCCCTGTAGCTACGGTTCCAATCTCACCAACGGCGTAGAGGTGCTGTTCTACTAGGGAGTGAGCTTGGTTCTTGCCGGCCCCGGCCCCGCATGACGCGGGGACGGGGCCACTTTCGTGGGATTTCAGGAACCACGCGGAGACGGCGCAACACTCACCGAAACCGGCATCCGGGCCACCAACGGCGGCCCGGCGGACCACCCGCCAGACGGGCGGGTCCGTGCCAGGATGAACCCCGGAGACCCGATCCCACGGACGCCCATGCGCACCCCCCTCCTCTGCCTCACGCTGCTCTGCCAGCCCCTCTTCGCCAACACGGTCCTCGCCCAGGCCCCGCGGGCCAACGCGCCGACATCCATCGACCGCTATCAGCTGATCGACCTGGGAGCGGCCAGCACCGGCAGCAAGCTGCGCACCCAGGTCGTTGCCCCGGCGACCTGTGAAACAGCTCCGCTCGTCACCCAGCGCATCCAATAGGCCCCCACCCACCTCGCCGCGGGCCAGCGCCTGGCAGCGCTGCGGCCCCCGGGAGTTGGGCCGGCTCCGGGTAGGGATACGAACTCGTCCTCGGCAACCTACGGTTTCCAGCTAATGGCCGGAGATGCGGGCATACGCGAGGCTTGTGGTGGAGTATCCTCTAGGTCCTAAACTGCTCATTTCGTTATGCCCACGACTGCCCCCAAACAAACCATGGATCACGCCACGCTCTCCTGGGAAGGCCACCGCCTAGAACTGCCCGTTGTCGAAGGATCGGAGGGGGAAAAGGCCATAGACATCCGTCGCCTGCGCTCGGAAAGCGGCCTGACGACCCTGGATCCGGGCATGGCGAATACGGGTGCCTGCTCCAGCGCTATCACCTACATCGATGGCGAGCGTGGCATCCTGCGCTATCGGGGCTACGCCATCGAGGAGCTGGCCGTCTCATGCTCCTTCTTGGATGTGGCTTGGCTCCTGATTCAGGGCGAGCTGCCCACGCCTGAGCAGTCAGATACCTTCCGCACCAAGGTCACGCGGCACACCATGCTGCACGAAGACTTTGGACGCTTCTTCGGGGCCCTGCCCAAGGATGCCCACCCCATGCCAGTTTGCGCGGCCGCCGTCGGGGCCCTCTCGACCTTTTACGACGCCCCGGAAGACGAGGCCAGCATCAACACGGCGGTCATTCGCCTGCTGGCCAAGATGCCGACCATCGCCTCCTACTCCTACAAGCACTCCATCGGGCAGCCGCGTCTCTACCCGCGCAACGACCTCGACTACTCCTCCAACTTCCTGCGCATGATGTTCGGGAATCCCTGCGAGGATTATGAGGTCAGCCCCCTTGTGGCTAAGACGCTGGAAACCCTGCTCATCCTGCATGCCGACCACGAGCAAAACTGTTCGACGAGCGCCGTACGCCTGGTTGGCTCGTCCCGCTCGCACCTCTTCGCCGGCATCTCCTCCGGGATAAACGCCCTGTGGGGCGAACTACACGGCGGAGCAAACCAGCGTGTGATCGAGATGCTCTCGAGCATCGCCGAGAACGAGGGCTCGGCCGAGGAATTCCTACGGCGTGCCAAGGACCGCGACGACACCACGCTCCTGATGGGCTTCGGGCACCGCGTCTATAAGAGCTACGACCCGCGCGCCTCCATCCTGAAGGGCATCTGTAGTGATGTGGTGAGCCGTAGCGGCTCATCCAGCCAACTACTGGACATCGCCCTCAGCCTGGAAGAGATTGTGCTGCGCGACGACTACTTCGTTTCGCGCAACCTCTACCCGAATGTCGACTTCTACTCGGGCGTGCTCTACAAGGCCCTGGGCATCCCCGTGAACATGTACACGGTTCTCTTCGCCCTCGGGCGCCTGCCGGGCTGGATCGCTCACTGGCTCGAAATGCGCCAGTCGCCAGAATTCCGCATCGGCCGTCCGCGCCAGGTCTACACCGGACCGACGGAGCGCCCGCTGCCCTCCTAGCAGCCTGCGTCGCGGGTAACTGACCCGTGTGGCCCGAGCGGAGATTCAGTGAGTCTGTGGCGCGAAGCCCTGGCGCCTACTTCTCTGCCAGCAGTTCCGCCACGGCCTCAAGCAGCTTCTCGCCGCGCAACTTCTTGTGACGGATGATTCCCTGGCGGTCGATCAGGATCGTGGCGGGGATCGAGTGGATGGCAAAACGCTTGCCAAGGGCCGCTCCCCAACCGCCGCCATCATAGACCTGCCTCCAGGTCATCTTGTGCTCAGCCAGCTTGGTGCGCAGGGTCTCCTCATCGAAGAGCGGTCGTACGCGCTGCCCGCTGGCCTGAGCCTCGGCTTGGCTCTCCTTGGTTACCTTGTAGTCCATGCTGATGCCGAGGATCTCAAAGCCCTGGTCGTGGTACTTGCCGTAGGCCTCGACGACACTGGGCATCTCTCGGATACACGGCCCACACCATGTGGCCCAGAAGTCGATGAGCAACACCTTGCCCTTGAACTGCCCGGGACGCACCTCATCACCGTCCAAGTCCACACCCTGGAAGGCCGGCAGGGGAGCGCCGATGCGAGTCTCCCGCAGGATCGGCAACTCATCCAGCAGACGCTGGAGGCGGGCCTGCACCGAGCTTTCCTCCTTGACAAGCTCCTTGAGCACGCGCTCGCACTCATCGAAACGACCAGCTTCCGACAGGGCCTTGGTGTAGTCCATGGCCACTCGGTAGTAGTCCAGGGCAAAGCCGTGCTCACCCTTGATTGAGTCCAGATCAGCGCGGCGTGTCGTCAAGGCCTGGAACACCTCCCCGAGGGAGTCCGCCGCCCCGCCCGGATCACCGAACACCCGCGCCCGGCTCATTCCGATGAAGTGCACGGCTTGCATGGCTGTCAGCGTGCCCCTCCATTCCTTGGCGAAGGCCTCCATGACGGCGACGCGCCGCCGGTACCAGGGCTCGCGCTCGGCCGTGGTGCGCGGAGCCGGTTCAGGCTCGGGCAATGCCCCCCAGGCTTGAGCGGCGGCGGCTTCGCGCTCGGCGCCCGCCTGGTCCTGAAGCAGAAGCGCTGCGGGTTGCGGGGCGAGGCAGGGGACAGGTACGAGGAACAGGCACAGGGCGGGGCTGAGCAGCATGGCTTGGCTTCAGGGTGTGGCGTGGGCGGTGATTCGAACTGGCCCGCCAGTCTACCCCAAGCAGCCCCGGCCCGCGCGCCCCCAGGCGTCAGCGCAGGGTCAAGGCCGTGAGGTTTGTGTAACTTCCTGTTCCTGCGGCCGCATCCTGGACAAGCCCCTGGAAGAACAGGGTCAACCCCGCCAGAGGCGGGTTGGGCGGCCATTGCAGGTTCACGGTCAACTCGCCATCCGCCGGCATGGGGCCCCATTCACCGGAACGCGCCGCGCTGGGCTTGAGATCAGGCGCCAGCCATGGGGTGTTGGAATGCGGTCAGTCACGGTGGCCAGTTCAAGGGTAACGACACTTGCGTGACCGCCGACAACCGTCAGGCGCGCACTTCCGCCCAGGTCGGAGGTGCCACCGGCGGTGAGCTTGTCGCCACCACCGCTGCGCCCCGTGCGCCGGTCATTCTGCGGGTAGCTCGGCCAAGCCATGCGTCCGGGGCTGCGCCCGCCTCCCAGATCGTAGAGATTGATCCAGGCGTGCTCGAAGAGGAACGAGATGACCGCCGGCTCATGGTCACCGTCCCCATCCTCATCGCCGATGGTCGGCCCATTCATGGCCGAGAAGCCCAGTGGGCGCAGGAGGAACCCAGGAAGGTCATTGCCTTCGGCGTCGACACCAGAAACGAATCCCTCCCAGGCGTGCCTCTTTGTGCGGCAACCGCTTACGCCGGCCGTTACGACTTGCGATTAGGTCCGGGCAAAATGCGCCAGCCAGTCACCGTCTCCAATCACCGGTGCCCGCGGAGTCCGATCGCCGAGCCTGTAGGTCCAGGCTGGCTGCTGCTCACCGTCGGCCCTGCGCGCCAGCACCAGTGTGCGCCGGTAGAGGCCATCGTCCTGATCGTAGCCGTGAAACCCCTCTACGCCGTCGAGCACGCTCAGCAACGCCTGCAGCGCCGGCAGATTCTCACAGAAGTGCAGCTCACCCCGGACGCGGGCCCCTGGCATGCCACCCAGACGCAGGCCGGGGTAGGCACCCAGATTCTCCAACTGCCCGCTAATACTGGCCGCCTCCTGTTTACGAGCCTTCCCCGCCAGCGCCATGTGTCCTTCCCGGCACTGGCCGGCCAGGAGCGTGCCGTAGACAAATACATGGGGGATTAGGGCTGGGGCCAGAACACCGGCTGCTGCCGCATCAAGTAGGTCCGTGGGCAATCCGTGCTCCACCAACCCTCCCCGTACAAGCTCTGCGTATCCAGGTGCCGGTGCCAGGGCATCAGCGGAACGACGCGCGGGATGCACACAGTAGGTCTGGGCCCGACGCTCCCTGCCGTCAGCACAGATGACAGAAACCTCGCGCCGGCGATACACGTGGGGATAGCCCTCTTTTCTGTCAAGGGCTCGCCAAGCGCTGAAGCCCGCCTCAAACAGCGCTCCAGGGGTTGCCTGTCCCAGACAGGGCGTGATGTCCAGCACGCCGCCGCCTCGCGAACCGGACTCCAGGCGGAAGGCACACTCCCAATCAGGCAGCCACGCCGGCTCCAGGAGCTCCAGCAGCCCCGTCGCGAACCCGTTATGCTCGCACCAGCGGTGCCAGTCCGACCGGTGAAGGTTGGACCCGTAGGCGAAGTAGGGGAGCGCGGGGATGGGGGGCTGCACGATGCGTCGGGGGACGTTGGCCCGGGGGGGCACTGATCCAATGCCCGGTCACGCAGTGCTTGCAACGGCGACCAAGACCTCCTGGATCTTGGCAACCAATTGGGCCGGCTTGAAGGGTTTATGGAGAAAGGGCACATCGCCTTCTTCGATGCCGTGCTGGATGAGGGTTTCCTCTGTATAGCCACTCATGAACAGCACGCGCAGCTCGGGCTGCTCGGCATGCAGCTTCATATACAAGGCGTGACCGCTCATTCCCGGCATGACCACATCAGTCAAGAGCATGTCCACCTGTCCCCCGTGTTCGGCGAAGGCCTCCTCCGCCTCAAGCGGACTGCGGGCCTCGAGCACCGTGTAGCCAGTGGACTCCAGGACCCGGCTGACTAGGCGCAGCACAACATCCTCGTCCTCAACCACCAGGATGGTGCCCACCCCGGCGGGCACCTCCCCTTCCACGTCGCGCCCCTCCTGCTCATCAACGGCCACTGAACTCATGGGAAGGATCACTCTGAATGTGCTCCCCAGGCCAAGCTGGCTAGCCACATCAATGTGGCCCCCCACTTGGCTGACGATGCCGTAGACCGCCGAGAGCCCCAGGCCACTGCCCCGGTCCGGCGAGCGCGTGCTGAAGAAGGGCTCAAAAATGTGCGCCTGTGTTTCCTCGTCCATGCCGCAGCCCGTATCAGTGATATACATTTCCACATAGTCGCCCGGATCGAGCTGCAGCCGAGCCGCCCGCTCGCCCTCCAGGCCATGCAGCACGGTCACCCCCAGCTCAATGTGCCCGCCGCGCGGCATCGCATCACGGGCATTGATGACCAGGTTCAGGATCACCTGTTCCATCTGCATGGGGTCGATGAGAACGAGCGCGTCATGGCCCGGGCGGTTGATCGCCAGTTCACAGCCCTCCCCCACCATGGTGCGCAACATGGGCAGCAGCTCATCAACCTGACGGGTCACGTCAACCACGCGAGGCTGCAGCACCTGCTTGCGACCAAAGGCCAAGAGCTTACTCGTCAAGAAGGCCGCCCGTTCCCCGGCGCTGCGAATCATGCTCACATCCCGCCGGTCCTCGTGGGAAAGCCCCTCCCGGGACAGCAGGATATCGCTCATGCCGATAATGCCGGTTAGCAGGTTGTTGAAGCCATGGGCCACGCCACCGGCCAGGCGTCCGAGCGCCTCCATTTTTTGGGCCCGGTGTAGTTGCTCCTCAATGCAGCGTTCCTCCGTGCGATCCACCAAGGAACCAATCCAACCGCTGTGTACGCGTTGGATGGAAACGACGACATGGTGCACTCTCCGCTGGCCATCGCGCACCGTCAGATTGGTCCAGTGGCGGAGCTCGTGAGCGCCACGTCCGTCCTCCTCGAGCACGCCCCGCAACCACTCCCGCCCCTGCTCGTCCAGGTAGGCCGTGAAAGGGTGGTTAATGGCCGCTTCTGGGTCGAAGCCCAACATCTCGCCCCAGGCCCTGTTCAGGAAGGTCACATTGCCCTGCCTGTCCAAGCGGAACACGACCTCCTGGAGGTTCTCCAGAAGGTCGCGATAGCGGCGCTCCGACGCGATGAGTTCCTCTACCAGCCGATACTGGATCTGGGAGTGGAGCTCCTCTTCGTGGGGCTGGGAGGAATCAGGTGTCACAGGCCAATACCGGCGGGCTCCACACGGGCCAGAAGGTCGTGGTGGGTCAGCACTTCAGCGTAGAGTGGAAAGACCTTCTCGCAGTAGAACTCCTGCTCCATGGGGGTGCGCCCGGTGGTGCAGTCAGAGAGGATCGTGACACGGTAGCCCCGCTCGAAAGCTGAGCGCCCGGTGGAATCTACGCAGATTGACGTCACAGCCCCCGCGATCACGATGTTCTTGATGTTGCGCTCCTGAAGCAGGGCATCCAGCTCGGTGCCAACAAAGGCATTCAAGCCGCGCTTGCCGGGTACTTCAGTGATACGTGACGCATAGGGACCGAATTCCGGGATGGTCTCGGAACCCCGGCGTCCAAGCATGAAGGCCTGGACCTCCTTGATGGTGGCCAGGATGCCTATGGGCTCCACGAGCTCCTCGTAGTCCGGCGTGAAAATAATCGGCGTCGAGATCAACGTGGCTTCGGTGGGCGCCATGTGCTCGAGCATGTCCAGGGTGTTGGCCAGGACATTGTTGACCCTGGAGGTCTCTTCGATGACCTCATGGAGGATGCCATCCTCGGCGAAGTAATCGTTCTGGTATCCGATCAGGATGATTGCTGTTTGGTCAGCTTGCATATCAGTAACTCCTTTTGGGCAGTGGTGAACGGGGACTGCCTCCTTTTCGTACCGAGAGAGCCTGAATCCAAGACGGCCTTCGGTGGAGAATACCCCCGAGAAGACCGCGGAGGTGTCATTTTGGACGCCCTGGAGGGGGAATTGGTTCCGTGACTGAGAATGAGGAATCTGCCCTACCAAGCGAAGAGCTCTCCGGTCAGCCAGGCGCTGATCCTCTGGGGTAGTCCGCCAAGTACTGCCTCCACCTCAGCGACCTCGCCGGAGGTGGCCTCTATCTCCGTGCGCACCTCGCAGGTAAAGGGGGCACTACCGGCCAGGCCTTCCAGCAGGGCGGCCAGGCGCTCGGGATAATCCTCGCGCCCCCGGGAGAAGCGCTTTGCGGCTCGCAAGACCGCCGTCCACTCCCGCCCCGCACGACTCCCAATGGTCTTTGCGTGCCGCTTGGCGGCCAGCTTCTCATCAAAGGGAATGCCGATTCCCGGCCCCCAGGCGAGCAAGGTCATGAGGGCTGGCGAACGGTCCAGCTCGCGCAATCGCTTGGCCATTCCCCGATCGTCATCGAGAGCCCGGCGCAGATCGCCCAAGGCCCGTTGGGCCAACTCCACCTCCTGCACGCCCGCCCCCTTAAAGTCCTCCGCCGCCAAGAGCAGTGGCCCCGCCGTGGACAGGTCGCCCGCGCGCAGCGCTCGCTGCCCCCTCCGCCGCCAGTTCTTCAGCCAACGGCTGAGCTCGAACAGCCGACGGCTGTCAATCAACTCGGCCAAGGGAGCGTCAAGGTAGCTCTCGGCTCCCGCCAGGCCGCCCTCACCTATCACAAAACCCGGATCCCCTTCCCACACGACGCGCCCATCAATATCCAACAGAAGCATGCGGGGCAGGTTGTAACGGTCGATGGCAAAGGCCTCGAAGGACTTGCCAATACCAAACCCTTCGCGGTCGTCCAGCCCCACGGCATCCGGAAAGATGTGGGTCGCGAGATACCCGTCGAACTCGTCACCGTCAACCGCCGAAGCAATAGAGACAATCCGCAAGCCGACATCTTCGTGCTCCTCCTTCAGCCCCCGCAGCCACTCATGCATGGGAATCATCTCATTCTGATTGATGCTCCAGAGCACTAGCAGCTGGGGTACCGGGCCGGCTTCCGCCCAGCTACTGCGTTCAGCGCCACTCCAGCGGCTTACCTCGGGGAATGGGGGGCGAGCACCGAGCCAGCTGTCACCAATGCGTCCTGTGTCCGCATCCGTCAAGGCCTCCAGCCGTACCGCACGCTCAATGGCCGCCGCCGGGTCGCGCGCATGCAGTGCCAGGTAGCGAATATTGCGATAGCGGGCCTTGCCCGGCCCCATGACCAGCCCGAAGCTCCCGCGCAGGACATCTCGGCTGGGAAACGCATGGCTGGCGATCAGCTCCTCATCGAACCACATGTCAACTTCACCGCCGGTGATGTCCAGGCGCAGTCGATGCCAGGATGAGACAAGCGTTTGTCCTGGCTCAGCACTGGTGTCCACCGGCAGGTGTCGCCAGGTCTTGTAGCTGTCCGAGCCATAGTGGCTGGTGAGATCCACAAAGCCGGTGTCCGCGGCTCCCGCGCGCACCTGGCCGGGGAACAAGATAAACGAGTGAAAGGTGCTGGCGTCCTTGCGCCCCACAACGAGGCCACAGAAGCTGGCCTCGCCGCGCCGCGCATCGACCTCCACATCGATGGAGAAATCACCAGATGTCACCGTATCCAAGGTCAACAACTGGAAATCAAACTGCCCGGGAGCGAAGGAACCGCGATCCACGGTCAGGTATTCGTCGGTCGCCTTGAAGGCTGAATCCCCCACAACATTCCAGTCATCCAAGTCCTGTTCATTGTAGGCCAGTTTCCAGACCTGAATGGACTTGCCGCTCTCCCGCAGGGCGCGCTCATACTCACCAAACAGCCCATCGATTCCGAGTTCGGTACCGAGGCGCCAGCTGAGATCCATGACCATCATGGGTCTGCCAGCCTCCCGGTAGCGCGCGACCAGATCTACGGCACGAGCGGCGATCTTGTCGTGGACACGGGCCAATGTGCGGCGCTTTGGATCTGTCTTGCGCAGCAGCTTCTCGGCCTCATCGATCAGCTTGTCGCGGGCCACATCCTCGCCCTCCAAGACCCGCAGCGCCGAAAGTACGAGCTTCGTGGCGCGGTCTGGATTTGCTCGCTGCTGGTAGAGGAATGAGGCAAATGACATCAACACCTCCACATCCTCAGGAGCCGCCACAACACCCTTCTCGAAATGCTCCTGGGCCGCAGCTAGATCTCCAGCTTCCAGGGCATAGTGCGCCCAGCGCAGAAAAGGCCGCTCGACTTCCAGCTTTCCGCTCTGCTCATCACGCAGGCGAGTAAGCCAGCGCTTCCAGACCTCGTCAAGCTCCTCAACCGAGCCGGGTAACTCCACTTCTTCCATGTCATCCGGACGTGATTTCCGATCGATGGGCGGCATGGGGTTCAGCAGGACGACCTCCTCGAAGTTTTCCACTGCGCCTTCACCCATGCGGCCCCCGGACTTATCGATGAACTCGCGGAACGCCGCCCGATAGACAAAACGCCCATCCCACGGATCCTGGTAGTTGTACAGGAAGAAGACCACGCCCCAGGTTGGCGCATACCACGGCGGGCCCCAGGAGTAGCGATTCTCCAACACAATGCGGAAGGTCGGAGCCGTCTCCGGTGTCTGGTTGGGGTCATCGGCACTCACGCCGTCATCGGCGCTTGCCATCCAGCCGCGGTCCATGCGTTCGACCAATGGAAAAAGACGATGGTTGGCCGGCAGATTCATCAGCACCGTGCCATTGCCAAGAATGCGACAGCCCTCGAAGAAGGAGGCCAGGCCCTCGTTCAGCCACCCAACGGCGCGCGTCGCCAAGGAAACGAACTGGTGCGCCGCCTCATGGAAGAGCGTCCCCGTCATGGACTCAAAGCCCCCATCTCCGATATATGTCTCCACCGCCCCGCCGGTGAATTGGCCGCCGCTCCAATCGGCAGGCGGTCCGCTCCCAAGCTCCAGGTACTCGTCGCGGTTCTTGAAAATACGCAACTCAATGCGAGGCACGCTGCCCCCATCCTCTTCCGTTCCGTAGCGGAAAAACTGCCGGTAGAAGGCATTCATCTGCTCCATGGCCTCCCCCGCGCGCACGAGGGCCGCGTAGCCCGCATCGGTCACCGTGATGTAGTTGTCTCGCTCGAGCCTGGCCCGCGTCTTCCAGGTGTCGTGGGCCGCATCGTGCTCGCGAATCCACTCTTCCGAGATCCCGTCAAGCAGGTCCTTGGGCTTGGCTTCCTCCGCCAGGCTCGGGTCCGGAAAGGAGGCAATGCGCTCAATGGCCTCTTCGCTGGCCACGCGCCCCGGCGCCAGGGCCAGGATCTCCTTGTGCACGCGGATCGCCGAATGCCTGCGCTGATCAGCCTCGTAGCTCGCCGCGACCTTCTCCAGGTCCTCGACGAAATCATCCTTCATGTCGAGTACTTCCGCAGCCAGCGGATCAGCGTTCAGCAATCCCTCGCGTAGTGTTCGCAGGTCAGTGCGCCCCGCTCCCTGCAGCACCATTAGCCGGTACTGCTGATGCAGGGCGAAAACCAACTCATCTTCGTCCCCCATCGCCAAAGCCCAGCGCGCCCTCATGGCCCAAGCCCGCGGCGAGGCCACATCTCGCTCCAAGGCGCGCTCAATCTGTGGCCAGGCCGCCGCGGGCTGGCCAGCCTCAAGGAAACGCTCGGCCCCGCGCAGGGCCTTCTCAAAGGGACTGTAGTCATCCACAGTCCCAGCCACTGCGACAACGGAGCCTAGTAGCAAGGAGTGAAGCAGGGAAAGCATGAGAAGGTGTCTCTGGGGCGGTATCGGGGCCAGTGAGAAAGTGGGTCAGCAACCCGTGAAGAAGATGTTAATGAACCTCTACCCGCCATGCAGACCTGTGGTATGTAAAATAACGATGGAGATAGCCCGCGCTTGAGGTTTCAGCGGCACGCCATGTCACTACGCAAGAACATACTCAGAGGATCGCTTTCGCTCGGGATGGGGCAGGTGGCCTCTCAGGCGCTCACCCTCGTCCGCTCGGCAATTGTTGCCCACCTGGTCTCGCGTTCGGATGTCGGCCTCGGGTCGATCTTCATAGCGACAATTACGCTCTTCGAGATGATCAGCAATGTGCGCCCCGACGCCATGCTCATCCAGGCCCGGGACGGCAACGACTCGCGCCTGCAATCCTCCGCCCAAGCCCTGGAAGTGGTCCGTGGCTCCTGCATGGCCATCGCCGTCTTCCTGTGTGCGAGCCCTATTGCTGAGATGTTCGCCGTTCCCCAGGCAACCTGGGCATTCCGTTGGCTGGCCCTCGTCCCGCTGCTCAGCGGCCTGCAACACATGGATCCCAGACGGCTACAGCGGGACCTGAAATACGGCCCCGAGGTACGCGTGGTCGTCGGCAGCCAGGTCGTCGCCACCGTCGCCGCCTGGCCCCTCGCTTCCTGGCTGGGGGACTACTCGGCCATCCTATATGTGGTCTTGTTGCGCGCCAGCACACAGTGCCTGCTCACACACCTCTCCGCTATCCGCGTCTACCGCTGGGGATTCGATCTCCAGGCCCTGAAGCGCATCTTTTCCTTCGGTTGGCCCCTGCTGGCCAACGGCCTCTTGATGTTCGGAATCCTCCAGGGCGACCGCATGCTCATCGGCTGGAAGCAAACGCACTTCACGCTCGCTGATCTTGGCTTGTACTCAATGGCCTGGAGCCTGACTGCGGTCGCTAGTGTGCTTGTGGGCCGCGTGGTCAATCCAATCCTGCTGCCCCTGTTCGCCCGCAGCGCCGAGAGCGGAGCGGAGCTGGATACCAGCTACCGCCTTAGTTGCCAGATGCTGGCAGTGTTTGGCACCGCCAGCGCTATCTTCTTCACCCTGCTGGGAGGCCCCTTGATGGCCGTTATTTATGGCCATGAATACGGCCAGGCCTCGACCTTCATAGCCTGGCTGGCGGCCATGCAGGCCGTGCGCATCCTCCGGCAAGCCCCGATCCAGGCCTCTATTTCCCAGGCCGACACCCGCAACCCCCTATTCGCCAACCTGGCCCGCTCCCTCTCCCTGGTGGCCGCCACTGCAGCCGCCCTGTCCGGTGCGCCGCTGGCCGGCATTGCTGCCTGCGGCTGCGCCGGAGAAACCCTGGCCCTGCTGACAAGCACCCTGCGCCTCAGCCGACTATCAAATGTGAGCGCCGGCATCTGCCTGCGACCGGCCCTGTTCTCTGGCCTCTGGCTGGCCGGGGCCACGGCATGCTCGTCGGCACTGAGCGGCCAAGGACCAGTCCAGTTGACAGGTGCCTGCATCCTGGGCCTGGCCGGATTCCTGGGGACCAGCGCCCTGGCATTCTCCGCCCTGCGCCGCGAGGGGCTCCTGGCGGTTGGATCCATGCGGGCCGGAACACGCTCCGCCCTAGGCAATAAACGCCCCCCGGCGTAGGATATCCCATTCTGGCGACAGCCGTTTCTTCCCGCACAGCCCGAGAGAAGCCCCTTGCCCAAGATCCTAAAACCACTGCGTCGACGCCTGGAGCTCGGCCTGCGCCTCTACTACGCGTCGGCCTGGGCAAACGCCCCCTACCGCTGCGAGGCACCACACATCGTCTTCGGAGGCGCAGAACGCAGCGGCACGACACTGTTGCGGGCGGCCATGGATAGTCATCCCCAGGTGGCCGCCGGCCCCGAGTCGTGGCTCTTCGTATTCAAGCAGGACCTGGCTTGGCTTGCTGAGGAGTACGACCTGGCGCTCGCGGATGTCCGCCAGATGTTCAAAGACGCCAGCGGCCTGGCTGAGTTCGCCGATCTCTTCTTGACCGCTGCTGCCGCAAAGCAAGGCAAGCAACTCTGGTGCGAGAAGAGCCCGCGAAACATCCGCCGCCTGGACTACATCTGGGAGCATTTTCCAAGGGCGCGTGTTGTGCACATTATCCGCGACGGCCGCGACGTCGCCTGCTCCCTGCGCAACCACCCGCGTCACACGCGCGTCAACGGTGAGTATGTCCCCACCAACATCAACCGCCCGATCCGCAAGTGTATCAACCGCTGGGCCCAGTATGTTTCTGATGGCCTGCGGCACCGCGGCGATGAACGTTATCTGGAAGTGCGCTACGAGGAACTCGCCCAAGACTACGAGACGGTCATGCGCCGCATCTGCGACCATTGCCAACTGCCCTGGAGCGACGTCCTCCTGCAACGCGAACAAGTCCAAGGCCAACGCAAGGATATGGAGATCGTAAACCCCGAAGTGCGCAAGCCCCTCTACAACTCAAGCATCGGCCGCTGGCAACGCGATCTTTCTGCGCGTGAGAAGGAGGTGGTCATGAAGCGAGCTGGGACCTTGCTAGGCGAGCTGGGCTATCTCAAGGATTCCTGACCGCTCGCCAGCGGGAGTATGCGGGTGTGTCCCCGAGGCGCGGCTCGAGACGCCGCAACAGCTCCTGCGCCGCCCCTGCCTGGCCAGCCTCCAGCAGGCCATGCAGATACTCATCGGCGACCTCAAGCAGTCGGGATTCGGGGGCCGAGTCGAGCCCCAGTTCCAAGGCCCGCCCCCAGGCCTCCAGGGCAGCGCCCCCAGCGCCCTCTCCCTCCAGCACCCGAGCAATCGCAAAGGCCGCGTTGAAGTGCTCTGGATCGGCAGCCAGGGCGCTCCGGAACTCCGCCAAGCCTGCTGCCGTTTCGCCTGACTCAACGGCACAGCGGCCGAGGTTGTAATGGGCACGCGGAAGATCTGGAAGCAAGGCAATGGATCTCCGTGCAAGCTCCTCCGCCCGGTTCCAACGGCCGTTGCTGATGTGGATACCCGTCAGGGCATCGAGGCTTTCCGTGTCCGTGGGATCAAGGCGCAGGGCAAGACCCAGTTCACTCTCTGCCTCCGCCGCACGCCCCAGGGCCAAGAGCGTGATGCCGTGGCTGCGGCGCGCCAAGGCCGAGTCAGGCCAGGCGTCAATAGATTCCGCGAAGAGCCCCTCCGCCACCTGTGTGTGACCCGCGCGGGCCTCAGAGATGCCCAGCATCCACAGGCCATTGGCCCGCGATGAATCCGCTGAAAAAGGCACCTGACTGGCTCCGACAATGCCGGCCAGCAGGAAGGCCAGGCTGGCCACGAGGCGCACGTTGGCCTGCCTGCGCGCGTAGTCAATGAGCGTAAGCGCGCCATGGGCAGCCAGAATCATCAGCGGTGGCAGCACGGGCACGCGAAAGCGCGCACAAACAAAGAAGGCGACAACGCTCAGGCAGTAGACGGGGACGAAACCCCAGAGGGGAAAGAGCTCGCGGCGCCCCGCCAGGATGAGACCCAGCAGGCCCAGGGGAGCTAGAATCGAAAACGAGAGGGGCAAGAAACGTGTGACGCGCGTGAAGCGGTCGACGAAGAAACGCAGCTCGAGGTTGTTGCCCAACTCCCAATCGGTCCAGAAGAGACGCAGCTTCCAAAGCATGTGGGTCAGGGCATGGGTCGGATCAGAACGCATGGCCTGCCAGGCGCGGGCAGCGTAGTGCCGCGATACTTCCGAAGGGCGCAGGGTGTGTCCGGCGTCCTCCTCGGCCTGGGAGATAGCGTCCGCGTAGCCACCCCACCAGTCGCCGCGCGTACCCGGGACCCAGGCGGTGCTGCCGTCGGACTCCGGGTGGTTACCTATCCAGAGATTGACGCCAGCCTGGGAGGAGATCAGAACGCTATCGCCACGGGCGGCGTTGATGGCCGTCAGGGGCAGAATCGGCAGCATGACTCCCAACGTCAGGGCCAGGGCGGGAGCCCAGGCCCGGCGCCGGTGGGTGACGAGTAACCAGATCAGGAGACAGGGCAGGAAGAGCAGCGCGTTCGGCCTGGCGCAGGCCGCCAGTCCCCAGGCGAGACCGGCGGCCAGGGCGCGCCAGGGCGAGGGCTGCTGTTTTGGGCCAACGCGGCGCAGGCCCAGGGTCAAGCCCATGGCCAGCAGCAGCAGAGGCACCAGCAGCGTGGGGATCAGGAGCTCGCCGTCGAAGGCGATCAGCACCCAGTTGGTAGCAGCCAGGGTCGCCGCCAAGAGCCCGACGCGCTGGTTGAAGGCCTGGCGCCCCACCCACCAGGTCAGGCCCGTGGTGAACGCCCCCAGGACAGCCTGGAGCAGGCGCGGAATCAGAAGGTCGTCGCCGGCCAGGCGCAGGACAAGACCCAGCAGCCAGGGGTAAAGCGGGGCGCGGAAAAAGGGCGCCGGGGTACCGTCTGTGAGGCTCACCGGAAAGGGCTCTCCGGCAGCCACGGCCCGGGCCCAGTCCAGGTGATAGAGCCCGTCCATGTGCGGCTGCGAGAAGAGGGGCGAGGCCGACATGTCCAAGGAATGCCCCACGCGCAGGCCCAAGGCCAGCAGCATCAGCAAGACCACGGGCCAGCGAGCGGCGGCGAGCTGGCCGTTGGTGGCCGGAGGCGAGAGTTGGCCCTTGGGTTGACTTGAACTGGCTGGGGACATGACCACTGCCCCGCAGCCTAACGCCCGGCTCCCTCGGTTACGAACTCACGAGCACAACGCCCCGGAATCCTTCCAGGCGCTATCCTCTGGGCCATGTCTCCCTCAGCCAATGCCAGCGCCATCCTGGCCTTGACCCTCTGTGCCTCATGTAACGCCCTGGATTCAGTCATCGGTCCGCCACAGCGGGTCTATGACACACGCACCGGCCAGGAGCACAGCATGGATGAGTTGGCCGATGACCTGGCAGGCTTGGATGTGGTTTTCCTGGGCGAGGAGCACGACAACGATGTGGGCCACGCCCTGCAGTTGGAGATGATCGAACTACTGTTCGCCCGGCGCCCGAACCTGGCCATCTCCCTGGAGATGTTCGAGCGGGATGTTCAGGGAGTGCTCGACGACTACCTGGCCGGGAGAATCGACGAGGAGACATTCATGGAGAACTCCCGCCCCTGGCCGAACTACACGAAGCACTATCGGCCCGTGATAGAGTTCGCCCGCCGCCACGGCTTGGCGGTCTTGGCTGGCAACATCCCCCGGCGCCTGGCCCGGGCCGTGGCCTATGACGGACTGGCTGCCGTGGAAGGGCTGGAGTTCGTCCCGCGGCACATCGAGATCGACGAGCCGGAGTACCTGGGCCTGTTTGCCCGTGCCATGGGGGTCCACGGCCCCACTGACACCAACGGACTGGCCAACTGGTTTGCCGCCCAGTGCATCAAGGATGCGGCGATGGCGGAGAGCATTGCCGACCATGTCATCGCCCAGGGCGCCTACCGGCCTATGATCGTACACCTCTGCGGTCGCTTTCACTCGGATGCCGAGTTGGGCACGGTTTCGCGCCTTCACAGCCTGCTCCCCGGGCTGAAGCTGGCGGTGATCAGCACAGACTCCTCAAGCTGGCGTGGAAGCCGCCCCAACGAGGAGGAGCGGTCCTGGGGCCGCTTCATCTGGCGCGTGCGACCCCAGTAGGGCTCAGCGCCTGCGGCGGCGCGGAGCGGGCTCGCGCTCCAGGGCGGGCAACTCAAGCAGCACCCGCATGGCATCTTCCAGGAGATCGGGGTCGAATCCCCGCGGCCCCTTGCCTCCGGCATAGGCCACCTTGCCGGCCCCGTCCACCAAGTACAAGCGATCGGGGAACCCCTGCCAGCGCGTGGAGACAGCGTCGTCCATGCCATCGATCACCATGGTCATGGGGCTCATGTCGAGGGCTCCCAGGCAGGTCTTGGCCACCTCCCTGCGCTCTTCCAACTCCAGCGGCTCCTCCACCAAGGGGGCTCCGTCCAGCCCGCCCTTTGGCATTGAGCCATCCAGGGCATGGGCCTCCTTGATGTAGACGACGAGGAACTCAATGTCCTTGTGGTAGGCGGCGTACATCTCCTTCAGTCGACCGACTGAAGAGCGAAAGGGAGGTCATGTGTAGCTGCCGAAGATGAGCGCCACCGGACGCTTGCGCCTGGCAAAGTCAGAGAGCTTGATCGGCTTGGGTTTCGCGGGCTCCTTCCTCTTCGTTTTCGCCTGTCCCTTTCCAACGGTTGCGGCCTGCTTGGGCACAACGACTTCCAGTACGAAGTCGGGCGCCTGCTGCCCACGGACGGGCGGAGTCACGCGAGCTCCGGGAGTGTAGCCCTGCCTGCCGGAACGCCCACGCCATCCCCGGCGCCCCGAGCTCACGAAATCCGCCTCAGTCAGAACTCCGTCCTTGGTAACATCAAGGCGCTCCCAATGGGCATCATCCCGCGTGTACTCCTTGCGCGCGATCTGGCCATCGCCGTCCGCATCGTAGGAGAGCAGCAGGAAATCGAATATCGATTCCGCTTCCTCGGCCGGCTTGCCTGCTGGCTGCTCCTCCTTCTCAGCCTGCCTACTCCCATCCAGGGCCCAGGACGGAGGGGACAGGGGAAAAGTAGCGGCGATGATTACGGCAAGGACGGCGCTCATAGGGCTTGGATGTCTCATTATTGTTTTTGGCTGAGGGACGGGGCGATGCCCTCACTCACAACGGCATCGCTATCGGTTGGTTCCGCCCAACTTGTTCCCACACCCGGCAGGTTTTCCGTTACAACCAGCCTTAGCCCAAGACCACTCATGACCACCAGTATCAACGATGCCCCCCACGGGATCACCCTTGTCCTCGACACGACCGACGGGGGTATCGTCATCGGACGCTTCGACTGCAGCAACGGCGACGAAGCTCTACTGCATGACTGTGCAGTCTTCGATCCGGACTCCGGCCAATCCCCCGAGGAGTGGGTACTCGAGACAGCCACATATGGTGTCGACGCCCGGCACCGCGATTTAACTGTGCCCGCTGACAACGTCATCCGCTGGCGGAAGCTGTGCGAGGTATCTGCCGGCGACTGACTAGTCGACGGTCCAGGTCTCGCCTGACCAGATCAGGCTTTCCAGCGTCCCAGCGCCGTGGCGCTCCACGGCCTCATCGATCTGTGCTTCGAGGGCCTCTTCATAAATCGGTCCCTCCACAGATTGGAAGATGCCAATCGGTGTCGGCATGGCCCGATCTTGGTCGAGCTGACTCATCAAGAAGGCCGGGGCCGAGGAGGCCGCGGCGGGGTCCCAGGTTGCGGCCTCGGCGGCGGAAACCCGGCGCGGCTCCCAGCCATCGACACGGATGCCCTTGTCGAGCTCCTTGCCATAGACCAGGGGTTCCCCGGGGCGCAGGTCAAGGGTGCGTTCATCACGCACGTCCTTGGCCGCGGTGTCGTCAAAGCAGCCGTCATTGAAGATGACACAGTTCTGGAAGATCTCCACAAACGAGGTGCCCTTGTGAGCTGCCGCGGCCTTGAGCACACCGCTCATATGCTTGTTGTGCGTGTCGATCGTCCGTGCAACGAAGGTTGCGTTGCACCCGAGGGCGAAGGCAATGGGGTCAAAGGGGCGGTCGACCGCCCCCATGGGCGAGGTTTTCGTGCGCAGCCCGGTCGGTGATGTCGGCGAATACTGCCCCTTTGTCAACCCATAGATCTGGTTGTTGAAGAGCAGGATGTTGACGTCGAGGTTGCGGCGCAGAATGTGGGCCATGTGGTTTCCGCCGATGGATAGACCATCGCCATCTCCGGTGACAATCCACACGGAGAGATCCGGGTTGGCTGCCTTGATACCAGAGGCGATGGCCGGCGCTCGCCCGTGGATTGAGTGGAATCCGTAGGTGTCCATGTAATAGGGAAAGCGGCTTGAGCAGCCGATCCCGCTGACGAACACGGTGTTTTCCTTGGTGGCGCCGAGATCCGCCAGCGCCCCCTGCACGCTGTTGATGATCCCGTAATCCCCGCAACCGGGGCACCAGCGAACCTCCTGGTCCGACTTGAAGTCTTTTTTCTTGAGCACGGTTTGTGTCGTCATGGCTAGTTCTCCAGGAGCTCGGTGATCTTGCTGGCGATCTCGGTGGCGCGGAAGGGCTGCCCCTGGACCTTTGGGTAGGAGATGAAGTTGTGCTGGGGATATTCGCTGCGCAACAGGCGCGCCAGCTGGCCCATGTTCATCTCGGGGATCATGATGGCCTTGAAGCGGCCGAAGATCTCGTCAAGCCCCTTCGGGAAGGGCCAGATGTGACGCAAGTGCATCTGAGAAACCGCTTGGCCCGCCTCCTGCACGCGCTCCACAGCACCGTTGATGGGGCCCTTGGTCGAACCCCAGCCCAGCACCAGCAGATCGCCGGAGGCCGGGCCGTCCACGGCCGGTGTCGGGATGCTGTCGCGAATGCCAATGACCTTGTCCTGCCGGGCGCGGGTCATGATCTCGTGGTTTTCCGGAGTAATCGAGATATTGCCGGTCTCGTCTTTTTCCAAGCCGCCGACGCGGTGCACGAGATCCTTGGTTCCCGGCACAACCCAGGGGCGCGCTCCCTTCCGGTCCCGGCTGTAGGGTAGGAAGCCCTCCGGGTCCTTGCGGAAGGAAACTGGGAATCGGGGCAGCTCATCGATGCGCGGCAGCTTCCAGGGCTGGGAACCGTTGGCGATGAAGTTGTCGCTTAGCAGGATGACGGGCGTCATGTACTCGATGGCAAGACGGCAGGCCTCGACTGCGCAATCAAAGGAGTCCGCCGCCGTGGCACAGGCCAGCACCGGCAAGGGAGCCTCGCTGTTGCGACCGCATACCGACTGCAGCAGATCCGCCTGTTCAACCTTGGTGGGCAAGCCCGTTGAAGGGCCACCGCGCTGGACATTTACAATTACCAGCGGCAGCTCTGTGATCACGGCCAGGCCCATGGCTTCGGTCTTCAGGGCCAGGCCCGGACCGGAGGTGCTAGTCGCACCCAGGTAGCCCGCATAGGAGGCCCCGAGGGCGGTACAGATGCCGGCGATCTCGTCCTCCGCCTGGAAGGTCTTGACGCCCAGGTTCTTGAGGGCTGCCAGCTCCTCCAAAATGGTGGTGGCCGGAGTGATCGGATAAGAGCCCAGGAAGAGCTTGAGACCTGCCAGCTCAGCGCCGGCCGCCAGGCCGAGAGCCACCGCCTGGTTGCCCATGATGTTGCGGTAGGTGCCCGCGGGCAGGGCGCCGCAGGGTGGCACCGTGTAGCGGCTTTGGAAGAGCTCCTGGATGTCCCCGGCGTTGTAGCCAGCTTGCAAGGCCTTCTTGTTGGCCTCGGCCACCTCCGGCCGCTTGGCGAACTTCTCGTCCAACCAGTTGAGCGTAGTCTCCACCGGGCGGCTGTAGAGCCAATACATCAGACCCAGGGTGTAGAAGTTCTTGCAGCGCTGGATGTCCTTGGACTTCAGGGGCGAGTCCGCGAGGGCCTCCTTGACACGCTTGTTGATGTCGACCTGGATCACGCGATAGCCGGCCAGGGTGCCGTCCTCCAGGGGATTCGCCTCCAGGTTGGCCTTGCGCAACTCGCTGGGGGTGAAAGCACCCGTGTTGGCGATGATCGTGCCGCCGCCGCGCAGATCCTTGTAGTTGACGATCAACGCCGCCGGGTTCATGGCCACGAGCACATCGGGCTCGTCGCCCGGTGTGTGAATGTCCCGGGAGCTGAACTGCAGCTGGAAGCCCGACACTCCCGCACGCGTGCCTGCGGGCGCCCGAATCTCCGCTGGAAAATCCGGAAGAGTCGCCAGGTCGTTTCCAAAGACCGCGCTGGTGTGTGTGAACTGGTTGCCGGTGATCTGCATCCCATCGCCGGAGTCTCCGGCGAAGCGAATCACCACGCGGTCGCACTGCTCCAAGGGCAGTTCGGCGCCGGTCTGCTCCGTTGTCGTCATGTCGGATGGTCGGCCCCGGCGGCTATCGCCTGTGGGGCGAGGGCCATTATTGGCCCGAATACGGGGTTATTGGGGGAATCCGGAGGCTCCCGGGAGACGCGGGACGCCCTGTGGGCACCCTGCTCGCCGCAAGCTCCTCTGGAGAATTGGCCAACGATTCTACCGGGCCCGGCGCGGCCTGCCATCCGCACAAATGCGGATTTGGGAGATTTCCCTGGGAAGCCCCTGGTTGCGCGCGACCGGGCCTGTTCACGGGGGATACCATCCCAGGTTCGCGCCCCGCTTTCCAGCCCTTTCGAGGCGTCGGGGGGTGCCTGACTTGGGGCTGCGCCGCTATTCTGGCGGCCCAGCTTCAATCAGGAGAACAGACCATGAGCCACACAATGACCCTTGAGGAGGTCGAGCGCGATCTCGCCTTTGCCATCGCCGCCGCCCGTTCCGCCGGAGAGCGCGCCCTGTCCATCCGCGTCGCCGAGCGTTGGGAGGGCCGCATGCTTGCGGATGTGGGCGACCAGGCCTGCGACGGCTACCTGCAGGGCATTCTCCAGGGCCGCTATCCCGCAGACGGCATCCTGTCCGAAGAGACAGCCGATTCCCCGCGCCGCCTGGAAAAGGCTCGCACCTGGATCATCGACCCCCTCGACGGTACCCGCGAGTACAGCCAGCTGCGCCACGACTGGGCTGTCCATGTGGCGCTGACCATCTCCGGCGAAACCGCCCTGGCCGCCGTGGCCTTGCCCGCCCAAGACCTGATTCTCTGGGGTGTTTCCACCGAAGACGGTCGCCGGGCGGGCATTGAAGGTCCGGGCGAGCTGGTCTCCGGCGACAGCGAATGCCCCGAGTCGCCACGCGTGGCGGTCAGCCGCAGCCACACACCGCCCTGGGTCGAGACCTTCACGGACTCCCTCGGCGGCACCATGGTCCCCGAGGGCAGCGCCGGCAACAAGGTCAGCCTGCTGCTCCTCGGCAAGGCTGACATCTACGTCCACAAGGTCGGCCTGAAGGAGTGGGACACCTGTGCCCCCGAGACCGTCGCCCGCGCTCTGGGGTGGACGGTCTGCAAGCTGCACGGCGAAGAGCACCGCTACAACCAGCCCGATCCGAAAAACCACGAGTTGGTGATCTGCCGCCCCGCGTGGAAAGAGCGCGTCGTCGAAGCCATCGCCAAGAGCGGCGCCCTGGATTAGCAGGCTGCGCCTCAGCTGCACGCCTCCCCCCTAGGGCAACTCGAGCTCCTTGGTATACGCGGCCCAGGTGAGTTCGAGTCGCTTCAGGTCCACATCAAGAAAGGCGGCTTCCACGGCCCGTTCGCGAGCCCTCTTGCCGGCCTCGGAACGCACAGCATGCGAGGCATCATCCGCCAGCTCCGCCAACTCACGGCCGTACTCCGCCTTTAGCGTGTCGAAGTAGGTCGGCAGGATGGCAGCCCAGCGCTCGTTGTCCTCCACGGCCGGGGCCGTGCGCAGGAAGTAGATCATCGACCATCCCTGGGCGTAGTTCTGGCCGCCATTTCGGTAGTAGTCCCTCTGCTCCCAGCGAATGATCGTCTCCCAAGGCACGTGCTTACCTTCGCGGATAGCGCGCTGAATTGTCCCCAGGCGCCAGGGGTTGACGCCGATGCGGCGCACCTTGCCGTTCTTGACGACCGCCCCGGAGAAGTAATCACCCGTACCTTCGTTGTACCAGGAGTGCGGCGGCAGCTCCCCGGTGGAGTAGTGAATGTACTGGTGAAAGGCCTCGTGGTAGAGAACGATGAACGTATTCGAATCATCGCTGGGGCCGGCTTTTCCAACCTTGCGGGCATCGTAGAGCACCAACTCCTCTGTGGCGGAGTTCCAGTAGCCGGCGGAGCCGGGCATGCCGCCGTAGGTGAGGTACTCCTCTCGGTTGGCGCAGACGCGCACAACCGAGACCGCCTTGATTTCCCCGGCGGGGGGAAAGCGCTTTATGTACTCTTCGCGCATGAGCTCGATATCGCGGCAGATCTTGCGCACCAAGGGTTCGTCATTCGTGTGTGAGACCACCACGAAGTTGGGCGTGTCCTCAGCCTTCCAGCCGCGCGCCAGGGACTTCTTGGCACGAATGCGGAACTCAGGATCACGGTACTTGCGCCCGCGTGACGACTCGTAGAAGCGGCGCAAGGCGCGGTCATCGGAACCCTCTGGCTCCTCAATGCGCAGCTTGCTGGCTACCCGCTGCCAGGTCTTCACACACTCCTCGCGGTCATCCGCATGGCAGAAACCAATCAGGGCTAACGTGCGATCCGCCCGCTTCCAGGCATGCACCCAACCCTCCTGGGGAGTGCGATTGCCAACTGCGGGAATGAGCAAGAACTCCGTCGTTTCAAAACCAAAACGCTCCCGCCCACCTTTCGATCGGCCTAGCTCAAAGCCGCGCTGGCGCTGCTCCAAGTAGCGCTCGATGGAGTTGATCGGAGGGGGAGGCGCTGCAGCCTCCTCGACCGCCTCCTCCCCCTCCTCGCCTGGAACTGGCTCGGCTTCAGCCGGCGGCTGGACAGGATCATCCATCCAGTCGATCCACACCAGCGACAGACTGGGCCGCACTCGTCGCCGGTCAGCCGCCTTGCGCGGCAACTTCTCAGCGTAGTAAATCACCACCCATTCCTCATTTGGCTGAGTTGGCACCTCTTCGTAGTTACGCGGAACATCAACGGTCAGGCCCAACTCGCGGTACTTCTCTCCCGCCCGGAGCGGCGCCACAAGAGCCGTCACACCGGCCACAAACACAATCACGCGCAACAAAGACATACCCTCTTCTAGCAAGCCGCCCCCGATTCGCAAGGGAGTGCTGACCCCTGCGCCCCATTACTGCTCGGTAGCCGTCCTCCTCAGCTCTCCGCTGCCTGGCAGAGCCGCTCAAGAGCCCGGCAGAGCTCCTCTCCGATGGCCGGTGACACGCGCAGGTTCAATGCAGCAACCATCTGTTCACCAAACCACAGAGTCCCCTCTCGGCCACGGGAAAAGCGCTCCCAGAAGGACTCGTCAGCCCCGTTCTCCTCTAGCTCCATGCCCAGGGCCGACATGTTGTGCAACAGGTCTGCCGCCTTGACGGCCAGTGCGTCTGCGGAGAGCTCCGCCACATGCCCAAGCTGGGCTTGCTTGCGATCTTCCCAGGACTGCCCCTTGTCCTCAGTGACCTCGGCAACAACTCCCGCAATGCGCGGTCCGTATTCCTCAAGCATGCGCGCGGCACTCCAACCACGGTCGGCGCAGTCTTCGACCACATCGTGCAGCAGTCCAGCCACCACCGCTTCTTCGCTGGCCTGCCAGCGCACGAGTGTCAGGGCCACATGTAGCGGGTGCACGACATAGGGCGAACCCTGGGGATCCTTGCGCCGCTGCCCGGCATGGGCCTCTACCGCGCAACGCAGGGCGCGCTCGACCGTCGCCGAGAACGACATCACGCTAGATCTGAATGCCCAAGGGCTTCAGCACCGCCGCCCCAAATGCCATGGAGGCCACCAAGAACACCAGCAGCACGCCCATGATGCCGGCCCCGGGCAACCAGCCCAGATCGCCGTCTGGATAGGCGAAGGACACGCGGGCGAAGGCCGAATCGCCAGCCAAGGGGGCTTCCGCTGGCCAGAGAATGGCTTCAATGCCCTGCACCCGCTCTGGCTGCAATTGGCGCGGAGACACATCGCCGGCAGCCAGTAGTTTCGTCTCGCTCGTGCCATCCGGCAGGCGCAGGACGATCTCATGCAAGCCCGGCGCGGTAGCCACAACCTCCTGCCAGGCGGCGCCCGATCCCGGGCTGCGCACCAACGGCGAGACCGCCACGACACCTTCCGGGTATTCAATCATCAGGCCGGAAACCTCGGCGCTATGACCTTCAGACATCTGCACGCTGATCGTCGTCCCTTCTCCGGCCAACACCACTGCAGTAGGTTCCTGAACGGCAACGGGCACAAAGGCATAGCGCACAACGAACTGCGCCAGCACCAGCACAAAGGGAATCATGAGCGGTATGAAGGGTCCGAAGTTCAGCCCCACATACTGCCCGTTGCGCAACAGGATCTTGCCAATGGACTTGCCCACAACAGCCAGGTCATCCTGGTAGATGCGGATTTCGATCAGATGGCCCTTGATGCGATCCTTGGCGGACTTGATGCCCTTCTGGTAGCTGATGTGCTTGAAGGCAATCAGGGCCAGAATGCCAAACACGCCGCTGACAAGCAGCAACGACCACTCCTGCCCCAACGCATCGAAGGGCGCAAGAAGAATGTCGAAGAGCGCGCTAGTACCGCTGTTGATGGCATCCATGGGTGTAGTGCTCTAGGCCGGCCCTGATTCCTAGCTGATATAGCCGAGTCCGCGCAACTTCTCGGTGATGTCCTCGTCGGAGTCGCCCTCTTCAAACTGGGCCAACTCCTTCTCCAGAACATGCATGATGAACTCCTCGTGGGAGGCATAACCAGCCACCTCAGAGATCTGCTTGATGCGATCCAGGAGGTCTTTCTCGATCTTGATTTTGTTTCCGCCGCCGAACATGGGGTAACTCCTTGTTGAGGAATAGGGGATCAGTGAAATACCGCGTGGCCGTTCATGCCGGCCACCGGCTCTATGTCGTACTGCCGCAGGATTTCCACGGTGAGGTCTTCAAGTGCGTGGGCGCCATCGCGCACGGTCAGGTTGGTGAGCATGATGCCCGCGACCACATCCGGCGCCATCAGGTGACTGCCGTTGAAGGTGCCGCCCAGGTTATCCTGAATGACGTTGTGCGGTATGCGGCCAGAGGTCGAGGCATCCGAATTGCCGTAGCCCGAATCGTAGCCGACGATCAGGTCCGGCGCCTCCGCCATGCGCTCCCCGGTGTAGACCACGCTGGCCAGATCGGCTCGTAGCACGAAGCGCTGTCCGGTCTTCGGGTCGATCTCGGCCTCCAGACCTTGCTTGATCTGGGCCAACAGCCGGTCGGCCTCTGCGCCTGTTTGCACGACGCCGCTCTCGTCCTCCGGCGTATCGGGATTGTCCAATTCACGCCCAGCCAGGTTGAGGTAGAGTCCATTGAAGCCCACCCCATAGGCCTTGGTTTTAGACCAGTCCACGGCCTGGGAGATGGAGACCGGCGCATGGGCTGGATCGTCCATGGCCAACTCCCGATCCTGATCCTGCTTGAGCACCAGGTAGTCGTTCTCCAAGAGCCAGGTGTTCAGGCTGAACTCGCGGCGGTAGGGCGCAAAGCCATGGTCGCTCATGACGATGATTGCCGCCTCCTCCCCCACGCGCTCACGCAGGCGACCCAAGACGGGATCCATCTTGAGGTAGAGATCGTGCACGGTGTCGCCCCAGGTGCTGCCGGGCCGCCCGGACCAGTCGCTGGAATCGCGTGCCGCAATCGCCTCGTCGTGGTGCGGGTGCTCCTCGTCGTGATGGCGCCACATCATGTGGCAGCACAGGTCCACTGTGGAATAGTAGAAGAAGAGCAGGCCCCCGGTGTCCTTGTCCAGGTAATGGTCGAGGGCGTAGTCCAGCATCTCATTGCGCTCTCCGTAGACGAGCTCGGCCTGGGCCATGAACTCTTCCACGGTGAAGACCTCTGATTTCAGCGCGGAGACCTCCTCGGCCATGCCCTGGGTGTAATAAGGACCAATGGCCTCGGCCAGGTCTGCGCTGGCCTCCTCGGGCTGGGACACGGGCTCTACCGGGGCCAGCGGATCGAAGTTGATCGGCCCAGCGTACAGTTCGAACTCCGGCTCAATGCTGCGCAGGTAGAAGCGTGTGATGCCGGAGAGATCCATCAGCCCCATGGGCAAGAGGCTGAATGACACGGTCGCAAAGCCGCTCCATTGGCCCGGCTCCAGGACGATCACTGAGCTTCCCGTGTCGATGGCCACGGCACCGTTTTCGCGGTCCAGATGAATGCGCAGGGGGATCTTGGCCTGGGGATCGCCCTCCTTGAAGGCGTTGGGCGGCCCTGCCAGAAAGGTGTCGATGCGACCGTTGTACTCGCGCACCTCCACGAAGCGGCCGCCTGAGACATGGGCGTTCACCGGAGGGGCGCTGGAGTACATGGTGAACTCGCCATAGGCCGAATCAAGGGCCGGGGTCATCATGCCACAGAAGGACAGGCCCAACGCCGGCTCAACGGGATAGTTGATCGGCATGCGCCAGATGTCCGCCGGTACGCCGTTGTCGGCCAGCACCTTCCAAAAGGCATCGCCGCTGCGATTGGTGTCCCCACCACTGGCCATGGGGAACTTGTACTCCCCGGGCAGGTGCACGTCATCGGCGTGACTCTCCGTAACGGTCGAGGAGGCCACCGAGCGCGTCATCGGGTTGCGGTGAATGAAGTCGAAGATCCCGTGGCCTCCAGGGTTGCGCCCGGTGATGAAGTTTGACCAGGCCACGGGACTCTGGGGGGGCGTCGCCGTACCCAGGGACTGGATGCCGTCGCCCTCGCTGATCAGCTTGCGGAAGTTCGGCATGCGCTCGGGATAACGCGCGATTACCTCTGCCAGGATTTCAGGGTCCATCCCATCAATGCCCAGGATGACCACGCGCTTGTGGTCTGGCCCAGCTGCAGCCAGGCCCGCGCGGGCGGCGGCGGCGCTGCCCATGATTGGTTGTGCCGCGCGCCGAGGCACGGCGGTCACCAGGAAGGTCGCCAGCACGGCCAGCGCAGGCCAGGTAGTCCAGCGGGGTAGCTTCATGCGTGGCTCATCTCCTTGTGTTCGACGCCCAAGCCCTCGGGTGTTTGGCGACCAAAGAGCAGCTTGCCCTGCATGTACTTGGGCACATCAACCCCAAACATGTCGAGCGCCGTGGGCGCCATGTCCATCAGAGATGGCTCATCCGTGTCGATCTTGCGGTTGGAGAAGAAGACCCCCGGCACCAGTCGCGGATCAACGCAGTGATCCCCCGACCAAGACTTGGTGTTGTCCGAGAACACCTCGGCGGAAACGGCGCCCGTGGCGCAATCCCATGAATGACGAAAGCCCCTCTCGTAACCGATCAGCAATTCCGGGGCCATGTCCGCATAGGGTCCGCTGTGAATGTCACTCGTGATGAAGGCTTCGCGCACAACACTCTTGCCTGACTTGGGATCCTCCAATGCTTCCAGCTTCTCCTTGAGCTCTGCGCACAGGGCGTCCATTTCAGCGCCCTTGTTCACAATGCCATGGCCCTCTCTCCCGACCCGGTTGATGAAGATTCCGGTCAGTCCCAAGGTGAAGGCGCGGGTCTTCGCCCAATCCACATCCGCGAAGTAGTCGCCGGAAGTCTCCTTGCCCTCCTTCAGCACCAGGTAGCCCTCATCCCGCAACCAGGTGTTTAGGTTGACACCGCGCTGGAAGCTGGTGAACCCATGATCCGAGATGACACACAGCAGCGTGTCCTTGTCATCCCCGATCTTCTCCCGGATCTCACCGAGCATTGTGTCCATGTTGCCATAGAGCTCCGGAATGACATCCTTGTAGCGCTCCACCTCTTTGTCCTTGTTGGCAGGATGGTCCGCCTCTAGCGTGCGCCAGAACATGTGGCTGACGCGGTCGGTGGTATCGAAGACGACCGTGACAAAGCCGCGCTTGGTCTTGTCGAGCACATCCCACAGGTGCTTCTTGCGCTCTTCAGCGATCAAGTAGGCCTGCTTGAGGAAGGCCTCTTCGTCAATCACCCGTTCATTGAGCGCCCAGGTATCCTCAGCCAGGCCCAGGGTCGCATAGGGCCCCTGGAGCTTGGCCAAGTAGATGGCGTAGACAAACGGATGGCTGATGGGCATGGCCGGGTTGTCCGGATTGATATTGACCGGCGTCACATAGATCTCAATGTCTGCAGCATCCCAGGTCTGGATGTAGAAGCGGGCGATTCCCGTGACACCCTCAAAGGGCACGACCATCCAGGGGCTGTACTCCTTGTGTCCGATCTCCACGGTTTCATCGCCAACCGTGAGCTGGGCGCGCCGCGTCTCGTCGTCAAGCTCCACCGAGAAGGCCGATTTCATCTTGTGCCCATCGGACCCCGCAGGGCCGGTGATCTTGGACTCGATCAGGTTGCCTCGACGGACGATTTGATACTGCTGACCACCGATATGCTTGTCGCCGCTGCGAGACTTCGTCGAGTAGAAGGAGAACGAACCCTGTGTGCCTTGCAGATCAGGAACACACATGCCGGACAGCAGCGTTCCATTCTTGAACTTCTGTGGCGGGAAGGTGATCGGGACGCGGATGATCGAGGACCACACGCGGCTGGCGCCCAGTATTTTCCAGAAGGGCTGGCCCTTCTGCAGGATGCGGTAGAAGGCGCGATTGCCAATGGGGATCTTGGCGAAACCCAGGTTGAGCGTGCGCGGCAGTGTCCCTATCTCGGACGAAGAGAGTTGGGGCAGGTAGTTGCAGGGGTCGCGCGTCAGAAAATCGTAGATGTTGTGGCGCGAGGCATCCACGCCCGTGGCATAGGTTGACCAGGCAACCGGCGAGATCGACGGGCAGGCCGTCTGCAAGGGGTGAAAGCAGCCCTCCTCGCTGAGCTTGGTGAAGTTCGGCATGCGCCCCTCGTCCATGTACTTGCGCGCCATCCCCGGGTCGAAACCATCGAGGCCGATGACGATCATGCGCTTGACCTTGGACTGCCCGCGGCCCGAGGGGCGCAGCACGCGGACGATGGCTTTGAGGGGCCAGAGCAGGATGATGCCAAGCGCCAGGGCGAAGGTGCCGATGAGGACCAGCAAGGAGCCGGCGGCGGCAAAGCCCGCGCCCGGACCGATGTAGGCCAGGACGGGATCGGCGGCGGCCGGGCCGGCTGCCGCAAGGACGGTGGCGAGGGCCAGAAAAGGGGCTCGCAGGGGGCGGGGGACCATGTAGTGTCCGCGGGGGCTCGGGATCGGTTGGGGGTCGGCGGAGGATGCCCTGGGCTGGGCCTGAGTGCACTTGGGGACAGGATTCTATCGGCGCAAGAGGCCCAACGCTGGATAGCGCTCGGGGGATCTGGGGAGTTCCCGCGCAGCCCCGGGAAATACGACCAGCTCCGGCGACGGTTGGGACCGCTCCGGAGCCAGTGGGGACAGCGCGCACCGGCCTGAAATGCCGGTCCGCCGGTGTTTTTCCGCTATCAGCGTCTCTCAGCCACCGATCAAGCCGGCGCCCACCAGGTAATCGAGCACGACCTGGGCCGACTTCTCGATGCTGCTGTCGTGGGTGCGGACGACCACCTCGGCCTTCTCCGGCGCCTCATAGGGGTCGCTGATGCCGGTGAAGTTCTTGATCTCGCCGGCGCGCGCCTTGCGATACAGGCCCTTGGTGTCGCGCTCCTCCAACACCTCAAGCGGGCACTCCACGTAGACCTCAACGAAGTTCTCCGTCCAGCCCCGGATCTCATCACGCACATGGGCGTAGGGAGAAATGGCGGCGGTGATGGAGCACACTCCGTTGCGGGCCAGGAGGTTGGCCACATAGCCGATGCGCCGGATGTTCGTATCGCGATCCTCCTTCGAGAAGCCGAGGCCCTTCGAGAGGTTGGTGCGCACTTCATCACCGTCCAGGACCTCCACCTTGGCGCCGCGTTCCAGCAGGATCGGGGTCAGGTAGGAGGCCAGGGTGCTCTTGCCGCTGCCGGAAAGGCCGGTGAACCAGAGGATGAAACCGTTGTTGCTCATGATGCTGTGTTTGTCTTGCCGCTCTTTTACTTTCGCGGCCTATCGGATCTTGCCTTCAAGGTAGGGTACCTCGAGGACCTTGTCGTGGAGGATCGGCCCGTGGCCGAAGTACCCCTCTTCACCAAAAAGCTCTCCGTGGTCCGCCGTCACGACAATGTGCGTGTTCTTGGGGACCATGTCGTAGAGCTGTTCAAATACATCGTCGAGGAAACGCACAGTATCCACCTGGCGCTCCCGCAACTGATCGAGCTTGTCTTGATCGAAGAACTGGAACTCCTCTGAAAAGTCAGGGTTGACCGCATCCCCGATTTGATCGTTCATCTTGCGGAAGACGCCATTGACTCCGCTGATGCGCGGCCACATGGAGGAGTCTTCCTGCGGCTTGGCATAGGGATAGTGCGTCTCACCCACATTCAGCAGATAGTAGTTAGGACGATCAGAGTCGAAGGTCATGGTGGGCAACATGGCCGCCATGTCGTTGTGCGAATCCATCAACTGAAAGCTGTCGAAGTCCCGGTTGATACCCGTCTTGGGGTTCAAGACCGGTAGGGATACACGCGCATTGGTCTTGTAGCCCAGCGTGTTGCGCAACAGAGTCGGGAACCAGAGGCTCGGCACCATCTTGGCGAACTCGATGCCCTTGGCTCCGAGCCGCTCGTTGTAGTTGAAGAAATCCTCTTTGTAGTACTCCGACGCATACACATTGGGCGGGGTGGTATGCGGGAGCAGCCCGGTCAACAGGTTGTAGTGCGAGGGGGCCGTCCAAGTGGCATAGGTGTAGCGCTTCTCCACCTTGCCGAGCTTCATAATCTTCTTGGGTTCCGCCGCCATGAAGGTGTCGTAGCGGCAGGAGTCCAGGATCACGACTATGAAGTGATTGTCAGCCTGCGGCTCCGGGTGCGGCGGCAGCGCTCCGGCTCGCATCAGCGGCCTGACAGGTCGCTTCGGCGCCGGCGCGGGCTTCTTCTTGAATGCGTCGAACAATCCCATGGTAGGTATCCGTTACTTGGATGCGGGGAGGATGGAAAAGGGCCTAGAACAGGGTTTAACCCTGGCCTTCCTTCGTCTTGTAGTAGTCCACGAGGATCTTGGCAGTCGTCTCACGCATGATGCGCGGGTCAGGGTTCTCGCCGCCGCACAGCTGGGCGCGCACCTTCGTCCCCGAGATAAAGACACTCGTGTTGTCCTTGTTGTCGCTGATCAGGCCAACCCGGTCGATCTCCTCGAAGAAGGCGGCAAAGCCCACGTTGACCGTGTCAATGGCCAGCTGGCCTTCGAGGCTGTCGAAGATCTCCTGGGCGTCGAAATCGCCCCAGATCGCCTCACCGTCCTTGAAGGGGGCGTCCGCGTGCTTGCGGCCAATGATGAAGTGCGTGAAGCCCAGGTTCTGGCGGTAGATCGCGTGCATGACAGCTTCCGCCGGCCCACCGTAGTACATGCGCATGTCGAGGCCGACCAGCTCGAGCTGGTCATTCAGGTCTTGCCCGTTTTCACTCCACAGCTCCGCATCCGCGTCACCCTCGCCCAGCAATCGGTTTCCGACCAGTGTCTCGTAGGTGTCCATGCGCACGCTGGCGGGCACATCGTCGCCCTTGAGCTGGCCGACGAGCGGGTTCAGCACCACGCCGGTCTTGCGACCGGTCTCGCGCAGGATCTTCTCGGCACCATAGACCAGGGCGTACTCATGGGCGCGGTGCAAGGGGTTACGCGTCTGGAAAGCAACTGATTGCTCCCAGCCGTTAGCCTCAATCAGGGCGCGCGTTTGCGTGGGAGACATGACGCGCTCCGCAAAGGGGCGCTCGTCGCCAAACGGAACCAGGTTGATTTCGCCGCCCACGAGCTGTGTTCGCTCGTCGCCGGTCCAAAGATCTGCTCCCGGGTGATCCGTGCGCTCAGTGCCGTACACCGCCTCGATGAAGGCGCCCTTGTCCCAGGCGTAGACCGAGGACACGGTCAGCGTTCCAAACATCTCGCCGGCCGAGTACAGGCCGACCGTGCTTCCGACTTCGCAGCCCGCTGCCTCTGCAGCGGTCACAGGCAGCACCACGGGGATCGTCCAGGCCCACAGGCTGCCGTCCCGCTCGATGACGCGCCGTCCAAGGACGCTCGTGTAATCGGATTCCCCCATGGGCCCCGTCAACGGGCTGAGCGTGCCATCGGCAATGCGGTAGAGGCTAGTGCGGTCCGTATCATTTACGTCGACGCGGAAGAGGCTGGAGTCGCTCGCAGCAGAGCCATCGATACGGTTCACGGGGATTTCGAGGCCGCCGTGGACGGGTGAGATGCGTGAGGCTGTGGTGGTCATAGTGGTGTTTCTCTGTGTGTGCTTTCGTTTACAGGTAGCCCAGGTTCTTGAGCTTGCGCTTCACCTCTTCCAGCTCGTCCTGGTTGAACTCCAGGGCGCCCCCGTGGGCCTCCGCTCCGGCCTCAGCCTCGCCCATCAAGTCCCGTAGGACATAGACGATGAAGTCGGTGGGTGAGTTGAAACCGGAGTCCTCCACCACCTGCTGGATCTTGCGATACAGCGGTCGGGGAATCTTGACGGTGACTTTGCTCTCGCGCACGGCGGTGGCCCGGGTTGGCGGGCGTGGTGGGTGGTTCAGGTGTTGCGGTTTGGGGCGGGCTCGGGGGGCCTTGGTGGCTTCCCAGGGCGGCTAGCCCTTACTGCCTGCGCCCACTTCGGCAGTGCCCGGCGACCTTCTGGCCACCCCGGCACACTCCGATAGCACTCCTATCGTACTCTTGATGGAGTGTCATGAGGGTGTCGTTCCAAAAAAAAGGGCACTGCGGCCCAAAAACGCCGATAAGCCCCTGCTAGTACATGACTTGCGACGTAGCCCTGCGGACAATAGTCGGCCGGGGAGCCCCCGATCGTTCACCCCTGATCTGGGAAAACCACCCCCACCCCATCGGATCCCAACCCCAAACCCATGAAAGCCCTGCGCCTCCTCCTCCTCCCCGCCCTCCTCCTGGCTTCCTGCGCAGGCTCAGATCCTGCGGCAACCAAGGACGCCGCCTACTCCGCCCTGGGAGCCGGTGACTACGCCAGCGCCCAGACCCTCTTCGATGAGGCCCTGGCGGGCATGGCTCCCAGCGACCCCTCCTTCGTCCAGGCCTCCTTCGGCCGCTGCCGTGCCATGGCCCACAGCGACGGCGCCGGGGCCAGCTCCGCCTTCCTCTCCCTGGCTGAGGGCAACGACTCGATTGGCGTGAAGGACTTCTCCATGCTCGTCAGCGAACTGATGGACGCCGGCAACCTGCTAGACGCCATCGAGTTGCTCGATAAAGGGCTCACCCGCTACCCGGACAATGAGCGCCTCTCTACTCTCAAGGAACACGTGGTCGCCGAGAGCCAGAAGCCTGGCAACGACGCCGCCATGGACAAGCTGAAGGGGCTCGGCTACCTCTAGCGAGCATCAGTCGCCGCTGATCAGGTCTCCCAGGAAACCCCTCCCGCCGCGGCGCACCTCCCCCTTCTTCCCGCCGCCGGCCATCAGGATGCGGGCGGCGAAGCGCGACAGCGGTGTGGTCTGGACCCAGACCTTGCCGGGTCCGCGCACCAAGGCGTAGAAGAGGCCTTCGCCGCCGAAGATCATGGATTTGACGCCCTTGATGCGCTGGATGTCATAGTCAACACCGGCCTCAAAGGCCACCAGGCAGCCGGTGTCTATGCGCAAGGACTCGTTGGCCGCCAACTCATGCTCAACAATGTGTCCTCCGGCATGGATGAAAGCCAGGCCCTCGCCCTGTAGGCGCTGCAGGATGAACCCCTCCCCACCTAGCAAGCCCGCCCCCAGTCGCCGTGTAAGAGCCAAGGAGATGTCGATTCCCTTGGCGGAACAGAGATAGGCGTTGCGTTGACACAGAATCGCCTGCTGCGAGAGGTCGGCCGCGATGATCTTTCCCGGATAGGATGCCGCGAAGGACACTCGCCGACGCTCGTTTGAGCGATTGGTGAAGGTCGTGATGAAAAAACTCTCGCCCGAGATCTTGCGTTTGAGACCGGCCATCAGCCCGCCACCGGTGTCCGTCGTCATCTCAATGCCGTCGTCCATCCACATGAATGCACCGGGCTCGGCGCGCACGGACTCTCCACTGTCCAGGGTTATTTCCACTGCCTGGAAGTCGTCGCCCACGAGCTTGTAATCAACTTTGTCTGCCATTGTGTCTTCCTTGGTCTTCCCGGGATGTGTGCTGCGTGACCCTACGCCTGGGCAACAAGCAGATGCCCCGGGTACGCCTTGTCCACAAATGTATTCGATGCCGCCTGCCTCGCACCATAGGCTATGGCCATGTCACGACTCCACCTGTGCGCTCTCCTCGGTGCGTGCCTCGGCTGCATGACCCCCGCTCCGCTCGATCCGGTGCCTCTGGTAGCGCAGGTGCTGGTCGAACAGCAGGCCGCCTGGAACAGCGGAGATCTCGGCGCCTTCATGGATGCGGGCTACATCCAAAGCACCGGCTTGACCTTCTTCTCGGGCGCCGAGGTCACTTCTGGTTTTGCTGAAGTGCTAAGGCGCTACCAGCGCTCCTATATGGACGACGGCAAGGAGATGGGTACGCTGACCTTCACGGACCTGGAGACCTTTGCCCTCGGGCCGCGCTCTGCTCTGGCGCGTGGACGCTGGGGGCTGTCCCTGTCAAACGGAGAGCAGCCCGGCGGCCTCTTCTCCCTGGTCCTGGTCAAGACCAGCGACGGCTGGCGAATCATCCACGATCACACCAGCTCGGCCCACTAACCCGCGCGCGCCCCCGATTCCTAGTCGGAAGCGGCCGCCACCGCCTCTTCCTCGGGCTCCGCCAGGGCGTGCTCGGTCAACTCCTTGGTGATGTAGTCAAAGGCCTCATCCACAGAGTCCGTGCGGTAGAACAGGTCCACATCTTCCGGGCTGATAGTCCCGTAGTCGATCAGCGGCTGGAAGCGCAGGATCTGATCCCAGTATTCAGTACCGAAGAGCACGATCGGCAGCCGTTTCTTTATCTTGAGCGTCTGCACCAGCGTCACCACCTCCATGAACTCGTCAATGGTCCCGAAGCCTCCGGGCATGACGACCATGGCCTTGGCGAGGTAGCTGAACCAGAACTTGCGCATGAAGAAGTAGTGGAACTCAAACGACAGGCGGCGCGTGATATAGGGGTTGTCGTTCTGCTCAAAGGGCAAGGAGATGTTGAGGCCCACATTCTCCCCCTTGGCCTCAGAGGCGCCGCGATTGGCGGCTTCCATGACACCCGGCCCACCCCCGGAACACACGACGAAGCGGCGATCGGTTCCGTCGAGCTCCTTTGACCACTCCGTCAGCCGGCGGGCCAGCTCGCGCGTGTCCTCATAGAAGCGCGAGGTCATCAACTTGCGCTCGGCTTCCTCGAGGCCCTCACCCTTCTCCCGGGCGTCCGCCAGCTTCGCCTCGGCCTCATCGCGTGCGATGAAGCGCGCTGAGCCGAAGAACACGATCGTGTCGCGCACATGCAGCTCGCGGAAACGCGTCTCCGGCTCCACGTACTCGGCCAGTATGCGCAGGAGTCGGGCGTCGGAACTCCCAATGAAGGACTCGTTGCGATAGGCCTTAACGGCTCGATAGCGGCTCTTGCTCATGACGCCATTCCTAACCGGCAGAGGCCCACAGATCCACCTCTTGTCTTTTGACCAGGGCATTACCGGCCGCATCCCCGCAGGTGCTAGGGTTCCGCCCGTGGAGACCACGACAGCATCGGCCGCAGCCGCCAGGACCCCGGGGCATGCAGCCCCCGAGCTTACCTTCCCAATTGCTGGCATGACTTGCCAAGCCTGTGCCAACTCCGCGGAGAAGGCCCTGCTGGACATTGCCGGCGTCGAATCAGCCACAGTCAACTTCGGCTCACGCACGGCCACCCTACTCCACGCTGGCCCGGCTCCCGCCCATGCTCAGCTTGCCGCGACCCTCGGGGAGCTCGGCTTCTCCCTGCCAGCAGAAGGCGGCCTCGGCGCCGGCGTCGAGCGCGACACGGCCTTCGCCCAGGCGCAGGAGACAGCCGAGCGCCGGGCACAAGCGCGCTCCTTCGCCATCGCCGCCGCCTCAACTGTGGCCACCCTCGGCGCCGGCCTGCTCGACGCCCCCGCTGGCTCAGACGTCCTGCTCGCCGCCCCGGCCGTCCTGATCGCCGGGCGCTCAATCCTGACCCAGGGCCTGCGCGCCGCCCGGCACCGGGCCCCGGACATGAACACCCTGGTGGGCCTCGGCGCCCTGGTCGCCTGGGGCTCGGCCCTCGGAGCCATCCTGGCCCCGGAGGTCTTCGGCTCCTCCGGCGGCCACGCCCGGGCCGCCACCATGATCCTCTCCTTCGTGCTGCTCGGCCGCCTGCTCGAAGGCCGTGCCCGCAGCCGGGCCGGGGACGCCGTGCGAGCCCTGCTCGACCTGGCCCCGCCCTTGGCCCGTATCCTGCGTCTGGGCGAAGAGGTCGAAGTCCCCCTGCACGAGGTCAAGCCCGGCAACCTGGTCCTGGTCCGGCCCGGAGAACGCATCCCCGTGGATGGCACCGTCTTCCAGGGCAGCAGCTCCGTGGATGAGTCCATGCTGACCGGCGAGAGCTTCCCGGTGACCAAGGACCCCGGCGAGCGCCTGTGGGCCGGCACCCTGAACGGCACCGGCGCGCTCTCCATGAAGGCCACCGGGATCGGTGCCGCCACCGCCCTCGGCCGCATCGCAGAGGCCGTCCACCACGCCCAGGGCACGCGCCCACCCATCCAACGCCTCGCCGACCGGGTCAGCGCCGTCTTCGTCCCAGCCGTCCTGGCCTGCGCCGCCGCCACCCTCGGCGCCTGGCTCCTGGCCGGTGCCGCAGCGGCCGACGCCCTGGGCTACGCCGTGTCCGTCCTCGTCATCGCCTGCCCCTGCGCCCTGGGCCTGGCAACGCCCACGGCAGTCATGGTGGCCGCCGGTCGCGGCGCCCGCGAGGGCCTGCTCACCCGCGATGCCGCCGCCCTCGAACGCCTGGCCCAGATCGATACGGTCGCCTTCGACAAGACCGGCACCCTCACCGCTGGCGCACCGGAGTTGCGCTCCGTGGAACAGCCCGCGGGCGCGCCTCCGGAAGACGAGATCCTGGCCCTGGTAGCCGCCGTGGAGCGCCTCTCGGAACAGCCTCTGGCCCGGGGCCTGGTGAACGCGGCCCAGGCCCGGGGCCTCGCCATCCCCCCGGCCACGGAGTTCGAGGCCCAGCCCGGCCGCGGCGTGGGAGCCACCGTGGGCGGCAAGCGGGTCCAGATCGGCAGCCCGGCTGCGGCCCAGGCCTGGGGCGCCCCGCCCGCCCTGATCGAGGACCTGACCGACCCCATCATCGCCCGGGGCCAGAGCCCTGTCCTGGTCCTCTTGGGCGTCGAGCCCGTGGCGGCCCTGGGCCTCTTCGACGCCCCGCGCCCGGAGAGCGCCGCGGCCCTGGCCGGCCTCGCTGGCCTCGGGCTCCACGTCCTGCTGCTCTCCGGAGACCACGAGAGCCCCGTGCGAGCCCTGGCCGAGGAGCTTGGCCTCGAAGATGCCCGTGGCCGCCTATCACCAACGGACAAGGCCGACATTATTAGAGGTATGCGCGCCGCCGGCCGACGCGTGGCCATGGTGGGTGACGGCATCAACGATGCCCCGGCCCTGGCCACGGCGGATGTGGGCATCGCCATGGGCGGCGGCGCAGATGTGGCCCTGGAGGCCGCCGACTGCGCCCTGCTCGTGGACGACCCGAGCCGCGTGGCAACCTTGATCCGGCTCGCCCGCCGGACGCGTTCAGTAATCCGCGCCAACCTGTTTTGGGCATTCCTCTACAACACCATGGGCATCCCCTTGGCCGCCGGCCTCCTGGTTCCGGTTTGGGGTTGGTCGATTCCCTCTTCCTGGGCCGCCGCCGCCATGGCCGCCTCCAGCATCTCCGTGGTGGCCAGCAGCCTGCGCCTGCGTCGCACGAGCCTGGCCTGACTGCCCAGGTCAAACATGGGCCTCTCCAGCCCCCTCCCCGAGCCAGCCGGCCGGTCGAGGCCTACTGCTCGGGATCTCCCGGCAGCTCCCCCTCGCCCCGGCGCTTGACCTTGTCCTTGGCCTTCTCAAACAGGTCATCGAGGGAGCTCTCCCGGTTGGCCTCCTCCCTGAGCCCGGCCTCCAGCTTGTCCTCGGCACTGGCGGGCCGCTCGGCCACTCGCTCCGAGACCTGATCCCAGCGCCCTTCGTCGAGAAGCGCCTGGCCCGTTTCATCCCGCTGCCCGGGCTCCACGGTCCGCAGGATGCGCCCGGTCAGGGCCTCGATGGTGATCGTTGTGTCGCAGCAGGGACAGCGTACATCCAGGTCTTTGGCGGTCATTGGGCCCCCCCTGGGGTCGTTTTCCTGGCACTGGGGCCCGTCACGGGCATCCAATAGGGGTATATAAAAATATATAGCAAACCAATGTCCAAAATGTGTGCTACCTTGCGCTTGTAAGAGGGGTCATTACCCCTGGCCAAAGATACCCGACGATCCGTCTATGTGAATAGGCCCAACGCCGGGCACGGCTCCCCCCATCACCATGACACCCAGCAGCATCACCAACGCGCGCCTAGGCCCCTCCGGCGCCAGTAGCCCAGAGACCCCAGGTGACCTCCAGCGGGCCAAGCAGCCCGGGCGTGATCTCCAACTGGCCCTGGGGGCCGTGCTCTGGCTAGCTTTCCTGGCCTCCCTGCTGGCCTGATGCGGTAGCTCTGGAGGTTGCGAGAATCAACGTGGGACCCGCCGATCGCCACGCCCGCATCACGATCGGCTTGGTGATTCTGGCCCTCGGCTGGTTTGCCGGCAGCGCCTGGGCCTGGATCGGCCTCTTTCCGATTGTCACCGGCCCAACCCGCCGCTGCCCGGGCTACCGCCCCTTCGGCATTGATACCACGCGCCCGCTGGCCAGGTCGAAGCTGACCGGCTGAAGCGCGGAGCCTGCAGCTTCCCGGGGAGCTCCCACAAGTTCAGAGAGTATGGCCCAGTCTCCGGATTTGAGCGGGAAGAGGCGCCCTTCCAGGACTACGCTTCCCTGACCGCCTCGCCGTCATGCGTATTCTCCTCGCCACCGCCGTGCCCCCTACTCCCGAATGTGGAGGCGGTCGGCGCACGGAGATGCTGCTGAAGTGCCTGGCCCAACACGCCACGGTGGATGTGGCCGCCCTCGGCCCGGTCTGGCCCACCGCCGCCTGCCAGCGCGCCGGCGCATGCGGTGGCCGCCTCATCGACCTGACGACCACCGGGGTCCCGCGCAAGGACCTGCGGAAGCGCCTGGGGCCCGTGGACTTCCGCCTGGCGGGCTGGCGGAGTTCACGGAACTCGCTCCTCGCCCACCACGCCCGCCGACCCTGGGACCTCATCGTCCATCGCTACATCCACGCCTTCGCCACCCTGGGCCCCCTGCCCCGGGCCGCCGCCCTGGTGGATGTGGACGACTTGCCCAGCGAGGTCTGCTCCTCGGCGGCTCCGGACTGGACCGCCGGCCCCCTTGAGCGCCCCCGGGCCCTGATCGTCGCCCGCCGCCTGGCGGCCGCGGAGCGCGGACTGCTGGCGCTGGCCGACGGCCTCTGGGTCAGCACCCCCACGCACGCCGGACACCTCGGCAGAGGCGACTCGGTACTGCTGCGCAATGCCCTCGCCTGGCCACCTGCTGATCCGCAGCCCCCGACAACTGACAGACCCCCCACGGCTCTCTTCATTGGCCCCCTCTGGCACCCACCGAACCGGCGGGGCCTCGCCTGGCTGAAGCGCGAAGTGTGGCCCCGCGTGCGCCAGCGCCTGCCCCATGCTCGCCTGCTCATAGCCGGAACAAGCGGCGACCCCCCGAGAACTTCGGAAGCGGGCATCGAGCACCTCGGCTTCGTGCCGGACTCCCCCGGCCCAGGTGGGTTGGACTGGCTCTACCAGAGCTGCGACGTGGCCTGCGCCCCCCTCTTCTCCGGGTCCGGCACAAGTATCAAGGTCCTGGAAGCCCTGGGCCGCGGCCTCCCCTGCCTGGCCACGCCCTGGGCGGCCAGGCACCTTGAGCAGAGCTCCCCCGCATTGGGCGTGAAGGAGCCAGGGGCCTGGAGCCATGAGCTGGTCGAGATGCTCGTCCGGCGCCAACAGTTGGGAGCAATGGCGCGGCGTGCCTCAAAGGCCGTGCGCACCGGGCATGGCGAGCGGGTTTTTCAGAAGTCCGTGGATCGCCTGCTGGATCAGGTCAGCGCTGCGGCAGTCAGCTGAGCCCGCATTCCGAGAATGCGCAGCTCCGTTTGGTTGCCACCAGAGCAGCAGAGCCCGGGCGGATGCAATCTCAGTCACAGAAGGTAGCCGAGAGGCCGTCGGACAGGTTGTGTCCGCTGCCACCCGGTCCCCCGGGATCTCGGTACCAGGCCTGGAAGTACCAGGTGGAGCCGACCCCTATCTGGCCCGCGGCGGAGGGTGGGTTCGCCAGGTCCACTGGCCAGCTCAAGATACCGGCTCCGCTGGCAAGGGAAGGCGGAAAGCGAAAGAGCGCTCCCCCGGCGCAGACGCGTCCATCTCCCAGGGGATAGTCCCCCTGCGTAGAACCGTAGAAGAAGATGCCCGGGGTGCCCGCGGGAACGCCCGCGGCCAGGAGCGTGAAATCGTTGGCGCTCAGGCTGACCGTGCCCGTATGGCTGATCTGCGCGCCAGCACCGATGGAGTTGGGCGAGGACGTGCAGTAGATGAATGGATAGAGACAGCCCAGGCCGCGCCCATAGGATCCCGTGCCCGTGGCGAGCAGGAGCGCGTGCGGATAGGCGGCTTCGGACCAGGCCAGGTCGCGTACGAAGCCGGCGCCCACCAGGCCATCCCCAAAGGGAACAAACGAGGCGCCGCCATCCGTGGATGCGAGCACGCGCTCAGCCGACGAATCGCCCAGATAGACCAAGCTGGGATCGAATGGGTCGGTGACAACCCGAGAGCAGCGCCCCGTGTGGCCGGTGCTCAGCCAGGACAGGCCCGCGTCCAGCGTGCGATAGAGTCCACCGCCGGAGTAGTAGTCATCCACCAGCAGGAACTCCTGGGCATTGCCCGCCACGCCCGCCAGATCGGTGGCGCGGATTGTCGTGGGCAGGCCAGCCGAGGCAGTGCCCCAAGTCTGTCCCCCGTCCGTGGAGCGCAGGGCTCCGCCGCTAGATGCCGAAGAGGTGTCGGTGAAGCTCGCCAGCAGGGTCGCTTCACTGCCGTCCGCCACGAATTCGATGGCCGTCACATCCTCGTAGTCATCCGTACCTTCGAAGGTCTTGGTCCAGCTGGCTCCAGCATCCGTCGTGCGCCAAGCAGTGGCCTCGTGCCCCGCCACACCGAAATCGCTGCCGCCGAGCAGGATCACCTGGTCGTCGAGGTGGCTGAAGAGCAAGGCAAACAGCTCCGACTCGAAGTAGGACCCCTGATCCGGGCCCAGGGCAATCCAGACCGCCGCGGCGCGACGATAGAGCCCTTCGGCGGCAACGCTCGAAGGCCCATCGGAGAGGGCGTAGAGCGTCCCATCCGGGGCATAACCCACGGTGTTCCAGCGCGTCGACGGGGCGGGCTCCAAGGTCCAGGTGACGCCCGCGTCCTGACTGGTGTAGATCCCGCCGTCGTTCAGGCCCTGGAAGGCCAGGGCCAGTTGGCCGCCATCGAGGGGGTTGCCGGCAATGGAGTGGACATTCAGGGCGCCGATGCCCGCGGAGGACGGGGTGAAGCTCGCCCCCCCATCTTCACTCCTCCAGACTGCCAGGGAGCTGGCCCCCACCAGCACTTCGTCGGCCTCCGTTGGATGCCAGGAAACCGAGTTGGCCGCCAGCATACTCGTGCCGCCGACACCAAATGCCCAGCTCGCGCCGGAGTCATCTGAACGGAAGACACCACCGGTTTCAGCGGCCAACAACAATGTTGTGCCCAGGCCAGGGCGCAACTCGATGTCGCGAATGGAGAGGCTCGGCCAGGAACCGTCATGGAGGGCAGTCCAGCTCGCTCCCAGATCATTGCTGGAGTACAGGCCCACATACTGGCTGCCGAAGTTCTGTCCACCGCAGACGAGCACGCGTGCTCCATCGTAGACAGCGTCTTTCAACGGGTTGGCGGGCAGACCGGCGGAGCGATTCGCCCAGCTCGCGCCGCCATCGGTCGAAACCCAGACGCCCCCGCCTCCAAAGGAGCCGGCAAAGGTGGCCACAACCACTCCGGAACCGCTCGCGTCCAGGGCGATGCCGGTACAGGAAAGGGGTGTCGGCATGGTCGGCGTGACATCACTCCACAGGATGCCCCCGTTCGTCGAGCGCATGACATTTTTCGGCTGCCCCCCCATGGCACTGGCCACACCCGCCCAGATGGTCAAGGGCGCAGTGGGATCCACGACCACCTCGTAGACCTGGTCGTTGGCCCCGATGCCCAAGGCCAGCGTCGACCAGCTCGCGCCGTCGTCAGCGCTCATCCAGACACCGTCCATGGTGCCGAGATAGCAGGTGCCATCGCCGGCAAACTCCACATCGTGCACACTGGTTCCGGAGAGGGAGCTCACCTCACCCCAGGTGGCTCCCCCGTTCGTCGAACGGAAGAGCGTCCCGCCATACCCCCCGTTGGGTGCAATACCGGCCAGGGCAACCTGGGGGGCAGTTGGCGAGGCCTTGACGCAACTCACATCTCCGCCATATGGGCCGAGCGCTGTCCATGAACCGGCGCTGCGTTGCTGCGAAGCACCGAGTTCGCTGGCTTGCCCTCCCAAACAGGCCAACGCCGCATGCCCCATTTCATCGTAGCGCACTTCATTCCCCTGGACTTCTGAACCACCTGTGGCGGTGAGTGCGGGCAGGGCGAGACCGGCGGTTGCGCAGAGGCACCAGCCCAAGTGGGTTGCATTCATGGCGTTGGCTCCGTTGGGTGGTTTACGAGGGCATGGGGCATACCGCAACGGGAACCCGATTGTAGGGGATGCGGCCAGAATATGTGGTCGGCGGGCTACTTCCCAACCAGGGGCGCAAAGGCCAGGGCATCCACCGGACAGCTTTCGATGCAGCTGCCGCAACCAATACAGGGCGTGTCATCGAGCCCAAAGGCCTGCTCCAACGGCTGCTTGTCCCGGTGGGCATGGCTGGCCACATCAATCCCCATGGGACAGGCGGCGGTGCACAGGTTGAGGCCCCGGCACTTGTCATTTGGCTGGACGGCAAAGCGGCTGCGCGTCAGGGCTCCGACCAGCTTCATGCCCTGGGCCAAGGGACAGCCGTAGCGACACCAGATGCGCGTGCCCAGCAGCGGGTAGGCGCCCACGCCGATTACGGAACCGAAGGCGAAGTCGATGAACAGGTCCTGGACGGCCGCCACGCTTTGCAGCAGGCCTTCGGCGGTGGCGAGGGCGAGGCCGTCGAGCAGCAGCATGACGCCGAAGAACAGGGAGAAGAGGAGCACAATCACCTGCGTCACCTCCACCTTGCGCGCACCAGGCCCGCGTGGTGTGCGCTCGCGCACCCAACGCGCCCCCCAGGGCAGGACGCCCACTGCCTCGGCCAGGTTGCCACAGGAGCAAAACCAACTGCAGTAGCGCTTGCCGAAGAACCACACGGTCAATGGGATCACGAGGAAGATGTAGACCGCCCCCCCTACGCTGGTGAAGGCCGGCCAGACATAGACATGGGCTGCCTTCCCGCCGACCGCCACCGGGTCCTGGAAAAAACCCTCGGGCCGCGTCAATGCAGGCAACACATATGGCACGAGGTAGAAGGCGATCAGCTGCGCCAGGAGAATCGAGAGGAACTTGGACCGCTGATAGCGGGACAGGGGACCCTTCTTCTTCTTGGCTTGGTACTGATTGCGACCGCCCAGCAGGATCCACAGACAGGTGCCGCACACCAGCGCCGTGTAGACGCTCGCGTACCAGAAACCCGGCGCCTTGCCGGCCAGGTGGAAGACAGAGGTGCCGTCCCTGGAGCCAACCAGATCGAGGACCACCCGTGGGTACTTGTGGATCGCGTAGAAGGCCAGCACCCCCGGCAGGAACAACGCCAGAAACACACGCTCGGGCCAAGCTCGCCGCCTTGCCCTGGCGCCCATCCCTAGAGCCCTGCTCCCAACAGAGAGCCGCTGGCCGCAGCCAGTGCCGCCGCCACCGGCAGAGTGATAACCCAGGCGATCAGGAAACCGCCGAAGAGCGAGCGGTTCAGGCGGGCACCGGCGGTGCCCGCACCGGCCACCGCCCCCAGGGTGACGTGGGTGGTGGAGACCGGCAGGCCCAGGGGCGTGTGAGCGATGACCAGCGCCGCCGAGACCCAGTTGGCACCACAGCCCTGGGCTGGAGTGCAATCGCAGAGGTCCGTGCTGACGCGTCGTGCCAGCGCCTGTCCTGCGAACCACCCCCCGCCTGCCATGGCGGCGGCCACCGTAACCAGGGCGCCGAGGCCTGCCGCCAGGAGGAACTCCGGCGCCGCCGCCACTTCATCCGGGACGAGTCCCTTGCCGGAGAAGCGCATGAGAAGCGCATGCCCCCAGAGCAGGGCGCACAGGGCACCGGCGAAGGTAGCCAGCACACCGTAGCCCAGGGCGCGCCGGGGGGAGAGCTCGCCAGCGCAGGCCAAGGTGGCGACGCCCTTGCCCGCATCATTCGCTCCGTTGAACCAGGCCAGGAGCAGTAGCAACAGGATGGCGAGGATGGGGATCATGATCTGAAAGTCGACCGGCCGGACTCCCTGTGACCGGCCCCATGGAAAAAGGCGCTCAGGACAGCGCGCCCCCGCAGCTGGAGCCGGTGCCGGCGGCGCAGGCAAAGCAATGCTCGGCCACAGCGACGGCAGCCGCTCGCAGCAAGTCAGCGGGCTGCTTGGCTGCCAGGAGATCGCGCAGGGTGACCTCTACGCCTGCCGCAGCTTCCAGGGCCAGACCTTGAACCAGGTTGAAATCACAATCGAAGAGGCGCCCGTCCCAACGCAGGCTCAGAGCCCGGCGACACATCAAGCCGTCCAGGGTGCTCGCATTGAAGTTGGCGGCGAGCAGCTCCAGGTAGTCGTCCAGCTCGCCCCGCCGTTCGAGATCCCGCTCGAAACGATGGATCGGCATGTTGGTGATGGTCGCCAGGCTGGTGAAACTGATGCCGTGCTCATTCAGCAGTTGCTCTCGGTATTCCTGCTCCAGAATGTCCTGGGGGGGCGGCAGGTGCGGCCCGCCGGGGTTGAAGACGAGCACCAGGTCATGGGCATCGCCATAACCGGCTGCGTTCAGGTGTCGCAGACCCGCAATGCTGGCGGCGAAAACACCCTTGCCCCGCTGGCTGTCCACATTCTCCGGGGAGTAGCAAGGCAGGGAAGAGAAGACCGTCACCTGGTGCTCGGCGAAAAACTCAGGCAGGTCAGCCTGGCCCGCTTCCTGTTGAACGGTGAGGTTATGGCGCACATATACACGACGCCCGAGGCCGCGGGCCTTGGCCACCAAGCGCCTGAACGACGGGTTCAGCTCGGGGGCTCCCCCAGTGATGTCGAGCGTCCGAATCTCCGGCGCACGGGCCATGAGCTCCAGGGCCTCATCGACGAGGCTTGGCGAAGCGTTTTCTCCAGCACCACTCGCCGCGGGCGACGCATCCACATGGCAGTGGTGACAGGCCTGGTTGCACAGACGCCCGAGGTTGAACTGCAGGGTCTCAATGCTCGCTCGGCTGACGGGGGGGAATGTCGTCCGAATCACAGGGCTACTCTAGCGCTCCTTCCGGGGAGGAATCCATTCGTTGATTGACCAGTCGTAATCCAAGTAGGCGAGGGGCACATTGGCATCCTTCAGGGTGATGAGCATCTCCTGTGGTCCATATTCCAGCAGCAGGCCGCGAATGCCGCCGGGAAAGGCCTTCAACTCACCTTTGCTCCAATCGAAGATTTTCGAGATGCGTAGCTTGCCATCCCGGACACGCGCTGCGTTCTTGCTCTTATCTGCCAGAAACCCACGGCCCGCTTCAGCGAGCTGCCCGTCGAGCTTGGCTGCCGTGTAGGCCTCCGGGCGCAACTCTGGACACGAGGCAGAAGCACATACGATGGCAAAGTGAAAGAGAGGTTGGCGCGCAGTGCCGGCCAGGATTCCGTGCTCCACCTCGTCGAGAGAGAGCGTCTTCTTGTGTCCTGGAGCGAGGTGTTGCAGGGGAATGAAACGCTTCTTCCAAACCGGGCTGAAGAAGCCACCCAGGTCTCTGATGGACTCCACCGGGTAGTTGTCGAGAATCAGGAGTACGGTGTAAGCGTTGTAGGCATTTATCCAAAAGGCCTCACGCTCCTTGTTCTCCCAGGTCGCGTACTCCTTGGCCGTGACCGCCTGCAGGCTCTCCAGGTAGGGATCCAATCTTCCCCGCTGCTTCGCCAGGCCTCGGTAATCGACCATGCCGCCGGCATGTACATGGCCGGCCAGGAGCTCGTCCCACACCGGATGATCATGGTCGAAGAGCTCGGTCGGAGCCTGGGCCGGAAGGGTGAACGCCAGAACACTGGCTTGGAACACAAACATGAACAGGAGTGTTTTCATGGTCGCTACCCAGTTCGAAGGCCAGCCCGCCTTGTGACAAAAAACGACGCACCACATCTCAGTGCTTCTCACCATCCCACGGCTCCCCCTCACGCCAGGCCGCCAGGGCCCCGCGCAGGGCTTCTTCTGCTCCCGCCGGCAGCTCTTCCCCAGCCAGCGAGCCCGCCACCTCTGCAATGTTCTGAAACTGCTTCAGGTACGCCCGACAGCGGCGGCACATCATCAAGTGCCCCCAGAGCATCACCCTGTCAACCGGACTCACCTCCCCCTCAATGTAGTCGCTGAGCACATCGCTAACAGACCGGCAACGGAGCAACAGCCTGAGGGCGGCGGTCTCTGAGACATTCATGAGACCCCTCCGAGTTTTCCATCCACACAACCGCGAATGGCCTGGCGAGAACGGTGCAGGAGTTGCCTGAAGTTGTCGTAGGTAAGCCCGAGCATTCCCGCGGCCTCACGACTGTCTGGGCCCTCAAACGCCTTCAGAGTGAGAACCTCGCGCTGGGCTGCCGAGAGCCCCGCCATGCACAGCTCGATCACCGCCCGCAGCTCCGCCTCCCGGTCCCAGGGCGTGAACTCCACATCGGCCCGCCACCCGCCGCCCGCCGTGAACAGGTGCGCTTCGGGATCGTCATCGGGAAACACGCGCTCGCGGCCTGCCTTGCGCAGGGCGTCCACGACCTTGTTGCGCAGAATGGCAAAGGCCCAGGCCTGCAGGGGCACGCGACCATCATAGCTCCCGGAGGAGCGCAGGATGCCGAGCAGCGCCTCCTGGCAAATGTCTTCGGCCTGCTGCTCATCGCTCACCAGGCGCCGAGCGCCGGTGAAGAGCCCCGGTCCGAGCATGCGGGCCAGCTCCTCCGCCGCCGCCATGTCCCGCTCGGCAACGCGCCGCATCAACTCCAACTCGGTCCGGTGGGCACCCATTGCCGCAGCCTAGCGGCGCGAACAGTCCTCTGCGGCCCAAAAACAAGAGAACCCCGCCGGTGCACTCCGGCGGGGTCCAGGAGGACTCCGGTTGCTGGGTTGCGGTGGCAACCCCCGGTTCTCTAGACCTGCGCCAGAGCGGGTACCGTGGCGAAGCGCTCGAGGATATCTGTCTGAGTGATGATGCCCACCAACTGGCCCGCATGGCTGACCGGCAGGGAACTGAAACGGTTCTCAATCATTGCTTCACCGGCGGCGGAGAGGGTTTCATCCTGATTGATGGTCGAGACCCAGCGGGACATGAAAACATCCACCGGCGTGCGGTGTACGGCCATGTTGCCGGCTTCCTGGGCCCGGTGGGCGGAGATGATCTCGCGTCCCATCGCCAAGCGGATGTCGCGGTCAGAGACCATGCCGATGACCTCGCCACCATCCACCACTGGCAGGTGTCAGATATGTTCGTTATGGCATTTGTCGATGGCGTCTTCCAGGTAATCGTCGCGCGACAGGGTAATCACCCTGCGGGCCATGCAGGTCTCAAGCTTGGGGTCGAACTCCGCCGTCCCGTCGCTGCGCACCAGATCGCAGAAGGCTTCGATCAGGTTCGTGGCCGTCACCATGCCGACGATCTCGTTGTTGGCGACCACGGGCACGGCACCTACCTTGAGCTCCAGCATCTGGGCCACGACCTCCGAGCAGGGAGTATCGGGGCCACCGATACGATGGGAGAGTGCATCACCTCGCGCACATACATTGGAGTCACCTGCTCGTCCTCGTTCTCGCGGCGCAACTCCACCGGCAGCCAACCGGTCGCCAGGCGCACATCACGGTCGGACAACATACCCACCAGCTTGCCATCATCATTCACCGGCAGATGGCGGAAGAGGTGCTCGTCGAAGACATCCATGGCCGCGTCCAGGGCTAACCCGGGCTCGACGGTCACAGGCTCCAGGGTCATTATCAATGAGGCTTTCATGGTGCGTTTACCTTCTCGGGAGGACTGGCTCGGAGCGTCGTGGCGCGCCCTGCGCCACCGGCCTCCTGGCCGCTGTTCCCGATTTATTATCAGGATAGAACCGACCGCGCCCCCCCGGCATGGGCAGGGTGTCGTAGGGGCGGCGAGAAAAGGTGCGTAGTCCGTTCCTGGGGAACCGTGATCGGCTCTCAGCGGCTCTGCAGGCGTTGCAGACGCCCACGATAACGCTCGTAGAAGCGGGTCTGGCGATTCTCCAGGTTCACGGGGCGCCCATCGATATACAGCCCGGTCACGCGGGAGGTGATCTCCAGAAGATCGCCGTCTGTCACAACGATGTCAGCCCGGCGCCCGACGGTCAGGCTGCCAAACTCGCCCGCAAGTCCCAGGATGCGCGCTGGATAAAGTGTGATTGAGCGCAGGGCCTCCTCCCGGGGCAGCCCGAAGGCGCAGGCCATGGCGGCGTGGAAGGCGAGGTTGCGCGGATTCTCCGCGTCATCGCTCATGATGGCCAGGGGGACCCCCGCGCGGTGGAGGACCGCGGCGTTGGCGAAGGCCGCGTCATAGGGATCAAAGCGGCTGCTCGGAAGGCTCAGGACTGGCCCCACGACAACCGACATGCCGGACGCCGCCAGTGCCTCAGCGACCTTCCACCCCTCCCGCGCCCCGTAGATCACCCCCGCCAGCTGCTGGTCCTGGGCGAAGCGAATGGCGAATAGGATCGTCTGGGCGTTGTTGGCGTGCAGCGCAACGGTGCGCTCCCCGCGGGCATAGGGTACCAGAGCCTCCAGACGCGCATCGTGGGGCGGGGGCGGGGCCCCGGCATCCGCTTCATCCAAGAGACGCCCGTGCTCCAGAGCGCGCTCGAACAGGTCCTGCAGGTCTTCCACGGCGTCGCCTTCCTCCGCCTCGTCGCCATCATTACCCGTGCGCGGGTAGGCGATGTGCAACATGTCCCGGTCAACGGTAACCAGCTCCTCCCAGGTTTCGCCCGAGAGATCCAGCACCGCCGATTGTCCCAATACGGGCCCGCCACCCTGGGGGGCAGTCTGGGCGCGGGTCACGCCATTGTGACGGGTGACACCAAAGTGGGCGGAGTCCGCATTCAGGGATGCGGTCACGCGCAGGTCGGGCTGATTGCCGCCCATTTCGGCCTCATCCATGGTGGCTTGAATGGCATCGATCTCGCGCAGACCCAGGGCCGTGTTGAGAGCCACCAGACCGGGCCACAGGTGGCGGCCGGTAACATCCACGACCTCGGAGCCTGCCGGGATGGCCACATTTCGGCCGACGGCGATGATGTGCTCCCCCTGGATCAGGAGGGTGCCGCCGACAATGTCCGGCGCGGCAACGGGGTGCAGCGTACCGCCGACAAGCGCCAAGCGGGGCGCCCCGGGGAAGGACTCGGGTGGGGCCTGCTCTTCGATTTCGACGACTGAGACCTCCGGTGCCTCCTCATCCAGGCCGAAGGCGTCCCGTCTTTCAAACTCCACACGCCCATCCACCAACGTGCGTTCGACGCGCGAGAGCGATGAAAGGGGATCGCCGTTCAGCAGCACGAGATCAGCATCCTTGCCGACCTCAATCGAGCCCACGCGTTCCCCCAGCCCAAGCTGCAGGGCCGGGTTCAGCGTCACCAAGCGCAGGGCGGCCACCGCGTCCATGCCCCCATAGCGCACGGATTTGGCCGCCTCGCCGTACATGCGCCGCATCATCTCCGCCGAGTCAGAGTTCAGGGAGGAGAGAACGCCGGCCTCCTCCATCAGCGCCGCGTTCTGGGGAATCGCATCAAAGGCCTCGATCTTGTACGACCACCAGTCACCGAAGGTAGAGCCACCGACACCGGCCTCGGCCATCTCAAAGGCCACCTTGTAGCCCTCCAGCACATGCTGCAGCGTCGCGATCTGGAAGCCGAACTGCTGTGAAGTGCGGATCAGCATCAGAATCTCGTCAGCGCGATAGCAGTGCGAGTGCACCTGCACACGTCCCTCAAGGATGTCGACCAAGACCTCCAGGCGCAGGTCGCGGCGCGGGGGCGCGGGATCCTCTGCGCGGCCTTCCGCCGCATGGTACTCGCGCCAAGCGCGGGCGTACTCGCGCGCCCGTTCAAAGGCGCGCTGGTAGATGGCCTCAACCCCCATGCGTGTCCCGGGGAAGCGCACACCCTTGTCGCCCCAGTTGGAACGCTTGGGATTCTCGCCCAGGGCGAACTTGATGCCCTGGGGAGCATCCGGGAAGCGCAGTTCATCAGCCGTACGGTTCCAGCGCAGTTTCAGGACTTCGTCACGACCACCGATGGCGTTGGCGGAACCATGCAACTGGCGGATGGTCGTCACACCCCCGGCCAGGGCGCGCCAAATGGCGATGCGGTCCGGGTTGACCGCATCGGCAATGGTCACCTCCGCTGAAATCGAGACGGTGCCTTCGTTGACGCCACGATCGATGGCGATGTGTGAATGGCTGTCGACAACTCCCGGTGCCAAGTGCATCTCGCCGGCCTCGATCACGACCACGCCCGTGGGCACGAGATCCGGATCGACTTCCCCCACGGCGGCGATGTCGCCTTCCAGCACAAGCACATCACCCACGAAGGCCGGTTCCACGGCCGTGTGAATAGTGGCGCCGCGGATCAAGCAGGCCCCGTCGGTCTGCAGGGTCGGCTGCCGATTGACGTCCAGCTCCACAGGATGCTCTCCCGCGGGATGCTCTCCCGCGAGCGCCGGGGCCAGGGCCAGTACCAGGCCTGCAAGAGCGCTCATCGCCGCCCTCCCGTCTGATCCGGCTTGCGGTTGGCTGTGAAGCCGGTTGATTCGTCAAATCCGGGCCCCTTCCATCGGGCCTGGCCACTAAACGCCTCCTCCTCCAGCGTTCCCCGCAGGGAAACCTCGATGACGAAGCCTTCCATGGGCTCGGCCTTGCCCTTCAGGCGCAGGCTGCTACCCGAGACTCGGCCCTCAAGCTCCATGGGAAAAGGCTGACCCTCCGGGCTGGTTAACAGGCAATCCGCCGTGAGAGATCCATCTTCATCCATGACGATCTCCGCCGTGGCCGGGCGAGCCTCTTCGTCGGCGAACTCCAGCTCCCATGCGCCGGTGGCATCCAATCCCTCGTCCGGTGGATCGCCGTCGCCCGCTTCATCCCCAGCCTGCTCACTGGGGAAGCCGTCGAGGACAATCCAACGCAACTCTGACTTCTCTTCCCCCAGGGGATCGCTTTCCCAGAGGGCAACATGGGCCGGAGCACCAACACCCAGCGTACCGCTCCCCTGTGGTGCCGCGAGAATCAACGCAGCGCCACGGGTCAGGGCTGACAGGGCCACCTCGCGCTCCAGGCCCTCGTTCACGAGGGTGCGTACATTCTCCAGTAGCTCGCTGGGCTGCTCACCACCCGTGCCGAAGGCAAACGGAACGCCGGCTTCTGCCAGGCGCAGAGCGCAATCGCGCTTCTCCAACCACAGGCGGCGGCGCTCCACGGCCAGGGTCTGTGGCTCATGGTAGATCCACTGATCGGAGTCCTCTTCTTCCTCCCCGGCGGCTGCCTCCTCGTCGGAGTCTTCAGCCTGCGACGTATCTCCACCGGACGCCTGATCATCAGGCACATCACCTTCGGACGCTTCGCCGTCGGGCGTGTCGTCATCGGATGCCTCGCCTTCGAGCGCTTCGCCGTCGGGCGTGTCTCCCTCTGGCTCGTCCCCTACGGACGCTGACTCGTCCTCCGAGTCCTCCTCCGCCAGCGGATCCTCAACCTCCTCCCCCCAGTCCAGGGTCAGAATGACAGGGATGCCGCGTTCCGCCAGGGTGCTCGCCACGCGCCAGGCTTCGTTGCCACCGCGAATGGCGATGGAAACGCCATACTCGTCCGCCAGGCGAATCCAGCGCAGGATGTCGCGGGATGTCTGCGCGTCGCACATCAGCCGCCCTCCCGCCAGCAGCTCGAGCCCGGCATCCAGGTCGCGATCCAGTGGCGGCCTCGGCCCGGAACGACCGCTCGCCCGCCGCTCCAGCAGCACACCCTGGTGGCGACTGTCCTCAAAGAACTGGCGCAACTGGGAGTGGTAGCCCATCAGCGTGCTCGGGTAGCCGGAGCCCGTGGCCTGGAATGCCGCGTGTTGAAAGGGACCCTCACGCACAACCGTATCCCGGGGCGCCGCTTCACGGGGGACAACCAGGCAGCTAGTACCGGACAACAGCTCGCCGTGGGGACAGACCAGCACAGAGCCGAACCCACTGGAGCGCCAGGCGGCGCCGTCATCCGGCAGGGACAGCACATCCGCCGCACGGAAGGCCGGGCGCAGTCCCTTGCGGTTGGCGCGCCGCATATCAGCCAGCACACCCTGCCTGGGATCCAGCGGCCGGTCCACGTCCTCCGGGGCCTCGCCCATTTCGCAGCCGCTGTCCGAACTCGCGTCTACGAAGGCGGGCAGGGCCAAGGCCCCTTCCCCGTCGATGATGTGGAAGCCCGCTGGCGTGGGCTTGTTTTCCAGCACGGCGGAGATCCGACCATCACGCAACAGGATGGTCACCAGCGGTGCGTCCTCGGCAAGCTCCAGCCGCACCTGTTCAAGGGCCGTCGGCGGGGACAACCGGTTGGCGTTCTGGGCGGGAGCCGGGGGGCTCACGGAGAGCGTCAGGGCAAGTATCAGGATGTTGTTCATGGACCTTGTTTTTCGGCTGGTGGCAGCTGCCGGCCTGATCGACGCACATGACCGGGCCCTGTGCCGACGGTCCGCGCCCTTTATGGTCGGGGCTGAATCAGCCCAGGTGCTGGGCCAGGTGCTGGGCCAGCATGCCGGTGGTTGCGACGATCAGAGTCATGCCCAGGCAACACAGGACAATCGGAATCAGCACGGCGACGGCTGCCTTGCCACGGGAAATCTCATGGGCCTCGGCCAGGCCGATAATCAGGCAGACGATTACCCACGGAATACCCAGTATGCTCCCGCACAGGGGGATCACGCCCAGGAGCCACGTGGCGCCCACGGTATAGGCCTCCACGCGGAATGTGGTCTCGAACCCGCGTTGACCACACCCCATGGCCATCAAGATCAGGTGGTGAATGCAGGCGCCGACAAACAACAAAATGACCATCACCACCGGGGCAGCGACCAGGCCAATAATGAGCTCATTGATTGCCAGGGATCCGCTCAGCATGCCGAAGACGCACTGATAGATGGTGCCGGCCACAATTGCTATGGCTCCGCCACAGGCGGCGAAGAGCAGCGGGGAGCCCATCCCGCCCTCGCGGCGCATGGACTGAAACATGCTCGTGGGGGCCAGGAGCACGGCCTTGGCTGTTGCTAGAAAGCTCCCCGGACTCGCGCCCTCCCGTTCCCAGGTCGGGCCACTGCGCCCGGCATCGGCTTGAACGGCTTCTTCGACGGGGTCTTCCCAGGGTTCTTCAGTCATGATCTGTGTCGGGGGTTGGAGGTGTGCGCCGGAGCGCGTCAAGGCCTGCCCATAATAGGGCTCCGGTTCGGATTACTCCAAAAACAACTGTGGCGGCCATCACAGACCCCGCAACCAGCGCGGTCTGAAGGAGGCTGCGCTGGGGTCCGCCAGAACCCGGTCGAGGCTGGCTACCAACCGAGCCTGGTCCTTGGCCAGCGTGCCCGCCAAGGTCAGGTAGTTACTGGCATGGTTGGAGCGGAAGACAGTCCCGTGCACGGAAAGCTCTGCCAGGAAAGTGCGCAGCTCCGCCGCCAGCTCCACCGGTGTCAGCTCCTCCCATTCGCCGGCCCGGGCGGAATCGAAGAGCGGCGTGCCCTCCACCGGCGTCATCACCAGCGTACTCAGGAAACGCGGGTTCACGGCGTTGACGACCCGGGCTGATTCCAGGGCGTGCTCCTGGGAGTGACGCCGGCTCCCGGCCCCGAGCAGGATCATGGTCGAGAGCTTGACGCCGGCTGCCTGCGCCTTCAGGGCCACGCGAATCATCTCCTGGCCATCGACCCCCTTCTGGAGTTCGTCCAGAACCACATCGCTGCCACTTTCGATGCCGAGGTAGTAGAGCGTGAGCCCGGCCTCCCGGAGGCTCCTCATTTCTTCCACGGAGCGCACGGCCAGGGCCTGGGGCGAGGCGTAGATGCTCACACGCCGCAACTCAGGGAATGCCCCGGCGAGCTCGCGCAGCAACTCCTCCAGGAAAGCCGCCTTGGCCACCAGGGCATCGCCATCCGCCAGAAAGACCTTGCGCACACTGCCCAGGTTGTCCCGCGCCCAGGCGATCTCCGCCCGTAGCTCGGCGATTGGACGCACGCGGAAGGGCTTGTCCTGGTACATGGAGCAGAAGGTACAACGGTTGTAACTGCACCCCAGGGTGGCCTGGAGGATGAGGCTGTCCGCCTCAGAGGGTGGACGATAGATGGAACCTTGATACTGGATCACGGGGACCATTGTACCCGGCTCAATGCGGACCACCTGCTCCGCTGGGCGGGCAATAATCAGTGCGGGCGACAATCACCCGTTTTGCCCGTGGAGATAGTCCGAGGTTCGTCCCAATCAGTTGCAGGCTAGCCCCTTTCCCCGGCGTTCAACACAAACCCCAGGGCTTTTCAGCGATGGCCACCACCGAAGGAGTCTTCGAGAGGATCAGCGAAGTCTACGACCCCGCCGTCCCCGTCAACATTGTGGGCCTCGGCCTCATCTATGAGGTCCTGGTTGAGGAGCGCACGGCCAAGGTGAAGATGACGCTGGCCTCTCAGACCTGCCCGGAAGCCCCACACATTCCGGACATGCTGCGACGGCGCGTCAACACCCTTGAGGACATCGACGGTACTGAGGTGGAAATCGTCTGGGAGCCCACCTGGACCCCTCAACGCATTTCCCCTGCGGGCCGCGAAGCCCTGGGCCTGGACCCAGAGGAGTAATTCGCCGGGCGCTGCCCGGTGCGCCCGACCTCCTCCTACTGCTTCACATTCAAGGAGCCCGCTGGTCCTGGCGGCGGAGCATTTGGGTTGTCCTTGAGTTCCTGCTGCCAGGAGAGCATGCGCGCCTTGGCGGCCTCTGACTCGGCCTCTTCGATGCGGTTCATACGTTGGTAGAACATCGACAGGCTGGTGTGGGCAAAGGGGTCTTCCGGGTCCAACTTCACAATCCGCTGGCCTACCATCACCGCCGCTTCCAGTTCCCCAGCCTGCATGTGCGCCATGGCCAGGGCGTGCAAGCCATCGGTCCAGTCGGGTGAGAACTCCAGGGTCTTCTGCAACTCGGCAATGGCCTCTGCATGCTTGTTCTCGCCGAACAGGCGCAGGCCTTCCTTGTAGTGGGCCATGGCTGACATCAGCGGCGTCTCGCCCATCTTTTCGTTCTGATTGTTCATGACCCGCCCAGCCTACATCACCGGCTCGATGCCCAGATCGGCAAAGCCGTTGTCGTCGAAGTTTTTGCGGAACATGTCCCGCAGCTTGTCCGCTGCGGTGTCATAGGCTTCCTTGTCTGCCCAGGTGTTGCGCGGGTTGAGAATCGCGGGATCCACTCCAGGGCAGGACTTGGGCATCTTGAGGCCGAACACCGGATGGACCTCGTACTCCATGTCAGCGCTGTGCAGCTCGCCGGCCAGGGCGGCGTTGAGCAGGGCCCTGGTGTCATCAATCGAGATACGCTTGCCAACACCATAGGGACCACCACCCCAGCCCGTGTTGAGCAGGATGCAGCGCGCGTCGTGCCTGGCCATCTTCTCCGAGAGCAGCCTGGCGTAGACGGACGCCTTCTGGGACATGAAAGGCGCGCCGAAGCAGGCGCTGAAAGCGGCCTGGGGCTCGGTGATCCCCACCTCCGTCCCAGCCAGCTTGGAAGTGAAGCCGCTGATGAAGTGGTACATCACATCCCTGGCCTCAAGCACAGCCACGGGAGGTAGCACGCCAAAGGCATCGGCGGTCAACAGCACAATCGTCTCCGGGTGCGGGCCCTTGGCGCCTTCGGCCACATCCGGGTTGCAGTCCAAGGGATAGGAGAAGCGCGTGTTCTCAGTTATCGATGAGTCCGTCAGGTCGAGCTCCTGGGGATCGCACTCCTCCATTGTCTTGCCCGTCGCCGGGGGCACATTCTCGATGATCGTGCCTGCCATGGAGAGGGCGGCGGCGATGACCGGCTCTGCCTGCTTGTCGAGGTCAATCAACTTGGCGTAGCAGCCGTCTTCGAAGTTGGAGATGCCACCGGCGGTCCAGGCGTGCTCGTCATCGCCTATCAACTTGCGGTCAGGGTCTGCCGAAAGGGTGGTCTTGCCTGTGCCGGAGAGCCCAAACAGGATGGCTCCGTCCCCGCGCGCACCCACATTGGCAGAGCAGTGCATGGAGAGCTCCCCCATCTGGGGCAGCAGGAAGTTCATGACCGTGAACATGGTTTTCTTCACCACACCGCAGTAGTCAGCACGGCCAACGACCAGGCCGATGCGGTTCTTGAGGTCCATGATGACGGCGCGCCCGGAGTGGGAGCCGTCGCGGTCGGGGTCACAGTGAAAGGACGGCACATTGAGCATCGTCCAGCGCCGATCGGCTTCGCCCTCCACGCCCTCCACATCCTTGGGGAACATGTTGTGGGCGAACATCGCGTGCGTCGCGTACTCACCCACGAAGCGATAGGGCGCCGCATAGGCGGGGTCGTTGCCGCAGTAAACATCCTTCACATAGAGCGTGGCCCCTTTCTCATTCAGGTGCTCGACGACACGCGCCAGGAGACCTGTGTATTTCTCAGGGTCGAACTTCTTGAAGTCTTTCTTCCACCAGATGGTCTCCTCAAACTCCGGCCAGGCCACGGCAAAGGTGTCCTGCACCGGACGCCCCGTACAGGTAGGGTCGGTGGTGTACACCAGCGGGCCATCCACGCCCAGGGCGGTGGCATGGGCCTTCTGTTCATCATCGCCACCACCCTCGCGGATGCGCCCGCGGTCGTTGGCGATGGCCTCGTGGAAAAGCTCCTCCTTGGAGAGGTTGTACTTGTACTGGACTGAGTCGATGCCCAGCAGATCGCGCAGGTCGTCTTGGAAGCTCATGGCTTGGCGGGTGGGTCCGGAGGGGATGCGAGAACCTGCGCCCGGAGTTCAACCGGGGTCAGGTTCGGTGGGCGGGAACTCTATTCGCCGCTTTCCGTGCCTGAATGAAGCGGAAGAGGCTACCCCCGATCCCAAATGGAGGCAAGGTGGGACAAGGGCGTAGATCTCAGGCGCGGAATGCGGCTCCAGGGGCCCCCATGCGGCCCCGATACCACTCAAGCGTCTCCACCAGACCAGCCCGCCAGGGCACCTGGGGCTCATAGCCCAGGAGCTCGCGGGCCCGGGTCAGATCCGCAACGCTGTGGCGCACATCCCCGGGGCGGGCTTCCCCGTGCTCCAAGACCAGCTCGACGCCCGTGATCTCCGCCATGGCGCGGAACAGGGCATTGATCGAGATGCGCTCGCCGCCACCCACATTGATGACCGTGCCTGGCTCCAGGTCCGCGCCCATGGCGGCCAGGTTGGCGGCCACGGCATTGGCCACGAAGGTGAAATCTCGCGTCTGTTCGCCGTCGCCGTGAATGGTCAGGGACTGGCCGTCGAGCAGGGCACGGGCAAAGAGGGCGATCACACCCGTATAGGGGCTGTCGTCCGCCTGGCGCGGCCCGAAGATGTTGAAGTAGCGCAGGCAGACAGTGCGCAGGCCATGTCCCAGGCCCCAGACCCGCAGCAGGTGTTCCGCGGCTACCTTACCGGAGGCGTAGGGGGAAAGCGGAGCGGGAAGCATGCCCTCGACCTTGGGCAGGACTTCGCTGTCGCCATAGGCCGCCGATGAAGCGGCAAAAACCAGGCGCCCAACACCGGCGGCCCGGGCGGCCTCCAAGAGGTGCAGGGTGCCCATGACATTCACCTCGTAGCTGCGCAGGGGCCGCTTCAGGGACTCGGGCACTGAGACCTGGGCGGCCTCGTGGAAGATGCCGGTGACGCCTTCGCAGGCCGCCGCGCAGCAACGTGGGTCGGCCACATCGCCGGGCAGGAACTCCAGGGGCGCGCCGCTGCCCGGCGCCCCCACGGCTCCCGCCTTCCCGGCAGCCGCCGCCAGGTTGTCCTCTGACCCCGTGGAAAGGTCGTCGAGGACGCGAACGCGATCTCCGCGGGCCACGAGGGCTCCCGCAATGTGGGATCCGATGAATCCGGCGCCGCCGGTGACGAGGTAGAGGGCCATGGGCCCAGGGTAAGAAGTGGATGGCCGCTGATCCAAACCGAGCTCTTACCAATGTCGGAACCCCGGAAGCGGACCGGGGTTCTGTCACCGGCTTCCATCGCCAGGCGGTTTCTCACCATCTGGTTGTCCCACCCTGGGAAGAAGGACCTTGAAAGGGGGTATCATCGCACCAGCCGCACTGTTCCCAGGTTTCAGGCTCCTCGCCAGGACACCGCTTCCCAACTCCCCGCCCATGCCCATCGCCAGCTTGCTCCTCGCTTGTTCCCTCGCGCCGCTTCCCCGGCCTGATTTCCCCCGAAAGGAGCTGGCCCAGGAGTTCCTGGCCCTCAGCGGCCAGGGCGATGCCCTGCCGGAGGACTTCGACACTGCTCGCATGGCCGCCGGAGTATTCGTGGGCGTCCACCTGGGCCTCTTCCACCTGCACATACCTGTCGACTCCATTCAGGAACTCGATGGCCCCGGCGAATACCCCAGGGCCGAGGAATTCAGGAGCATCGCGGAATCCCTGCTCGACCTGCAGGAGGCCTGGCTGGAGTGGTTGGAGCCCACATCCGGCAGCCTGCGGGCGGTGGTCAAGGCCGACCTGCAGAGGATCGACACCGTGCGCGCTTGGGTCCATTCCTGGACCCCGCGCACTCTGGCCCGCAGGGCTGCCAATGGGGGCTACGACGTTTTGGAGGCCCTGGACCCCCGGGAGAGCATTCGGCAGGCCTGCCAGGAGCTTCACACATCCATGCTCCAGGGCACGGCCCTGGGCTTGGAGCGCCCGTCTGCCGGCGCCGATTTCGTGGCCATCCCAGGCGAAGATTACACGGGCCTGGCCCTGGACGAACCCCTGCTGTTGGCCCCCAGCCGCCGTGATTTCCTGCGCATGGTTTCCTTTGCCGGCTGGTTGCTGCCAGAGGTCGGTGTGTTTCAGGACACTGCCGTGGCCAAGTGGACCAACTTCTACTTCAACCGCTACAAGGTGTTGGCTACACAGTACACGAAGCCCTTTACCGGGGATGGCGAGGAGTTCGTGGGCATCCCCATGGAGCATCGCCTCGAACCGCAAATCACACAATTGGCGGCCCTGTCCCTGGTGGACAACTACTTCGGCGACCGCATTCCCCCGGCCTTCGCCGGGGCCATGGCTATCAACCTGGTCGTAGATGTTTTCGGGTCCTGTGACACCCGAGTGGACGGGGATCTCTCCGAGCGACGCACGGAAGCGCGTGAGATGTTTGTCCCCGGCGGACTCTCCCAGGGAGGAGTTCTACCCAAGGTTTCCGCCGAGAGCCCTTGGCGAAAAAACCACGGGGCCGACTTCTTCATCAATGCACTGGCCGTCAGCCAGCGCCAGGGAAAAAAGGAGACTCGCCGCGGGTTCAGCGAGAAGGTTTCACACTTCCAGATCTTCGACTATGGCCAAGTGGCCAGCACAATTATTCACGGCCCCCATCTCGGACTCGCTGCCGACGGCCGCAAGGGCGTGGAGGACGTCTTCCTCGGTGAGCTGTTGGAGTTCCAGCGCTCGTTTCGCTCGGCCTTCCTCCATTGGCTCAGCACCGAGGCCGGTGGCTCAACCAAGTCCTCGGCCAAGAAACTCCGCCAACTGCTGCTCGATCTGGCGGCCTCTGAGCCCAACGACTTCGCCTCCGTCGTTGAGGACGTCTACGGCGACCCTATCAGTGCGGCGGTTCTAGACAAGAAGACCGTCAAGTACGCTCTCGAGGGCCGTTTCTTGACCTGGCTGTCCAAGGTCAAAGTTGAGGACTAGGGGCAAAAAGTGAACCCGCCGGATTTGACTCCGACGGGCTCACGGCATCGAGAAGATTTGGATCCCCAGCGCAGCTTATCGCTGCATGACCCTGAGCGGGAGCGACCCCGGTTCCGAACGGGCATTGTCCTTTTTCCTGGAGTGCGGGGGCGCAGAGTGAGAGGGCAGCCAGGCCAGGTGCCGGTGCACGAACAGAAACAGAAGAACCCGCGCGAGGCGGGTTCTTCTTTGCGGATCATTGATCCCCAGGAGGTTTCTCAGGTGCTCACGCCTATCAGCGGGAGACGCGCTTCAGGCGAACGGGCATCCTGAGATAATGTCCCCGAAGGCCCTGGAAGGCCCATCTGGGCGTGTCTACTCGCCCAGGGCAACCCGAAACTCGTGCTGGCGCAGCCAGTTTTCGAGTTCCTCGGCCAGAATCTTGTGGCCAAAGGGATTGAGGTGGACGGTGTCCCTCTCGCGGACGCGTAGATCCTCAGCGGTCAGGCCCTCAAAGGCCTCGCGCACATTGAGCACATCCATGCCCGCCAGGCGCCCCTCGCGCTCCACAATCTCGTGAACGAGGTCATAGGCCTCTGGATGATTGGTCTCGTTAATCAGGGGAATGGGCACCAGCAATGCCTTGAACCCGTTCTCGTCCGCCAGGCGCTGGATCCAATCCAGACCGTAGCGAATACGCCCCACACGGGCGGGTTCGGTGTAGCTACCGATGAACCCGTGGCCACGCCCCGGCTGCGGATTGGCGGCCATCCAGTTGGCCAGCTTGTTCTGGAGCTGCTCCAACTCGGCATCTCCGCTGACATCGGCGATGCGTCCCGCGTAGGTCCGCAGGAAGTCCTCGCCCTGGTTCGCCGTGGCCATGTCCTCCGCCAGCTTCTGCCGGTCGGCCTGCACGCCCATGTACTGGAAGACGCGCAGGTTGTAGATGGCCGAAGAGTAGCGCTCCAGACTCTTGATGTAGGTCAGGTTGGTTGAGTAGACGCCCACATCGTTGATGCAGTAGCCAATCACAACTAGATCAGGGGAGAAGGAAACGCCGTGCTCCTCCAGCAGTGCGGCCTCATTCAGCGTGTCATACCCACCCACTCCCAAATTGAGCACTTCCACCCCCTGGTCCGCCATGCGCGCCTCCAGCTGCTCGGTGAAGGTGGCGCTGGCCGGCATGTGGTTGCCGAAGGTGATCGAATCGCCGAGAACGGCCACGCGAAAAGCGCCTTCCGGCGGAGCCAGGCTGTATTCCCGGTCCCGGAAGCCGTGGGAGTTGATCTGTACATCACAGCCCCAGGCCGTCCCGTGGGACCCCGGAGTCAGCTCGTAGACGATGTCCGGGTTGGTCGACACGGTGAGAATCGGTGCCCGCCCGTCAGCCAGGGCCCCCAGGGGCTGATAGCCTTCCACGCGCATAATGGCCTCGGACAGGCCCAAGGGGGCCAGGAGGGCGGCCAGGGCCAGAAGGATCTTGGGGGTGACCATCCGGGAGGCCTGCTCGGGAGCCGGGGTGGCCGGTATGGTCCCATGCTTGGTCTGCGGCGGAGTACCCCTGGTTCTTACTGTATCGGTGGCTGCGGTGTTCATTGCGCGGTGTTCCTTGGGCGGGGAGAGCTGGACGCGCCTGCGCGTTCCAGTTCCACACAGCCCGCATTGCGGGTTTAGTAAGGAAATCGGTTCAATGGGTCTGGGGATGAACCCCAAACCAATTAATTCCCTTGCCAGTGGGAGGGGGGTGCCTTGTCCACCCCCGGAACACTCTCCGGCGGCGGCATTTAGGTGCATGTTCGCACCCCGAATTCCCCCTATTGGCGGGTGAAAATCTGTAGGCCGACCATACCATAGGATTGCGCATTGTGTCGTGAGCGGGCTGCCCGCGGCACCTCATCTGCACCTGATAGGAGCCAAGAAAGTGCATTACCAGCCAAAGAAGGCTGATTATCGCAGAAAATGTGGCAGGTAAATATATTTGCTTTTGCCACGCGCCATTGCACATTTTGGGTCGCCTGGTGCCATTTCAATCCACCCTTTCTCTCCGCGATACAATACTTCCACCAGCACCGCCAACATTGAATCGTCCTGGCGCAGCGGGATGAAATGCCCCCCAAGGCAAGCGGGGCCAGGACGGTCTACCAAGCGCCCTGGCCCCATTGAGCCCCTCTTGGCTCCTTCAGCTCCCGAACAGGCTCGTTTTCTGCTGCTTGGTCACATCCTGCTGCTCCGACCAGATAATCTCGCCGGTCTCGATGTTCTCGCAGTTCAGGGTGAACTGGTAGAAGACGTCCTTGGTCTTGACGCCCAGGTTCTCGAGGGAGCGTGCCTTCTTCTTGGTGATCGATCTCAAGCTGCCGTAGACGATGACGTCAGCCCCGAGCTGCTTGCCAAAGGCCTTGGCCTGGGCCGGGTCCACGCGGCCCGAACCCTGCTGGAAGCGCACCTGGTCACCGATTTCGGTCTGCCCCTGGTCGCCGGCGACAAAGCGGAAACGGCCGCTCTTGATCAGCGAGGTGCGAATGGAATCGCTGATGCCACCGGTGTCCAGGTGCTCGGTGGTCAGGTTGCGGATGCCTCCCATGTAGACGATGACGCGCATGTCATCCCCCTTGCCCGGGCCGGCCAGGTAGGTAAGGGCCGGGGACTCGCCCAGGGAGGAAACCATGGCGTCAGAGAAGGTCTGCAGATCCGTGCGCCCATAGGCGGCATTGACTGTCTCCGTGTCCTCGGGGTTGCCGTAGCGGGTGAAGCTGCAGCCAGCCGCCAGGAGCAGCAGCAGCGGCGTAATTTTGTGGTACTTCATGGTTTTGGTGCCCTTGGGGGCGAGTTGTTGGTGTTGGTTGGTGACTTGGATTGGTGATTCAGTTTGAGCCCCGGGCGGCTCCGGCGCCGACGGCGTGGAGGGTCCAGGAGACAGCCTCGGGGCCAGGGGCGCTGATCGACATGGCGCGTGATCCGTCCAGTGCCAGGTTGAGGGGCGACCAGATCAGCGGGACGGCCAGGGGCGCTCCGTCGGCCGCGGACCAGACCACGGTCCAGGAGCCTGCCAGCTCCTCGCCGGAGACATTGTGCAGGATGAAGTCAGCCCGCAGCAGGCCGCTCCGCGAGCGCGAGCGCACATCGAGCAGCTGCAGGCCGGCCTCGATGGTCGGATCTCCCGGGTAACCGTGCCCCCCTGAGGCCTCCGTTGCCCGGACAGCGCCAGTGGCCTGGGGATCGGCGCCGTTATCTGCACTTGGGGCCGAGCAAGCCAGGGAAAGGGCCAGGATGATGATCGGGCTCTTGTTGGTGGAGTTGGTCACGGTTGGGGGATCTCCTGGGTGTCTTGGGGGTGAATCGGTGGGGAGAGGGCTACTGGACGACCCCCAATGGTGTAAGCGTACAGGCGGCGACCAATGGAACGGGCCAGGACGAAGACCGTTTCGCCGGCGTTGAGCTCCCGGGTGCCGAGGTCAGCGCTGCGGCCACCGTCCGCGGCCAGGCTCAGTGCGTGGGCTCCCGGAGCGATGAACAGGCGGCAGGCCTGCCAGGTGTCCGGCAGCGTCTGCCAGGCGCGCAGGTCAGCCCGCTCCGTGGTCAGACTTATCAGGTCTCCGAGGACCCGGCCCCAGCCCCTGTACTTGTCTTCTAGCGTCTCGGTCAAGTGCAACTTCAGGAACGAGCGCACGACAGAGCGGGTCGCCAGCCACCCCAGGCGGTCCTGAAGATTGGCTCTGGCCACGCGGGTAACTTGCTCAATGACACTCGTCCGAATCCCCGGGGCACCATCGACGGCCAGTTCCAGGTGTGAAACCGGCTGGGGGCGGCCAACGAGACGCGGCACGCTCCAGCGCAGCAGACCGCCCTCCGTGACCACATCCATGGTGTCTGCGGCCTTCCTGGGGCCGAGGCCCACGCCGGCGATGACCACAATGCTGGCCGCGTCCCTCGGCCGCTCGAAATCGGCCCCATAGCGCTCCGCCAGGCTTGCCTCCAGGTCCCGCTGCTGGGTCTCACGCGCCAGGCGCACCAGGGCCCGCCCCACCAGGGGTTGGCCCTGGTTCTTCGCCTCCAGACGGCGGTAGTCGATGAAGGCCTCCTCCCGCTCGCCCATTAGCTCATAGGCCACCGCCGAGAGAAAGTGCCCGAGCCCACCGGCCCCGTAGGAGCTCTCGTAGAGTTCCTCCTCGGCTTCCAGCAGGGCGTTCCCTCGCTTGACCTCCACCAGAACATCTTCCAGCTGCCCCAGGGCCAGATAGGCCAGCGCCAGCCCCCCATGCAGATAGACGCGCTCGTACCCCTCGCCCAGATAGGCTTGCCAGGACTCATTCACCGTCCACTGCAAGAGCGCCTTGCCAGCCGCCTCCGGGGAAACCAGGGCCGCGTCCTCCGCCTCCTCAACCACGGCCGCGGCCGCTCCCAGTTCCTCGACAGCGGTCTTCCACTGCCCCCGGGCGAGGGCGACCGTGCCCGCCTCGGCCCCGCGCAGGAATGGTGAATCCGTGGTCTCCTGCGCGGCAAAGAGTGCCTGAGCCCCGGCCAGGCGTCCGCTCTCGAAGGCCACCATGGCGTCGGCGGTCTTGTCCGGATAGCTGGCGCAGGAGGCAGCGAGAACGGTGGCGAGCACAGCCATGGCAAACCCCTGGACACCGCAAGGTGCGGCCCCGCCACGCGCGGAGCGCACCGGTCCCTCCGCGGAGACGGGAGCAAATGGGCTGGGGAGGGTGGGGATCACGGAGGTCGGTACGGTGGTTTGGGCCAGCTGTTCGTTGCGCCGACCCGCAATGATAAGCAATCCCCGGGCCATGCTCTGGTCTGGCGGGCCCGCATGGAGGCCGCGCCAGCCCGAGGGGAAGCGACCCTCCCTGGCCAGCGTGTCCGGGGCCGCTTGCAGTTCAGAGATTACCCTCGAGCAGGCGAAATCAGCAGCCCAGTTGCGGTTTTGCGCCATGTGGTCAGCGGCTTGGGGCGGGGCTGCGGATAGACTAGGGGGCCCCGGTCAGACCGCGGCCGGACCCCGGCTTGGCCGGCTTCCAGCCAGCTCGGCCCGGCGGCTACGGCTTCCCCGTGCCTCAGACCGTGGTCTCCGGTGTCCTCCAGCCCGGACAGCCCCCACCATGCCCAGCCAACGGAACTTCATCGACGACAGCGCAGCGGACTCCGCCGGCGGCCAGCGCCCGGTGGGGTCTCCGGCCCCGGGCTCCGCACCCGCGGCCAAGCGTGTCAATCGCCGCCGCCCGGGGCAATCCAGGCCCGGCGGCCACTCGCCCATGATGGAGCAGTTCTGGCGTGCCAAGAAGGAACAGCCCGACGCGCTCCTGTTTTTCCGCATGGGGGACTTCTACGAACTGTTCCATGAGGACGCCACCATCGCCTCCCGGGAGCTGGGCCTGGCGCTGACTGCCCGCTCGAAGGGGGACGACGCAATCCCCATGGCCGGTGTCCCGGTCAAGAGCGCGGAGGGTTACCTCCTCAAGCTCGTGCGGCGTGGCCATCGAGTGGCCATCTGTGAGCAGGTTTCAGATCCGCGCACCACCAAGGGCATCGTCGACCGCGCCATCGTGCGCGTGGTGACCGCCGGCACTCTGACGGAGGAAGAGGCCCTCGACGCACGCCAGGCCAATTACCTGGCGGCCCTGCATGTCACCGAAAAATGCATCGGCCTGGCCTGGGTGGATGTATCGACAGGACGCTTCTTCGTGGCGGAGGCTCCCGTCGAGCGCCTGGAGGATGAACTCTCCCGTGTGGGTGCGGCGGAAGCCTTGATCAGCGTCGATCTAGAGAGCCGCCACCCGCGTGCCGAGGTGCTGGCGCGCCGGGCGCTCGACCAGGGCCTGGTGGAGCGCGAAGCCTGGGAGTTCGATCGCACCAGCGCCCTGCGCGCCCTGAAGACCCAGTTTCAAGTCGCGACCCTGGAGGGCTTCGGTATCGCTGAAGACTCACCCTGCGTGCCCGCTGCCGGGGCCTTGCTCTCCTACCTAGAGGAGACCCAGCGGGGTTCCTGTGCGCACCTTACGGCTCCGCGCCGCTTCGACGCCACGCGCCACCTGGTCCTCGATCGGGCCACGCGCTCCTGCCTGGAGTTGACCGCCACCCAACGCGACGGCAGCCGCGCGGGCACTCTGCTGGATGTCGTCGATGGCACCCAGACCCCCATGGGAGGACGGTTGCTCCACGAGTGGCTCGTCTCTCCCTTGACCGATGTGGGTGAGATCAACCACCGCCGGGCGGGTGTCGCCGAGCTCGTGGACGGCCCCTTCCTGCGCGACGAAGTACGAGCCGTGCTGGGTGAGGTGCGCGACATCGAGCGCCTGTCGTCCCGCGTTTCCACCGGCCGCGCCCACGGTCGCGACCTGGTATCCCTGGCTGCCTCGCTCTCCACTACGCCGCGCCTGCGCATTCAACTTGAAGGCGCAACCTCGGCCTTCCTCGCCGAGCTGCACGAGCGCCTTGACCCGTTGGAAGAATTGGTCGAACAGGTTCGCACGACCCTCGTCGACGAACCTCCCCTGACCATTCGCGAAGGGCATCTGATACGCCGGGGATTCCACAGCGAACTCGACGAGCTGCTGGATATCGCCGGAGATGGCAAGACCTGGATGGCCTCCTTCCAGGCCGCCGAGTGCGAACGCACCGGGATCGCCAACCTGAAGATCGGATTCAACTCAGTCTTCGGATACTTCATAGAGGTGCCCCGCGGCCAGGCAGATCGCACCCCGGAACACTACATTCGCAAGCAGACGATCAAGACAGCTGAGCGCTACATCACGCCCGAGCTCAAAGAGTTCGAGACAAAGGTGCTCAAGGCGGAGGAGCGCGCTCGGGATCTGGAGTACCGCCTCTTCACCGAGTTGCGCAACGCCGTGGCCACCCAGGTGGCTCAAATACTGGATACGGCCCAGGCCATCGCGGAACTTGATGTGCTAACGGGCCTGGCCCAGAAGGCCGCCGAGAATCGCTATGTGGCTCCGCTGGTGGACGAAGGCGATCAGATCGAAATCATCGAGGGCCGCCACCCGGTCATCGAGCAGCTAGCCACGGCCGAGAATTTCGTGCCGAATGACACGCATCTCAACCGGGATGACAGCCTGCTGATCACGCTCACGGGCCCCAATATGTCAGGCAAGTCCACCTGGATACGTCAGACCGCATTGATCGTCCTGCTGGCGCAGATCGGGTCCTTTGTCCCCGCCCAGGAGGCCCACATAGGGGTCGTTGATCGCATCTTCACGCGCATTGGAGCCGGCGACGACATCGGGCGGGGAGCGTCTACCTTCATGGTGGAGATGGTTGAGATTGCCAACATCCTGAACAACGCAAGTTCGCGCTCGCTGATCGTCTTGGATGAGGTGGGGCGCGGCACATCGACTTTCGACGGCTTGGCCCTGGCCTGGGCCATCATCGAGCACATTCACGAGAAGATTCAGGCCCGCACCCTGTTCGCCACACACTATCACCAACTGACTGAGCTGGCCGAACGCCTTCCGGGAGTGCGCAACATGAGCGTGGCCGTCCGTGAGTGGGAAGAGGATATCGTCTTCCTGCATCGCATCGTCGCCGGTGGCACTGATCGTTCCTATGGCATTCATGTGGCTAGACTGGCGGGTGTGCCACAGGGGCTTTTGGCTCGCGCCCGAGCCATCCTGCATGACATTGAATCCGATGCCGCCGGCCTCGCCCCGCGCATCGCCAGCGAGGGGCCCGCCCGGGAGCCGGCGGCGGACCTCTATCGCCCCCGGCAAGCCGCATCGAATGCGGCCTTGGAGGCCTTGAGAGTCCTGGACACAGATCGCATGACGCCCATGGACGCCTTGCTTGAGCTGCGGCGCCTGCGTGAGCTACTAGAGGACCAAGCCTAGGATCCTGCGTCGGCCGCCTCGACGGCGCTTTTTATCAGACTCACGCGCCTGGCGCGGGGATGGGGAAAGGCCGCCAGGCTCTCCGCATAGCGCCGGGCCACCAGTGGCCATCGGCAGCACTCCTCCACATACCGGCGCGCCGCGGCCTCATGCCGCCCACGCCTGTCGGGATCCCGCGCGAGCTCCACCATCACCCTCGCCAACTCACCGACCTCCTCAGGCCCAGGCGCCACCTTGATAACGCAGGATCCTGGCAACTCTCCCTGTTCGTTGAGATCACTGGCGAGCACCAGGCGGCCGCGCCCTAAACAGCGGTGCAATCCGCCGGAAGTTCCGCCAGTACTGGGGCCACGCAAGTTGACGCAGATATCGGCGGCGTCGATCCAGCGGGCTATCTGATCCTCCGCGAGATAACCGGTGATGCGAACCATCGGTCCCAGACCGGCAGCAGCGATCATGGCTTCCACATCCAGCTCGTCACCCTGCGGCGCACCGGCCAGCACCAGGCGCAAGTCCGCGCCCGCCTCTCGTCCCTTTGCCATGGCGTCCAGTAGCTTGTCTATGCGTTTGTGTTTTTGCAGCGCTCCGAAACTGACCAACAATGTCGAACTCGACCAGTCCTCATCCAAAGCCAGCCCACGACGCGCGGCCTGCCGGCTCTGCTCCTCATGGCGAGATCCGGAGCTCTCGGCACCATGGGCCGCCGCTGCACCATGGGTCACCACTGATAGTGGAGTCATGGCGTTGCGTTCAGCGCGCACGAGCTGAGCCACATGCTCGCTGTGCACGATGAAGGAGTCAGCCTGGCGTACGACCGAACGATTGAGGGGCAGGGAAAAACGATCTAGCACCAAGGGGTGATCGCCGGCTACCTGGGGCGCAGGACTAGCGAGGTCCAAGACCTGCTCTTCTCCCGCACGCGCATGGGACACGCGCGTAAAGAAGGTGCCCAGCAAGCGCGTGTCACCCTCCCTGCTCTGTGCTGCGGTAGGTCGAGAAGAAGTAGTTTCCAAGAACACCAGGCCAGAGCCGCCCCCGGGCAACTCCACGAAAACCTCGCCCCGAGCGGCCAACTCGCGCCTGGTGAACTCCGCCAAAGCCCCCTGCGGCCCGCTCACCCGCAGGGAGCGCCCAGCGGTGGCCGCCACCCACAGGCTGAGGCGTTGCGCGTCCGGGGGCAAGCGCAAGGTCGCACAGGGGCCACTCCAGCGCCCTCCATCTTCGGGACCATGCCAGCCTTCGGCGAACGCGCTGGCCCCGGATCGCGACTCGCCCGCACCGCTGCCCACCCCCAAGGAACGGCGCACTTGCCGCTGTGCTCGCCTGTTGCGCAAGTAGACTTGGCCCTGGCGCAAGCCCCCCTCGCGCAGGGCCAACAGGTGGCCCTTAACGCCACCCCGGGCCAGTCCAGGAAAAGCCGCCAGCGCCAGGTCGAAGAGCACCCAGTCGTGCAATACCACAGTCCCGCCCCAACTGCGGATAAGTGGCAACATGAAGGCGTGCCCGCGCTCATTCCCCAGCTGATAGAGAATATGATCGTGTTCCCGTGGCCGCAGCTCCCCAAGGGGGCGCGGTGAGTTGCCGCTCGTGCCAGCAGGCAGTTGATCCCGCGGCACAAACGTGGAGAGCTCGCACTCGCGCGCGAGGTGTGGCAACAGGTGGCGCGTGTAGTCACCGATGCCCGACCGCAGGCCTGCTCCGGTCGTGACGAGTGCGACCTGCATGTCTCCGCTGATTCCTTTCGACTCTGCCAAGTTCAGGCAGTGAGCACCTCGACGCCATCGTCGGAGATGTATAGTGAGTGCTCGCTCTGGCTGACCATGGCCGTTGGCTCCTCGGCGAGTGGCGGGTAGCGTGTGAGCGCGCCCTGGCGGGCCAGACGCGAGATAGCTTCCTCGACGGCACGCTCATCGTGATCCAGGAAGTAACGCCTGGCGATTGGAAGCCCACGCCAGGACTCCATGGCGCGCAACACTTCGCGGTCGATACCGCGCGCCTTACGCGGCGGCTTTGTCAGCATGAAGACCTCGGCCTTGCCCTCGACCCGGATGTAACCTCGCCCGGTACTGGCGAATGGTTCGATGGCCACGACGCTTCCGGCGTGCAGGCACGCATCGGTGTTCTCCGCGTAGTTGGGGATGTGGGGCGCCGTGTGCACACGCCAGCGACCGAGGCCGTGGCCCGTCAGATTGCGCACTGGCTCGAAGCCAGCGCGCATGATGGTGCGCTCCACGGCGGCACCGATTTGCCCCACGGAAACGCCCGGCCCCGCCACGGCGATCGCCGCGGTCAAGGCGTCCCGGGAAGCCTGAATCAGCGTCCCCCAGCGACCGTCTTCGGAGAGGTCGACACTGCCAGCCGTATCACCCACATAGCCATCCACATGCACCCCGATGTCCACCTTGGCGCAATCACCCTCGGCATAACTGAGACTGTCAGCGGGTGCCGAACAGTAGTGGGCCGCCACATGGTTGCGGCTGGACTGGGCGGGAAAAGCGGGTGCCGCACCCTCATCGCGGATCATCTGCTCGATGGTCTCCAGGACATGGCGCACCTCTACCCCGGGCCGGATGTTATCCAGGGCCCATTCACGGCAGCTGGAGGCGATGCGTCCGGCCCGGCGGTAGCAATCGAGGGCGTGTTGTTGCACGGGCGCGGAGGATACGGGGGACGCCTCCCGGCGGCAACGCGGGTTCCCACAACTTGTCCTTGGCAGCGGGTCTCAAGGCGGGGACAATGGCCCCATCTACTCCGTCCTCATGCCCCTGGCCCTGGGCCTCCAGCTCGGCCTCTTGATCGCCGCCGTCTCACTGCTCCTCTTCTTCATCCTGAAGAAGAGCGGGGGCTGCTGAGGCAGCTGAAGGCCGCGGGTCCGTGGGACCCGCCCCTCCGGGCTCAGCAGGCCCGATTTTTGTCCGTCACCGGGCGGTGCCCGCCCGCCATTGCGTCATCCTAAGGGTGTGCTAATTCTGCCCGCCAGCTAGCCCCAGGTCGACCCTGAGTGGGGCCCAGGCCTGTCGCTCTGAGGTCGGCCGGACTTTCCCGTGCGCTGATTTGCCCCGCCCCCGGGGGTCTCTGCGGAAGAAGAGGCCACTCCTACCGGGGAATCTCTCAATCCGCGTCCGCCAACGCTCGATGAGTGGGGGCGGCGAGCGTGAACCTCGTCGGACCACACCAGTGCAAGCCCCCCCTGACACCCAATGATAAAGCTCGAAGTCGGCGAACGAATCGGGACCTACTCCATCACGGACTTCCTCGCCCGTGGCGGTTTCTCCCTTGTCTACCTCGCGGAGAACCACGCTGGCGACAAGGTGGCCCTGAAGTTTGGTGATGTGGCCGGCGGAGGCCGCTACGTCACACGTTTTCTAGAGATCACGAACCAGCGGCGCCCGGAGGGCATCAGCCCCGACGAGACGCCCGCTGAAGCCGTCTTCTTCCGCCAGGATGGAGTGCGCATCGACTTCCTGGATGTACATGAGATCGATGACCTGCTCACGGGCGAGGCCGACCTGCTTTGCGAGTCCAAGAGCCCCAACCTGGTCAAGGTCCGCGAGCGCTTCATCCACGAAGGTCGACCGGTAATCGCCTACGACTTCGTGAAGGGCAAGACCCTACGAGAGAAGATCCGCGCCCTAGAAGGTATCCGCCTCAACTGGTTTTTGACGCTGGTGCGCGCCCTGCGCAAGCTCCAGAAGAACACGCCCTTTGAATACCACGGCGACCTCAAGCCAGAGAACATCATCATCAAGCCCTCCGGTAGCGTGATCATGATTGATCCCGCCATGCGCGAGGACGAGCGCAGCGTGATCACCACCACGCCCCACTACAACCCGTTCCTGTTGCGCGAGAGCAAGGCGGATGTGATGGGCATTGGCATCATGCTCTACGAGATCCTCACCGGCGTCCTGCCCTTTGATGAGGTCCCTTGGACTTTTGCCGGCCGCGAACAGGGTGGTGATGTGGAACGCCTCAGCATGTCCTACTTCCTGAGCTATCCGCAACCCAAGGAGCTCAACCCCAATACGCCCGAGCCCCTGGCACGCATCGTCTACAGTTGCTTGACGGTTCCCGAGTACGGCCTGCAGGAACTGGAAGTCGACCTGGTTGATTTCCTGCGCAAAGAGTAAGCCTCCAGCGGTCACCCGCAACGCAGAAACGCCCTCGGGTCCAGCACGAGCTGAGACCCGGGGGCGTTTCTCTAGGCCTGCCGCTTGTCCCGTTCAGGCACCGGCCCGCTCAACGCTGCCGGCCTTCAGGCGCTGCTCCGCCAGGCGCTTGGCGGCCTCATTGGTCGGCACATCGTCTTCGCGCGAGATAGCAAAGACGCGCTTCAGATTGTCGTAGATTTTTCCAATGTGCTCCATAGCCACGACCTCGTCGTAGCCGCCGGGCATCAACTCCACGGACACATTGATGATCCCGCCCGCGTTCAAGACATAGTCAGGGGCGTAGAGGATGCCGCGCTCGCGCAAGGCCAGCGCATGACTCGGATCGAGCAACTGGTTGTTGGCGCAGCCAGCGACCGCACGACAGCGCAGCTCCGGGATGGTGTCGTCATTGATGCCCGCGCCGCGAGCACAGGGCGAGTAGATGTCGCACTCAACCTTGTGGTGGCCATCATCCTCCACGACCTCAAAGCCGTGCTCCCCGTGCAGGGCCTGGACCGTGGTCTCGTTGATGTCGCAGATCGAGACACGTGCCCCGGCCTCCTTCAGAAGCACGGCCAAACGTCCACCGACGGCGCCGACACCCTGAACGAGCACATGCTTGTCAGCAAAATCGCCGGAGCCATCCAGCTCTTCAAGCACCGCTCGCAGACCAAACAAGCAACCGTGGGCGGTGTAGGGGCTCGGATTGCCTGAGCTGCCCGACTCCCTTGAGAGGCCGGTTACCCAACGCGTCTCGCCGCGCACGATATCCAGATCCGGGATGCCGATGTTCATGTCCTCGGCGGTGATGTACTTCCCGCCAACGCTCTCCACAAACTGCCCCATGGCGCGGAAGAGCTCAGGCGACTTATCTGTTTCCGGGTTGCCGATAATGACCGACTTGCCGCCGCCCAGCCCGGTATCCGCCACGGCCGACTTGAAGGTCATGCCCTTGGAAAGGCGCAACACATCAAAGAGCGCCTCATCTTCCGAGGCATAGGAAAGCATGCGCATTCCGCCCAGGGCCGGGCCCAGGGTGGTGTCGTGAACGGCGATCAGGGCGTGCAGGCCCGAGGCCTCGTCGCGGCAACGCACGACCTTCTCGTAACCATCAACCTGAATGTCTGTGATTTCCATGGGCTCTGTGCCGGGGATGGGGTTTCCGGAAAGGGGGCTTGGCTGAGTCTATACACGGGTAAAGAGACCCGTGGCCTCCAAATGATACGCTGCTACGGGCCACACGTCGACCCGCACCCCCGGCCCGGGGGGAGCAGGGCAACGGCTCCAGGGGCCCTTGACCGTCAGCTGGCCTCTTCGCCGCCAGCCCCCGAAGCGGTGGCCGCGGCCTCCCCATCGGCTGCAGCCGGCTCGCCCATGGCGCGCGTGTTCTTGCACTCCGGGTAACCGGAACACGCCAGAAACTCCTTACCCCAACGGCTGGTCTTGATCACCAGCGGCTTCCCGCACTGCTCACAGTCCTCGCCGCTGGGCTTGGGCGCCTCGCGCAGCTCCTCGGGCAAGGGCTTGGCATTGCGGCACTTGGGATAGGCAGAACAGGCCAGGAAAGGGCCCCGGCGAGAGCCCTTGACGATCATGGGGTCGCCGCACTTGTCACAATCAATGCCCGTGGGCTTGGGCTCGACCTTCTTGCCATCTTCATCCACCGAAGCCGTGCTCTTGCACTTGGGGAAACCGGTACAGGCCAGGAACTTCCCGCGGCTACCGGAGCGAATCACCATCGGCTTCTCGCATTTCGGACAGGTGTAGTCGGTCTCCACATCCTCGCTTTTGGGACGCGGGCCATCCGCCGGCGTTGTGTACTTGCACTCCGGGTAGTTGGAACAACCATGAAACTTGCCACGCTTGTTCCACACGACCGCCATGGGTGAACCACAGTTGTCACACTTTTGGTCCGTGAGCTCTGGGTCCTTCTTCAGGTCCCGCATGTTCTTGGACGCTTTTTCAAGGTCAGCAGCAAAGCGCTCGTAGAAGCTGCCAACAACCTCGCGCCAGTCCGAATCGCCGCTCTCGACCTTGTCCAGGTCGCTCTCCATGCGACTTGTGAAGTCCACATTGATCACGCCATCGAAATGGTCGACGAGTTGCAGAGTGACAATTTCACCCAGCTCCGTGGCCAGGAAGTGGCGCTTCTCCAGCTTGGTGTAGCCCCGATCCTGGATAGTCGAGATGATCGCCGCGTAGGTGGAGGGTCGCCCGATACCCTTCTTCTCCAACTCCTTCACCAGCGTCGCCTCCGTGTAGCGCGGCGCTGGCTGAGTGAAGTGTTGGCTGGCATCAACTGCTTCCGGTTTGTACTCATCTCCCTGGGTCAGGACAGTCGGCAGGGCCTGGGCCTCGCGGTCCGAACGTCCGGTCTGGAATAGGCGCAGGTGCCCGTCAAACTCCTCTGTTTCGCCCTGGGCAGTAAAACGTGCGTCCCCGTGCTGAAAGCGCGCGGTGGTCACGCTGGCGATGGCAGGCGCCATCTGACTGGCCACAAACTTGTTCCAAATGAGCCGGTAGAGCTTCATCTGGTCGTTGCTCAGGACGTTGGCCAGGGAATCAGGTGTGTGCCGCACTTCCGTGGGACGGATAGCCTCGTGCGCTTCCTGGGCCCCCTTGGAGCGGTTGGCAAAGAAGTTCGCCTTGGCCGGCAGATACCCTTCGCCGTACTCGGTGCCAATGTGATCGCGGGCTTGCGCCAGTGCATCGTTGGAGACGCGCACCGAGTCGGTACGCATGTAAGTGATCAAGCCAACCGAGCCCTCGCCGGCCAGCTCTACACCCTCGTAGAGTTGCTGGGCGACCATCATGGTCTTCTTGGCGCTGAAGCGCAGCAGTGTCGACGCCTTCTGTTGAAGCTGACTGGTTGTGAAGGGAGGCGTAGGCCGCCGTGTCTTCTTCTTTTTCTCGAGCTCATAGAGCTCCAGCGCATCGCTTCCAATGGAGTTGACTACACCCTCGGCTTCGGCCTGGCTGAGGTTCTTGGAGATACTCCTCTCCCCGAGGTGCTTGAGTTCAGCATTGAACTCCTTGTCACCCATCGCAAAGCGCGCCGCCACACGCCAGTACTCCTCCTTCACAAAGGCGCGAATCTCGCGCTCGCGTTCCACGATCAAGCGCACAGCCACCGATTGCACGCGGCCAGCTGAAAGCCCCTTGGCGATTTTCTTCCAGAGCAGCGGGCTCAGCTTGTAGCCCACGATGCGGTCGAGAACACGCCGCGCCGTCTGGGCTTCGACCTTGTGCATGTCCAGCCGCCCGGGTTCCTCAAAGGCGGCCAAAATGGCCTTCTTCGTGATCTCGTTGAAGACAACACGGAAGACGCGGTCCTCCTCCGCCTCCAGGGCCTCGAAAAGGTGCCAGGCAATGGCCTCGCCCTCGCGGTCGGGGTCGGGGGCCAGGTAGACAGCCTCGGCGCCCTTGGCCAGGCGCCGGAGCTCTGAAATCGTCTTGCCCTTGCCACGGATCGTGGCGTACTCGGGCTCGAAGCCTCGCTCTAGATCGATGCCAAACTTCCCCTTGGGCAGGTCGCGCACGTGCCCCATGGAGGCCTTCACCACGAAGTCCTTCCCCAGGTACTTATTAATGGTGCGGGCCTTGGCGGGGCTCTCCACGATGACCAACGCCTTCTTCTTGCGCTGGGCGGGCTTTTTCTTGGTGGTCTTGCTCATTGTTTGTACTCGTGCTCCCTTTCCGTTCGACTCCATCGGCCGGAGAGCCTGAGGGCGGGCCATTCATAGGCATCAGTTCAGACCAGTCAAGGGTCCCTTCCCCGGGGAGGCCTACGGCTGGCAGCCACCCCTCGCGCACGCGCGAGGCGTCTGTAACTTCCGTGGTAACGGGAGCTTATGTCGTCGATGTGACTCTCTGGCCAAGATCACCACCAGAATGGGCCCTAAATGCCATACATCCATTGGTGCCAAGGGGTTAGGACCTCTTGGGCCCCTCATTGCCAGGAATCATACGAATCCGTGCTTCAGAGCGGTGCATCGCCACCTTCCCGTGCGGCGAACTCCCCGGCGACCTGTTTCCCGGGGACCGGCCGCAACCACATGGCCGTTCGCCCGGTCCTCCTATCTAATAGGCTGCCCATGACCTCGCCCTCCGCCGCTCTCCCCGCCCCGGCCTTTTGCACGCTGTGGGCCACCGGCTCGGATACCGCTCGGGACGGGGTTTTTCGCCTGCTGGCCCTCCGGCCCGCTCCCAGCGGACGGGGCTGGGAGTCGTTTGACCGCACCTGCAACCCGTTCCCCGACGAGGGCCCTGCCACAGCCCGAATGGTGCGGGAGTTCGGCCTGACTGGCCGGGACCTGGAAAACGCCTGTGGGCCGCAGGAGGCCTGGCAGGAGCTCCTGGAGTTCGTCGGGGACAGCCCCCGAGTTGTTCCCCAGGCCGATGTCTACCGTGCCTGGGAACTCCACTTCGGCCCGGGGACCGGAGACCCGCCACCCACCATCGGCATCGATGTCGTGGCCGGCCTGCTACTGCCGGGGCGCCTGGCCCAGCGTGGGGCCAGCCTGGTGGGACAACTCGTGGAGCTCGGCGGCGACACCCCCAGCCCCATGGCCCTTCGGCCGGATCACCTGCGGGCAGCCCTCGGGGAGCTCCTGGGCCGCTTCCTGGAGCTGGGCGAGGGTGTGCGCCGCGTCGCCACCGCCGGTTACCTGGCCGCCGCCCAGGGCCTGGGGGCCGCCGGCGACGGGGGCGGGGCCCTGCTGCGTGCGGTGCTCGAGCTGCTCGACAGGCCCACCGACTGGGCCCACACCACGGGCGAACTCTTCTCTCTACACCCCGCCCTGCGCGACCTGGATCCTGACAGTGGCGCCCTGCACCTGGCGGAGACCTCCAGCCCCACCGACGCCCTGCTGGCGGAGCTTCGTCCGAGGGTGGCCGAGGACCGCGCCCACTGGCTGCGCGGCAAGCCCCTGCCGCCCCGCAGCGAAGACGACACGCCATTCCCCATGGAAGATCGGGAGGTCCTCGAGGATGTTTTCTCGGTTCACCTGCCAGCCCTCTTTGCCGCGGAAACGGGAGCCCGCCCGAGCGACTGCTACCGCGAGAGCCAGCACCGCGTGGCACGCGAGGTCGCCGGCGGCCTGGCAGCACAGCAACTCCTGCTCGTCCATGCCCCCACGGGCACCGGCAAGACGCTGGCCTACCTGGTGCCGGCGTTGCTCTGGGCCCGCCGCCATGGCATGCGCCTCGGAATTGCCACATACACCCGCGCTCTCCAAGAGCAGGCCATGGACCGCGATGTGCCCCTGGCCCTGCGCGCCCTGGCCCGTGCCGGCCACCCGCCGGCGGGGGACGACGGATACCGCATCAGCCTGTTGAAGGGCCGCGAGAACTACCTCTGCTGGCGTTCCCTGCGTTTGCACCAACCGGATAGCGACGAGCAGGACGGCGAGTTGTGGCTGGCCTGGACGCAGCTGGCAGTCTTCGCCTTGACCGATATGGACGGCGACCTCGATCGCCTGCCGCGCCGTGCGCCCCTGCAATTGGAGGCGACCGCCTCCTATCGCAGTGGCTTCTTTAAACTGGCGCGGCAGGTGCGTGCCAGAACCGGCTGCTGTTCCCATGCGGATGACCGCCGCACTTGCGCGGCAACCCAGGCTCGCCTGCGGGCCGAGCGCAGCCATGTGGTGCTCACCAACCAATCCCTAGTTCTGGCTCGGCAGGACTTTTTCAAGCACCTCATCTTTGATGAGTGTGAGCACTTGCACGACCAAGCCCACGAAGCCTGGAGTAGCGCGATCACGTTTAGCGAGCTGCGCGCCCCCCTGAAGCGCCTGCGCTCGGCCTCTCCAGGTGGACGCGGGCGGCGTGGCGCGCTGCTCGATCGCCTCGAACGCGCGCTGTCCCCAGATTCGCGTGCGCACCAGACGCTCCGCTCTTGTCTCGCGGACTGGGAGGCCATGGGCGAGGCCATCGCGCGTCTGGAAGACGCTGTCGCCGACTTCCGCAGCTGGCGCACGCTGGAACGGCGCGGGCGTGACGAGAGCGATGAACACAGCCTGCTGCGCGAATACGCCCTTTCCAACCAGGCCCCACCACTCTTGCACGCTCGCCAGCAGCTGACCAACGCGGGAGCCCTGTTACACGCGGGTCTATGCGACCTGGTCGAGCTGCTCGAGGATCTCCCCCTGCGCGGAGTACCGCGTATGCGACGCGCCTTGGACCTGATCCGAGTCGAACTGTCGGATGCCATGGGAGTCGCGGAGAAGTGGCTGCCCCTGCAGGAGGGGCGACCAGTGTTCAGCGACAGCACTTACTACGATGTGGCCGAGGACTACCGTGGCCAGACTGGACTCGCCGCCCGCATCCTCTTGCCCAACGAGTATCTCGGCAGCCACTATTACCCACAGTTGGAGGGAGCCGTCTTCCTATCGGCCACCACCTACCTGCGCGGCAGCTTCGAATCCTCTCGGGCCTATCTCGGCCTCGAACGCGCCGAGCACCCCACCGCGGACGAGGAGCGCGCTCCATGCCAGGTCGAGTCCTTCCGAGCCCCGGAGGTCTTCGATTACTCGAGAGCTTTGGTCGCCGTTCCCCGCGATGTGCCGTCGATAACCCGGGACAAGCCTGGTTTCCTGGAATACACCCGGCGCTTCATCGCGCACCTGGGCGAGCGCACACGCGGTCGAATGCTGGTGCTCTTTACCAACGCCGCAGATGTTTCCCAGGTAGGCACACGCCTGGAGGGATTTTTTCGCGCCCGGCACATCCCCCTCTGGCACCAGAACATGGAGGGCTCGTCCAAGGAGGAGCTCTCCGAGCGCTTCCGGGCGCGGACGGATTCAATCCTGCTCGGCGTGGACACATTCTGGTACGGCGCGGACTTCCCCGGAGAGACGCTCGAGTACCTCGTGATCGTGCGGCTGCCCTACGGCGTCCCCGATGCATACCACTACGCCCAGCGCGCCGCCCTGGGTCCCGGCGAACAAGGACGGCAGATATACATGCCGCGCTGCCTCTCCAAGTTTCGTCAGGGATTCGGGCGCCTGATGCGGCGCGTCACCGACCGGGGATGCGTTTTCATCCTCGACAACCGTGTGCTGGACCCTCGCCACCGGCCGTTCCTCGCCGAACTGCCCCTGGTCGGCGCCACGGAGGGTGCCCCCGCTGATGGAGCGCGCCTGGTGCGAGGGGATACCGATCACTGCGTGCGGGAGGCCTTGGCCCACATGGAGATGCTGACCGAGGTCAAGCGGCGCGGCCTGACGGCGACCTTCTGCGAGGAAGCACAAACCCAGGAGCCCACCTACCCGTGAAGCCGCCCGAGCTGACTGACCGGCCTCCTGTCCCCTTGGCCCTCCGGCAGCGGGCCGAAAAGGCGTAGACTTCCAAGCCCGGCTCTACCCCGGCCCCCCGCCCCGAGCAAACCCCACCTCACCCGATCACCCGTCCGGCACCGTGCGTATCCTCTTCCTGGCCCAGCGCGTCCCCTACCCGCCCAACCGGGGTGACAAGATCTCATCCTGGCGCCTTCTGGAACGCATGGGCCGCTCCCACCAGGTCAAATGCCTCGCCTTCGCCCACGACGAGGCTGACTTCCAAGCGGCTGAGGAACTGACGGCCATGGGCTATCCCACCCGAGCGGTGCCCCACAACGCCACCTGGCAACGCCTGCGCTCCCTGCCCCTCCTGGCCACGCAGACGCCGCTCACCCTGGGGGTCTTTGGCTCCGCCACCATGAAAACCCTGGTAAGTGACGCGGTGGAGCAAACGGACCTTATCTACGCCTTTTCTTCCTCCATGGGGGCGTTCATGTTGCCATATGATCATCTTGCCCGGATCATGCATTTCGCCGAGCTGGACTCGGACAAGTGGCGCCAGTACGCGGAGACGCGCTCCTTTCCCATGTCATGGATCTACCGCCGGGAGCACCGAACCCTCTTCGCCTTCGAGCAGCGCCTGTCCAGGGCTGTGGAGCAAAACGTCTTCGTCACGCCCCTGGAGGAACGGATCTTCCGGGAACTGATCCCCGCCGCCCGGGCCACCACCCTGCGCAACGGCGTTGATCTGGAGTCCTTTGCCCCGCGCCCGGAGCTCAGCGAGCCGAACCACCTGGTCTTCACGGGGGTCATGGACTATTTCCCCAATGTGGATGCCTGCCGTTTCTTCGTGACCGAAGTCCTACCCATTATCCGCCTGGAAGTGCCCGATGTGCGCTTCTCCATCGTCGGCTCCAAGCCCACCGATGAGGTCGAGCGCCTGGCCCGCGAAGCCGGGGTCACAGTCACCGGCTTTGTCGATTCCACAGCAGACTGGCTGGCCCGGGCCTCGGTGGCTGTGGCACCCATCCGCATCGCCCGGGGAATCCAGAACAAGGTGCTCGAGGCCATGGCCATGGGCCTGCCGGTGGTTTCCACGACGACCGCCTGCCAGGGCGTCGAAGGCCAGGCAGGCCGGGACTTCATCGTTGCCGATGACGCCCCGGCCATGGCCCGGGCCGTTTGTGACTTGCTCACCGACCGCGACGTCGCCCAAAACCTGGGAAAACGCGCCCGCCGCTTCGTGGAAGACAACTACGATTGGGAGCAGGTTTTCACCCCCCTCGAAGCGCTCCTCAACCAGGCCCAAGCAGACCACAAGAGCAAATGACACACGCGGACATAGCCCTTACCTTCGATCGCTGGGCCCAGGATGGCCGGGACGCCGGCATGGAATCCGGCCACGGTGATGTGGCACGCCAGGTCATCGACAAGATGGATATCCGCCCCGGGCATCAGATCCTGGACCTTGGATGTGGCAACGGTTGGGCCACGCGCATCCTGGGCCAGGTCGCTCCGGGTGCCGGCGCCGTGGGGATCGACGCTTCGAAAGAGATGATCGCCCGAGCAGAGAAGCTGCACTGCTATACGATCCGCGCCCGCTACGAGGTGGGCCAGTTCGAGACCCTGGACTTGCCCGCTGGGCGCTTTGATCAGGTCTTCTCCATGGAGGCCCTGTACTACGCTGTGGACCTGCAGCAAACCCTGGCGGAGATGCTGCGCGTACTGAAACCCGGCGGCAACGCGGACATTGTGCTCGACTTCTACGGCGAGGCCGAGGCCACCCACGGTTGGTCAGAGGCCATTGGCCTGTCCATGAACCTCTTGACCGAAGCGGAGTGGCAGGCCGCATTCGAAACTGCCGGCTTCACCGAGGTCGCCCTGCAGAGGGTCATTGACTCCCGCGGCCCGGGTGTGGAGGCCGACTTCATGCCCGGCGAATGCTTCCCGAATTGGGAAGCTCGACTCGCCGCCCACCGGGCTGGCAGCCTCTGGATCCACGCAGTCAAACCCGCCTAGTCGACAGCTATGCCGCCGGCCAACTTCACCCGAAGCTGGCACGCACCCAGTCTTGAATTGGTGCGGTGTAGATTCCAAACAGCACTGTCAGAACGCCCAGGGCCGCCACCAAACCCGTGAAGGCCGGCTGAGGTGCGGGCGTCTCCTCCGAAGGCTCGGCCAGGAACAGCATCTTCGCCACGCGCATGTAGTAGAAGAGGCTGATCACGCTGTTGATGCCAGCCACAACGGCCAGCCAGGCAAAGCCGCCGCTGATCGCTTCCTGGAAGAGCAGGTACTTGCCGTAGAAGCCCACGGTCGGCGGCAGCCCGGTCAGGCTGACCAGGAAGACCACCATGGCTACGGAGACCAGCGGCGCCTTCCAGCCGAGCCCCTTGAGGCTCTCGTAGGTATCGCTGCCGGTCACGCCCTGGAAGTAAACGAGGAAGCCGAAGGCGCCCAGGTTCATGAAGTAGTAGGCGGCCAGGTAGAACATGGACGCCTGGAAGCCAGCCGTCTCCATGCTCACGAGGCCCATCAGCACGTACCCCGCGTGGGCAATGGAGGAGTAGGCCAACATGCGCTTGACGCTCTTCTGGCGCAGGGCACCCAGATTGCCGAGGGTCATGGTTACCGCCGCCAGAATGGCCAGCAGCAGGCCAATGCGCTCGCCGTAGGCCACCACGGCCTCGCGCACGCCGTCAGCCATGAAGAGCGCGTGCAGGAAGCGTAGCAGCGCGCCAAAGCCGGCCGCCTTCGAGGCCACCGCCAGGAAGGTTGTCACGGGCGTCGGCGCTCCCTCGTAGACATCCGGTGTCCAGAAGTGGAAGGGCACGACGGATACCTTGTAGGCGAAGCCCGCCAGCACCAGCAGGATGGCGATGGCCACGGGCACTGGGTTGGCTGTCAGTTGCTGCGCTAGCTGCTCGCCGCGCGCCATGGCGCTCAGATCCAGGGTCCCAGTCAGGCCGTAGAGCAGGCTGATGCCGTAGAGCATGATGCCCGCTGATAGCCCGCCGAAGATCACGTACTTGAGGGCCGCCTCGGCCGAGGCCCGGTCGCCCTTGTGGAATCCGGCCAGGGAATAGCTCGCCAGGGAGAGCAGTTCGAGCCCGAGCATCAGGAGCAGGAGATTGGTTGTGCCCACCATGAAGAAGATGCCGATGGCCGCACCCAGGAGCAGGAAGTAGTACTCGCCGATCCCGTGGCGTCGCTCATTGCGGTCGGCCAGCACGAAGAGTGTGACAACCACAAGAGAGCCGACAGTGAAGAGCTTGAAGAAGCCGGCGAAGGCGTCGACGGTCACCATGCCGAACACCTCTTGGGCCTCCGCGCCACGACTGCCGAGCAGTTGTACGGCTACCACGCCAAGCCCAACAAGTGTGATGATTCCGACCTGGGCCGAGTCACGCCCCTTCTTGAGAAGGTCGTAGACCAGGACCAAGAGCGCCAAGCCCGTCAGGGTCAACTCCGGGGTGATGGCTCCGAGGCCTGCGAGGTATCCGTCCACAGCGTGTTATCCCTGGCCCACGGCCACGCGCAGGGTTTCTATGAGGTTGACGACGCTGGCATCCATCCAATCCAGTAGCAGGAAAGGCAGCACTCCCAGCAGGATGCAGAGGAACAGCAGGGGGGCCTGGCAGAGTACTTCCCGCGCATTGATGTCCGAGAAGTCCTTGTACTTCTCGTTCAGCTTGCCGAGGAAGACGCGTTGCATGGCCCACAGTAGATAGGCTGCGGTCAACACAATGCCGACCACCGAGATCAGCACCAATGTGCGGAAACGCGGGTCAGGGGAGCTGTAGGAACCCACCAGGGTCATGGCCTCGGAAACAAAGCCGGCCATACCAGGCAACCCCAGGGAGGCGAAGAAAGCCACGGTGGTCAGCGCCCAGTAGCGCGGCATCGGCTGCGACATGCCGCCAAAACCATTCAGGTCGCGGTGGTGCGCACGATCATAGATGACACCCACCACGAGGAAGCAGGCGGCCGAGGAGGTGCCGTGATTGAACATCTGCAATGCCGCACCGTTCATGCCCCATTCTGTGAAGGCTGCGAAGCCGAGGAGCACGAAGCCCATGTGGCTGACAGAGCTGTAGGCAACCATGCGCTTGAAGTCGCTCTGACCGAGGGCCACATAGGCCCCATAGACAATGGAGATGACACCCAAGACTCCCAGGGAGTAGGCGAAGGTGTGGTAGGCCTCAGGGACAATCGGGAAGAGCCCTCGCAGCATGCCGTAACCGCCGAGCTTCAGCAGAATCCCGGCCAGGATCACTGAGATCGGAGTCGGCGCCTGCACGTGGGCATCCGGCAGCCAGGTATGGAATGGGAAGACCGGGACCTTGATGGCAAAGCCAATGAAGAGGAACCAGAAGACCCAAGTGGTGAACTTCATGCCCAGCAGAACGCCGTCCCAACCGGCCGAGATGCTGCTGCCGTTCAGTTGGCCTCCGGCCGCCGCATTGACGAGATCCGGGATGGCAAAAGTTCCGCTATCGAGGCGCAGGGCGATGATTGCTACCAACATCAGCACCGAGCCGGCTAGCGTGTAGAGGAAGAACTTGATCGCCGCATACTCGCGCCGCGGACCACCCCAAATGCCGATCAGGAAATACATCGGCAACAGCATGATCTCCCAAAACACATAGAAGAGGAAGTAGTCCAGGGAGACGAAGACGCCAGTGATGCCGACTTCCAGCAGCAACAGGAGCACGAAATAGGACTTGCTGAGGCGCGGCACCGTCTGACTGGCCGGGACTGCGATCAGCAGCAGCAGCGTTGTCAGGAAGATCAGCGGCAAGCTCAGGCCGTCGATCCCAATGTAGTACTGGGCCTTGATGGCAGGAATCCAATCAATGCGTTCCACGAACTGGTAGGCAGCTGTGCCCTTCTCAAAGAGCCCGAAATACAGCTTGGTGGAAAGCACGAAGGGTATGGCCGTAGCCACAACTGCGATGCCCTTGATAAGGGACATGTTCTTGCGTGGCACGAAGAGGATCGCCGCCATCCCAATGGCGGGAATGAAAGTGATCCAGCTGAGAATATGGTCCATGGTTCGTGAGTCAGCTCAGAATGAGCCAAGCGGCGAGGAGGATGCTCCCCGCGACGGCGAGGGACAGGTATTGCTGAATGCGCCCGGTCTGGATCAGGCGCACGATGGAGCCAAAGGCCTGGGTCAGATTCCCCACGCCATTGACGAGTCCATCGACGAAAACGCGGTCAAACCAGGCGTGTACGAAACCAGCCGTGCGGTTCAGGCGCCCGACTCCGAGCACCAGGCCATCGACGACCTTCTCATCCACCCATTTGAGGGCGCGACACAGGGCCAGGGTCGGCCTGATGACGATGCGAGAGACCAGCTCGTCGATGTAGTACTTGTTGGCCACCAACGGATAGATGGGCCCCAGGGCTGCGGCTATCCTGGCCGGCAGATCCCGCCGGCGGAAGTAGAAGAACCAGGCGCCGAGCACGCCCAGGAGGGCCACGGTGAGGGATGTTCCCACCGCGGAAAGGTGGGCCGTGTGCTCAAGATGCTCCAGGTGCTCCACGGCCGCGTGGCCGTGGGGCTCGGGGGAGAGCCAGTGGGCGATCTCCTCGCCATAGAGCGCCTTTTCATTGACCATGGTCGGGAACCAGGGCTTCTCGTGGTTGGCCAGGGGGTCGCTGCTGGCCAGCCAGAAGTGGCCGCCGAAGATGCCGAGGAAGGCCAGCACCATGAGCGGGATGGTGATGTTCTTGGGTGACTCATGGGGCACATGGGCATGTCCTTCCCCGTGGTCATCGTGGTCATGATAGACGATGTGGCCGCCGCGCCCGTGCTCCGCCAGCATGGCGCTGTAGCGATGTTCGCGCTGGTCCCCGCGATACTCCCCGAAGAAGGTCATGAAGATCAGGCGGAACATGTAGCAGGCGGTCAGGGCGGCGGCGATGGCCAAAGCCACCAAGCCATAGAGCGCAGCACCGGAGAAGTGGTCAGGGTCGAGCACACGCTCGAACCCGGCCATGATGATCTTGTCCTTCGAATAGAAACCCGAGAAGAGGGGGATGCCCGCAATCGCAAGGGTGCAGACGAGCATGCAGATGAAGGTGATCGGCATCTTCTTTCGCAGCCCGCCCATCAGGCGCATGTCCTGCTCGTGATGGCAGCCATGGATGACAGAACCGGCCGACAGGAACAGGCAAGCCTTGAAGAAGGCGTGCGTGGTCATGTGGAACATGCCAGCCGTAACGCTGCCGAGTCCCACTGCGGTCACCATGAAGCCGAGCTGCGAAATCGTCGAATAGGCGAGGACGGCCTTCAGGTCCCAAGAGGTCAAGCCTATGGTCGCCGCAAAGAGGGCTGTCGTGGCCCCTACCACAGTGATCACTTCCAGAGCCGCCGGGCTCATGAGTGGGTAGGTGCGCCCGAGCAGGAATACACCAGCAGCCACCATGGTCGCCGCATGGATCATGGCTGAGACGGGAGTCGGGCCAGCCATGGCGTCGGGCAACCAGATGTGCAGGGGGAACTGAGCGGACTTGCCGATCGTACCACCGAAGACAAAGAGACCGGCAACGGTCATCCAGGCCGGGTACTCACCACCATTGGCGGCAACAGTCTCAGCTGCGGCGGCCCACAGCTCGGTGAAGCGGAAGGTCTCGAAGTGCTGATAGAACATCAGCATGCCCACAAGCAGGCAAACATCACCCACGCGGGTCGTCATGAATGCCTTCTGAGAAGCCCAGGTGGCCCAGCCGCTGAACCCGGACTTGGCGTCGTGGGAGAAGTGCCCGATGAGCAGGTAACTCATCAGGCCCATCAGTTCCCAAAAGATGAAGAGGAACATGATGTTGTCAGACAACACCAGGCCCAGCATGGCGAACGTGAACAGACTGATGTTCGCGAAGAAGATGCGATAATGGCAGTCCCCATGCATGTACCCGGTGGAGAACAGGTGCACGCAGAAGGAGACAACCGTAACCACGGCCAGCATGGCCGCACCGAGGGGATCGTAGAAGATACCTGCCACGAGGTTGATGCCAGGCTCCGACTGGTACAGCCAGCCCCAGCCACTCCATTCCTCCACAGATTCGTGGATAAAGGCTTCCCCGGCATAAGCCGCGCTAAGAGCCTTGGCAAACATCAAGAGCGCGATGCACATGGAGGCGAACATGCCGGCGGTCAGCAGGATGTCGCCACGCTTGATCTGCTTGCCAAAGAAGATCTGCAGCACATAGCCGAGCACCGGGATCAGCAATACCGCCAGCAGCAGCTTGAAGTCCGTCTCGGGGTTGAACTGGAGGAAATCCATGGGCTCTACTCCCGCAGGAGGTCTGCGTCGCTGGGCTTCACCGAGCGGAAGAGGTGGTAGACATTGAGCAGGATGGCCAGGGCCACCGCGGCTTCCGCCGCCGCCAGGATAATGACGAAGATGGCGAACATGCGCCCGTCCAGGCCGTCGCCGGAGAAACGGTTGAAGGCCACAAAGTTGATGTTGGCGGCATTGAGGATCATCTCAATGCCCATCAGCACATAGAGCACGTTGCGACGGCTGAGCATGCAGGCGATGCCAACTACAAACAGGGCCGCTGAAACGGCCACATAGGCTTCAAGGGCCATCAGGCGTCCTCCTCCGGGGTCAGGTCGGTGACGCGGCGCCGGGCAATGTAGACCGCTGCCACCAGGGCAACGGTCAGAAGGACAGCAGCCAACTCGAAGGGCACGACATACTGTTCGGGCGAAAGAAAGCCCACACCGATTTCCTCGGCATGGGAGCTCATGGGCGGCAGCGTGTCAGCCGTCTCCCAGGTCACGCTCGCTGATATTCGCAAGCCCAACCAAACGGCGGCACCTCCGGCGAAGGCCAGTCCGCCTAGCACCCGCGGCAAGCTGCGCTCATTCAGGTCGGGCGGCGAGAGCATGACTCCGAAGAGGATCAATGCCAGGATGCCGCCCACGTAGATGAGCACCTGGGCCATGGCCAGGAAGTCGGCGCCGAGCAGCAGGAAGAGGCCCGCTACTCCCAGGAAGGTAGCCATCAGGCTGAAGGCGCTGCGCACAACGGAGCGTTCCCAGATGCACATCAGGCCCCCGCCGACGGTCAGAATGGCGAACAGAGCGAAGGCCACACCTGGGGCTCCGGCAGCCACCGCTCCCCAGCCGAGGGCCAGCAGGGCGGCGAGGGTCAGCAGCCCATAGAAGATGCGTGAGGAGAGTTCCATCTCAGGCCTGCTCCTCGCCAGGTGCCGGTGGCTCGTCGGCCTGCTCTGATTCCTTGGCCGCTTGTGCCTCTTTTGCAGCCTTGGCCGCCTTGGCCGCAGCCTTGGCCTTTTTCTTCTCTTCAGCCTCGCGCTTGCGGATGCGCGCATCGCGGCTCATGCCTTTATATGACAGGAGGTCGTGATTGAGCTCGCTGCGGTCAGTGGTGACGAAGGCGAACTCGTTACCCATGTGGATGCAGTCCTTCGGGCACGGGTAGACACACAGCTCACAGAACATGCACTTCTGGTAGTCGATCGTGAACTTGACCCACTCCAACTCCTTGCCGTGGCGCATCGCATCCATCTCGATGCAATCGACTGGACAGGCCCGGGCACAGGCCAGGCAGTTGATGCACTTCTCCTGCTCCAGATAGTGGATGCCCCGATAGCGGTTGGGTATCGGCAGACGCTCGTCCGGGTACTGGACAGTAATGGGCTTCTTGAGCAAGTACTTGCCCGTGATGCGCATGCCCACCAACGTCGTTTTCACGCCGCTGACAATGTTGTTGATGTAGTTGGCTACGACGCTCATGGCTGCTCAGGCAACTCCCCTCCAGAGGGCCTCAAAGAGGCTGGCGCCGAGAACGCACACCAGTGCCAACGGAGTCAGGTACTTGTATCCCATGGTCATGACCTGATCGATGCGCACACGCGGCAACGTCCAGCGCAGCCACATCATCAGGAAGATGCCCCCGAAGGCCTTGAACAAGAGAACCAGCCCCGCCACCAAGCTTGCCAGGAAATGCTGTTCGCCGAAGATGTCGCGGGCCAGAGATGTGAAGGGGCTCTCAAACCCACCGAGGAAGAACACGGCGGCGACCACTGACATCAGGAACATGGCCGCGTACTCCTCCATGAAGAAGAAGGACCAGCGAATGCCGGAGTATTCAGTCATGAAGCCCGCAACGAGTTCTGATTCCGCTTCAGGCAGATCGAACGGCGCGCGCTTGGTCTCCGCCAGGGCTGAGATGAAGAACAGCACAAAGGCGGGCAGCACAAATGGATTCTGGAAGATGTACCAGTGCATCCCATACCAACCCGCCTGGTGGATACTGGCCTCGTTCAGGTTGAAGGTGCCGGCCACGATCAGGGGTACCAGCAAGGAGACTCCGAGGGGGATCTCGTAGGCGACCACCTGGGCCGCCTCTCGCATGGCGCCGTAGACCGTCCACTTGGAGGCGGAGGCCCAACCGGCCATGACAACCCCTATGGTCGTCATGGAGCTCATGGCCAGAATGAAGAAGAGGCCCAGGTCAATGTCGGCGAAGAAGACGCCCGGAGCCAGGGGCAGGGCTGCCAGGGCGGCGAAGATGCTGCCGAGTACCAGGGCTGGCGCCAGAACAAACAAGGGGCGATCTGCGCCGAGGGGGATCATATCCTCCTTGAGCAACAACTTGACGCCATCGGCTATGGACTGCGCCCAACCATGCCAACCGCCCACATACATGGGGCCATAGCGACACTGGATGTGCCCGGCGACCTTGCGCTCCATCCAGACGCAGAACATGGCAATCACCGCAACCATGGCAACCAGGATGCCAGCGCCCACACCGGCGGCCGCCAGGTCGAGCAGCCAGGGCGGTGTCCCCTCCGGCGCGAAGCGCACCAGGAGATCGAGGAAGATGCTCCCGTGGTTCATGGTGTCCTAACGGTCCGTCTCCCCGACCACGATGTCCGTCGAGCCAATGATGGCTACCGTGTCAGCCAGCAGGGTATTGGGTAACAGGTCTTCGAGCACAGCCAGATTGACGAAGGAGGGCCCGCGCACGCGACAGCGTACGGCGACCTTGCCCCCGTCGGAGACCACATAATGTCCCAGTTCACCGCGGGGATTCTCGATGCCCACATAGGCTTCGCCGGCGGGCACTTTTAGTGTCTTGGGCAGCTCCCCGATGGTGGGCCCCTCCTCGATGTTGGCCAGGCACCAGCGAATGATTTTGAGCGACTCCAGCATCTCCTGGACGCGCACGAAGAAACGGTCCCAGGAGTCTCCCAGCGCGCCCTGCTCGCCTCGCCCGACAGGAATCTCGTAGGCATCGGCCTGCCAGATTTCGTCGTAGATCATGTAGGGGCAATCGCGCCGCAGGTCGAAGTCCACGCCGGAGCCGCGCAACATGGGCCCGGTCAGGCCGAAATCGAGGGCCATCTCCTTCGTGATCACACCCACATTCGCTGTGCGTTCCACGAAGATCTTGTTCATCATCAGGAGGTCTACATACTCGCGCCATTTGTCCTCGAAGACATCGCAGAAGTGGCCGATTTCATCCAGCCAGCCCGGGGGAGCGTCGTTGAAGACGCCGCCAATGCGGATGTAGCTGTAGGTCAAGCGCGCGCCGCAAATCTTCTCGAACAGCATCAGAATCCACTCGCGCTCTCGGAAGGCGTAGAGGAATGGCGTGAAGGCGCCGATGTCCAGCCCGTAGGTTCCATAGGCCACCAGGTGTGAGGCGATCCGATTCAACTCGGCACAGATCACGCGAATCATCTGGGCGCGGCGTGGTATCTCGACGTCCATCAGCGCCTCAACCGCCAGGCTGTATCCCAGGTTGTTGTTCATCGCCGCCAGGTAGTCGTAGCGGTCCGTGTAGGGCAAATACTGCAACCACTCGACGTTCTCACCGATCTTCTCCGCAGCCCGGTGCAGGTAACCGAGGTGTGGCTGAGCGCCAGTCACCAATTCACCATCCGTGCGCACAAGGACGCGCATCACTCCGTGCGTCGCCGGGTGCTGGGGTCCCATATTGACCTCCAGATCCTGTGTCTTCACATCCAGCATGAACTCCCGTTCGCCGGAGGGCAGCACGCGCGCATCTTCCGGCACGCGCGGGGTGGCGGGGGCGCTACTCACAAGAGACCCCCCGGTATTCCTTGGGGAAGACATAGTCCTTGCGCAACGGATAACCGACCCAGTCTTCGGGCAGCAAGATGTGGCGCGGATCCGGGTGGCCCACAAAGGTGATGCCGAACATCTCTGCACACTCGCGCTCATGCCATTGAGCGGTGCGGTAAACCGGGGCAACCGTCGGCACACTGAGCTCCACCTTCGGCACCAAGGCCTTGATGGCCAGGCGCTGGCGGTGGCGCAGGGAGAGCAACTGGATCACGAGCCAGAGATGGTCTTCATCCGCCGCAGGGTCAACCGCCGAAAGGTCAACCAACAGCTCGAACCCTAGCGCTTCGTCATCGCGGCAGAGCCGCAGAAACTCCACCAGATGCGCCACATCCAGCAGCACGTAGGGATCTCCGGCACGGCCCTGGTCCTGCTTATCATCAGGGTCCTTGGTTCGCGGCTCGTCACAACCCAATAGACCTGCCGCTCCCTGGGCCTGAAGATGTGCGTATATGGACTGGAAATCCATGGGCTCTAGACGCTGTGCATGGGTTTGCGGATCACCGGTGTGTTGCGGATTTTCTCCTGCAACTTCATCAGCCCCTCAAGCAGCGCCTCGGGCCGGGGCGGGCAGCCGGCGATGTAGACATCAACCGGAATGATGCGGTCAACGCCCTTCATCACGGTATAGCCGTATTTGTGATAGGGGCCGCCACCTGTCGCGCAGGCTCCCATGGCAATCACGTACTTCGGCGATGGCATCTGGTCGTAGAGGCGCTCGATGCGCTCGGCCATCTTGAAGTTGACGGTACCGGCAACGATCATCAGGTCCGACTGGCGGGGTGAAGCGCGAAAGGCGCCGGCCCCAAAGCGGTCGATGTCGTGGTGCGCGGCCCCGACGGCCATCATCTCGATGGCACAGCAGGCCAACCCGAAGGTCATGGGCCAGATGCTCGACAACCGCGCCCAGTTCAGCAACCAGTCCACGCGCGAGGTGAGGACGTTGTCGTCGAAGTTGTTCTCTATGATTCCCATGGTGTCAGCGGGCTAGGCGGCCGTTTCTCCCCCGGCCTCTTGTTCGGAGGGAGTCGTGGCCGCCTCCAACTCCTCTACACCGGGAACGGCGCGGTCGGGATGCGTAGGCGGAGCGTATTTTGGGCCGGAATAGGAAAGCACCCAATCGAGGTCGCCCTTGGCCCAGACATATGCCAGGCCCAGGAACAGGATCAGGATGAAGAGCAGGCCCTCAACCAGAGCAAAGAGCCCGATCTCCGTCCCGGCTGCGGCACCTTCTCCGGCCATGGCATCGCCAAGCACAATTGCCCAGGGGAACAGGAAGGCAATCTCAACGGCGAAGATCACATACACCAAGGCGACGGTGTAGTAGCGGATGTCAAACTGAATCCAGGCCCCGCCGATGGGCTCCTCGCCACACTCGTAAACCTCCAGGCCGCGGGTCGTCTTGCGCTTGGGCCTGACGATCGATGCGATCAGAAGGTTCGCGAAAACGAACACCAATCCCACGCAAGCGAAGACGAGGACGTTGAGGTAATCGAAGTACATCTGGGTTCCCCGGCTCGGCTGCGGGGTGGGTGCCTCTGGGGGGGAAAGAAGCTGGCAGATCGGCGCGGAGGCCAACCCTGTTTGTGGGGCTGAATGGTGTGCTGGAGGGGGCGCGGGGATCACACTCCCAGGCCTTTTTATCAGGACTAGGGCCTGGGTGTATTGGCGGGCAGTCTAGGCGTGGCTCCACGCGGGCGCAAGATCCCCAGTCGTCACGATCTGCCTTCTCTTGGCACGGAGCCAGGTTTGCGTGGAAAAGGTCGCGACCCCGAGCGCGGCCGCCGGGTCGTAGTGCCAGACATCCCGCAACGCCCCCCTACCACCGAGCCCCCTGTACCGAGCCACCCAGGCGCCAAGCCCCCCGGCCCCCCGCGAGCATACCCCTGCCAAGGCTGTGGGACTGCCTCGCTCTGGGGGCAGTGGCATCCGCCGTCGCCCCTTCCCAACCCTCCTTGGTCCCACACCCCTGGCTCTCCTCGCCTGCGCCTCAATCCTCCTCCTCGACAGGTTCAGCCCCCCGGCTCCCGACCAGCCGTGGATCTTGCGTTGGGTCCGTGTGGCCGCCTCCCACCCGCTGAGGGTCCTGGTGGCAGGCCGCCTGCTGCTGTGGGCAGCATCACCCCGCCCTCCCGCAGCCGAATCCCCAGTCACGACCCCGAGCCCACCAGACGGCAGCGCCCATGAAGGCCCCTCCCGAGCCCCTGCGGGCCCTTTTCCCATTGAGGGTTATCAACGCCTATGATAAGGTAGGTAGTCCCCGGATAGCATCCAGCTTGGCTCACAGCCTAGACGTAGCTGAGGGGCTCCCCACCGTCTGAGCTCGAGATTATCGCCCCGATCGGCATTCTTGGCACCTCTAGGCCAGTTTTCTGGGCAGGACTCAATACCGCACACCGAACATGACCACGACCGCTCCCAGCCCGATCGTTCTCGGGCCCATCCGCACCGAGCGCTGGGACAATGTCCTGGCCATCGACCTGACATCCGCTTCTCCCGAGTTGCGCATCGGTCGCGACCAACAGCTCCCCCGGGCCTCTCTGGTGGTCACCTCCGCTGCCCGCTCAATCATTGACGGCTCTCGGGCGGGTGACAAGGTGCGGACGATAGCGGTGGTGGGCACCAATGGAGACCCCTCGTTACACCCCGGATTGAGGGAAATTAGCGAGAACTTGGTCACCCTTCGCAACAAGTGGTACCCCCGGGCAAAGTTGGTCATCCTGACCGATGGCCAGCGCCTGGGTGACCCCGAAGTGCGCCGGGCCCTCGGCTTCTACGACCGCCCCACATTGCCCATGGAGTGGGGCTCGGCCAAGGGCTTCACCCGCATGACCGGCTGCAAGGGCCCAGAGTTGGGCCAACGCGTCCACGCCATGGCCGGTCTGGAGAAGCTCCATGTCCAGATCAGCTTCGTCCGCGGCCCCGTTGACAACACCTCCGAGACCGAGCTGAAGGGCATCATCAAGCGCCTGCTTGAGATCCGCCCAGCGGCTGTGGAGATCCTCACCAAAGCCGCAATGGTCTCCAAGAAGCGCCTGAAGCCCATCACGCCCAAGAAGCTGGAGTCCCTGGCCGACGATATCGCCGAGGCCACGGGCCTCAAGATCAGCCTGCACTCCGAGCACTCCCCCCTCTGAGCCCCTGCCAGAAACGGGCTACGGGCCTGCGTCCATCAGGGAGAGATCAGCGGCACGGGCTTCAGGTCGTCATCGACGGCCACCATGGTCACCAGGGCCTCGGTAACGAAGGCGTATTGCCCGCCCCCGAAACGCCGCTGGGCCCAGACCTCCACCTTTACGGTGACAGAGGTGGTGCCCACTCGCGTGGTCTTCGTGAAGAATGACACCAGATCGCCCACAAAGACTGGCTGCTTGAACTCGACCTCGTCCATGGCCACTGTCACGACCTTGGACAGGTGGTGGCGGTGGGCCTCGATGGCCGCCGCGATGTCAATCTGTGAGAGGATTACGCCACCGAAGATGTAGCCCAGGGCATTGGTGTCCCGGGGCATCATCACCTGCCTGATTGCAGCGGTGCGGTCTGCGGGATAGGTGCCGCCGCCCGTTTGTTCGTCTTGTTCGGTCATGTCGCTTGCCCTATGGAATTGCCGGAACTGGTTGCCGTCCCCTGGTCTCCTCGATTCGCCCGTGCCAGTCAAGGGCTCTCCCCTCAGGACCGCTATCCGTAATGGAGATCAGCCCAACGACCGGCCCAATTCAAACCCAACCTTCCTCGCCGTGAACGCCCATGAGAGCCTCCATGTCCGCCGGCATGGGACTGACCACTTGAATGCGCTCTCCAGAATCCGGGCACGTGAAGGTCAGCCGGTGATGATGAAGGGCCTGGCGCCCGAGGCCCAGGCGACTGCGGTCCTCCGCCGTCAAGGCGTCGGCCAGGGCGCGTTCGAAGACGTCCTCTCCGCCCAGGTAGAGCTTGTCACCCACCAGTGGATGGCCCAGGGCGGCGCAGTGGACCCGTATCTGGTGCTGGCGCCCGGTGTGCAGGTGCAGGCGCAGAAGACTCCTGCCGCCGCCGGACGCCACCAGGCTCCAATCCGTGCGTGCCTGCTGGCCGTCCGCCCGCACCGCCATGCGAAGACGCACGCTGCTGGTGCGCGAGGGCCCGATGGGCAAGTCGATCACCCCGGCGGCTTCCTGGGGAAGGCCCTCGACAATGGCCAGATACTCCTTCTCCACCTCGCGCTCCTCGAATTGCCGCGAGAGCTCCGCGTGTGCCTCCGCATGCTTGCCCAGCAGAACAATGCCGGTGGTTTCACGGTCGAGTCGGTGGCAGAGACGAGGCCTCGACTGTTCCTCTGCGGTCTTCTCGCCCTGGGCCGCGTAATACCCATGCACACGCTGGATGAGACTGTCAGCCAGATGCCGACCGCTGGGATGTACCGGGAGACCGGGCGGCTTCTCAACCACGAGCGTATGGTCATCCTCGCGGAGAATTGTCAGCTCATCTCCGGCGCTCGAGACCGGGGTGATGCGCGCCTCCGGAGGAATGTCCACCGAGACAACAAATCCGTGGCGCACGCGCCGGCCCGGGCGACGCTCTACCTGCCCGGCCGCCTGCACCTCTGCGCCCCCTGCCCCATCCGCCACGCACACCAGCCCGGACCTGATAAGGCCCTGAAGAGCCGAGCGCGACTTCCAGGGCAAGTGGTGTTGAAGGAACTGGTCCAGGCGCAGGTTCACCTCTTCCACGGGCAGTTGCAGAGCGCTGGCATCGACCGCAATCGTTACGTGCTCCAGAGGCCTGGAGAGATCGCGGTTCTTCGGGAACAGTCCCATGGGGTGGAGGTGTGGCGAGGGAGGCGCCGACACGAAAGAAGCCGCCCAGGGGCGGCCCCTCGCACATACGCCCGGGTGCCGGGCGCCATCGAAATCAGGGACTAGCGGCGCCGGCGACGCCCGCGGCCCGCCATGGCGGCCCGGTTGGGGTCATTCTTGCGCGTGGCGCGTTGGATCGTACGCAGGCGCTCACGCCTGGTCCGCCGACGCTCATCGGAGCGCTTCTCATGCCAGGTGTTAGCCTTGGCGAGGCGGAAGATGCCGCTGAAGTTACACTGGCGCTTGAAGCGGCGCAGGGCAGCTTCCAACGACTCATTCGAACGTACCTGAACCTTGATCACGTGTGGGTGGGTTTCCTCGGGTTGCCTTTGGGCGCGCCGCACTTCGGCGGCAAAATGGGGCGGCCAGAATAGCCTGTCGGCCCCGCAAGGCAAAGACCCCGGTCGGAAATGCCCAGAGGCCCCTACCTGCCCCCCCAAGCACATGCCTCCCAACGCGCCCCCAAACGCACCCCACGATGGCTTCCAGGCCGATCGCGATGAACGTGCCTCCGTCTTCACGGGCGTCGTAGAACGGGTCACATTCCACTCCGAGGACACCGGCTACACAGTCCTAAGAGTTGTCCCTGAAGGAAGTTGTGACCCGCAGGCGGTGAGCAAGACCGGTCGCTGTACAGCCGTGGGACGCATGCAAGGACCTGGGGAAGGCCTGCGCGTGCGCCTCGGCGGCGCCTGGCAAAGCCACGCCAACCACGGCCTCCAGTTCGCCTTCGACACCGTCCAGGTCCTGCCCCCGGCCAGCGCCGAGGGCATCGCCCGCTACCTCTCATCTCCCTCCTTCCCCGGCATCGGCGCCACCCTGGCCCAACGCATCGTCGAACACCTGGGAGAAGAAACCCTCACGACGATTCGGGACAACCCGGACGCCCTGCGGGGCATCAAGGGCCTGCGCGAGCCGGTTGCCCAGGGCCTGGTCGAGGCCGTTCGCGCCCAGCACGGCGCACACCGCTCCCTGGCCTATCTCCAGGGCCTGGGCCTCGGGCCGGTCCAGGCCGCGGCGGTCCTGGCCAGCCTCGGCCCGGAGTGCGAAAGCCTGGTGGCCGACGATCCCTACATCCTGGCCCGGGGAGTGCGCGGCCTGGGATTCGCCACGGCGGATCGCATCGCCCGCGCCGCCGGGGTGGGCGTCGACGACCCCCGTCGGCGCCGCGCCGGCCTGATGCATGCTCTGAAATCGTCCGCGAACGACGGACACACGCTGCTCACCAGAGAGGCTCTCTTCAAGGCCGCCCAAGTATTGCTCGACGGTTCCCATGCGCCAGAGGAGTTGGGCGCCGCCCTGGACCTACTCGCCTCGCGCGGTGAGTTGATCGTCGAGCCTCCTCCGGGATGCACGCCCGCCGCGCCATCGCCTGGATCCCACGAAGACCTGATCTACCTGCCCTGGCTCGCCGCCAGCGAGCGCGGCCTGGCCCGCAATCTGCTGCGCCTGCTCGGCTCGGCCCCGGTCCCGCCCCTGGCCAACGCCCGAGACCTGGCCAGGGCAGAGCTCCAATCTGGCCTCGAACTCCACGAGGACCAGCGCAGCGCCGTCCTCACGCTGCTGGCGGAGCCCGTGGGCCTCTTGACCGGCGGCCCAGGCGTGGGCAAGACGACCATTGTGCGCCTGCTGGTGCAGTTGGCCGAAGCCGCCGGAGTTTCGGTGCTCCTGTCGTCCCCCACCGGCCGCGCCGCCAAGCGCCTGGCGGAAGCCACCGGCCGCCAGGGCCAGACCCTGCACCGCATGCTCGGCTATCGTCCGCGCCAGGATGATGGGGACGACCTGTTTGCCTTTGGCGAAGATCAGCCCCTGAGCGCGGGCCTGGTCATCGTGGACGAAATCTCCATGCTTGATGTGGTCCTGGCCCACAGCCTGCTCAAGGCCGTGCAACCGCCCACACGCTTGATCCTGGTGGGCGACCCCGACCAACTGCCATCCGTCGGCGCGGGTAACGTGCTCAGCGACCTGATCGCCTGCGGCCTGCTTCCCTGTGCGCGCCTCTCTCGTATCTACCGCCAAGGACAGGGCAGCGGCATCGTTTCCGCCGCCCATCGCATCCTGGCCGGAGAGGTGCCTCACAACCCCGCCCCCGGTGTGCGCGATGGTGGCTACTACTTCTTCAAGGAAGAAGACCCAGCGCGCACAGAGGATCTCCTGCTGGATGTCGTAACACAGCGTATCCCTAGGACCTTCGGCTTTGATTGGCGTTCAAAGGTGCAGGTCATCTCGCCCATGTACCGCGGCGAATGCGGCGTGGATGCCCTCAACGAACGCCTGCGCGCGGCCCAGGGAACCGGCGGCCGCGAGGTCACACGGGCCGGCCGCACCTGGCGCACCGGCGATCGCGTCATTCAAACGCGCAACGACTACGAGCGCGAAGTCTTCAATGGCGACATGGGGCGCATCATCGAAATCCAAGCCGAAGGGGATGTGCGCGTACGCTTCCCCGAGCGCGAGGTCGCCTACTCGGGGGCTGCCCTTGGCGACCTGCTTCCGGCCTTCGCAATTACGGTCCACCGGGCCCAGGGCAGCGAGTTCCCCGTGGTGGTGATTCCCTTGGTAACGCGCCACTTCATGATGCTGCAGCGCCACCTGCTGTACACCGCTCTGACCAGGGCTCGTTCGCTGGTCGTCCTGGTGGGCTCCACACGCGCCCTGGGCATGGCTCTGCAGAACACCGACCAGGAGCATCGTGAAAGTCGCCTGGCGGAACGGCTCCGGGCAGAGGGTCTCTCCTAGTGCTGGCGGTGAGCCAGCGTGGTCGGCTAGAGCCAGGTCTTGCCCAGTGGCATCGCGGAGAGCCAGCTGCTCGCCACAAGCCTGGCATCCTCTGCCACGCAGAGCATCGGCCGTTGGGACACCCGGGAGTAGGAACTGGCGCTGGATACGGGCTAGTAACACCCGAGGCCCGGGACGGCTAGCCGCTCCAGGCCTCGGGATACGCGTTACGGAAGGTTGGCCGCACTGCGGGCTACCCCGACAGCACTGCCTGTTCGCTTTGGCGAACGCCCCACTATCAGTTACTGCGACCACCATGCGCAATAGAACAATGGCCGCATTCGCAAAATAGCGCCATTTGTTGGCATCTACGGTGCATGAACCACGGCCAAAGGAGAGCCCCCTCGTCTGCGCCAAGGGAATCGCTGGCTCGTCTAGGGGGCTCCAGCAGATGGGGGAGCGGAGCTAGCACGTCCAGCCGCAAAGAGCAGCAATGAGCCGGCGACGGTCACGTTCAGAGACTCCGCACCGGCCACTGTGGGAATGGTCACATCGACAAAGTCGCACTCTGCTAGCTCCTCGGGGAAAGATCCGGTTTCACCGCCAATCCAAAGCGCAAGAGGACCGCTCCAGTCCGTTTTCTGAGGATCAGCCCCCCCGCGCGTCGAGGCGCGCACCTGACTGAAACCCCGACTGTGGAGGGTCTCATAGACGGCCTCTGGGCCGCCGCCCCCGTACACCGGCAGGCGCAACAGGGACCCCATGGAGCCCCGCAGGGCAGCCGGATGCCAGGGGCTGACACCTCCAGCGCCCACCACCAGAGCAGAGGCTCCGGCCGCTTCCGCGGAACGCGCCAGGGCTCCCAGGTTGCCCGGATCAGCCAGGCCCCAAACCACCAGGCAGAGGGCACGCTCTTGCGCGGTCAGGCGCTCGACGGGGTGCAGTGCTGGTCGTCGGCAAAGAGCCAGGATGCCGGGGGCGCCCTTCATGGTTCCCACACGCGCAAGCAGCTCACCCTCCACCGCCCGCGGACCGTGGCCCGCCCGGGCGAGCTCAGCCAGGCGGTCGCCGCGCTCCTCCGCCACCAGGATAGCCTCGGCTTGCCAGCCGGCGGCCAGGGCATCGTCAATGAGTCGATCTCCCTCCAGTACAACATTGGCCGTATCCTTGCCGGCCAGGACAGCCCCCACGCGCTTGAGCAGCCCATTGGAACGGGAGCGAATGACTTCCTTCTCGACCATGGTGCGCCTGTTATAGCATCGTCGCGGCCGGGCGCGGCCCTTCGGCCGCCGACCACACCATGGAGAACACAGAAAAGGACATCACCCGGGAAGCCAGGGTCATCCGCGTCGAGGCCAAGGTCTGCCTGGTGGAGGCGGACGGGGAGCGCTTCTTGGCCACGCCCCGCGGCCAGCTCTTTGATGTTCTGGCCGGCGTCAAGAACCCCGTGGCCGTGGGTGATCGCGTACGCGTCAGCCTGCACGGCGATCCGGTGGCGATCGAGGAGGTTCTCCCGCGGCGCAACCACCTGAGTCGCGTGGCATCCAGCCACGATCCGCGGGAACAGGTCCTGGTGGCAAATGTGGACCAACTCGTATTGGTGGGCTCCCTTTCCCGCCCGGGATTCTCCAGCAACCGTACGGACCGCATCCTGGCCGCCTGCGCCTGGCACGAGATCCCCGCCGTGTTAGTGCTCAACAAGACTGACCTGGCCAGGGAGGGGGAGGTAGAGGCCATCCGTGAGTCCTACGCCGCGGCGCGAGTGTTGGTGCTGCAAACCTGTGCCATCGACGGCGGTGGACTGGCAGAACTTGCGGCCGCTTTGAAGGACAAGGTGACCGTACTCTACGGGGCGTCCGGAGCGGGCAAGTCCACACTCCTCAATGCCTTGCAGCCGGGGCTCAACCTCAAAGTTGGCAAGACGAGCAAGTACTGGAAGTCCGGCAAGCACACGACGACCTTTTCAGAGCTCCACCCCCTGGACATGGGCGGCTTCGTGATCGACACACCGGGCGTGCGAGTATTTCGCCTGCATGACATTAGCCGGGCCGCCCTGCCTGACCTTTTTCCGGAGTTCAGTGCCTTCGAGGTAAACTGCCGCTATCAGGATTGCTCGCACAATCACGAACCGGGCTGTGCGGTTTGGGATGCGGTGGATGAAGGTGCGCTCCCGGCCACGCGCTATGCCAGTTACCTCGAACTCCTGGAGGAGATCGACCCCAACGCCGCCGCGCCTGTGCCAGATGCACTGCCGCCGGAGGCGCAGGAGAACACCTGAGAGCCCAGCCCGGAATGCTAGCAGGCGTGCGTGCGCGAGCTGTGCTGGCTAGCCGGTCCCTAGGAAACGGCGCACCTGGATTACCCAGACCACGAGCACAGCGACGCCGATCCCGGCCGCCCAGCGGGTCATGCTCAGGCCGTAGATGATTCGTTGCAGGTCTCTCCCGCGCAGGTGATTGACCAGAGCCCAGAGGGCGCTGAGCGGAATCGCAAGCGCTATGGGAATACCCAGGGGTTGCGTGGCAAAGGAGGTGACAAAATCCCCGCGCACGGCATGGGTCAAGGCAGTGGTCACGCCACATCCCGGGCAGGGAATGCCAAACCAGTCCATTGTCTTGCACGACGGGAGGCCGAGTCGTTCGTGGGTTCCGAAGCCACGCGCGTCTGGCTCGATGGCCAGGGCCAGCACCAACATCACGACGAGCGCACCTAGAGTCGCGCCCAAGACCAAGAAGTGCTCCAGGGAGCGCGGTTGGTCGGGGCCGGCTTGGGGATCGGCGTCGGGGATCGGTGGCCTGTTCACGCCCCCATTGTGAGACCTGCCCGACCCGGACTCCAGCCCAGAACGGCCCGCTGGCGCCTAGTTGAAGTCGTACAGAAAAGCCACGCGCTCCTTATTGAGGATCGCGTAGGGCAGGTCCCCAAGCTGCTTGAGGTCCCGGTCGTCGTGGTCCTTGAGCCCCTTCATGACGGGGGAGCTCATTACGAAGAAACGTCGCGTGGAGTGATCGCTGACATCATAGGAGCCCGGACGCACATGACCGGCGAACTCCAGGTTCACGCGCCCGGTGTAGAAGACGCGGACACGGTCTAGCTCCTGCCCCTTGGCCATCTCCGCCAGGGCGGTATCGCTACCGCCGTCGAGAAACTCATGGGCCAGCAGAATCTCGTCCATGTTCACATGCAGCAGGGGGGTCGTGATGCGATCACCGGTGCCCAGGTCGATCAGGGTCGCATCACGCACCTTGAGGAAGAAGCGCCGATGTTCATCCAGGATGCGCGAGAGTCGCGCGTATTTGTTCTCGATGTTGCCCCGGATCAGGAAGGTGTCCGTGAGCAGGAGATCGGAGACGATGGTGAGCATGGTGCTGTGGCTTCTAGCTGGCGCAGGTGGGGTCGCAGGGCGCCGGCCAGGTAGAGAGATCCGATGGCCAGCACCCACCCCCCACAGGAGGCGGCCCGCTGTTGGGCCAGGGCTAGCGCCTCAAGCGGGTTCGCGGCCGTTTCAGCTGCGAGGCCCGCCTCCTCCGCCGCAGCGCAGAGCGCGGCGGGCTCTCGGAAGGCGGGCGCGCCCATCGAGGTGCAGATGACACTATCGACACGGCCGGCGAGGGCCTTGAGAATCCCTTCCTGGTCCTTGTCCAGGGCCAGGGCCAGGACCGCCTGGGGCCGCCCGGACAGCCCTTGCCGGTCCCCGAGCTCAGTCAGGACCGCGCTCACGCTGCCCGGCACATGGGCCCCATCAAGGACAACCGCTGGTCCGGCCGGACGGAAGAGCTCAAGGCGGCCCGGGAGCCGGGCCCCGCTGGCCAGGTCCTCGGAAGATGGTCGCTGGCCAGCGGGCAGCGCGCCCATCGCCGCCAGGACCTCAAGGGCCAACTCAGCGAGCAGCAGGTTGCGCCTCGCAACGCCGGCCGGCTCCCAGTCTTCAGCCGCGGGCCGGCTGACGGCCACCGCCAACTCCGCGGCGCGCCGCGCAACGGGCGCACCGGCCTCATCACGTTCCAGGAGGGAGGTCACCAGCGGCACGCCGGCCTTCAGAATACCCGCCTTCTCGGTGGCGATGGCCGCCCGCGTGTCTCCCAGGATCTCCGTGTGCTCGAGCTCGACACCCGTCAGAATGCAGAGCTCAGGCAGCAGCACATTGGTGGAATCCAGCCGACCTCCAAGGCCACACTCTGCCACGACCCACTCACACCCGGATTCCGCGAAGCCCAGGAAGGCCGCCGCTGTCAGCGTGTCAAACCAGGTGGCTCCCACGGCATCGTTGCCACGCACACGGCAATCCTCCAGGGCGTCCAGAGCCCTCCCCAGCCACTCTGCCAGGTCCCCGTCATCAGCCTGAATCCCATTAATGCACAAGCGCTCGTTGATGCGTTCCACATGGGGAGAGGCGTAGACCCCCACCCGTCCGCCCGCTGAGCGCAGGCCCTCGGCAACCATGCCCGCCACGGACCCCTTACCCTTGGTGCCCGCCACATGAACAGAGCGAAAGCGGCCCTGGGGATTGTCCAGGGCCTTGAGTAGATCAGAGACCGGCGCCAGGTCCTGGCGCATACGTTTGCGGGGCACTCCCTCCCAATTGTGCAGGTCATCGAGCCGCCGCACCGCTTTCGCCAGCTGCCCGGAAGGCGTATTAGTGTCGTTTTCGTGCTTTCCCATGTGCCCAGGCGTGGCCTCGGAGCCCGGATCCCGGGTGCTTCCGACTCAAGTTCCCGTGACCGGGTACGATAACAATGGTAGCTCTTGTACGGAGCCACCAACTCAAGCCATGTCCACCCTCCTCCACCGCGTCAAGGTCTTCGTCTACTGCATGAGCAGGCGCCAGCCCAAGTACCTGCTACTCAAGCGCGACCACGGGATTGAGGCCTGCTGGGGCCCGCTACAAGGCCCCATCGAGCACGGCGAGAAGCTCGAGTCCGCCATTCGGCGCGAGGTCATGGAGACCACCGGCATCGCCCCGCCGCGGGAATTGATTGATCTGCGCATGCCCGTGCGCTGGGTCGTCGGCGATGAAGAGGTCGTCGAGTGGCACTTCGGCTTCCGCACGGATGACGAGCGCCGCATCGCCGACCTGGATCCGTGCTGGTCCGAGTTCCGCTGGGAACAGTTCCCGGCGGCCTACCCTTCCCTTGAGCTAGAGCCGGATCGCGCCGCCATCATGCGGCTGCACACTTTGCTGGGTGCCGCCTAGGCGCGCAGGAAGTCTAGCTGTGGGTAGCTCCGTCCGAGCACTGCTTTGTCGTCCGCGCGGAACCAGCGCTTGATGAGCGTGGCGTAGACCGAGCGAAAATCTGTCGTGAATTCGAGGTCTCCATGGGCCAGGCTGGTCAGCGAGGGATGCTTGCCGTAGAGCCCTCCCCGCACGCGCTCGCCGAGGACAAACATGGGGCCGGCCTTGCCGTGATCGTGGCCCTGCGAACCGTTTTCCTTGAGACGCCGGCCGAACTCAGAGAAAACCAAAACCACAGTTTCGCGACCGGCCTCACTGCGTGTGAGGTCCTTCGCAAAGGCGCCCAGGACCCCATCCAGAGATGACATCAAGTTATTGTGCGCGGCGAACTGCTCCGAGTGCGTGTCGAAGCCCCCGTAGGTCATGGAGTACACACGCGTCTTCAGTGGCGAGGCGATCAACGCCGCCACATCCTTGAGCGTATGAGCCAGGGCCGTGTCCGGGTACTCCACCGGTGTCCGGTAGGCGAGGGCCGCTTCGCGGATGCGCACCGAGGTGTCCTCCGCATCCCGCAGGATCTTACGCAGGCGGCCCAAGGCACCGGATCCCTCCCGCCCACCGGACCCACGACCGACCTTGCCGGCTTCCGCCCAGGCCTTGGCCTCTGCGTCCGTACCCAGGAATTGGTAGGCGGATGGTGACTCCAGATTGATGGCTGGATGGCGTGTGGAATAGACGGAGTAGGGCACGCTCGATCCGAAATGCACCACACGCTCGGTCGATGGATTCCCCGACCAGGCCTCTTCCGCCAGACGACTGATCCATCCCTCGCCTGATGAGCGTCCGGCGTGGCGAGCAGTGTGCCAGACCTCCAGACACTTGAAGTGGGAGAGGATCGGATCCGGATAGCCGGCGCCTTCCACGATGGCCAGATGCCCGTCGTCGAACAACCCACGTAGGGAGCCGAGGCGCGGGTGAAACCCGCGATAGCGATCGATGGGCAGGACATCCCCAGGGAGGATGCGCGTGGTCTTGCGCGAAGCGTGATAGGCATCATCTCCGTGGGGAACGATGGTGCTGACACCGTCATTGCCGCCGCTCAGTTGGAGCAGAACCAGGCGTTGGGGGCCGGCTTCTGCGGGCTGGCTTCCCAGGCTAGCGGCCCAGCGCGAGAGGGCGGCCGGGCCGCCAAGAACAGGTGCGGCTCCGGCCAGGGAAAGGCCGCCGGCCAGGAAACTGCGGCGCTTGATGTTAGTGTGTCGATTCATGTCATTCACCCTAGCTGGGCTTCCGGGAGGCTGAGGATCAGGTGGGCCAGCCGGCGCAGGATGTGCTCCGCCTCCGTGCCGATGCTGAGCAGGAACCCGTCTTCGGCTCCCCACAACTGGCGTTCATCGCGCAGGAAGGACTCCAGTGTGCCCAGGGTTTCCGGCGGCGGCGCAATCGCCAGCAGCTCCTCCGCCAGGTCGCGGGCGATCTCTGCATCTGTGCTCAGCCCGCGCCGTCGCAGGCGCGAGGCCAAGTTCAACTGCGGCTCGTATTCGAACGCTTGAAACTTCTTCACCATGGTGAACTCGCGCATCAGCCCCATGCTCTTGAAGCGCGAGAACAGACTTCCGTTGTTGCTCAACGCTTCGGGACCATCCATTTCGCTATCCATGCCCATATCCATGCCGTTGTCCATTTCCACCTCCATGCTTTCCGCGGCCCGGGCGCGCTCCAGCCTGGCGCCCCGTCGTCCGGTCAATCCTCCTGCGACAAGCGTGGGCGGGTCATCGCGCTCAGCGTTCTTGGTTGGCCCCACAAACACGTCCTCCAGCGGAGTGATCCCCAGAGCTACCCCCATCAGGTTGCAGCGCATCATTAAGCTTGAGGTTGTCACCCAACTCTCGCCGCCTTCCCAACCCTTCACATTCGGTGGGTCGAGCAGACGTTGCCCCAGCATGCTCCCGCCTTGATAGACAAACACGCCCGGTGGCTCGACCCCCAAGCGTCGGCTGGACGAAACCAGATAGTCAATGGGGCCCTGGATGCGCGCGCCACGGATCTCGGGCCGGTAGAATTTCGGGTCGAGGAACAGGCGTCGCAAAACAGGCCGCAACTGATAGTTGTTCTCCGCCAATAGCGTCGCGTAAGAGGCCAGGCGTTCCGGTCCCGGCTGCGCGCCTTCCAGGTATGTGATCAACCTGCCGGCCACCCACTCCGCACAGGCCCGCTGGGCGAGCAGGATCTCAACCACATCAGTGCCGTCAAAGCGGCCGCTCTGGCCGAGGACGGTTTTCTCGCCCATGTCATGGTCTCTGCTCTTGAACTCAAACTTGCCGTCGCGCGTCTTCGTGTAGCCCGTCAACGCCCGGGCCACATCCTTAATGTCAGCCTCTGTGTAGTTGCCTTCCCCGAGGCTAAAGAGCTCCATGATCTCCCTGGCCAGGTTCTCGTTGGGCTGGTCCTTGTGATTCTCATTGTTGTCCAGATAGGCGAGCATGGCCGGGTCCCGGATGATGCCGCGCAGGAGATTGGCGTAACTCCCCAGCGCATTCCGCCGCAGGAACTGGTTTTGTTGGATCATCTCGAAACCGTGCTTCACCGTGCCCATGGAGCTGGTGAACAGTCCGTGCCAGAAGAGCGTCATGCGCTCGCGCAGGGGAGTTTCGCCAGCGAGCATGCGTTCCACCCACCAGATCGCGAAGGCGGTCATCTGCCGGCGGTCCTTGGCGCGCAAGCCGTTGATGTATTCGCGGCGCCCAGCGGCCTCCATGAAGGCCATTTTCAGCCGGTTGGGGCGATTCAGTAACTCATAGAAGAAGGCGTCCGGCTCTGAACCACCGCTGAGCAGCTCCTCCACCAGAGACTCCGGACCCAGATCTAAGCCCCTGGCAATCTCAGCTCGCGTGGCCCCAAAACCGGCCCGATTGTAGAGGTGCTCAACGGCGCGCTCGTCCCAGACAAAGCCTTCCTTCGCCGGGGCTTCCCCGGCATGGCTGGCCGGCTGAGCCTCGGCCGAGGCGGGCATGGGGGCGGCGGCTAATCCGAGCAGCAGCCCGGATAACAGGGTTGAGTTCAGGTGCATAATGGTCCCTCCGGCATCGTGATGGCAGCCATCCTCACCGAACAGGGTTTATCTGACAAGGTTCCGCCCAGACCGCGCCCGTGCGTCCGCCTGCAACTGCCCATAGGATGTGCCCCGCCCCCGACCCCGCCCACGACCCCGGCCCCGACCCCGACCCCGACCCCAACGTCCAACCGGAGCGCCGCCACGACCTCCCCCCTCGATCTCCACGCCTTCCTCGACACTCTGCGCCAGGCCGGGGAACTGGTCGAGGTCAAGGCGTCCGTCGACCCGGTGCTTGAGGCTCCAGAAATCCACCGCCGCGTGATCGCCGCCGGTGGGCCTGCCCTCTTGTTCACAAATCCGCGGGGAGCAGCCTTCCCCCTGGCCACGAACCTCTTCGGCACGGCCCGCCGCATCGGCCTGGCCTTCGGTCCGGAACCGGAGCGCATCATTGCCCGAGCCGCCGACCTGCCCGAGGAGTTGATGCCGCCCAGCCTGTCTGGACTGTGGAGGCAACGCGACCTCTTGGGCAAGCTGGCCCGCGTGGGCACGCGCACCACGCGCCACGCCCCGGTAACCGAGGTGTGTGAGAAACCCGCGGCCCTTGACAGACTCCCCGTTCTCAAGTCCTGGCGGCGAGACGGCGGGCGCTTCCTGACGCTGCCCCTCGTTCAAACACGCCATCCGGACACCGGCGTACCCAACCTCGGCATGTACCGCATCCAACTCTTCGGCGACGGGGAGTGCGGCATGCACATGCAGATCCACCGCGGTGGAGGCTTCCACTATTCCATCGCCGAGGAGCGCGACCAGGCACTGCCCGCAAACATCCTCCTGGGAGGGCCTCCGGCCCTGATCCTGGGTGCGGTGGCTCCCCTTCCTGAGAACATATCCGAGCTGCTCCTCGCCAGCCTGGCCCTCGGCCAACGCCTGGAGCTGGCCAGGAATCCGGCCGGTCCGCTACGCCTGGCGGCGCGTGCTGACTTCGCCCTGGTGGGTGAGATCCCCCCTCACCTGCGACGCCCCGAGGGACCCTTCGGCGATCACTACGGGTATTACTCTGAAACCCACGACTACCCCGTCTTCCGCTGCCGGGCGCTGCTGCGCCGCAGCAACCCGGTTTTCCCAGCAACTGTGGTCGGCAAACCGCGCCAGGAGGACTTCTTCATCGGAGACTACCTGCAAAGCCTGCTGGCGCCACTCTTTCCGCGCGTCATGCCCTCCGTTCGCGCCCTGTGGAGCTATGGCGAAACCGGCTACCACTCGCTATCCGCAGCTGTTGTCCACGACCGCTACCGGCGCGAGGCCATGGTGAGCGCCTTCCGCATCCTGGGCGAGGGCCAACTCTCCCTGACCAAGTTCTTGCTGGTCACGGACCAGCCTGTGGATCTCCAGGATTTCCGCAGCACGCTGCGCTGCATCCTCGAACGCACACGCCCGGAAACTGACCTCTTCATATTCTCGAATGTGGCCATGGACTCCCTGGACTACGCTGGGCCGCGCGTGGGCGAGGGCAGCAAGGGCGTCCTGCTGGGATTGGGCGAGCCAGTCCGAAAATTACCCGAGGAGTTCGCCGGCCCCTTGCCAGCTGGGGTCGATCAAGCCGCCGTCTTCTGTCCGGGCTGCCTGGTGCTGGAAGGTGCCGGTCATTCCGCGGCTCCAGAGCTGCCGCATCAACTGGCAGCTTCGCCTGCCCTTGCCGCTTGGCCGCTGATCGTTCTCAGCGATGACGCGCCGGGCACGGCACGCAGCCCCATGAACTTCCTGTGGCGAACATTCACGCGCTTCGATCCGGCCACGGACATCCATGCCGCTCACACGGAGCTAGTGGCTAACCAGGCCACCTTCCGTGAGCCCCTGGTAATCGATGCACGCATGAAATCAAACTACCCGGAGGAGCTTTTCTGCGACGAGGAAACCTCCGACCTTGTGGAGCGCCGCTGGGGCGAGTACTTCCCCGTTGAAGTCCCTATGGGTGACTCTGATCGCGCCCACCTGGACTGAAGGCCAGCAGTATCCAACCCGAGATCAGAAGCACCCCGCCCAGTGGAGTCACGGCCCCCAACAGCGGCAGGTCCAGCAGTACCAGGGCATAGAGCGAGCCGCTAAAGAGCAGGATGCCTACCACGAAGCAGCGCCCGGCCCACAGATTACCCGGTCCCCGGCTCTGAAGCGTCCCCAAGAGCACCAGGCCCAGGGCGTGGACAAGGTGGTAGCGCACCGCCGTCTCCCAGGTTTCCAGCCGCTCAACAGGAACCAACTCCCGCAGGCCGTGGGCCCCAAAGGCGCCCAGGGCGACGCCGACGGCAGCAAATGCGGCCCCCACGCGAACCCAGGCTCGGCACCGATCGGTCACCTCCCACCCCAGTTCCGCGCCGCAGCGTAACCAACCGATCTGCCTCTTGGGGCCCAAAGACCTCTTCAGTGCCGTCCGGGCCAGGGGCTTGGGTTGCAGGTAGCTGCGGCGCATCTCCTCAATATAGAAAGCGGCCCGGGCTCTGCTAGAACCCGGGCCGCTTTCGACTCATCCCTGACAACCTTTCGTACCGCGCGCGCATCCAGGCCCGGCCTTGGCCCAAGGGGCTGCCAGCGGGCGCGAAGTCGACGCAGGCGACCGTTTGCGCTATCTGGCGTGAAGGCTGGCGCTGGATGCGGGTTTGTCCTACCGGAAAAGCTCGCCATCAAGGGCCAGACGGATGTCGTCCTCCAGCCCCTTGCGCGCCCCGCGCAGGCTCGCCATCTCCACCTCCACAGCACTGCCTTCACCGGCCAGTTCCAGCTCTGCCTCGCGCAAGTGGTTGCGGCGGTAGGCCTCGATGGCCTCTTCCAGGGGGCCGAGTACCGTGGGCGCCTCGCCGAGCAGTTGGCGCGCCTGTGCGCTGAGTGCGAGGAACTCCGTGAAATCCGCATCACCCAAGACCCCGTCCAGCGCCCGGCCCTCGTCCAACAGGGTCTCCCAGGAGTCCCCCTGGGCATGGGTGCTGCGCCGCAGGAACTCAGCGAACTGGGCCACGAGAACACTTCTTCGATAGCCATTGCTCGCCGAGCGGAAGGAGCTACTGGCGTCGCGGGCGTAGGCACTCTGGGCGATCTCAGTGAGGCGTTCGGGCCCGGTATCACCGGCGTCCTTGGGCGCCTTCCAGCGCAGATTCACCGTGGCCAGGGGGCCCGGGGCAAACCCGGATGACCGCTCGACTTCGTAGAGAGCCACAACCTGGTGTCCAGCCCCCACTTCGCCGGCGTCCACCGCATCGTTACGGAAATCAGCGTCCGCAATGGCCCGGTTTTCATAGCCGAGCAGGCGGTAGCGCGAGACCTGCAGTTCGTCGAACTCAACCTGGATCTTCACGTCCCGTGCAATGGCCTCAAAGGCACCGGTGAAATTCTCCACCAGGGCGCGGCGGGCTTCCTTGGGCGAGTCGATGTAGTTGCACACGCCGTCGCCCTTGTCGGCCAGCTGCTCCAGGAAATTGTCGTTGACGCCACCCATGCCCACGCCGATGGTGTTCAAGAGGATGCCCTGCTCGCGGAAGTTCTTGACCTCTCCGTTGATGCGATCTTGGTCTGTCTGCCCCATGTTGGCTATGCCGTCCGAGAGGAACACGACGCGGTTTGAGGCCTGTGGATCCAGGGTAGCCAGGGCCACGGCGTAACCCTTCAGGAGGCCGTTTTCAGCATTCGTTCCGCCCCCCGGAGAGAGCGAGAGCAAAGCGTTCTCGATGATGCCACGGTTCAGGGCCGAGGTGCGCGGCAAGACCTCGTGGGCTTCCTTGTTGAAGCTCACAATGCTCACGGTGTCGATACCCTCAAGGCGCATGAGCAACTGGAGCAGGGCGTTCTTGACCATCTCCAGGCGCCCCCCGCCGCGCATGGATCCAGAGGTGTCGACCACAAACGTCAGCGCCACCGGCTTGCGTTCGAAGTCAGACACTTCGCGCCCGCGCACGGCCACGCGCAGCAACCATCGATCTTCGCGTCCACCGAACAGGCTCGGGGCCAGTTCGGTTTCAATGGCAAAGGGCACACCCACGGGCGCAGCCACATCCGGCTTGAAGTAGTTGAGGAACTCCTCAGTACGGATTTGGGCCCGCTCGGGCAGCCGATCCTCCATGAGCGTGCGCCGCGCCAGGGCGTAGCTGGCCGTGTCCACATCAACAGAGAAGGTTGACAGGTGATCGAGGTGCGTCTTTTCAAAAGCGTTGTCGCCCCAAAAGCGGAAGTACATCTGGCTGGGTTTCTCATCCGGCATGCGCATGCAGGAATGAAAGACCTGTTCCGCGCGTTCGCCGATGATGGCGGCCCGTTCGGCAGCGGTCAGAGCTGGAGCTCGGGTGCTGTCGGACTCGCCCTCGGGCTCGTCCGCGTACCTCAGCGCGCTGATCGCCTCCTTCTTGCCGTCCTGTACCCTCGCGCCAACGAAGTCCTGCTTCCCCGCCTTGAGGCCCAAGGCATCTGAGCTGCCGCCCTCGCTGCCCCATTGCCCCCGACCCGCCGTGGCGGCATCCATAATGGATCTCAGATCGCCCCCGCCGGGTGCCGGCACATACTGGACGCCCAGGTAGGCGCTGCCGCCGGAGCGCCCCCCGAACTTGCCCCCGGCACCACCCCCGATGCCGACGACCATTGCCGAGCCCGGAGGGCCTGGCGAGCCAGGCCCGGCGAAACCGCCAGCTGCAGCCTTCTCGACAATCGCCAGATCGCTCTGGTTGCCACGCCTCTCCACAAACGCGTCCCCACCGGTCCCACGGTAGACAGCCCAGGCTCCCAGGGTCAGGAACAGAACCGCCGCCGCCTTGAGCGCCGTACCGCGTACAGCGCTGGCGCTCTCGGTACTCGCATTCTGCGCCAGGATGGCTTCGGCGGTTCCGACGGGCAGACTGGGTTCAGAGCCCAGGTGCTCCGTGACCAATCCGATCGTGGCCTCCAGGCGTTCGCGCTCGGCGCGCAGCTCGGCGGACTCCGCCAGAGCCGTCGTTACTTCGGCAACCTCCGCGGGCGTGGCTTCACCCAGCAGAACCGCGATGAGGAGTTGGTGGATGTCTTTGTTCTGTTGTTCATTCATCGTTGTTCTCCGTGGGCATCGTCCGAGTTCAGTTGCGCAGCACCGCTAGAAGGCAAGACGGTTGCGCCGGCCGGAGTTCCCTCCAGGCCCAGCATCGGTTCCAGACTGCGGCTGAGAGCCGCCAGGCCAGTTGAAATCAACCAGCCGATGGTGCCCTTCTTCTTGCCGGTGATTTCGGCGATCTGCGCATAGGTGCGCTCGCCCAAGAGGCGCAGGGTCAGCACCTCCCGTTGATCCTGGGGCAAGTTCGCCATGGCGGACTGCACGGCCTGGCGGGTGTCGCGCCCCTCGACGCACTCGAGCCCCCCACTACTGCTTTCCCGGGCCGCGGCATCCTGTTCTCGCCGGCGGCGGCTGCGTTCTGCTCTGAGCGTATCCATGCAACAGTTCCTTGTGACCTTGTGTAGCCAGGACGAGAGCACCGAACGCTCCGTCTCAGCATCGCCCAACACACGCTCCGGCAGACTTGGTGGCGACTTTGCCAGGCGCAGGAAGGTCTCCTGGACGGCATCTTCCCAGAGCCCGCTGAGCCCCAAGAGGGCTTGGGCATGGCGCAAGAGCGGCCCCTCGTGGGCCTTGACGAGCGCCGTGAAAGCGATGCTCTCACCCTGCCCCCAGCGCCTCAGAAGCTCGCCGTCTGTGTGTTCTGACATTTAGTGGGTTCCATTTCAGGGGTCAAACGCCACGCGGCTCAGCTTTCTTGGCCAAATATGAAAAAGGCCGGAAGACCCAACGGGGCCCCCGGCCTGAGGTTCAGAGCAGCGCCCAGATCACGGTGTCTCGGGCTCGCCGACGAGGATCTCTACCAGTTTCTGCAGTTCGATGATCGTGGGCACGCTGGGATCATTGGAGTTCAGCGTCACCGAATCGATGCGCAGATTCCGGGCAGCTTCGATCCCCAGAAAGATGCGCCCCCCGCGGGTGTCGAGGGCCACATTGCGCAGCTCATTGCGCAAGGCCTCGGACTTGGCCATGGCCAAGTCTCCTACAGCCAAGAGCTTCGTGTAATCCCGGTCAGCCTCGGCGCGGGTCGTCTCGTCATAGACTCGGGCCCCAGCCATGACGCGCGCCATGGCCACTTCGTTCTCGGAAGACATGGTCTGCAGGCGCTTGTCCCATTCCGCGCTGTTGGTCTTGACCATGGCCTCGGTCTGCTTCTCGATAGTTCCGGTGACCTGCAACTGCTCTTCAACAGCCTGTTTGGCCGGGGCCAGCTTGGCCAACTGACGCGTCAACTGCTTCTTCTGCAGCTTGTCCTCGTACTCAGGTGGGAAGCGCACGGCACGGATCAGGATCGTCTCCGGTGTCACATGGAAGACAGCCATGGCCTCGGCCAGGACCGGCAGGATGTTGCTCGCCCGCTGCATGCGGATCTCGGTGCTGACAAAATCCTCCGGCGAGAGTTGGGCCAACTCCTCGCGCAACACCCCCTCCACGGTGGACTTGACCCGATCGCGGTAGGCCTGCTTCAGCCCCTCCTGCACAATTTTGTGCCCTTCGCCGGGTGTGACCTTATAGGTCACGGTGACGTCGACAGCGGCAGTATTGTTGTCCCGGGTACGAATCTCGAGGCTGGGCTGCTCCTGGTGATTGGTCGCTGACGGCCGTCGGTCGCGGGAGAAGGTCACGAAGTGCGTGCGCATATCGAGGAAGTGCCAGCGGTGGTAGCCGGAGATCCCGAGGTGGTAGCCCATTTCATGGTCCCGCTCGACGATCCCGCCACCCCACATGTACTGCTTTACGCCAATGGTGGCCGGGGGAACCTTTTCGGTCAGCATAACGGCGACGGCGACACCGGCAACTATCACGATAAAGGCGGTCAGGAAGAGTTTCGCTGTTGATTTCATGATCTAGCGCCCTCCGTTGATCATAGCTTCGTCGAGGCGTGCACCGTCACTGGTTCGATCAATGTGCTCGAGCCGTTTGGGGGTTGCATCCCGACTGTAGGGCAGGAATGTGAAGCTGATCTCGGCCAGTTTCTTGACCAACGCCTCACGTACGATGATCTCGCCGCGCTCTTCGAGCGCTTTGGCCTTGGCAACCAGGCCTTCCGCTTCCCTGCGGTATTGCTCTTCCAGGCCATCAGCATCGTTGACCTTGCGGGCCTTGACGGCCTCACCCTCGGCCAAGCGACCCAGGGCATAGGCGTCCGCAGTCATCCTTACTTGAATAGCCTCCTGTTCCACACCCTTCAGCTGCCGAGCCAAATCGCCTTCAAGGGTCTGGCGCTCGATTTCTTTGTTCTTCTCAAGTTCCGCCAGGGCCTGCTCCCGTTCCTGGAGCAGCTGTTCCTTGTAGGCGATCAAACGCTCCACATCCTGGTCGGCCACCTTGCGGTCCTCGATGGCCTCCTCATAGGCCTCATCAAACTTGGGCTTGGGCGTCACGATCTGCATGATCTCGATGCCGTGGGGGCGCAGCAGTTCATTCAAGCGCTCCGTGCTGGCCACTCGGGCCGCGCGATAGGTCGCCGGGTTTGCCACTTCCTCCGCCGAGTACTTGCCGAACTCATCGCGCAGAACCGATCGCGCGTGTGCCTTTACCCAGGAATACTTGAAGCCGTTGTCCGGCCCCGAGTCATTCAGAATTGTCTCGCAGGCGCTGGGCACGATTGAATACTGAATCTCAAGGGTCTCGAAGTGGAAGTTGGATCCGTCGTTGGCACGCACCGTCAAGAGCGGCACATGGTTGTCGTGCATGATCTTCTTGCCCTCCATCATGAACTTCTGGGGGCTGCGGTCCATGGGAAACACATCCATGACGAAGGGGATGTAGATCTGATACCCAGGCGAGGTGATCACCTCGGTGCTGCCAGTGATGTAGTTCACCTTGGTAGCCACCTCCTGGTCAGTGACGTTGACCACGCCCAGGTTGCCCGTGGCGGCCATGCCGGCGCCAATAATCACGAGCAAGCCGAAGACCAGCCCAGCCACGAGCACCATGGGGTTGGGCAAGGTCGGCTTGCCTTGGTTTCCACTGCCTTTGGGGGGCCAGCCTTCCGGCGCGCCTTCCACATCTACGGTTTTCATGGGTAGTTTCCTGGGATAGGGGTTGCTGCCGGACCGCCCGGGTATCGGGGGGAAGAGGATAACGAACGTACCCCCAATCCGTGCACGCTAGCCCGGGGAGGATCCGTTCCAGCACATACTCGACCCGCCTCTCGCCTATTCACCGGAATCGAGCCGCCCCTGGCGGCCTCGCCCGCTCCGAAATGGGCCCCATCAAGGGCTCGGCCAATCCAGTTCCCTTGGGGCATAATCCCCCCATGCAAGTCCAGCACCCGACCCCCGAGCCGGACCTCTTCGGCCAGGCCTGCGACCCGGAACGGGCCGCCGCACGCGTCATTCCGGTGCCCTTCGACGCCACCTGCTCCTACCGCAAGGGTGCCGCCCGGGGGCCCATGGCCATTCGGCGCGCGAGCACCCAGGTGGACCTCTTCGACCTGCCCTTTGGCTCCCCCTGGCAGGCGGGCATATATATGGAAAGGGAAGCCGAGGAGATCCGGCTGCTGAACCGCGAAGGGCGCGCCCTCGTGGGGGAATTGCGCTCATCCACCAACTGCGACCGGCCCACAACCCTGGAGCGGCTGAACACGATCGGCGCCGAGGTCAATCGCCGGGTGGCCACACGCACGGCAGAAGCCCTTGAAACCGGGTGCTTGCCGGTGGTGCTCGGCGGCGATCACTCCGCGCCCTTCGGATCCATCACCGCCGTGGCAAGCGCCCACCCGGGCCTGGGCCTCCTGCACATTGATGCCCACGCTGACCTGCGCGTGGCCTACGAGGGGCTCACCTGGTCCCACGCCTCTATTATCCACAATGTTCTCAGCCGAGTTCAGGATGTGGCCACGGTGCTCCAGGTCGGCCAGCGCGACCTGTGCGCCGAGGAGTGGGAGAGCATCGAGAACGGCGCCCCGCGCCTGACCTGCCTGACCGACTGGGAATGGTCCCGGGAACGCCTGGCCGGAACCGACCTCGGCCTGCGTATCGATGCAGCCCTCGAGTGTCTGCCGCGGGAGGTCTACATCACCCTCGACGTGGATGGATTGGACCCGGCGCTCTGCCCAAACACCGGAACGCCAGTTCCTGGCGGCCTGACCTGGAATGAGGTTTGCCTCTGGCTGGAGCGGCTAGTGGCATCCGGCCGCCGCATTGTGGGCCTGGACCTGTGCGAGGTTTCCCCCGGCCCGACGGTGGCGGACGGCAAGGACTCCTGGGACGCAATTGTCGGCGCCCGTCTGCTCTACAAGCTGATCGGGGCCGCCCTAAGGTCGCGGGAATAGGACGACGGCCGCGGCGTAGGGATCCTGGATCCTCGCCAGACGCTCCCCAGGCCCCGGAAACACCCATGGCATCACGCAAGAAGAAAGAACCCGTCGACGACAAGCCCAAAGTCGGCGACACGCCCAAATCAGAGATGGCCGCCGAAGATGTTTCGGAGACGGACGACACACCCGAAGCGGAAGCACCTGCTGTAGACGCTTCGCAGATGGACGACACACCCGAAACAGAAGCAGCTGCAGCGGAAACTTCTGAAACTGGCGACACGCCCGAGGCGGAAGTGCCGACTGGCGACACGCCCGAGGAGCTCGAAGCAGAAGCCTACGATGCATCCTCGACTGCTGGCCCCACGGTGGAAGCCGGCGCCGCCCAGGAGCCGCCTTCCAGCGTCGGCGGCATGCTCTGCCACCTCTCCATCCTCTGCCACTTCGTGGCTCCGGTGCTTTCCATCGTCGTACTACTCGTCCTATGGCTGGTGCTCAAGGACGAGGATCCAGAAGTTGACCACCACGGCCGAGAAGCCCTCAACCTGCAGCTCTGCGCGGTGCTCGCCTCACTGATCCTGGGCGTGACCTGTCTCTTCGCCTTCCTGATTCCGGTCCTCTGGCTGACGGCCTGCGTCTTCGGCATCCTGGCGGCCGTCGAAGCCCATGGGGGACGCCGCTATCGCTATCCGTGGATCTACCGGCTGATCAACTGACGGCTCAGCCCACCAGGACGAAGGTCACGTAGCTGGCATAGGCAACCAGCAACAGCACCGCCCGCGGACGCCCCCGGCGCCCTCGCTCCGAGTGAGGCATGAGGCGGGGCAGGGCCGTCAGCAGAATGCCAAAGCCCGCGACTACCGGCAGGTCCAGGGAGAGGGTCTTTTCCATCACTGGCTCCACACCCTGCCCACCGGCAGCGGCCAGCTCACCCCCGATCGGGTGGATGAGCGCGACGACTCCGAGAACCGCCAGCGTGTTGAAGACATTGCTGCCCACCACATTCCCCAGGCCCATCTCAGCGTGACCCTTGCGCGCGGCCCCCACACCTGCAGCCACCTCCGGCAGGGAGGTGCCCAGGGCGAGCAGCGTCAAGCCGATGACTCGATCGGGGACTTCCAGCAACTGGGCCAGATCCGTAGCCCCCATGACGGCACACTGAGCGCCGGCGGCGATGGCGGAGGCTCCCAGGCACACATGCAGCCAAGGGTGGTTCGAATGGTGCCCTTCCGGCGGCTCGCCCCCATTGCCTGAGGTTTTCAACAGGTGCAGATTGTGCAGGGCGAAGAGCCCGAGCAGCACGGCCCCATCGACCCGCGAGAGCAAGCCGTCGAGCAGCAGAAGGTAGAGCACGGCCACGGTCAGGTGCAGCCATAGGATCTCGCGCCCGCCCAGGGGTTGGTCGAGGACAGCCGCAAGCACAACTGCCGAGGCCCCCAGCACCAGGCCGATGTTCGCCACGTTGCTGCCTAGGACATTGCCGAGGGCAATGCCCGGGTGGCCCTCCGCTGCTCCCAGGCCAGAGACCAGTAGTTCCGGCATGGAAGTGCCCCAGGCCAGGACGGTCAAACCGATAACCAGCGTGCTGACACCCCAGCGCTGGGCCAGGGCCACACCGCCGTCCACCAGCCAGTCGGCCCCCCGGGCGAGCAGAACGAAGCCGATGGCCACCAGGGTCATAGGGATAATGAAGGGTGACACGGCCCGCATCCTACGTCACCGGCATTCGTCCCAGAACGCCCAAGCGTGAAGAGGCGGCGACCATGTAGACTCTGCCCGTGAGCACTCCTCCCGCTGGGCCGCCCCTGATCGCCATCAACCCCCTGGTGGAGGCGAGCGATGCGGCACACCTGCGCCTGGCCCTGCGCTACGCGGATGCCATCCTGCGCGCCGGCGGGGTGCCCGTGGTCTTGGCTCCCTGTGGAGGCCCCCGGGATACGGAACGTGCCCTCGAGCGCGTCGACGGCCTCCTGCTCTCCGGCGGCGACGATTTCGACACGGCACGCCTGGGCCTGGGCCCCACACACCCGGAGGCCAACCCAGTACCCACCGCCAAACAGGACTTCGACATCTGCCTGGCCCGCCGGGCTCTGGAGATTGATCTGCCAACCCTGGGTATCTGCTACGGCATGCAGCTCCTGGCCCTGGCTGAGGGCGGTTCCCTGCACCAACATCTGCCAGCGGACCGGCCGGAAGTGGGTGACCACAGCGGCGGGATACACCACTCCATCACCCCGGTGCCGGAATCGAAACTCGCCGCGGCCATCGGGGTAGAGCCCCGCCCAGTGGTCTCACGGCACCACCAGGCCCTGGAGCGCGTCCCGGAAGGGTGGCTCGTTTCGGCCCACGCCGCTGGCGATCTGGTGGAGGCCATCGAACACCGACGGCACAGCTTCGCCCTCGGCGTGCAGTGGCACCCAGAACTGGCTCAAGAGGGCAGCCCCCAGGACGGACTCTTCCGGGCCCTGGTAGCCGCAGCGGGCCTGGGAGCCGCCCAGCAACAGATCCCAGCAACATGCCACACATGAGCAACCCACAAACCCCCCTCCCGCCGCGGGGCAACGAGAAGGCCAAGCTCATCGTCATGGGCGTGGTCCTGATCTTTGTCGCCATCGCCTATGTGGCCGCAAAGCGCCAGGAATCCAAGCACCTCCAGGCCGAGGGCGGCCAGCTCACGGAAGCCGAGGTCATCACTACCGAGCGTGTCTCACTGCCGCCTTTCGGCGCAGAAGAGGTCGCGGCCATCCAGGCCGAGGTGCGCGATGGAACCACGCGCGAGCAGGCAGCAATCGAAGACGCCGCGCTGAACACGCTTCAGGACTACGCGCGCCTGCTGCGTGATGCGCACTTCGCCGCTCTCGGCACGACGATTCTCAACACAGAACAGCTCCAACAACTGATGGACGATCCGAGTTCCCAGCGAGTTCGTGCCTTCCGTGTGCGCGGCACCATCCAACGTGCCCTGCGCCGCCAGCGGGGTGGCGGCCGACCGCCCGAGACCATCGGCCTCGTGGACGTGGAAGGCGGTGTCGGTCCAGTGCACTTCATCGCCAGTGCCGTGCCAGAAGGGCTGGTGGAGGGCGACTTCGTGCGCCTCGATGGCCTGTTCATGAAAACCCACTCCAGCGAGGAGGCCCGGGGCTGGGTCAGTGCGCCCCTCCTGGTCGGCAACCTGATGGTCTACTCGTATCAGGAAATAGCAGCGCCACAGGATTTGGCCGTGGCTCTGGCGAGCGTTGAGGACGACACGGTTGAGCACATGACGGGCATCAACTCGCGGGCCCGTTGGGAGCTACTGGCCCATGCCCGGGATCTGGAGGCGGGTGCCGTTGACTGGGAAGCGGCGCCGGAACTCACCAATGAATACATGGCCGAACTGGCCGTGAATCCTGGCCCCCACCGGGGCGAGGCCGTGCGCCTGCCGATCAGCACCAACATGGGCAGCTGGACGCGCGCCGCTGACGAGAACCCGCTGCGCCTGGAGAAACTCACCACCGGTTGGATTGGCAACTGGAACTGGACCAGCCAGGCCAATGTGCTGCGTTTCTTCGCGCCTTTTTCGGCTCCGGAACTCGGCGACTCCAGTTTCGTGACCGGCCGTGGCTTCTTCTTCAAGGTCCACGCCTACGAACCCCGCGACGGCGGCATCCGCACGGCACCGGTATTCGTGATGACTTCCATCGCGCCTTTTGCCCCGCCGGAGGACACGCGCGTGGAACACCTCATGATGTTTGTGGCCGGCGGCACGATCCTGCTGGTGAGCCTTATTATCTTTCTGCTTTCCCGGGACCGCAAACAGTCCCGGCGCCTGCGGGAGGATCTCATTGCGCGACGCCGCGCCCGTCACCAAAAAGCCTGACGGCCTGGAGTCCCATGGATCGCACGGCCGTCACAGTACCCCTGGAGCCCCCCTCCTTTGTGCATGTGGGCAGTGATCTGCTGGGCGAAGTTCAGCACGAGTTCACATCCGACCAAGGTGTTGTGGTCTTCAGCGACGAAACCGTGTGGCAACTCCATGGCCCGGCCCTTGGCGCCCTGGTGAAGGCTCCCGTTTTCACGCTGCCTCCCGGCGAGCAGGGCAAGACAATGGCTGCTCTGGAGGCGGCCTTGGACTTCCTGGCCGCGGCCGGCCTGGAGCGCGACAGCCTGCTCATCACCCTCGGCGGCGGGTCTGTGAGCGACTTGGGCGGCCTGGCGGCTTCCCTGTTCAAGCGAGGCATCTCCGTCATTCACTGCCCGACCACGCTCCTGGCCCAGGTTGACGCTTCCGTGGGAGGCAAGACGGCCGTGAACCTGGCCGCCGGCAAGAACCTGGCCGGCACCTTCCACCAGCCTTGCTCGGTGTTCTGCGATGTGCGCACTCTGACCACATTGCCGCCAGAGGAGTATCAGAGTGGACTGGGCGAAGCTGTCAAGACGGCACTCCTATCCGGTTACGGCTTCTTCGATTTCCTGGAAGCCAACGTGTCGGGGCTGGTCCAGGGCAACCCAGCGGTTCTACGGGAAGTGGTCACACGCTGCGTGCGTCACAAGACCAGCCTGGTGGCCGCGGACGAGACCGATCTGGGAGCGCGCCAGACCTTGAATCTGGGGCATACTTTCGCCCATGCCATCGAACATGTGGCCGGCTTCGGGCGAGTGCCCCACGGCGTGGCTGTGGCTGCGGGACTCTCCCTGGCCCTGTCCGCTTCGAGCATCCTCGGCCTGCTCACCGACGGGGAGCTGGCCAGCCGCACGCACGGCCTCCTTGGCAGCATTGGCTTGCCCGCTTCCCTGCCGGAGTTGCGCGAACGCTATGGCCTCATGCTGCCCGCCGAAGAGCTGATCACCTCCATGGCCCAGGACAAGAAAAGCACCGCAGGCCTGCCGCGCTTTGTCCTCCTCCAGGGCGCCGGGGAGGCCGTTTTCAACCAGGAAGTCTCTGCCGCGGTACTGGACTTCCTGTTGGAGTAGGTGCCCGGCCTCCGCCTTGGGAGCTGCGGAAGCCGGGCGCGGGCTCTCTCACCCGCCAGTAATCACGGGGGTGCCGGCACCGCCACCATGGATCAGGCGCACGACCTTGTTCCCCAGGAGGAGGCTCTCCGCATAGGCGCCGGAGACGATGTTCAGCCGAGCCCCCGATGGGGCGGTGATGAACCCCTGGCCCACACTCGGGTAGGGGTTGGCGAATGTCCCATCTGCGGCTCCCGTGGCGGCAGCGTCTACCCAGATGTCGCGGAAGATCGACCAGGCGGCGTTAGTGGTCACGAACCTGTCGACAGCGGTCGTGTTGTTCATGTAGCCACGCACGAACCATCCATCCCAGAAGTGATCAAAGACCATGTTCTGGTTGTTGGGAATCGTGCCGCCATTCGCCGGGTGCAGCATGTAGTTGGTGAATACATCCCACTGCGCGGCCCAGGGTGTCAGGCCTCCCGGAAAAACGGTGCCGTCATAGGGATCGTCATCTGCCGCGTTGTTGGGGTTATCCCCGGGCACATCTGTCAGATCCCAGAGGGCACATTGCACGGCCAGCTCATCGGCGGTTCCGCCGGTGGGAACGACCGCACACAGAGGCGCACCGGCCGCGTTGGATGCGTCCTCCAGCCGATAGGAAAAGGCGAGCGCTCCCGCGCCGGCCAGGCCCGTGCTGTTCACATAGATGCCGGGATCGGCGGCCCCAACGGACTTCATCACATTGGAACCCCAGAAGGTGCCCCAGGCCTCCGCCCAGGAAAGAGCTGGGTTCTGGCCACCACCGCATAAGGCGTGGAGTCCGCCGGGGCTGTCAGAGTCCCCGAAGAAGTTGTGCACCAGGTGCCCGAACTCATGGTGGAAAATCGTGTCATCACAGGCCGAGACATTCCCCATCTGGATGTTTGCCGTACCCGGTGAGTAGAAGGACCCTCCGGAATTATTCCCCATTCGCGGCCAGCGGATGTTGATGGTTTGGCCGATCGTCGGGGGATTGCCTAGATTCACCTGCTGGCTGAGGAATGTCATGGCGTTGAGCGCCTCATCCAGGAGATTGAAAGGATTGCCCACGCGCCCGCCACCGGAGGGGTCGTTGATCACAGCCACCTGGACGAGGCCCACATTCCAGTTGTTGGGTGGGTTGACGGTGGGGCCAAACACCTGCACAGCCCAGATGGGGTTACCCGCCTGGCTACTGTCCTGAATCTGAATATTGCGGGTTGTCGACTGGGCCAGCATGCGCAGGCGCACGCCGCTGTTGCCGGGATCTGGAAAAGTGAAGGCAAACTGGCCAACTCCATCTGTCTCGCCCCATCCGAGCAGGTTGCCGCCGGCGTCGACGGCCTCCACCCGACAAAAGCGCGCCGCCTGAAACGGCTGCACGCCGGTGAAGCCGTTCATGTTGTAGGGGCGATCCTGGCACTGGGCGGTGCCGCTGACAGTAGTCACCTGGGCACTGGCCAGGGTGGCCAAAAACAGCGTGGCTGTGCAGCACAGGCTGCGACGCAGGAGATTCATCATGGTTTTACCTGTTCTGGTAGTAATGCGTGATTGAGTTTTCATCAGCGGCCATCCCTTCTCAGCGGGTCACCAAAGCGCACCTCACGGACCAGGGAGGCGCCACTGCGCGACAGCAGCGGCCGCGGTTCCACGGCATCGCCAATCGCCACCCAGGCGTTGTTGTACTGGGCAATGTCCACACCGCCTTGCACAGCCCGCAGCCCGGCGACTATGTCATGCCGGGCGCTGCCGCCGGGCAGCGCAAGCTCAAAGGAGTGCTCGAAGTCCACGCCGGGAACCAGGGCCACGCTCTTCGGGTAGCCAGCAGGTTTCCTCACTCCGGCCGGGACTCGAATGTCGACCCAGGCCGCCTCGAGTCCGACACGTGTGCGTACCGTGGCCGTAAACCGCGCCGTGCCGCCACCGACCGGCAGCCGGGGTGTCCGGGCCACAAGATCCACAGCCAGGAATTGTGCACTGGCACAGGTGGCGTCGGCCGCAGTTGCCTGCGGCTCCTGCCCCGCATCAGCTTCCGAAGCCTGAGGCGCAGCCACACTCTGATCCACGCCGCGGGCGCAGAGGGAGGTCAGGGCAAGCGCGATCAGCAGCTTGCCGATTGAAATAGTGTTCATGATAGTCATTGCTAGCCCCCCTACTGCAGGCTGACGAGCACCAGGACGAGGCCGGTCTCCCCTTCCAGGGAGGTCATGGCCTTGCCAAGAACGGCGCCGAAGGATTGATCGGAAGCGGTAGCGCGCATGGCGTGGCCCGCCAGGCTCGCACTGGTGAGCAGGTCGCCAGGCTGAATGGCTCCGTTTTCCGCCGAGCACTTCACATACACACGGCCGGACATGGCCACCAGGGTGTCGCCATCCAGTACGGATGCCTGGCCCATGCGGATACCGGGCCGCACATTGCCGGCCCCGGAAACGACACCGGCCACGCGCCGGTCATAGGCCGTCTGGCTCTGCATCAGCTGGCCGGCGCCCTGCGGGTCAATGACCATCACGGTTCCCGGCGAGTTGGACCCAGCAGGAGCAGAGAAGCCTTCCACCAGGTCAGCGCCGCCGGTGATCTCCAGCTCAGTGGTGACCACGCGACCGTTGTTCTTGACCTCGAAGACCGGGCAGCAGCCGCCATTGAATCCGCGTAGGAGGGAGCCGTCGCCGTTCTGGTTGAGCACCGCCGTGGTATCCGAGCCGTGGCTCTTGGCGTAGATTGCGATTCCGTCAACGCCGTAGTTTTCCGCGTGCAGCGTGGCTCCTAGCGTGCCAGAGGCAGCACCTTCCACGGCGACCTGACCTTCGTTGATGGTCAGCACGTCACTGGTGCCAACTCCCATGAGCAGCTGGCTGTTCTCACCCACGGCCCGGATGCGCCCGTGGCCGGCGCCGCCGCCGCCCGTGGCCATGCTCATCTTCAGCCGGTTGGTCTCATCACCGATCTTGAAGTCGCCTTCCGTGTTTTCGAGATCCCAGTTGCCGCCGGCCACATGCAGGGTGGCGCTCGGGTCGAAGTAGCCGCCGATAGCGGTGTGGCCCTCCTTGGAAACGAGTAGCTTCGTGTCGCCGTCGCTCTGCAGGCGCAGTAGGTCTTCGTCGACTTCTGCATTCACATGCAGGCGCGCATTGGTGAGGGACGAGGTCTTGTTGATGCCGATCTGGCCCGTTGAGTTTTCAACGATGGCAGCATCAGCCAAGGTGCCGGAGGCAGTGAAGAGCGCCAGGTGATCCCCGCTACCGCTGCCCATCAGACCCGCCGGAGCCTGCCAGGTGGCATCTCCCGCTGCATTCGATGTCAACACCTTGCCGGGCGCCGCCCCGCTTTGGATGCGCAGTCCGTCCACCGTCAAGCGCTCGGCTGAGAAGGAGGCCAAGAGATCGGTGTCTCGGTAGACCTCCAACGCTTGGGCATCGCCGCGTGCGAAGACGCGCCAGGGGATGCTCGGTTGGTTTTGGTTCAGCAGCGTGAGGCCATCTCGGGAGCCGATATTGGCGTGCTTCACGACCAGGGCCGAGAGCGGCGCCGTAGTGCCAATGCCCACATTGCCCGTGCCTGACTCGATGAAAAACTCCTGGCCCAGGGGGTAGAGCATGCCCATCTGGGGCACGCTGGAGGCCGGCAAGCAGAAGCTGGGATTCGAGAAGTCCTCAACACCCGTGGGGCACCAGTCGGCTGCGGGGGCCTGTCCCGGGGGCGGCTGGCTGGAGCCGCCGGAGCCACTGCTCGGAGCTTGGCCGGGGCCGCCGCTGCCGGCGCCCGCACCGCCGCCGCCGGCACCCTTGGGGGTCGGGAGCGAGGTTGTGCCGGCGCCACCGCCAGACGTCGGTGCCGATTTGTCGGCATCGTGCGCTTCCGTGAAGAGCTCGACTCCGTCGAGGTCCAGCTCCACCGCCTTGAGCAGGCCATGGCCATCTCCGAGCAGCAGGTGATCTCCGCTAGAGGTGGCTGCCAGGAGGTCCAGATGCCCGTCGTGGTCGATATCAATCCAACGCGCCCGGACGCAACCGTGCAAGAGGCCGAGGCCACTGCGGGCGCTCATGTCCTCGAAGCTGCCGTCCCTATTGACCAGCAGGCGAGCCGGCGCTGCCTCGAATCCAAGGAAAAGATCCTGGTCCCCATCACCGTCGTAGTCCTGCCAGAGGGCCAGGCCGCAGCCCTTTATGCCCGCCAGGCCTGCGGGCACGGTGACGTCCACCAGCCCATCCGGGCCGTCGTTGCGGATCAGGCGGGCATTCCCCCGGGGATGGGTTGCGAGGAGGTCCAGGTCCCCATCGCCGTCGTAGTCGGCCAGTGACTGCTGGCCGGTGGCGGGAGTGGTTTCGCTGCCAGAAGAGGCCTGGCCGGCGGCCAGGGCCAGGGGAACCAGAAGGCAGGCCAGGCTGCTGGCCGGGCCGCGGAAGGAGGTCAGAGATAGTCGTGTGAATGTCATGGCATGCCTCACCCAGTGGATGAGTCCAGATTGAAAGACGGAGACGAAGCCCGCCGTCCCGGCTCGGGCTGAGGATCGTTTGGACGCCGCTGACCGTCTTGGCCGGGCGCGCGGCACGGGTGGGCTGGGTGCTCCTGATGAGCCTTCGATGCGGCCTGCCATGCCTATCCTCGATGAAAAACGAGGGTGACTAGCGGAGAGATCTTCAGCCCCGAACGGCTGGCCCACTTTTTTTTTGCACACGGGTACTGGCTCCCGGGCCACAACGCTCTATCCTCCCCGCCAATGCCTAAACGGGAAGACCTCGAATCCATCCTAATTATTGGAAGCGGCCCGATCGTGATCGGTCAGGCCTGCGAGTTCGATTATTCCGGCACACAGGCCTGCAAGGCCCTGCGCGAGGAGGGCTACCGGGTCATCCTGGTCAACTCCAATCCGGCAACGATCATGACGGATCCGGAGACCGCGGATGCCACCTATGTGGAACCGATCACCCCCGCCTGCGTCGAGCGCATCATCGCCAAGGAACGGCCGGACGCGGTACTGCCCACACTCGGTGGCCAAACAGGCCTGAATGTCGCGCTGACCCTCTACGACACCGGTGTCTTCGAGCGCTACGAGGTCGAGATGATCGGCGCCCGGGGCAGCGTCATTCGCAAGGCCGAGGACCGCGACCTCTTCCGTGCCGCTATGGCCAACGCCGGGTTGGAGGTGGCCCGCTCTGGCGTGGCGCACTCCATGGAAGATGCCCGTCGCGCTCTGGCCGAGATCGGCTTGCCATGTGTTATCCGCCCGGGTTTCACCTTGGGCGGCACCGGCGGAGGCATCGCCTATAATGTGGAGGAGTTCGAGGACATCGTCACGCGCGGGCTGGCCGCCTCCCTCAACACGGAAGTGCTCATCGAGGAGAGCCTGCTCGGGTGGAAGGAGTTCGAGATGGAGGTCATGCGCGACTCGGCAGACAATGTCGTCATTGTCTGCTCTATCGAGAACTTTGACCCGATGGGTGTGCACACGGGCGATTCGATCACTGTGGCCCCCTCTCAGACACTGACGGACCGCGAATACCAGAACCTGCGCAACGCCTCCATCGCGATCATGCGCGAAATAGGTATCGAGTGCGGAGGGTCAAACTGCCAGTTCGCCATCGACCCCGCTTCCGGCCGGGTGATCGTGATCGAGATGAATCCGCGCGTTTCGCGCTCCTCGGCACTGGCCTCCAAGGCCACCGGGTTCCCGATCGCCAAGTTCGCCGCCAAGTTGGCGGTGGGTTACACGCTCGACGAGATCCAAAACGACATCACGCGCGAGACACCGGCCTGCTTCGAGCCGACCATCGACTACTGCGTGGTGAAGATCCCGCGCTTCGCCTTTGAGAAGTTCCCCGGCGCCGACCCCACGCTGACCACCCAGATGAAGAGCGTGGGTGAGACCATGAGCATCGGGCGCACCTTCAAGGAAGCCCTGCAAAAGGCCATGCGCGGCCTGGAAACCGGTCAGGCCGGCCTGGGCCTGGGGCCGGCCCAGGGCGAGGCCCTGCCCGACCGCGAGGAACTAGTCGCCCTCTTGCGCGTGCCCAATGCCGAGCGCCTGCCGGCCCTGCGCCAGGCCTTCCGTTGCGGCATAGACCTCGACGAGATCCACTCCTTGACGGCCATCGATCCCTGGTTCCTTGAGAGCATCCGCGAATTGGTGGAGTACGAGCAGCGCTTGCCCCAGGCCCTGACAGACACGCGCCTCATGCGCGAGGCCAAGCAACTCGGCTACAGCGACCGGCAGATTGCCCTGTCCTCCGACATTAGCCCCGGCGCCGTGCGCGCAATCCGCAAGAGCCTCGGGGTCCTGCCCACTTACAAGCTGGTCGATACCTGCGCCGCCGAGTTCGCCGCTGAGACCCCCTACTACTACTCGACCTGGGAAGACGAGGGCGAGATTCGACCCTCGACCAAGGCACGCATCATGATCCTGGGTGGCGGTCCAAACCGCATCGGCCAGGGCATCGAGTTCGACTACTGCTGTGTACACGCCGCCTTCGCCGTCCAGGAACTCGGCCTTGAGGCGGTTATGGTGAACTCGAACCCCGAGACTGTCTCCACCGACTACGACACATCAGACGCTCTTTTCTTCGAGCCATTGACCCACGAAGATGTCATGAACATCGTCGATGCGATTGAGCCCCAGGGCATCATTGTACAGTTCGGGGGTCAGACGCCCCTGAACCTGGCCAGCGGCCTGGAAGCCGAAACTGCGCCCCTGATCGGCACTTCCGTGGAATCCATCGACCGGGCCGAAGACCGCGAGCAGTTCACTGCGGTCCTGAAGACGCTCGGCCTGCGCCAACCGGAAAGCGGCATGGCCGCCACGATTGAAGAGGCCTTCGCCGTCGCCCGGCGCATCGGTTATCCGGTGCTGGTGCGGCCCAGCTATGTCCTCGGTGGACGCGCCATGGAAATCGTCTTCGACGACGAAGGCCTGGACACTTACATGGGCCAGGCGGTGCAGGCTTCTCCCGACCGCCCCATCCTGGTGGACAAGTTTCTGGAGGAGGCCATCGAAATAGATGTGGACGCCATCTCCGACGGAGAGACGGTGGTTGTCGGGGCCGTCATGGAACACATCGAAGAGGCGGGTATTCACTCCGGCGATTCAACCTGTGTCCTACCGCCGCACACCCTCGGCCCCGACATGCTGGCTGAAATCCACACAGCCACCAAGGCCTTGGCCCGCGAACTGAAGGTCATCGGGCTGATGAACATCCAGTTCGCGGTCCGTGGCGACAAGCTCTTCGTGATCGAAGTCAACCCGCGCGCCTCGCGCACGGTGCCCTTCGTCTCCAAGGCCATCGGCGTCCCGCTGGCCAAGTTGGCCGCCAAGATCATGGCCGGCAAGAAGCTGACCGAGCTCGGCTTCACCGAGGAAGTTGAGATTCCCTTCTTCGCCGTCAAGGCCCCTGTTTTCCCCTTCAACCGCTTCCCCGGCTCGGACATTTTACTCTCGCCTGAGATGCGCTCCACCGGCGAGGTAATGGGACTCGACGATGATCTCGGACAGGCCTTCGTCAAGGCCTACGAGGCCGCCGGCGTCACCCTGCCCCGGCGCGGCAAGGTCCTGATAACCGTCAAAGATGCCGACAAGCGTGCGATCATCCCGGAAGCGCGCGCCCTTGAAGGCCTGGGCTACGAAATCCTAGCCACCGGCGGCACTCACCGCGCCCTCAAGTCAAACGGGGTGAAGGTGCAGCGTGTGAACAAGGTTCACGAGGGCCGACCGCACATTGTGGACTTGATCAAGAACCGCGAGATTGACCTGGTTCTGAATACGCCCTATGGAAAGCAGCAGCGTGTCGATGACAGCAGCATCAGGGCAGCAGCGGTCACCGCCAACATCCCCTGCATCACTACCCGAGCCGGCATCAGCACCATGGTCAGCGCCCTCATGGCTCTCCACCGGGGGGACTACGAGGTTCGCTGCCTGCAAGAGGTGCACGCTGCGGGCAACGCCCCCGCTCCTGCCCAAGCCTCCTCTACTGCAGGGTAGATACGCGAGAGGTAAGCGTGGCCTTGAAGGTCCACAAATCCTCTACCGGCAGGTCCTCCGGGCGCAGGCCCTTGCCTGCAACATCGAAGGTGATGCCGGTGACCTTCACCTGGCTGCTCTCTTCCTCTAATTTGTAAAGGAAGTTCGCCAGGCGTGAACGGCGGAAGGTCGTGGTGTTGTCCGCCGGAGTGATGCGATAGGTGTTGTCAAATGTCCCCGGGATATTGGACTTGCCTCCGGGCGTAATCTTTACATCGCCGATTTCAACCATGTCCCGTGCGGCGATGGACCGGATGTAACCGTTGGGGTTCTCCTGGGCCACCAGTTCGTCGCCTTCGATCTGCGCCGCCAGCGCCGAGTGCTGCAGGGATAGCTGTTGAATCTCCCTGCCGAGACCCGGCACTTCGTCATCCAGGGCGCCGTGCAGCTCACCAAGGGTGTTGGCTTGGATCCAGGCGCTCACGGCCAGGGCAATAATAGCCGGCATGGAAACCAGGACGATGCCCCGATCCAGGGTCATGTTCTTGAAGAGGTTCTTCATGCTCCGGCCTTGCTGTTCATGCGGGAAACATCGACGACGATCTGTACACCTTGCAGGTGTATCCCGCCCCCACCTTTGAGCGGCGTGCTGGGCCTGTCAGTGAAGTCCATGAACCAGGGTTGCTCTCGCAGCGCCGCCTGGAAGGATTCGTAATGGTTGGTGGCCGCCAGGGAGTCCTCGGCGAAGAAGCTCAACGTCAGGGCCACCTTGACGGAATCGCTCTTGCCGCCCCTGCCCAGCTGGTAGTTCGATTCAATGCGGCGCAGGGAAGGACGCGCACCGCTGGACTGCATGGATTGGTCGAGTACGCCCAACACGCCGGACAGGGCTGTTAGAGCGGACTGCGGGTGCTGAATCTCCACACCCTGGCCGAGCTTCTTCTGCATCTCAAGGATTTCACGGCGCAGCATGGTGCGCACCTTGATCAGGTGCTCGTGGGAGTTGCTCTCGGCATCGCCGCCGTTCCGCACAGCCCGCACGTAGTTCTCTATTTCTTTGGAGGGTCGATACAGACTCCCGGCGCGCCCCTTCTTGCGGTCGCCAACCATCAGGCTATGGGAGCTGTTCTCCCAGAAGGAGAGTCCGCCCCGCACGAACTTCATCTCGTTGTGCGTGAAGATGTTGTAGACGCCAAGCAATGTCACGAGCAGCAAGGAAGCCACGGCCAGGGGAAACTCCAGACGCTCCAGAGTTCCAGAGTAGCGCAGTTCCTCGCGGCGCAGGGAGAGGCGTGTCCCGCCGGCACCGAGTTGCCTTGCCGCCACACCGTAGGCGGCGGAGAGCACTGCACGCTCCTGTTCAGGGACGTCGGCTCCCTCTGGCAGGACGACCAGTTCAGACACGGGCGCCCCCATGATCTCGCTGCCACACAGGCCGGGGAGGCTAGCGCCCGCCACGAGCACTTCGGTCACGGGTTGCCCCTGGGCCAGGCCCGCCAGGCTGCGGCCAATCTCCTGCCGGATACGCGCAACACGTTTTTCCGGCGTGAGCCGTTCCTCGACAACGGCCTCGGACCCTTCTGCATCCTGCTCATCGGCCTCTCCAGCCATCTTCGGCGTCTCCATCACGCCAGTCCCCAGCTGAATAGCCCGCATGGCCTTGATCTGATTACCCTCCACCAAGACCGTCGCCGTGGAGCTCTCCCCCACATTGACCAGCATGACCAGGCCGCCGTCTGCCAGACACCCGTTGGCCTGGGCCGCATTCACCAAGGCAGTGGCATCAAGCTCTACATCTATCGGTTCGAGGGTGCCCTTCTCACAGGCCGACAGCGTCGGTTCGAGGACATCCTTGGGCACAGCCACCGCCAAGAGGTTGCTCTGTTCTGCGCTCTGATCGAGGATTACAAAGTCGACAACGACATCTTCGATGCTCCACTGGGGCAGGAGGCTCTCAACCTCAAACTTGAACACCTGTTCAATCTTGGCCCTGTCGGTCAGCGGCAGGGAGAGCTGCCGGAAGGCAGCCAAGCCAGACTCGACGGACAGGCCGAAACTCTCGCGGGGCACATTGTGATCCTTGGCCAGACGCTTGAGCAGCCCGGGCAAGGCTTCCCTGGCATCCTCGCCAGGCGCGCCAATAGCACCCTCTTCCCAGGCAACCAGTTCATGCTTCTTCGCACTCCCATCCAGGAGGACAATGGCATAGCGGGAGGGGCCGAGGTGCAGACCGCAGGTTCGTGTCACGGGAAAAGTGTGGTTCTAGGGCTCGAGCGGAAGGGCGACACAGAGGCGATCAAACTCAGGCCTCTGGGCCGGTGGCAGGACATGGTCGCGGACGAGGGTGTTGTACCGCTGGCCCAACTTCAACAGCTCGGGCTCAATGGATGCGTGATGGGCCGCCATGTGACGGCTCTTGAGGCGTTCGATATCCGCCTGGTAGCTGCGCAGCACCGATCCGAGCAGATCCTGGCGCTCAGAACTTAGCTCGAAACGCTGGCCGAACAGGGCCTCATAGTCGGACATGGCCCAACGGGGCTCCGCGGCCGCCTGGCGTCGCCGGGCATTCAGGTCCCCCAGTGCCAGGCCGCCCAAGAAGGTCAGTCCGGCCAGAATCAGGATCCAAAGGCGCGGGTTATTCACCTGCGCGTCCCGTGGGCTGACCGGTCAGTCGGCGCCTCCAGCTCCTGGTTGAGTTCATCCAGGCGCTCAAGGGCCTCTTCGAGTGACTCTTCAGCCAAGAGGTTCTCCCCGGCGGGCAGGGTGTTGGCCCGCATGGCCAGGGAGATGGCGATCAATAGTGCGGCGGCGATGGACGTGACCTGCAGGACGAATTTCAGCAGACCGTCCCCGTTTTCCGCGGCCGGCGCGGCGGGTTGGGGCATCCGCAGGATTTGTTCTTCGCGCTTCGGTGCTCCGCGTCCGTCTGCGAAGGCGAGCTGGGTTACGCGGGCGGCGAAGCCTTCCGGAACCTCCAGGCCCTGGGTGGCTTGCTCACTCGGAACAAACCACTTCTTCAGGGCCGTCAGGTCCTGGGCTTCGCTACGGCACGCGGCGCAGGCCAACAGATGCTGGCGCAGGGGCCCGGCCTGGGCCTCGCTCAGCTCGCCGTCTAGATAGCTCGGCACAAGGCGCCTGGCATCATCACAGTTCGTGTGGGTGGAGTTAGACATGGTGTGGTCTCTTATTCAGTCCTGACCGAACTCGGGGTACTTCTGAAGGAGCTTCTCCTTAAAGCGTGCGCGGGCTCTGAAAAGGCGCGACTCAACTGTTCCAATGGAGATCCCCAGGGAGTCGGCAATCTCCTGGTAGGCGAGATCCTCAAACTCGCGCAGGATAATGACCGTGCGGAAGATCTCTGGGATCTCATCCAGCACATCGCGGGTGATCTCGGCCACTTCCTCGGCCTCCAGGGCGGCGCTGGGACTGGCCACTTGCTGACTCAGGCTGCCCTCCCCCGGCCCGGCCACAAGCTCTGGATCCTCGACCGTCTGGACCGGGTTGCGCCCCCGACGCTTGTGGAAATCCAAGCAGGTGTTGACACCGATTCGGTAGAGCCAGGTGTAGAAAGAAGATTGGTGCTGGAACTGCTCCAGGCGCGTGTAGGCCTTGAGAAACGTGTCCTGCACCAGATCCTCCACCTCTACGGCGCTGCGCGTGTAGTGGCGCGCCAGGGCGAAAATGCGCCGCTGGTAGCGCTCCATCAGCAGCTGGAACGCCAGGGGGCTCCCGCCCAGGGTCTCCTCGACCAGTTTCTTGTCTTCAACCGCCGGTTGCTGCATGGCTAGCCCGCATTCATCACAAGCATTTGCTCCAGAGCGCGCAAGCCGCTTGCTGGTGTGGCTTTGGGGAGCTTGGCCCCGGAAGCGACCTGGTGCGGTCGTCGAGGACGCGGAGCCCCCCAGAGTGCCGCCAGCGGGCGGCGGGCAGGCGCAGCCGGCCGATTGTGCGTTCTGGCGGAAATGATTGTGATGAATGTGCGCGAGAGCTCCCATAACGGCGCTTCGGACGCCGCAGGGACGCGCCTATTCCCGTGGATCTGCGGGGTAAAGGACATCGTCAGCTTCGTCCATGATATGCCCCAACTTGTCCCGTTTCGTTTGTAAGTACTTATGGTTTACTGAGTTAGGCGCTGTGCGCAGGGGCACCTGATCCTCGATTTCAAGCCCGTAGCCAGCCAGGCCGTGGATCTTCTTTGGGTTGTTGGTCAGGAGGTGCATGCGCCGCGCCCCCAGGTAGTGGAGGATCTGGGCCCCCAGGCCGTACTCCCGCAGGTCCGCGGCGAACCCCAAGGCCTGGTTTGCCTCCACCGTGTCCATCCCCTCATCCTGCAGGCGGTAGGCCTTCAGCTTGTTCTCCAGGCCTATGCCCCGGCCCTCCTGGCGCATGTAGACCAGGATCGCGTGGCTCTTCCCCCCCAAGACCTCCAGGGCCTTGTCCAGCTGGGCGCCACAGTCGCAGCGCAGGGAGTGGAAGACGTCGCCGGTCAGGCACTCCGAATGCACGCGCACCCAGACGGGTTCCTCCACCGCCTCCCGCGGTCCGTCCAGCCCGGGGCCGGGCATGCCTCGCGTCAGGGCCAGATGTTCCTTGCCATCGAGCTCCGAGCGGAACAGGTGGGCCTGGAACAGGCCAAAGGGTGTGGGGATGGGCGTGTCCATCTCCAGAGGCTCCACCAGGCGTTCGTTCTTACGGCGGTATGAGATGATGTCCGCAATCGTGCAGATCTTGAGTTCGTGGCGTTCGGCGAAGCGCTCCAGGTCCGGCATGCGCGCCATGGTGCCGTCATCGTTCATGATCTCGCAGATCACACCACTTGGGCTGGAGTCACACAGGCGTGCCAGGTCCACCATGCCCTCGGTCTGGCCACCGCGCCGCAGCACGCCACCATTGCGGGCGCGCAGGGGAAAGACATGCCCCGGACGCGCCAGATCGGCGGCGGTCGAGTCCAGAGCGCAGGCAACCTGCACCGTACGCGCCCGGTCCGCGGCGCTGATGCCAGTAGTCACGCCCGTGGCCGCCTCAATGGAAACCGTGAACCCGGTCTCCAGCTTGCTCGTGTTTTTCTCCACCTGGGGGGCCAGCTCCAGCCGCTCGCACATGGCCTCCTCCATGGGCATGCAGATCAGGCCGCGCCCTTCCCGGGCCATGAAGTTGATGGCCTCCGGCGTCACGAACTCCGCCAACATGGCCAGATCGCCCTCGTTCTCGCGGGCGGGATCATCCACCAGGATGATCATTTTGCCCGCGCGCAGGTCGGCGAGGATTTCAGGGATGGGGTGGATGGCCATGGTTTCTCTGGGACGACTGGTTGTCGGCGCGTGTGGTTCCTTGCCGGCGGCGGAACAGTCTAACGGGAGTCCCGCGTGGCGGCTATCCCCGCCACCCCGCGGCCCGAGCAACCGGGCAGGGGCGTCCTGGCGGCCTCGTGACCTAGGCCAAGAGGCCCGCGGGTCCCGGGTCTAGTCTCTCAGTAGCTGCTCACCCGGGACTCGATTGAGATCCGGGGCAAGGACCACCACAGAAACCATGCAAAGCAACACCACGTAACCGCGGCGATCCTGACCGGTGCCCTCATCATCCTGGCGGTGGTCGCCCCCGCCCGGGCCCAGGATTCTCCACAGGCAGCGCATAGACAGGATTGGACCCTGGTGGTGGCGCCTCTGATCTACTGGCTGTTCAACCGCAAGCGTGATCCGGCTGGGGGCCACGGGGCCTGATTGGGGCAGAGCGCCCCCCGGGTTGTCCCGGGCTCGGCTCCCGAGGGGTAGGAACCCCCTTTTTTGCGCCTGGACGCCGTTAGTGTGCTCTCCAACCGCCTGGGCCCCGCATCGAGGGATGTCGCATTTCAGACTGGGTCCCATATCTGCCGAAAGACGGGGCCGCGCCCTGCCTCTTCCCACACCCCCGTGGGGCCCGGGCGAGCGCCTCACCACCCCGTCCCATGAACACCAGTCGCCCGCCGCACGACAGCAACAAGCCTACTCTGGCCACCCCGGCCAAGCGCTCCCCCCTGCCTTGCCTGGCTGTTGGAGCCGCCCTAGGCCTGGTGCCCGCCGCCTTGCTCCTCCAGGATCAGAGCTCCCTTGAGAAGCGCCTCGCCCTGCTGGAGCAGGTCGAGCACGTGGCGCCCGCCAGCGTCTTGCGACTGCACTCGGACCTCGACAACCTGCGCGCGGAAGCCCAGAACAAGAGCACATCACAGGTGTCAGAGACGCGCGTGACCAACGAGCGCGTGGAGTCTCTCACGCGCCAGATTCAGCAGACTTCAACGGAGCTCAGCCACTACCGCAGCACGGTGGACAGCTGGGAGAGCTGGCGCTCGGAGCAGGCTCGTTATCCCTTCGCCAGCCTCTTGTCAGACTTCGAGAGCTCCAGCCGGCGGGAGTGGGAGGATGTGCGCCGGCTCAGCAACGCAGCTCTCGGCCTGGCGGAGCGCACGCACAGCGCCGTGGCCGACCTGCGTAATGGACTCAACGCGAACCAGACGCGCATGTGGGATGAGCTCGTTGGCCCTGTCGTTCAGTTGGCCGGCCGCAGCACCGTGGGCAGCGGAGTTCTGCTGCGGGTCAGCCCCGAGCCCTCAGCCACAAACAGCCGCCCCTTCCTATTGACCGCCTGGCATGTGGTGCGAGACATCCTGGCTGATGCCGACGAGGGTGATACCGCTATTCCCGTGACAGTCTTCACCAGCGACGGTTCGCTCTTCTTCGAAACGGCCACGCTGCTCGAACAGGACGCCGCCATGGACGTTGCCCTGCTGCGCCTGGATGGGTCCCTGCCCGCTTCCACCGGTGCCGTGCTGGCTGCCCGGGAACGCCTCGGAAAGACCAATGTCTTCGACGAGATCTACGCCGTCGGCTGCCCCCTGGGCAATGATCCGATTCCCACGCGCGGGGAAATCGTCGATGTGGACCATGTGGTAGACGGCGAGAGCTACTGGATGATCAGCGCGCCCACCTACATCGGCAACTCCGGCGGAGGCATCTTCGATGCTCAGACCCACGAGTTGCTGGGGGTGTTCTCCAAGATCTACACCCACGGCAGCCTGCGGCCGACTGTCATTCCACACATGGGCCTGGCCACGCCACTGGATTCCATCCACGCTTGGCTTGAGGATGGCGGCTACCTCGACACATCCAGCAATCTGGCCAGCAGCGGACAGGCGAGCATTCGCATCGCCTCGGCGACGCGCTGACGCCCGCCCCGGCAAGCCCTCATGGGGTGGCAACTGGTGTGCTCAGGAACTGGTCGGCCCAGCCGTTGAACTTGTGCAGCGTGGCCAGGGGCGTCTGGAAGCTGTCGCCGACCACGCCGGAACCGCCGAGCAACTCGTCACCCACCTTGAAGGTGAGGCCCTTGGCCTTGGCCGAAGCTTCGAGCAGCATGTAGCCCGCATTGCGGCTGGTGGGGTTGTCGCCTGCCTCAGACTGGTTGGCCAGCTTCACGGCGTAACCGAAATCGGTGTCGCCCAGTTTGCGGCTGCCTGCCGGGTGCCGCACGGCCCGCGGCCAGTCGAGGGCTGCTCGGCTTATATACCGCGGCCCGGGTTCACGGCCCGGGAAGCCCGTCTCCGATCAGTGCCGGAAATGCCGGACGCCGGTGAAGACCAGGGGCACCCCGGAGGCATCGCAGGCCTTGATGATCTCCTCGTCACGCACGGAGCCGCCGGGCTCCAGAATGGCTGCCACTCCGGCCTCCATGGCCACCTCCACGCCGTCCGGGAAGGGGAAAAAGGCGTCCGAGGCCAAGACTGACCCCTCGACCTCGTCTCCAGCCTTGGTGACGGCCAGGCGTACCGAGTCCACGCGGCTCATTTGGCCCGCGCCGACGCCCAGAACGCGCCCGCCCTTGGCAAGCACGATGGCGTTCGACTTGACGTGCTTGGCGATGCGGTTGGCAAAGAGCAGCTCCGCGCATTGGTCTGGGCTGGCCTGGGCCGCGGAGACGGTCTCGAAGGACTCCGGCTGCTCCATGTCCAGGTCCCGGCCCTGGAGCAGGAAACCCCCCACCAGCTTCTTGACCTCCACATCCCTGGGGTCACGGGCATCCCCGGAGCCCGGGACCCCCGCCAGCGGACCGCAGGCCAAGAGGCGTACGCTGCGGCCCCACTTGGGCTTTTTGGTCAGCAGCTCGAAGGCCTCCTTATTAATGGATGGGGCGATAATGGCCTCGACGAAGCGATTGCCCGAGACCAGGAACTCCGCCGCCAGGAGGGAGAGGGGGCGGGTGAAGGCCAGGACAGAGCCGAAGGCGGAGACGGGGTCGCCCTTCCAGGCCTCGGCCAGGGCCACGCTGATGTCGTCCCCCTCGGCCGCCAGAGCGGCTCCGCAGGGGTTGGTGTGCTTGATCACGCAGGCGAAGGGCTCGCTGAACTCCTTGGCCAGGGCCAAGGCCGCATCCAGATCAACCAGGTTGTTGTAGGAGAGGGCCTTGCCGGAGAGCACCTCGGAACCGGCCACGGAGGCCTCTTCGCGGCCCGAAATCCGGTAGAAGGCCGCCGCCTGGTGCGGATTCTCGCCGTAGCGCAGGTCCATGACCTTGGTGCCGGCCATGGAGAAGGAGTCCGGGAAGGGCGAGGCCGTGCGTTCATCATCGAGTTCGCGCTCAAAGAGCCAGCCCCCGATGGCCGTGTCGTAACGCGCGGTCAGGGCAAAGGCCTTGGCGGCCAGCTCCCGGCGCAGCTCGCCGGTTGTCGCGCCCCCGTTTTTCCCTAGCTCGCCCAGGACGCGCCCGTAGTCGCCGGGCTCGGTGACGATGGTCACGAAACGGTGGTTCTTGGCTGCCGAGCGCACCATGGAGGGCCCTCCGATGTCGATCTGCTCCACGGCCTCTTCGCGGCTAACGCCCTCACGGGCCACGGTTTCCTCGAAGGGGTAGAGGTTGACCACCACCAGGTCGATGGGCGCGATGCCGTGCTCGTCCATGGCGCAGGTGTGCGTGGCTTCGTCGCGCAGAGCCAGGATGCCCCCGTGGATCTTGGGGTGCAGGGTCTTCACCCGGCCGTTCATCATCTCCGGAAAGTCTGTGTAGTCGGAAACCTCGCGCACGGCCACTCCGGCTGCCTGGAGAACGGCAAAGGTGCCTCCGGTGGAGAGAATCTCAATCCCGGCATTTTCTAGCCCGCGGGCGAACTCCTCGATGCCGGTTTTGTCAGAAACGCTGATTAGAGCCCGCTGGATACGCACATTCATGTGTTTTCACTCCGGCCCACCCGGGCCTGAAGGGGTTAGGGGATGGCCACGGGGCCCGTTGTGCCCCGCCTGGCTGGACATTCTAACGCCACCGCCAGCGCCGTCGAGGGGGTGCGGGGGAGAACGGCTTTCACCGAGGGTGAGCGGCGACGATTGGCGCGGGGGGAGCAGGACCATAGGATCCGAGCAGCATGGTGGTCCCCCGACACTCGACCTGGCTAGCCGCACTCCCGGTGTTGCTGCCCCTCCTCGGCTGCTGCCGTGGCGAGCCCCTGCCCCAGGGCCTGCCCGCCGTGGGCACGCTCCCCGAGCCGGCGGACATCATCCTGATCACCATAGATACCCTGCGGGCTGACCACCTCGGCTGCTATGGCTACCACCGTGACACCAGCCCGCGCCTGGACGCCCTGGCCGCGGAGGGCATCATCTGCCGGCGCGCCATGGCGACCATGGCCACCACCCTGCCATCCCACCTGTCCCTCTTCACCGGCCTCTACCCCCACCAGCACGGACACCTATCCAACAAGCGCGCCATCATGGGGCCCTATGAATCGCAGCCCGGACGCGAACTGGCCACCACAGTCCTGGGTGAAGCCGGCTGGCGCACGGCGGCCTTCATCAGCGCCGGGCCCCTGAAGCGTTCGACCGGCATGCAGACCGGCTTCGAGACCTGGGACCAGCCCGCTGGCATCTGGCGCAAGGGTGAGGAAACCGTGGACCTGGCCCTGGAATGGCTGGACGAGGGCCTGACGGACGAGCCCACCTTCCTTTGGATTCACCTCTGGGATCCCCACGAGCCCAACACGCCCCCCGCCGAGTACCTGGAGCTGTTCCCCACCGATGAACAGACCCGGGCCCTGGTGGAGAGCCGGGCCATCGACCACGAAGGGCTTCAGCGCTCATTCGATAAGAAGGAGCTGGCGCGGGTCTTCTTCCCCGACGCCATGGAGCCAATCCAGCGCGGCGAGGATCGCGAGCTGCCCGAGTTGACCCGGGAGCACATCCTGGACCTCATCAACCGCTATGACGCGGACGTGCGCTATACGGACGATTGTCTCGGACGCATCTTCGACGCGCTCCAGGCCCGCGGCCGCTGGGACCAGGCCTTCGTGGTCGTGGCCGGCGACCACGGCCAGGGTTTGGGGCAACACGATTGGTTGCTGCACGGGCGCCTGAGCGGCGAGAACCTCCATGTGCCCCTGGTCATCAAGCTGCCCGGGGAACTGGCCCAGGAACCCCTGGCCGTGGAACGCGTGGTTTCCCTGGTGGATGTCTTCCCCACGGTCCTCGGGCGCCTGGGCGGGCCGGTGGCAACGCGCTTGGCGCAGCAGGCCAGCGGCGATGACCTCCTCTCCGGCTCCTTTCGACGCTCCTGGGCTTTTAGCCAGCGCACCGGGGGAGAGCGTGGTTGGGAACAGAGCCAACGCGCGGCGCTGACCACCCGCCCCTGGCGCTACTACCTGGTGGACGATGGGCCCGATGTGCTCTTCGATATGAACGCCGACCCGGGCGAACTGCGGGATGTGGCCGGGGCAAACCCCGAGGTCGTACAGCAACTGGCGGATCTTGCCCGCCGGGTCATGTCTGAGGGCGCGCGCCTGGACTCCGCTGCGGATGGCACGGAAAACGGACTGACCGAGGATGGCCAACGTCACCTGCAGGATCTGCGCGACCTGGGGTATGTGGGCGACGATGAGTAGGGCGACACTGCTCGCCCTGGCCGCCCTGGCTGGCTGTTCTGATCGGCCTGGCACACATACCAGTGTGGTCATGATCGTGGCGGACACCCTGCGGGCGGACGCCCTGCTCGATCCCGTGTGGCAGAGCGCGACGCCCAATCTAGACCGCCTGGCGGAGGATGGCCTCTTCTTTTCCCAGTGCTTCGCCCACGCGCCCATGACGCTGCCATCCCACGCGGCGCTTTTCTCCTCGCGTCTGCCCCACCAGAGCGGTGTCTTGGTAAACGGACAGGCTGTCGACGCGGAGCTGCCGCTACTGGCCGAGTACCTGTCCGAGCGCAACTTCGAAACGCGCGCCGCCGTTTCCATCGCGACGCTCTGGCCCTCGGCTCCGGGCGCCGGCCTCGACCGCGGCTTTGCGAACTTCGTCAACCCGCCCCAGGAGGTGGCCCCCGGCCCGGCGCTCAACGCGCAGCTGTTGCCGCTCTTGGACGGTCTGAGCTCGGACCGCAATTTCTTCTTGCTCGCCCACTACTCCGATCCCCACCAACCCTGGAACGCCCACGGAACAGAGGGGCACTCGGCGCGCCTGACCTTGGATGGAGCCGAGTTAGCCACGCTCCCCACTTCCGAGGCCACCTGGTGGGAGAGTGAGCTGGAGCTGACGCCGGGCGAACACGAACTCCTGGTCGCCTCGGATGCGATGTTCCGCCTGCGCCGCATACGCGTCGACGGGCCGGATGCCGCTCCAGCACTCTTGGATGAGACCGACCTGACGCCCACTCTTGAGCGGAGCTTCCTACTCACCATCCCCCCCGGCCCGCCCGTCAGGCGCACCTTGCGCCTGTGGGTACACGATGCACCCGGGCCCGATGAGATTCGCGCCCGCTATGCCCACGAGGTGCGCGCCCTCGACTCGGCCGTGGGCGAGTTGCTCGACGCCCTCAAAGAGCGCGGCCTGTACGAGGACACGATAATCCTGTTCACCGCCGACCACGGCGAGGGCCTGGGCGAACACGGCACCATCGGTCATGTGCAGCACCTGCACCGGGAGCTCCTGCATGTTCCGCTGATCCTCAAGCTGCCGGCGGGGCAAGCTCTGCCGGCGGGACTGGCCCAGGCCAAACAGACCCTTGTTCCCCAGATTGACCTGGTCCCCACACTCATCGACCTGCTGGGCCTGCCCCCGCTTCCGGGGGCCGTGGGGCGCTCCCTGTTGGAGCCCGGTCCGCGGGTCCTGATGGCTGAGACCCACCGCCCTGAAGCTGCCCGGGACCTGTTCTGTCTGCGGGACACCGAGTGCCTGATGGTCTTCGAGCCAGCCGCTGATCGCTTCCAGGTGTTTGACCTCCTGGCGGATCCGGCAGAGACCCATGACCTGGGCTCCGCCGGCCTGGGCTTGCGGCCTGCCTGGCCACAGCGACTGCGCCGGGCGGCGGCCAGCCCCGCCTTCCAGGAGCGCGCCCCGGCCATCCTCGACGCGGAAACCGAAGCCCGCCTGCGGGCCCTCGGCTACTGATCCACCAGGCCCGCCGACCGGCTACTTGCGCGTGCGCAGGTACTGCTCGATGAACTCGTCGATGTCACCGTCCAGGACCGCCTGCACGTTGCCCTTCTCCACGCTCGTGCGATGGTCCTTCACCATCTGATAGGGGTGCAGTACATAGCTCCTGATCTGGCTGCCGAAGGCGATCTCGCCCTTGGCCCCGTAGAGGCTGGATAGTTCCGCATCGCGCTTGGCATCTTCCATGCGGCGAATCTTGGCCTGCAGGAGTTTCATGCCCATGGTCCGGTTCTTGTGCTGACTGCGCTCGTTCTGGCAACGCACGACAATGCCCGTGGGAATGTGTGTGATGCGCACGGCCGACTCGGTTTTGTTGACATGCTGACCACCAGCTCCTCCCGCGCGCATGGTGTCGATCTTCACATCCGCCTCGCTGATTTCAGTATCCCCTGAATCGCTGAGTTCCGGTGTGACATCCACCGAGGCAAAGGCCGTATGACGCCGGGATTGGGCATCAAAGGGACTGATGCGCACCAGCCGATGCACACCGGTCTCGGCCTTCAGGTAGCCAAAGGCATAGGGGCCCTTGATGTGGATGGTCGCCGAGCGAATACCGCCCTCTGTTTCCTCCTGGTAGTCCACCTGGGAAACCCCAAAGCGACGGCGCTCGCCCCAGCGCACGAACATGCGCAGCAACATCCCCGCCCAGTCGCAGGAGTCCACGCCTCCGGCCCCGGCGGAGATCTGCAAATAGGCGTTGTTGGCGTCGTCCGGCCCACCGAGCATGACCTGGAAATCCAGCTGTCCGAGCCCCTGCTCCAGTTCGCCGGCGACGCGGTCCAGGTCCTCGGCCACCTCCTCCTCGCCCTCCTCCTCGGCCATCTCCATCAGGAGCTCCAGCTCTTCGACCCCATCGCACACGGCCTTGACCGGATCGACGATAGCCTTGGCGGCCTTCATTTCCGCGATCAGGGCCTGGCTCTTCTCCTGGTTGTCCCAGAAGTCAGGCGCGGCCTGGAGCTCCTCTATCTCCTGCTGGCGGGCTGCACGGCTCGAGTAGTCAAAGACTCTCCTTTAGCTGCTCCAGCCGGTTGCGAAACGCCTCGGCGTTCTCCTTGTGTTCCTTGAGCGTGGCCATGGGCGGGATTCTATCGAGCGCAGCGCCGGGCACCAGAGGTTTCTGGTGCCCGCGTTGAACTCTAGTCGAGGATGCCGCGCTCGGCCACCAGCATGCTGAGGGTCTTGCGGTCCTTGGGCACGAGATCAGTCAGGACCTCACACCCGTCCGCGGTCACCACAACAACATCTTCAATGCGTATGCCGATGTTCGTGGCGCTCTCGTACACGCCGGGTTCGATGGTAAAGGCCACACCGGGAACGAGCTCCTTGTGGAAGGCACCCACGTCGTGAACCTCGAGGCCGATGTAGTGGCAGGCCCCGTGACGAATCAGGTTCCCCAGGCCACGTTCCCGCAGGACCGCGGCGCAGGCCAGTTCCACATCCGCAATGGTTCCTCCCGGACGCACGGCGGCGATGCCCGCCGCCTGGGCTGCCAGCACCGCGTCATACAGTTCGGCCATGCGGGGCGTGAACTCACCGGACACCGGCCAGGAGCGCGTGATATCGCTCGTGTAGTGGTCAAGCTCAGGACCGTAGTCGAGCAGCACCATGTCGTCCGCCTCCAGGCGGCGTGAGCTGGCCGAATAGTGCAGCACCAGGGAGTTCGGCCCGGATCCAACAATGGCGTGGTAGGCGGGGCCGTCGGCGCCCTCGCGCTGGTGGACCCAGCCCATCAGGGCGTCCAGATCCCACTCGCCGATGCCCGCGCGCGTGGAGCGGATGGCCTCCACCATGGCGATGGCTCCGGCCCGACCGGCCCGGCGCATGGCGTCGATTTCTTCGTGGGTCTTGACGCGCCGCAGCTCGAAGAGCTCGGAATCCAGGGATTTCACACTGACACCAAAGCGGGCCACCAGCTGCTCCTCCAGGGCATCTTCTCGGCTGCCGCGCCCATCGAGAGGATCGCTGGTGCGCTGCCGGTCATGGGGTCCGGCGCGGTCAAAACACCCGGCCAAGGCCACGTGGGGGTGCTTGGAAATCCAGACCGTGCTCGTCTTGGCGGTCCACTCCCCAAGCACCTCCATGAGTTCAGTACTCGGTCGCACATCACCAAACCCGGTCAGCTCCCCGACCCAGCTGTCACCACTGTCCCACAATTCTCCGTCCCAAGCTTCCTTGCGCGGCTTCGGCTCCGGCAGGAAAAGCACCTGGCTGCCACTGGCCGCATCCATCAGGAGCGCCGCCCCGGGGCTCTCGATGCCGGTCAGATACCAGAAGGTCTTGTCCTGGCGAAACTCCGAGTAGGCGCGCGTCTCCGGCAGGCCTCGGAATAGGACCAAGCCCTCCCCTATTCGTTCCAACAGCGCTGCCCTGCGTCCGGCGTGAAAGCTGGAGCCGAGGCCGCAGGTCTGCGGGCTCCCAGTTCCGCTGCGGGCTGGCTCCCGGGCAAAGCCCAAGGCGGTCAAGGAGAGTGAGATCAGTATCGGTGCGCGGGAGAACTTCATTGACGCCATCCTAGCAGGCCGCGGGCCCTATAATCCCTCTGATGGCACGCACCCGCGAAAAGCGTCCGGTAATCGAGGGGCGGCTTGTTCGCCGCTACAAGCGGTTCCTGGCGGATGTGGAGCTGCCCGGCGGCGAAGTCATCACCGCTCACTGTCCAAACACGGGCAGCCTGACCGGCTGCCAGGCCGCGGGTTCCCGCGTGGTGCTGATGGACATGCAGAACCCCAAGCGCAAGTACGCCTACACCTGGCGTGCGATTCGCATCGGGCGCACCTGGGTAAACGTGGACACCGGCCGGCCCAACTCGGTCGTAGCCGAGGCCCTTCAGGCCGGGGACATCGAGCAGCTAGTCGGCTACGAGTCCCTGCGACGGGAGGTGAAGTACGGCACCAATAGCCGCATCGACATCCTGCTTGATGATGATGAGAGGGGGCGTTGTTACGTGGAGGTGAAGAGCACAACACTGGTCGATGGCACCCACGCCATGTTCCCCGACGGTATCACCGCCCGCGGGCGCAAGCACCTGCTCGAACTCCGAGACATGGTGGCACAGGGCCACCGGGCAGTGATCTTCTTCTGCGTGGGGCGCGACGATGTTGACAGCTTCGGCACCGCCGACCACATCGACCCGGCCTACGGCGCGACCTTCCGAGAGGTACTGGCAGAAGGTGTCGAGGCCCTGGCCTACGCCACCCACGTCACGCCCCGCGGTATGCGCCTGACGACGCGCCTGCCCCTCAGTTGACTACAGGGAGACGCCGTACTCGTCGCCCTTGCCGGGCAGGTACTGCGGACCACCGGGGGGGCCGATGGAGCCCTTCCAGGGATCCGGACGCGAGAGGGGCCGCACCACGTCCTGGCTGACGCGCACGGCGACAAAGTATCCGGCTCCGCGAATGGCGGAAGCAACGAAGAGGGCCAGCAGATTGACCAGGGCCAGGGCTGCAATCGAACCGTAACCCAGGGCCTGCTCCAGGTTCCCGGCCGCGATCGCCAGCAGCAGCGGAGCCAACCACAGGCGCACGGCGGCGTCGATGGCGAAGAGTCCCGCCAGGGGACGCAGGGTGCGCAGGGGATGCAGCAGGATTGTGAAGAAGGAACACATCCCAGCCCAGACAACCGAGCGCCCCTCATGCAGGGCCACGCGTGTGCGCCCGTAGGTGCCCCAGGCCGAAACCAGGGCGAAGAAGAGCGCGTAGAGGCCGTCCTGCACCCAGCGCAGGTGAACCACATCCAACTCCGAGTGCAAGGATTCCAATGAACCGTAGTCCGCCTTCGGAATACCCAGCAGTGTGTCCAGGACCAGCGTTTCCCAGGGCCAGCCGTAGACAATCCAGCCACCGCAGGCCAACACGCAGAGGGTCAGGATCAGCAGGCGGAGGAAGCGCCAGAAGTACCGGGAGCCGCCGTAGAAAAAACGCCGCAGGCTGTGTCCGTGGGTCTTCTCCAGGAAGATCTGCAGCCAACCACCGGCAAAGAAGACGCCCATGACCATGGCCAAGAGGGCCAGCATGGCCCCGGCGGAGGCCGTGGCCGCGTTCAGCGTTGCGAGCCCGGCGGCGTGGTCCTGGCGGAAGGTGCGATCGAGCTCCAGCGTCAAGCTGGTTGGCTCGTAGCGGTGTGCGGTCTGGCCTGCGAACCAGCCCAGCCAAGGGTGGGCGGCCGCATAGGCCAAGAGGCTTGTCAGGCTTCCGATGACTAGCCAGACCGGCACGCGCCCGAGAGCCTGACGGAAGGCCTCGAAGAAGAGTGCCGATGAGCGCAGGCGTTGTTGTCCCCGGGGGTCGGCCACGTCAACCACCGATCCCTTCAAAGAAGTGCAAGAGGTGTGCATAGCGGCTGAAGACGCGCTCGGTCCAACGGGTGGCCGTGACCTTCTCGGTCTCGTCGAACCACTGGTTGTCGGACATGTCGAGATCTAGATATATGCCGCGTTCGGGGTCGATGACTGCGGACTTGAGCTTCTCAGCGCTGGTCAGGGTGATGCGCTTCCAGCGCACTCCCTGCTGTTCGGCGCGCGTCCAGGTGTGTCGCTCAGTGCGGCCGCCAGCGAAGGTCAACTCCACCTCCAGCGGCAGCCGCAACTCCCCCTGGCGCCGCAACAGGATCTCCACCTCCCAGCTGCGTCCGTCGCCCTTGTCGCCATCCTTTTCGCCGTCGCCGTCCTCATCCTCTTCCTCAGGCTCATCCGAGATGAGCTCAAAGGGAACGCCCGGGCTGGCCTGCACCCAGCCTCTGGCTTCTGCCACCCGCACCTGGCTGACCTCCACGCTCCAGTCCACGGTCTTGGTCGATTGGAAGAGATCCGCGAAGTACCAACTGGCATCGATGCCAGCCCCCTCCCCAAAGGCCCGGAAGAAGTCCTCCGGATAGGGATGCCGATAGCGCCAGCTCTCCGAGTAGTGGCGCATGCCCTTCATGAATGCCTCTTCCCCAAAGACACCGGCCATGGAGCGCAGGATGACCGCCGGCCGAGGGTAGCTGTTGGTGCGGTAGCTCTGGCGATCCACATAGGTCCAGGCATCCATATCCACCGGGTCGCTGTCCGGATCCCTCAGATAGCCCGCGCGGTCGGCCCAGCGCGGATCATCGTGGCGCGTGGCGAAGGCCAAGGCGGGCTGGTCGCGCCAGTAGTCGACAAAGCCGTTGGGATGCAGGGGCTCAAGTTCGATGTCGAGGGGCAGCTTCCAACGGCGGGCGCTGAGGATCTCGCTCAACTCGCCGCCGCCCGGGCCTTGCCCCATGGGCACGCCGTCGATCGGTATCGATGCGTAGGTCGTGGTCGCCCGCGACGGCCCGTAGCGCCGCACCAAGGCCTCGGAATCCGCATAGGAGTTGAAACCCTCGTCGAGCCAGGCCGCCTCGAACTCATTGTTCCCCACCAGGCCATACCAGAACTGGTGGCCGGCCTCGTGCACGGTGACGCCCTCCGGCGTGTACATGTCCGGCTCGGTGAAAAGGCGTGTGCCGCAGGTGAAGATGGTCGGGTACTCCATGCCTCCGGCAGCTCGCCCGCTCCAGGACGGATCCACTACGGTGATGTGCTCGTAGGGGTACTCACCGAACCACAGTCCGTAGAAGAACAGCGCCGTGGCGGTGGCTTCATAGTGGCGCTCGCGTTGCTCCCAGCGCTCCGGGTGAATCAGCACCGTCACGTCCACCGGCCTGAGGCTAAGGGTCGCAGGCTCACGGCCCAGGGCGGCCGAAGTGCGCGTCACCTCCTCCGGAAAGCGCTGCGCCCACTCGTCGTAGTGAAAGGTCTTCTTGAACACCGAGTAGGCCGGGTCCGCCGTCCAGGCAAAGTCGTGTACCAGCGCCAGCTTTCCCGTGTTGTCCCGGCGCTTGCGATCCGCCAGAGATGGCGCCAGAAAGCGCGTCAGCACCCGGTCGCCGCTGACGATGGGCGGCCCGGCCTGAACGCCACTGGCTCCCACCTTGTTCTCGAAGCGCGCCGGCAGGTCGAGGGTCACATCGAAGGTGCCGTAGTCCGCATAGAACTCAGTGGAGGCGTGGAACTGATGGCAGTTCCATCCCTGACCGCCCTCGTATACACCGAGCTTGGGGAACCACTGAGCCGCGAAATAGAAGTCCCCGGCGTGGCCGGTGCGCCGCCGCACGCGGGGCAACAGGGAGCTCCATTCGAGCTCGATCTCGATGGACCCGCCGGGCACCACGGGCGCCGGCAGATCCGCGAGCAGCACCGTGCGGTCTTCCTCGTTACCATCATCAGGCTGGGCGTAGCGCAGGCTGGCGGTGACGTCCTGGCCGTCAACGACCAGACGCTCGACCCGCTGCCAGCCCCATTCGTTTTCCACCTTGCGCCCGCGCAGGCGGCCCTTGGACTCCGCCAGGTGCGTGGAGCGATTACCCGAGAAGGCATTTAGATAGAGGTGAAACGCCAGGTCCGAAACCCGGTCCCCGCTGCGATTGGTCCAGGTGATCGTCTCGCGACCGCTCAACTCGTGTCTCTCCCCGTCCACGCGCGCCTCAATCACGTAATCCGAGCGGCTGGAACGGTTGTCCTGGGCTCCAGCACCCGCCTCCGGCGCCACCCCACAAAGCAGCCCCAAACAGGCCATCTTCAGGCTCAGGGATCGTCTCAAGGCGGCACTGGGAGTCATGGGAGGGCATCATGCGCCCCGGCCGCCGGGCGGGCAAGATCGATCCCTGTCCCGGGGGCACCCTATCCACCGCGACCGGGTCCCGGGCCCCTACTCCAGCCGTCCACATCGCCCGGACAGGTGGCCACGGATTGAGAGGTTTCTGGAGGCCAACCCCTCCCAGGCTCAGACTTAGCGCCCTATCTATCTGCAAGGACACGACTTATGGCCGCCGCTAATCAGGAGGATCTAGATCTTTTCCCCATTGGGCCAGGGCTCCCCATGCCGATAACTCTTTTGGACATCCGTCCGCAAAGGCCCGGTGACCGCCATGACACCGAACATCAATCCCAACGCAGCTCCGGATCCGCGCCGGGGCGTGACCTCCGACATCACGCGCCAGAACCGCCTGGGCATCGCCCGCAATGTCGAGCGTGCCGCGGAGGCTCAGGAGGCAAAGCGTGAAGCCACGGCCAGCGAGGCGCGCGCCGAGAACCGCGTGGAGGCCGACAGCGTCGACCTCTCCAGCGCCGCGCGCACCTATGGCGAGTCCCGCTCGTCCCGAGTCGAGAGCACGCAAGCTCGCACGGAACGCGTAGAAACCCTAGCCGCCGCCTATCGAGACGGTAGCCTGAACAACTCCGAACGCATTGAGGAAGCAGCTCGCAACATGCTGCTCAGCGAGGACCTCTAACGCGAAGGCCGGTGCGACTCTAAAACAACAAGCGGCGCGGCGCCCGGGATGACCCGACGCCGCGCCGCTTGTCTTTGTGGTCCTCCGGGTGCACTCAGCATGCACGAACCAGCTGGTGTGTTAGTGATCCGCTAGGCGCTTGGCCACAACGCGGAAGCCTACGCCGCTTAAAAACCAGTTCGCGGGATACCGGTGGCGGCTGGCCGTTTCCAGGCGCGGGGTGGGCGGCTCCCAGGACCCGCCCCTGACTACGCGATCAGAGCCCGCCGTGGGCCCGGTCGGGTGGAGGGTGGGGCTGCTGGAATAGTAGGTGCTGCTGTACCTGTCCCAGCACCACTCAGAGAGATTCCCGCTCATGTCGTACAAGCCATAGCCGTTGGCCATGTTGGTGCCGGTGGGCACCTGGTTACCATCGTAGTAGCCTACCGGCGCTGTCTGTTGCATGTTGGATTCGAATGGATCTTGTGAGCCGTCGAAGTTCGCATGTGAGCCATTGATCACATCGCCCCAGGGAAACATCGTGTAAGGGCTGTTGGCCCCGCCACGCGCAGCGTATTCCCACTCCGCCTCGGTCGGCAGGCGATAGCCGTGGGCGTTGAAATCACAACTCCAGTCAGATTCGTCGTAGCAGGGCGACAGGCCGAGATCCCGACTGCGGCCATTGGCATAGGCGCAGGCACCGTACCAGCTGACAAATGCAACCGGATGATTTTCCCAGCCGGCTCTCGCGCTGAAGCTCACGCCGTCCCAGTCAATGCGCGTCCAGGCGGGGCTCGTGCCGACCAGGCACAGCAAGCGTCCCGGTCCCCCATTCTGATAGACCATGTATCCTCCCACTACTGTTATCTCTCCCCGGGACAGAGCGTTATTGAGATAGGTCACGAACTTGGCGTTGGTCACTTCGAACTGATCCATCCAGTATCCATCGCTGTTAGTGTTCACGCCAAGATCCACCGTATGTACGGGATACTCGTCACCACTTCCCGATCCCACATGTCGGCCCATTTCGAAGCTGCCTTCGGGGATAGAGACCATCTCGTCGTAGAAGCCGGGCGGCGTTTCCTCGAAAACGATTTCAAGCCCATCTGAGAGCACCGAGGTCGTGCCATTGCCAGCCGGGTCCCGGAACCAGGCCTGAAAGTTCCAGGTCGAGCCGTTGACGATCAAACCCGCCGGATCCGGGGGAGCGCTGAAGTTCAAGGCGTAGTTCATGATTCCATTTGTTCCGGTGGAGACCGGTGGCTTCAGGCGAAAGATTCCCGTCGACCCGGGTCCCACACACAGATAGGCGGCACCAAAGGGATTGGTTAACTTCTGCGGTCCGTAGAAGAAAAGGCCCAACTGGCCAGTCGGTACGGAGGTAGTCGTCAGGGTCAGGTTGCCGTGGTTCACATCCGTCGACCCACTGGCGGACATTACCGCCCCGGCCCCCGTCGAGTTGGGGATTGTCGTGCAATAGTTGGTGCCGACGCTTTGGGCTTCCGCGATGGTGGCCAGCAAACAAGTGGCCAGTAGTGAGGTGAGTGCTGGTTGTGTACGAATAGCCATGGTTGGCCTCTTTTGATGACGGGGCCCATTTGGGTTCGTCGGATTAGTGCTGTGAAAAGCGAGAGCAGCCACACTGGCCACTAGGCTCTTAAGCAGGCAGGCGTACTGGACGGCTGGATTCCGCCAACGACACGTCAAGAAAAGCACAAACCAGCGTTTGAGACCTGTTATGCGCTGTTTTTGGGCCACACGGCAACTCCTTGGTTAACGTCGCAAGGGGGCCGAGGCACTGCCTCAACCCCCTTGTAGCGAGCCTGGATGCCGACGACTCAGAGCAGGCGACACACCTGCCAGGCGGCGAAGCGGATGAAGCGGCGTGGGGAAAGCAGAGCCACCTCCCAGTTCTCACCGGCCTCCCCCGGATGGGAGTCGTACCAGGCGCGCAGATTGTCACGCACGACCATATCGGAAGCATCGAGGTGAACTGCGGATGACCAGATCACCATGCCGGTCTCCGCGGAGAGCAAATCAACTTGCACGGCCAGGCGTTGGGGCGGAAATGGGTGCCAGGCGGTTACCGTGCCGATCAGGATGCCATCTAGCTGGAAGCGACGGGCGAGTTCTATGATCGTGTGGGTACGATAGTAGCCGCGGCGATAGGGGTCGCTGCGCTCGATCTCGGCCAGGTCAGGCGCCGTCAGGGGCACAATTTCGAAGGGCGTGTTGCCCGAGAACTCGGCGAAGAAAGCCCGCTGGAAGGCACCCCTCTGGTTGTGGTCGAGGCCGGCGCCCGTGAAGGGCACCTGGCCCACGCGGCCGAGCTGATAGGTGTCGAAGTCGCTGGCCACCTGGGCCGTGGCGAGGAGATCCACCTGGGCTGGCACCCCTTGGCAAGCGCCCAGGAATGCCAGGGCCGTGGGGATCCAGAGGCTCTGCCAGGACCTCATCGCTGTGCCCCGGATGATGTCCCCGCGGTCGATTTCTCGGGGGCTGCTTCCGCTGAAGTCTGCTCCCAGTTGAGGCGCGTCTCAAGCAACAGCTTCTCCGCTTCCAACCGACGAATCTGGGCCGTGGTCAGACGGGCGGCCAGGTCGAAGTTCTCCGCCCGTTGGCTCTCCCGTTCAGCCTTCAACCTGGCCTGCTCGGCCTGCATGCCCTCGAAGCTGCTCCACAGGTCATCGTAGAGTGCCTGGGCCCGTCCCAGAGCCCCCTCCAGGGATTCAAGCTCAATGCGCAGGCGGTCACGCTCGTCCACCGTCTCCTGGTAAAGTTCGAGGATGTACATACGGCTGCCCTCGGCGCCGGCGGTCTCCCGCCTCAGGGGTGCTGGTGCCTGGCTAACGGAGCCATCCCCCTCGCCGACCACAACGCTGCCGTCCCAGCCGTAGAGCGGGCCCTCGCCTTCCATGGACGCGGTCCATTCTCCGGGTTCCTCGGCCGGCGGGACTGATTCGACTCCATCCTCGGCGTCGATCCACGGCACGGCGCTGCAGGCGGAAAACAGCCCGGCCATGCAAATGACAGAGAGCTGACGGGTGAGGGGATTATTCATGAGTTGGCTTCCTTGTGTTCATGGTTGTCGCAAGCAGTGGCTGCGGTCGCTTGCGGGAGTGCCGGGGTTTGGTCGCTGGTCTTTATTTGATCGAGGCGCACGACTGTCAGCTCTCCACAGGAGCACTTGAGCTCCACGGCGACCGCGCGGCCGGACTCTTCCAGCAGGCGGGCGCTCTTGGAGCAAGGCACCTTGGGTGTTTCCAGGCGGATGCGTTCGCGTTTGATGATGACGGGGTCCATGGGTGTTTCTGTCTTCGGTGTATCGCTCAGGCCAGGAGATCCAGGTTGCTGCCGGCGGATCCGGCCGGAGGGGGACTGACCGGGAGCTCCGCATGGTGGTCGGCCAGGGAGTGAGCGCCAGCCGGAGGTTGTTCGCCTTCCTTGGGCGAATGCTCTTCGCCCTCCTCCTTTTCCAGCTCGAAGGGACGGTGCGGCTCCTCGTGGGCCTCGTGGTTCTCATCCACCGGGCGCACGAAGGCGGGCTCGATGCGTCTGATGCTGCCGTCCATGGCCCTAGTCGTAGAAGCTCCCGATAAGCGCGCTCAGCTGCTGATTCAGCCGGTACAGGGCGCGGGTGTGGATCTGGCTGACGCGTGATTCCGTGACGCCGATGATCTCTGCAATTTCGCGCAGCAAGAGCTCTTCACCGTAGTAGAGCGTGATCACGGTTTGCTCCTGGTCCGGCAGATCTTTAATCGCGTTCACCAGAAGCTCCTTCATCTCATCCCACTCAGCGCTGCCCACCGGGTCATCGCTGCGTGGATCGCGCAACATGGCAGCCAGCTGCTCCGAGGGTCCGTCGTCCAAGGAGGTGATACCCGCGCTCTTGGCGCTGTGCAGGATCTCGTCGACCTCCTCCAGGGAAATGCCTAGCTCCTCTGCTATTGCCTCGGGACAGGGCATGGCGCCCGAGCGTTGTTCCAATTCGCGTACGACCCGATCCAGATCGCGCACCTTTTCCCGCCTGCCACGGGGCAGGAAATCCAGCTTGCGCAGCTCGTCGAGGATCGCCCCGCGGATGCGCGTGTAGGCATAGGTGGAGAACTTCAGGCCTCGGCTTTCGTCCCAGGAATCGGAGGCAGCAATCAGGCCCAGCATCCCGAATCCAAACAGATCGTCACGGTCCACGGATGACGGCAGGTCAAAGGACATGCGCCCCACCAGGTGCTTGAGCAGGGGAATGTGATCGAGGATCAGTTGGTCCCGGGGACTGTTGACGGCGTCCCGTGCTTCTTGCCAGTCAAGCATGCTGCGCTCCACCTCTGTGGGCGGCGGCCTGCCAGTCTCGGACCCCTCGCCCCGACCCCACCTGGGGCTGCATGGCGGGGCCCCGCCGGCCCGTCCTGTCCTGTGCCGCTACCGGTCTCATGTGTTTATGTCGTGGGCGTCGCCGCCGTCCCTCTGCTCCGCTGCCCGGGCTTCCGTGCGCGCCGCCGCAAGCGCTCCGCCGGCCGCGACCAGGCTGATGGCCAGCCAGGCCAGGGCGCCGCGGCCGACGCTCGTCAGGACGCTCACATCCAGATACAGGGAGTAGAGAACAACGCCTGCTCCCAGGATTGCGGCCAGGCGCTGCCCAAGGGCTCGCCAGACCGCCACCGCGGGAACATCGCCAGTCCGTATATCGACCATGTGAGCAAAAACCCTTTAGCGACCGGTGGCCGCCGCGGGGCCCTCCCAAAGGCGCGTGAGGCGCCCGGCTAGTTGATGTAAACAGTTGCTTGCGAGAGACTTATGCTCTCCAAGCACAAACGGGTCGCCCCCCGCCCCACTGCGCCCGATGGAAGCCGCCCGGGGCAGCCAGCCAGCGCTGCGCGGAGAGCGCGCCAGAAAGCGCTCGCAGACCTTCTTCAGGCGCTGGGCCGTGGCCTGGGCTTCCTCGTAGCCGGCGCAGAGGTTTATGACCAGGCTCGGCGTGGGCACCTCCTCTTCGCATTCGCGACTCCAGGAGTCCATGGCCTTGATCAGGCCGAAGGCATCCGTGACCGCCGGCAACTCAGGCGTCGTGACCAGGAGCACGCGGTCTGCCACCGCGGCGAAGGTCATCACATCCGGTCCAATGCCAGAGGCCCCGTCACCAATCACAACATCGAAGTCAGCGGCCAGCTCGGCCAGCCCCACCAACAACCGGTTGCGGCGCTCCGCATCCGTCGCCACCAGTTGGCGGTCACCGCTGGCGGCGGGCAGCAGCGACAGGCCGCCGGGCCCTTCCACCAGGCAGTCCGAGAAAGTGCACTTGCCTGCCATGGCATCTTCCACGGTACGCCGGGGCCGCAGGGACAAGACCAGGTCGAGATCGGCCAGGCCCAGATCGAGGTCCACCAGTAGCACGCGGTGTCCCCCGCGCGCCAGGTGCACGCCGAGGTTGGCAGCCAGCGTAGTCTTGCCCACGCCGCCTTTGCCGCCGGTAATCAGGAGAAAGGGGACGGGCATCGAGCGCACGCGCCGGGTGGGGGGCTCCCCCAACACACCGGTCGTGGGGGTCGCCGACGCGTCCTGGGAGTTCTCCGGAGACATCTCAATGACGCTCATCTCAACTCCCCGCGCAGCATCAGGTCCGCGAAGTGGTCTGCTCCCGGCCGGTGTAGATTACCGGTGATCTCAGAGCTGTCGGACATGAAGGCCACCGGCAGCGCCTGGGTCGCGATGTACTCCAAGACCGGTGCCGGCCGCCGCGTTTCGTCCAGCTTGGTAATCAGACAGCCGGTCAGCTGCAAGTCATCACAGGCGGCCACGGCTTCCCGCACGGAACCGTGCCCCAGGGTTGCCGGCAGGACCACGAAGTGCTGCAGTTCCGCGCGCGGGGCCCCGTTTCCTGCGCAGACCTTGCCAAGCTCCACCAATTGACCGTTGTCGCGCTTGGGGTCGCTGGCTGTGTCGAGCAGGACCACATCCAGCCCGGGCGAACGCGCCAGGTAGTCCATTAGGCCTGCTCCCTCGCGCAACTTGAAGAGCGGGATGTCGAGAAGGACCGCATAGGCGCGCAACTGTTCAACGGCTCCGACGCGGTGCGTGTCGAGGGTGGCCAGGGCCACCTTGCGTCCAGCCCGCACCAGGCGCGCCGCCAGGCGCACGAGACTCGTGGTCTTGCCGACGCCACTTAGCCCAGAGAAGGACAGGACGCGTGTGATGCCCCGAGAGGGCAGCTTGGGAGGGGCGGGGAACACCTGCCCGAGCGCGGCGGCGGCCAGGTCAATCGGGTGCAGGCCCTCGTCCATGCGCGCCGCCACAGCGCCGCATATCTTCTCGATGAAGGGGGCGGAGGCACCGCTCGCCTCCAGGCAACGGGCCACCTGTCGGGTGATCGTAGCTGCCTGCTGGGTTGCGCCTGGTTGTGTTTCAAGTCGCTCGGTCGCCGCCTCAGGTCGTTCCTGCAACTCGGCCACGGGGCGCGGCGTAGTGCGCGCCTGTTCGGCCACCGCCAGCGTGATGCCGCCGTCGGGAGATTGCTCCTGGTTCAGCACAACGGCTCCGGAGCCGTGGGCGCGTCGGGCCCGTTCGAGGGCATCCCTGAGACTCTTGCCTCTGATTCGATGGATCTGCATGTCTAGTCCTCCATGCGTACGATGGCCACGGTCTCCACGGACTTCGCGGGGACCACTTCGTTGTAAGAGAGCACCGCCACCTTGGGCAGCGAGGCTTGCACCAGCTCATTCAGGAAGCGGCGCACATTGGAGCGCACCAACAGAACCACATCCTTGCCACCCCGGGCCGCCTGGGCGACGGAGTCGCCGACGCGCTCCATCAGGTCCTTCAGCCAGACCGCGTCCACCGGCGGACAATCCGCCTCACCCGTGGCCGTGCCCACGGCGCTGGCCAACTTGTACTCGACCTCCGGGTCAAGCGTCACCGCGTGCAGCGTGCCGTTGCGGTCCGCATGGTTCTCGCACAGGGCGCGCCCCAGGCGCTGGCGTACCAGCTCGGTCAGCGTCTGCGGGTCCTTGGTGAGCTGCGCGTTATCGGCCAGGACTTCGAGGATGGCCGGCATGTTGCGAATTGAGACGCCTTCGGCCAGCAGGTTCTTGAGCACCTGCTGAACCTCGCCAAAGCCCATCTTCTCCGGCAGGAGCTCCTCCACCACGGCCGGTGAACTCTTGCGGACATTCTCGATGAGCTCCTTCACGTCGTCCCGGGTGAGCACCTCACCCATGGCATTGCGCAGGATCTCGGAGAGGTGCGTGACCAGCACGCTGGTGGGGTCGATGACCGTGAAGCCGAGCACCTCCGCCTCATCGCGCGCGCCCTCGTCAATCCACCAGGCCGGCAGACCAAAGGCCGGATCTACGGTTTCCTTGCCGACCAACTTGCCGCTGGCCGAGCCGCCATCCATGGCCAGGAAGCCGTTGGGCTCCAGTTCGCCGGAGGCCACCTCCTGGCCACCGACGAGCACGCGATAGGCCGAGGGACCCAGGCGAATGTTGTCCTTGATACGCACCGGAGGAAGCACCACGCCCTCCTGGGTGGCAAAGCGCCGCCGCAACTGGGCGATGTGTTCGAGGATGCCGTTACCTCCCTTGTCCTGCACGAGAGGCAGGAGTTGATAGCCGATCTCCAGGGAGACGCGGTCCACTGGCAAGAGGTCCTCCACATGGTCGCCAGCCTCTTCGCCTTCCGCCGCCTCTGCGTTCGGGACTTGCTGTATGGCTTCCGCCTCCAAGAGGTCCTCCGGCCCGGAGATGTCCCGGGTTTGCCGCCAGGTCAAGGCCAACACGGTGGCCAGCACGAAGAAGGGGATCTTCGGCATGCCGGGCATCAACCCGATGGCGAACATCACACCGGAGGCGATCAATGTGGCCTTGGGGTGTCCACCGACCTGGGACATGAGCCCCTGGCCCAGGCTACGCTCGGCCGAGCTCTTGGTGACCAGAATGCCTGCCGCCGTGGAAATGAAGAGGGCCGGGATCTGGCTCACCAGTCCATCACCAATGGTCAGCTTTGAGAAGCGATCCACCGCATCGGAAAAACCCATGCCGCCCATGGAGCCGATGGCGATGCCACCGACCAGGTTTAGGCCGGTAATGATCAGGCCCGCGATCGCGTCACCGCGCACGAACTTGGAGGCACCGTCCATGGCTCCGTAGAACTCCGCTTCCTGGGACACGCTGGCGCGCCGCGATCGCGCCTGGTCTGCGTCTATCAGGCCGCTGTTCAAGTCCGCATCAATGGCCATCTGCTTGCCGGGCATGGCGTCAAGCACAAAGCGCGCCGCGACCTCGCTGATGCGCCCGGAGCCCTTGGTGATCACCACAAATTGAATGATGATCAGGATCAGGAAGACGATCATGCCAACCATCAGGTTGTCGCCCCCCACATACTCGCCGAAAGCGCCGATGATGTGGCCCGCCTCGCCGCCGGTCAGAATCAACCGCGTGCTGGCCACGTTGAGGCCCAGGCGGAAGATCGTTGCAAAGAGCAGGATGGTCGGGAAGGTACCCAGGGCCGAAGAGCTCTTGGCATTCATCGTCACCATCAAGAGCAAGACGCCCGTGGTGAGGTTGAAGGCGATCAAGAGGTCCAGGAACCAGGGCGCCACGGGCACGATCAGTGTGACCAGGAGGCCCAGGGCAGCCAGGCCCATGATCCAGTCCGCATAGCGCTTCAAGAAGGCCGCGGCCGCGGCGCCGCCGCCCCTGCCTGCCTCAACTGTGTTGTTTGTTTGTTGACTCATGTTTCTCGATTAGGCGCTGAGCGCCTTCATGCTGGTGCCCTGCAGGCGGTAGACCCAAGCCAAGACCCCGGCCACGGCCTGGTAGAGGTCCTCGGGAATCTCCTCTCCGATTTCGACGCGCGCGTGCAGCGCGCGCGCCAGGGGCACGTCCTCGAAGAGGGGGACGTCCGTTTCGCTGGCCAGCGCCTTGATGCGTTGGGCCACTTGATCCACACCCTTGGCCACAACAACCGGCGAGGTGCCGGCCGCCTCGCCTTCGCGATCGTAGGACAGGGCCACCGCATAGTGCGTGGGGTTGGTCACGACCACGGTGGCCTTGGGCACATCCGCCATCATGCGGCGTCCGGCCATTTCCCGTTGCAGCTGGCGGATGCGTCCCTTGAGATGCGGGTCGCCCTCCGTGTTCTTGAGCTCGTCCTTGACCTCCTTGCGGGTCATGCGCAGGTCACGTTCGTGCGTGTGTCGCTGCCAGAAGAAGTCGATGGCCGAGATGGCCGCGATGGCCAGCAGGCCGGCGATGGCACAGCGCGCCACAACCGTGCCCAGGGCCGCCAGGAAGGGCCCGATCTCCATGTCGGAGAGGTTGAGGATGTGTCCCAGTTGTCCGCCGGCCACGGCCCCCACCACGCAACCGATGACGATGATCTTCAGCAGGGCCAGGCCGCTCTTGACGACGGACTTGGCGCTGAAGAGGCGCTTGAAGCCCTTGATGGGGCTGATCTTTTCGGGATCCGCCGACACCGCCTTGGGCGCCAGACGGAAGCCGACCTGACCAAAACCCACCAGGAGGCCAACCGCCAGGATGGGCGCCACGAAAAACCCCAGGGGCAGGAGCGCAGCATTGCCTGCCTCTACCAGCAGCGCACCCAGGTCGACCAACTCGAGAGAGTCCGTGCCCAGGGCCGGCAGCTCACGGAAGCTATCGACGATCATGACTCCCCAAGAACACGCCAGCGGGCCGCCACCCAGGGCCAAGCCCGCAAAGGCCGCCACAAGCATGGCCGCCACAAGCACTTCGCTTGAAAGGGCCACCTGCCCTTTTTCGCGGGCCTCCTCGCGCCGCCGTGGCGTGGCATCTTCTGTGCGTTCGTCCTTCGGTGCCTGGTCAGCCATGGCTCAACTGTCGAGGCCAGCGAGGCCCGCCTCCAAACCATCCATCAGATGCCCGCAGATTCCGTCAACCGCCGGCTGAAAGAGCGGAGCAAACAGCAGCATGGCCACCAGGGCCACGACGATGCGCAGGTTGAAGCCGAACTCCAGCACATTTAGCTGGGGCACGGCGCGCGTCAGCAGCCCCATGAGCAGGGACACCAGGACCAGAAGCGTCAACACTGGTGCGGCGAAGGTCAGGCCCGCAGCGAACATCTGTCCGAACTGCTCCACGGCCACGACTAGAATGCTGTCGGAGAACTTCACGCTACCGACGGGCGCGCGCTCAAAGGACTGCTCTAAAGCTCTCAGCAACCAGTGATGTCCGTTCATCGCCAGGAAGCTGAGAAAGAAGAATACCTCGTAGATGTGAGCGACCAGCGGCGTGCTGATTCCGTTCACGGGATCCACCACACTCGACATGTTGAAGCCCATCTCGTAGCCGATGATCTCGCCCGCCACGCGCGCGGCCAGCACGGCCACCTGCAACAGAAACGCGAAGAAGAAGCCCAGCATCGCCTCGCGCATGACTAGCAGGGCATAATGCGTTGGCGCAGTCCCTGCGGCCAAAGGCTCCCCGGTCACAGCAAAGAGCAGGAAGGCCAGGAAGAAGATCAACGCGATCTTGTAGCCGGAGACGCCGATTCCGCGGCCGAGCAGCGGCGCGGCTATGACCAGGGCGCTGGTGCGCACCAGATAAAGGCCGAAGGCGGGCAGGATTCCGGGGGCAAAGTCCATGGACTCGTCGGGCTAGCTGAGGCCGAACTCCACCAGGTGATTGAGCACGCGGGTCGTGTAGTCCCGGGCCAGTTGCAGGGCGGGGATCAAGAGCACGAGCACAACCACCATGACTGCGAACATCTTGGGGACCAAGCTCATGGTCTGCTCCTGCACGGAGGTCAGGGCCTGGAAGAGGCTGACCGCCACACCGACGACCAGGCCCACCAGGAGCACGGGGCCGGCAATGATGATGGTGGTCATCAAGAGATCGCGCACCAAGTCGGTGACTTGTAGATCGAGTGCTTGCATGGTGGCTCAGCCCGTGACGAAGGAGGTGACCATGGACTCGCAGATCAGGTGCCAGCCGTCGACCAGCACGAAGAGCAGGATCTTGATCGGCGTGGAGATCATGACCGGCGGCAGCATGAACATGCCCATGGAGAGCAGCACACTGGAGACCACCAGGTCGATTACCAGGAAAGGCAAGAAGAGCAGAAAGCCCATCTGGAAGGCTGTCTTGAGCTCGCTGAGCACGAAGGCCGGCACAACCACTCGCATGGGCAGTTCCTCGTCTTCGGCGGCGGGGGCGTAGTCCGCCATGTCGGCGAAGAGCGCCAGCTCGCTCTCGCGCGTGTTCTGTACCAGGAATTCGCCGAGTTCGTCCCAGGCGACATCTGCGGCTTCGCTGACCGTCAGTTCACCGGCGTTGTAGGGCACATAGGCCGCATCGTAGACGCGCGCACCCACCGGACCCATCACGAAGAAGGTCAGGAAGAGAGCCAGGCCAACGATGACCGGGTTGGGCGGCAGGTCATTGACCGAAAGGGCGCGCCGCACGAAAGAGAGCACTATCACGATGCGGGTGAAGCTCGTGATGGTGATCAGGATGGCCGGCAGCAGGGAGAGCACCGTCAGCAGGACTGCGATCTCCACCGCCGTGCCCAGACGCCCTTCCCCTCCGGCGGTATCGACGATGCTCTGTAGTGCCGTCGCGCTGTCGCCGCCGTCGGTCGGCTGCGTGCTCGTCGGCAGCTGGGCGCCGAGGACCGGGGCTCCGGCCTGGACCTGGGCCACGGTCGCGGCCCCCACTGGAGCTAGCCCGCCCACCAGGACGAGCAGCACCGCCAGGAATCTGTGCCGCAGGCTCATCAGGCAACCACCCCTTCTCCCTTGAGCTGTTCCGGCGTGGTGGCGGGTTGGCGCCTCGGCTGCCGTGGGCCGCTGCTCTCAAGCAGGCGATTGAAGTCCATCAGGTCAACAGCACCCTCCTGACCACAGACCTGCTCCTGTCCGACAACCGCGTCCAGTTCAGCAATGAGCGAGACGCTCTTCTCAGCCAGCCCCAGGGCAAAGGTGCGGTCGAAACAGCGCACCACGGAGACCTGCCGGCCCTTGCCCAGGGGCAGGACATCCAGGATCGTCAGGTGGCGCTGCCGCGCGCGGGTCCGCATGGATCCCGCGAACAGGCGCCGAAAGCCCCAGGCGATGGCCAGCGTGGCCAGGATCAGGAAGCCGCAGACCAGGAAGTAGCGGGTCAGGTCGGGTCCCTGTGTGCCGCCGTAGGCACCGACGGACGGGTCCTGGGCCAGGGTGGTGAGGGCGATGGTGAGCGTGCTGAGGTGTTGCATGGCTGGTGATTTGGTGGCCGCGGAACGGCGGCTCGACCGGCTAAAAGCAACGCCTGTGCCAAGGGCTGTCCCCCCCCTGGCTCCTCCTTTAATAGGGGTTTGCTGCCTGCGAGGCCCGGTTCCCGCTCCAGACCTGTTGCGATATGCAACAGTATGCGGTGATTATCGACAGGGCCTCAGGTTGCGGCCGCAGGTGTCCGATTCTGGACAAGTGGAGGAAAGGACCGCCCAGCACCATGGAGAAAAGCACCACGATCCAGCCCGAGAGGCGCATCATTCATCAGACCAACAACTTCCTGACCCTGTGCCTGGCCCACGGGGAGCTGGCCCTGGAGGCAGAGGATGACGGGGAGCGCGTCGAAGCCCTTGCCACAATCCTGGAGGGGGCGCGGGAGATGGCGGATTGGCTGCTCAGCCAGCGCCGTACGCTGGAGGCCGTGCGCCGCGGCGAGCAGCGCCCCCTGCCCCCCCTCGAAGCAGACGGGATCTAGCCCGCCAGGTCGCAGGATTGTCCGGTGGTCCCGGCTTCCCCTTCGCGCAGGTAGAAGGACAGGTCGCGTCGCGACTTCCGTGTGCGCCCCAAGAGGTCGCCCAGGCGGTCCTTCTCCGCTTCGACAGCAGCGGCGGCGATGGCGTTCATGCGCGCCACCTCCTCGATGGCCCGGGTCAAGCAATCCAGCTGCTGGCGTTCCAAGCCCTGGCTCCATTCATCCATGCCTTCCAGGGCACTGGCCGGCAACAGACAACGGCTCCAGGCTTCACGCAGGCAGCCGTCCTCCCGCTGGTCATCATCGAGCACGGAGAGGAACTCCCCCAGCCGCCGGCGCGTGCCTTGGAGCTTCTCCATGGCCCCGGCGTAGCTTCGTTGCGCCTTCATGGCTGAACACTCGATTGCTTGGCCGGCAACTGGTCCCAGGCTTCGAGCAGAGTACTGAGGACGCCGCGTGCCTCTGCCACCGGCTCCTCAGAACGCTCGGTCATGGCCGTACACAGGCGCTCCTCCACAAAACGGTAGAGCTCCACCAGGCTCTGCTGGAGGCCTTCGTCAGCGTTCGTCGGCTCTTTGAGGGCGATGCGCAGCTCGCACACAATGGCATCTGCGCGCCCCACCCAATAGGCAAAACGTGACGCGGGGTCAGCAGCATCGCAGGCCACTGCACGGTCCAGAAAGCGAATGGCTCCGGCGTATAGCATGCGCACGATCTTGAGCGGCGGCGCATTCTCGAAGGTGTCCTGCTTGTAGGCGGCGGCGGCGTGTTTGTGGTTCATTGGAGTGTGGTTGGGGGAGTTGGAAGGTCAGCTCTAGCTGCTGGACAAGCCCGGAAGCGACATCAATGCGCTGTTCAGCGCCGCGCCCTGGGCTTGAAGTTGCCCCATGACCTTCTCCAGCGTGGCAAAGCGCGCCACGAGGTTCTGCTCGAACATCTCCATGCGCCACTCGGCGCCTTCGATCTGCTTGTTGAAGCGCTCGATGTTTCCATTGATGGCTTCTGTGCGCGCATCAAAGATGCCGTCCAGCACGATGTACTGGCCGGGGTTGGCCGGGTCCTCGGGCCCGTCGAAGGCGCCGAACATGTGGTCTATGGCCCGGTACAAGCGATCGGCCAGGCCCGTGTCAGCCGTGGTGTCGGTGTAGAAACCAGACGTGTTCGGATCAGCACCGCCGTTGTCGAAGCCGTCCGTGTCAGCGAAGAGGTCGGCGAAGAGGGCCAGATCCTCGTCCATCTTGGCGTCCAACGTTGCGCTGTCGATCGAGAGCGTGCCGTCGCTGTTCGTATCAATGCCGATCAGGCTCAGGGTAGAGAAGCCCTCTTGATCGTTTAGCACCTCGTCCAAGTCCACATCGTAGAGCGCTCGCTGGACCTCCTGGCGCACCGAGGAGAGGATTGAGTCTCCGAACAGCTCGCCTCCGGCCCCGCTGTCTTCGTCGTAGGTGTTCTGGGCATTGACGAAGTTGATCACTTCGTTATACGCATCGACGAACTCTTGGAGCTTGGTCTTGATGGCGTCCTTATCGGCAGACACCGTAAAGGACATCTCGTTGCCGGGATCGGCGGACAGCAACGAAAGGCTGACGCCCTGGATGACGTCACTGAAGTCATTGCCTGTGCGTTCAACCAGGATGCCGTCGACGATGGCCGAGGCATTGCTGCCAACGACCACGTTGTTCGCTCCGCCCACGGCGGGGTCCGTCAGCGTCAGGCCCGCCACGCTGCTCGCCAGGTTGGTAATGCTGGCATCGGTGCCCGTATTGTTGGCGGCCACCACCAGTTGCCAATCCGGATTGCTGCTGGTACCCGCGTTGATGACAGAAGCGGCGACATCAGCCCCCGCCTGCGTGTTGATCTCCGCCGCGATCTCGTTCAGGCTCGAATCGGCCGCATTGAAGGCGATGTTGTAGCTGTTGCCGTTGACGTCGAAGGAAACGCTCTGTCCATCCACTCCGCCCAGGTCCGCATCCGGATCCAGCACGCCGTCAAAGGCCCAGCGATCCGTAGCTGCCATGGCGTTGACCGTCAGCGTATGCGTGCCCGCCACTGCCCCACCGCCGGCGCTAATCGTCGCCAGCCCTTCCTGGGAAGCCTGCACGGCGAAGGAATACAAGCTGCCCATGGTGGACAGTTCCTGGGCCTTGGACTGCAGGCTTTGGACATATCCTTTGAAGGTTCCAACAAGGTCGAGCTTGGTCTGCTCGTCGGCCTTGTTGTACTCCATGATCTGGATCGGAATGCGCTCCAGGGCCACGAGTTGGGCGATTATCGAGCTCGTGTCCAGGCCGCTCGCCAGGCCGCTGAAGGATATTATTCCCACGGTAGATCTCCCTTGATGATGATGTTCATGTGGTCTTCCAAGGCCGTTATCGGGCGTTTAGCCCGCACGGCTTAGCCCGCATTCACACCACCTGGAGGGAATCTCAGGCTTGGCTACATGTGGATTTTTCTTCCGGAAGACTTTTCCGCCTTGGGAAAAAAGAACGCCCTCCGAGGCCTGCCCGGGCCGTCACCAGGCCTGTAAAAAAACGGAACGGGGCCCCGCCGAAGCGGGACCCCGCGCCAATTCGCCAAGGGGCGGAGAGGCCGGGCTCGCGCCCGACCTCTCGTTTCTGTTTAGCCCAGGAGGCTAAGCGCCAGTTGCGGCTGAACGTTCGCCTGGCTGAGGACGGACACGGCCGCCTGCTGCAGGATCGTGTTGCGCGTAAGGTCCGCGGTCTCGAAGGCCACGTCCACGTCGCGGATGCGGCTTTCGGCAGCCGAGAGGTTCTCTCGCACGTTCATGATGCTCGCGGCAACGCTTTGCAGGCGGTTCTGGGATGCACCCAGGCTACCGCGCGCACTGTTGACAGAGTCGATCGCCAAGTCGACAGCCGTGATGGCCAACTGGGCGTTCGCAGTGTCCGTGAGGTCATGAGTGTCGAGCACAAGCGTGGCTGCCGTCGTGTCAACGAGAGCAACACTGATCGTGTCGCCAGCATCGATGCCAACCTGGATATCAACGGTAGCCGCACTGCCGTCGAGCAGAGCGATACTGTTGAATTCCGTGCTGGCGGCGACACGGTCGATCTCAGCCAGGAGGGCCTGGAATTCCACATCCGTGGTGGCCTGATCCGTGGCGGACATGGTGCCGTTAGAGGCCTGAACAGAAAGCTCGCGCATACGGCTCAGAATGTTGCTCACCTCGTTGAGGGCGCCTTCCGCTGTCTGGACGAGGCTGATGCCGTCCGCAGCGTTGCGACCCGCAACACTGTAGGAGCGGATCTGAGAGCGCATCTTTTCAGAGATGGCCAAGCCCGCTGCGTCATCGGCGGCTGTCGCAATGCGCAGACCCGAAGACAGGCGAGAGTAGTTTCCCTGAAGGCGCGATGTAACCGATGAGAGGTTACGCTGCGCCGTCATGGAGGCGATGTTGGTATTGACTCGAAGTCCCATTATTGGAGTCCTTATTGGTTAAGGGTTTAGTGCTACGGACAGAAACGTGGCAACCGGCCGAAAGCATGAGAGAGAGCAGTCCGTCGGCAACCACTGGAAAAGGACGCTGTCCGTGAAACGTCCACCCTTGGGCTTGCCCGACTTCTAACCGCCGGTTGATTTAAGTTGTGAGGAAAGAGCTCACGCTTCCCAGACCGTCACGCTGACCCCATGGAGAGAGGGTCAGCGTGACGCATGTGGAAGCCTTGCGGTTAGCCCTGGAGCAGGCTGAGTGCCAGCTGCGGCTGCACGTTGGCCTGGCTGAGGACGGACACGGCCGCCTGCTGCAGGATCGTGTTGCGCGTCAGGTCGGCGGTCTCGTAGGCCACGTCCACGTCGCGGATGCGACTCTCGGCGGCGGAGAGGTTCTCGCGCACATTCATGATGCTGGCCGAGACGCTCTGCAAACGGTTCTGGGAGGCACCCAGGTTGCCGCGGGCGCTGTTGACTGCGTCGATCGACAGATCGATTGCTGTGATCGAGGCCTGTGAGTTGGCCACGTCCAGGACGTCATTGCCCGCCAGATCCAAACCGGCAGCGTCGGTGTTGACATCCACCAGGTTGATAGCGACCTGGTCACTAGCGGCGGTGCCGATGCCCACCTGAATATCGAGGGTGGCCGTGGTACCGTTCAGGAGGTTGATCTCATTGAACTCGGTGCTGTCGGCGATGCGGTCGATCTCGGCCAGGAGCGACTGGAACTCCACATCAGTGGTTTGCCGGTCCGTCAACGACATGGTGCCGTTAGCGGCCTGGACAGAGAGCTCGCGCATACGGCTCAGGATGTTGCTCACTTCATTGAGAGCGCCCTCCGCCGTCTGGACCAGGCTGATGCCGTCCTGAGCGTTGCGACCCGCGACCCCATAGGAGCGGATCTGTGAGCGCATCTTCTCGGAGATGGCCAGCCCCGCCGCATCATCGGCGGCGGTGGCAATGCGAAGACCCGACGACAGTCGGGAGTAATTGCCCTGCAGGCGCGCTGTCACGGTTGACAGGTTTCGTTGCGCGGTCAGGGAAGCGATGTTGGTATTGACTCGAAGGCCCATGTGAACTCCTTGGCGTGGTTTCTGTTGGCTTCTCGGTTCCCGGCGGCACATGCCGACCCGCGGAATCGCCCTGTTCTCGGTGGCCCACGGGCCGCCATGAGCCTCGCTTGGGTTTTCCCGCACTTTTCTCGATGTATCTCCCGGCAAGGGGCCCGAGAGCCTCCCCGCAGCTCAGAAATGCCCCGCTGCGAGGCCGCGCCCCTGGCCTGTGGGAGCCCGCCCCCGTTACCGTTAATATGTGCCCATGCCCGCCCACATCCTGATCGCCGACGACGAGGAGAAGGTCCGCTCCGGCCTGGCCAAGATCTGTCGCGCTGCCGGGCACCTTGTTTCCACGGCGGAAAACGGCCGGGCAGCCCTCGAACTGGCCCAGCGCCAGGAACCCGATGTGGTCCTTTTGGACCTGGAAATGCCTGAAATGGGCGGTTTGGAGGCTCTGCCGGCCCTTGTTGCCCTGCCAGCTGCCCCCTCGGTGGTCATCGTTACCGGTTTCTCGGATGTCTCCACCGCTGTCCAAGCCATGCGCGAGGGGGCCGCCGACTTCCTTGAAAAACCCGCCCGCCGCGAACTCGTCACCGGCGTCCTTGACCGCGTCCTGCGCCACCGGGCGGTCCTGCGCGAACGCAACGGCCTGCGCCGCGCGGTTTCCGCCCTGCATTCCGGCCCCATGATAGGCCACTCGGAAGCCATGATCCGTGTCCAGGAGCACATCGCCCGCGTGGCCTCCACACCGCGCACAACGGTCCTGATCGGCGGCGAATCCGGCGTCGGCAAGGAGCTCGTCGCCCGCGCCATCCACGACAACTCCGCGCGCCGCGACGGCCCCTTTGTGGCCCTGAACTGTGCCGCCCTGGCCGCTCCGCTGCTGGAAGCAGAGCTCTTCGGCTATGAATCCGGGTCCTTCACCGGCGGCCTGCCCGGTGGCAAGGAGGGCCTCCTCTCGGCTGCGGACGGCGGCAGCCTGCTGCTGGACGAGATCGGCGAAATGGCCGCGGAGCTCCAGGCCAAGCTCCTGCGTGTTCTCCAGGAACGCACTTACCGGCGCGTCGGAGGTAACCGCGATCTGGCCATCGACCTGCGCATTATCGCCTCGACCAACCGCGATCTGGCCGCCATGGTTGATGATGGCAGCTTCCGCGAGGACCTCTTCTACCGCCTGAACGTGCTCTCCATCGAGGTCCCGCCCCTGCGGACCCGCGGCGAGGACATCCCCGAGCTGGCCGCCCACTTCCTGGACATCTACTCCCGGGAGTTCGGCCACGGCGACGGCCAGACGCACCTCTCGGAGCTCGCCCTCGAGCACCTCGTGCGTCACAATTGGCCCGGCAACATCCGCGAATTGCGCAACGCCATGGAGCGCGCCGCCCTGCTCTCCCCCGGGTCCGCCGTCCTGCCCGAACACCTGGGGCTCTCCCCCACAGGCCCGCCCGCCGCGACCACCGCCCCCGGCTCCGATGCCCGCCTGCTGCCCGTGACCGACCTCTCCATGCGGTCCATGGAAGAAGCCCTGATCCGCCGCGTGCTGGAGGAGACCGACGGCAACCGCAGCCGCGCCGCACGCCTTTTGGGCATCAATCGCACCACGCTCTACAGCAAGCTGCGCAGCTACGAGATCGCCTGAGCCTCCGTCCAGGCCGCAGCCCTTCCCAGGCCCGGCCCAGCAGGATCGCATTTCGTAACATTCGCCGCGGTAACGACTTCCAGCGTATTATCCCTCCGCTGGCTTGTTGCGTTTTGCAACACTTGTCCAGCGCAAGGACGGAAGAAAAGGCCCGCTCCCCCTTCCCCCACCTGGAAATCGTTTCTGTTTTCCGGCCCTCGACCATCAAGCGTTTCCGCCGGGCAGGTCGAAGAAGGCGCCTGGCACCGGCGTTGCGAACAACCCGTGCCAACACCGGCCCCCTTCAAGGGCTGGCAGCGCACATGACAGACCAGCATCACAGGTTCGGGCTGCCCCAGGGCACACCCAACAGGAACAGCTCCATGCCAGGCCGGGGGCAAGCAGTCCTCGTGGTCGATGACGAACCCGTCATCGCCGCAGCCTTTGGCCAAGCGCTGCGCCTGGCAGGACACCGCGTCAACACCGCCACAACCGTAGCGGCGGCCCTGGCCGCCCCCAGCCCTGCGGTCCTCGTCGTCGACCTGGACCTCGGAGACCTCACCGGCCTCGACCTCCTTGAAGCATTACAGCGCCGGGGCGACTCCCCGAGCGCGGTCTTCGTTTCTGGCCTGCCCACCTTTGAAGATTGCCGCGACGCCATGCGCCTGGGCGCCGTCGAAATGCTGCAGAAGCCCTTCCCCATGGACGAGCTATTGCGAGCCGTCGCTGACGCCCTGGCTGTCAAAGGCCAATCTCAAGCGAACACCACGCAGTCGAGCAGCCCCAGCCCCAACCCCCAGACCTGGAGCCGCGCCTATCCGGCCACTGCTGACAGCATTGAGCGTGCAGCCCGTGATCTCGGCGCCTACCTCCTGCGCTCCTGCGTCGCCCCCGCCGCACGCGCCCGCAGCGCCAGCGCCCTCGCCGAAGTCATGGACAACGCCTGCCGTCACGCTGGTCTCTGCTCCACGTCCGACCTGATATCCGTTGAAGCGCTTCTGGCCCCGCGCGAGCTGCAGCTCACCATTCGTGATCAAGGTCGCGGCCTCCCGACGCTCAGCCCAGCCGAGCGCCAGCGCAGCGTCCACGAAAGCGGCCTGGCACGCGCCGCCGCCCTGGCAGAGAGCCTGCACCTGAAGAGTCAACCTGGCCTGGGCACGACTGTACAGATGACCTTCGGAGTCCAACGCGCGCGCTTTGAGGACGAGGGCATCATCGACCTCACCGAGCTCGACTTCCTCTCCCCGGACGACGCCAAGCGCGTGCTAGGTGCCGTTGCCGCGGACGACGCCAGCAGCTTTCACCTCTCCCCGGCCATCGCTGTCTCCGTCGGCCGCTACTTGGCCGCCGATCGTCCCCAGCCGAGCGCCGCTTCCCGTGACCAGCACTCCATCAGCTGAGCCATGAGCAATATCCACGAAGAAACCCCGGCCCCCACGCCACAGCAGCCCGAGGATGATCAGTCACTCCTCTGTGACGAGGAGGATCTGTTCGACTTCCCGCCCCTCGATGCGGCTTTCGAGGACGATGACCCGTTCCTGGACACCGACCCCTTCGCCGACCCTGATGCCGGCCCCGACCATGAGACACTCGTCAGCCCCGCGGCCGGCGAGGATGAATCAGGTTTTCCCGCCGACTGCCTGGCCGACAGCGACGGGGAAGGACTAGGCGATCGCCAGGATTCGACTGACGACGCCCCGGACATCTCACTGGTCAAGCAGCCAGGGGAAAACGCCACCCCTGCCCAGCATGACAGGGCCTCCGACAGCGAAGCCTGCATTCCGGCCGCTGTCACCAAGCGGCGACCCCAGGCCGTGCAAGCCCTGATCGCCCTGGCACTCGTCGTCAACCTGTCCCTGGTGGCCGTTGTCTGGAAGACGAGTTTCGGCCTGGAGCAATCTCTGGACGGCATGCGCGCCGATCTCGGCCACGCCGCCCAGGAGCGCGAGTTGCAGCAGGCCTTGCTGCTGGCCCAAGCCACACCCCGGGAGCCGCTGGCCGCTGCCCCCGATGAGACTACGGGCGAGCGCACACTGCTGGCTGACTCCACCTCCACCGATCCAGCCCGCCTGGCCCTGCAGTTCGCGCGCCAGGAACTGGCCGATGGCCAGTTGGCCTTCGCCCGCCGTCGGCTGTACCGGCTCTTGTGCGAGCTGGACCACTTGGGTTCCGACGCGGGCCTGGAGGCGGATGCTCGTTTCCTGATTGCCGAGAGCTACACCCTGGCCGCCGGCGTCTCCACGTCAATTGGCGCTGTCGGCCGCGGCCAGAACGACCACCCCCTGGGTCACAACCCGGAGAGTCACAACCCGGAGGACAACCGATGAACTCACTTGTGATCTGCGCCCTGCTGAGCTTGGCACAGGCCCCGGAAGACGGGGTGCGCGTCCGCCTTGAACACACGTCCGGCGGCATCCTCTGCTCGGTCTCGGCGCGCAATGTCTCCGCCCGGGAGGCACTTGCCGCAGTCGCCCACGAGTTGGGCCGCGAGCTGACCGTAACCGCATCGGGTGGGGATGTTGCCTCCAGCGAACCGCTGACCATCGAGCTCCTGGACCGCCCCCTGGAGGATGTCCTTGATTTCATCTCCGGCAGCGCCGGGCTGCGCGTAGAACGCGGCCAGGCCCACTTGGCCCTCGGCGCCGAGCTGGCCGCCGACGCCCCCCGCGAGCAACTACTGCAGCGCGCCTCCAATGCCTGGCAGCGCGCCATGAAGAGCTTCCCCGCCGACGAGCAGGTGGCCGCCGCCTTGATGACGCTGGCCTCCATCGAGCTGGAGCGCGGGGACGCCGACAAGGCCCGCGAGTACTGGGGAGCCCTCATTGACAACCGCCCCAAATCTGAGCTGGTGCCCACGGCTATCTACAACTACGGGCGCTCCCTCGAGCAAGTCGGCCAGTGGCGCTCAGCCGTAGAGTGGTTCACCAGCCTGGCAAACCACCTGGCAGCTGATGAACTACGCGAGGCGGCCTGGCTTGAGCTCTCACGGTGCCAGGCGCACCTGGGAGATGCTCGCCAGGTGCACTACCTGATGGACACCCTGGACGCGGAGTTCCCGGTGAGCACCGCCGACGGCCAAGCCGATCGATTGTTGATCCGGGCACGCGCCTGGAATACCCAGAAGCTGCCCGTCGACGCCTTGCGCTGCCTCGACCTGGCCGAGCGCACGGGCGCTTCAATTCTAGATGGACGTGAGTTCACTGCCCTGCGCGCCCGCGCTCTCGAACTCTACGGCATGCCTGAAGCCGGCGCTTTGGCCTGGCTAGGCTTCAGCCTCGACGCGGCTGGTCATGACCTGGCGATAGCCCTGGAGGAAGCCGCACGCCTGGCGCTGGTTTCCGGTGAAGAAGCCACCGCCATCCTGATCGAAGCCATGGCCACCGAACGCGGAGTGCCTACCAGCGATACAACCACTATTGCTGCCCAGGCTCGCCAGGGGCTCGGCCTCAAGTTGCGGGAGGCCCCCCACAGCGGCAGCCCCGCTGCGCGTCTGAATTACGCGGAGCAACACCTGGCCGACAAGCAGTGGGAGCTGGCCCGCGGGGCCATCGCTAGCCTTATCCCGGATCTCGGCACCTTCGATGAAGAGACGCGTACGCGCCTCGCCATCGTCTGGGCGAACTGCCTGGCGACCGAGAAGCACCCTGCTTCGCCCACGGCCCTCAATAGCGCCGTTGACTTCCTGCGCGAGACCGTGCGCTCGCTCTCAGACCTGGAACACCGGCGCAGCATCTACCTGGCCGCCGCCCAACTCCTCGAAGCCGCCGGCGACACCGCCGGCGCACTCAACGCCTACGGAGGAATCCTCTGATGATGAAAACCACCTACGCCACCAACCTGGCCGCGGCCACGCTGCTCGTGGTCCCGGCCTTGGCCCTTGGCACCGATGTGGGCAGCGGCTTGCGCTCCGCGCTGGCCGACACCATCCGCTCCATTGAAGCCCTCTCCGGACTCTCGGAAGACGTCACCCAGGGCCAAACGGGCGCTCTCTCTCGTGTGCGCATGATGACCGAAGCCCCCATACTCGACGGCGAATCCCGCGACGAGTACCTGGTAACCTTGCGCCGGGAGGTGGGCCAACTACGCATGCGCGAGGAGCTCGGGTTGCCGGCAGGGATCGCCACGGCCCCTAACCAGACGAGTGACAACAGCGCTGTTTCGAGCGCCAAGGCCCCGGTGTCGCCTGTGCCCACAGTACCCAACGCGGCTGCCGGCTCGTCGCCAGCTACGCCCATTCCCGTACAGACTACCGCCTCGATCCAAACTCCTCCCTCTGTCCAGGGCTCTGTAACCACCGGTCTCGACGATCGCCTGCGCCTGTCTCTCAGCGGCCAAGCACGCGCAGCTGAGAACAACACGCCGCGGATCAGCGTGGCGTTGGAAGCGGACGGCTTTAGTGCCGATCCCCTGCTCGAAGCACAGGCCAACTACCGGTCCCAGGACTACGGCCGCGCCCTGGCCCTACTTGCCGCGACTGCGCCGAACAGCGAAACCTCCTGGTGGCGCGGGCGTTGCCTCGAAAAGCTCGGCCGCCTGCCGGAGGCCCTCAGCATCTACGAGAGCATTGTCAACACAGAGCTCGGCGAGCAGGCTTCCGACGACGAACGCGCCGCCCACACGCGCGTCCTACCCCGCGCCCAACGAGATATCGAGTTCTTGCGCTGGGCCATCGATTTCAAGCGCCCGCTCACCAGCTCGACCAGCGAGACACAATCCGCCTCCGGCAGGAAGACGACGGGCAAGTGAGCACCGACGGCAAAGTCATTGACCGGCGCGAGCTGGAACAGGCCATGGAGGTCTTCGCCGGCCTCTCGGAGAATCTCTCCACGAGCTTCACGGCCTTGGCCCAACGCGCAGAGCGTGTGGAGCGCGAGCTCTGCCGTGCGAACGAAGACCTGGCCTCCAAGGTCGCTGAACTTGATGCCCTCAAGCGCCATCTGGAGTCGATCCTCCAGGCGCTGCCTACGGGCGTTGTGGTTCGCGACGCCGGGGGTCATATCACCAAAGCCAACGCTGCCGTCACTGATCTCCTGGGTCGTGAGCTAGCGACCATTATCGGCAAGCGGGCCCTGCCCGGCCTGGAAGACCAGGCAACCACAAACACGCAGGAGTACGCGCGTCCCGATGGCACAACCCGCGTCCTCGCCAGCCGGCGTTCGAGCCTGCCCACACCGGACGGATCCGCCGCCGGCTCTGTAGAGATCATCGACGACCGCACTGAGCTCAAGCGCCTCAGCGAGCGCCTGCACGCCCTGGACAAGATGGCTGCCCTGGGCAGTATGGCCGGCGGCATCGCCCATGAGATACGCAATCCCATGAATGCCATCCAGGGCTTTGCAGAGCTGCTGGCCACGCGCCTGGCCAACACCAGCTCTGCCGGCAGCCCCGCTGACCGCCAGGAGAGCCGCTGGTGTTCATTGATCGTCGAAGGTGCGCGTGAAGTCGAGGGCATCATCCAGAGCTTGCTAACCCTGGCAGACCCCAAGCGCCTGCACCTCGCCCCCGTCGCCACGGAGAGCTTGCTCCACGAAGCAACCGCCGCCGCACTGCGCGAGGTTTCCACCGGCGACCAGACCTCCTGGGATGTCAGCCACTCCAGTGATCTCGAGTATCTCGTTGTTGATCGCATCCAGGTCCGCCAGGCCCTGCGTAACCTGGTAGCCAACGCGCTGCAGGCACAGCCGAACGGCGGTGCGGTCGAGATCACAGTCCGCGCTGACAATGTCTCCGCAACCATCTCCGTCAGCGATGACGGCCCTGGAATTTCTGCCGCCCTCGCTGAGCGCGTCGGCGACCCATTTTTCACCACGCGCGCCGACGGGACTGGCCTGGGCCTGGCCCTGGTGAGCTCAATCGCTCAGCTCCACGGTGGCCATCTTCAAGTACACACAACGCCTCCCGGTGAACGGGGAGCACGCCTGACTCTTCAGCTTCCTCTCCCCGACCAGACAACTACAAACTGATGTCGATCCAGCGCATTCTCGTCGTCGATGACGACTCCCTTTCCCGCGAGTTCCTGGCGGAAGCCGTTTCCTCCCTCGGTTACCAGGCCATCTCGTCCACCAATGCCCAGGAAGCCCTGCAACGGGTGGCCAGCGAGCACATCGACCTGGTGCTTACCGACCTGCGCATGCCTGGCATGGACGGCATCGCCCTGATTGATGCCCTGCGCAAGGAGTATCCGGAACTGCCCACCATGTTGGTCACGGCCCACGGCTCCGTGGAGGCCGCCGTGCAAGCCATGCGCCTGGGAGCTGCCGACTTCCTGATTAAGCCGGTTTCGCCAGACACTTTGGGAGTCGTCCTGGAACGCGTCGACCGCACTACACGCCTGGTGCGCGAAAACCAGTACCTACGTGCCGAGGTCGTGGGCGGCGCCCCCAGCAGCATGATTGCAGAGAGCTCTGCCATGCTGGATATGTTGCGCTGTGCATCACGCATCGCCCGCTCCAAAGGAACAGTTCTGATCACCGGCGAGAGTGGCACCGGCAAGGAGCGCGTGGCCCACTACATCCACCAGAACAGCAGTTGTGCCAATGGCCCCTTCATTCGCGTCAACTGTGCGGCACTCTCAGAACAACTGCTTGAATCTGAACTCTTCGGCCACGAGAAAGGTGCCTTCACCGGGGCCCACAAGACGCATGTCGGCCGCTTTGAGCTAGCCGACGAGGGCACAATCCTGTTGGACGAGATCGGTGAGATCTCGCCCCGCCTCCAGGCCAAGTTGCTGCGCGTCTTGCAGGAAGAGGAGTTCGAGCGCGTGGGCGGCAACACGACCCTCAAGGTGCGCGTGCGCGTGGTTGCCACCACTAATCGCGACCTGGCCAAGGAAGTCGAGCAGGGGCGTTTCCGTGAGGATCTCTACTATCGCCTACATGTGCTGCCCATACACCTGGCGCCCCTGCGAGAACGGCCTGAGGACATCATTCCGCTTGCCACTCACTTCGCATCCCACTACGCCGCTGACCAGGGAACGGACACGCCGACGTTTACGCCCGAGGCCTGTACCGCCCTGGAGCAACGTGACTGGGGAGGCAATGTGCGCGAGCTGGAGAATGTCATTCAACGAGCCGTTGTGCTGCTACAGGGCTCCGTGCTCGATGCCGGCGACCTAATCTTCGGCCCCTCCACCACATCCTCATCCGGACCGGCTCTGGATGAGCTCACCATCGAGGACCCGCTGCTGGCCGGAATCCTGGCCAACAACCGCATCTCTGACATCGAACGCATCGCCATCCTGGCCACGCTCGACTCAACCGGCGGCAACAAGACCGAGGCGGCTCGTCGGTTGGGCCTGACGGCCCGCACATTGAGCAACAAGATAAAGCTCTGGCGCGCCACGGGCCAAGTTGCCTGAAACTCATCAAGGGAGACACACATGGATATCACCGGTACCAACACCAACCTCCTGCTTCGCCTGCTGTCAGCAGCGTCCATGCGCAACGAGGTTATCTCTAACAACATCGCCAACCAGAATACGCCCAACTACACGCGGCAGGTTGTGCGCTTTGAAGATCTCCTCAGCCAACGCCTGGCTCGCGGCTCCAAGAATATCGAGTCCATCACTCCTCAGGTAGAGGCAGACACGCTCACTCCCGCCAGCCCCGACGGCAACAATGTGACGCCTGAACTAGAACTGAACTCGCTGCGCGAGAACCGTCTGCTATATGAAATGTACTCCACAATCCTATCGGGGAAGATGGACCTCGTGCGCACCAGCATTACCGGAGGTCGCTAACCATGGGTAACATCTCTCAACTCTTCTCAGCCATGCGGTCCTCGTCTTCCGGCCTCTCCGCCGAACGCACGCGCATCGATGTGATTTCACGCAACATTGCCAACGCCCAGACGACCTCGATGCCGGATGGCTCGGGCCCCTACCGGCGCCAGGTTGTTCATTTCGCCCCGATCCTTGAGCGTTCAGCGCATGGTCAGCTGGCTGCCAGCGGGGTGCGTGTCAAGCAGGTGGCATACGACGCGACCACACCCTTTGAAGTGGTCCATGACCCCTCCCATCCGGATGCGGATCAGGCCGGCAATGTGCGTATGCCCAATGTCAACACGATAAAGGAGATGGCAGACCTGATCACGGCCATGCGCTCCTATGAAAGCAACCTGAAGGCCCAGGAGGGCTTCTTTGAGATGGCCCGCCAGGCCCTGCGCCTCGCCCAGTAGCCGTTCACTTTCCTGCCCACTGACACAAGACCATGATCAACCGCATCTCGAACGGATCCGATCTGGCGCGCGCAGCTATGCAGGCCGCGCTCAAGTCGCAGGCCCAGGCCCTGCGTAATGTGGAGGACCAGGCCGCCAGCCTGGGTGCCTCCCAGGGGTCAACCGGTGGGCTTGGCTCGGTGTCCAGCGCCCTGTCGTCACTACAGTCCACAAGTGCGGCCTCGTCCCCCATTGACGGCGCCTCCTTCGTCGACACCCTGAAGTCGGGCCTGCAGGAGGTGAATGCACAAGTCTCCAACACCGACCGTTTGGTGGAAGATGTGTTGGCCGGCAAGGTCACCGAGTTCCACGAGATAGCCGCTCAACTCAAGCAGTCCGACCTCTCCCTGCGTTTTGCCCTCGAAGTCCGCAACAAGTTTGTCGACGCCTATCGCGAAGTCATGCGCATGAGCATTTGACCTGATTAGCCATGAAAGTAAACCTCACCACATTTTTCGAACAAGCGCGCAACACCTCCCCTGCCACGCGCGGTGTCCTGGCTCTGGCCAGCTTCGTGCTCATGGCCTCCGTAGGGGTCGTCAGCTACCAAGCCAACAAGAGTGAGTTCACGCTGCTTTACAGTGAGCTCGACGAGTCCCGCGCGGCCGCCATTCAAGGCGCCTTGGCCAGCGGCGGTCTGCACTACAGAGTCAGCGCCCCACCTGCGCCCTACTCCATACATGTGGACGAGCGCTCCTACTACGAGGCCCAGAATGCCGTGGCAGTGGCGGGCGCTCTGAATTCCTCGCCCAAGGGCATCAACCCCACCAGCGCCGGAGCCGGCGCCGTCTTCATGAGCGCCAGCGAACGCGCCCAGGATGTCATGAAGCGTGAATGGCAAGAGGCGGAGAAACAGCTCGAAGTGTTCGATTGGGTGGCGCGGGCCACGGTCACCACCTCAATCCCGGACAACAACCCCCTGCGCGCCCGCAAGCCCGTCACCGTTGCCGTCGCCCTCAAGCTGACGGGCAGCGGCGGGCTCAGGGCTGGGCAAATCGATACGGTAACAGACATCGTCTGCTTCAGATTTGGTGTGCCCCAGGAGAACGTCGTGCTCTCCGATCAGTACGGTAACAACCTGCGTAACAACGTGGACGATTCCCAGTTGGCCGGTGTTGTCCAACACCAAGACCGCTACGACGCTCTGCTGGCTGCCAAGGCCAATGATGTGTTGAGCCGCATTCTTGGTGAAGACCGTGCCTATGTCGTTGTGAACTCGGATTGGACGCATGAGCAGACTTCGTCCGTGGAGGAATCCCTGGATGACGAGCACAAGGTCGTCGTCAACGAAGAGACCTTCAGTACGAAGACGCCCCAGGGCAGCGCGGGCCTGGGGCAGGCCGGAGGCCCGGCCGGTGTCAGCGCCAACATCAACAACGAATACGGCACAAACAACGCTGCCACCCCTGCGCCTGCTGCGCCCCCTGGCAACCCCCAAGCCAGCGATGTGGCTACCACCGATGAACGTCGCAAGACGACCGTGGTGGGCCGCACGACCGCGTCCAAGATCAACCTGGCCCCGCGGCTGTCCCGCTTGACGGTGACACTCTTCCTGGAGGACTCCGTGTCCGAGCACGCCAGTGAACTAGAGTCCAGCGTCAAATCGTGCGTGGGTTTCGACGAAGGCCGTGGCGATGTCTTCAGCTCCACCACGCTGCCATTTGCCGCCGTGGATCGTGACGAAAACGGCACTCCCTTAGTCGCGCCGGTTGAGATTCCAGCGGAACCCACAAACCCAATGTTCGAGATGGCCCTGGAGCGCGGCGTCGAAATAGTAGCTGCCCTAGCCTTCATCTTCGTGCTCCTGCGAAGCCTAAAGAGCGGTTCCAAGTCGGCGGCCGTGGCCGCACCCGCGCACCAGCTTGACGAGCAAGAAGACATGGACCGTGAACTCCTGGCCCGCGCCCAGGTCGAAGATTTGCTGCGCACGGATCCCCAGCGCGTCAGTGACGTGCTCTCGCGTTGGGCCGCCGAGGAGATCTCCCTACAGAAAAGTGCACGATGAAGAACGATCAAGAGCTCCCCGGAACCCAGAAAGTGGCCGCCTTCCTGCTCAGCCTGAGCGGAGAGGAGCAAGCCGAGGTCCTCAAGCGCCTCGATCAACACGTCGTCACCGAAGTGGCTGCCGCCATGACCGATTTGGACGAGACGCTGGTCCCCTCAGAGGGCCTGGAGGAGGTTTACCGCGAACTTGGCATTCGCCTCAACTCTCGGGTAGGCGTTGTCTCCCAGCACGACGACGACCTGCACGCTATTTTGGCCGGCTCATTCGGAGCAGCCGAGGCGGACCGCGTTCTCGGTGAAATACTCGAACGCCGCCGCAATGAGCGGCCCTTCGGATTCCTGGAGGAGTTCCTGGTCGATGACGTGGTGCGTGCCCTGCGTCAGGAAAGCCCTGGTGTAGTAGCCTTGGTATTGGCCCACGCTTCCCCAGCCCTCTCCGCCGAGGTGCTCGGCGACTGTGAATCCGCCCGCGGCCTGGACATCGTGCGGCGCATGACCTCTATCGTGCCCCCGGGCATCGACACGCTCACAACGGTGGCCAACTCATTGGCCACACGCCTGCAACTTCTGGTCGAAGGTCCGCCGTCCCACGATCCCAACACGAGCCTAAAGAGCATCGCCGAGATGTTGAACTTCTCCAACCCCGATGTTGAGAAGTCCATGCTGGAGGGCATTGAAGCCGAGGATGAAAATGTCGCCTCGGATATCCGCGAGTTCATGTTCGTTTGGGATGATCTGGCGACGGTGGACAAGCGCGCCATGCAGAGGATTCTGGCCTCGGTGGATACGCGCACAGTGGCCTACGCCCTGAAGGCCTGCCCGCAGAATGTCGAGGACAACATCCTCGGCAACCTCTCCTCGCGCGTGCGGGAAATGGTTGCGGACGAGCGCGAGCTGGCCGGCGCTGTGCCCCTTTCGGAGGTGGAAGAGGCCCGCACGGAAGTGCTCAAAGGTGTGCGTGCTCTTATGGAGTCCGGTGAGTTCCGTCCGGCCCGGGCAGGCGAGGAGTTGGTGAACTGATGGGCGCCGAGCAAGTCAACCAACAGGCGATCTCTTGCGAGCTTGAAGTCAGCTCCCTGAGCCTGGACGCTTGTGGCGTAGACATCGGTGCCGAACGTTTGGCCCAGGAGCGGGAAGCGGGACGCCAGGCGGGCCTGGCCGAGGCGCGCAGTGAATCGGCTGCCCTGGTTGAGGCCGCCTGCGAACAGCTGCGCCAGGTCCGTGCCGAGACCCTGGCCACAGTTAGCGGCGACTCCGTAGCCCTGGCCATGGAAATCGCTCAACAACTCATCCATGTACAGCTAGAGGGGCAGCGCCACGGCATCGAGGCCATGGTGCGCGAGACACTGGCCCAGTCCCAGGTCGGCCGAGGCGCATGTGTGGTCCATGTATCCCCGGCGGATGCTGAACTCCTGTCCCAGGTCCCCTTTAGGGCTGCAACGCGCCTTGAGGTCGACACGGATATGAGGAGCGGGGATGTGCATGTCACTACCCCCGACGGAACACTTGTGCGTGAGCTTGAGCCCCTCTTGGAGACCCTCTCCCAACGACTGTCCAAGGAGCTCCGGTGAGCATCGACCTCAACAGCGCGCGCACGACTATTCAGGACGCCCTGCAGCCGGTATGGCGCGGACGAGTGGACGTTGTCTCCGGTGTCATGGTCGAGGCCACTGGCCTGCGCGCCGCCCAAGGCGAGCTGTGCCGCATCGAACGCGGAGCGTTGGGTCCCATGGATGCAGAGGTGGTCGGCTTCCGAGGCCAGACGACCTTGCTCATGCCACACGGTGACCTGACTGGCATTGCTCCCTCGCAAACGGTTACGGCCCTCGGGCGACCCTTCGCCGTTCCCGTGGGACCTGCTCTCCTGGGACGCATCGTGGACGGCTTCGGGCAACCGCTCGACGGCCAACAACCTATCTCCGCACAGGTCGACAGCCCAGTGCGGGCCCCCGCCCCGGCACCCCTGGCACGGAGTCCGATCACAGAGGTGCTCCAAACCGGAGTGCGTGCGATTGACGCCACGACGACCCTCGGTCGCGGTCAGCGCTTGGGCATCTTCTCCGGGTCCGGCATCGGCAAGTCATCCCTGCTTGGACAGATAACCCGTGGAACCGACGCCGACATCATCGTGTGCGCGCTGGTTGGGGAACGGGGCCGTGAAGTGCGTCACTTTGCCGAGGAGGTGCTAGCCTCCCGCGGCAAGCACAAGACCGTCATGGTCGTGGCCACCTCTGACCGATCGCCCATTGAACGCTATCTGGCGCCGTTCGTCGCAGTCACAATTGCTGAGTACTTCCGCGATCGCGGCCAGAATGTGTTGCTCCTGATGGATTCGGTTACGCGCTTTGCCGGAGCCTGCCGCGAGATCGGCCTGGCCGCCGGCGAACCCCCCACGGTGCGGGGCTACCCGCCCAGCTTCTTCGCCACCGTGCCGAAGTTGATTGAGCGCATGGGCGCCAGCGAACAGGGCAGCATCACCGGCCTCCTGACCGTGCTGCTCGACGGTGATGACCCCAATGAACCGGTGGCCGACACCCTGCGCGGCCTGCTAGACGGCCACCTGCTGCTTTCCAGGGATCTGGCCCAGGCCGGCCATTTCCCGGCTATCGATGTACTGAAGAGCCTTTCGCGCCTGATGCCCACGCTGGCCTCACCGGAGCACGTAGAACTGGCCAACCTCCTGCGCAGCTGTCTGGCAGCCTATGAAGAGGGCCGGGATCTGGTTGAAATCGGCGCCTACAAGAGCGGCACCAACCCGCGTCTCGACCGGGCCCTGGAACTCCTGCCAGCGATACAGGCATTTCTGCGCCAGACTGCAGAGGAGGCCTCAACGCTAACGGAAACCCTTGAACTCATGACGCTCCTGCGTGGGGCGCTGCCCATCGAACCGTAGTGCCTAGGGATCACCGCAGAATCAAACGCGTCCTGGACATCCGGGCTCTGGAGGAACAAAGCCTGCGTGCCCATTGGGCCGAAGCCGAAGCCCGCGCCTGCCACGGCGAAGAGGCGGCTGCCCAGGCCAGTCAGGATTCGAGCCAGGCCCGCCGCGACCTCTCACAGGCCGGGCAGATCGGACCGCGCGATGCGCGTCAGGCGCTCAGCGACTACTCCCGACTGGATTCCCTGGCCCGGCACACCCGCAGCCTGGCAGAACAGGCCGGAGTTCAGCGCCGGGAAGCGGACGACCGACGCCAGCCATGGACGGCAAAGCGCCAGGCGGTGGAGGGCCTGCGGCGGCTTTCCGAGGCCAGCCGCGACGAGCTGCGCCGGGAGGAGGAGCAGCGCGAACAGGCCGGACTGGATGAAATCGCAGTGGCCCGCTTCCTGAGGGCGACTGATCTATGGACAAACCCCCAATCAAAAAAAACCAGTGGTTCGCCTTCGGTTGCGGCCGCTGACCTGTCGACTCAGAACCGGACCTATCCGCCCTTAGCGGCTCCCCCCTCAGCAGGGCAGGCCTGATCAATGAATACCACAACCCGATACTTCGCCGGCACTCTAGGTGCCATCGCCCTCTTTGTCTCGACCTTCATCGTGGTTGCAGCCCTGTCCGGCACGCCACTCAACGAGCTGGCCCTGGTCGGCGGTCTCTTCCCTGAGCCGACCAAGGCATCCCTGAGCCCGGCCGAACCCGCGCTACGCATCCAGGCGGAGTCACGACCAACTGCGGAGATCCTGCGCAATCAACTCAGCGTCCTGGGTTCATTTCAAATGCCCGCCAAATTCACGGCTGATGCCGTACTGTCTCTCCAAGACGAGTTGCGTGAGCGCACAGCTTCTCTCGCAGAGCGCGAAGAGGTGTTTGCGCAGAGCGACCAGGCGCTAGCCGCGCGCGAAAAGGCCCTCGCGGAACGCTGGGACGATCTGTCAGCCCTACGCGAGAACCTCAGCGGTTGGGAGGAAGAGCTCGATCAGCGCTCGCTGGAGCTGGATCGCGACGAGGCCGTACTAGACGAGGAAGAGCGGCGCAGCTGGCGGGCCCTGGCGGACATGTACGCCGTGGGAGATGCCGCCCTGGCGGGCGCTCGCTTGTCGACCTTCGCCCCGGAGGAGGTGGCCCAAATCCTCGCTGGATTGGACGCCGACCGGGCAAGCGAACTCCTGGCCGCCATGCCCGCTGGTCGCTATCGGGACTTCCTGGACGCCTACCGCACGGCCATTCGGTAGGGCCTGTCACCCTAACCCCTTGCTGCCCAGAGGGTTGCGTCGTGTCGCCGGGGGCTTTCCCCTTCAAGGGATTGGCCTGAAAGGTCGATAAGGACGACAGCCCCGCGAGCCCCAGCCGCGGGTGCGCCCCCCCTATGGACTTCACCACAATCATCGGAACCCTGGTCGCCTTCGGCGCCGTCCTCACCGCCATGATGATGGGCGAAGGCGGAGGCCTTGGCACCTTCCTGGACATTCCCTCGCTGGCCCTCGTGCTCGGCGGCACCGTCGCCGTAACCCTGATGAACTTCCCCATCGGGGAAATCAAACAGATCATCAAGGTCATGATGGTCACGGCCATGCACAAGAGCACGACGCCCTCGGAGGAAATCGCGCGCATCGTCTCCTACGCCAACCTGGCCCGCAAGGAAGGCCTGCTGGCTCTGGAGGCTAAGCTGCAGGAGGTCGACGATGCCTTCTTCGCCAAGGGTATCCAGCTTGTGATCGACGGGTTCAACGCTGACACCGTGCGAGACATCATGGATTTGGAAGCCGAGTGGCAGCGCCAGCGGCACTCCATGGGCAAGAAGATCATGGACCAAATGGGCGCCTTCGCCCCGGCCTTCGGCATGATCGGTACGCTCGTCGGCTTGGTTCTCATGCTGCAGAACCTCGACGACCCTTCAAAGATCGGTGGAGGCATGGCCACGGCCTTGCTTACGACGCTCTATGGCGCCATGGCCTCTAATATGCTGTTCCTGCCCTTGGCTGGCAAACTTGAAGTACGCGCCAAGCATGAAGCCCTGCTGCGCGAGCTGATGATCGAGGGTATTGTCGCGATACAGTCCGGAGAGAAGCCGCAACTCATCAAGGAGAAGCTCAAGGGTTTCCTCTCGCCCTCGGCCCGTGAAGGAGTCGGCGTCTGACCGACGACCAGCCGTGGCTAAGAAGCAACGCCAGGAAGATCCGCCCCCCCCGGGCGCCCCTGATTGGATTGTCACCTTCTCTGACATGATCTCTCTCCTAGTGACTTTCTTCATCCTGATGATGACCTTCTCGAGCCTAGACGCCAAGGAGTCATTCACACTCAAGGACGCCTTCCAGGGCCCTCGGGGCATCATGGAGAACGATCGCGGCCACAGCCCCACAGTCCCGCCGCGCCAGGACCTGATGAGCGCCATGAGTGGCCTGCGTGGCCTGGACACGCCGCACTCGCGGCCGCCGGAGCAGCTACCCAAAGACCTGCAACAGATCGGCCAGCAGCAGCGACCTGATCAACTTGAATTCGACCTCAAGGGGGTCGCTGATGGCTTGGTCATCCACTACGGGCCGGAGCACTCCTTTGGTCCGGGCTCTGCCAGCGTGCGTCCCCGCCTGGAGCGTGCGCTCACCGAACTCGCCGATGTGCTGGGCCATTACCAGTACTTGGTTGTAGTCGAGGGCTTTACCGATACGGAGTTCAAGCCCACGGCCGACTTCCCCAGCCCCCAAGCCCTTTCCTGTGCCCGCGCGGCTGCGGCCGCAGAGGTCCTGCGTGCCGGCGGCCTTGAGCCCCGCCTGCTGCAGCTCGCCGGCCTCGGCTCCCAACGCCAGGTGAATGACAATGCCAGCGCGACGGAGCGCACGGCCAACCGCCGTATCGAGATTCGCGTGCTCTCTCTTTCACGGGCTCGGACAGAATCCATGGAGGCAAAGCGCTAATGCCCCGCAAGCCCCCGCACGAGGATGAGCCCAAGCAAGGGCCGCCCGCCTACATGGTTTCCTTCGGAGACATGATGACGCTCATCCTGACCTTCTTCATCCTGTTGGTCTCCATGTCCAAGGAACGCAATGTCGGCCGCATGGCAGAGGGCATTGGTTCATTCGTTGTAGCCTTGCGCTCCAACGGCTTCGACGGAGTCATGAGTGCGGAGGAGCGCGAGGAAATCTTCGAGCATACCCGGCGCCGCTTCCTGGCGCCGGACAGCGCCGACCGAGACCTGCACGCCCAGGCCAGCCAGCTAGAGCTGATCAGCGCTACCGTTCTCGATTCCCTGCGCCCCCACGACGAAATCGGCCAACCCATGGTGGCCTCATTTGCTGATGGCTCAGCCGAACTTGCCGGCAACGCCCGGACCTATGTGGACCGCATCGCAGAGACCTTGCGGCCGCGCGGCTACCAGGTGCTCGTGCTAGAGGGCCATGCCGGCGATCACGATCGTGCCGCCCCTGGGTCCGACCCTTGGTTGGCCTTTGCGCGCGCCGCAGCTGTGCGCGCCTATCTCATCGAGCGCCACCGGTTCGACCCGGCCCGCGTGGAGGCGCGCGCCTGGCTCGTGGAGCTGGAGGCTCTCGACAATACAAACAGCGGCGTGGACGCGCGCCTGATTACACCCTCGGAAACCCAGCCTAAGGACTAGCCCGTCATGTCTGATGAAACCAAGAAGCCCGACGACAACGCCCCCGCAGCAGAAAACGGTAAGAAGAAGCCGGTGATGCTGGTTGGCGGCATTGTCGGCCTGGTCGGCCTGGCCTGTGCCACGGCCTTCATGGCCATCCCGAAACCGGCCGAGCGCCATGTCTTCACGGGCCCCTATGTGGCGCGCCTGCTTGAAGAGGAGTTTGCCACGAACCTCAAGGACAACGACCACTCGCGCTTCCTGCAGTTGACGCTGAACTTCACCTACATGGCCTACGAAGAGGCCTACTACACCAAACGCATGACTGATCCGCTCTACATAGCCGAGATCAAGGACGTCATGAACCGAGTGACCTTCAACAAGGAATCTAGCTCCATCTTCGACCCCATCGGGGCTGTGGCCTTCATGGAAGAGATTCGCGAGGCTGTGGACCCGGTGGTGTTCCCCGTAGTTGTGGGTGAGCCTGAGGCCGGCATTGGCGCAGATGAGGAGTCAGGCCTCGCACCAGGCCGTTCATTTCGCGAAGGCACCTTCCGTGGCGCCTTCTTCGATCACCTCCTGAGCGTCGATGGCCCTGAACACACTCTCAGCATGGACGGCGCAGACCCTGTTTCCTTCTCCGACTCCGATATGGATGTGCCCGTTTACGACAGCGAAGGGCGGGTCTTCTTCTTGGATGTTACGCGCCTCAAGCCCGAGTTTGTCGGCGACGTTCATGTGGGGGTAAACGGACAAATACGCCGCGTCCTACGCGAAAAACTCCTGGCCCAGTAAGGCTGATAGCAACAGGACCTATACCAGTGACCACCAACGTCGAACCCGAGGAAGCCAAGGCCATTGCGGACCTGGTTGCGCCCGCTGTTGCAGATGCACCGGCTCCGGTGGCCCCCCGCGACTTCGCCAGTCCGCGCCGCCTTAGCGCCGTTCGCCTGGCGCAGCTCGCTCGCAGCGTGCAGGACTGCCTGCCTGCGCTGGCCGCTGAGGTTCTCGCTAGCCTGCGCCTGGAGGCGACGTTGGAGTTGAGCGACTTGGGCGAGCTGGACTGTCGCTCCTTGTTCGACAGCGTGGACTTCCCCGCCACCGTTCTATGTTTTCGCCGGCAGACCGATGACGGCGCAGGCCTGCCCGGCTGGGCCGTCTTGGACGGCCCAGCTGCGGTCAGAGCTGCTGATTGCGTGTTGGGCGCCGGTATGCAAGGTGATTCCGCGGCTCGCGCCCTAACCAATGTAGAGCAGGCCCTGATTCGCGGCTTCCTGGAGCGCGTACTCGCCCTGCTCGCCACGGCCCTAGAGGTCGAGGTCGGGGCTCAGCACCTGGCCCAGAGCGCTGACGAGGTCGCTTCGCAGGCCGCGCCGGATCAGGCTTCCGATACGGCCCGTCTCTACATACACCTACAGGTCACCGGCGGCGGCCTGGATACCCTGTTGCGCTTCTACCTACCGCTGGCTCCCGCCAATGAAGCGCCAGAGGATGAGTCCCCTCCCCCGCCCCTGGCGCCTGTCTTCGGTACCGTTTCCGTGGACCTCGGTGTTTACCTCGGTAGCGTTGATATACCTCTGCAAGATCTGCTGGCCCTCGAACACGGCGATGTAATTCCGCTGGGCGTCGAGGCTGATGAGCCCCTACGGGTCTACGTGGAGGACCGTCCCTGCGCCACGGCGCGTTGGGGACAGCACTCCGGCAAGCTTGCTATCCAAATAGAAGGCCTCGGCCTGGCCGAGGACGATTACCACCAACTCGGTCTGCAACAATCTCAAACAGAGAGCAAATCATGAGCAAAGAACACACCACCGAGCAAGGCGACGCCCTTGAAGCTACAATTGACCAGGCAACTGAGGCCGTGGCGGTCCAGTCCAAGGAACTCGATGAGTTGCTGGACAGCGCTGGCGATGAACAGCCCCTGGGCATTAGCAACCTGATGGGCGTCCCGGTGCGCGTGACCGTTCAGGTTGGCCGTGCACGCATCTCAATAGCGGAGCTGGTTCAACTGAAACCTGGCTCAGTCATGACACTCGATCGCGAAGCGCACGAACCCGCTGACATTCTGGTCAACGGGCGGGTCGTGGCCAGCGGGGAAGTGGTCACCGTCGGTAGCCACTACGGCGTGCGCATCACTGATGTGCGCCCGGCGGAAGAAGGCTAGACCGCCTGGAAGCGGTCCGGAGAGAACGTCTCCGGGTTGAATGCGCTAACCGGGTCGCCGCGCAGCAGCTGACCGAGGCCCTCGCCCACGGATGGCGCCAGTTGGAACTCGTGGCCCGCAAAACCAGTAGCCACATACAATCCAGGAACCGACGCAACGGCGCCAATGAGCGGACGACCGTCCACCGTGCGCACCACGCGATGGGTGGAAGACCCGGCTTCAGCCTGGCCTCGATAGAGGGGAAAACGTGTCCGCAGGAGGCCCTGGGCCCAGGAACGGAAGGAGTTGCTGACCTCCCCATCCGGCGAAGCGCCGCGCTCTTCACTGGCCTTGAGCTCGTCCGGGCTGCCGCGCCAGTGCCCCACGCGGGTGCGCGATTCCTCGCGCTCGCAACGCGCAAACCAGCCCGCCTCGAGGTCGATCACAACCGGATGCGGCAGCGGACCGCGCACGGGCTCGGCGGGTATGAAGCGCGGTTCAAAGTTGGTGTCCAGGGGATCGTAGTCGGCATCCTCACCCTGCTCGTCACGTTCCTCGCACTCCTGCACATCCTGATGCGGCAGCGTGCAATGGGTGTACTGCACCCACTCCTCCACCAGCCCGAGATCTACGCCGGCCTGGGATAGCAGGACCTTGGTGTGGGGCCCGGCCGCCAGAACAACCTGGCTGGATTCGTAGAAGCCCGCGCTGGTGTCCATTCCGACCACACGCCCATCCTTAATAACGAGCTCCTCCGCACAGACGCCGATGCGCGTCGCCGCCCCGTAGTAGCGGGCCAGCGCCCCCATGGATTCAATCGTCTGACGCGCGTCAACGGTCCCGGCTCTCGGCTCCCAAACCGCCATATAGCTATCATCGAGCTCCAGGCCAGGCACACGTTCGCGAGCCTCCGCAGCCGTCAAGCAGTCGGCATCCACGCCGATTGACCGCAGCTGCTCGACCGTGGCACGCAGGCGCGGCGCCTGCCGCGGCCCAGCCAGGAGCAGCACCCCTGAGGCCTGAAGACCCACCGGGTGCCCGGTCTTCTTCAGGAAGTCCTGGTAGAAGCGGACCGAGTCCTTAGCCATGAAGGCCCCTGACTTGTCCTGGCTGTGGTGGCAGAGAATGGCCTCAGAGCGCCCGGAGGAGCCCGCGCCCAGGGCGTCTCGCTCCAACAAGACCACCGGCTCCGAAAGGGAGTCGCCCTTGCGGGCGGCGAACATGGCCGTCGAGACGCCCATCACCCCACCGCCGACAACAAGTACGTTTGCTTTCATGTTAGGGACCGCCCTAGGCATCATAACTGTTGGCCACGCCAGTCGCTGTGGCGACCCAATTGCCTGGCCATTGAAGACACCTAAGCCATTGGGAGGTCGCACACTACTAGGATTCCCCTTTGGTGGCGTGGTGGCGATTGTGCCCGCCCCACAATGACCGCCTGGGTGACCCTCGGCCCCTAACGGGGAGCGCCCCCGGGTCGCGGCGCCGGATAGAATCTCCCCATGCTTCCGCCCCGCGCCACTCGGACAGTAACCGTGTCCCGCCTCACCATCGGCGGCGACGCCCCCATTGCCGTCCAGAGCATGGCCGCTACCCCCACGGCCAATCTTGAACAGACCCTCGAACAGGTTGCCATCCTGAAAAGCGCAGGAGCAGACCTCATTCGTCTGGCGGTTGACAGCCGCGCCGACCTGGCGGCCCTGCATCACATTCGCGACGCCACAGATGCCACCCTGTGCGTCGACCTGCAGGAATCCTATCGCCTGGCCGCCGACCTCGCCCCCCTGGTGGACAAGCTGCGCTATAACCCCGGCCACCTCCACCACCACGACCCAGCGCGCCCGGTGCCTGACAAGGTCGCCTGGCTGGCTGAGCAGGCTGCGAACCACAACTGCGCCCTGCGCATAGGAGTCAACGCCGGCTCATTTCCCCCTGAATACGCTTCGCGTTTTGCCGACGATCATGTGGCCGCCAGCGTCCAGTGCGCCATGGACCATTGCGAGCTTGTGGAACGCAGCGGCTTCACAAACTTCGTCGTCTCCCTCAAGGACTCCGATCCGCGCCTGGTGATAAAGGCCAATGAGAGATTCGCCGCCCTGCGCCCGGATGTACCGCTTCACCTGGGCGTTACGGAAGCAGGCCTACCGCCCGATGGTGTGATCAAGACACGCATCGCCTTCGAGCAGCTCATGGCACAGGGCATCGGGGACACGCTGCGCGTTTCGCTGACCGTGCCCTTCGAGCAGAAGGGCTTGGAGATAGAGGTCGGGCGCCAGATAATCGCAGACATTGCCGCCGGCCGTTTTCGCTCGGTGCCGAAGGGGTTCTTTGACGGTCTGAACATCATTGCCTGCCCGTCGTGCTCGCGAGTGGAGAACAACAGCTTCGTGTCCTTGGCCGAGGAGATCAAACGCACAACTACCTACGCCGCAGATGAGAACATCACGATCGCAGTCATGGGATGTCGTGTGAACGGTCCCGGCGAGACAGACAGCGCCGACCTGGGCCTGTGGTGCGGCCCGCGCCTGGTCACCCTGAAGCGTGGCCCCCGTACAATCGGCGCCTGGCCTTTCGATGAGGTGCTGCCACAGCTTCACACTCAGTTGCGCGAGATCCTCGCCCAGCGGACTTGTCCCTCGGCTGAGCAGAGCGGAGAATCGGTGTCGTGACGCACGCTGACCACATCCGAAGCTCTCTGGCTGAGGCCGCCCGCACGTTGGAGGCTTTTGTGGCCGATGACCAAGCCCTGGCGGCTGTCGCAGAGTTCGTCTCAGCGGCCTGCCTGACCCTGCGTGCCGGCGGTCGGTTGTTGGCCTGCGGCAACGGTGGCTCCATGTGCGACGCCATGCACTTCGCAGAGGAGTGGACCGGGCGCTTCCGGGGTGACCGCAAGGCCTTGTCCGCCATGAGTTTTTCGGATCCGAGTCACATGACTTGCATCGCCAATGACTTTGGCTTTGATGAGATCTTCGCGCGTCAGGTAGCCGCCCAGGGCCGGCCCGGCGATCTGCTCCTGGCCATCTCGACCAGCGGCAACTCAGAGAACATCATACGCGCATGTGCCACAGCCCGCGCGCTGGGCATCACCGTCGTTGGGTTGCTGGGAAACGGTGGTGGAAAGCAGCGCGATGCGGTGGACATTCCCATTATCGTTCCTGGACAACTCACGTCAGATCGGGTGCAGGAGGTTCACATCAAGATCCTCCACGCGGTCATCGAGGCTGCTGAACGGGAGTTGTTCCCCGAGCTCTATCCCTGACCTGCTCAGATAGAGTCCAGGCCCCACAAGAACGGTTCCAGGGCCAAGCTCGATAGATCTACGCCGAGCTCCTTCCCCAGCTCCCAGTGCCGTGTGCGCTCACCCTTCACGGGAAGCAAGAGCGTTAGGAAGTTCTCGGCCCTGAGGGCAACGGTGCCCCTCGGCCCCCTGAGAACGAGCTCACCAGAGGTTTCGCTCTTCACCTTCAGGTCACGCCCCACACGCCGCTCCGCCAAGCGGGCCGCCGCTTCCTGGCTAAGCAGGCGTGCCATGCCCAGACAGCCTTCGGCGCTCTCGAACCCCAGGGCATCCAAGGTGTTCTTGAGGTTCCGTTCTCCTGGCCCGGCCATCAGAAACAGGACATCGGCCCCACACAGGTGTTCATCGAGACAAGCGCCAACCAGCGAGAGGACGTCGCTCGTTGGCCCGCCCCACTCGTGAATCACGCCCTGCAAGTCGTCGCCACGGCCCAGGCACAGATAGGCTGTCACAGCGCCCGGTGCACCGCGCACCAACACCACCATGCCCGGCGCCGCAAGCAAGGCCCGTGTCTCCCCAGTCGAGCGGTCAACGCGCGCCGGATGCCTCTGGTAAAGACCGTGAATGTCGGTTGCGTCCTTCGCCTCGGCCACCCGCATACCCCGCGCCAGGGGCAGCAGGCTCCTACGCCCGGGATCAATCACGAAATCTGTTTCGCGCCCAACCAATCGGTATCCACGCCCCTCGTAAACAGCGGGATCGTCAGCCCACAGCAAGCTGACAAGGCAGCCGCGCCGCCGCAGGACCTGTTCCGCATGTGATAGCACCTGCCCGGCCAGACCCTGGCCGCGGGCCATCGGATCCGTGGCCACGGAGCCGATCAAGCCCACTGTCAAGCGCTCGCCCGGCACTACCAACTCCCGCGTCTGAATGCCGCAGGCTGACAGGGTCACTCCGCCATCCTCGGCCCAGACCAGCGCTTCGTCGTCATCGGTATCAAACAGCAACGGGTACTCCTCGCGGAAGGAGCGCTGGGCGCCGAACACGCGCGCGAAGAGGTCCAGGGCATCGCTCCGGACGGGACCTTCGGCGACCCTCACTGCTCACCTCCCTTGAGCCCGGCGCGTTGACCTTCGGCCCGAAAGGCCTCAATCAACTTGCTCCCTAGGGAGAGAGCCTCCTCTAGTGAGGCTTCGGCCTGGCCCACGGCAGCGCTCAGGTCGCGCGGGCTGGCGACCTTGTCACTTGTGGCATCTAACCCCTGGACACGCGCTTCGAGGCGCTCAAGCAACGCCTGGAACTCGGCTCCGGTGGCGCTCGCCTTGCGGCTTGCCGCGGAGCTCGTTGCCTCCTGGGCCCGGTTCACCCCTTCGGCTGAATTGCCTTGCGGCGGAATCTGTGAGAGGGGGTCGGTCATGACTTACCTCAGGTAGTTCAAGAGACTCTGTTGAATGAGCCGTGCCCCGGCGGCTTGCGCCGCCTGCAAGGTCATCTGCGTGCGCCCCATCTCCAGCACCGCTGTCGACAGGTCTACATCCTCAACATCCGACTGCAGCCCCTGCAGGTGCAGGCCCATGCCTTCCAACCGCGTCTCCGCGTGGTTTAGCCGTTCAGCCCGGGAGCCAAGATGGCCGGTGGCCGCCAGCACGTTGTCGAAGCCGCGGTCCAGTTCGTCGAGCCTAATGCTGAGTTGATCCATCAGGCTGTCCGTATCCAGCTCATCACCGGCACGCAGGTCAGCGATCATGCCTCCCAGCACATCGAAGACGTTCGGGGTCCCAGAAAATGTGACCAGCTCATCCGCCGCCCGCGTGATCCCGGTGGTGTCCACATGCAGCACAGAGCCTGTTTCGCTGTCGACGATTTCCAGATCCGTGTTGACGAAGTCAAGCGTCTGAAAGCTGATGCCGTCCAGAGACATCTCTCCATTGCCGGTCACAGTTCCGCTCCAACTGCCACCTGAATAGCCACTGAAATCCACATGCAGCACAGAGCCGTCACCATCCTCCAGGATGAAATTGGCTAGCTCTGGATCGCCGGCGGCCGGTATTTCCATCAGCGGGCCATCACCCATTTGCACCGTGCCGGCCACAGCGTCCACGACGATGCTGTGGTCTCCGAGAATCGTGTCTTGGCCTCCGTCCACCAGAGCAAGGCCTGCTCCCAGAGCTCCACTGGTACCCGTGTGGATCAACTCTAGCGTATCGAAACCGCTGCCGTAGTCAGCCCGCTGACCCTGAGCGACGCCTGTCGTTCCAGCATAGGTTACGCCAGTGAACTCCTGGTCACCAAAGATGGATGAGCCTGGCATGTTCACACCCACCTGCTCATCCCGGCCAATAGTGATGAACTGCACCTCCTCATTGCCGCTGTACCTGGCTTCGCCGTTTCCGTCCAGCTCCCAGGGACGTCCCTCGGTCGCCGTGCCCGCGAACAGGAACCGATCTCCCCAGCTGGCGTTGGCCACGTCGAGCAAGCTGTCGCGCAGGCTCTCCAGCTGCATGGCGATCGCCTCGCGGTCCGAGGCATTGAGACTGCCGCTCAGGCTGTTGAGGGCCAGGCCCCGGGCTTCTGTCAGAATACCCAACCCGCTCTGCAGCTGCGCAGTGGCCGTGTCCAGGATCGGCCGGCTGCCTGCTATCGCGCCTACATAGCTTGAGATCGAGCCTAGTTGGCGCCGCAATGCCAGGGACAGGGAGGTGCCCACCGCATCGTCCGAGGGGCGCAAGATGCGTTTGCCGGACGCCACCTGTTCCTGAGCCTGAATCAGTTTGCTCAGGTTGGCCTGCATGCCGGATTGCACCAGCTGATAGATGGAGGTTTGTGTGGGTCGAATGCTCATGATTACACCAGTGAGAGAATCTCGTCGTTGATGTCGTTGACGACTTGGATGAATTGGGAGGCGATACCAAAGGCCTGTTCGAACTGGATCATGCGCACCATCTCCTCATCTAGGTTTACGCCGGAGACCTGCTCCCGGCGTGTCGCCAGGCTATTGGCCAGGAATTGCTCGACACCCCAGGCGTTCTGTGCGCTGCCAATATCGAAGCCCACATTCCCCACCATGTCGCCGTAGGCCGCGCCCAGCGTGGCCCCGTCCAGTTCTCCCAGGCTGCGGTTTTGCAGGGAGATCAGCCCGAGCAGTATGCCGTTGTCACCTGCCGCGCCTGTGGCCGACGCCGCCAGAGCCGCAGGGTCCGCATCGATATCCGCTCGCAGGGCAATGTCTGAAGCCGACGACCCCGTCAGCAGGCTGTTGAGCCCCAATGCCACAAGCACGTCGGAAGTGTCGGAATCAGCAATAACATGCTCCACAAAGGCGTCGTTCTGCGTGGCAGAGAGGTCGCCATAGCCAAAACTGACTGTCAGTCCGTTGCCAAGCCCGAGCTCAGTGCCCGGCGTGTAGTCCGCGCCCACGTCGAGCGTTGTTACCACAACTCCATTCGAGTCCGTGACTTCAATCTGAAGGCCGTCCGTGTCCCCTACCGTGCCGTCCATGGTCGGCCGGAACGTCAATAGGTCATTGGCAGCTCCCGTATAGCTACCCCCAACGACGACTGTTGCACTCAGATCGCTACCTGAAACAACTGTGCCCCCGGCCCAGCCAAGTGCGGCAGCTGCAGCGCCGCCCTGGATGGAGAAACTCTCGCCCGCACCGCCTGCTGCGGTTTGCAGGAAGACCTGGTCCCCCACGGCCACAGCGCGCAAGTTATTTGCAATAGCGGCGCCATCCGCATTGATGACTGCCACGATCTCTTCAGGTGTGGCGGCGCTGATGTCGGCGAAGTCACCTGCGGCGAATTGAATCGATAGCGGCCCCAACGGACCGGTCAGATTCAGAGTGTCCCCGTCCACTAACGCATAGTCCTGGCTGGGTTGTGATCCGATCGAAGCCTTGGATCCCCCCAGCGTTCCAGCGGAATCTGGATTCAAGTTAAGGCGAGCGCTGAAATCGAAACCGTAGCCGCCGTTTGCGGATATCTGCACTCTTCCGGAGGAATCGACAGCGGCGCTGAGATTGCCAATGGCGTTGAGGTCCGCGATGAACTCGTCAACTGTCGTTGCCGCTGCATCCACCTGCACCACATGGGTGGACATGCCGCCGGTGCTTGCTTGTGATACTTGTACATAGAGCACACCGCTCTCGACATCGAATGGCAGGCCAGCATCCGCCAGCAGTTCGTCGCCACTCTGGCCGTCGCCATCCTGGTCCAGCAGTGGGGTCTCACCAACCAGCAGCGTAAACGGGCCCGTGGCGGGCACGCCCGCGCTGTGCAACCGGTTGACCTCTAGTATCATATTGTGAGCCAACGCATCGAGTTGTGTGCTCTGTCGCGGCAGGAAACTCTCGCTGAACTGCAGCAGACCCCCTAGCGTTCCGCCCGTGGGTGTCACCGGCTCGGTGGCCCCTTCAATCATCAAAGACACAGAGGCGCCCGCTTCAATTGTGGCCTGCATCTCATAGGACCGTTGGGGACCAACCAGAAGCTGGCCACCAGTCAGAACCCGCACAGCGCCATTTGTGTCCTCGTGGTAGGTGATGTCCATCAGGCCCGCCAAGTTTTCCAGGGCCTGGTCGCGCTGGTCACGCAGGTCGTTGGCCGCCAACCCGCCGGCTTCCACCTGCGCGATCTGCTGGTTGAGCCGCACGATGTCATCTGACACAACATTGACCTGGTCCACGAATACCGTGACCTGCTGTGCGGTGTCCACCGTCAGCGAGTCCACGTGGCTGGCAAGTTGATTGAACTGTGAGATCATCTGCGCTGTGGCTTGCACCATGCCTGAGCGCTGAACGATGTCGTCCGGGTTGGTCGCCAGGGAGGAGGCGCTTTCGAAGAAGCCATCGAGCAGGCTACCCAGGCCAAAGCCACCGGGCTCACCAAGCAGGGCTTCGAATTCGCGCATACCGCTCAGGCTGGCGTCCAGTCGTTGGAGCGACGACACTTGCCCGGTCAGGCGTCTTTGCAGCAACTGGTCCACCGTGCGCTCCACAGAGGTCGCATCCACCCCGGTGCCCATCCACAGGTTCTGCATGCGAATCGGCGCGCTAGCCCGAATGCTCAAGCTCTGCCGCGAGTAACCCGGTGTATTCGCGTTTGAGATGTTGTGGCCGATGGTCTGCAGAGCCGCCTGGGAAGTCATGAGGGCCCGCAGGCCGGTGTTCAAACTGATGTTAGCCATGTCTAGGCCTCCGCGTTTACAAGGGTTCCGGCAGAGAGCACCGGTGATTCATGCTCCGCTCCCAAGAGGGCGTCGATAACATCCCGCACGACGTTGCGGTGCAGCGTCGTCAGGGCAGCCATGCGCCGACTTGCTCGCGCCACCTCTGCCGTGGCGGCGCGTAGATCCTGCCGCAGGTCGCCAATTCGCTCGCCACCCTCCTTGGCCCGTTCGGCCACACTAGACAGCGTCAGCGCAGAGCGGTGGATGCCCCAGGCACGTGCCAGGCCCCGCAATACACGCTCGCGGCCTCCGGAGCGCGTCGGAGCCAGCCGCAGTTCCCCTTCCAGGGCCTCCGTGGCCAAGGCCAAGGCGCCGGCGTCGTTGCTCACAATGGCCGCCTCTTGGTCAGCCAAGAGCAGGACCAGGCGTTTCTGGGCCGCGAGATCCTCCTCCACACAGGACTCCAAGTGGTTCAGCAGACTGCGTTCACTCTTCATTTGGTCGCCTCCTTGTCAGCCTTCTGGGCGCCGTTGCGCTCCAGGTCAAAGCGAATACGTTCCGCGATGTTCAAGGCTCCACTGCGGCCTAGTTCCTCGCCAAGGTGTTTCTCCATCCACCCCGAGAAGACATCTGAACCCGGGCCTTCGCCGAAGAAGCCCTGGGGCAGCGTGCGCCCCATTTCCTTCACCAGGATCCCTGCGAAAATACTTTCCATGCGCTCCGCGGCATCGCTGGGCATCTCGTTGGCGAGCATCCCTACTTCCTGAGCTGCTCGCATACCGGCCAGAGCGTTGACCGCCTGGCCTTGGAGGCCGTCCATGTTGGAAAGCTCCATTACATCCTCCGAATGTCTGCCACCAGCAGGCCGCCCTGCGCCATGGCTTCCAAGATGCTGATCAGGTCCCGGGGAGTGGTCCCCATGACATTCAGAACCTCTACGACCTCGTTCAGGGTGACGGCGCCGGGCACCAACACCAGGCCGTTGTTCTCCTCTTCCACATCGAGCGTGGTGCGCGGAAGAAGCTCTGTGGTGCCATTCGACAACGGCCCCGGCTGGCTGGCCTCAGGTGTTTCTGCAATCGTCACCGTCAAGTTGCCCTGGGCGATCGCTCCCGGCCGCAGCCGTACTCCGCCGCCGATGATGATCACGCCCGTGCGTTCGTTTACGATCACGCGCGCCACATCGTCAGAGACAACTTCCTGGCTCAATATGCTGGCCACATAGGCCACATAGTCTCCCTCTGCGAGATCCGCCGGCACCTGCACGCGCACTGTCTTCCCGTCGGGCAGGGCCTTGGCCGCCTCGGGATAGAGGCCATTGACCGCCTCGCTGATGCGCACGATGTTGCCGAAGGTGTCCTGACCGACACGGGCGTCCAAGTAGACATAACCATGGTCGCTTACGACCTGTGTCGGCACCTCGCGCTCAACCTTGCCGCCTCCGGGGATGGTGCCCACGGTGACGTGGTTCTTGATGGCGGAGGCGCCGTCCCCTGTGGCTGAAAAGCCGCCCACATTCACCGGCCCCGCCGCGGTGGCATAGCTGGTAGTTCCGAAGATGTCCGTCAGCTCGGTCATGACCAGCGTTCCGCCCTCCAGGCTTGTGGCGTCTCCAATGGTCGACACGCGAACAGGAACGCGGCGGCCAGGCTTGAGCCCCGCCGCGATCTCTGCCTCAACGCGCACCACGGCGATGTTCTTCGAATTGAGCGCAGCCAACTCCACTTTGATGTTCTGCGTCAGCATCATGTTCTGCAGCAACTGCTTGGCAAGATCACCGGAATCTCCGGTTCCAGCCAGGCCATCCACTAGGCCGATTCCTGCGACGATGTTGTCTTCCTGGCCACGCACCGCCACCAGGCTGGAGATCGGCGAGCGTATCGGTCCGCGCGAAGCAAAGGGCGCTGCCGGGGCGAAACGCGGTGTGCGGCGCACGCTAACGGCCGAAGACCGAGAGGGCTGTGTGGGGGCTTGCACCGCTCCCAAAGCCGGCCAGGGCGCGGGTTGTGTCTGCCCGTCAGAGCCCGTGCCCTGCAAGGCGAGGAGCAGCATGGATAGGGTAAGTGTGTTCATGTGTGTATCTCTCAGTCTTTCCTAGAAGGGCCAGAGCCACGCCACCGCATCGTGCAACCAACCGCCGAGGCCAACGCGGTTCGTGCTGCGCGTCAGCGGCCCAGACCCCGAGTAACGCACCATGGCATTGGCCACCAGCTCGGATTCCACAGTGTTGTCCGCGGCAATGTCGTAGCGGCGAAGCACACCGCTGAACTCGAGCACCTTGATCTCCTTGTCGATGTGGATCTCACGTCGGCCGCTCACGACCAGGTTGCCGTTGGGCAGGGAGTCGATAACCACCGCTGTCAGACGTGCGGTGAAGGCTCCCTTCTTCTCGTAGTTGGCTGTGCCCGCAAAGGTGTCTGTGCTGGCGCTTTCGATACCCGGCAGGATGCCGAAGGCGTTGGGCTTAATGTTGAAGCTGCCCAGGGCGTAGTCCATGCTCGAGCCCTTGGACAGATCAGAGCGTTCCTCGTTCTTGAGGTCCTGGGTCTCCGAAATGACTATCGTTACGAGATCGCCGATACGCTTGGCGGTCTTGTTACCCACGAGCACAAAGGGGCCGTGGTCGGGGTTGTAGATGGACCCTGCTCGCTGCTGGGCCTGGGTGCTGTCCGCGGAGGCCACCGCCAGGGCGGCTGCAAGGACGAGTGACTTGATCTTGTTGCACATAGCTGCTTTCCTCAGCGGTTCGTGGCGCCACGGACGCCGATGATTACTTCCACTTGACCAACTCCCCGCACCTCTGCGTTCATGTGCTGGTTCGTATCCCTGGTCACGATTTCGATCTTCTCCCCCAGCCGACCGTCTTCGGCAGCAGTTGCCCGCGTGCGTGCCGTGATGGCCCCACGCCGCACCAGGAGCTCGACTGTGTCACCGCGCTTGACAAGCACAATGGCTTCGACGTCACGCCGTTCCAGGGTCTCGCCCACGCGCAGGTGGCGCCGCGCCGCGTAGCCAGCCAGATCCCTGAGGGGCAGGGCGCTGCCAAAGGCGGCGCCACGCACGCGCACGCGTCGCAGTTCGACAAGATGAGGCGCCAAGGCCTGGCCCACGGCCACATCGCGCAAGAGCACCGGGCGCTCTTCCCAGACCTCCACGGCCCAATGTGTCCATACGGTTTGGTAAACACTGCCGTCGACCAGCAGTTCCACCGGCACGCGCCAGCTGGCCTCCGCCGGACCACCGGCCAGGCTGGCGCCGCGCAGCGAGGCGCGCAGGGATACGCCCTCCGCGCCCAGCCCGACAGGAACGGTGATAGCCTTCAGAGGCTGGCTGAGGCGCACCTCAGCATCACGCGTATTCAGCGCCGTGTTGAGTTCCGCGCGGGCCACGCGCTGGATACGCTGCGCCTCAATGACAATCACCTCAGGCGTGACACGGCAGGTGGCGCTGCCAGCAAACAGCAGGGTCTGCCCGGGCAGTAAACGCTTGGCTTGCTGTGCGATGAGCCCTTCCTTTAGCAAGCGGCTGTAGCCCGGGGCCGGGGCATAGCCCAGGTGCAGCCCGGCGACGCGGGACGTTTCTTCCGGCGTGCCACCGCTGATCGTGGCCACCTCGCCCAGGGTAATCTCAGTGCCGCGTACGGCGGCCTGGGGCGCCAGGCTCACGGTCAATCCGGCCAGGAGTAGTGATGCTGTAATCATGGTCCTATTTCTCTTGGGCGCGGCCTAGCGCACCATTTGGTTGGTCTGCTGGAGCATCTCGTCCGAGGCCTTGATGGCCCTGCTGTTCACCTCGTAGTTGCGCTGGGCCAGAATCAGGGCCACCAGCTCATCGACGATCTGCACGTTGGAACGCTCCAGGTAGCGGTGGCGGATGATGCCCGCCCCCTTTTCGCCAGCCTTGGCAGACTGGGCCGTGCCGGAGCTGATGGTCTCCGTGAACATGTTGGAGCCCTGGGCCTTCAGCCCGGTGGCATTGGAGAAGCGCCACAGGCTGATCTGCCCCAGCTGTTGGGGCAGGTCGCCAGCACCCTTCATGCCGAACACGCCACCATCTTCGCTGATCTCAATGGCGATGTAGTCCTGACCAATGGAGGGAGCCCCATCGAGTTCATAGCCGGCGCCGGTGACTATCATGCCGTTGCCATCGCGCCTGAAGTCGCCATCCCGTGTGTAGCGGTACTCGCCATTTGGCAGCTTGACGCGGAAGAATCCCTCGCCCTGAATCGCCATGGACAGCTCGCCGCTATTGGCTTCCAACTCCCCCTGCTGGAAGACCTTGGATGAGCCGGCCGCCTCGGTGCCCGTGCCAACCTGCAGGCCGGACGGGTTCATCTGTCCAGCGCCGGCCGGAGCACCCGGCTCCTTGTAGGTTTGATACAGAAGCGAACGGAAGGCGAGGTTGTTTTTCTTGAAGGCCGTGGTGTTTGCGTTGGCGATGTTGTTCGCAATCGTATCCACCTGCATTTGCTGGGCTTTCATGCCAGAGGCAGCCGTCATTAGTGAGCGAATCATGGTCGTGGTGCTTTCGTTTTGGTAGTGGTTCTCTACTCAGGTGTTTTTGTCAGGCGCTCGGGCGGCTTACATGCGCGCGTTGTTCAGCCGTCCGTAGGTCTCATCGATCTTGCGCATCAGGCTGTTGGCAGACTCGAAGCTGCGTTGGACGCGGATCATTGCCACGAGCTCATCAATGGGGCTGATGTTGGAGCGTTCCAGGCCGCCCTGGCGCACGTTGGCCTCGGCTGGCAAACGCTCAGCCCGGGGCATGGCGCTGTAGTAGCCGTCGGGCTCATCTGAAAGCTGCGAGCGATCGGCGAAATCCACCAGGTGCAGGCGTCCAATGGCGCTTGACCCTTGGTGCACGGTTCCGGAACTGTCCACAACCGGTGCCGGGCCCAGCGGATCAATGTCGCCCCGCGCCCCGTCCCATGCCACCGCGTACCCCTCTTGAGTCAAGAGGACGCCCTCGCTGTCCATGCGAAAGGTGCCATTGCGCGTGAGCAGCTCGCCGGCAGGCCCTTCGGCAACGAAGAAGCCCGCCCCTTCCAGGGCCAAATCAAAGGTCTGCCCGGTTGGTTGATAATCCCCCTGGCGCCAGTCGCGGGTATGGCGCGTGGCCACCTCCCGCTGCAGTCCGTCCGTGCCGGGCACCGTGAAGGCCCGCGTCACCGACCGAGTGCCCTTGTGGGCCGTTGTGTTTACATTCGCCAGGTTGGCAGTAATCGCCTCCAGGCGTCGTTCTGCGGCCCGCATGGCCGACACTCCGCTTACTAGTCCGAGATCCATGTCTGCCTAGAAGCAACGCCGGTGCCAGGTGTGTGGAGTACCGCCAGGCCCATTCTGGCCCTGCCGTGGTGGCTACCGGCCACTGTTTGTGGACCATGCGTTGGGAACACCAGAAAAGAAGGGCGCTCCCGCCGGAAAGTCTTTCCACCAAGTTGAATGCACGATAAATAACGACGCCCCCCGGCCGCCTGGGCGGTCGGGGGGCGTTCACCGAGGCTCCTCGGAGCACTCCCGTGATCAGATCAGGTTGACCGCCTCCGCCAGCAGCTCGTCCTGGGTGGTGATGATGCGGGCGTTGGCCTGGAAGCCGCGCTGGGCCTCGATCAGGCGCACGAACTCCTCGGCGGTATCAACATTCGAGTTCTCAAGGGCCCCGCCCATGATCGTCGCGGCGTTGCCCGACTGGGCATTGCCCAGGGTCGCCGTGCCACTGTTTGCGCTGGCCAGCCACAGCCCCCCACCGGCATCCTGCAGGCCATTGTCGTTGGCGAACAGGGCGACGCCCACGGTGGCCAGCGTGGCTACCTGCCCATTGGTGTAGTAGCCCTCGATGTCTCCATTCGCATGCACCTGGAGGTTGGCCAACTCTCCCTGGCCGTATCCATCCTGCTCATCAATCCAGGCGTTCGCTGTGCTGCCAAACTGGGTCAGTCCCTCAAAGGTCCCGTCCTGTCCGAGGTCCACCTGAATGCTCTGTGAACCTCCGGCCGTCCATTGGATGGAGACTGTCGTATCCAAGCTTCCCAAGCCTAGAGGCGTGCCGTCTTCATCGAAGGTGATGCCCGTAATGGAGCTCGACTGCACGGTGCCCTCCTCGGCCGGAACAGATGGGACCAGCGTCCAGCTGCCATCTTCCTGGCGCTCAAACGAGAGCGTCAGGGTATGGGCCACACCATCGGATGTGTAGACCTCCGTGGATGTCGTGACCTTGTCTGGCCCCGCACCGGCGGTCGTTACCGAGGTGCCGTATGAGCTCCAGTTTGTGCTCCCCACGGAGCTGTTATCATCGCTGATAGATAGCAAGAGGTCGGCGTCGCCGGCGGTTTGAGCCTCGACGACAATCTGTCCCGAGGCATTCAGACTGACGCTGGCATCCGTGTAGAGGCTATCGAGGTAGGACACAAACTCGTTCACCGTCGTGCCATCCGTACCATAGGTGAAGACGGCGTTAATCGCCGTTCCATCCGTGTCCTCGCCGCTGACAACGATTTGATCTCCAGCGGCATAGGGCACGCTGTTGGCGGGCAGGTTGGAGAGATCCGTCGCAGCTGTGACGGCGGTCTCCGTGCCGCTGATCTCAAGCGTGGAGAGCCCCACCAGGGAAGCCAGGTCGTTGGGGGCCGCCCCGGCTTGGATCTGAAGTGTGGCGTCGTTGCCCTTGCCGTCGGTGATAAGCTCGATGTTGCCGCCCGGCGTCAATGCGGCGCTCACATCGTCTAGCCCGTCGATGGCCGCCGCTATGCTGGCAGCGGAGATGTTTCCAGCTCCATCGCTGGTCAGGGACACCTCCTGGGCAGCGCCGGAGTTGACCACGACAGAAAGCTCCCAGGTCTCATTCGGACCCACGTTATAGGTTCCTTGGCTTCCACCGCTGACCAGCGTGGCCGGGTAGCCATGGCTGAGGCCTGTGGCACCGGTCAAGATTTCAGCCAGGGGCCCGGTTACCACCGCCGGCAGCGTCCCGGCGAAACCCACGGCTCCTGTTCCCTGGGGCGGGAAGACCCGCTCCATGTCCAGTGTGATCGTGCGGCCAGTTGCGTCCAACACCTGATTCCCACTGCGCTGGTCCACCAGACCCTGGTTGACATCGAGGCCAAAGGTCCCCGTGCGGCTGTAGTAGCTTTGGTTCCCATCTGAGAGGGCAAAAAACCCGTTGCCCTGCAGCGCCAGGTCAAAGGTGCGCCCGGTAGTCGTCAGCGACCCTTGGGCGAAGTTGTTGGAAATAGAGCTAAGAGCAACGCCGGACCCGATTTGCATCGGGTTCACGCCACCCTGCCCGCCCATGCCCAGGCTCGCATAGCGCAGCGTCCTGGTCATGGAATCCGAAAAACTCGCCCGGGATGACTTGAAGCCACTGGTGTTGGTATTGGCCAAGTTGTTGCCAATCACATCCATCCAGTTTTGGTTTGCCTTGAGGCCACTCAGGGCGGATAGCAGGGAACTCATGATTCGTCTCTTTGGTGTTTGTTGTCCAATTCTCGGTTTCTACTCGCCAGCGCTTCCATCGCCGCCGTCGTTATCATCGCCTGCGTCGCTGTCTCCCTCATCACCAGAGCCGTCCGCTTCGCCGAGTACTTCGCTCACCAGTGCCAGGGGCACATCCTCGCCGCCCACGTTGAGAACAGCCAGGCCGTCTTCAATGCGCACGGAATCCACTGTGCCCTCACGCGCCTCACCGGTGACGTGGTCCACATAGCGAACGGACATCCCGATCAGCGCACTGGAGTTGGTCAACTGGTTCATCAGTTCGTTGGACTGCTGCAGCATGGCCAACCCTACGATGTTCTCGTTGAGTGTCTCCATTTGCTCCAGAGAGGAGAATTGCGCCAGCTGGGCCACAAACTCCTCATTCTTGGCGGGCGACATGGGATCCTGATAGCGCAGTTGGTTGACAAGCAACTTCATGAAAGCGTCCTTGCCAAGTGTTTGTCCGCCCGCCGCCGAACCGCCGTAAAGAGGGTCGTTGGCGCTGATTCCTTGAATGGTCATGGGTTCTATTCCGTTTGTCGTTCAGGCGTAGATGTCGACACCCGTCTCGGGGTCGAGCCAGTTCGTATGTTCCGTGTTCGTCGTCTCCAAGAGCGCCGTCAGGCTCTGCGGCACCGTGGGCCGTTGTCCTGCGGCACTGTTCTGTGCTCCCCAGTCGCCAGGCCCCTCTCCCAGGCCGAGGTTCAGTTCACCGGCCTCCAGTCCCCGCTCAGCCAGGGCGGCCCGCAGTTCAGGTAGATGCTCACGCAGCAGCTCCAATGTCTCGTTGTTCTCAACCAGCACCTCTGCCCGAGCTGCGCCTGCTTTCACGCCTAGCTTGATTTGGATGCGGCCCAGCTCCGCCGGGCGTAACTGCAGTGATACCTCCCGCGCTCCGCCGGTCATTGTCAGACGAATCTGGCGCAGCACATCTGCTCCCCGTTCGGCGCGTTGGGTGGATTCGGCACTGGCCGCCTCCTTGCCCGGTGCCTCTGTCGCGGGCGCCTTCTCGCCAGAGCGACGGGCGGCATCTCCCGCACCCGCAAGCCCTTGTGGGTTCCCCTGGCCGTGCATGGCGCCTGTTACGGTGGGTGTGCCACCAGTGGATGTGCCGCCCGTGGGTGTGCCACCCGTGGGTGTGCCCGCAGACGAGAAACCACCTTGCGTGACAGCGCCGCCGGGTACTGCAGAGGCCCCACCGCCGCCTGGCGTGCCGGCGCCAGATGCACCGGCGATGCTGTTGCCCTTGCCCATCGGTGCCGCAGCACGGGGCGGAGATGACGCCATGGGGTTGGCGGCACCCTGCCAGTGGCTCCCCGAGGCGGAATCTAGCGCCTCTCCCGGGTGATCCTGTCCCGACGAAGTGCGCCGCGCCTCTGCTGCAGAGCGACGCTGTTCGTGTCTATCCCAACCCCTCTCCTCTGCGCGCTTTCTGTCGGCGCGCTGATCGGCTCCGGCCCCGTTGGCCTCCGCAGGCTTTCCATCCGCATCCCGGTGACTGTCATGCCTGCGGCTGACGCCCTTGGCCCGGACTTCTTGCGCGGCCTGCGAACGGCGTGCACCGGCCAGGCTCTCGCTGAAGGTGTCCTCATCCGGCCCTCGACCGCGATTGAGCGATGAATCGCCCTCGGGCTTGTTCAGGCCGGGGAATCCGGACGGCCGCTCCAGGTGGAACGACCGTCCGCTGGCTTCCAAAGGAATGCCTCCGAAATGGGACTTCGGGTTCTCCATGACCCGCCGATGAGCAACGGCGGTGCCAGGTGGCAAGGAGGCCGTAGCATTCCCTGGGAGAGGCCAGGCACCGGCGCCAGCCCTGGAATCACGGCCGGACCGGAAATGCTTTCAGCCTGGGCAAGGAAAGAAGTTCGCCGCCTGACCAATCAGGCACCTGGCGCCCGTGCGTCGGAAGGTCCTCAGCTCCCGCGCTCGCGCACCTCGCAGCCCCCGTCGGCGGTGCCAATCACAACCACGTGGGCCAATCCGATGAAGAGCCCGCTCTCCACGACCCCCGGAATGGCTGCCAGGGCGGCCTCCAAGGACTCCGGGTTGCCGATCCCGTCCGCAAAGCGGCAATCAATGATCTCATTGCCATTGTCCGTGCGGAAGGGTGCCTCGGGGCCTGCCTGCCGCACGATCGGATCACATCCCAGGTCAGAGAGGGCCCGCAGAACCGCCGGCCTGGCAAACGGAACCACCTCCACCGGCAGCATGAAGGTAGTCCCAAGACGTTCCACGACCTTGTCTGCGCCGACGACAATGACCTCCCGCCTGCTCATGGCCGCCACGACCTTCTCGCGCAGGAGCGCTCCCCCGCCCCCTTTAATCATGCGGAAGGCCCCGTCGATCTCGTCGGCGCCGTCGATGGTCAGGTCGATGGCCTCCACATCCGCCAGCCCCACGAGTTCGATGCCTAGCTCGCGGGCCTTGCCCTCAGTATCCCGGGAGGTCGGCACACCGCTGATCTGCAGCCCCTCCTCCGCGACGCGTTCCCCCAGTCGTTCCAGCGTGAAGAAGACCGTGGAGCCGGTTCCCAGGCCCACGATCATGCCATCCTCGACCATTTCCGCCGCCCGACGGCCTGCGCTGCGCTTGGGATCTTGCACGGTTGTCTCCATGGTGACTATCTGTTGCTGGTTATTGAAACACTCACCGGATGGTGGGCCAGGGGCATTCTAGGCGCCTTCCCACGCCCATTCGATTCCCGCCTTCCTTTCCGCCAATCAACTTGCACGCCCTGGCCTCTGTTTTCTGACCTCCCTGCACTATTGCCCCTCCCTATTGAGACCACTTCTCATTACAATCGCCCCATGTCTCCCCTCGACCAACTCCAGCCCGGCCAGAGTGCCTACCTACGGAGCATCGGCGGCGAGCGCTCCTTCCGCAGGCGCCTGATGGAGCTCGGCCTTCTGCCGGGAACCCCTGTACGCCTGGTGCGGCGCGTGTCCGTCGGCGATTTGGTCGAGCTCGAAGTGCGCGGCTGCCATGTCAGCCTGCGCCTGGCCGAGGCCGCCCGCCTGGTCGTGGAGCTGCCCGTTGGGTGAAGCGCGCCTGCCCTTCCGCGTCGCCCTGGCCGGCAATCCCAACACCGGCAAGACCACGCTCTTCAACCGCCTGACAGGCTCCAGCCAGAAGGTCGGCAACTACCCGGGCATCACGGTGGACCGCCACACGGGCCACATGCAGTTGCCGGGCATTGGCCATGTGGATGTGCTCGATGTCCCGGGTGCCTACAGCCTCTCCGCCCGCAGCCCCGAGGAGCAGCTGGCCATTCAGACCATCGCCGGCATCCCCCCCTACCCGACTCCGGATGTCGTCGTCCAGGTCCTGGACGCGACACAGCTCTCGCGCAATCTCTACCTGCTGCTGCAGATCATCGAGACAGGAGTGCCCGTGGTCGTGGCCCTCAACATGACGGACATGCTCGCCGCCCGCGGCGAGACGATCGATGTGCCGGCCCTCGAAAAGGAGCTCGGCGTCCCGGTGGTGGCCGTCTCAGCTCTGCGCCGCCAGGGACTCCAGCAGCTCTCCATGCGCATTGCGGAGGTGCTCGGCGATCCAGACCTCGGCCGTACGACCTGGCGCTGTGAGCCGCAACAAGAGGCCCTGCTCCAGGACATCACAGACGTCAGCGCAGCCGTGCCGGACTCATGGTGCCGCGGAAGCGCTGCCCGTCGCCGCTCCTTCGCCCTGTGGGCCCTGCTCTCAGTGGACGAGGCCGATGAACTCACCGCAGTCCCAGAGGAGCTGCGCCTGGCGGTTGGTGTGACGCGCGCCCGTGCCCAGGCGGCCCAGCGCGAACTGGAGTCCGAGGTCATCGGCGGCCGCTACGGCTGGATCGACGAACACCTACCCATCTTCCTCCGGCAAGGCGCATCCCGTGGCCCCTCACTCACCGAACGCCTGGACGCCGTACTGCTTCACCCGGCTTCCGGATTCCTGATCTTCCTGGCCCTCATGGGCCTTGTCTTTCAGATGCTCTTTTCCGGAGCCGATCCTGCCATCGCCCTCGTCGAAGACCTCTTCGGCGCCCTGGGAGGCGCCCTGGATGACTCCCTCAAGCCCGGCCTGCTGCGTGGCTTCTTGGTCAACGGCGTCGTCGCGGGCGTCGGCAGCGTGCTGGTCTTCCTGCCCCAGATCATGCTCCTGTTCCTGTTCATCGGCCTGATGGAGGACACCGGCTACATGGCACGCGTGGCCTTCCTGATGGATCGCATCATGAAGCTGCTAGGTCTCCACGGACGCGCCTTCGTACCCATGATGAGCGGCTTCGCCTGCGCCGTGCCCGCCATCATGGCTACGCGCACCATGGAACGCCGACGCGACCGCTTCCTGACGATGATGGTCGTCCCCCTGATGACCTGTTCGGCACGTCTGCCGGTCTACTCACTGATCATCGCCGCCCTGTTTCCGCCCAGCAAGGTCTTCGGCTTCCTGCCGGTCCAGGGCCTCTTGATGGTCGCCATGTATCTCTTCAGCACACTGGTCGCCCTCCTGGCTTTGGCTGTCCTCGGGCGCACGGTCTTGCGTGGCCCGCGCATACCCCTGATCCTCGAACTGCCGCCCTACCGCCGCCCACACCTGCCAACCGTTCTGCGCATGGTCGCCCAGCGTGGCAGCGTCTTCGTGCGTGAAGCTGGCTCCGTGATCCTGGTCTGCACTATCGGCCTGTGGTTTTTGCTTTCGCACCCGGTCAGCCCACCCCTCGACACGGACTACGAGGGCCTGCGTTCCGCCGCGCTGGAAACCCTGGAAAGCGACGCCCTTGAGCAGCGCCTGACCGCGATCTCCTCCCAGGAAACCGGTGCCCTGCTGCGCGCCAGCTACGCCGGCCGCGTGGGCCTGGCCATCGAGCCCGTGCTGGAGCCCCTGGGCTTCGACTGGAAGATGGGTGTCGGGTTGATCGGCGCCTTCGCCGCCCGCGAGGTCTTCGTTAGCACCATGGGGGTCGTCTACGGCCTGGGCGCCGAGCAGGACGAGGGTTCGCGCACCCTGCGCGAGAGCATCCGGCGCGAAACACACGCCGATGGTCGCCCGGTCTACACGCCCCTGGTCGGACTGTCCCTGATGGTCTTCTTCGCCCTGGCCTGCCAATGCATGGCCACTCTGGCCGCCGTGCGCCGCGAAACACACACCTGGCGCTGGCCGATTTTCATGCTGGTCTATATGACCGCCCTGGCCTGGGGCGCGAGCTTCCTGGTCTACCAGGGCGGCCTGTGGCTGGGCTTCGCCTAGCGGCCTAATCGCGTAGGAACTTCAAGAAGGCCTCCGGAGTGGTCGCTCCGGCCTGCTGTCCGATGACCTCCTCCGTTTCCGCGTCCAGCAACAGGTAGTAGGGGTTGGCATAGCTGCCGGTCAGCTCCAGCTGCAGCGCACGGTTCTCGTCCATGGCTGGACCGCCGTCCGTGTGTAGACGCGCTTCAACCATGTTGCTCAGCACCCCGGCGACCGCCGGGAGAGGGAAGACCTTCTCTTCCATCATGCGGCAGTTCACTCATGTGAAGCCGGTGAAGTTGACCAACAACGGCTGCCCTCGCTCGCGCGCCTGCTCCAGAGCCCCGGCGTAGTCGTCCTTGATAATGGTGTGGCTGGCCGCAGCGCCGTGGCCCTGGTCGCCAGCTCCGAGTCGGTTGGAGTAGTTGGGCACGATGGCAGTCATGATCGGATCCAGTGAATGCCCCAGGGCTCCGTAGCCGCAATAGAGGCCGAAGAGCAGGAAGCCGAGCGAGGCCACCAAGCGCCCCGGAGAAACACCCTCGTCGCTCTCGCCCCGCAGTCGAATGATGCCCGCCAGGAACAGGGCGGCCATCACCAGGATGCCAAGCCACAGGACTAGGAAGGCTTCACGGGAGAGCAGGCCCCAACCCCATACGAGGTCGGCATTTGAGATGAATTTCAGGGCCGCGGCGAGCTCGACAAACCCCAGGGTGACCTTCAACAGGTGCATCCACTCGCCACTCCTGGGCATGGATTGGAGTTTACCCGGCACCAGCGAGAGGGCCACAAACGGCAAGGCCATGGTCAGCCCGAAGACGCCCATGCCCAGGGCCAGTCGGCCCAACCCGCCTCCCACCGCTCCCACGCTCAACAGGCTGCCGACGAAGGGCGCCGTGCAGGTAAACGAGGTCACAACAAGCGTCATGCCCATCAGGAATACGCCGATGTAGCCGCCGCGGGCATTGGCGCTGCCGGCCGCCGACATCAAAAAACGCGGTGGCTTCAGATCAAACAGCCCAAAGAGGGAGAGGGCGAAGACGACAAACAGGCCTCCAATGATGAGGTTCGTTACCGGGTGTGTGGCAAAGCGAATGATGACCGGCCCCACGACGATGCCGATGGCCACAAAGATGGCCACGATCCCAGCGCCATAGGCCAGCGACAGGGGCAGGACCCGCCCCCCTCGGTCGGCCGCCTGCTTGGTGAAGAACGAGATCGTGATCGGGATCATCGGATAGGTACACGGCATCAGCAGCGTGAAGAGCGCCCAACCAACGGCCATCAGCAAAAAGGCCCCCAGGCTGACCTCCATGGCCTGCTGAGGTGCGGCGTCCCTGGGCGCGTGTTCACTTCTTGCGCTCCCATCGAGCGGCGCGGCGTTGGAGGTGACAAACCACTCATCCTCGCCCTCGCCTGCGCTGTCCAGCTCCTCCTTGAAGGGCAGGCATAATCCTCCGGCGTCCTCGCAGGTCAGCCCATCGAGCGTCGCCGAGACATCCTGCGCGTCTCCTCCGCCGCTCAGCTTTCCATCGACGCGTACCAGAATGGTGCCGTGGTGGATCCAGGCCCAGGTTCCGAAGACCTCATCATCCTCCCGTGTCGGCTGGGGCAACCGCGGCTCGCCCCACTCGATACCCGCTCCGGACATCTCGATGGACAGCGCCTTGCCCATGGCCTCCGGGTCGCCGAGGTCCGTGTGATACAGGTGCCAGCCTTCGTTGATATCGATGAGGATGGCGGCCTGGACGAGCGCTCCTTCCCGGCGCGCATAGAGTTGCCCAGAAGCCTCGGCCTGGGCTGGAACGCCGACCGTCGGAGCCCCGCTCCAGCTGGCGGACGCCGGGGCGGGCGGGGCCCAGAGGAACGCCGCCAGCAGCACGGCGCACAAGGTTGTCTTGTCTGTTTTCATGTGTGTCTCGGTTTGGCCAGTACCAGGAGGGCCGCACATCCTAGGGGCGCTTGGCATTTACATGGACCTGTACTCCTACGATGCCTTCCCGGGCGGCTGTTAGGGCGGCCTCCACCGCGTGGGCGATTTCATGCCCATCTCTTACAGTCAGCTCGCCGTTGACGCAGATCTCGACATCCACGGTCCACGATGAGCCCAGGGGGTGTACGCGCACGCGATCCACATCCAGCACCCCGCCTACGCCCATGGCAACGCGGGTGATGTCTCCCCTGAGGGTCGGATCGGTAACCCTATCCACCAGCACATCGCCCCCCTCGCCCATGGATTTGAGGCCCATGACAATGATGCCGAGGGCGATCAGGGCCGTGGCCGTCGGCTCCGCCCAATCCCAGCCGATGACGCGCCCTCCAACGCCGACTATCACCAAAAGGCTGGAGAAGGCGTCCGCGCGATTGTCCCGGGATACGGCCAGCAGCGCCGGACTGCGCAGCTGGCGGCCAGCTTCTCCGGTGACACGGGCGAGCCACTCGTTGGCGGCCATTGAAATGGCGGCGACGGCCATGGCTAGGGCTGGCATCAGATTAGCGGCCCGCTCACCCTCAGCGGCACCCCCCCGGGGCAAGGCGCCCCATAGGAGAGCGGCTCCCCCCACGGCTAGCAGGATCCCGACACCCATCGCTGCCAGGGCCTCCAGCTTCCCGTGCCCATAATGGTGGTCATCGTCCGGCGGCTGCGCGCCCAGGCGAAAACTGGCCCAGGCCACCACCGTCGTCATGAGGTCCGCCAGGGAATGCCAGCCATCCGCCACCAGGGCCGGTGATCCCGCCGCCAGGCCTCCGCCGATCTTCGTCAGCCCTAGCAGGGCGTTGGTGAAAACGCCCAGGCGGTGTGCCCGCTCACCCCTGCATCGCACATTGGTCGGCGGCACACCTGTCCCTGAATATTGGTCGTTCATGGCCCTTGCCGGAAGAGTCTATCCTGTGGGCCGGGGAACTTCCCCGCCCACCTCCTGACCATCCGCCCCCCACCGGGCCAACACCGCGCCCCGCCCAGCACTATGCGTCCCAAACTCTTCGCCCCGGCCCTAGCTGTTTGCGCCCTCTCCGCCCTGGCCCTGGCCTTGGCAGCCCCCCCTCGCCAGGCCGCAGCCGCCCAGGGGCAACCCACCGTGGCTGGTATCAGCCAGGACAAGGCCGCCGAAATGGTAGAAGCCATGCAAGGGGCCTGGAGCCTCTTTGACCTGCGCTCGCCGGAGCTGCCCGAGGCCGGGCGCAACATGCAGGGCTTCCTGTTGGTTTCCGACAGCTACCTGGCCCTTGAAATCCACCTGACCTGGACCTCCAAGCAAGAAGGCCTGGTGAGCGAGGTCTTCCAGTCAGGCATTCACCGCTTCACCGTCGAGGGGCTGCAGGTGACGCTCAGCTCGCTGATCGGCGCCTACAATTCCGAGGATGACGCCATGTCCCTCGACTACGATCCAATGCACACCGAGCGCGTCTACTACATTGACATCGCTGAAGACCTGCTGACCCTCAGCCGGGGTGACGGTACGCGCTGGGTCTTCTCGCGCCTGCGCGACCAGCAGCGCCAGAAGACCGATTTCTTCGGGCGTCCCCTCCCGGCCGGCGGCGACAAAGAAGAAGGCCGCTGATCACACCTGATCAACGGCCTTCCTGTTTGGGCTCTAGCAGCCCGCTCTGTTTTCGCTGCGCTCCCGTGCTAGCACTGGCTGAAGCCGCAGCCGTAGCACTTCACGCAGCCCTCTTCGAAGGCCAGCCTGCCTGAACAAGAGGGGCACTTGATCTTGTAGCCCTTGCTGACCCCGTTGCCGTTTGGCTTGGCCGTCGCTGGCTTGGCGGTTTTCATCACCTTGGCCATGTTCTCCCGGGCGTGGAAGCCAGTCTCTGTCATTGTGGGCTTGGCCCCGCCCAGCAGCAGGCCGTAGAGGCCCATTTCTTCCTTGGCTGCCAGATAACGGTTGAGCGCCGTGGCCAATCCATCCGCCAGGGACATGATGCGCCCGTCCTTGGTCGGCACAGTCAGGCTGGAGCCAATCCCCGAAAGTTGCTTGCTGGCGCGGCTCAAGCTGCCATTCGAGCGCAGCCACAGGCTGATGATGCGGCAGATGGCCTCGAGATCGGAGTTGGCCACATCGCCACCCTTGCCGAGCTGGGCGAAGACCTCGCGCTCGCGTCCGGAGATGGGGTCAACCGTGACCTTCACATGCATATTGCCGAAGGGCGTCATCTGGCGAATGCGCAGACAGCTCATGATCTCCGGTAGCTTGATGGGGTTCAGCTCCACATCAGCGCCGTCCGCCATGAAGCTCACGCTCATCTTCTCACTCGTGTCTGCGTCGGCCTGCGGTGACTTTTCGTGGTTGGAGCCCTTGAGGGCCATGGGCTGCATATCGCGGCACCCATCGCGGTAAACCGTCACGCCCTTGACCTCGGAATCGATGGCCATCTCGTAGATTTCCCGCACCTCGGCCGCACTGGCCTCGTTCGGGAAGTTGATCGTCTTCGAGATAGAGGAGTCACAGTGCCGCTGGAAAGCCGCCTGCATCTTCATGTGCCAGGTGGGGGTGATATCACGGGCTGTGACGAAGATGTTCTGGGCTTCAGCCGGGACCTCATCCATATCCCGCACGCTGCCCTCTTCGACAATGCGGTCAACCAGCTCGTCGCTGTACCAACCAGCTTTCTTGGCCTGCCGCTCGAAGACGTAGTTCACTTCGCGCATGGTTGTCGGCTCGCCTTTGGCGTCCTTCATGATCTGCCGCGTGAAGGCCAGACTGAACATGGGCTCAATGCCGCCGGAGCAGTTGGCGATGATCGAAATCGTCCCCGTGGGTGCCACGGTCGTCGTGTAGGAGTTGCGCATCTTGCGGCCGGCGGCCTCCCAGGCCGATCCTTCCCACGCCGGGAAGACGCCGCGCTCCTCGGCCAATTGCTCGGAGGCCAGGTGTGATTCGTCGTTCAGGACGCGCATCACCTCTTCTCCAAAGGCACAGCCCTCTTCCGTGTTATAGGCCAGTCCCAACTTGAACAGCGCGTCGGCAAAACCCATGACACCCAGGCCCACGCGCCGCGTCGTGCGCGACATGTTGTCGATCTGCGGCAGCGGGTACTTGTTTACCTCGATCACATTGTCGAGGAAACGCATCGAGGTGTGGATCAAGCTCTTGTATGCGTCCCAGTCAAAGCTCGTCGTGCTGCCGCGCCCGGTCTCCGTCTCAGTCACCATGGCTCCCAGGTTGATCGAACCCAGGTTGCAGGAATCGTAGGGGTGCAGCGGCTGTTCGCCGCAGGGGTTGGTGGCCTCGATGGGGCCAACATTCTGAATCGGGTTGCGGGCATTGATGCGGTCAATGAAAACCACACCGGGCTCACCCGAACGGTGGGCATGCTCGATGATCATGTCCCACAGCTCCCCGACCGTCCAGTGACTGTCGGTGTTGTTGCCGTCCGCGTCGCGCCTGGCGAGCTTGGCCCATTCCTTAGTGCGCGGGTTCATGACGTCGTGCGCGCGGTCGCGATCCGTGCGCAGATCCTGGATGAAGCGGTCCGTGACCGCCACGGATACGTTGTAGTTGTTCAGCTGCCCGGGGGTGTCCTTGTAGGTGATGAAGTCCACCACATCCGGGTGGTCCACGCGCAGGATGCCCATGTTGGCGCCGCGGCGGAAGGCGCCCTGCTGGATGGCATCGGTGGCCTTGGAAAAGACCTGGATGAATGACATGGGGCCCTCGGTGGTCCCCCCGGAGGAGCGCACCAGGTCCCCGCGCGGGCGCAGGCGAGAGAAGCTGAAGCCTGTTCCGCCGCCGGCCTTCTGGATCATCGCCGTGGCCTTGATGGAGTCGAAAATGCCTTCGATGGAGTCCTCAACCGGCAGCACGAAGCAGGCCGAGAGCATGCCCATCTCGCGTCCCGCGTTCATCAGCGTCGGGCTGTTGGGCATGAACAGGCGCTGCCCCATGATCTCGTAGAATTCCCGGCTGACTTCATAGGCGCGCTCGTAGGCCTCGGTGCTGTGCGCGCCCTTGGTGCCCGTCGCGGCGGCGCCACCATCGAATGCCAACTCGCCCTTGCCGATGTGCGTGGCCACGCGCCAAAGAAGCTGGGTGGGTGTCTCGCAGACCTGGCCCGTCTCCGGGTTCTTCTTCAGGTAGCGGCGGCGCAGAACTGTGTTGGCGTTGTCGGTGAAGTCCGGTTCAGCCAGGTCGAGCGGCGGATTGAGGGACTCAAGCCAGGTGCGACCATCCATGGTCTCGGGTTGGTCGGTGCATTGCGGTGCGGCGAGTTGTGAGGAGGCAGGGTTCACTGTGTCTCGATCGTTCCTGTCAGGGCCGTAGGGAGTGGTGTTTGGTTCTACTGCGTTGTCGTCCGCGGTTAGCGTCCGCCTGCGAGGCCTTCCTCGGCGGGCGCGAACCTTCTCTAGCTGTCGTGGTCTAAACTGGCTGTGCCGCCGGTCGCCACAGCGCAAGAACGCCGCAACTCGTTACATAGCAACGACTTGCGACGGTGGCCGGGCAACGCTTGGGGGCGCTGGGCAGGCTGCTCAAGATATCTGATCGACCCGTCTGAGCCAACCGTTTTCCCCCGTGGCTTCTTTTTGGGAGCGCAATATCTAGGGGGGTCCTAAGTCCGCAACCCACTACAAGTTGTGGACTTAGGGGCGCTTGATTTCTTTGCGGCTCAGCCCGAATACGCCACGGATTTTCTCCATGGCCTCATCAAACTCCGGCGGCCGCAGCGCCGCCGCCACCAGAAAGTAGAGCAGCGCCCCTGCCAGAGCCCCCACGATGAGCGCCAGCGTGTTGCCACAGCTCCCAAGCAGCTGGGCGTGAACCCAGCGCCCCAGCAGCCCGGCACCAAACGCCCCGGGAAGCATGGCAGCGATGCGCCGCAGCGGGCCGGCGATCGTGCTGCCTTCCCCGTAACGCAGGCGCAGGGTCGCGAGCAGGATGCAGAGGTTCACCCAGCTGGCCAGGGCCGACCCAAGGGCCAGTCCCTCCACGTCCATACCCATGCCGGCCACGAAGAACAGGTTGGCGGCGATGTTGATCGCCACAACAACGCTGGCGATGGCGGCGACGAAAGCCGTCCCGCCAAAGGCGTAGTGTGCGCGCACGGCAATGGCGCAGGCCCCGGCGGGCACCATTGCCAGGCACAGGCCCTTGAGCGCCAGGGCCGTGCGGGCCACCTCGGCGGCGTCGAAACGCCCGAGCTTGAAGAGGCTCACCAGGGGCTCTGCGAGGAAGAACATGCCGAAGCTCGCCGGCAGGGCCAGGAAGAGCGCGGTCATCTGGGCCCGGTCGTGCAGCCCCCGGGCCTCCCCCCGCCGCCCCTTGGCGACCAGGGCCTGCAGGGACGGGAAGACAGCGGACAGGATGGCAAAGGCCACCAGGGCCAGGGGGAGCTGGTGGAAACGGTTGGCGAAAAACTGGGCCGTCGGCCCCCCGTCTGAGAGCAGGCCCTCGGCCATCAAGCCGTCCACGAGCATGTTGACCTGATAGACCGCCGCACCCAGGGCCAGGGGCAGGGTGTCGCGCAGCACCCGCCGGCGAGCCCCAAGCGTGCTGGTTGAATGGGAGGGCGGCTCGGAAGGGCCCCGGCCGCCGGTTCCCTGGCCCCATAGGCCCTCCTGAAGAACGGGCCGCAGGACCACCAGGAGCTGGGCCAGCCCCGCCAATAGCACGCCCCAGGCGAGCAGGCGCGCCATGGCGAGGTGCCTGGCGTTATCCAGGGGCCCGGACCAGCCGTAGGTGAGCCCGATGGCCACCAGGGCGCCGATCCAGACCAGGTTCATGGTCGGAGCCGTCCAGGTGCTGGCCCGGAAGCGCCCCCTCACATTGAGCGCCCCAGCGGCCAGGGCCGTCAGGCAGACCACAACCAGGTAGGGCAGGAGGCGCACGGTCAGCTCGCGCACAAAGGCCGGGTCGGCCCCCAGCCAGGCCCAGCCGGTGATGGGCATGCGGTCGGGCAGGTGCCAGACGAGGAGCATCAGCGCCCCGCAGAACGCCAGCAGCGTGGGCAGCAGCAGCTTGGCGATGGCCCGGAAAAGCAGGCGCCCGCCCTCCAGGCCCTCGCGCTCCTCGGTGTCGGTCATGGCCCGCTGGAAGGCCACGCCCAGGGCGCCCTCCCCCAGGAAACGCCGAAAGAGGTTGGGAATGCGCCAGCCCGTGAAAAAGGCATCGAGCACCGGTGAGGAGCCCCCGAAGAGGGCCGCCATCAACAGGTCCCGACCGTAACCCAGCAACCGGCTCAAGAGCGTCAGAAATGACACCAGCATGGCCCGCCTACCCAGATTCCGGTGGCGGCGGACGATATCCGCCCGTTCGTCAAGCCCCCGTCCAGCGCCCCTCTGCATGGGCCCAGCAAACCACTGTGCCGTGGACAGCACAAGGCCATGCCGACGATCGCCGCTGGCAGGCCTCCCGGGCAGCGGCCCCTTCCCGCGGGCGAGGAGCCACGCATGGCGTCGCCCGCCCAGGCCGGGGTAGCCCTATGGCTGCTTCGCCCGGAACCCGGCGCCTCGCTCACCGCTACGGGCGCTGGCCCCGCGGGCGCCAGCCCGCTCCAGCCAGCGCCAACCCGCGCCAACAGGCGCCAACAGGCGCCAACAGGCGCCAGCCATTCCCCAAGCGCCCCCTAGACCAGGAACTCCGCAGCCAGCGCCCGCGCGCTGCCCCCGTCTATCTCGCCCCGGTGCCGCGCCATGAGCACCTTCATCAACCGTCCCAGGTCCTGCTTTCCGACCAGGCCCTCCTCCTCCACGACGGCCTTGATGATGCTGCGCACCTCGTCCTCGCCCAGCTGCGTGGGCAGGTAGCCCTCGATGACCGCGATTTCATCCAGTTCGCGCTGTTCCAAATCACTCCGCTTGGCCTCCGCGTACTGCCGCGCACTTTCCTTGCGCGTTTTCACGGCCCGGCCGATGACCGCCAGCTCTTCGCTCTCTGTCAGGTCGTGGCCTTCCTGAATGCGTTGGTTCTTGAGGTCCGCCAGCACCATGCGCAGGGTGTCCCGCTCCAGGGTGCGTCTGCCGCGCATGGCGTCCCTCAGGTTACTTTCGATGCGCTCTTGGAAGGACACCCTACCCTTCCTCCTCGGAGCCGGGAGCATCGCCTGCGGCCTGTTCTGGTTCAGCTGAAAGCTCGCCGCCGGCCGCGGCCTGCACACCTTCCTCCCCAGCGTCCCCACTGTCAAAGCGCGCCAGGTCTGCGGCACAAACAACCGCCAGGTTCACCACGCGGTCGCCCTTCTTCGGGTTCACCAGCCGCACGCCCTGTGTGCTGCGCCCCATAGAGGAGATGTCCTCCGCCGCTGTCCGCACGATCATGCCTGTCTCCGTGATGAAGAGCACATCGTCTCCGGTGCAGACTGTCTCAACTCCCACCACGGCTCCGTTGCGCTGGGTAGTGCGGATATTGATCACGCCCTGTCCGCCGCGCCCCTGGACGGGGTAACCCTCCACGGGCGTGCGCTTGCCTCCGCCACCTTCGCAGACGGTCACGACCTCCGAGTCCGGCACGGTTACGACCATCCCCACGACGCGGTCGCCGGAGCGTAGCCGCATGCCGCGCACGCCCCGGGAAGAGCGCCCCATGGTGCGTGCCGCTGCTTCGTCGAAGCGAATGCTCTGCCCTCCGGCGCCGCACAAGAGCACCGAGTCCCCGGGGCGCGTGAAGTCCACGGCCACAACTTCGTCGCCTTCGTCCAGCACAATGGCACGGATGCCATTGGAGCGCGGGCGTGAGTAGGCCTCAAGGGGCGTCTTCTTGATCGTTCCGCCGGCGGTGGCAAAAATCAGGCAGCGTTCATTGTCAAACTCGCGCACGGGCAAGAGGTTGGTCACCTGCTCGCCTTCCTCCAGGGGAATCAGGTTGTGGATCGCGCGCCCCTTGCCAACGCGCCCGCCCTCGGGCAGCTGGTAGACTTTTTGCCAGTAGACCTTGCCCCGGTTGGTGAAGAACAAGATGTAGTCGTGCGTCGACGCCACGAAGAGCGAAGCCAACACATCTCCGTCCTTGGCCGAAGAGCCGCGCACGCCACGGCCACCACGGCCCTGCGCCCGGTAGGTGCCGAGGGCCACGCGCTTCATGTAACCATCCTGAGAGCGCGTGACGACCATCATCTCCTCGGTAATCAGCTCCTCCATATCGAAGGCGCCGTCGATTTCCTCGTCAGAGATCTCCGTGCGGCGCTCGTCGCCATAGCGCGCTTCGAGCTCGTCCAGGTCTTCCCGAATAAACCCCAGGACTCTCTCGCGCTTGGCCAAGATGTCGGTCAGGTCTCTGATCTTGGCCTCCAGCTCTGCGTTCTCTGTCTCCAGCTTCTCCTGTTCCAGCCCGGTCAGGCTACCCAAGCGCATATCGACGATAGCCTGGCTCTGACGTTCGGAAAGGGCAAAGCGACTGGTCAGCTGCGCCCGTGCCTCGTCCCGGTCGCGGCTCGCGCGAATGATGGCAATGACTTCGTCGATGTTGCCCACGGCCACGCGCAGGCCGTCGACAATGTGCTTGCGCGCCGCCGCCTTGTCCAATTGAAATTGTGTCCTGCGCCTGATGACCTCTTCGCGGTGCTCAAGGTAACTGTCCAACAGCGAGCGCAGGGTCAGAGTCAGCGGCTGCCGCCCGCCGATCGCCAGATTGATAATACTATAGGTCGTCTGCAGCGGCGTGAACTTGAACAGCTGGTTGATCACCACCTGACTGTCCTCGCCCTTCTTCAACTCGATCACCAGCCGGATGCCGGTGCGGTCCGATTCGTCTCGCACATCAGAGATGCCAGTGACGCGCCCGTCCTTCACGATCTCGACGATCTTGTCGATGATCGTGACCTTGCGCACCTGATAGGGAATCTCCGTGATCACCAACTGTTGCTTGGTACGCACGTCCTCCACCGAATAGCGCGCACGCAGCTTCACATGTCCGCGCCCCGTGGTGTAGGCGCGCAGAATCCCGCTGCGCCCCATGACGATTCCGCCGGTGGGAAAGTCGGGGCCGGTAACAAGCTGGCAGAGCTCGCCCAGGGAAACCTCGGGGTTGTCCAGGATGGCACGCAAGGCCGCACAAACCTCGCGCAGGTTGTGGGGTGGCAGGCTAGTGGCCATGCCGACCGCTATACCATCGGAGCCGTTACACAAGAGGTTGGGAAAACGTCCCGGCAAGACCGTCGGCTGCGTGCGGCTCTCGTCGTAGTTCGGTTCGAAGTCGACCGTCTCCTGGTCGAGCGCCTCCATCATCTCCACGGCTATGCCGCTCATGCGCGCCTCCGTGTACCGCATGGCCGCCGGCGGGTCGCCGTCGATGGAGCCGAAGTTGCCCTGGCCGTCAACCAATGGATAGCGCAGGGAAAAGTCCTGGGCCATGCGCACCAAGGTGGGATATATGACCGACTCACCGTGGGGGTGATAGTTGCCCGAGGTATCGCCGGCCACCTTGGCACATTTCCTGTACTTCGCTCGCGGGCTGAGCTTCAGGTCATTCATGGCCACCAGGATGCGCCGCTGGGAAGGCTTCAGGCCATCGCGCACATCCGGCAGGGCTCGGCTGTGAATAACGCTCAAGGCGTAGGTCAGGTATGACTCGCGCATCTCCCGCTGGATGTCGCGGGGCTGAATTCTCCCGGCCGGGGTCTCGTCAATGGTCGTGTCGGCTGCGGTCATCGCGTAAGAGTCGTGTCGCTCATGGTGGTGTCGGTCCGTGCCGTCCCGCTGGTCGGGACAGGTGTTCTCACAAATAGGTCCACAGCTGTGCTGGCGCCGTGTTCAGTAATGAAGGTCGTGGGCAAGTCGAGGGGCACCTCTTCCCAGGCGCCGCAGTCCAGGGTGACGCCCTCCGGGGGCAGCTCCCAGAGCAGGTCGCTCTCCTCACCCGCGGCCGGGGAGCGCAGCTCGCCCCCGGGCATCAGCTTGTCGGTGGTCGTGACCACGGCGCTGGGAATACCAAGCCGGCGAGCTGCCTCCAAGAGGCTCCGGGAGCCGCGCGGAGCCAAAAAGGCCGCCGCCCCCACGGCCTCGGTTCCGACCAGGAGCCAATCCGCCGCCGGCAACTCGTCATGGAGGGCCAGGTCCCAGGTGAGCCGCACCGGCAGGCCGGCCTGCACCAGCTTAAGGGCCTGGCGGCGCCCGCCCAGGTTGGCCGGCGACTCGGATAGCACGACCTCCACCTCCCGACCGGCTTCCCAGGCCGCCACCAGGGCACCGGCCAGGGTGTGGGAGTAGCCGTGCACAAGGACGCGCTCGCCAGGAGCCAGGTGCCTCCCGGTCTGGCGGGCGGCCACCTCCCTATCCGCCAGGCGGCGGCCGGGCGCGAGGGGCTCGGCGGACCAAGTTTGGCCCTGATCATCCCCGGGGCTGGGCTCGGATCCCGAGGCGACCATGTCGAATCCATCGAGCCACAGGCCCAGCTCCTCGGCCAGGACCTCTCCGGGGGTCACTCCAGGGGCAAGATGCTCCCGCGCCCAGCCGGGCAAGGCCTCCAGGGTCGTCAACCAGCGCGCTACGGGCCCGCGCCAACCGTGGGCCGCCGCCAAAGGCGCCAGCGGATCCAACTCCAGCCACTCTCGCCAGGTGAAATCAGTCGGCAGATCGGCCCCACCGCCGTCGTCCCGATCACAGCCAGACAGGGCCTTCAGCAGGAGTCTGCTGCCGGCCCTGACCACCTCCGCAGCCGGCGCCGTGCGGTCGGCCGCCAGTCGCCGCAGGGCCCCCTCCAGCGTCAACGGAGGCTCTCCTGAGGTGTGTATTCCAGTGCTCTCGGGGGACGGATCGGCGGCCATAACTGGGGCTGTTGGCGAGCGGATTGGGGATCCCCACTCGAGCGCCGATTATCGCCGCCTGGCCCGCCGCGGTCCACTTCTCCCTTACCTATTTAATAAGCGTGGGGAGTTTCAGGTCCCTCTCCGCGCCCCGTCCTTCGCCCATGTGCTCGTCCAGAGCGCGGGCCCAGGCCGATGGCAAGGCGCTCGTGCCCCCGTCGGCTCCAGAGCCCTCGTCCGCCTCACCCCGCGCTTCCCGCAGCGCCCGAAGCACAGCATCCAAATCGTCCCGCCCGCGCATGACCAGGAGCTCCAGGGCCAGCTCCGCCCGGGACCCATCTCCCGCTCCGAGAGCCTCCAGGCCCAGCCCCTCCAGGCCGCCTCCGTGGTCGGCCGCCGACAGGTCCACGGCGGCCAGCTCGCCCAGCCAGCCAGCCCCCTCGTCGGCTGACTTCAGGCGCCGCAGGGCCTGTGCCGGGCGCCCTTCCTCCAGTTCCACCCGGGCCATCTGCCAGGAATAGCTGCCCGACAGGTCAACCAACTTCAACGAACCCAGGGCCAGGACCAGGACCGACAACGCGATCGCCCAGCGACGCAAGGTGCGCTGCAGGCGCTGGCCCAGGCCCGGATCCCAGTGCGCCCGTTCCACGAAAGCCACCCGCTCGGCGGTGGAGAAGTGCCGCCAGCCTCCGGCTTCCCGGTAGCGCCCTCCGACCAGCTCCAGGGCGCTGACCAGAGCCGCCGGGTCATTTGTCAGCTCCACGCCGGTGAGGTCCGCCTCCAGCTCGAAGCGCCGCGAGAGCCAACCGAATCCCAGGTACCAGCCAAGGGCCAGGACCAGGACCAAGCCGGCCCCCAACCAAAGCGGAGCCGAGGCCTGGGCGTGGGCCCACTCGCTGACCCAGGTCACCGCGAGTTCGGCGCCCATGAAGAAGGCCAGCGTCCACAGCAGGAAGATGATCACATGGTGACGCAGGGCGTGGGCAATCTCGTGGGCAAAGACGGCGCCCAGCTCTCGGCTCGGCAACATAGAGAGCAAGGAATCCGAGAGCAACACCACGCGCGTACGCGGCGTCATGCCGACGACAGCCGCATTGGCCATGCGGTGACCCGTGTGCCAGATGAGCAGATCACGACAGCGGAAGCCCGCCCGCGCGGCGAGGTTCTCCAACATCTCCCGCTGGGGCCCAGGCGTCAGGGGATCAGTGCGCCAGGTGTTGCGCAGAATAGATGGCATGCAGAGCACAAAGAGCCCCAGGACACAGGCGCTGAAGGCGACGCGCCACGACTCAACACCGTCGATGCGCGCGCGCACGCCAGGCTCCCAGCCGACGATAAGCACCACCGCCAAGTAGATCAGGAAAGGGACGAGGGCCGAGAAAAAGAGGCGACTTTGAAAGCTACGCTCCTGGGCGCGGTGCTCGGCTCGCGAGTCCTTCAGGCGCACGCGGGCGTCTATGGCCAGAAGTTGAAAGGCGACAAAGGGGAAGAGCGCCAGGAGTAGGGCCGGCTCCGGCCAGTCCGTGAATGAGGCGCTCTGGCCTGTCCAGCCCTCAACCGCGTCGGTCCACCTGAAGAGCAGCACGATAATCAGAAAGAGGACTGGCGGAGAGCGATGTAGCGCATTGCCCAGGAATGCCGACAGGCTGAACTTTCCCCGACCAAAGGCGCCCGTGGTGGCTCGCGCCAGCAATGACGGCACCACCGACAGAGCCAGAAAACCAGCCAGGGCCACGCCTCCCCGGGGAGCGTCGCCCCCCGATATCCAGGAGTCGGAGACAAGCGGCAAGAAGTCCTCCTCGAAGAGCAACGTGGCCAGGGCCAGGACCACATGGATCAGGTAGCCCATACTGCCTCCTTCCCCTGCTCTGCCACCGACGATTCGCCCTCCGTTAGCGATTCGGCCCCGGCCCGTGAGTGCATCCTTACGGGACCCTCAACCCAGGCTTCCCCATCCTCCCACCCGACGCGCAGGGTACCCCCTGGAAACACCATGTTCAGGGGCGGGCGGAGGTCCAAATGCCGAGCAGCAACCGTGGCCGCGGCGCAGGCGCCCGTGCCGCAGGATCCCGTCTCGCCCACGCCACGCTCGTGAACTCGCAGGCGCAGGTCCCCCGGGCCGCAGGGGACGCGCTCGACGAACTCCACATTTAGCCCCCCTCGCAGTCCTCCGGGTTCGCCCGCGGAGACACCGGCACTCAGTTCCACCTCCCGCGCCCACCGGGCCAGCGGTAGGTCCACCACGGAATCGACCATGACCACCGCGTGGGGGTTGGCCAGGTCGAGACGTTCCACGGAGTACTCCGCACCGTCGAGCACGACCGGGAGCGCACGCCGTTCCCAGGTCACCGCCCCCAGCCCGGCCCGAACACGCCAGGCGGCAGGCCTTGCCGCTGGCTCCGGTTCGCCCGCAGAGCTCGCAGATCCAGCGGGGCCCGCGGGGCCAGCGGGGCCAGCGGGGCCAGCGGGGCCAGCGGCCGGCGCCGCGACTTCGACTCCGACCTCCGCCCAGCGCTTCCCCGCCGCGGTCTCCACTTCCACGCGCCTCACGCCGCCTTCCGCAGCCGGACTGCACACGCCGCGCGCCACGGCCCAGGCCCCGGCGCAGCGCAGCCCATTGCCGCAGGCCAGCGCCCGGCTGCCATCCGCGTTATAGATCTCCATCCGCAGAGCGCGGCCGCCGGCGGCCGGCCCCAATACCAAGAGCCCGTCGGCACGCCAGGCTTCATCTGCACACAATTCCACGGCCCTTTGCGCCCTCCCCAACTCCCCCTCCAATCCGCCCTCCTCCACGACGACAAAACGATTGCCCGCCGCCTCCATGCGCCAAGCCCCCTGCCGCCCGGCGCCCTTCACCCCAAGACCCTCTGCGTGTTCTTGAAGTGCAACTTGGCCACCTGGCCGAGGGCCTGCTCTCCGTGAATCGAAATGTACTCCCTGCCCGCCCGGTCCACCGGCGCGCCGGCTCCCTTGCGCAGATCCACCGCCGCCTCCCGGCTGAGCTCCGCCAGGGCCTCGAGGAACTCCTGGCGCGCAATCACACTGGCCGCCGCCACCGCCGGATGCTCCTCGGCCCGCGGCCGTTGTTCCAGATCGATGTCCAGCCCCTTGAGCTCGCCGGCCACCAACTCCTCCTTGCCAAACTGGTCCACCAGCACATGCAGTCCCGGCCGCGCCAACTCGCGGATCGCTTCCCCGTGCAGCCGCGCCAGGAGCGGGTTCAGATTGCCAATCTCCTGGTGGGCGCGGTTGTAGTCCGGCGGATCCAGACGTCGCACCGCGAATGGGTAGCGCGCGCGCAGGGCAGCCCCCATGGTCAGGGCCTGCTCGTCGCTGATGCGCTTGCTCTCGGCCAGGCCACTGGCGTAGAGCTCCGCCACATCTATCCGCTCCAGGAGGACCGCCACCACCACCAGGGGACCGAAGTAGTCCCCCTTGCCGCACTCGTCCGAGCCCAGCGTGGCACAGTCCCGGTGCGCCGGCGCGGCGGCCATCTTTTTCTGGCGTGGCTTCTCCGGGGGCGGCGCCCCGTCCAAGAAGCGGCCGGTAAAAAGCTCCGGATCGGCGCCCTGAACGACCAGCTTTCCTGATTTATAGAGGGTCGCCACGACCCCTTCCCCCTGGGCGCTGAACTTGGCGTGGGGCACCGGCCGAAAGGCCAGGCCAGCGGCTGCCAGGCGCTCCTCCAGCTGGCCGTGCTGGCCAGGAGGCAGTTTGATGACGATTGTCTTTTGGCTCACGGGCTGATTCTCGCACGCGCCGCGACGCCGAGAAAGCCCCCACCGTTCCCGCGTCCGGGACAAACCCGTAGAATGCCCGCCGTTCACCTCGCAACCCCCAACCCCTGCGCTGCCGTGCCTGACATTTACGACTCTATCCTCGACGCCATTGGCCAGACGCCCATGGTCCGCCTGCGCACCGTCGGCCGCAACACGGGCTGCGATTTCCTGGTCAAGTGCGAGTTCATGAACAGCGGTGGCTCCGTCAAGGACCGTATCGGCAAGCGCATGGTCGAAGAGGCCCAGGCCGCCGGCCGCATCAAGCCTGGGGACACGCTGATCGAACCCACCAGTGGCAACACAGGCATCGGGATGGCCCTGGCGGCGGCGGTCCACGGCTATCGCATGGTGATCACCATGCCGGAGAAGATGAGCCACGAGAAGCAGGTCGTGCTGGAAGCCCTCGGAGCGGAGATCATCCGCACCCCCACCGAGGCCGCCTTCGACGCCCCGGAGAGCCATATCGGTGTGGCCAAGCAGTTGGTGAGCATCCTGCCGCGCGCACACATCCTCGACCAGTACAGCAATCCAGATAACCCCGACGCCCACTACCACGGCACCGCCGCTGAGATTCTCGAACAGACCGGCGGTGACTTCGACTACCTCGTCGCCAGCGCTGGAACGGGCGGCACCATCACCGGTATAGCCAGGCGCATGAAGGAAGAGGCGCCCAACGTGAAGATCATCGGCGTTGACCCGGTGGGCTCAATCCTCGCCGGGCCGGCGGAAGTCGGCTCCTACAAGGTCGAGGGCATCGGCTACGACTTCATCCCGGATGTGCTTGACCGCGAGCTGGTGGATGAGTGGGTCAAGTCAGAGGACCGTGAGTCCTTCCAGATGGCGCGACGCCTGATCCGCCAGGAAGCTCTGCTCTGCGGTGGCTCGTCCGGCGCCACCATGTGGGCCGCGCGTCAGATCGCCATGCGTGAAGGCCCGGGCAAGCGCTTTGTCGTGCTGCTGCCCGATTCCGTGCGCAACTACATGACCAAATTCATGGACGATCAGTGGATGAAGGAAAGCGGCTTCGCGGACAACCTGTGGGAAACCCAGACCGTGGGCGACCTCCTGCGTCAGCTGCCCCCGCGCGAGGTGCTGACCACCACCAGCGGCCAGTCCGTCTCCGCCGCCGTGGGCACCATGAAGGAAAAAGGCATCAGCCAGCTTCCGGTCGTCGACGACGGGCGCCTGGTGGGCATCATCACCGAATCTGACCTCTTGGCAAAAATCGTCGATGGGCGCGCCAGCCTGTCCAGCTCCGTGGCCGAGGTCATGTTCCGCTCGGTCAACACGGTGGCCATGGATGATGATGCCAGCGCTCTGCTCGACGTTTTTGGCCGCGGTGAAGTCGGCCTGGTCCTCGATGGCGACGCCCTGGTGGGCATCCTGACCAAGATGGACCTCGTCGATCGCCTGACCGGCAGCCTGCAGGGCTGAACTCGGGCTACGAAAAAGAGGGGCGGGCGCAATCTTGTGCCCGTCAGCGGCCGCTGCGATCCAGGGCCTGCACGGCGCCGACAATCGTGACCACGCCAATCACAACGGAAAAACAATCGCCGTGCAGGAAGCCCAAGGCCGAGAGGCCAATCAGGCTCCAAAGCCAGAAGGGCTTGCAGGTGCGCCAGGCCATGGCACACACCGCCAGCACGACAACCTGGAGCAGGCCGATAAACAACAGGGCAACTTCCCCGAGGCCAGCCAGGACCACCACCGCGACGGCATCGTCGCCCCGCGCTTCGGAGGCTCCGACAATGCCGAAGAGGGCCAACAGCGCTCCGCCGAATGTGCACAGGAAGATGTAGAAGACGGACTTCAGCGCCGTCAGGATCAGGCCCGCCTGCAGGGCCCCCGGGCACTCCGGGCGCGCGCTCTCAGAGGAGCTTGCCGCTGCGCTGGTCTTGGGCGTTTCGGATGAGTCTTGTTCATTCATGGGGATACTCCGTGGGGTCAGACGAGCCCAGCGGTTACTCCACGGGCCGCCTCCTATTCTCCCCTATGTGCTTTTCTACCGCCAGCGTAGCTGTCCCCCTGGCCCTTGAACCAGGCGTGTGCGCCCGCCACCGCCACACAGGCGGTGATAGCGGCGATGGCGGCGCCCACACCGCCCACCAGCCAACGCCCGGCCCCCAGGTCTCGCGACACCTGAACGCCCATGGCCACACCGGTCATCAAGAGGACCGCCGCCGCTGGCAGGGCATAGGCGCGGGAGGGACGCTTCCCCCGACGCAGGTAGAGGGCACAGAGCAACAGGGTGAAGGCTGCCAGCACCTGGTTCGTAGCGCCGAATACGGGCCAGAGGCTCTTGGCTCCTTGGTCGAAGTCGGCGTAGATCAAAGCCAACACGGAAATGCAGGCCACGGCACCGCTGACCCAGCGGTTCCCAAGCGGGCGTACGTTGAGGGCCGCGCCGAGCTCGCCGAGCACCATGCGCTGGATGCGCAGGGCCGTGTCCAGGCTGGTGGCTGCGAAGGAGATGACGAGCACCGCAACCACGGTGGCCGCCACCCCGAAGGGCAGGCCGAGGGCCTCCAGGAAACCAGCCGCACCATTCACAAAGGCCTGCAGGGCCTCGCCAACTTCCGGTAGGTGAAGGAGGCCTGCGCTCTCTTCCGCCCCGCCGATCGACGGCGTTGAGCTGCGCTCGGCCAAAAACCCCCAGGCGTGCTTGTGATCCGGCCCCGCCCACTTGCCGGCGGCCACGGCCATGGTGGCCAGGATCGCCAGGGCTCCCTCGCACAGCATGGCGCCGTAGCCGATGGGCCGCGCGTCCGTGGCGCAGCGGAGCTGCTTCACCGTCGTGCCAGAACTGACCAGGCCGTGGAAGCCGGAGAGGGCTCCGCAGGCGATGGTCACGAACAGCAGGGGGAAGATGGCGGGTAGGGACTCGAGTTCACCCACGGCCGGGGCGGCGAACTCCGGGGCGAGTACGAAGAAGCCAATGTACATGGCCGCCAGCCCAACCATGAGTTGATGGCTGTTGATCAAGTCCCTTGGTTGCAGCAATAGCCAGACCGGTAGGTTGCTGGCCACAAAGGCGTAGGCCATCAGGGCCACCAGCCAGAAGTGCTTGGAGAGCAGGAAGGAGTCCGGACCCGGAACCGGCAGGGCGCCGCTGGCCGAACCGAAGATGACCAGGTAGAGGCCCACCAAGGCCAGAGCAGATGGCACAAGCAAGGAGTGGCCTCGCCGGTAGCCCCACCAGCCGAGCAGGATGGCCACCAGGATCTCTAGGTTGACCGGCAGAATGCTGGCTGGAAAGGCACAGAAGAGGCCCGCGATGGCGAAGGCGAAGACGGCACCCACCAGCCAGATCAGGAAGAAGATCAGGGTCAGGAAGAGCAGGCGCGAGCGCGGTCCGATCAGGCCCTCTGTCAGGTTGCCGACCGTCTGGCCGCCGTGGCGCAGGGAGAGCACCAACGCCCCGAAGTCGTGGGCCGCTCCCATGAAGATGACGCCGAAGACAATCCACAGCAGCGCCGGCAGCCAGCCCCAGACAATGGCCATGGCTGGACCGAGAATTGGCGCCGCCCCTGCGATGGAGGAAAAGTGGTGGCCCCAGAGCACCTCCCGGCGCGTGGGAACAAAGTCGACGCCGTCCTCCCGCTCCACGGAGGGCACCGGTTCCTCCGCGCGCAAGCCAAACACACGCCGCGCCAGATAGCGCGAGTAGAACCGGTAGCCGAGCGCCAGGGCCAGGAGACTGGCTAGGCAGTAGTAGGTGGCCTGGCCCACTGGGTGCTCAGCGCACCATGCGGAACTCGCCGCCGGTGTCCTTGGCCAAGTTCTGCAGCAGGGGAATCGCCCCGCCCAGGGAAACGCAGTGAATCCGCAGGTGGCGTGTGCTGTTCCAGCGCTTGACCTCAGCCCGTATTTGCTCCGGGTCGTCGATAGTGCCCTGGTCTGGATTGCCGTCGCTGAGCAGGTAGAGCGTGTCAACGCGCTCGTCTTCAAAGGCCAGCTTGAGCGCGTCGTAGACTGCCGTGTAGCCATCGGGCTCCTGGCGTTCCACGAATCCCCTGGCCGCTGCGCGCGTCTTGTTGCCCATAACCACCAGGCTGTCGTTCCAGGGATAGACATCCGTGGAGAAGAAGAGGATGTTGAACAGATCTTCGTCCGGGTACTTTTCCAGGGCCGCCAGCAGTTCGCGTTTAGCGAGCTCAAGGCGGGTCCCGTTCGGCATCTCGTGTTTCATGGAGCCGCTGACATCGAGGATGAAGCACACGCGCTCGCTGATTACCTGCAGACCGTAAAAGGAGGTGCTGGTTTCAGAACTCTTCTGTGAAGAGCGCCGGGCCCGCGCCGCCCGCAGGGATTCCTCGTAGCTGGGCAGGATGTAGGCCTCCCCCTCCTTCTCCCACCAAGTGCGCCAGCGTCCGGCGCTGCGGCCGTGGTCGAGACCAGTCACCAGCTGCAAGACCTGGTGCACATCGATCTTGGCCTGGCCGCGAGCGCCACCCAGGCGATCAATCAGCACCGGTAGCGCGTCCTTGCGGCGCAGGTTGCCTACGATCTGCAACGCCTCCGCGGCCACGCTGCGGTCCTCATCCCGCAACAAGCCGTAGAGAACTTCAAGGGCATCCTGCGTGCGCAACTCTCCCAGGGCCACGGCCGCCCCCTGACGCGCCGCGGCGCTCTTGTCCTCTGCCATGGAGAACACATCGCGTACCCAACGCTCCTCGGCACCGCGCAGCTTCGCCAGGGTGATCACCGCCAGCCTTTGTACTCCGGCGTCCTTCGAGCGCATCAGTTTCTCCGCCTGGCGCAGATAGGCATTGCCCTCGCGCTGGCTAAGCGCCTCCAGGGCGCGGTACTGAACTCCGCAGTCCTTGTCTTTCAAGCAACCTATCAGGGCTTCCTCAACGTCGATGCCCAGGCGTTCGGCGACGACATCTATCAAGGCCACCTTCATCAGGCTGGCCACCTTCTTATCGCCTAGCCGATCGAGCAACTCCTCCTGGGCTTCGTCGCCGGAGAAGGAGGCGATAGCCTTGACGATCTCTGACCAGGGCGCCGAGGTCTGAAACCAGGCGTTGTCCAGGATTGCCTCCAAGGCATCCTGTGTGCCTTCCGCCACCAGCCCGGGAATCAGAGGGCCAATGGCCAGGGCGCGACACACCTCGTCCTTTGACTTGTCCAGGATTTTGCCCAGAGCTTCGTGGCTCGCCGCCCCAAGCTCGCCCAAGCCCTCCGTCGCCCCACGTCGGAGCGGCGCCAGCCCAGAACCGGCCTTGTCCGCCAGAAACTCGATTGCTTCTGGGGCCAACTCGGCATCATCCTTGTAGAAACGAAAGGCCTTGCAGATTGTCCGCAATGATGGGCGCTGGGACATGGCTCCGACACCACGGCACAGGGCCTCGAACGCCTCGCGCGTGCCCATGCGTGCCAGGCGCTCAATCACCTCCACCGGTGTGCCGTCGCGCTTTTCCTGGATTTGAGCCAGCAACTCGGAAGCCGACTGCTCCTGAGCCCGCAGCGGTTGGGGCAGGGAGAAGACGAGGGGAGCCAGAAATAGGCCGACGGCCGTATGGAATCGCTGCTTGGCAGGCATGGTGTGAAGTCCGACCCAGAGGAAGCCGGAGAGAAAGAGAAGCTGGAAGGGAACTGCGCCCCAGTGTCCGAGGGTCAGCGCACTGTAGATGCCCCCGGTGATCCAGGCTGAGAGTAGCAACTCCGGCCACGGCAGGGGCGCCCGTCCTGGTTCCGCACCGCCAGCGGCAGGCCGAATAGAGCAGGCGGCAACAACGCCAGGAGCCCCACCTGGGCCATCCATTCTGGGTTACTGCCAGGCATCGAGCCTCAGTCCAACCAGCCCTGCTCCGTGATCATTCCGAGCACTGCTTCCGCAACCATGTCCTGGCCCCGCGCGTTCGGGTGGTAGTGATCCCCCCACAGGAAAAGACCATCCGGGGCGGCACCGGAGCGCAGGCCCTCGCTGAAGACATCAACCAGGTCCATGAAGGGCACTTCGAGCTCGTCGCAGGTCTGTGACAGGCGATCCCGCGGGGCGCTCTCGTACTCCTCCACCACGACCTGGCTCTCATACGGAAAAAGGAACAGGGCCAGGCGCCCTCCTGTCATCTCCACGGCCTGCTTGAGTTCCCTGAGATGCCCCTCGACCTCGGCCCAGGACTCCTCCAGAAGATGGTCCTGCCCGGCGCCCCTGGCAAACTCCTCGGCCCGGGCCCAGTCCCGCTTCTCCGTCAGCTCGTAGAACAGGCCACGGGTCAAGCGATAGAGGGCCGTGCGCCCCAGGGCATCCCAGGCGCCTTGGGGCAGCAGGCCCCGCACGCTGGTCCTTTTCTGCACGGCCCGGTCCGCCGCCGCCAGGGCGTTGGGGAAGTCGTTGATATTAAACCCCAGCACTACAATCTCCGGCTCCAGGGGCCGGCCAGCCTCCGCGTACCACCGAGGGTAGTCGCGGCTTGAAAGGCCATTGATCCCAAGATTAGCGACAGTTACTGAGCCGTTGTTGCCCCGTTGGCCGACTCTCGCCTCCAGGCGCCGCGGCCAGGACTCACGCTCCAGGACGCCCTTGCCAAACGTGCAGGAGTCTCCCAGGGCCACGACGACGCGCCCTCCGGTGGACCCCCTGGGCGGGAGCTCCGGTCCGCGCAAGCCACGGGAGTTGATGCTGTACCAGGTGCCGTCGAAGCGGCCCGTGAAGCCGGGTCGATGACGATAACGGATCTTGTCTCCCGCCTGATATGGATTCTTGTCCCACAGGGAGAAGGGTCCCGGCTCCGCGGCCCTGGCCAATAGCTCAGCTCCCGCCAACAGTCCGGAGGCCAGGCATAGGGACTGGCCGATGCGCCTCAGATGCCGTCGCAGGCCCACGGCTAGCTCCCGCCAGCCTCCCGTCGGCGGCTCAAGACCCACCACCGCCTCGTCACCGGCGCCACCTTTCCTGGCCGGCCCTGGGGGTCCGGCGGTGACCCGCTTCTCCGCGTTGGAGGCCACCTAGCCCACCCCCACCCCAAGGCCCGCCGCCAGGGCGCCAAGCGTGTTTTCCGCCACCAGCTCGAAGGCGGCGGTCGTTTCCGTCATGGGGTGCCCGATACCAAAGGTGTGGCCGGTGCCCTCCACAGCGAGGGTCCGCACGCTGTCCCTGTCCCCCGCCGCCCGGGCGAGCTCCGCCAGACTCTCGAAGGGGACCGATTCGTCCTCCTCGCCATGGATCAGCAAGAGCGGTGCCTCCAGACGGCCACAGGCCTCCCGCACGCTGAGGCGCTCCTGGTTCTGCTCCCAGTCCCGCAACCCTGCCGCGTCCATGCGCAGCTCCTGGCCAGTGCGGCCGTTGGTCACCGTGGTAAAACCTGCGCGCTGCCAGGCCTCCCGAGCCGCCGGTTCGAGGCGCAGCATCTCGGGCACAGCAGCCCAGGTGACTACCGCCTGGTAGCTGGCTGCCTCCGCTGCGTGGACCAGGCCCAGCCCCCCCCCGCGGCTGTGCCCCAGCAGGCCTGCGCGCCCTCTATCAAGGGCGCCGAGCTGCCCGCCCCTGGCCGCCTGTCGCACGCGCTCTGTATCTTCCAGTTGCCGCGTAAAGGTATGCCGCGCAAAGGCCTCTAGCTCTGTGAAGTTCATCAGGTCCTCGCCGATGCCGCTGCCCGAGTGGTTGAAATAGACGGCGGCCATGCCTGCCCGGGCAATGCGCCGTGACATCTCCGGGCCGAAGCCCCAATTCATGAATCCCATGAAGCCGTGCAGGGCCAGCACCCATGGCAGGGGCGCGTCCCCGGCTTCCGCCGGGCGCTCCACCCGTCCACGCAGCACGCGCCCGGGCTCATCGTCGTAGGTCAGCGAGAAGAACTCGATTGATGTTTCGCTCATGTGTCTGTGAAGAAGGTGCGCTGTCCCTGGCTGCGTGTAACGGAATCCAACTGCGGGTAGGCAGCCACGAGCTCCGCCGGCGCCGCCGGCGCTTCTCCGCTCAGAGCGTGCATGAACTGCAGAGCCGCCACCATGGCCTTGCCTTGAAAGTGGTTGTTGGTGATGACATAGGTCTCGTCGCAATCCTGTGCATTGCGTTCAGCTCGCCGCGCCTGCTCTTCGATTTCTGCCTCCGTATACAGGTAGTCGTAGCGGGCGTCGCGCCCGGCGCCGCGGCGAAACCAATCCTTTGAGTTGCGCCCGTGCAAGCGCAGGTATCCCACGGGCCCTGTGGCCCTGTGCCACTCCGGGGGATGGTCCCAGGAGTGCGGCAGGTCGATGTGGACCAGCGAGTAGCCCAGCCCGCCCACGACATTGAGGCCCTGGGGCTCAAACCAGCTGCTGTGCCGCACCTCGAGCGCCAGGGGCAGGTCGCTGAACAGCGCGTGGATGCGGTGCAAGCGATCGACCTCCACGGTCCCGAACTGGAAGGTCACGGGGAACTGCACCAGCAGAGCGGCCAGGCGCCCGGCTCTATGCAGGGGCGCGATCCCAGCCTTGAAGCCCGCTGCCAGGTCATTCCACACAACCTCGTCGCGGGGCATGGCCTCGTGCGTGAAGCTGCGCAGCAGCTTCGCCGTGAAGCGGAAGCTCGGGCTGCCGGCAATCGTCTCACACCACTTCGTCGCATTGCTGGCCCTTGGCAGTCCGTAGAAGCTGCTGTTGATTTCCACGGCCTGAACGAAGCGGGCGATGTGTGCCAGGCGTTGGAACCCCCCAGGCTCCCGGCGTGGATATACGGGACCGCTCCAGTCCGCGTATGACCATCCCGCCGGCCCGACGCGAATCATGCGTCCGCCTCAACCCCGAGCGCGGCACAACCCCGGCGCTCGGCCTCGATTATCCGCAAGCGCAAGGTCTCGCTTGCCGCAGCCAATTCGTCGGCGCTGGCCCCGCGCGCAACTAGCAGCGGTTCACCGTAGACCAAGGCCACACGCGCCCCGGGCTTCGGAATCGTAAAGCGATCCCAACTCCTCGTCCTCCAGGCCCGGTCACAGACGAAGCCTGCCGGCAAGATGGCGTAGCCCGTGGCGCGTGATAGCCAGGCCACCCCATCGTTCATGGAGTGCTGGGGCCCCCGCGGTCCGTCCGGCGTCAAGACCAGCACGCGGCCCGCCTCCATGGCACGCAACATCTCCCGCAGGGCGCGCGCCCCCCCACGACTCGATGAGCCGCGGATAATCGAGTAGCCAAAGGCCTGCAGTAGCCGCTCTGAAATGTCCCCGTCCCCGCTCGGCGAGACCAGCACGTCCATGCTGAACGTCCGGTGGTACGGCACTCCAACAAGCATCCGCCCGTGCCACAGCGCCAACAGGAATCCCCCCCCCGGTCCCCTGGCAGCTTCGATATTGTCACCATCGATAATCTCCTCGCGCCAGGTGTGCCCGAGAACACGCAAGAGCAGCGGCCCCAGCAACGCCGCCAACAGCGCTCCCAGTCTCCTCCGCCAAGGGCGCCAGCGGCGCCGAGCCTTACTCTGGACTACTCGACGTTGCGCCTGACCTTCTCCGGGCCCCAGGCCGTCCGTCGCCGCCAGTTCGGCAGCGCACTCCGAGCTATCCAATTCAGCTTCTTCGCCATTTGTTGCGGCGACTTCTTCCAAGGCTCGCCCTCGCCTAGAAGCCCGCGTGGGCTCGTAGTTCCTTCTCGTGAGCCAGAAGAACCGCTCCCAGTTCGCTTGCCGCCTGGGAGTACTTCTCGCCGGAGGCGATGGCCTCCTTGAACTTCGCGTGCTGGGCTTTCACCGGCTCGCAGTCTCCGTCAACCATGAATGAAATCACAAGGCCCAGCTCATTGATCATGCGCCCCGAGTCTTCAGCTCGATCCGCCGCCAGCTCACATTCGAGCAGCTTGGCCACCGGCCGCAGACCCCCGCGCCCTAGAATGTTTCCGATCGACCACTTGCGCGCCCACCACGGGTCGTCGGCGGCCGCCTTGTAGTAGCGCTCAGCATAGGCCGCGCCTCCGTACCACAGCCAGCGCGGCAAACGCTTCTCTTGCCAGAAGGCCTCAATGTCCGCGGCGGCCTTGAGTGGATCCTGCGCGGCCTTCGCTTCCCACTTCGGGCTCGGGTCCAGGCGCTGCATGTAGGCCAACCCCGCCGCGTGGCGCACAGAGTGAACGCCATAGGCCTTATCATCGTCGTTGGATGTGTCCCAGTAGGTCGCCCCGGTTCCTTGATAGGCTCCCGTGTGAACATTGAACCAGGTCTCAGCGAAGAAGCTGTAGTGGATGGATGATAGCCCCAGCATGTCTGCCGCAGGCAGCCTGGCTGCTTCGTTGCCCGCCGCGAACATCTGGTACTGCTCCTTGTCCTTGAGCACGAGCACTTGGGGCTTGCTCGCGGGCCGCTGACCAAACACCTGGGCCATGTTCCGCATGGCCTTCTCGCACAGGCCCAGCGCTTCAAGCGCGGTCTCCCTGGCACAGGTGGAGGTGACGTCCACCACATCCCCAGGTATGCGCCACCACTGGTTAATCAATCCGTGATAAGTGTTGGCCTCGTCCAGCTTCTTCCACGTGTTGCCACACTTCCACAGACCAGCTTCAACCTTGGCTTCATCCTCCGGCGAGACCCACTCAGCATCCTGCTTCGTCCAGCCCGCCTGGGCGCGCTCCAGGTCCTGCTTGCTGACCCACTCGCCGAGTTCATCCTTAACCAGCCCGCGCTTCAGGAACTCCACATCCTCCGGTTTGACCCACTCGTCTTTCCATTTGACTAGACCCTCTTCCTTTGCACGTCGCTCACCCTCCACACGCTTGTACTTGGAGAGCTTCTTTTCGCTCGTGAACCACCGCCCATCGTAGTACTGGTGCCCCAGCAGTTCGTGTGCCTGGCGGTGCTCATCGTCCGCCCTCACGATGCGCCACAAGGTCGACTTCGCCTCCTTCGCCAACGAACGAGCCTCGCACCAAAGGTACAGCTCCCAGAGCTTGTCCACATCCTTGCCGGCGGCCGCCTTGCGCTCTTCGTACTCATCGCCCATGTCCTGCCAGTCTGCGCTGGCGACCCGAGCCTCACCCAGCTCCCCTTCGGGAGCCCCACCTGGCCCTAGAGCCCACAACACCATCAACACAGTAATCATGATCAAGACCTCCGCAGGCACAATGCCGCTGGCTCCATTCTAACGACCGATGAGGGCCTTGGTGTCCCACAGAACCGGGCCTCGCTGCGCGCCCGTCGGCCACCCCGCACGACACCACCAAGTCGAAACTTTCCCATCACCGCGGGTGACCTCGGCGTGTAGAATGCCGGCGCCCAAACCAGCCCCGGGCAGCACTCGCCTCGCCCCTTGGCCCAGCCAGGCACAAGGCACGGAGCCGCCGCCCTGCGGAGACACGCGGATCGCCGCCCACCGGTTACGGGCCCACAGCAGGCAAACATCCCACCACCCACCATCCTAGGCAGTTGCCACCCACATAGAGGTAATATCGTGCCCTCCCATAAGGTCGCCACAGACATCACCATTGCTCCCGTTGAGGAGAAGTCAGGTTTCGCCCAGTTCATCGACACCTGGTGGAAGGCGGCCGCCGGCCTGGCTCTGATCGCCACGGTCGCAATCCTCGCATCCCAGCGCTCTCGGCAGACCGATTCCGAGGCCAGTGGGGCTAGCTGGGACATTCTGCTGGCAGCGGCTCCCGGCGACAATGTTGCCCAACTGCCCCGGGGTGACGCGGCCGACATCCAGGCTGCCCTGCCCGGACTAGCCGGCACGGACGCGGAGCCCTGGGCCCTGTACACCCTGGCCAGCGCCCAGGCCCGGGCCGAGGACCCCGCTGCAGCTATCGCCACCCTAGAGACCTTGCGGGCCAACTTCCCTGAGCACTCCCTCAACACGGTTTTCTATCCCTATCATTCCGACGGCCCCCCGCACACGGCCGTTGACAATCTCATCCGTGCCCTGGGCGCAGACCAAGAGTGGCAGGAGAGCATGCCACAGCTCTTCCAAAATCCCGTTCTTCCCGAAGGCAGCCCCCGTGTGCGCCTGACCACTGATGCCGGGGATGTCCTCCTTGGTCTCTACGACAAGCGCGCGCCGAAGCACGTCGAAAACTTCCTAAAGCTCTGTGGCGACGGCTTTTACGACAACACATCATTCCACCGGGTGATCTCCGGGTTCATGATCCAGGGCGGTGATCCCAACACAAAAGAGGGCGAGCCAGACACCTGGGGCCTGGGTGGCCCGGGCTACAAGATCGACCCGGAGGAGAACGATCTATTCCATTTCTCCGGCGTCCTCTCCGCTGCGAAGCAGGGCGGCGAGACCCAGAGCTCTGGCAGTCAGTTCTTCATCACCACCGGGGCCCCCCACCACCTCGATGGAGTCCATGTGGTTTTCGGTACCGTCATCGAGGGCATGGATGTGGTCAGCACCATCGAGTCGGCCAGCATCGAGGAGTCCACAGCTGATCGCCCGGCGGAGCCTGTTCTGGTTCTGAGCACCACCGTCCTCGAATAACCCTCACAATGTTCCACGTGGAACATCGCTCCAGCGGCTGACTCTGCGAGCCCCCTGGCCATTGGCCCAACGGCCAGGGCCACCTGCCCCAGCCCAGGCAACCAGCCGCCTGTCTTCGTGCTGGCCCACGCCTTCAGATCCACGCCCAGGCTGCCCCGGATCCCGATTGACCCGGATCCCGGGCGGCCCTAGATCGTCTTGCGCGGAACCAGGACTTCCATCAAGCGATCCAGCTCCTCGCGGTCGTGGTAGTCAATCTGAATCGTCCCGCGGTATCCCTTTCGGTTCCTCACCACCGCCTTGGTTCCCAGCCGCTCGCGCAGGCTGGCCTCCAGGGCCTCTACCCAAGGCTCCGCGCGCGCCTTGACAGCACCGTCCCCGGTCGCCGGACCCTCCTCCGCAGCATTGCGTCGGCGCACGATTTCCTCCAGGGCCCGCACGGACATCTCCTCTCGAGCTACCTTGCCAAGCAAGCGCAGCATGGCAGGCTCGCCCTTGAGCCCCAGCAGCGCTCGGCCATGACCCATGGTGATCAGGCCCCGCTCCACGGCGTCCTGGGCGGCCCGCGGAAGGTCAAGAAGGCGCAAATGGTTCGCCACTGTCGCGCGCCGCAACCCCACGCGCTGGGAGACCTCCTCCTGGGTCAAGCCCAGATCCACCTGCATGGCCCTAAAGCCCCGCGCCCGCTCCATGGCGTTGAGGTCCTCGCGCTGGAGATTCTCCACCAGGGCCAGCTCCAGCATGTCGGCATCATCCACATCACGCCGTATCGTCACGGGGACGTTCTCAAGGCCCAGTCGCCCGGCCGCGCGCCAGCGCCTTTCGCCTGAAATCAACTCATAGGTGCCCGCCTCGCCCTTGAACGGGCGCACGCACAGAGGCTGCAGGAACCCGTGGCTCTTCAGGCTCTGGCCGAGGCTTTCGATGGACTCCTCGTCGAAATCGTCCCGCGGCTGATAGGGGTTGGCGCGAATGGCCCTGTGGGGCACCTCCAACGCCGCCTCGCCAGGCACTTCTCCAGCGCCAGCCAGGCCAGGCTCATTGCCCTCCTCCGCCTCCCGGCCCCCGGCGCCATCTCGCACCACAACTCCGTCGAGCACCACCGCCGCCGGTGGCGGCACGGCAGCTGCTGCCCGTGCCTTGCCCTGCGCCGGTGCCGCTGGCTCCCCAGCTGCGCCCGGCACTACTTGCCCTGGGTCAGGCGCCTTCTCGCCGTCGTTCGGTTTCTCTGTCCCGGCGCTTGCCGGACCCGACAGCGCCCCTAAACCACCTGATCCAAGTAGCGATCCCAGCCCTCGTCCTAGCCGACGCTTCATTTCGTCTCGTTCCTTTTGATGTTGAATGTCTGTTCCACGTGGAACAGGCTACACACAACATCTTGTGGTGCAAGCATTACTCATACCCAACATCATCGACGCGAACACCCGGCTGCTGCTCGAAGCCAAGTGGCGTCCAAGGGCTCCATCTCTTGCGGCTTTCCACGCGTCACTGATTCGCTTGGCCTTCGCGGTGTCAACCGGCTATCTGTGGGGTTAGTTCCAGGCAACCACCCATCAACGCCCCCACTAAGCCCGTTTGCCCCATGGCGTTTGCCCGCCCCGCGCCAGGCCTCCTCACATTTCCTTTTTCCAGAATTGCTCCTACGGGTACAAGTAGACGGTGCTCGCCCTTGCCGTCATCCGCTGGACCCTTGTCAGCGCACTGCGCAGCCCATCCTGTTGGCTGCTCATCGTGGCTACCGCCTCTCTGCTCCCGGTCCTGGCAGTGACTTCTCCCCTCGGCCTCGCGCCCCCGACAAGCCAGAGTCCGGGCACACCCTCCCCGCTCGCCGGTTGTGCCCTCTTGGCGCTCATCGGGAGCCACGCCTGGTGCCTGTCCGCCCTGCGCCGCCTGGCTCCGCTCCTGGCCCGGGCCCCCGGCCCCCGATTGGCTGCCGAGGCCGCCGCCCTCTGTGCCTGCTTCACCCTTTGTTGCCTGCCACTCCTGCTCCTGGCCCTAGCGCTCGGTGGGGGAGGGGCGCCCGACAACATATCCACTACTGGGGCTTTTGCCCTCGTCCCCGCGCTCGTTTTGGCCCATACCCACCTCATGGGGCCCTCCCTCGTGCTGCTTCGATTTCCCCTCCCGGCTCCCTTGCCCGGTGCCCTTTTGCTCTGCATCGCCCTGCTGCTGCCCGGGCTCCTGCCGAACGCCCCGGTACTGCGGTGCCTGGCCATCGGCCCCTTCCTGCTAGACGCCAGCGCCGGAATCACTGGCCCCGTGGGATTCCCTGGCCTCCTAGCAACCCACCTGCCCCTGCTGGCCCTCTGGGCCGGTGTCTTGCTCCTGCTCTCGCCGCGCCTCTCGGACCAGCGCTGAAGCCCTGCCCGGCAAGATGAAATACGGCATCCTAGGAGACGTCCACGCCAACGCTTCCGCCCTGGAGGCAGCTCTCCAGGGCCTGGCAGATGCTGATGTGGACCTCGCGCTCTCGGTGGGTGATGTGGTCGGCTACGGCGCCGCCCCCGCAGCCTGCATCTCCCTCCTGCGGGAGCACGGCGTCTCCGTGGTCCTCGGCAATCACGACCAAGCCGCCGCCCAGGACGGTGCCCTGCTCGGCTTCAACCCAGCGGCGGCCGCCGCCATTGCTTGGACAAGGACGCAACTCTCCCGGGCCGACCGGGCCTGGCTGGGGGAGCTCCCGCTTGTTCTCTCCTTCGATCACGCCCAGCTCGCCCACGGATCGGTCATCGAGCCAGCTGACTTCCCCTATGTCTTCGCGTCCGAAGACGCCGAGCCGGGTCTCGACGCGCTCACGCGACCCCTGTGTTTCATCGGCCACACGCATATGCCCGGCACGTTTCTTCGCACGGTCCATGACCCCGTGCGCACGGCCTTCTCCCGGGACACCTTCGTCGATCTCTCGGAAATAGAGGTTGCTATTGCCAATGTCGGCAGTGTCGGCCAGCCGCGTGATGGTGATCCACGCGCCGCCTATGCCGTCTTCGATTCAGACAAGCGCACCCTGCGACTGGAGCGGGCCAGCTACGATGTAGAGCGCGAGGCCGCACGCATCGCCGCCGCCGGCCTACCCGCCTCCCTGGCCGAACGCCTCCTGATTGGGCACTAGGCGGAGCGATTCCACCGGTAGCGGGCCAGTGCGAGCCCGCATTCATCGCCCGATTTGTCCACGCAGATCGCTGGTCGGCTAGGCCCGCAGGTAGGCGAGCTCGGGCGGTAGGTCCTCAAGCCCGCTCTCGCCCAGGCTACATTCAAACAGGCGCGCAATATCCGCCAGGGGAGTTTCATCGCCACGGAACCGGAAGCGGCGCGCATCGGCGTTGGAGCCGATGGTGATCATCAACTCCAGAATCGAGCCCGCGTTGCAGCGTGTGCCAGCAACCTCTAACTCAACCGGGGTACCATAGCGATTCACGATACCGACGATAAGCGCCGCCGGCCGCGCGTGTAGTTCGACATCCTCGGACAGCTCAACCTCAAGGATCTGCACATTGGTGTAACTGGGCAGCAGGTCATCGGCCAGGGAGCGCCCACTCTGCATGGTGCGGTTGGCCCAGAAAAGCAGCGCGTTCAACGTCAGCTCACGCACCTCCGTGCGCACCACAAGGTTGGCGATTCGTTCTTCCGCGCGATCGCTACGCACACCGCTCTCGTGGCGCTCGACGAAGTGCACCAGGTACGTGACCGCCTCCAGCATGTGCAAGGCCGTGGAGATGTGCCCGCGCAACCGCCCCAGGCGCCCGTCCTCCCGCTCCAGAACGGTGTTCTTGATATATGTGTCGTAGGCGCTCTGCAGGTTGTGCACGGTGGCCTCGTAGACACGTGCCTGTTCCTCCGTGCACGCGCGTCGCAGAAACTTCTCGCGCTCGTCATCGGCGGCGATATTGCGAATGGAAATGTCCTCCAACATCGCACACGCTTGCAGGTACTTGGAGACCACCTCGGCCACCTTCTGCTCTTCATTTTCAGGTTCAGTTTGCCCGACGTTGCGTGGCAACAGCCGTCGCAGCAACTCGCCCCCGCCGCTGGCCGTGTTACTCGGCGGACCGTGTGGCTCGCCTTCTGCTGTCACCGAAACGCCGCGCTCCGCCGCTTCCTGCCGGGACGCCTCAAGCAGGTTGCCGATGGCCTGCCCCAGGAAGGCATTCGTCTTCTCGACAGCTGCCTCAAGTTCACTGCTCTCCTTGTCTTCCATTGAAGCCTGGGCCCCATAGCTGGACAGGCGGCTCTTGAGGTGCGCAACGCTGAAACCCGCCAGGGCAATGCCCCGCGTCGACGCCACCAGCTCGGTGAAGTCGTGGAAGGTCTGGTTGTAGCGAGCCCCGTGGTCGTCGAGGAATGACTCCAGGGCTTCCGCCAGGTTGACGAGTCGGATCAAGTCGCCCTTGCCCAGCTCACGCCCGCCGCCGCCACTGTGTGTATTGGCAAAGCGGAACAGGCCGTCCGTGTGCGGCCCCAGGACGCTTGCGAATTCCGGCTCAGGGATGATCTCTTCCAGTGATCCGTCGAGCATGGCTGTGGTCGGGGGGGTGGTGGGGGTGTGCCGGGTAGCGACCCGGCGGGCATTCCAGTGGTTGTTTCGAGCAGCAGCGCCAGCCACCGCAGGCGGCTCGCTGCCCGTTGGTGCCATTCTATCAGAGACGTTTCGGCTGCGCAGGGGATCGGCCTCAAGAACCATGTGGACGAGAGTCGATGCAAGGGGGCCCGAATACGGCCATTTTCCTATTCCTCTCCCCCCAGCTCCCACCCCTTTCAGGAGGCCCGCCATCAGCGCCGAACGCTGCCTCGAAACCTATCTCGTTGAGATCAATGAAGTTCCGCTCCTCAGTCCAGAGGAGGAGCGCGAGCTCGGTCAACGCATCCACCAGGGTGACGCTGCCGCCCGGGAGCACCTGATCCGTGCCAACCTGCGGCTGGTGGTCTCCATCGCCAAGCAATTCACCGAACTCGGCCTCTCCCTCCAGGATCTGATCGCCGAGGGGAATGTCGGTCTCCTGAGGGCAGTGGAGAAGTTCGATCCGGAAATGGGCTGCCGCTTCTCAACCTACGGCACCTGGTGGATCAAGCAGTCCATCCGTCGCGCCCTGACCAGCACCGTGCGTTCCGTGCGCGTGCCAAGCTACATGTCGGAGATCATCTCCAAGTGGCGCGTCGTGAGTTCCGAGCTGACCTACCAGCTCGGTCGCCCACCTACCATCGAAGAGGTCGCCCAGGAAATCGGCGTGCCCACCGACAGCTGGCCAATCCTCAAGCGCACCATCCACACCTCGAGCCTGCATCCTCAGGTCTCTCTGGACATCTTGGTGGGGGACAACGACAGCGCCGGTAACTCCAAGGAACTCAGCCCCGAGGAAACCATGCAGCAGGCCGACCTGCTCGCTAGGCTAGGGGAGCTCCTGAACATCATCGATGAGCGCGAAGCCAAGATCCTGCGCCTGCGCTACGGTCTGGACGACGAAAACGGCGAGACGATGACCCTGAAGGAGATCGCCGGCCGCGTCGGCGTCACCCGTGAACGAGTCCGCCAGATCGAACGAGAAGCCCTGCGCAAGCTCTACGGAGTCATGGGCGCGGAGTAGCCCCGCCGCGCCCGGCACTCCGCTCTATCTGCACATTCCGTTCTGCCAGACGCTCTGCCCCTACTGCGACTTCTACTCGGTGCTCGGCGCCGGGCGTGACAGCGCGGCCCTCGTCGAAGCCCTCTTGGAGGACGCCAGGCGTCACGCTCCCCGCGCTCCGCGCTCCGTCTATCTCGGCGGCGGTACGCCAACTTTCCTGCCGCCCGCCGACCTGGCGCGCCTGCTCGACGGCCTGCAGGAGCTGACCGGTTTCCGCTCCTCTGCCGCAGAGGTCAGCGCCGAGTGCAACCCGGAGAGCCTCACCCCGGAGACCGCCAGGGCACTGGTGGCAGGCGGCGTAACGCGCCTGAGCCTGGGCCTCCAGAGCCTGCGTGATGACATCCTGGCCTTCCTCGGCCGACCCCACAACCGGGCCCAGGCCCTGGCAGCCTATGCAGTGGCCCGCGCCGCCGGCCCGCGCTCCGTGGGTTTCGACTTGATCTTCGCCGTCCCCGGCCTCTCCCAAGAGGCCTGGGCCGCTGACCTCGCGGAGGCCCTGGCCCTGGGCCCGGACCACCTATCCGCCTACGCCCTGACCTGGGAGGAGGGCACGGCCCTGAATGCCCGGCGCGGCTCGCCCGGTCACTATCCGGCCCCCGACGACGTCGAGCTAGAGCAGCTATGGGCCACCCGAAGCCTGGCAGCCTGCGCCGGGCTTGCCCCCTATGAGGTGTCTAACTTCGCCCGATCTGGCCATGAATGTTCGCATAACATCAACTACTGGATGAATGGAGACTACATCGGCCTGGGCCCCTCCGCCGTCAGCCACCTCGGTGCACGCCGCTGGGGACAGCCCCGAGATTTGGCCACCTGGCGGACACAGCTGGCCGGCGCCCCCGCGCAGCTCTCGGCAACGCAAGCAGCGGAAGCCACCGAGGCTCGAAGAGCCCTGGGGCATAGCGAAAGCGCCGCCGCCCCGGGCGGGGCCGCCGCAGCGGAGGCCCCAGCCCCGGCCTGGGAAGAGCGGCTGGCCCCCGGCGCGCGCCTGGGGGAAAGCTGGTGGCTTGGCCTGCGATTGACCCGCGGGGTGGATCCTGGCGCCCTGCGGAGATCCGTCGGCCTGCCCGCTGCCGAAGACCACTGTCTGCCCATTGCCCGGCGCCTGGTGGCCGATGGCCTGCTGGAGCAGCGCTCCTCCCGCCTTTGCCTCACGGACCGCGGCCTGCCCCTGGCCGACGCCGTAGGCCGCGAGTTCCTGGCCCCCTGAATCACGGTCGGCGGATTGGCGCCCCACGGATTCATGGAAACCGGCCTCGCCGCCCCCTGAACTGCAGCCCTCCTGATTCACGAGCCACGGGCCCTGCGGTTCCGGCCAACTCTTCGCCGCCAGGAGCCCCGGCGCTCTCGCTATCCCCCAGCCTTCGCCGCGCCTTCGGCCGCTGCGTTCCAGGAACCGCTTCCTATCTCTGCGACAGCTTGGGGTAAGATCCCCGCCCAGCGCGTCCCAACCCCCATGACCACGCCCATCCCCCTGCCCCCCGACCCGAAGCGCAAGAAGGGCTTCCTGCTGCGCGGCCTGATCACCATGCTGCCGGCGGTCTTCACCATCTTCATCCTGGTGATGGTCGTGCAGTTCGTCGACCGCTGGGTTGCCTCGCCCATAAACAACGCCATCTACACCGTGCTCGATGGCAACGGCCTCGGATGGCAGGCGCTCGGCGCCATGGGTGTCGACCCCTACAGCCTCAACTACCTGGACAGCACCGCCCTGCCCAGCGACCTGTTGGCCTTGCGCGAGCGTGTCGGCCTGGCGGGCAAAGAGTTCACCATAGCCCTGGCCGAGCTCCGTGCGCAGGAGGAGACCTTCTTGCGCGACTACACGGTGCTCGCCATAGATGCGGCGAAGGTACGCGCAGAGGTCAAGGCCCTGGTCCACCCCCTGATCGGTGTCGGCCTCTCGCTGCTGCTGGTCCTCTTCCTCGGCTATCTCGCCAGCGGCTATTTCGGACGCCGCCTGGTCTCGATGATGGAGCGCGGCCTGCGAACCATACCTGTCATCAAGTCCGTCTATCCCTATACCAAGCAGGTGGTTGATTTCTTCCTGGCCGACTCCACGCTTGAGTTCGACTCGGTCGTCGCCGCGCCCTATCCCAGCGAGGGCATCTGGTCAGTTGGTTTTGTCACCGGCCCCGGTCTCAAGACCATCCGTGAAAAAGGCGGCGGTCAGTTTATCTCGATCTTCATGCCGACCTCTCCCATGCCGCTGACGGGCTTCACAATCTTTATTGAAGCCGAACGCTTGATTCCCCTGGACCTCTCCGTGGACGAGGCCTTCCGTGTCACCGTCTCCGGCGGTGTTCTTATTCCGCCTTCCGAAACCGTCGAGAACCTGACCACCGAGCTAGAGCGCCGCCTGACGGGAAGCGCCGAATCTCCCACCGAATCGACGAGTTAGGCCGAACATGAGCCAAGCCAACTGGGCCGACCGCCTCTTACTCGCCGTCGAGCGCGTGGGCAACCCATGTCTGGTGGGCCTCGACCCGCACCTGGCTCTGATGCCAGCGGCCTTCGCCGCCGCCCACGACGCGCAGGCCTCGCGTTCGGAGGTTGCCAGCGCCGTGGGCGACTTTTTGTGCCAGGTAGTCGAGGTCATCGCCGGGCGCGTGGCTGTGGTCAAGCCGCAGGCCGCCTTCTTTGAGACGCTCGGTCCGGCCGGCGCTCAGCAGTGGGAGCGCGTGGTCTCCACCGCTCACGACGCAGGCCTGCTCGTCATCGGCGACCTGAAGCGCGGCGACATCGGCAGCACCGCAGCCGCCTATGCAGAGGCTTTCCTTACCGGCGGCCCCGGTTCCCCGGCCGGCAGCACCTGCGACGCCATGACCGTCAACCCCTACCTCGGTGGAGATTCCCTCGCGCCCTTCATCAAGGCCTGCGCCGCCACGGGCCGCGGCCTCTATGTTCTGGTGCGCACCTCCAACCCGGGCTGCGTGGACTTCCAAGACCACGGCTCGCCGCCACTCTGTGAACTGGTGGCGGCCTCCGTAGAGAAGTGGGGTGCGCCGCTCGTGGGGGAAGGCGGCCTATCTTCTGTCGGCGCAGTGGTCGGCGCCACCCATCCCGCCGAACTCGCGCGCCTGCGTGAACTCATGCCACACACCCCGTTCCTGTTGCCCGGCTACGGCGCGCAGGGTGGGGGAGCAGCGGACGTGGTTCCCGGTTTCCTCGGCGGATTGCGCGGCGCCGTGGTCAACTCCTCACGCGGCATTCTCTACCCCTCGTCGAAGGGCGCGGGCAACGCCGTTGACGCGGGCAGCGCCCGGGGCGCGGACAGCGCCGACTGGAAGACAGCCACCAGCCGCGCCCTCGACGCCATGATCGCAGACATCGGGGCCGCGCTTATCCTGCGCGCCTGAACTGGAGCCGTCCGTGGCCTTGGCCCTCGAGCACCTGCCCGCCGATGTCCGGCCCCTGGCCGACATCGCCCGCCGCGCCCTGGCCAGCAGCCTGGATCTCCGCGGCCTGCCCCTGCCCCGGCGCAGCGCCAGTATTGCCCGCCCCAATGAGCGACGCGACGCAGAGGCCCGTGCCTCCCTGGCTGACAACCTGACCACCGGCCTGGCCCCCCTCTCCCCGCCGGTGGCCGTCCTCGACGCCCTGCGCTCCCTGGCCCAGCCCGGTTGCTGGGCCGTGGTTACCGGCCAGCAACCGGGCCTATGCGCCGCGCCCCTCTTGACCCTCTACAAGGCTCTGCAGGCCATTGCCCTGGCCCGGGAGCTGGCCGCCGCCTGGGACACCCCGGTCGTTCCGATCTTCTGGAACCACGGGGACGACCACGATCTGGCCGAGGCCAACCGGCTCTTCGTCGCCAACGAGAACCTGGATGTGGAAAAGCTGTCCCTGGCCGGCCTCTCATCCGGTCGCCAGCCCCTATCAACCATCGTCGTCGAGCCGCTGGCCCACGGCCTCTCAGCCATGGAGGACCGGCTGCGGGCCATGTTGGCCAGGGCTCCGGGCGCGAACAGCCAGTTGGCCCTGGATCTGTGCCTGCCCCGGGCCGGAGAATCCCTGGCCCGGGCCATGACGCGCACGCTGACCTCCCTGCTGGGCCACCACGGCCTGGTCGTGGTGGAGCCGGACTGGATGCGCGAGGACCTCTCCCGGGCCCTGGCCGACCTGGTCTCTTCCGGCCCCGGCCGTTCGGGTCCTGGGCTTGTGGCCGCTGCCCGCGGCCCGGGGAGCGCCCTGCCCGCCGCCCTGGCTGCCGGGTCCGCCGCTCTCTCCGAGGGTGGCCTGGATCCGTCCATCGACCAGGGCTCAGCCGCCATCCTGTTCCGGCTGGAAGACGGCCGGCGCCGCGCCCTGCGTTTCGGCGGCGACGGCTACCGCTTCGATGACGAGCCCGGCTCCCGCACGCCGGCGGAGCTGGCCGCGGAAATCATCCAGGAGCCCGCCGCCTACTCCGCCGGCGCCCTTCTGCGCCCGCTGGTCCAGGATGCCGTCCTGCCCACCGCCGCAACCGTCGGCGGCTGGGGCGAGCTTGCCTACCAGGCCCAGCTCGGCCCGGCTCGCGCCCTGGCGGGCCTGCCGCCGGTGCCATTCATACCGCGCATCTCGATCACCCTGACAGACCCCGAATGCCGCTCCTCCCTGGAGAAGGCCGGTCTCACGGCCGCCGAGATCATCGGCGGCCTGGACCTCTCTACCAATAATAAGGAAGAGGCTGCCCCGGCCGCCCTCGCCCTGGCTGAGGCCGCCGACCGCCTGCGCGTAGACCTCCTCAGCCTGCGCCCGGCCCTGGCAGAGTTGGACCCCAGCCTGGTGGCGGGCCTGAAGCGCGCCGCGGACCAGGCCCGGAAGTCCATTCAGCGCCTGGCTGACAAGGCCGCCCGCGTGGCCGACAACCAATCCGGGGCCGGCCGCCGCCACAGAAGGCGCCTGGCTGCTACGCTTATGCCCCGGGGTGAACCCCAGGAGCGCTTGACCGGGCCCCTGCCATGGCTCTCCCGCTTCGGAACCGCCTGGCTCGACGAGTTGCTCGCCGAGCTCGACCCCTGCGCCCCCGAACACCTACTGGTACACCTCTCCGACGACCCCGCAGCTGGCAACGACAACCCCGCCCCCTGATCGGCCTCCGCCACGGAGCCGGGCGACACAAGCCGCGCCCCCCGTGACACCCACCTGACCCCCGACGACCCCACCTGTCCTCTCCCTGTGACCCCCTCCGCGACACCCAGACTCGACTGCCTGGCCATCGCCGCCCACCCGGACGATGGGGAGATCTCCGCCGGCGGCACTCTCTTGACCCTGGCCCACGCCGGCCAGTCCATCGGTATCGTCGACCTGACCCGGGGCGAGGCTGGCACCCGCGGCGACGAGGCCACGCGCGCGGCGGAAACCGCCGCGGCCACTGAGAAGCTAGGCCTGGCCCTGCGCCACAACCTGGATCTGCCCGACGGGCGCGTGGTCCCCACGGTCGAAGCCCGGGAAGAGTTGGCCCTGCTGATCCGCCGCCATCGCCCGCGCCTCGTTCTGGCACACCACACGGAAGACCTGCATCCGGACCACGCCGCTGCTGGAACCCTGGCCCGCCAGGCCTGGTATCTCGCCGGGCTGGGAAAGCTCGGTCGTCAAGATGCGCCTCCGGCCCACCGCCCGGAACGCATCATGCACTTCATGAGCCACGAGCGCTTCGAGCCCACACTGGTTGTGGATATCGGCCCGGTCTGGGAAGAGAAGCTCGACCTGATCCGCTGCTTCGCCAGCCAACTGCGCCCGGAAACCACCACCGACACCGGCGAGCACTTCCTATTCGGCGCCGACATCCTGGAGCGCGTCGAAACCAAGGCCCGCTTCTGGGGCGAACGCATCGGTGCCCGCTACGGCGAACCCCTCCTGCATCGCGGTCCGCTCCCGGCGGGCGACCTGTTAAGGTAGCCGCCGCCACGCCCCTGCCTTTTCCTAGGGCTGCCCTGCCGCTAGCCGGAAGCCTTTTTGGCAGGTGCTATAGGACGGCTGGTGGGTTCCTATCCGCCTGGCCAGACGCAGGGTCGCTCCCGCGTAGTACCAACACCCGCCGCGGATCAGACGGCCCGAACCAGAGTTGGGGCCCGTTGGGTTGTTTGTCTGGCTGGACGAGTAGTAGCCACTGTCATACCAGTCCCAGCACCACTCCCATACATTCCCGCTCATGTCGTACAGGCCATAGCCGTTGGCCATGTCGGTGCCGGTGGGCACCTGGCTGCCGTCGTAGTAGCCTGCCGGCGTAGTCTCGAGCGAGGCGCCCTCGTAGGGGTCGCCAGATCCCGAGTAGTTCGCCTTGCTCCCATCGATCGTGTCGCCCCAGGGGTACATGTAATAGGGGTTGTGTTCCCCGCCCCGCCCCGCGTATTCCCACTCCGCTTCCGTGGGCAGGCGGAAGCCGTTCTTGGTGAAGTCGCAGGTCCAGTTCGCCTCGTCATAGCAGGGATCGAGCCCCTCGTCCCGGCTGCGGCCGTTGGCGTAGGCACAGGCCCCGTACCAGGAGACCATCACCATTGGGTGGTCGCCCCAAGAACCCGTCACCGGGTGAGCGGGATCCGCGCTGAAACTGCTCCCGTCCCAGATCAGGTAGCTGCAGCCGCTGCTCATGTTCGTGTCGCACAGTTCCTGGCCCGCTCCGCCCACTTGGTAGACCTTGTTTGAAATCACTGTCACCTCGCCCCGGGCCAGGGCGTTGTTCAGATACTCCGCGTATTTGGCGAACGTCACCTCAACAGCATCCATGTGGAAAGCGTCGAGATTCACCGTGTGTACGGGCAGCTCGTCGCTATTCCCGCTGCCTACATGGCGGCCCATTTCAAAGGAACCCGCCGGAACTAACTCCATGCCCGCGTAGGGCCCGGGCGCGAAGGTTATCTCGAAGGCGTTTGAAAGGTTGTAGCCCGCGCTGCCACCGGCCGAATCCCGGTACCAGGTCTGGAAGTTCCAGGTTGAGCCAGCGGAGATGGTTCCGGTCACGGACGGCGGGCTGGTGAAGTCCACAGCCTTTGACACACTTCCCGAGCCATCCATGAAGGCGGGCGGGTTGAGTCGGAAGATCTGTCCGCCCAGACACAGGATTCCGTCTCCGAAGGGGTTGGCGTTCTGTCCAGCGCTGTAAATGAAAAGCACCGGCTGTCCCGCCGGACCATCAGCCATGTGCAGCGTGAAGTTGTTGTCTGCCACCTGGCAACTTCCTGACCAATCCAAGGTGGCTGTGGCCCCGGTACTGTTCGGTTGGCTGATGCAATAGACGCTCTCCGTGCAGTCTGCCCCCTCGATGCTGACATCGAAGTATCCGGCCTCGCCCGGCGCCCCAGGGAATGCTCCGATGCGCAACATGTACGCGTTGCCGCTGGTGACCTGGAAAACGATGCGACTTGCCAGGCCACTGCAGGCGTCGTCATTGCAGGCGAGGGGTGAATCCGTCGGACACCCGGCTCCGTCGTAGGCGGCGATCTTGGTGTCGCCGTTCGTCCCTGTGCAGGTCTCGATCGTGGCCTCGCCGGTTATGTCAGCAGTCCACTCGAACCACACATCCCGGTCGATGCCCTCGTTGCCGGCGGCCAGGCACAGGGCGTCCGCTGCCCCGTCTGTGGTCGCTGTGCTGGTATCGAAGTTGAACGAACCCTGACCGGAGATCGCCTCCGCATTGCCACAGTAGTCATTCCAGTAGCTCGGCACGAAGAAAACCGGATTTGTATAGGCGGCCTTGAGTCCATCGTTTGTTTCCAGGTAGGCCCGGTACCAGCTCAGTCGATCGGTGACCAGCGACGTGGGCAGGCTGAGCACACCGGAACCTCCGAGGCCCGCGTTGTGGCTGAGCGTCGTCTCGCTGCTGTCCCCGGCGCGGCCTCCAAAGAGCGTAACCGACCCTGCGGCTGCGCTGTTGAAGTCATAGGCCACGCGCAGGGTGAGCGCGGTGGAGGATGTTCCCGCCGAAACCGGTCGGCGGCTGCCCATGAAGAGGGTTTCGTTCCCCAGGTCCACCTCAAGCAAGAGGGCCGGCCCGTTGGAGACATAGACCTGGCCCGCCCGCAGCGAGCCTTCCAGGTTGTCTTGCGTAAAAGGCTCGCCACTGAGAACCGCAGCGTTGAAGCCGACAACCAGGCTGCTGTTGGCCTCGTCGTGGGTGTCGCTGCCCGCATAGGCGTAGAGGATGCGCCCGTCGAGCAGCCAATCGACCCAGCGCCCCACGGCAGCGCCCTGGCCAGACAGGCTGCCGTCCACTTCCGTGTTCCAGATCTCAACGCCGTGCAAGGCGTTTGACTCGATGCCGAGGGCTTCGTCATAGGAGTTCCAGGAATAGTGGTCTGCGGTGGGGTGGTGGGCCACCGGATAGCCCCCCTGTGATCGGATCTCAGCGATGTTGGTACGGAAGTCCGCCAGCGCGTCTGTTAGCAGCGTATCGCAAAAACCCAGCAGGTGGTCGTCACCGCCCTCAATGCGACTCGTGATGCCATGGGCTCCCATGTGGTTGGCTTCTGTGAGCCAGGCACAAAACCCGTCCGCACCATCACTGCCGGTCTGTGTGCCGGCCTCGTCGCTAGAGAGTTCAAGGTCCGGGATGCAGATAAAGGCTGAGTTGGTGACAGACTGGCAGTCGCTCACGATCATGGCGTACTCGGCTGCGCTGTTCACGCAGTAGCTGTGGTCAGTGGCCGTGAACCAGTCCATACCCAGAGATTGGTACTGATGCTTGAGTTGGGTGTAGGTGAACGACCCTGATAGCTGAAGGGATTCCGCATAGCAGTTTCCATCACCGCAGGCATTGAGGGCTTCGCCGTAACAGCTGTGCACATGCATGTCCCCGAAGTGCACCGACGAGTTCGAGCCCAGCGAGGTCAGGCCGTCGGGCAGGCTGGCGGCGGGCCCGAGCCAGGTGAGCGTCTGTTCGGCACTGGCCGTGGCGGGCCCGCCATCGGCGGTCTGGTAGAAGAGAATGAAGCGTAGCGTCGCCTGCGCACCCGGGGCTTCCGCAGGGGGGAAGACCTGGTCGAGGGGCACGATCACCTCCCGCTCGATAAAGGTCTGCGCCTGACCAGCCTCCAGGGACTCTCGGTACGCCGCGACGCGACGTCGCAACTCCGCCTGCTTCTCAAACACCTCCAGTCCCACAAACTCCGCTTCTGTGTCCGCCGCGAAATAACGCTTCTCCCGCTGCCGTTCTGTCACCTCCCGTGGCAGGCGCTCCAGGAGCGCCTGGAACACGCCGTACTCCCGCCCTCCGGCCAGGTCCTCGTCCAGGAACAACTCGCCGATCATGTCACGCCCCACGCGCACCTCTAGGCGTTCAAGGTGTATGGGCCCCTCGCCTTCGAGGGGGTTATAGATCAGGACTTTCGCCGGAATCGGCATGGCCACGCGCACAGCGCTCGGAATGAAAGGCAACAGGACGATGTCGTCCAGGGGGTCGCCTCCCTGGGCCTGCCCCTGCCCGGCCATCAGCGTCAGAACAAGTGTGACCGCAAGGCTGCGCGCGGACTCCGAACCGAGGCCTGTTTTATTCATAGGAGGGTTGTCGGGGCAACAACATGTGTCAACACCCGACACTCAACATACCACGGACTCTTGTTTTTGGCTGTTTCGGCGCGGCACGCTGCTCACAGGCCTGCCTGCCTATCTCAGAGTTCGCCTCAAGGTGCGAAGGTCAAGCCAATGGCGCTCGTGAGGTTGTGGCCGGCGCCCGCGGAACCCGTGTCGCGGTACCAGACCTGGAAGTTCCAGGTGGAGCCGGCGGTGATCTGCGCGAATGCGGAGGCCTGGGCGGGAAGGGTGGAGTCGAGCGGCAATGTCAGGTCGCGCCCGGTGGTGGACAGGCGTGGTGGGCCGAGGCGGAGGTGGGGCTGCGGGATGCAGGCCTGTCCGTCTCCAAAAGGTGCGGGCCTCGTCTGGCCAGAACCGCAGAAGGGGACGCCGAGCTGGAGGGGCGGAATCTGGATCGTGTATAGCTCCAGGTCGTTCTGGGAGAGGAAGTGGGAGCCACGGACGGTGAGGACGGCGCCGGTGGAGCCGGTGGCGGGGCTCGTGGGACAGAACCACTCGGTGCGTCCGCCGGAGACGCCAATGACCTCATCCACATAGCGGATTACCGCTCGCACGACCTGTTTGGAGAGTTTGCGGGCGCGAAAGAGCCTGTTCAGGGCGCCGACGTGCACGTGTCCTGCGGCCACACACCAGTCAGGATCTCTTGGGTCGTCGTGCAGGGACTTGTACCAGACTCCGTGGTAGCCGATGAACTCGGACAAGAAGCCTCCTCCGCCCCCGCCCATGTCTATGTAGGGATCGGCATCCTCCAGATTCATGACCTCGATGGCAGCGACGACATCGTCCAGCGGCAGGCTGGACAAGCGGCGCTCCTCGGCCGGGAGAGAGGCGTCCGGGGGTGAGGGGGTGGGTTGGTAGGGCGGCGTGTAGTCGTCGACCCACTGGGCGTGATTGCGGTTGACGCGCTCGAGCTCCCAGCTGTTGTCGGCGTAGCCGAGGCTGAAGGTGATGATGGCTATGGGGGCCAGGTCGGCGGCGATGGGCCAAAAATCTTGTGAGGTGTCTTGGTAGTCGACCTCAAAATCTCCCTCGCCCTGGTATCCGCCGTTCGGGTACTCCGGGAAAAAAGCGTACACGTCATAGCCGCGTCCCTCCCAGTTGGAGCCGATCCACCCATCAGGATTCTGCCGAGGGTTCGCGCTGAAGCTGCGCAGCATTCCATTGGTGGGCGACCAGTAGCCCGTGAGCATGATCGTCGGGCGCTGACCGGAGGCCATGCGGTTGAACCGCGGTGAGTTGACGCCGAAACCAGCCGGGTAGAGATTGGGCTGGGGCGTGGGCAGGCGCTTGACGCGCACGCTGGTCGTGCCGCGCTGGGCGGAGGCCGCAGGGGCGAGAAACAGGAGCGAGAGAAGCCCGGCGTGGAATAGAGTGCGTATGGCCGGGCGTGTATTCATGGGGCCGAGCCGTGTGGCCCGTGGTGGTTGGGTCGGCGGTGTTACGGCCAGGAAGCCCGGCGCCTTCTGGTTGTCTAGCCTACTGCGGCCATGTGTATTCTGGCGACTTTGCCCTCCTCTCTATATATAACCCTCCCGGCAGCCCTTTGAGCTTTGTTTTTTGGCGGTTTCGGCGCGGCGCCCGCAGCGCCCCCTGCACTTCATGGGCCACAAGCGCTTCGAGCCACCCCTGATCATTGGCCTCGGGCCGGTCTGGCAGGAGAAGCTCGACCTCGTGCGCTGCTTCCCCAGCCCGCTGCGCCCGGAGACGCCCGCCGACACCGGCGAGCACCTCCTCTTCGGCGCCGACATCCTGGAGCGCGTCAAGGCCAAGGCCCGCTTGTGTGGCGAACGCATCGGAGCCCGCTATAGCGACCCCTGTTCCGCCGTGGTCTCCACCGTGGTCTCTTGCCAGCCTGCGACCTGTTGGCGTAGCCCCGCAGCAGCGCCCAGCGCAAGGCGGGGGCGGAGTTCCCGGAACCGCTTCGTCTCCGCTGCCGGGCGCCCCCTTACACGTCCAGGTTTGTTACTTCCAGGGCATGGCGTTCGATGTACTGGCGGCGCGCCTCAACGCCGTCGCTCATCAGGATGGTGAAGATCTCGTCGGCGGCGATGGCGTCGTCGACCGTCACCTGGTAGAGGGCGCGGATCTCCGGGTCCATGGTGGACTCCCAGAGCTGGTCCGCGTCCATCTCGCCCAGGCCCTTGTAGCGCTGGACGTCCATGTCTGCCTGGGCGAGCTGTTGGACCTCGGCGGCTAGCTGCTGGATGTTGTTGGCCTCGGCGGAGCGCTTGCCGTCCGAAACGCTCCAGCGGGAGCTCTCGGCGTCCGCGGGCCCACCCGCTCCCTGCAGGGACAGTCCGGCGGCGGCCAGGGCTCGCAACACCTTCGAGAGCTCCTCGGCATGGGTGAAGTGCACGACCTCAAGCTGAGCCTCGTCCCGCGCCACCCCCCCCTCTGCTCCGCTGAAGACCTTGAGCTCGCCGTCTGCGCCGCCCCCGACTAGGGTAGCGCGACACAATTCCTGGTAGTTCTCGAGCTCCTCCAGGTTGTCGTAGAAGGTGTAGGGCCGCTCGTCGGCGCGGGCGCCGGGGCTGCTGCCTTCGGCTCCTGGCGTCACCAGGTCTCGGGCCGCATGGCCCGGCAGGTGCTCGCCGTCCCAGCGTTCGAGGAAGTCTGCCATGGTGACCTCGGTCCACCCGGGTAGCCCGTCGGCGCTCAGCTGCGTGACGCGTTCGAGGTCCCGGCACAGGGCCTGGAGTTCGGCGCCCTCAAACTGCTTGCCACTCCCATGGTCCGTGATCGAGCGTCCGGCCAGGCCGCGCTCGATCAATACGCTGCGCAGCTCCGCGTCGCTCGTGATGTAGTGTGACTCCTTCTTGTTCGACAGCTTGTAGAGCGGCGGTTGGGCTATATAGAGGCGGCCGGCGTCAATCAGGGCGCCCATGTGGCGGAAGAAGAAGGTCAAGAGCAGCGTGCGGATGTGGGAGCCGTCCACATCGGCGTCGGTCATGATGATGATCTTGCCGTAGCGCAGCTTGTCGATGTCGAACTCCTCGGCGATGCCACACCCCAGCGCCGAGATGATCAACTGGATCTCCGAGTGGGAGAGCATCTTGTCGAGGCGCGCCTTCTCCACATTCAAGATCTTGCCCTTGAGGGGCAGGATGGCCTGGAAGCGACGCTCGCGGCCCATCTTGGCCGAGCCCCCGGCCGAATCACCCTCCACGATGAATATCTCTGATTCCTCCAGATCCTTTGATTGGCAGTCCGCCAACTTGCCGGGCAGGTTGCCGCTGGCCAGGGCGCTCTTGCGCCGCACAAGCTCGCGCGCCTTGCGTGCCGCCTCGCGCGCCTGTTGGGCGCGCACGGCTTTTTGAACCACGATCCTCGCCACGCCCGGGTGCTCTTCTAGATAGGTGGCGAACTGCTCGCCGACTACCGTCTCCACGATGCCCTGGGCCTCGCGGTTTCCGAGCTTCTCCTTGGTCTGGCCCTCGAACTGAGGCTCCGGCAGCTTAACCGAAAGCACGGCTGTCAGTCCCTCGCGGAAATCGTCCCCACTCGGTACGGCGCCACCTTCCTTGACCACCTTTTCGCGCCGGGCATAGTTGCCCAGCGTTCGCGTCAGCGCCGTGCGCAAGCCCGAGAGGTGTGTGCCGCCGGAATGCGTGTTGATGTTGTTCGCGAAGGTGTGAATGGTCTCCTGGTATCCATCCGTGTACTGCAGCGCCAGCTCGACCTCGTACTCCTGGGACGGGTCCTCCGGGACCGCCATGCGTTTTACGAAGTGCACGACCTCCGGGTGCAGGGCTTGGCGGTTCTTATTGATGTGTTCGACAAAGGTACGCAGGCCATCCGGGAACTTGAACTGCTCGCGGTTTCCCGTGCGTTTGTCTTCCAGGCGAATGTCGACACCGCTCGAGCCCATCAAGTAGGCCATCTCTCTAAGCCGGTTGGAGACCACCTCGAAGTCAAACTCGACTGTGGAGAATATCTCGTCATCTGGCTTGAAGATGATCTCCGTGCCGGTGTGGTCCGTTTCGCCAATGATGGCGAGCTCCCGCGCGCGCTTGCCGCGTTCAAAGCGCATCTCGTGCAGCTTGCCGTTTTGGTGCACGCGCACCTCCAGCCATTCCGACAGTGCGTTGACACATGAGACGCCCACGCCGTGTAGCCCGCCTGACACCTGATAGGCGCCGCCGTCGAACTTGCCCCCGGCGTGCAGGCTGCTGAGCACCACCTCGACCGCCGGAATGCCCTCCTTGGCGTGGATGCCGACGGGAATGCCCCGCCCGTCGTCCGTGACCTTGATGGATCCATCCTCGCAGATGGTCACATCGCAGGTGCTGGCGAAGCCCGCCAGGGCCTCATCCATGGCGTTGTCCACAACCTCCCAGACCAGGTGGTGCAGGCCACGCACATCCGTGTCGCCGATGTACATGGCGGGCCGCACGCGCACGGCTTCGAGTCCTTCGAGGACCGTGATCGAGTCTGCTCCGTACTCGGCGGCCTTCTTTTCGTCCTGTGTCATATCTGGTCTGTTTCCACGCGCCGCGCTGGCGACTCTTGTATGCCTACTGCTTTAGTTTAAACAGCACGGCCAGCACGCGCTGGCTGCCGAGTATTTGGTTTGTTTCTTGGCGCAGGCTCTCACCGCTGAAGTTTCTCAGTTCGTGCATGTGTGCTGCGGACTCCACCTCAATGATCAGTTCGCCCCGACTGAAGCCAACGGGCCGTGCCCGCAGGGCGAACTCCGGGCCCAAGGCCTTGCTCCAGGCCTCATACACATCCCAGTCGCGCAGCTTGGTGCCAAGGCCGCTCTCGCGCAAAAACCCTCCCAGAGCCTCGCCCAGGGAGCTCAAGCCCCCTCGCCTGCTCTGGCCTCCGCTGCTCGCCTGACCCGCCATAATTATTTTGCCGGGCAGTTCTGCCCCGGCCCGCAGCGCCTCAGGCTTCCACGGTGATTGGCATCACCACGTAGATGAAGTTCTCGCCCAGAGTGAACTTGCCCGGGCTGGTGCGGTCCTTGAACTCAAGGCGCACCGTATCGCCCTCGCAGTTCTTGAGACCGTCCATGACATAGTCCGGGTTGAAGGCGATTTCAGCCGCCTTGCCTTTGAAGGCCACCTCCATGTGGGCTGTGGCCTCGCCCCGCCCGATGGACTGGCCAAAGAGTTCGAGCTCGTTCTTCTTGAGCTTGAGCTTCACGGCCCGGGCATCTTCGCCGGTGACGTTGGCCACCAGGCGCAGCTTCTTGTTCAGCATCTCGGTGTCTGCCTCCACGGACTCTCCACAGTCAGTGGGCACCACCGCGGCATAGCGCGGGAACTCGCCGTCTATCAGGCGCGCAAATATCTCCGCGTTCTGGGTCTGCATGCCGATCTGGTGCTCGCCCATATCCAGGTGAATGGTGTCCAGGGGGTCGGAGATCACCCGGCAGAAAAGCTGCATGCCCTTGGCCGGCACAATCACCGGATCCCACTTGCCCTTCCCGGCGTCCACCGGGGTACTGGAGAGGGCCAGCCGGCGTCCATCCGTCCCTACCATGCGCAGAGTTTCGTCTTCGATCTCCAGCAGGATGCCGTGCATCGCGTAGCGGCCCGGCTCCCGGGCGGCGGCGAAGGATGTTTGGTTCACCAGGCGCGAGAGGATGCCGCCTTGCAGGGGCAGCTGCTTCTCTGAATCAAAGCGCGGTACGACCGGGTACTCGTCCGGGTCAACGGTTACCAGTTCGCAGCTGTCGGCGCCGCTGGTGATGAAGCAATTGCCATCCTTGGTCTCCAGGGTGACCGTCTCGCCGGACAGGTCGCGCACGAAGTCCAAGGCCACCCGCGAGGGAATCACCACCGGCCCCGGCTCATCAACTTTGACATCGTCGATGCGATAGCGCACGGAGACCTCAAGGTCCGTACCAACCAGTTCGAGGGTGTCATCGGTGGCCACCAGGCAGACGTTCTCAAGGACAGCCTTGGTGCTGCGGGTGGGGATCACGCCGTTGGTAATCGCCAGACCTTCACGGAGTTTCTCACGATTGCAGAGGACCTTCATGTTTGTTGTATGTCGAGGGAGTGGTGTCTGTGGGCGGCCAAGGGCTGTGGATTACAGGTCTCCGGCCTTCCTTAAGTTAAATATCTTAGTCTTCTTAAGGGGGTCGCCGGATTGGGGAGAAGCGTGGGCCAGATGGTCGTAAGTCGTTGTGTTGTCGAGGCTGACAGGCGCCGAGCCGCCTGTGGAGCCAGTGCGGCGCGGCGTGGATCAGCTGTGGGCTGTTGTTGAGTTGTCCCGAGTTGTTCTGGCCGGCCGGTGGCGGCCGGTAGCCGGCTGTGGAAAGGCGCGCATAAGTGCCCAGGCTGCTGGCCGCTTTCCACGGCTTGTCCAGTGCCGTTTCCACAGGCCAAAAGGGCCCTGTGGAGAACCCGGCATGGCCCGGGCCCCAGGAGCCCCAGACATGCGTAGATTATGGAATAGAGCGCAGGAAAGCCATTGGCTTCCTGTGTTGCGACCGGGTGTCGGGCGCCGTATGGGCTCCCATATTGGGCCCTTGTCGGCCTGTGGCCGGCCTGTGGCCGCGGGCAGCATCCCTAGCCGCCCAGGCGGGCCAGGAGAGACCCCAGCAGGCGGGCGGTGGCCGGGTCGTGGTCGATGGCATGGGAGATCTTGTTGACGGCGTGCAGCACGGTGGAATGGTCGCGGCCGCCGAAGTAGCTGCCGATCTCCTCCAGGGAGAGGCGCGTGATCTTGCGGGCGAGATACATGGCCACCTGGCGCGGAAGCACGATGGACTGGGTCCGGCGGCGGGATTGGAGGTCAGCGAGGCGCACGGAGAAGTGCTCGGTGACCAGGGAAAGGACGTCCTGGATGGTCGGCGAGCCGATGGTGCCGGGGAAGAGGTCCGAGAGGGCCTGGCGGGCGAGCTCGGGGGTCACGGCCTGCCCCGAGAGGGAGGCGAAGCCCATCAGGCGCGTCACAGCACCCTCCAGTTCACGGATGTTTGAGTCGACGTTTTCCGCCAGGAGCTGGGCCACATCATCCGGCAGTTCCGCGCCCCGGTCGCGGCTCTTGCGCTTCAAAATGGCCATGCGCGTCTCGTAACAGGGCGCCTCGATCTCGGTCACCAGCCCCCACTTGAAGCGCGACACAAGGCGCTCCTGGAGCGTGGGGATGTCCTTGGGGGGGCTGTCCGAGGAGAGCACAATCTGCTTGCCCGCGTTGTAGAGTGTGTTGAAGGTGTGGAAGAACTCCTCCTGGGTGCGCTCCTTGTTGGCCAGAATGTGGATGTCGTCCACCACCAGCACGTCCACATAGCGGTACTTGTGGCGGAAGGCCTGCAGGTCTCCGTCCTCGAGGGCGCTGATGAAGTGGTTGACGAAGGTCTCGCAGGACAGGTAGAGGATGCGCGTGCTCGGCTCGCGCTCCAGCAGGCTCCAGCACAGGGACTGCAGCAGGTGGGTCTTGCCCAGGCCCACGGAGCCGTGCAGGAAGAACGGGTTGTAGTTGGTGCCCGGGGCCTCGCCGACGCCCACGGAGGCCGCATGGGCGAAGCGGTTGCAGGGCCCGACGACGAAGTTGTCAAACGTGTAGCGGCGGTTGAGGACGATATCGCTGGTGCACAGGACGCCACCGACGATGTTATCCAGGGCGCTCGCGGTGCCGCCGGCCGCACCGTCGGCCAGGCCACTAGCCGCGGCGGCGGCGCCGTTGTTCTGCGGCGTTGCCCCTTGTTCGGCCCCGTCCGATGGGCGGGGCGCCGGCGGGCAGGCGCGGGCCACGGCTTCGGGGTCCACCACGAGTTCGATGGTGCGTGCAGCCTCAGCTGAACCCCACAGCTCCCGGGCGGCCTCCTCGATGGCGCGCGTGTAGTAGTTCTTGATCCAGTCGCGGGCGAAGGTGTTTTGAACGGCGACGCGCACCGTGTTTCCAGCGACGGAGGTCAGCGCCGAGCGCCTAAACCAGGTATCAAACTGCTCCGGCTGCATGCGGCGGGCCAGGGCTTCCCGCAGGGCGGACCAGATTTGCTCCAGGTCATCGGGCTCCCGCGCCCCGCTTTCCCCGTCGGGCGGGGCAACCGCCGCATCAGCGCCGGACGAGAGAGTGTCGGGCGAGCCAGCAGTATCAGAGCTAGTGTCCGGCGACGCAGGAGCTTGAACCACAGGGTCCGCGTCGGTGACAACTCGCTCGTGTTGCATTGGTGGGTGTCTTCGGCTGCCTGTGGATGGCCTGGTGGCCGGCGGGCGGCCTCGGGGGGAATTTTACCGTGGGGCGCGGGCGCGTTCCGGCGAAGCGGAACACACGGCACGCCGCCCAACTTGTCCTGCTCCGCGGGAGCGAGTCCGCCGAACAGGAGGAGCATTACACAGTCGACGACCCGGCGCGTCAACGCTGGGACGCGAACTCTTCACAGTGAGCGCACAACGGCCACGGCCGTCAGCGCCGGGCGCCGGAGGGCGCGAGCGTTTTCCACAAGATATCCACAGCCCTGTGGATGTCTTCGTCCCTAGTGTTCCACCCGGTGGACAGGCGCAGGCCGGCCCGCGCCTCTGCTTCTGAAAAGCCCATGGCGAGCAGGGCCTGGCTGGGCTCCAGCGAACCGCTGGCGCAGGCCGAACCGGCGCTGGCCTCCAGGCCGGCCAGGTCCAGGCGCGTGGCCAGAATGCGGCCGTCGACTCCGGGAATGACGAAGGTGGCGGTGTTGGCGAGGCGCCGGTCGCCCTGCTTTTCGGCAGGTGCGCCAGCGGGCGCGGTCGAGAGGGGGGGGCCAACCAGGCGGGCCTCGGGGATGCGCGTCCCGAGCAGCTCCGTCAGCAAGCCGATCTGCCGGCGAGCGCGCCGGACCAGTTCATCGCGGCCGGCGACGGCGAGCTCCACGGCGGTGGCGGTGGCCACAATGGCGGCCACGTTTTCGGTGCCCGGGCGCAGGCCGAGCTCCTGCTCGCCTCCGCGCAGCTGGGGGCAAAGGGGCACGCCGCTGGCGCGGAAGAGGATGCCCACGCCGCGTGGCCCGCCGAACTTGTGGGCGGAGAAGGAGGCCAGGTCCACGCCCCACTCCTTGAGGCGCAACGGCAGGCGGCCGATGGCTTGGACGGCGTCCGTATGGAAGAGCGGGCGGCTGCGGGCGGGGCCCTGGGCCAGGGCGGCGCCGATGGCGGCGAGATCCTGCACGGCGCCGGTTTCGCCGCCAGCGGCGCAAACTGAAAGCAGTCGGGGGTCGCCGCCGGCGCCCTGCCGCGAGCCGCCTGCGGACAGCGCCAAGTCCACCAGCTGGCGTGGATCAACCAGGCCCTGGCTGTCGACGGGGGCGATGACCAGCGCCCGGCCGGATTCGGCCAGGGCGGCGGCGGGGCGCAGAACCGATGGGTGTTCCGTGGCGGTGGCGATCAGGAGAGGCCCGCCGGAGGCCGCCGGCTCCCGGACCAGGCTGCCCCAGATGGCCAGGTTGTTGGACTCGGTGCCGCCGGAGGTGAAGAGGATCTCGCCCTCGGAGACGGCGAGGGCCTGGGCCACGCGTTCCCGGGCCCGGTCGAGGGCCGCCCGGGCGGCGCGCCCCGGGCCGTGGACACTGGAGGGATTGCCGGGGAAGCTGTCGAGGGCGGCGGCGAAGGCCTCACGCACCTCCGGCCGCAGGGGGCTGGTGGCGTTGTGGTCGAGGTAAATGCCCATCAGTTGGGTTCCTGCGGGGTAGGGCTGCCCGGGCCCTGGCCTTGGGCGTGTTGGTCCTGGCCGCGTTGGTTTTGGCCGCGTTGGTCTTGACCGCGCCGGTCTTGACCGCGCCGGTCTTGGGCTAGGACGCGCCGGTAGAGGTCTTCGTAGCGGGAGACGACGGTTTGGCGGTCGAAGCAGGTTTCGGCGCGCAGGCGGGCGGCGCTGCCCATGGCGGCGGCCCGGTCACGGTCGCCGAGCAGGTCCGCCAGCGCCCGGGCGAAGGCGGCCTGCTCGTCGGCGGGAACCAGGAGGCCGGAGAGGCCATCTTCCACTACTTCTGCCACGCCTCCGACGGCCGTGGCCACCACCGGCGTGCCGCAGGCCATGGCTTCGAGGGCGGAGAGTCCGAAGGACTCCTCGGAGCTGGCCAGGGCGAAGACCGTAGCCGGGGCCAGGAGTTCCGGCAGGGCATCGCGGGTGCCGAGGAAGGTGATCTGCTGGGAGATTCCTGCGCGGCGGGCGGCCTCCCGGGCGGCACCCTGCTCGGGCCCGTCACCCACCAGGACCAGGCGCGCCCCGAGGCCGGCCGCACCCGCCGCGAAGGCCTCGACCAGCCAGGGCACGCGCTTGACTGCCCGGAAGTTGCTGACATGGACGACTGTGGGCGGTCCATGCTCAGGCGTCCCCGCGGCGGACTGGGGGCCGCCCTCAGGTGGCTGGGGCCGGAATAGGTCCAGGTCCACGAAGTTGGGAATGGTCTCAATGCGGTCCAGGTAGCCGGATTCGATCTGCGGCTGAGCTCCGGGCGTTGCCCCCGGGCCGGGCGCGGCACCCGTGGGCCCGAAGCCCTCCCGGGTGCGGCGGGCCAGGTCGTCTGAAACGGCGGTCAGGGCGTCGCTGGCCCGCAGGGCGTAGCGGATGAGCGGCGCATAGGAGGGCTCGTTGCCTACAATTGTGATGTCCGTGCCGTGGAGTGTGGTGACCACCCGGGGGGCGGCCCGGGCCCCTCGGTGCGCGCGGCGTCCCGGGCGAGCAGGGCGCTGACCGCGTGGGGCAGGGCGTAGTGGGCGTGCAGCAGGTCGAGGCCCTCGTCCCGGTGCACATCGAGCACGCGCGAGGCGATGGCCAGGTCGTGGGGCGTGGAGTGGAAGAGGGGATAAGGCACGCCGCGGGCCACATGGAGCTCGACCATGGCGCCGTGGAGGCCCAGGGCGCCCGGGCTGCCAGAGCTGCCCTGGCTGCCCGGCTCGAGCCCGGTCCCAGCAGTCCGGGCCAGGCGCGGGGGCGCCTCGTGGGAGAACAGGTGCACACGATGGCCGCGCTCCGCCAGGGAGATGGCCAGCTCGCTGGCCAGAACCCCGGAGCCACCATAGGTGGGGTGGCAGAGGATCCCGATGCGCATTGGGTTGGACACGGCGTTATCGTCTCTAGTGGGGGTTATTCCCGCGTATTAGGCGCCCGCTGCCCCATGCGGCGCTGCCTGGGGTGTAGCCCGGTCAGCGCTGGCCGCCGCCGCCGAAGATCTCGGCGTCGAGGGCGGGCAGGTCCGTGGCGCGCACGATGCGCCGGGCCGGAGGCTTGGACTCGGGGCGTGGCGTGGCGGCGGGGGCGCTTGATATGGGCCTCTCCGGTGGCGCCTGGGCCGCTTCCGCCAGCGGCTCGGCCGGCTCTACAGGCTCGGCTGGCTCGGCCAGGGCGGCAGCGGCCGACGCCTGGGGCGAGATTTCGACCGGAGGCGAGGAGCCGCGGGCCTCATCGGGAGCCGGGCGCTCGGTTGTTGCGTGGCTCCCCGCGATCCCCCCGGCGGTCGCCTCCGCGTGGGCTCCGGTAGCTGCCGTAGGCGCGGGGGCCCCGGTAGCCCCGGTGGCCGATGCGGTCTTGGGCGCCTCTTGGCCGCCAGCGGGACCGCCGGCCTCGCCGGGGGTGGCGGCCAGCATGTGGGCGGCCAGGCGCGCGTAGTCCTGGGCGCCCGGGGAGGAGGGTGCGTACTCGAAGATCGACTGGCCGTAGCTGGGGCTCTCGGCCAGCTTCACGTTGGAACGGATCGGGCGCGGAAAGACGCGGGCCGGGAAATAGCGCCGGATCTCCCCCAGGACCTCCCGGGCCAGGCGCAGGCGGCTGTCGTAGAGGCAGGGCAGGATGCCGGTGATCTCCAGCTCCGGGTTCAACCGGCGGCGCATGAGCTGGACCACCTCGACCAGCTTGCTCATGCCCTGGAGGGCAAAAAACTCGGTTTGGAGCGTGATCAGGACCTCCTGGACGGCCGCCAGGGCGTTGACGGAGAGCAGGCCGAGGCTGGGCGGGCAGTCGATGATCAGGAAGTCGGCGCCGCCCTCAGGGGCCGCGGCCTCCCAGGAGCTGACGGCGTCGCGCAGGAGGGTCTCGCGGCCGATGGCCGCCGCCAACTCCAGTTCGGCGCCGGAGAGGTCAATGTGGCTGGCCACGAGCTTGAGGTTCGGCGTGGTCGTCGGCCGCAGGGCCTCCACCAAAGGAGTTGACCCCAGGAGGACCGAATAGACGGACGGTTCGTCGGGCTCGAGCTCGGCGCCCAGGTGCAGGCTGAGGTTGGCCTGGGGATCCATGTCCACCAGCACCACACGGGCTCCAGCCCGGGCCAGGGCGCTGCCCAGGTTGGCGCAGGTGGTGGTCTTGCCCACCCCTCCCTTTTGATTGATGACGGCTATGCGACGCATGGCGATTTGTCCACAGGTGTGGATAACCCGTGGATTGGGCTGTGGAAGGAGTGTAGCGGGCAGGCGCGGGTTACGGAACCGGGGAGGCCAGGGCGGCGCTCCGGGCTGCCAGGGCAGGGGTGCGACCTGGCCGGCGGGTCACTACGAGGGCGACCGAACTCCGGCCGGCACCACATGGCCAATGGCCGCCGGCTGCATGACATGAGTAGCAACGCCTGGGAGTGGTGCGGTGATTGGTGTAACAGCGCCTACTGCGCGTGAAGCCCCACGGACAATCCCACGGGGCCGGCGAGCGGAGCCGCGGCCTCCTGCGAGGGGGCTCCTTAGACCTCAGCGCCAGCCCCCACGCGCTGTGCGGAGCGCGGCAGGTGGTGGTCCAACAGCCGCGAGACCGACTGCGGCTTCCGGCTAGCGGCGCGCCAGCGCGGACCGAAGAAAGATCGCCTGGGGTCCTGGATGGTGCCACGGCCTGGACTGGACCGCGACCAAGATGCCCCAGCCCACTGCAATTGAAGGCAGGCCGGGCGATAGGCCGCAGGAGGCCCCGTAGGTGCGGCGGCCAGTACGGCTACTTCCTCACTATTCCTCACCCCCCCCGCTCGTATTCTGGCAAAGCCCTTGAGAGTGATATGGGCTAGGAGGGGCAAGCACCGGCTGGCACAGCCGACGGACACAACCAACAAATACATGCAAACCAAACCCATCTACGGCCTCTTACTTCTCTGCTCGCTATCAGCACCCTCGGCTCTGGCCGGGGAGCCAGGCACCAATTATTGCCAAGCCGGCGTCAACTCCACGGGCGTCGGCGCCCCGATGAGCGCTAGCGGCACGGCGGACATCCTGCGCAACGACCTCGTGTTGCGAGCCGAGTTCCTGCCGCCCAATCGGCCAGGGCTCTTCTTCTATGGCGCCGGGGAGGACAACGCGCCCCTGGGAAACGGCTTCCGCTGTATCCATCCCGCTGGAGTGGGTTTGTTTCGTCTCAGCCCGCCGCTTTCAGCCGGAGGTGGGTCCCTGGAGTGGGCCGTGGATTACGCTGCCCAATCGATTGTGGCCGGTCAGATCACAACCGGCTCCACCTGGTATTTCCAGGCCTGGTATAGGGACCCAGCGGCAGGTGGGGCGAGCTTCAACCTGACCGACGGATACGCAATCACCTTCAACTGCGGCGGCGGAGAAGGTCTCCACGCAGGCATGCAGGCCATCCCCGGTGGGCCGTTCCGCATGGGAGACCACCATGATGAAGGCACCAGTGACGAAGATCCCCTGCATCTGGTCATTCTGAGCGGCTTTTGGATGGACACCCTCGAGGTCACCAACAGTAAATACACGGCATTCCTTAACTGCGCCATGGGGCGCGGCGAAGTGCGGAAGAATGGCGACGGCGTCTGGCAGGAGGGTGGCGCGGGGGAGGCGCTCTGCCACACACATGACAGCAGCCAGAGCAGCCACATCGCCTGGGACGCGACCAGCAACACGTTCAGCACATTGCCAGGTTGGGAAGATCACCCGGCCGTAGAGGTGTCTTGGTATGGCGCTTGCCTGTACGCCAACAGCCTGAGCCGCGCCCATGGCTTGACGGAAGCCTACGACGAGTTGACCTGGGACTGCGACCACGCCACGGACGGCTATCGGTTGCCCACCGAGGCCGAGTGGGAGTACGCTGCCAGGGGTGGTCAGCACTACAGGTTCTCATGGGGCGAGGCAATCAACGGCTCCCATGCGAACTACCGGTCATCCGGCGATCCCTTTGAAGCACGGAGTCCGGCCACCACGCCTGTGGGCTACTACAACGGCAACCAGGTGCCGAGCGGCACGGACACGGCGAACGGCTACGGGCTCTACGACATGAACGGCAACGTGGATGAGTTGTGCGGAGATTGGTTCGACTTTGGCTACTACGCCAGTAGTCCGATCGTAAACCCCACGGGCCCGGTGGGCCCCGTGGGCACAGCCCGGCGCGTCATCCGTGGCGGGTCGTTCAGCGACACGACACACACCTTCTACCTGCGCACCAGCGATCGCGCTTGGGCCTATCCGTACTACATGCACGGCGCCCTGGGCTTCCGCCTGGTGGCGCGCTAGGGCGCAGGGGCAGGCCAGCGCGCGGGAGGCTCAGGCGGGGAGTAGCTGCGCTTCAGATCCGACCGTGCGCTGGTCGATTACCAGACTGTGAAACAGCGCTACAGGTATGACTACAGGCGGCTGGCCACGGCCCTGGCGGAGCGCCCAGGGGGGCAACTGACCGAGGCGGGTCTGGGTGCGGCCCTGGCCGGGCCGGAGGCCTTCCCCTGGGCGGTGCTGGCCGGGGGCGGCATCAGCGATTGGGAACTCTCCCAGGTTGTCTGCGAGGTCTACGGGCTTCCCTTTCTGCCGGTGGACCGCGCCCAACCGGATCCGGCGCTGGTGGCGGAGCTCATGGCCGCCGGCATCGGGCCATTCCTGAGGCGTACCGGCCTGGTGCCACTGGCCAAGAACGGGTCGTTGCTCGCCGTCGCCATGCCGGCGCTGGTTCCGGCGGAGATCCTGGATGAACTGCAGCGGGTCACGGGGCTCATTCCGGCCCCGGTGGTGGGGACGGTTCAGACCAACGAGCGCTGGCTGGAGGAGCATGTCCCCGGGGAGGCGCCCTTCCCGGCACCCCCGGAAGCGGAAGCCAAGGATCCGCCGGCAGCCCTGCCGAGGGCGGCGGACGGCGGGGCTGGGCAGGAGCTTCGCCGCCCCCCCCAGGCTCACGGCCCGCGAGGGCAGGAACAGTAGCGGCGGGCCGGGCCGGGAGGACCGGCGCAGGCGCAGACCGCGTGGTGCCCGGGCGGTACGTGAGCAAGTAGTGCGTGGTCGCGGCGCGGCGAGGCCGTGCAGTGCTCGGGGAGCCGTGGTGTGTTCGGGAGTCGCGGTGCGCTTGCGAGCCGTGGTGTGTTTGCGAGCCGTGGTGTGTTCGGGAGTCGTGGTGCGCTTGCGAGCCGCAGTGCGCTTGCGAGTCGTGGTGTGCTTGCGTGTCGTGCGGCGCTAGGGAGCCCTGCCGTGCGGTGGCCGGTAACTGTGCCCGGGACGTGCTAGGGCCCCGTGGGCCGGTGGCCCCGCCTTCAGCGCCTCGGTGCTCGCCAGCCGCCGCCGAGGTTCTTGGCCAAGAGGCGGTCCGCCAGGCGCGGGGCAAACAGGCCCAGGGCGGCGAGCAGCCGCCACTTTTTGCGCAGGGAGGTTTCCGGGCGCGGGCGCGCGTCGAGGTCCAGGATGACGCGGGCCACGGCGTCGGCCGAATCCGAGGCGGCGAAGTCCGGGTGGGGCAGGCCCGCCGGGTTGGCCTGGGCTTCGAAGAAACCCGTGGCGGTCAGGGCGGGTTCGAGATTGCAGACCGCGATGTCTTCGCTGGCCCACTCCAGGCGCAGGGCTTCGCTGATTGAAGAGAGGGCGGCCTTGCTGGCACCGTAGACCGCCTGGCCGGGAACCCCCCGGCGGCCGAGGACCGAGGAGACATTGACCAACACCGGATCGCTGCCGCGGCGCAGGAGCGGCAAGGTGCCCCGGGCCACCAGCAGGGGGCCGATGATGTTCGTGTCCAGCACCCGGCGGGCCTGGGCGGCGTCGAGCTCCTCGACCCGCGCCCGGTAGCCGACGCCGGCGTTGTTGACCACCAGGTCGAGGCCGCCGAAGGCCTCGGCCACGCGGTCGAGGGCCGGGGCCAGGGCGCTTTCGTCTGAGACATCGGCGGACAGGACGAGGTGCCCCGGGGAGGTGGAGCGCGCCTCGGCCCCCGCCTGGGCGGCGACGGGCGGCAGGGAGGCTACGAGCTCTTCCAAGGTGGAGCGGCGGCGGGCCAGGAGCGCCAGGCGATAGCCCGCGGCAGCCGCGGCGCGGGCCGTGGCCGCACCGATGCCGGATGACGCGCCGGTGATCAGGACGCGCCGCCCAACGGCCTGTTCACTCGGGCCGGTGGCGGCCATCAGCGCCCGGTGGTCTTGTGGAAGGCGATCAGCTGTTCGCGCCAGCGGCCCTGGATGGCCAGGGCCTTGCGCACCTCAGGGTCGGCGTCCCCGTGGGCGGCCATCAGCCGCTCCACGAAGGGCACGGATTGGATCAGGGCCCGGTCGAAGGCGCGCTTGGCGGCACCGCCCTTCTCCTGGAAGAGGGCGTGGTTCCCGGCGGCGCGGGCCGTGGCTGCTTCCCGGGCCAGGACGTAGCCGCTGGCGGCCTCGTCCAGGGCGCCACGCCAGACAGTCGTGTCCAGCAACGAACCGGCGGCGGGCTGCTCATCGCCGCCATCCGCATTGCGCCCCAGGCCACGCGCGCTGCGCGAATACACCGGCGCGCCCCCGCCCGAACGCTGGGGCGGCGCCTCCTCCGGCAGGCTGGAGAAGGGCACGTACTCCGGTTCAGCGGCGGTCTCCTGCGCCACCAGCCGGGTCTTGCTAGCCAACCCGGCCGCGTAGAGCGCGGCGGAGATCAGGAGCACCAGCGTGACGGCGGGGATAACCGGGAAGGGTTTTTTGGGCGGGGGAGCCGGGCGAGCCATGGCCCCACCATAACCCCTGCACACGGGCATGGCACCAGGGTGGGCCGTGACGCGAAACGGCCCAGGAACGCAATCGTCGCCAGCGCCGAGGGGCGCAGACTGCGGGCGGGCAGCGGGCATCAGCGGTGAGGGTGTCCATACCTTTGACAACGCCACGGCGCTCGGAGCTGGCCAACCGAGCAGCCTCTGCGACTTCAACGGCAGCGATGCGATCGCGCACGGGGTGTGGTTCGCCCCGACGGCGATGGAGGCGAGCGCGCCCAGGCCCACGCTCTGCGGCCAGAGCCCGGCGCTGGCGGTGGACACGAAGGAGGCGGCGTTCGACACCGCTGGCGGAGCGCAGCAGGCCTGCAACGCCCCTTTTTCCGGCGGCGGCTTTCGGGCTGTTGCGGCGGGCGACCAACCCAGCGGCAAGCTGGCCTGGCCCGTCGCCCGCGCCAGGGGCTAGGCGCGCACCAGGCGTGCCCCGTAACCACCATCAGCGGCGGGGGCGGTCGCGCTGTCGGCGGAGCCGCCGCTGGCGGGAAGACCCGGGCGGACGTTGAACTCCTCGGCCAGGGTCCAGGTGGGGTGGGCCTCCAGGAAAGCACGCACCCGTTGGGCGTTTTCGGCGGGCTCCAGGCTGCAGGTGGAGTAGACCAGGCGGCCGCCGGGGCGCACGATGGCGGCGGCCTCGGAAAGCAGGCGATCCTGGATGGCGTTGAGGTCTGCCTCGCTCTTGGGGCCGAAGCGCCAGCGGGCGCCGGGGCGTTGGGCCAGGACACCGGAGTTGGTGCAGGGGGCGTCGACCAGGACGCCGTCGAAAGGGGGCGCGCCGGACGCGGACAGGGAAGCTGTGCCGTCGCCGGCGATGGCGGTCACGCGCTCCGTGAGACCCAAGCGGGCCATGTTTTGGAGCAGGGGGGCCAGGCGGGCGGGGCTGCGATCGAGGGCCAGGACCTGGGCGCCCGCTTCGGCCAGGACAGCGGTCTTGCCGCCGGGGGCGGCGCACAGGTCCAGCAGGCGCTCGCCGGGGGCGGCGCCCATGAGCTCGGCGGCGCGCAGGGCGGTCTCGCCCTGGATGGAGACCTGGCCAGCGGCGAAGGCGCCCGAGGCGAAGAGCGCCTCGCTGGCTGAGGCGGGCAGCAGCAAGACGGACGGGTGGGCGGTGGGGCGCGGCTTTAGGATGGCGAGCTCCTCGGGAAGCGGCGTGTCCGGCGCGCGGAGCTCTGTGCCGAGGCGCAGGGAGAGGGGCGTCTCCGCGAGGGCCAACCGGGACAGGCGGAAGGCCTCTTCCTGGCCCCAGCGGCGGCTCCAGCGGCCGACCAGGGCGGAGGGCATGGAGAGGGCGTCCTCGGCCCACAGCAGCGGGTGCTGCTCGGGATCGCGGAAGATGGGCTCGGCCAGGTGGTACTGGCAGTCCGGCAGGTCCTGGCGTGGGTCGTCGCTGGCTCCATCCCGGCGCAGGGCGATGGCGCTGCGCAGGACGGCGTTGGCGGTGCGGCCCTTGGCCTGGCCGAGGGTGTCGGTCACGGCGCGCACGGTCTCGGAGACCGCGGCGTGATCGGGAACGCGATCCAGGAAGAAGAGCTGGGCCAGGCCCAGGCGCAGGTGGGCGGCGAGGTCCGTCTTGGGGGGGCGGTGGGCCAGGCGGAGCAGGATGGCGCGCAGGGTGCCGCGGCGTCGCACCTCCACGCCGACCAGGTGGCGCAGCAGGCCACGGTCCCGGGCGTCGAGTTCGAAGTGGTCAGCGGCTTCGTTCACGGCGCGCAGGGGCGCATCGCCGCCGCGCCGCAGGACTAGCCAGGCCACCAGGCGCAGGTTCTCAGGCACCGAGCACCTCCCCAGGTTCGAGGCGTGCCCCGCGCAGGAAGGCGGCGCCGTCCATGGCGGCCTTTCCGGCGGGCTTGACCGTGGTGAGTTCGAGGGAACCGGCGCCGGTGGCCACGAGGAAGCGGCCCTGGCCGTCGGCGAGCAGCGTGCCGGGGGCCTGTGCGGCCAACCCCGAGTCGCCGCTGGCCGCGGCGCCTACGATCCCCAGAGCCTGGCCGCCACCGAGTTGTGCGCGGGCGCCGGGCCAGGGGGTCATGGCGCGCACGCGCCGGACGAGTTCGGCGGCGGGACGCGAAAAGTCCAGCTCGCCATCGGCCTTCTTGAGCAGGGGCGCCCAGCTGGCGGCGGACTCGTCCTGGGGCGTGAAGGTGGCGCGGCCGGCGGCGAGCAGGTCTAGGGCTGCCACGGCGGAGGAGCCGCCCAGGGGCGCCAGACGCGCGAGGAGTTCACCGGCGCTTTCGTCCGGCTCGATCTCTGTTTTCCGGGCGAGCAGCACATCTCCCCGGTCGAGGGCCAGGACCATGCGTTGGATGGAGATACCCGTGTGCGTGTCGCCGGCCAGGATGGCGTGCTGGATGGGGGAGGCCCCCCGGTGGCGCGGCAGGAGCGAGGCGTGGACATTGAGGGCGCCCCCGGGGGCGAGGTCCAGGATCTCCTGGCCCAGGATGACGCCGTAGCTGGCGACGAGCAGGACGCCGGGGTCTAGGGCGGCGAGGGCATCCAGGAAGGCGTGGCCACGGGGTTCGGTGGGCCGCAGGAGGGCGAGTCCGTTTTCCTCCGCCATGGCGGACAGGGGTGAGCCGCGTCGCTTGCGGCCGCGGCCGCTGGGCCGTTCCGGCGGCGTGACGACGCCCACCAGCTCGTGCTCGCTATCGATCAGCGCCGCAAGGACGGCGGTCCCGAAGGGAGGTGAGCCGAGGAAGAGGACCTTCAAAATGGGGCCGCAGGCGAGCCGTTGGTCGGGCCAGGGCCGCGCCCAACTGGTGATTGGCCATTGGCTAAAGCTGCGCTTCGACCTGGGACTTCAGGCCCTCGTAGGGCATGGCTCCGGTCAGTTGGTGCACGACCTCGCCGCCCTTGATGATCAGGAAGGTGGGGATGGAGATGATGCCGTAGCGGGCGGGCACCTCCGTGTTGTCCTGGGTGTTGATCTTGACCACCTTGAGGCGGCCTGCGAGTTCCTCGGCCAGCTTGTCGACGAGCGGGCCCATGCTCTTGCAGGGCATGCACCAGTCCGCCCAAAAATCGACGAGAACGGGTGTGTCGCTCTGGACTACGGTGCTTTCCCAGGTGCTGTCAGTGACGTCTGCGGCGGTGCTCATCGGGTTTTTTGGGGTGGCGTGGCGGCGGGGGGCCGGACCTCGGGGAGGACTTCCGGCGGTGAATCAGGAACGGGCCAGTCTAGCGCGGGAGTGCCCCGGCGGGCCACAGTCAAGGGGCGCAAACCGGGGCCCAACCCACGACACTAGGGCTAGGCCTCGGCGGCGCTTTCATCGGCCCCCTCGTTTTCATCGGGCTCCTCGTCAGCGAAGCGTGTGGCGGCCAGGAGGCGCTCCAGGTCGGCGGCGCCGCCATCGTCGTTTGCACCCTCGGCGACCTCGCCCGTGAAGTGAAGGCGGATCTCGGCCCGTTCTGTCCCATCGGCACCGGTTTCCTGGCGCGGCGAGGCCAGGCCCAGGCGTACGAGCTCCAACAGGGCACAGAAGGCGCCGACCAGGGTATCGCGGGTGGCTTCGCCGTCCAGGCCGGCCACCAGCTCGGTCAGCGTCAGGGAACCTCGGCTGCGCAGGCGGTCGACGATGCTCGCCACGTACCAGCGCAGGGGGCGCGGGTCCGAGGCCACCCGGTGGGGGCGGGCGGAGCGCGTCTCGCGCAGCAGGCGGGAGAAGGTGGAGAGCAGATCCCAGACGGAGAGCTCCGAGAGGTCCAGCGTCGGTTCGCCGGCGGCGTCGCGGGCTTCGTGGCGATAGCCCCGGCCGTGCTCTTCGGCGCGGCGCCGGTAGCGCTCGCCCAGGTCGTCGGCGGCGCCACGGAAGCGGCGGTACTCGATCAGGCGTTGGATGAGTTCGTCCTGGGGATCGAGGTCGTCTTCCAGGCTGACCTCGTCCGAAGGCAGCAGCGAACGCGACTTGATGGACATCAACGTGGCCGCCAGGACCAGGAACTCGCCGGCCAGCTCCAGGTCGAGCTCCTCCAGGGCCCGCACGTATTCAAGGTAACCGTCGACGACCTCGCTTATCTTGACCTCGCTGATCTCTACCTCCTGCTCCTTGACCAGGTGCAGGAGCAGATCCAGGGGACCGGAAAAGACCTGGGACAGGTAGACCTGATACTCGTCTTGAGCCTGGGGCGCGGCTTTGCCTTCCTCGGTCATGGGCGTTACCAGACTCCTCCGGTCATCATGTCCACCATGTCGAGGGCCGGGGTCATGGCGCCGCGGATGACCGTGCCGAAGAGCCCGGTGAAGAGCAGGCCAAAAACGATCAACATGCCGAAGCGCTCCAGGCCCACATAGGTTTCGCGCACGGCCGGTGGCAGCAGCCAGGCCATGACGCGCGAGCCGTCCAGGGGCGGGATGGGGATCATGTTGAAGATGGCGAGCACCAGGTTGAAGGTCATGGCTTGGCCCATGACGCGCGGCAGGAGGGCAGCGTTGTCATAGGCGCCTGAGTAGACCAGCCCCTTCCAGGCCAGGGCGAAGCAGCAGGCCAGGACCACATTGGAAATGGGTCCGGCCAGGGCCACGAGCATCATGTCCCGCAAGGGGCGGCGCAGGTTGAGGGGGTTGACGGGCACTGGCTTGGCGCCGCCGAAGAGAAAGGAGCTGCCGGAGACGACCAGGAGCAGCGGCAGGATGATCGTCATGAAGGGGTCGATGTGCGCCAACGGGTTCACTGTCAGGCGGCCCAGGGCCTTGGCCGTGCCGTCGCCGCAGCGGTTGGCCATCCAGGCGTGGGCCGCCTCGTGGACACCCAGGGAGACCACGAGCAGGGAGATGGTCGCGACGATCTGAACTAGCTGGGCGGTTTCCATGGATAGGGGAGCAGGGCGCGGGGCAGGCGCAGAGGGGCGTTATAGCAAGCCGCCCTGTCCGTTCCCCGTGGCGAGGCGTAGAATCCCGCGCCCATGGCCGCCAACCGAGAAACACGCGCCGCCCGCCACGCCCGGGCGGCGGAGGTCATCGCGGCCGAGGTGCGCGCCATCGCGCGCCTGGAAGAGCTCCTGGACGAGGGCTTTGACGCCTGCGTGGACGCTATCCTGGCCTGCGAGGGCCAGCTGGTCGTGACCGGCATGGGCAAGGCCGGGCTCGTGGGCCAGAAGATATCCGCCACCCTGGCCAGCACCGGCACGCCGTCCTTTTTCCTGCACCCAGCGGAGGCCCTGCACGGGGATCTGGGGCGCATCCGCCCGGCGGATTTGCTGCTGGCCATCTCAAACTCCGGCGAGACAGATGAAGTCAACGCGGTGATCCCCGCCGCACGCAAAATCGGCGCCGGGATCCTGGCCATGACCGGGCAGGCTGATTCGACCCTCGGCCGCCACGCTGACCACATCCTGAACATCGGTGCCGTTGAAGAGGCCTGCCCCCTGCGCCTGGCACCCACGGCCAGCACCTCGGCCATGCTGGCCCTGGGCGATGCGCTCGCCATGGTGGTGCTGGAGGAGCGCAACTTCGATCGCTCCGACTACGCACTTTTTCACCCCTCGGGCCAGCTGGGACGCAACCTCCTGACCGTGGGCGAGGTCATGCGCAGCGGCGCGGAGCTGCCCATCGTGCAAGCGGGCAGCAGCGTCAGCGAAGTCCTGATCTCCACCTCCAAGACGCGTGGCCGTCCGGGCGCCGCGCTGGTGGTGGATGACGCGGGCAACCTCCTGGGCATCTTCACCGACGGCGACCTGCGCCGCCTGCTGGAGAGCGGCGACACCAGCGGCCTGGCCTCCCCAGTGGACGAGTACATGGGTCGCAACCCAAAGGTGCTACACCCCGAACAACTGGTCGCCGAGGCCCACCGCCTGCTCCAGGAAAACCGCATCGACCAGGCCCCTGTCGTAGACACAGCTGGCCACCCCGTCGGGCTGGTCGACGTCCAAGACCTCCTCGACCTCCGGCTGTAGGGCAAGGAGCTGCCGCCGGGCCCACCGCCGTCGCCAGGGCCACCCCCCCCGGGGGTTCCGGTCCCCATGCCGACCGGGCGCCTCCCGGCTGTTTCCATCTGGGCGCTCCCGTTATTGTAGGCGCCGTGGATGCCGGGGCCTTTCTTACCGAACACCGAGCCGCCCTGGCGGAGATCCGTCTGGTGGTGCTGGATGTGGACGGAACCCTGACCGACGGCGCGGTACGGCTGACCCCCGGCGGGGAGGCCCAGAGTTTTTGTGTACGCGACGGCCAGGGGCTGGTCTGGCTGCGCCGGGCGGGAATAGAGGTGGCCTGGATCAGTGGTCGGGGCTGCGACGCGACGCGCGAGCGGGCGGCGGGACTCGGCGTCAGTGAGCTGCACCTGGGCGTGGGGCAGAAGGGCGCGGTACTGGAAGAGGTACAGGGGCGGCTCGGCATCACGCCGGACGAGACCCTCGCCATGGGCGACGACATCCCCGACCTGGCCTTGGCCCAGGGGGCTCGGCTCTTCGTGGCGCCCGCCGATGGCGTGACGGAAGTGCGCGCGGCCGCCGACTGGGTGAGCACGGCACGGGCCGGTCACGGCGCGGCGCGCGAAGTCTGCGAAGTGATCCTCAAGGCGCGGGAGGTCTGGGACGAGATCGTCGCCTCGTCTTGGGCATGAAAAACGCGGTCCGCTTCCTGTTCCTGTTCGGAGCGGGGCTGGTGCTGATACTCGTCCTCGACTGGAAGCAAAGCGATGAACTGCTCGGCGTCGGCGGGAGCTTGCAGCGGAGTTCCCAGAAAGCAGCGGAGCAGTCTCGCCGGGAGGGGGCCGGCCGGGGCGGGGCCAGCGTCCCCGTGCGGGCAGGGACCGGGACCGGCAGCGGAGCGGCCGCAGGTGGTGACGTGCAGCCGGAGGCGGGTTCACCGGAGAAGGTGCGCATTGTCTTGGATGGAGAGCTCGACTACACGCGCTATGGCGCCCGCCGCACACCGGGCCCCGCGAACTCCAACGAGGCCACGGATCCAGCCCGGGCCGCGCGGCCGATTGTCTACCATGTTCTCGCCCGGGATGTGGACCACCTGACGGGAGACACCTACCGCCTGCACGACGTGGAGGTGGAGGTCTACGACGAGGAAAGCAGCGGCGTCCGCCTGCAGGTGGTGGCGGAAGAAGGCCTGGTGGAAATCACCGATGAAGCGCACTCCGGGGCGCACGGCGACAGCGCCATCTACTCCATCGGCGAAGGCGGCGCGGTTGTCTTGGACCGGGCCACGGCCACTTGGCGGGGCGATGTGCTGGCACCGACGACGTTGCGCGCCAGGCACATGGAAGGTGATCCCAGCGGTGGCGAGTGGATCGCCAGCGGCGCGGTCAACCTGACGGCGCCCGGCCTGGAGGCCCTCGGCGAAGGCTTGGTCATCTCCCCGGAGGAGGGCCGTGCGGTGTTTGGAGCTGACGGTGAGTTGCTGATGGAGGGGGGCGCGCGGCGGCGGGCGAGGATGACCTCGAACGGTCCACTGGTGTTGGTGCGCCAGCTTCCCGGCCCGGGGCAGCAAGGGGGCCGCTTCACCGTGGACGGCTCGGAAGGCTGCCGCCTGGTTTTGGATGGGGGCGCCCGCCTTGATGCGGAGGCGGTGCACCTGGAAGGGAGCCAGCGGCCGACGGGAAACCCCGCGGATGGTCCAGAAGAGGAGAAATCTGAAGCTGAGGCCGAGCTGCAGAACGCTCTCGGCCTGACCGCCGCGCGCGCCAGCGGCTCGGTCACCCTGCGGCGCGGGGGCGACCTCTTTTCCGGCGAGCGAGCCGACATCGTCATGTTCGCAGGCGGTCAGCCGCGGCAGGCCGAACTCCGTGCGGCGCGGACGGGGAAGGTGACCGGGCGCATACCCCTGGCAGGTTCCCCAACTGGAGATGTCGAGGAGCAGTCGGCCGACACCCCAGTGACCGGCAGGATGTTGGTCTTGAGCGGAGAAGGCCCGCTGACGGTTTCCTTCGCCTCCCCGGCGGCGGGCGCTGACGGCGAACAGGACAGTGCTGCGGGGCCAGGCCCGGGAACGGAGCGCGACGAGGCCGCGGGATTCAGCCTCCAAGGTCCCGCCGTCTTGCTCATTGCACCGCAAGGGTCGGGCGCCCCGGAGGCGGGGGGCGGGGAGCCAGGCAACCGGGACTCCGGCGCCCTGAGGGCGGAGGGGCTGGTCGCCGGAAGGCGAGAAGCCAACGGTGTCCTGCACCTGGTGACGGAGGGCGAAACCCACCTCTCGGGGAGGGCGTCTGATGGCGAACACTTCACGCTCCATGCGGCCCGCGGCCTGGAGACGGCAGGTACCAACGGCTCTTTTTCCTTGCGGCGAGCCGGAGGCGCGACCCTCCAGCTTCAGGGAGCCGAGGAGCTCGCCGTACGCGCCCAGGAGTTGCGGGACCTGGACTCGGCGGCCGGCACCTTCACGGCCACAGGCGACGTGGAGTTGACCGGGGCCGACTGGAAGGTAACCGCCGAGCATGTGGAGCGCCGGGGGCCAGAGGAGCTCAGCATGACCGGTACAGCAGCGGCTCCGGCGCACTACACAAGTACGGCCCAAAGGGTGGTCCCTGAACTCTCCCTGCGCGAAGTGCGCGGGCTGAACATTGAGTTGGTGGGAGACGAGGCCCGCGCCCGGGGAGCGGTGAGTGCCGTGCTCTGGGAGCCGGCCACGCGCAGCCTGATTGAAATTGATGGGGGCCTAACCGGGCGTCTGGTCGTTCACCCGGACGGCACAGGCTTCCTGGAGAGTGACGGCGAACCGGTGGAGGCCAGCGGGGCCCTCGGCGCCAGCGGCATTCCCTGGAGCGTGACGGGTTCGCGCATTGTCTTCGGCGGGGAGTTCCTCGAGGTCCTTGACGCGGACCTGACCTGGGACCGGAACGGAAACGGAGTCTCTGGAGCGGGCGGCCTGCCCCAGCGCACTCCCCTGCGCGCCCGTGCGCGCCGACTGCAGGCCAGCGGCGAGCGCCTGCTGCTCAACGGCTCCGCGGAGATCAGCGGCGTCCTGGCCGACGGCAGCGCCTGGGACCTCAGCGCCGGCCGCTTGCGGCTCTTGCCCCACGACCCCGACCTGCCGCATGCGCCACCCCTGCCCTTTGAGCCGCGCCTGCGGCAGCTCGTGGCCAGCGGGGGCTACAGCCTCAGCTTGGGGCAGCGCCTCAGCGCCAACGGCGCGACCCTGGACCTGACCGGCAAGGGCCTTAGCACCGCCGGCGGTTCCGCCCGGGATCCGGCTCGGATTACCGTGCAGGTTGCTGCCCAGGAGGCCGGCCGCCAGTTGTGCCTGGAAACCGCCAGATTGGATCTGGATTTCTCCACCTGGCTTCCGAGCATGCCCTTTGGGCGAGTGACGAGTGGCACCGTCGACGAAGGCGGGTGGATCTTGGAGTTCGCCTCACTGGGCCCGGTGGAGGGGGCCGGGGCGTCCGGCGCTGAAGGGGAGGAGACGATCCTCGCCCTGAGCGAAGCGGTCCACCGCTCAGGCCACCGCTCAGGCCAGCGCGCGATCCTCGGCAGTTGGCTGCTGGCCTGGCTCGACGGGCCGTCCTGGCGGGCGCGGGGGCGGATGCTCTTTGGCCTGGAAGAGACACGCGTGGCGGGCGGTATCCGGGGCAGCGCCCGCGAGGCAGCGGCCCGGCGCACAGCGCAGGGCGGGGGCCGCGGCTCGCTCCTGGGTGGCCTGGAACTGGCCTCCACCGCCGGCCTGGTGGAGTCCGTCTACGCGGAGGGCGAGTTGGAAATTCTCGAAGGGCAGGTGCGTCGGGCCCGCGCCCGACGCATGTTTCTGGACCTGCGTCACGGCGGCGGCTGGCTCGACGACGCGGACCTGATCCTCGATGTGGAGGTGCGCGACAAGCCCGAGCGCCTACGTGCCCAGGCGCGCCACATGGTGCACTCCGCCGATGGCTCGCTGCATGCGGACAACGCGACCATCACCTCCTGCGGCCAGGACAAGCCGCACTATGTGGTTGAGACCGGCGACCTGACCGTGACCCCGGCCGGCGGCTCAAGGCCGGCCAGGCCGGGTCAGGCCGCTTTGCCTAGCAACGCCAGCTGGGCTGTGGCGGCCCGCAACAATGTCCTGCGCCTGCCGGTGGGACCGGCCCTGCCCCTGCCGCCGCTCGTTTATGCCACGGACGAGGAGGGCAACCCGATCATCGAGAACATCGTGCTCTCCAACTCAGCGCGTTTTGGCACCGCCCTTGGCGCCACAGTTAATAGGGAGGCGGGCAATCTGGCCCGGGGGCTGGCGGGCATGCTCGGGGCGCCCATGGAGAACCTGGATGGCAGTTGGCGCTATCGGGCCTCGTACCTCGGCGCCCGTGGGCTCCTGCTCGGATTGGGCTTGCGCCTCAAGGCGCCGGAGGCCTTTTCGCTGACCATCGACGGGGATGGCATCTTCGACGGCCACGGAGATCGCGGGTTGGTGCGCGTCGAGGAGGACGAGCGCGACGACTTTCGCGGTTGGATGCGCGGGCGCGGGCGTTGGACCCTGGGAGCAGCGGCCTGGGTGGATCTGGTTTTCAGCAAGCAAAGCGACCCCGGCGTACAGGCAGAGTTCTTCGAGAGCGACTACCTGACATTCGAAGAGCGCGAAACCTACCTGCACGGCCGATGGTCAGAGGGCAACCTGTTTGGCTCTGCGCGTGTGCGCATGGCCGCCGACAACTGGCGCTCGGCGGTAGAGGAGCTCCCCGCTGCGGGCCTGTCCATGGCTCCCAGGCCCCTTGCGAGTTGGGATGTGGGTCAGCTGCTCTGGAGTGCCGAGTTCGACGCGGGCCTGTTTCGTCGGCGCCAGGGGGACGAGCGCTACGAGCTGCTCTTCGATGACGGGGCGCTCGTGGTGGATGGAGAGCCGCGTGTGGCGCGCTTTGACCACGGCCAGCGCCTGGAGCTGCCCATGGAGCTCGGCTGGGCGGGCCTCAAGCTGACCCCCCATGTGGCCGGGCGCGTCTCCGCCTGGGACCGGGGCGTGGAAGAGAACGACGGGCCGCTGCGCCTGATGACCGCAGGCGGCGCCCGCCTGTCCACGACCTTCTCACGGCGGGCGGCTTCCGGGGCGCTGCACCAGCTCTCCCCGAGTCTTGGATTGGGGCACACCTTCAGTTGGGACGAGAGCGGAGGGCAGCCCGTGCCCATGGACGCCCTGGAGGACGACCCACGGGGCACGGCCCTGGAGTTCAGCCTGGTGACGCGCTTTTTCAAGCCGGGCCAGAGCGAGCGTTTCGACTTGGATCTACGCGCGGGCTTTGGGGAGCAGGTGCCCCGGGCGGCTCGGCGTTGGCTACCGATTTCAACCCTGGCCGAGTGGCGCGGAGAGGTCTACGGGACGCCCGTTGGTCTCGTGCACGACAGCATCTACGACGGTGAAGAAGGGCGCACGGACTACTCGCGCACGGAACTTGGCCTGCGCCTCGTCAATGGGTTGGGCCTGGAGCTCGGCTACCGCAGCGCCCGAGACGAGGGCAGCGCCCGCTTCTACGAGGCGGCCACCGCCGCCGCCCGCTACCGGGCCACGCCCCTGTGGGAGGTGGAGTTCCGCGAGACCTTCTCCCTCATAGACGATGCGGCCCTGCACGAAAAGCTGACCCTGCGCCGCCTGGGCCATGACTTCCTATTCGAGATCGGCATTGGCAACCGCCGGGGCGAGGGGGGGGCCACGCTCTCGTTTACCGTCGAGCCCCTGCTCGGCTGGCGTCGCAGGAGCCTGGGCCTGCTCGACCGCTGGCGCCTCGGCTCCTGGTAGACTGGGCGCCATGTTGGCCATCTTCGGGAACCTGGACCTGATGGAGCTGGCGCTGATCGCCGGCGCGGCCCTGCTCGTCTTTGGCGGGCGGCTGCCGGAAGTCGTTATCCGCGGCGCCCGCCATGTGGGTCGCGCCCGACGGACCCTGGAAAAAATCTGGCGCGAGGCCGGCATCGAGCAGGAGATGCGCGACCTCAGGAGGGAGATAGACGTGACCGCCCACGCGGTCGGCGGTGCCCAGAAGGCCGTGCGCACGGCCCTCGATCCCTATCCGGCCGAGAGCTTCAAGCCGTCCTTTGATCCCGCGCTCGAGGAGGATACCGGCGGCGAGGGTGCCGGGACAGACGATGCAAGTGTCGGGGACCGCGCGGATGAGGCGACCGGCGTCGATCCGGGTTCACTCGGTCCGCGGGGGCAGGCGGAGCAGCGGCCGGGAAATGCCGAAATCGACACGGCCGGCGCGGAAACGGAGACCGCACCCCGCACCGGTGATGACCAGGCCGACACCGGCGCTGCGGGCGGCGAGTCAACTGGGAGCTGACAGGCGGCGGTGTTTCGTTTCGGCTACAACACCAACGGGCTTGCCCACCACCGCCTGGACGACGGCTTTCGGCTGCTGGCTGACCTGGGCTATGAGGCGGTCGCCGTCACGCCGGATGTGGGCGGCCTTGATCCGCAGCGCCCGGTGCGGGACGAAGCGCGGGAGCTGCGCCTTGTGGCCGAGGAGTTGGGCCTGGAGTTGGTGGTGGAGTCCGGCTCGCGTTTCCTGCTGGACCCCCTTCACAAGCACCGCCCCACGCTGATCGAGGACGAGGCGGCCGGGCGCCAGCGTCGGCTGGAGTTCCTCTTCCAGCATGTGGACCTGGCCGTGGAGCTCGGGGCGCCGCTGGTTTCGATCTGGTCCGGGGCCGTGGCGCCGCACAGCGCTGCACCCCGGGAGGTTCACCTGGCCAGGCTGGTCGAGGGCCTGCGACCGCTGCTCGACCATGCCGACGAGCGGGACATTGCGGTGGCCCTCGAACCGGAGCCGGGGATGTTCATCGAAACCTGTGCCGACTTCGACCGGCTCGTGGCGGAGCTCGGCGCCGATGGAGGGCGCCTGGGCCTGACGGTGGATGTGGGGCACCTTTTGGTCACCGGCGAGGCCTTGCCCGCGGACGAGTTGCGGGCCCGCGCCGGGGCCGTGGCCCACGTACACTTGGACGATATTGCAAAAGGCGAACACATCCACAGGGCCTTCGGCGCGGGCGACCTGGATTTGGGCGCTACCATAAGCGCCTTGCTGGAAACGGGTTACAGTGGCGTTGCGGCGGTGGAGCTGAGCCGCGACAGCCACCGGGGAGCCCAGGCGGCGTCCCAGGCAATCGCGGCCCTGGGCGAGGTCCTCTGAGGTTGCCCGGAGCCCCGGGCGCCGTCAGAATACGCGCCCTCTGGAACGGGTGCCCCGGCCATCGCCCGGCCGCGGCCCGAACCGACACCAGAACCACACCCATGGGATCCCCCCAGCACAAGAAAAACGGCGGCGCCCGCAGCTGCCCCACGCGCACGGACGGGGCGCCGGCCCTCTTCGCCCACCGGGTCAGCCGCAGCCAATGCCAGGACCACCAGCGCGAGCGCTACCACAAGTGCTACACCTGCGCCTGGAACAACGCCCTGGTGGCCGCCCATGGAGAACCGGTTGCGGTTCCCGAGCGCGAAAACGACGACGGCGAAGAAGAGCCTTCCCCTGTGGCTCCGGCGGTTCAGGCGACGCGCTAGGTTCCCAGAGCGGATTCGTATCACGGGGACGCGGACCCAGATAGGGGGGACGTTCCGGGGACAGCATCGTCGCCGGCGCAGCGAGGCGCAGGCTGAAGGCCAAGGGCGCAATGGCGCTGTGCGACGACGGGGTTCCCGGAGCGGTGCCTGCGGCGCGAGGCGGCGACAGCGTTCCTGGAACCGCTTTGTATCACGGGCGCGCACACACCGTCCGCCTCTCAGACGCCAGCGGCGCTCAGGATTTCCTTTTCGGTCAGCATGCGTGGCGTGGCCTTGGCCAGCTCAAGCACGGCGAGGATGGCGTCATCCGTGGGTTCATGGCCGCGCTTCTCCAGGTACCAGGCCACATTGGACTTGCCGCTCATGGGTCCGACCTGGATGACCTGTTCCAGGCCGAAGAGGTCAGCGGGCACGCCGGAGTAGACGCGGTTGGCCAGCCATGTATCGCCCTTGCGCAGGGCCTTGACGACGGCCGACGCATGCACCCCCGTCCCGGTTTCAAAGGCATCCTGTCCGAAGACCGGGTAGTTGCGGGGAAAGGGTATGCCCACGGCAGTGGCGGCCGTGCGGCAGTACTCGCCGAGGGCCGTCAGGTCGTTGTCGATGATCTCATCCAGGCGCAGGTTGACGAGCAGCAGATCCATCTCCGCGTTGCCGGCGCGTTCACCGACACCGAGGGCCGTGGCGTGCAGGCGCGAGGCTCCGGCCTCCATGGCCGTCAGCGTGTTGATCAGGCCCAGGCCGCGATCCCGGTGGCCGTGCCAGTCGATGCCGACTTCAGCGCCGAGTTCGGCAATGAGCTCGGCGACCGCGCCGACGACGCGCTGCACGCCGTCCGGTGTGACGTGGCCGCAGGTGTCGCAGACACACACGCGCCCTGCGCCGGCCTCAATGGCAGTGGTGTAGAGGGCTCGCACCTGTTCCGGGTGGGCGCGCGTCGTGTCCTCGGTCACGAACATCACGGGCAGGCCTTCGCTGGAACAGAACTCGATGGCCTCGCGCACCATTTTCAGCATGGCGGTGAAATCCCAGTTCTCCGTGAACTGGCGAATGGGGCTTGAGCCGATGAAGGCGCAGACCTCGATCGGCGAGCCGCACTTTTGAACCATGTCCACCACCGGCGCGATGTCGGAGATGACCGTGCGGCAGGCCACATTGGGCGTGATGGCGAGGTCGCGCATTTCCTCGCAGAGCGTCAGGATGTGGCCGCGCGCCCGCTCCCCGGCTCCCGGCAGGCCGATATCCGCCGTGTGAATTCCGAGGGCGTCCATCAGGTGCACCAGGCGCACCTTCTCGTCCAGGGTCGGCTCCTTGACCGAGGGGCTCTGCAGCCCGTCGCGCAGGGTTTCGTCGTCGAACATGACGGTGCCGTCGAGCACCGGCCGAGGCGCATTCCAGTCATAGATAAGGTCCTTGCGTTCCATGGCGGGATTGTAACGCGCCGAGTGCCTGACGGGCGGCGGCTGACTCCGTACAATGGTGGGTCATGCTGCTCTCCACAGTGTTCAAGTTCGGGGGCGCCGCCCTGGCGGACGGGCCCGGCATTCGACGGGCTGTGGAGATCGTGCGCGCCCACCTGGAGCGGGACGGTGTCCAGGTGGGCCACGAGGACCCTGAAAACGAGTCCGGCGGGGAAAAGGGCGCACCGGGGGCCCGCCTCCTGGTGGTGGTCAGCGCCCATGCGGGGGTGACGGATCTGCTCGAAACCGTGGCCCAGGCGGCGGCAGAGGGCCACCTGGAGGCTGATCGCGTGCGCATTCGGCACCGCACTCTGCTCTCCCAGCTCGGTCTGGACCCGGAACTGCTCGACCGCCACCTGCGCGAACTCTACGCGATTTTGGGGCGCATCCAGAAGACCGGCCGCGTGGCCCCGGAGGAGCGCGACTACGTGCTCTCCTTCGGCGAACGCATGAGCGCCCGCATCGTGGCCCGCACACTCTCCGAGGCCGGCATCCCCGCCACACCGGTGGACGCCTGGGACCTGGGGCTCGTCACCGACAGCCGCCACGGCCAGGCACGCCCCCTGGATGGCCTGGAGACCGCCATCCGCGAAGCCGTGGCCGCCGTGCCCGGTGTGCCCGTGGTGACTGGGTTTTTGGCCAAGGACGAGACCGGCAACCTGACGACCCTCGGGCGCAACGGTTCAGACCTGACCGCATCTATTCTGGCGGCCGCCGTGGGCGCCGGGGAGATCCAGTACTGGAAGACCGTGGGTGGCATCCTGACCGCGGATCCGCGCCTGGTGCCGGGGGCCCAGGTCATAGAGCGCCTGTCCTATGCGGAGGCGGCGGAGTTCGCGCTGCACGGTGCGGAGGTCCTGCACCCGGGGGCCGTGGAGCCGGCCCTGCGTGCTCAGGTGCGTGTGCGTGTGCGCAGCGTCCTGACACCGGAGGAACCCGGCACGCTGCTCGAACCGGATCGCGGTGAACGCCGGCGCGCCGGGGCCAATGGTTCGGGGGGCCGGGGCCCCGCGGCCAGAGGTGCCGCGAGTCGGAGTCCCGTGGGTTTGGCGACGCGCTCGGGCCTGGTGCGCTTGGTGGTGGACACGGATGGCGCCCAGGACGGGAGCCAGCGACGTTCCCTGTTGGCGGAACTCCTCGTGGCCCTTGACCGCCAGGGAGTTGACCTGGCCGCGGTCCAGGTCGCAGCGGATGCCATGAGCATCCTGATCGCCCCCAGCGCAAACGACGTGGGCCCAGCAAGCGGCACCGGCGGCTCTCCGGGAGGCCGCGGACTGGCCGGCGTCCTGGAGGAGTTCGGTTCCCGGGTGCGCATGGAGAGGGGGCGGACCATGGTGGCCCTCGTCGGCCTGGGCGGTGGCCATGGCAGCAGCCAGTTCCGAGCCAGCCTGGAGGCCTTGGCGGATGCCCAGGTCGAAGTTGATCAGGCGGTCTTCGCCGCCGGAGCCTTGAGCCAGAAGTTCGTGGTGGCTGACGAGGACCTGGAGCAGACCGCCCGTGTCCTGCACGAGATGTGGCTCAGCCCCGCCGAGCCAGAGCCCAGGCACGCGCCCGGCGCTCTAGCCGGACAGTAGCAAGAAAGACACGCCCGCAGCCGCGCCAGAAGGCCGTTGTCGCCCGGTGTCAGGGGCGGAGAGGCGCCGGCGCTTCTCATTGCCGGCAACCCAACCGAGTTCGGGATTGAGGCGCCTGACCCGCGGCGTCGGGCGGCTGGACGCCTCATACATAGGGCGCCGACAGGGTGACCGATGGCAAGCACCTTGAGCAGCTGAGCAACGCGCTGGCCAACGGGGAAGTGACGGTGGAGCGCGACAAGGCCAAAGAGGTGGGGGGGCTGGCTCTGGTTCCTGGCGCCCCAGGGCCAGGCGCCTCGTGCGCGTATCCGTGGCGTGTCCTTGGCGCTATCCTGCGGCCTGGGAACGGAAGCCGCAGACCATGCAGACTGAGAACACACCCACACGCCAGAATCTGAGGGAAGCCCTGGCCCGAGGCGGCGTTGAGCTGGAGCAGCTCCTGGCCAAGTGGCACGCGGCGGATCTGGCGGAGCATCTGCAGGACCTCGATGAGGTGGAGGTCGAGGCGGTTTTCGCACACCTTTCCGGGGAGGGGCGGGCGGAGGTGCTGGAATACGCGGACGATCCCCTGCGCAGCCTGATCGTGGGCCACATGGACGCGGGGACTTTGGTGGAGATCGTACAGGAGCTGCCGGCCGACGAGGTGGTGGACCTCTTGGCTCTGGCGGAAGACGCGGTGGCGGAGGAGGTCCTGCACCGCATCGACTTCCGGCGCTCGCGCAGCTTGCGTGAGCTGCTGCACTACGACCCGGAGAGCGCCGGCGGTGTGATGACCACGGAGTTCGTCACCGTGCCCGTGGACACACGCGTCGGCGATGCGATCAAGCAGTTGAAGGTCGACGCTGGCCAGGCGGACGAGGATGTGGGTGTCTATGTCGTGGACGGGGACGGCAGGCCCGTGGGCTATGTCGCGGACCGCGACCTCTTGACACACACCATCCACGCGCCCGTGGGAGAGGTGATGGCGGAGGCATTCACCATTGGCGCCGTCGCTGATCAGGAGGAAGCGGCGCACATCATTCACAAGTACGGCCTCGAAGCCCTGGCCGTGGTGGACGCGACCGGCGTGCTCTTGGGCGTGATCTCCAGCGCGGACGCGGCGGAGGTCCTGGAAGAGGAGGCCAGCGAGGACATCCTGCGCCTGGTCGGAACTGCGCCGGTCCACCAGACGCGCTTGCCGGTCATGACGCGCGTGCGTCACCGCATTCCCCTGCAGGCCGTGACGGTTGCCGGCGGATTGGTCACCGCGCGCTTGTTGGACTACGCCCTGCCGGTGGAGAGCGGAGCTGCGTCAAATGCGAGCCTGGCCCTTCTGCGCTACCTCCCGATCATCATCGGCCTGGCGGGTAACGTAGGTATCCAGTCATCGACGATCCTCGTGCGCGCCTTTGCCACTGGCGAGGTCGAGGAGGACCGCGAGGGCGCGGTGTTCATCTCGGAGGTGTTGACAGGTCTGACCATCGGCGTCCTGTGCGGTCTGGCCACGATTCCCATGGCGGCTTGGATGGAAGGCACCGGCGGCCTCATGGCCTGGAACTTCGGCCTCTCCATTGGCGCGGCCATCACTGTGGCCGTCACCTGGGCGGCCATGCTGGGCTGCGCCGTGCCCTTGGGCTGCAAGCGGCTGGGCAGCGACCCAGCCGTCGTGGCCGGGCCGTTTCTGATCTGCCTCTCGGACATCTCCGGGGCGGCGATCTTCATCGTCGTGGCGCGCGTACTGGGCCAGGCCCTCGGCTTGCCCGGAGGGCCGTGAGCTCCGTGCAAAAAGACCCTTGCGCTGCCCCCAGGGCCGCCTCGCCAGAGCGCCCGGCGCCGGGCTCCGCGCGCCTCCAGCGCCTGTTGTGGAGTGCGGTCATCCTGCTGCTAGCGGTTTGGGCCGCGCGCACGCTGGTCGGTGACATCTACCGCGTGGAGAGCGCCTCGATGCTGCCAACCCTGGGCCTGGGCGGGGAGGGCGGCGAGCTCGTCCTGGTGACCTACGACCGCAGTCCGCCGGAGCGCTTCGAGCTGGTCGTCCTCTACCGCGCCGGGGAATCCGTGCCGGAGGTCAAGCGCGTGGTCGGCCTGCCGCGTGAGTCCGTGCGCCTGCGGCACGGTGACCTGTGGGTTGATGGCGAAGCCTTCGATGCGCCCCAGGACGCGCCGGAGTGGATCCCGATTTTCGGCGCGGGCAACGCCGTGGAGGAGCATTTCACCATGGAGCGCAGCGACGAGCCGCCGGACGGCGGGGAAGCCGCCGTGCCCCAGGCGCAGGAAGTCGCGGGGCAGCGGCCCTGGTCCCGGGACGGCGGGGGCTGGCGTCTGGCGGCCCTGGATGTGCCCCTGGGCTCCGGCCGCGGCCTGATGCGCCACCACAAGGGGCTGCACGACGGCTATCGGGATCTGTCCGGTGACATCGTGCTCGGGCGCGGCGAAGCTGGCGACGGGCGCCTGCGTGTGCGGGCCGCGGTCGAAGAGCTGGCCGCCGACGGCGGGCGCCTGCGCCTGGGACTCCTGAAGGCGGGCGACACCTTCGAGTTCGCGCTGGACCTGAAAGACACCGAGCAGGGCGCGCTATTGGTCGAGGCCACCCTCACCCAGCGCTGGAGCGGGGAGCGCCAACACGGAGAGGGCCAGGCAATCATCAAGCCCGGCGCCGCCCTGGAGCTTACCCTCTCCCTGCGCAACCGCACGCTAATCGGCAGCCTCAAGGCGGACTCCGGGGGGGAGATCATGCTGCTCTCCCGTGTTTCCGAGGAGCACGAGCACCCGCTGACCCAGCGCGGGGAGACGCACGGGGAGCGCCGCACCTACGGCGCACACCCATGGCTGGGCGGCGAGGGCCTCGTCGCTACCTTTAACAGTATCCGCCTGGAGCGCGACCTGGCCTGGACCTCCCGGGGGTCCGTGGGGGTCTCCAGGCCGGTCCTGCTCGGCCCAGACGAGATCTTCGTCCTGGGGGACAACTCCCGGGTCAGCCGGGACAGCCGGGAATGGGGCGCCGTGCCCCTGGCGGCGGTCCTGGGCCGCCCGCGGGCCGTCCTGTGGCCTCCGAGGGCCCTGCGCCTTCTCCCATGACAATCATAAACACATGTTCTATAGGGGATTACGGCGGGCGGCTGGTTCCCGGGGGCAGGCTGCCAAAAGCCCTGGAAAAACAGCGACTCCCGGCCCCAGCCCCGGTTCAGGGGGCGTGCAGCACATGAAAAGCGACTTCCAAGCAGATCCCGGCGTGCGCCTGATGCTCGCCTACCAGGAGGGTGATGAGACAGCTTTTGACGAGCTCGTCCAGCGCTACTCCGGCCAGGTTTTCGCGCTCCTGACGCGTTTCCTCGGCCGCCGCAGCGATCGCGAGGACTTTGTCCAGGAGGTGTTCCTGCGTGTGGTCCGCGCCCGGGAGCGCTACACGGCCACTGCGCGCTTCTCGACCTGGCTCTACCGCATCGTCTTCAACCTGTCTGTCAACGAGACCCAACGCCGGGCGGGCAAGGACCAGGTGGCCATGAGCACGCTGGCCAAGGACCATGAGGACAGCGGCGGCCTGGATTTCGAGGATGAAAACGCGGAATCGCCCAGCGAGAACCTGGAGCGCTTGGATGTGGTTGCCGCTGTGCAGGCGGCCATCGCCGCCCTGCCCGAGTCCCAACGCATGGCCCTGGTGCTCGCCAAGTACGAGGAGCTGCCCTACGAGGAAATCGGGCGCGTCATCGGCTCATCCGAGAAGGCGGTCAAGTCCATGGTCCACCGGGCCCGGGAGAACCTGCGCGCCAGCCTGGCCGCATTCATGGAAGAGGAGCAGGCCTGATGAACGCCCCCTGCCGCGAGTTCCGGGCCAGCCTCGAACGCCACCTGACCGGCGAGCCGTCGCCGGCTAGCCTCACCTCCCTCGGCTGGCACGAGCACCTGCTGGGCTGCGCGGCCTGCCGCGATCTGCTGGCCGTCGAAGAGGCCCTGGAGTATCTCCTGGCCTCTCTGCCGGACCCCCAGTTGCCTGACCACCTGGTGCCGCGGGTTCTCACTCGCCTGCGCGAGACCCGCGAGGAGGCCCAGCGCTCAGCCGCGCGCCTCGATCACCTTTTGGAGACGGGGGACGCCTCCGCAGTCGGCTCCCCGAACACAGCGCCCCAGGAAAACCTGGCTGGCTCAGTCCTCGCTGGACTGGCTTTGGACAGACTGCTTGAGCGGCAGCCAAGCGAGCCCGTACCCGTTGGCCTGGCCGAACGCACCCTGGCCGGTCTGGCCGCAGGCCGCCAGCGCCTGGCCATCCAGGCCCGGCAGGAGGCGGCCCTCGACCGCCTGCTGGACCGCGTGCCCGCGCCGACGCCCCCCGCCGGGCTGGTCACGCTGGTTCTGGACGAGTTGGACGGCGAACGCTTCGGCGCGCAGCCCCTGGAGCGGGCCACCCCCCTGCGCCTTGTGCGTTCACCGCTGGGAGCCTCCCTGGCCGCCGCCGCCCTGCTGGCGGCCCTCGCCCTCAGCCTCTGGGGGGGAGCTCTGCTGGGCGCAGGGGACACGGATCAAGAGCGCAATCTTGCAGAGAGCGGCGACGGCGCAGAAGGCCCGGCGCCGACCGAAACCCTCGTCCAGCCCTCCGAGGACAACACGGAGCTGGCCGTCGAAGAGAGAGACGCCACGCCGGTCACCGAAGATCCCGCGTTCACCGCGCCGGTGATGCGTTCGGGTACGGAAACGGCAGCGGTTCAGCCGGAGCTGCCGCCTTCCGAGCCGACGCTCGCGGGCGATCTTCCGGATGAGGAACTTCTAGCGGCCCTGGACCTGCTCGAAGACGAGAACTGGGAGCTGTTCTACGGCAACGAGGACGTGGACCTGCTGCTCTCAGCTTTCGATGTGAGCGATGAGTTGCTGCTCGAGATCGACGCCCTGGCGCCCATGGAAGCCGAGGCGCCGGACGAAGGTACGGAGGATGACCGCCAGGGTTGAGCCATGGGCACCTTCCGATACAGCCTCTACGCCCTCTCCGCCTTGCTGGTGACGGCCTCGGCCTTTGCCCAGAGAGCAGAGAGAGCGGGGAAGGTTGCGGAAGCCTCGGAAGCGCCGCGGGAGCGGGAAGCTGTCGAGCCCCAGGCCGAGGCATCCAAGACCAGGCGGCCCCTTGGCGAGCCGAGGAAAGCGGACAGTCAGCACGCGCGGCGTGAACGCTGGCGGCAGCTTTCGCCGGAAAAACAAGCCGAGTTACGCGCGCGGTTTGAACAGTTGAACTCCTTGGACGAGGGCCAACGCAAGGATGTCGAGGAGCGCGCCAGCCGTCTGCGTCACATGGCCGAGGGCGTCATCAAAGGTCTGTCCGCAGCGGAGCGCAAGCGCCTGGAGGCGCTTGAGCCGGAACAGCGGGGCAAGATCCTGCGCGCCATGGTGGAACAGGCTGCGCGGCAACACGGCCAGAGGGTGCACGGGAAGCTGCCGCCGGAGGTGCGCGAACGCCTCGCGGCCGCCGCCCCGGAAGAGCGTGGCCCCATCCTGGCCGAGCTACGCCAGCGGTCTCGGGAGCATGAGAGTGCGTCCGCCATCGAACGCCTGGGCCGCCACCTGGACCTGGATCGGGCGGAGGTGGAGCGCCTCAAGGCCCTGTCGCCCGAAGAGCGCATGCAAAAGGTAATGGAACTCGGGCGTCACGCCATCCAGTTGCGCATGGAAGGCGGCTATGCAGGGCAACCGGGACCCGAGGGGTCGGGACCCGGTGGACACCCCACGGGCCACGGCGAGCCGGGCGCTCACCGCGAGCCTCGCTTTCCCGGTGGCCACGGCCTGGACCGAGAAACCTGGCAGCGTATCCGGCAACTTCCGCCGGAGGAGTTCCACGCCGCCCTGCAGCGCATGGGGCACTCGCTCAAGGGGTCCGGGGCCCCGCCGCCGACCTGGGCCAGCGACCTCAACCCCGAACAGTTTGATCGCCTGCGGAGAGTGATCCGTGAATATGGGCGCCACTCAGCGGGGGACTGGATCGAAGTGGCGGAACTGCCGGAGCACGAGCGTCCGAGAGAGCTCGGGCGCCGGGCGCGGGCCCGTGCCATCAAGCACATCAAAGAGCAGGGACTGCTGTCTGCGGACAGGATTGAGCAGCTGCGGGCCATGCCCGAGCGCCAGTTCGCCGACGCCGTGCGACGCTTGATGCAGGGCGGTGGAGAGCGGTCCACGCGCGCGCCAAAGCACCAGGCTGGTCGCACCCCGGGCAAGCCCGGGCAGGGACCGCCGTCTCCCGGCGCCGGTAGAAGCGGGCAGGGCAAGCCCCAGCGGGCAAGGCGACCGGCCGGCTCCCAGAGGCCGGAGGGGACCGCGCCCCATACGGCCGGCTCGAACGGTAAGGCTCCGCGGCAAGCGGGGGAGCAGCCGCCGGCGAGGCCGGACAAGCCCCGGAAAGACGAGCACCAGTAGTCTGCACCTGGCATCGGGCACTCCCGCTCGGACCCTCCGAAGCCTCAGGCCGCGTCGCCGGGACCCACGTCATGGACGCGGCCCCACACGGAACCGGAAACCCTGCCAGCTGATCCGGGGAGAGCAACGGGGAAGCCGGGACTTGTGGCGACGCCCCTCGGCACGGATTGCCAGCCCGGGAGCGGCGCGCGTCTCGCCTGCAATCTCGCATTAGGGCCGCCCGGCGGCCACACTGATGCGATGGTTGTGGACAAGACACGCAGGGCTTCCGGCTGGAGGGTTCTGCTGGCCCTCGGTGTGATGCTGAGCGCCCTCTTTCTGGGGGAGGTGGGCTATCGTTTGTACGGGGCGGCCCGGGGCGCGCCCTATGACGCGGACGAAACGCAGGATGCGATCAACTCCTTCGCCCAGCGCATGACGAATCGGTTTGATGCCGTTGCGCAAGGGCAGGGGCGCACGGAGCTGCGCGCCATCGAGGACCAGGGCATGGCCATGATCCCGCACCCCTTCTTCGCCTTCGACTTCGTCCACAAGCAGGAGCAACTCACGGGAGACGTGGATTACTTTTCCCGCACCAAGAGCGCGCAGGGCAGGGGCACACCCGGCTTTGACGTATTGATCCTCGGGGGATCCGTGGCCGCGGAATACCGCAAGGGAGGCGTGGAGCACATGCTCGAACTCCTGCGAGCCGACCCGCGCCTGGCCGGCCGCCGCCTGCGGGAGTTCGTCTATGCCCGGGGGAGCGGCAAGCAGCCCCAACAGTTGAACATCCTCGCCTATCTCCTCTCGCTGGGGTTCGCGCCCGACGCGGTCATCAACCTCGACGGATTCAACGAGGTGGCCCTGGCGACCACCAACCAGATGAACGGTGTGCATCCCCTGCACCCGGCCTATCGCTACTGGTTGCACCTGACCGGCGCGCAGGCCTTGGACACGGAGGCCGTCGGCTTCCTGCTGGACATGAAGACTGCGCGCAGGCGCGTGGAGGAGCTCGCCGCCGACGGTCAACGCTGGGGCCTGGGGCGCAGCGCCTTGCTCGGGCGTCTGGTTCTTGCGCGCCTGAACGAGGCACAAAGCGTTCATCATGCGGCCTATGACTCCTACTCCAGCCACCTGGCCTCCCTTCAGGGGACCGCGACCGCCAGCGGACCCGAGTTCAGCGGCGATACGGCCGAGGCCATCAGCCTGGGCGTGCGCAGCTGGTTCGAAGGGTCCTTGAACATGCAGGCGATCTGTGACGCCCATGACATCATCTACCTGCACGCCCTGCAGCCGACGCTGCACGATTCGGGGTCCAAGGAGGCCACCGAGCGCGAGCTGCGCGTGGGTCGTACCGGCAAGGGTTGGCGCACGGCCGCCATCAGTGGCTACCCGAAGTTGCGGGCAGCCGGAGAGGAACTGGTGGCTGGCGGTGTCAACTTCCTCGACACTTCGATGGTTTTCCGCGGGGAGCGGGGCGAGCTCTACAATGACGCCTGTCACTTCAACGAGCGGGGCAACCGCTTGCTTGCGGAGCGGCTGGCCCAGGCGCTACTGGCCCTGTTACCCTGAGCGATGAAGGCGCGGGAGAGCGGTGGGCAGGTTCCCGTGGTGAGCCTGGAGTTGCTCAAGGTCGGCGCTCCAGCGGCGATCGTCGACCTGCGCAGCCCGGCGGAGTACGCGGACGATCACCTGCCGGGTGCTGTGAATGTGCCATTGCTAGATGACGAGGATCGGGCGGTGGTGGGGACGCTCTACCATCGAGAGGGGCGCGCGGCGGCTTTTCGTGAGGGGCGCACAGTGACCTTGCGACGCGTGGCTGAGCTGGTGGCGCGCATCTTGGAGGCCAGTTCCGCCGGGGGGGATGGGGGCGGCGCGGGTGGCGTTGGCAGCGGGCGGCCGGTCGCAGGGCCGTCCACGGAGAGCCTTGTGGCGCGCGTGGAAGCGCTGACCGCCGGAGGCCTCGATGGCCTCGAAGCGGAGCTTGTCCCGCACCCGGTGGCGGCTGTTCCGGAGGGTGGGCTGGTGCTCTACTGCTGGCGTGGCGGCCTGCGATCGCGCAGCGTGGCGGCGCTCCTAATCGGGCTCGGCTTGGAGCAGGTGGTGGTCCTGGAGGGCGGCTACCGCTCCTGGCGCCAGGCCGTGCGCGGCGGCCTGGCCGAGTGGTCCCCACCGGACGCCGCGCACACATTTGTGCTGCGCGGCCTGACCGGGGTAGGCAAGACCCTCGTCCTGCGCGAGCTCGAGCGGATGCGGCCCGGCTGGACCGTGGACCTGGAAGGCCTGGCCGGCCACCGCTCCAGCTTGCTCGGCATGGTGGGCCTCAAGCCGGTCAGCCAAAAGAGCTTCGAGTCAGACCTCTGGAGGCGCCTGGCTGACCGCCCTCCGGGCCCGCTGATCCTGGAAGGCGAGAGCCGCAAGGTGGGCGACGTGGAAATCCCACCACGCCTGTGGGAGGCCCTCTGCGGCGCCACCAACATACTGCTGGAAGCGCCCATGGGGCGTCGGGTGGCGGTTCTCATGGAGGATTACTTGGCGCCGGCCACGGATCGCGGGGAACTGGGCCGCCAACTCGCGGCCGTGGCCACCCGCATGGGCCCCGATCACCGGGTAATGGACCTTTGGGAGGCGGGGAAGGTGGAGGCGATGGTGCGGGAGCTGCTTCTGCACTACTACGACCCCCTCTATCTGCGCGGAGGGGAGGGTCGCCCGCACGGGATGGTGCTGGAAGCCACGGACCCGGAGGCCGCCGCCAGGAGCCTGGTCAACCTGGCGGAAGGCGCTCTCCCCGAGTGTTGATCCCGATCGAAATCATTGCGACTTCCCAAGGGAAAGGCCCTGTATCCAGGGAGAAGCATCTAGAATCTGGGCCTCCTCGGCCGACAAAGGACCGAAGCACCACCCGGACTCCCCTCCGCCTCCTCCGACCCTCTCCCGATCAGCGGCGCCCAGAGTCGCGGCCCCTCCCGGCCCCCATCCCCAGTGAAGATTCTCCACATCGCCCGGACGCTCCCCCAGGAGCAGCTCGGGCCCATGTATCTCAGCCGCGCCCTGAAGGACGCTGGCCACGAGGTACGCGCCCTGTATGTGCCTGATCCCAAGTGGCTGTCCAAGTTCAAGGACTACGCCCCCGACATAGTCACCTGGTCGGTGATGACCGGCAGCCATACGGCTATCCAGGATGTGAACAAGCTTCTGAAGTCGAAGTTCGACTTCTTCTCGATCATGGGGGGCCCGCATATCACCTTCTCACCGGAGTGCGTCTTGCGTCCGGAGATTGATGCGGTTTGTTTGGGCGAAGGCGAGGCGGCCATCGTCGACCTGGCCAACGCTCTTGAGGCGGGCGAGGAGTGGCGCGGGATTGAAAATCTGGGCTACGCCGATGAAAAGGGCGAGCTCGTAAAGAATCCCCTGCGACCGCTGGTGTCCGACCTGGACGCCCTGGGACAGCCGGATCGCTCGGTGATCTACGAGGCCCAGCCCGTCTACCGCGACAGCCCGCGCAAGGTCATCGTGACCCAACGCGGCTGTCCCATGAACTGCTCCTTCTGTTTCCACCACGCCTGGCGCAAGAAGATCTACGGGGTCTCCAATGCGGAGTACGTGCGCAAGCGGTCGGTCAGCCATGTGATCGAAGAGGCGCTTCAAATCAAGGCCAACTACCCGCTCTCCTTCGTGCACTTCGTCGACGACATCTTCAACATCGACGACGATTGGCTGGAGGAGTTCGCGCGCCGCTGGCCCGTGGAGGTCGGCATCCCCTTCGATGCCATCCTGATGGCTAACATGACCAAGGAGAGCCATATCCGCCAGATGAAGGAGGCCGGTTGCATCTACGCCCGAGTGGCCTTTGAGGCGGCCAACGACTATGTGCGCAACACGGTCTTCCGCAAGAAGACCGAGCGCCACCAGCTGACCGACTCGGCCGGCTGGATCAAGAAGTATGGCATCCGCCTCGGCTCGCTCAACATTCTGGGCGGCCCTGGCGGCACGCTGAAAGACGACATCGACACGGTCAAGCTCAACATCGAGTGCGAGGTGGACCACCCCCTGTGCTCGATCATCCAGCCTTACCCGGAGTTCGAGATCAACGAGATCACGAAGGAGATGGGCATCGCGGTCACGGAGTACGACGAATTCTCGCCCTACTTCAACCGCGAAGCAACCATCGAGGTCAAGGACAAGCGTTCCATCGAGAACCTACACAAGTGGTTCCCGCTGGTGGTGCGCTTCCCGAAGCTGCTGCCCTTGGCCGAGAGAACCCTGCGCTATCGCATCACCTCCTGGCCGCTGCTGATCGCTTACATGCTCTTTTCCGAGTGGCTTGTGACCGAACAGAACACGCTCTACAACCGCGCCCAGGGCAACCGCAGCCTCAAGCACTGGCCGCCCATCGACTTTGCCTGGCGCGTCGTCACCAAGGGCATTATCCGCTTCGCCGGAAACCTCGGCGGCAAGTATGTGGCTCGCCAGGCCATGCGCCTGCAAATGGGCGACGAGCGCGTAGCCGCGCACATGGAGTAGCAGCGGGCGGCAGGCGCCGGGACCGCCGTCGTGGCCCTGCCCCGGAGCTTTCCAGCGCGACCTACCGATTGCGAGCGATCGGCGTGAAGGCCGCTGATGGATACGGGCTAGAATCACCAGCATGAAGAGCCTAGTTGCCCTGGGCCTGGCCGTCTTGGCCGGTGTCCCCGCATCCCCCCCCAGCGTTTTGTCATCAGCTCCCGAGAGCCCTGCCCCGCAGGAGGTCCAGCCGTCTGCGGCCGGCCATGGCCAGGCCGCCGGCGCGGACCGGCACCAGCACCCGGCCAACCACCTGAAGGGGCAGACCTCCCCCTACCTGCTGCAACACCTGTACAACCCGGTGGACTGGTACCCCTGGGGGCCGGAAGCCCTGGAGCGGGCGCGCAAAGAGGGCAAGCCGATCTTCTTGTCCATCGGCTACAGCGCCTGTCACTGGTGCCATGTGATGGAGCGCGAGACCTTTGAGAACGAGGAGCTCGCCGGCCTGATGAATGACTGGTTCGTGTGTATCAAGGTTGACCGCGAGGAGCGTCCTGACCTGGACGAGGTCTACATGGCTGCCGTGCAGAAGATGACCGGCCGTGGCGGCTGGCCCATGAGCGTCTTTCTGACACCGGAGCTGAAGCCCTTCTTCGGAGGCACCTACTTCCCGCCCTACGACAGCGGTCGCGGCGTGGGCTTCAAGCGCGTCTTGGAGCACGTACACACCCTGTGGACGGAACAGCGGAGCGCCGCTGAGGAAGCCGGCGAGAAACTTGTCGCGCTCCTGCGCGCGGAGAGCGATCGTCAGCGCAGCACACAGCCTGTGAGCCTGGCTGTTTCTGACGCGGGCCTGGCCATGTCCTTGCGCCACTATGACAAGGAGAGCGGCGGCTTCGGCTCGCCGCCGTCCTACGCGCCCAAGTTTCCCCATGTGACCGAGCTCGTCTTTTTGCTGCGCTACGGCGCGCGCACGGGCTCGGCGGAGGCCCTGGAGATTGTCGAACACACCCTGCGCGCCATGGCGGCCGGCGGGATTTACGATCAGTTGGCCGGCGGGTTCGCGCGCTACTCCACGGACCGCAACTGGACGGCTCCGCACTTTGAGAAGATGCTCTATGACAACTCGCAGCTGGCGGCCCTCTACATGGAGGCCCACCAGGCAACGGGTGACGCATTTTACGAGCGCATCGCCCGCGAGACCCTCGACTACGTCCTGCGCGAGATGACGAGCCCCGAGGGCGGCTTCTACTCGACGACGGACGCGGACTCCGAGGGCGAGGAGGGCAAGTTCTTTGTCTGGAGCCTGAAGGAGTTGCGCGAGGTGTGCGGGGCTGACGCCCAGGCGGCTGAGCTCTACTGGGGTGTCACCGAGCGCGGCAACTTTGAGGGGCACAACATACTGACCGCGCGCACCATTCCCGCAGAGGTCGCGGCGCGCACGGGAAAGACAGTTGAAGAGGTCGGCGCAGCCCTTGAGCGTGCGCGGGCCAAGCTCTACAGGGAACGCGAAAAACGCATTCACCCCCTGCTCGATGACAAGGTCCTGGCCTCCTGGAACGGGCTCATGTTGAGTGCCTTTGCCCGGGCAGCGACGGTCTTCGGCGAAGAGCGCTACCTGGAGGCGGCGCGGGCGAATGGGAGTTTCCTGCTGAACTCCATGCGCGACGAGAACGGCCGCCTCTACCGCACCAGACGTAACGGCCACAGCCATCTGGCTGGGTACCTCGAAGACTACGCCTTCGTCACGGCTGGCCTGATCGACCTCTTTGAGGCGGACCCCGATCCACGCTGGATCGCGGCCGCCCTGAAGCTGCAGGGCCTGATCGAGCAGCACTTTGCCGACCCGCTCTCCGGGGCCTGGTTCAGCGTGGCCGATGATGGCGAACGCTTGCCCGTGCGCACCAACTCGGCCCAGGAATCATCCCTGCCCAGCGACATCGGTGTGGCGGCCATGAATGCCGCCCGCCTCGGCCTCTTGACCGGTGATAGCGCCGGAGTACAGCGGTCCCGGGACGCCCTGGCCTCGCATGCCAGCGAACTGGCCCGCTACCCGGTGGGTTTCTGTCAACTGCTCCTGGTGCTGGAGTTTCTGGAGAGTCGTCCGCCGGAGATCTTTGTGGCCGGAGAGGACGGCCCGGGCGGCCACGCCGTGGCGGACTACCTGCGCGCCGCCCGCACCCAGTGGCCGCCCCACCGGGTTATCTGTGTCCTGCCCGCAGATGGTTCGCCGACGCTGGAGAAGCTGCTGCCAGCCGCCGCCGGCAAGCGCGCCAGACACGGAATCCCGGCGGCCTTTGTGTGTTTCGAGGGGGTCTGCGAGGCCCCGCTTCTACTGCGGCCCGCGGCCGCTGGGGCTGAGGGGACCGATAGAGACGGGGGGAAGGGGAGCGGGCATGGCGCAACTGGCGGAGAGACCGAGCCCTGTGACAGTGGCGCGGAGGGCGCTCGGGAAGAGGACGACCCCCCAGGTGGAGCGCCGTCCGAGGCTGCCCCCGCGCCCCAGCCGTCTGGCGTGGGCCTCTTCGGCGGCCAGGGGTACGACCCGTTGGGCCCGAACTTCTTCCCGCCACCGGACCCCAGCGCCTCCCAGACGGTGCTGGAAGCGGCGCGGCAGGCGGGCCTGCTCTACCACCTCGGGAAGGCGCCGCCGGATCCCGGGCCGGCGGGAGAGGGTGTCCTGCGCGTGGTCATCTGGGGCGACGAGCTAGTGGCCGGAGGAGAGCTGGCGACGGCCCTCGGTAAAGCCCTCGACGAGCGCCTGGCCCGCGGCGCCGCCGCCGACGGTGCGGCTGAGACTGCGAACGAGAAGGCGTTGACCTTGGAGGTGCTCAGTCGCGGGGAGCGCGGCTACGGCACCGACCAGGCCGTGCTCACAATGGAGGAGGAGTTGGCTCTCTTGGCACCGGACGTGGCTGTGCTGGTGCTCAATGGGCACAACGACCTGGGCGACGGCCTACGCAACCGCATCTTCCGCACCGACGAGCACAACAACCTCGAACGCAATGCCTGGGAGCTGGAGGGCGACATAGAGGAGTTGTTGCGCGCGGAATCGGGCGGGGAGGGGAAGCTTGGCCCGGGCGACACCCCGAAGGACACGCCCGCCATCGCCGGCCTGATCGCCGCCGCCCGGGGTGAGTTCGTTGCCTGGGAGAGCGGCGACAACCGGGTGCGCCCCTTCCTCAACGACCCCTGGGATGCGGATGCGGCCTGCTCCGGCGGATCGCCCCCGGTCAACGCCAAGCAGATTCTGCTCGATCGATTAGTGGGGCGCGCCAAGCGCCTGGCCGCCGCTCTCGAGGTGCCCCTGGTGGGCTGCGTCGTGCCATCGGTGATCGACCTGGAGAAGCCACGGGCCGCAGCTCTGGGTGCCACGGCCAGGAAGCGCTATCGCTCCAACCGCATCAGCGAAACCCTGACCAAGACCTGCCTGCGCAACCAGTTCAAGGTGGCAAACCTCTTTGTGCCCCTGAGCGAGGCTCAACAGGCCCCGGATTCGGAGAGCCCCGCGCTCGCCATGCTCAGCGGCCACGAGGAGCGGCCTTGGACCGCCGCAGGGGTAGCTGTTGCGGCCCGCTCCCTGGCGGAGGTGGTTGAACCCTACCTGCGAGCGGCGGGCTGGTGAAAGAGAGCGGTCAGGCCGGAGCCCGAGGGGCTGCCAGCGGGAGTTCACGGGCGGCGCGCATAGCTCTGTGGTCAGGCCCGCGCAACCTGTCCACAGCTTTGATGCGCTCCTTCGGCAGCCGCGCCGACACGGCGGTGGTGGACGAGCCCTTCTACGGGCACTACCTGGCGCAAAGTGGCCGCGAGCACCCGGGCAGGGAGGAGATCCTGGCCCACGCAGAGACGGACGCTGGGGCGATCGCCGCCGGTCTGCTGGGGCCGCTGCCGGAGGGGCGCACCATCTCCTACCAGAAGCACATGGCGCACCACCTGCTTCCCAGCGTTCCCCGCGCCTGGCTCGACGCCGTGCGCAGCGCCTTCTTGATCCGCGATCCGGCGGCGGTCCTGGCCTCCCTCGACTGCCATCTGACGCACATCACAGTGGCGGACACGGGCCTCTCGCAACAGGTGGAGATCCTGCGCCGGGAGACCGAACGCCGCGGCTGCCTGCCGCCGGTGATCGACAGCGCCGACCTGCTGGCCGAGCCGCGCCGCATGCTGGAGGCCCTGTGTGCTGCTCTGGACATTTCCTTTGACCCGGCCATGCTGGCCTGGGCCCAGGGAGCGCGGGCGACAGACGGTGTCTGGGGCCCGCGCTGGTACGGCGAGGTCTACGCCACGACGGGCTTCGCCGCGCCCCGCGACGGCCGGCCGCGGGAGTTCCCCGAGGAGCTGCGCGGCGTCCTCGATGAATGCCAGCCCTTTCATGCGGAGCTCGCCTCCCACAAACTCAAACCCTGACCCGGAGGTGATTCGTGCTGCAGAAGTTCAATGAGAAAAACCGCGACCTGCTAGTCAACATAAACGGCGAGCTCGTGCATCGAGACGCGGCTCGCATCAGCCCCTTCGACTCGGCTGTCCAAGGGGGCGATGCGGTGTGGGAAGGGCTGCGCCTCTACGCCGGGCGCATCTTCCGGCTGACAGAACACCTGGACCGCCTGCGCTCCTCGGCCCAGGCCCTGGCCTTCGGCGAGATCCCCAGCCACGCACAACTGCGCGCGGCCCTGGGCGCGACCCTGGAGGCCAACGATATGCAAGACGGCGTCCACATTCGGCTGACCCTGACCCGCGGAGAGAAGCTCACGTCCGGCATGGACCCGCGCCTGAACCAGTCCGGCCCGACGCTGATCGTGCTGGCCGAATACAAGGATCCGGTCTACGAGCGCAGCGGGCTGGAGCTCATCACCAGCTCCGTGCGCCGCTTCCCACCGGATTGCCTGGACCCCAAGATCCACCACGCCAACCTGCTCCAGTCAATCCTGGCCAAGATTGAGGCCAATGCGGCCGGAGCGGACGATGCCATCATGCTCGACCGGCGCGGGTTCGTGGCCGAGACCAACGCCACACACCTGTTTCTGGTGGACGGGGGCGCCCTGGCCACGCCCACCGGCAGCGCCTGCCCGGAGGGCATCACGCGGGCGGCCGTGCTCGAGCTGTGTGTCGCCGAGGGGTTGGAGGTGCGCCAGGCGGACCTTTCCCTGGCAGAGTTCTACCGGGCGGAGGAGGTCTTCTGCACGGGCACCATGGGGGAGCTGGCGGCGGTCAGCCGGATAGACGGGCGGACCATCGGCGCCGGCCGGGCTCCCGGACCGCTGACCGCTCGCCTGGGCGTGGCCTTTGGCCGCCTGGTCAGCGAGCAGGCCGAGAGGGTGGCTGAGAGCTGAGAGGGGGGCTGGGAAGCACCCACGGGTTGCCCGGGACCCGCGGGCGTTCTACCCTGTCGGGCCACGCCCGGTGAAGGCGGCCGAGAAGGCCGCAATCGAGGCCAAACTAAGCAGCAGCAGCGACCAACCATGTGCGGATTTATCGGCATCTTCGGCCCCGAAGGCACGGATGTGGCCCCGGAGATCTACGAGGGCCTTCTGGCCGTGCAGCACCGGGGCCAGGATGCGGCAGGCATGATCACCTTCACGGATGCCTTCCATGTGAAAAAGGGCTTCGGCATGGTGCGCGATGTCTTCAGCGCCGGAAATATGGCGCGCCTGCGTGGCAACCTGGGCGTCGGCCATGTGCGCTATCCCACCGTGGGCACGGGCACCGGCGACGATGCCCAGCCCTTCCACCTGACCTTCCCCATCGGCGTGGCCATGGCCCACAACGGGAATGTCTCCAACTTCGCCGAGCTGACCGAGAAGCACTTTCGCAAGAGCGGCATCCGCCTGAACTCCTCCTGTGACCTGGAGATCATCCTCTTCGTTTTCACCAAGGCCCTGAACGAGCGCGTGCGCGTCGGCTCGTCCATCGGCATGGACGATGTCTTCTTCGCCGTGGAGGAGGTCTACCGCCAGGTGCGCGGCGCCTACTCCGTGGTTGCCACCATTCCGGACCTGGGCATGGTGGCCTTCCGCGATCCCTATGGCATCAAGCCCATCTGCTTCGGCCAGAAGACCACCGAGGAGGGCGAGTGGTTTGCCTGTGCCTCCGAGAGTGTTGTGCTGGATGTGGCCGGCTACAAGCGCACCCACGATGTGGGTGCCGGTGAAGCCATCTTCGTTTCCTTTGATGCGGAGGTCACCACCAGGCGCCTGGCGGACAAGCCCCACCGGCCCTGCATCTTCGAGCTCGTCTACTTCTCACGCCCCGACTCCTTTCTGGATGACATCTCTGTCTACAAGACGCGCGGCCGCTTCGGTGAGGCCCTGGCCCAGCAGTGGCTGGCGGCCGGCGCGCCCCGGCCGGACTCGATCATCCCGATCCCGGACTCGTCCCGGGACGCGGCCCTGGCCATGGCCTTGGCCATGGGCGTGCCCTACCGCGAGGGCCTGGTGAAGAACCGCTACATCGGGCGCACCTTTATCATGCCTAACCAAACGAGTCGGCGACGCTCGATCCGCCGCAAGCTGAACCCGATTCCCATCGAGCTCGAGGGCAAGAAGGTGCTGCTGGTGGATGACTCGGTGGTGCGCGGCAACACGGCCCGGCGCATTGTCGAGATGGTGCGCGAGGCCGGCGCTGAAGAGGTCTACCTGGCGTCGCACAGCCCGCCGCTGGTGGCGCCCTGCCCCTATGGCATCGACATGGCCAGCAAGCGCGAGTTCGTGGCCACGGACAGGACCGTGGAGGAGATCGCTGAATCCCTGGGTGTGGATCACATGATGTACCTTGAACGGCCGGCCATGAACGAGGCAGCGCGCTGCGGCAACCCGAAGATCGAGGTTTTCTGCAACGCCTGTTTTACTGGGGAATATCCCACCGGGGACATCACCGCCGAGCGCATGGCCGCCATCGCCGACGAACGCATCTCCCACGGCGACAAGTTGCCGGTCTGAAGCGAGCGTACAGGGGGGGCGCCCCGTTACCGATAATAGGGCCGAGCGATGCGCGTTCTCCTGACCACACCCGTCTTTCCGCCGGACCTCGGTGGACCGGCGACCTATGTGCCGAGCGTTGGCCGTTTCCTGGTGGAGCGCGGGCACGAGGTGCGCGTGATTGCTTTTTGCTCGGACCCGGACCCCCAGGGCTTTCCCTTCCCAGTGCAAGCGATCTGGGGCGGCAGCATGCTCGGGCGCTACCTGCGCGCCTTTGTGGCTGTCTGGCGCACCGCACCCTGGGCGGATGTCATCTACGTCAACGAGCACCTGGCCCTGCTGCACGTGCTGGCCGCGCGCCTGCGGCGGAAACCGGTTGTGATCCGCATCATGGTGGACGGTTCCTGGGAAATCTCCCACCGCAAGGGGTGGTGCGCGGGCGATGACATCGTCACCTATCAGGGCAAGCGCTACGGCTGGCGCGTCGGCCTGGCGCGCTTCCTGCAAAAGCGCTGGTGGGCCAGGTGTTCACGCATCATCGCCTGCTCGGACTTCCTGCGCGGCATCCTGATGAACAGCTATTCCGTGTCCGGGGAGAAGGTGCTGCGCATCCACAATGCCTACCACGGACCGTGTGTTGACGAGGTCCAGGAATCACCGCGCCAGGCGAGAGCAGCCCTGGGCCTGGAAGAAGGACCGCACTACATCTTGACCGTCTGCCGCCTGATGGGTTGGAAGCGAGTGGACGGCATCCTGCGTGCCCTGGCGGAGCTGCCCGGGGAGCTCGCAGACACACGCCTGCTGGTGGCCGGGGATGGTGACATGTTGGAACCCTGGCGGCAGTTGGCCCACGAGCTAGGCCTCGGGGAGCGGGCGATCTTCCTGGGAAATGTGCCCTATGAGAAGATTCCCCTCTACATGCGCGCCAGCAGCGCCTTCGTGCTGAACTCTGAATACGAGGGCCTCTCTCATACGCTGCTTGAAGCCCTGCACCTGGGAACGCCGATGATCGCCAGCGGAGTGTGCGGCAACCCGGAAGTGGTAGAGGACGGCGTCAACGGGCTGCTCGTTGACCCCTATGACCATGGCACCCTGCGCGAGGCGCTGACGCGCATGTTGTCATCTCCGGAAGAGCGGGAGGCATTCGTGCGGGAGAGCCTGGCGCGCACAAAACGCTTTGACCGCACAACAACCTTCTCGCGGGTCGAGGAAGTCCTGCGGGAAGCAGCGGGCAAGTAGGCGCCATGTCCTGGCTGCGTCGGCTGGTCCTCTTCGCCCTGGCTGCGGCGGCCGGCCTACTACTGGCGGAGTTCGCCTGTTCCCGGTGGCTCCCCCTCGGGGCGCCGCTGGTGCGCCTGGACGAAGTCCTGCTCCATACCAATCGCCGAGACGCGCACTCGCTGCTGGTCCTGGCTGAAGCCAACGGGGGGGATTGGATTCACCTGCGCACAAACTCCCATGGCCTGCGGGGCGAGGAGCTCGGTCCACGGGGTGAACGGTTGCGCCTGGCGGTCTATGGCGACTCCTTTGTGTTCGCCGGGAACACGCGGGAAGAGGATACCTTTGTCCAAGTCCTAGGCCGCGAGCTCGGCCAACGCCTGGGCCGCCCGGTGGAGGCGCTCAACGCCGGAGTGACGGGCTACGGCCCCGACCAGGCGTTACTCAAGTTCGAGCGGGAGTGTGGCGAGCTCGCCCCCGAGTTCGTGGTCCTGTGCCTGTGCGCACACAACGACCACGGGGACCTGGTGCGCAACCGTCTGTTTGAGCTCGATGCCGCCGGGGGACTGCGGCGCCAGGCCCCGACACTCTCACCTGAGCTGGTGCGGGAGGAGCAGGTGCGCACGGCGGGTGAAGGAGGCTGGGCCCTCCCGCGCCTTTTCGCAGCGAGCCCGCGGGCTGAAACAACCCGGGACGCGCCCTACCTGACCTGGTACCTGCGCGCGGCCCGGGCGGAGCACCTGGCGGCCAGCGGACCGGGAAACCCGGTGGTGCAAGCGCTCTTCGAGGACTACTGGGACGCGGATCTGGCCCTGGAGCCGGCCTCCGCCAGCGCGACGCACAAGCGGCGCCTCATGGCGGCCCTCTTGGCCCGCTTCAAGGAGGTCTGCACCGAGCGCCAGCTGCCACTTTTCGTCGTGGTGATTCCCTCTGCCATCGACGCGGCGCGCTCCCACCCGGTGACCGTGGACGACTCCCTCTACCCGGCCTACGAGCCGAAGGCCCTGACCGCCTCCCTGGCCCTGGCCCTGGAGCGGGCGAGTATTGCTCACACTGATTTGTTCGAGACCCTCAGTGTCGAGGGCGGCGACTGGGCCTTTCACCTGGCGGGTGACTTCCACTGGTCGCCGGCGGGCCAGGGCGCTGCGGCCGCCACGGTGGCCGAAGCCCTGGCGAGGTGGCCCGGCCTGCCGCGCTAGCGCGCGTCACCACAGGACTTCACCCCAGAGCGTGCAAGCCAGTGGCGCGCTCGGGGGTGATGGCTCTTGACGAATGGGGGCTAGGGTCAGTCGCCTTCGGCTTCAGCGGTGACGAAGAAGGCTCCGCCCACATCGAACTCAACGCCGGTTTCCAGCAGGGCCGGGTCGGCGGGCCGGTGGCGGATACCCATGATCACAGAGCCAACGGCCCAGTCGCCCTTCACCAACACTGGCTGCAGGCCATCCAGTAACGCTGCCGGGCCGAAATCGTCAGCCACCGGGAAGGCTCGCTCCCAGTAGGCGAGGGTATCACCGAAGAAGGAGGTCGCTCGGCGGGAAGTGCTGCTGTCGATACGTTTGTCGGGGAGCGCGGCGCCTTCCATGGCCCGCGACAGGGACTCCTGCAGTGGGCCGAAATAACCCGAGCCGAGACCATGGGCCCTGATGTAGGCCACCGCCTGGCCCGGGGCCGGAGCGGAGACCAGATCTTCCAGTGGGGGTGATACGACGGAGGCAAGCAGGAGCACGGCGGCCCAGGCGGCTGCTCCCAGGCCCATGGTCACCAAGGCGATAACAACGAGAGGCGTCTTCATGATGGAGCTACGAAACAAGGCGGGCGTTCTTGGCACTCCGTGAGATTTCGGAGAGAGCGAAGGCTGTCCAGGTCATGCGCTTGGATCAACCTCGGCCGGGCAAAATGGTACGCCCGACAGGATTCGAACCTGTGACCTTTCGCTCCGGAGGCGAACGCTCTATCCAGCTGAGCTACGGGCGCGGCGCAAGGGCGAAGATCCTATCGGCGCCCGCTCCCGCCGTCCACCGAGCCGGCGGGCAAAGGGCCGTGATTGCCCCCTCTTGGCGGTCCGGGCAACTGACGCTTCGAAGAAACCGCCCTCACGACCCCTGAAGGAGGGCGCTTACCCCCACTAGCCGGGAAACCTTGACCCTGGGGCGGATACCCCTACCATGAGGCTATCGGAGAAGCCCACTTGATGAGTCGACAGCATGAGGCGCTGGGGTCTTTTTATGGACCGATTGGCGGCGTTCTACGCCGTCTGGGCCTCCCAGTGCTTCTGATCACGGCCCTCGCTTCCTTGCCAGCGGTTGAGGTTGAAGATACCGCTACATCCGGAAACCAAGGCGGCCCCCTGGCCACCGTCCAGACCCTCTCGGCCACCTCTGATCCCGCCCTGGACACGGATGGTGACGGCCTGACAGACGTCCAGGAGGGCGTCCTCGGTTCCTCGCCCAACCTGGTGGATACCGACGGCGACGGCTTTTCGGATGTGGAGGAGTTCGCCCGCGGCTCCTCGCCCACGGCCTCCTACGGTCGACCCGGGGCCACCACGAACGGACTCGACCTGGCCATGAGCGGCCGCGGCGAGGATGACATGATCCACGCCCTGGCGGCCATCTACTTCACGGACGGCACCACGGAGAACAAGACACTCTCCTTCGGCGTGCTCTTCAACGGCCGCCTCCTCTACCTGCCGCCACAGTACTGGACCACCCGCTCCACGATCACCATCATGCCCGGCCACGGAGCCCAGGACGGGGTGCTGCTTGTGGACCTGCCCATCACGCCTGACTTAATCGAGGGTGCGGGCGAGCTAACGGTCTTTGCCATGCTTGGCTACCAGGGCAGCAGTCAGTATGACGTGGCCTCCACGGCCAGCTTCACCTATCGCAGCGGCGTTATCTGCCTGCGCATCGCCACCCTTTCCACGGCTCCCTCCGCCTCCCTGCAGGGCGGCACGGGCGCTACCGGGGGCAGGACGAACGACGTTCACATCCCCATCCCCCCCGGAGGCGAGGACGAAATCCCCGTCGACTGGGTGGCCGGCGAGATCTGCCAGCAACGTTCTTCTGTGGTGGCCAGCAACGGGGCTGTCATCGTGCGCGAGGTTGTCGAGGCGGACTGTGAGACCAACTGGGACTCCTACTGTGATCCGGGCTGCGCCGGATCAATCGGCGCCACCTACGAGTCAATCGATCCGGTCATCCTGATTGGCGGCTGAGGGTCAGCCAGATTTTGCACACGGTTTCGGGCGGGCCCGCCTAGGGCGCGTTGATCGGACCCTGTCACGATCCTCCCCGGCGCTTCCCCCCAGCCCTTCCCCATCTCGGCCCCGACGCAGAGCACGGGTTTCTACCCCCTCAGCGAAGGAAGTTGTTTTATGATGGGAACCGGCCCTGGGAAATGCCCGTCAAAGTCGGCAGTTTCAAGCCATGCCCATCGATTCAGACAGAGAAGTAGTCCTGCGCTGCCAGCAGAACCCCTCCGGGGGACTGGACGGCGCCTACCGGGAGCTCTACGAGCTCTACCGGGACCGGATCTACAATGTCTGCTACCGCATCTGCGGCAATGCCACGGACGCCCTGGACGCTTCCCAGGAGACGTTTGGCATCCTTTTCCGCAAAATTGACGGCTTTCGCTTCGAATCCCGTTTTTCCAGCTGGATCTACCGCATCGCCGTAAACGCCAGCATCGACCTGAAGCGCCGGGCAGCAGCCCGCTGGACCACCAGCCTCGATGCCCTGCAGGATGCCGGCCCCACGGGTTCTGGCCGCTTTGAGGTGGCCGACGGCAGCGTGGAGCTGCCCACCGCCGCCGCCTCCCGCCACGAGCTCGAGACCGAAATCCAGTCAGCCATCGACCGGTTGAGCCCCAAGATGCGGGCCATCACCGTCCTGCGCTACACGGAGAGCCTCTCCTATGAGGAAATCTCCGAGGTCCTCCAAATATCACTCGGGACCGTCAAGTCCCGTCTCTCCAGGGCTCACGCAGCCCTCGACCGGGAGCTCACCCCGGTTCTCGACAAGCACTACCTCGCCTGACTTGTCCTGCACCGATAGGTACTCATAGCCGTGACTTCCCCTTGTACACAACCCCGAACTGACCTGCTGGATCTCGTCCAGCTCGTCGGCCCGCTGACCCAGGCCACCGGCCCCTTGGCGGAGCACCTGCGGTCCTGCGAGGACTGCGCCGCCGCCCAGGAGCGCCTCTTGGCCCAGTCCCGAGCCCTCACCGGCCTCAAACGCCTGAGCGCTCCGCCGCAACTCACAGAGTTCGTCAGCCAGGCCCTGGCTCCGGAGGGTCGTGCGGAACGCATCGGCCGAGCCGTGGCCTCCCTGGAGCGCCGCGAGTCCCACGCCGACCTGGAGGCAGTGGTCCTGGGTGGCGGTGACCTGCCCCGGGAGGAGCTGCACGCCCCGACGGTGCTCGATCGCCTGGTGAACGAGGAGCTGAAGAACCCCCTGGCCACACAGGCTCGCCGGGCCATTGGCCGCCTGCCTCGCGTGGCGGCTCCCGCCGAGTTGGACACCCGCGTTGAGCTGGAACTGGCCAGCCCCACCAGGGCCACCCATTCTCCGGGGATCCGCCGCGGCCGCCTGCTGAGCATGGGCCCTCGGCGCCTGGCGGGTCTGGGCGTGGCAGCGGCCTTGATCCTGTGGTTTGCCGGCCCGGAAAGCGGCCCCACGGCCCCCGATAGCAGCGACGACTACGGCTTCGAAATCAGGCGCATGGATGACCTGGCGGGTCTCGACCCCCTGGCCCGTGAGCTGCTCGACGGCCTGACCGGCGGCATCTTGAGCGCGGAGGGCCAGCGATGATCCCCGCACGACAGGCGAGCGCTTTGGCCCTGGCCGCCCTCTTCCTGGTTTCCTCCTGCGGCGACCAAACTGTTCGTCTGCCCGTAGGCCAGCCCGCCGGGGCGACCCAGATTGGTGGCGGCACCCAAGGGCCCGGAAGCCCGCCGCCCATTCTTGAGGGTATCCCGGATGCCCCCTGGACGGTTCTCTACCGCGGCACCCGCACCGTTGAGGCCCACTACACCGTGGGCGGTGCCCCCACGGAACTCATTTACCGCGAAGAGGTGGCCGCCGACGGCCAGGGCAACTTCACCATTGTGCCGTTGGATGTCCTCGCCCCGGCCCTCGCCGACGAGCCCCTCTTCCTGCTGGTGCAGGAGGCGCGGCAGGGCTTTTTCTACCGCTATCGCGACTTCCAGATCCGCGACCTGAACCGGTTCCTTGAGAACTACACGGTCACGGACCTCGGCCTGCAAACGGTCATTGCCGGGCGCATCTGTGAACAGTTCCGCCTCCAGCGTCTGAACGACGCCGCCTGTTACTACGAGATCGCCGTGGACGCGGCCAACAGCCTGATCCTGCGCTACGAGGAGCTCAGCCTCTCCGGAGAGCTGCTCATCCGCATGAAGTACGAGAGCCTCGACCTGGCGCCGGATCTATCGGACCTGACACTGCAGGGAGAGCTCTTCCCGACCAGCCCCTTGAATCTCTTGGGTGACCCGTCCGCTGACCTGGGCTTCACGCTTCACCTGCCCCAACTGCCGCCGACGGGCTTTCTGCTCGAGAGCGCGGAACGCCTGGATAATGGCGCCGAGGTCTGGGCCAAGCTGGTTTACGGGGACGGTGCCGAGCGGGTGATCTTCATGCACGGCCCGCGGGAGTCCGGCGTCCAGAGCAGCGACGCCCGGGATGTGGGCCTTGTGGACCGCTACACCGTGGGGCCCTGGACGATGGTCACGGGCCGCATCGACCGCACGCCGGTCATGCTCATGGGCAAGGTGCCCGAGGCGGAGCTCTTCGAGATGCTGCGCTCCATGCTGTAGGGGGCTGGAGCCAGGCAGCCGGCGCACACCACCGGGGGAGAGGTGTCTTTGGCGCATACCCTTCCAGGGACGCCACAATGACGTAAGTGCCTGTGCCGCCGCCGGTTATGGAGGCTTTGTGGCCGTCTCCGGACCCGCGAAAGGGGCCCCGGTGGCCTTCTGGGGGCGCGGGAGGGGCAGCGGCGGCGCGTGCGGGGTACCTTTAGGATGTCGCATATGGCGACCAACCAAGGAACATCCATGAGTGATCCCCGTCGAAAAGAGCCTTTCCGCGAGTCCAGTCTGGACTCGGACGAATACCGCGAGCGCCTGCTGCGCAAGATCAGCTGCCTGGTGGCCGTGCTAGAGGCGGCGGGGGCCAAGGTCAAGCGGGCCCTGGCTGGTCCCGACCCCGATGTGGAGCGCCTGATGCGCATCCGCACTAACCTGCTAAGCACCCTGGAAGTGTGTCTGCGGGCCAAGGCTGCCCTGGAGGGCCGCGAAGCGCTCCCGGCTGAACTGCGCGACAATCTCGGCTCGATCCTGGGGGAGGGCTCCATAGGCGCCGACCTGGACCGCTTCACCATGCCCAAGGGTGCCCAGATCGAAATGATGAGCCTCGAAGAGGAGGAACGCTTCAGCTACATGGGGCCGATCCGGCAGGGCGAAATCGAGTCCTGTGACCTTGAGGGCCTCACGCGGCGTCTCCAGGATTGAGAGCCAAGGCGAGCTCTTGTCGGAGGCCGACACCGCAGCGGCTGGCGCGCATTTCCAGCAGTGAAGGGGGCGTTCCACTTCCTATCGGATCAGGAAATCTGTCTGGGTGAACAAGCTGCGGCTTCGGTAAGTGTCCACCTGAATGAGCTGGCCGCGGGCACAAGAGACGACCCCTGGGCCCTGGCCATTGATGTAGTCGATCTTCCGCCGGATCTGAGCAGTGGTGGGCCCGGCTCTAGCTGGCGCTAGCAGCCAGCGCCGGGCGGGGCACCCGGGTCAGTGAGCGCGTGGTGCCTCAGTGGCCCCAGGAGCGCAGGTAGCGAAAGTCCTGGCCCACGGTGCGGGGGCCGAGCTTGGCGACGATGGGGGGCAGGCGCTTGTACTGGTTCTGGGCGATGCGGTGCGTGATGGTGTCTATGAAGCCGGCGGAGAAACCCTCGGCCAGGAGTTCGGCGCGGCTGCGGCGTTCGTCCACCAGGCGCACCAGCAAGCGATCCGCCTGGACGTAGCTGAAGCCGAGTTCGCCTTCGTCAGTCTGGCCTTCGAAGAGATCGGCGGAGGGTGGCTTGTCGATGACGGCCGAGGGCAGATCGAGATAGCGCGCCAGCTGGATGACCTGGTGCTTGTAGAGATCGCCCAGGGGATTCAGGGCGCTAGCGGCGTCTCCGAACTGGGTTGAGTAGCCCAGCAGGATCTCTGTCTTGTTGCTGGTGCCGATGACCAGGCCACTCCACTCGACGGAGAGGTCGTAGAGCACGATCATGCGGCAGCGAGCCATGACGTTGCCGCGGCGCATGGGAGCCTCGATCGGCCCTTGCGGCGCACCATCCAGATAACCGTCGGCCATGGCGGAGATGTCCACCAGGCGCGTCGGCAGGCCGATGGCGGCTGCTACTGTTTTCGCGTCTCCCTCGCTGTCGGGGTTTGAGGTGCGGTAGGGCAGCATGACGGCCAACACGTTTTCAGGCCCGAAGGCGCGGGCGGCGAGCGCCGCGGACACGGCCGAGTCGATGCCACCGGAGAGGCCCAGGACGGCGCGCGTGAAGCCGAACTTGCCCGCCTCGCTGCGCAGGAAACGGACCAGGAGCGACTCGACCAGGGCCGGATCCACATCCAGGGTATTCACTCCTCGTCCACCTCGAACCCCTCCAGGCGGGCCAGGCCCTTGAAGAGCAGCCAGGGTTTCTCGTCACGGCGCAGGGGGGTGGCGCGCCGGGCCCGGCGCACGCTGCTCGCGCTGAGGGTGGTGTCCAGGTGGGCTGGGTCGAGGCCGTCGATGCGCCCGAGGCGCGTTCCTTCAGCATCCAGGGCCTGGCTGGATCCGGAGAAGAGGACACCGTCCTCCACACCAACGCGGTTGGTGAACAGCACGGGGGTCCGGAAGAAGAGGGCCTGGGCGGCAAGCAACGTCTCCCAGGTGCGGTTCGAGGCCAGCGTGCCGGGTTCCGCAACTGAATCTCCGGGATCGACGGCGGAGACGCCCCGGGCGGGGCTGGATGAGTGCACCAGGAGCGTGTCGGCACCGGCCATGTATTGCAGGTAGGCTCCGCCCACATGCCAGGCGTCCTCGCAGATCAAGATGCCAAAGCGGCCGTGCTTGGAGTCGAAGACCGCGAAGTCATCGCCGGCGGCAAAGTCCCGGCTTTCCTCGAACATGCCATAGGTGACGAGATGCACCTTGCGGTGAATGTGAAGCAAGGCGCCGTCCTCGCAGAAGGCCACAGAGTTGTAGAGGCGTCCGTCGGGGGCTGCTTCAACGAAACCGAAGGCGATCGAGATTTCCGCTGACGCCTCGCAAAGGCAGGAGAGTTCCTCGCTGTCCAGAGTGCGGGCCACATCACTTACCTGGTCTTTCAGGAAGTACCCGGTGAGCGACAATTCCGGGAAGAGGATCACATCAGCCCCGGCTGCGCGGGCCTCTGCGATGGCGGCCAGGTGCGTGGCGAGGTTTGTTTCAAGGTCGCCCAGGGTTGGTTCGATCTGAGCCTGCCAGAAGCGCGTGGCGGCTGACTTGGCGTGTGATGAGGCGGCGTCCATGGCGTGGATAGGATTCATGTGATTGATGCGGGCTAGCGCTCTTGGCCGTGGAGTGCGGCTGCCAGGGCGTCGGCCACGAGCTCATCGCACTGGGCGCCGGCGGCCTCACCCTCGAAGCCCAGGATCAAGCGGTGGCGCAGGGCCGGGACGGCCACGGCAGCGAGATCGTCAGCCGTCACGCACAGGCGACCCTTGGTGAGTGCGCGGGCGCGGCCGGCGAGCAGCAGGGCCTGGCCCCCGCGCGGGCTTGCTCCGTAGCGCACAAAGCGCTTGATGCTGTCCGGGGCAGAGGTGTCCGTGGGGTGCGTGGCCAGTACACAGCGGCTGGCCAGCTCTACCATCTGGGAGCTGGCGGGGACCTGGCGCACCAAGGCGCGCAGGCGCAGCAGACGCCCGGCGTCGATGACCTCGCGCTGGTGCTCCGCGGGGGCACCGGTGGTGGCGTCGAGGATGGCCACCAGGCCAGCGAGGTGCGGCGGCTCAACCAGCACCTTGAAGAGGAAGCGATCGAGCTGGGCTTCCGGCAGGGGATAGGTGCCCTCCATCTCGATGGGGTTTTGGGTGGCGACGACGAAGAAGGGCTCGTCGAGCTTGCGCGCCTCCCCGGCGACGGTCACCTGGTGCTCCTGCATGGCCTCAAGCAGGGCGGATTGGGTGCGCGGCGTAGCGCGGTTGATTTCGTCGGCCAGGAGCACCTGGGTGAATACTGGTCCCGGTTCAAAAACGAAACGCCGACCACCATCCGGGTTCTCCTGGATGATGCGTGTGCCGATGATGTCCGCGGGCATCAGGTCTGGCGTGAACTGGATGCGGCGGAATGTCGCGCCGAGGCTCTTCGCAAGCACATTGACGAGCAGCGTCTTGCCGAGGCCCGGGGCGCCTTCGAGCAGCACATGGCCACCGGCCAGGAGGACCAGGAGCAACTCCTCGACCACGCGGTCCTGGCCCAGGACGCGTGCGCGGATGGTCGTGGACAGCGTGCCCAGGTCCGTGCGCAGATCAGCCAGTTCCGCTTCCAGCTCGTGCGTGTCGCTCATGTGGAGAGTAACGGTGGTCGTGGGAGTCCGTTCATACCCGTTTGTCGCCGGTCAGCCTGGAAGGGATTCCTTGAGGATCTCTTCGAGCAGCGCGTCCAGACGCTCGGTCAACTGCTCGGCGAACTCGTCGCCGAAGTCGACTTCGATCAGGCCGATCTCCTCGAAGGAGTAGCGCCCCGTGGAGCGTGAATAGGGCACGCCGTATTCCCAGGTGTTGCCGTCCGAGGAGTTGATGGTGATGGCCATCTGGTCGTCACCCTCGACAGGTTCAACTTGGAAATCGACAACTTCGTATTCGGACATGGTGTGTGGTGTTGGGGGTGCCGGGCCATCCTAACTCTGCCCGGAGGTGGGCATGCTGGCCCAGGCTCGATTTTCCAGCTGTCAAGCCCCGGGGAAGGGCAGATCGGCCTGCAGGTCCTGGGCACGCTCCTCCTCCTGGCGCAGATACTGGCGACGCAGGGCGCGGGTGTGGGCCTGGTCGCCTTCCGCGCCTCGGGGACGGTGGGAGAGGCCCGCCAAGTCCTCGTCGCGCCCATAGCACAGAAGCCGGTCGCCCGGCTGAATGCGCGTGCGCGAGGTGGGCGTGCCGAGCACGGACCCACTGCTGCGCGTGATGTTCAGAACCACCAAACCCTCGGCTGTCAGATTCGCTTCGCGCAGGCTGAGACCGGCCAGCCAGTCACCCTGCTCGATCTGGATCTGGGCCACGGCGTAACCCTTCTGGGTTTTCAGCAACTCCTCGTAATCGTGAATGGCCAGGGCCGTTGACTTCGAGAGGAGATAGTGCACCCAGCGGCTGACCATGCGATCCACTGACTTCAGGCGCCATAAAACGGAGATCACCACCAGGCCAAGGACCGTGTAGCCGAGTTGCGTGACGATGCCGGGACCCTCTGACTTGTTCTGCGTAAATGTGATCACCAGCGTGACGATGGTGGTCGCGATGCCCGCACTGCCGAGCATCATCAGGATGCGTACGATGCGTCGCCGCAACGGGTGCTCCATGATCGTTTCGGACTCCTTGGTGGTGAAGCCAACTCCCATGTAGGCGCTCTGGGCCTGGAAGCGGCTGATGTCCATGGAGAGGCCGGTCTTGGAGAGGGCCATCGCGCCCACCCGCACTATCACCATCGACACCAGGACGATGAACAGCAGTGAGAGGAGTTCGGGCATGGGGTACGGGAGGTTGGCTTGGGGCGGCGCTTGCTACTTGATCGGCTGCCAGGTCTCGAAGTCGTGCCAGGTGTGCAGGTCGAAGGACTCCAGCCGCTTCCAGCCGGCGGCGGCGAGCTCGGCCTCCCGCTGTCCAGCGGCCAGCTTGTGCTTGCCCGGTGGACCAACTGGAATGTCGCCGGGCTTGTATTCGACAAAGGCCAGGCGACCGCCGGGGGCCAGATAGCCCTCCAGGCGTCGGAGGTAATCCGGGCGGTCATCGATGTGGTGCCAGGTGTCGGAAATCAGGATCAGGTCCACGCGGCCCGGGGGCAGGTGGGGGTCGTGGTAGGAAGCGAGCACGGGCACGACATTGGTGAGATCGTTTTTCTTGAGCCCCGTGCGCAGGGCATCGAGCTGGCCGGGCTCCACATCGGCGCCGTAGATCACTCCACTCGGACAGGCCCGGGCCAGGGGCAAGGTGAACACTCCCGGTCCGCAGCCCACATCGGCTACCACCGCGTCGGCGGGCAGGTCCAGGGCGGAGAGCGTGTCGGCCACGCGCAGCTCCGCCACGCGCTTCTCGCTGGCGAGCATCTTGATGTAGCGCTCCAGGCTCGGCGGCCCGTGGCGATCCCGATGATCACGGCCTTCGTGCTCCCCGTGGAGCGGCGCACCGGCCGGGCCGGCGTGGGCGGGCGCCTGGGCGGCGCCGTGCTCGGGGTGGTGTTCCGGAGTCCCCCCGCAGGAAAGGGGCAGGAGCAGGAACGGCAGGAGGTATCTGGTGTGCAGCATGCGTCGCTAGAATAGGGGCCCGTGGGCCCGGCGGAAGTGTCCGCCCGGCCGGTGCACCCCCCAAGATAACGACCATGCCCCAGTCCCTGCCCCAAACGCTGATTGAAAAGATTGCCCAGGCTCATGCGGAGGGCCTAGCCCCTGGTCATGTGGTCCAGAGCGGCGATTTCCTCACCGTTCGCCCGGCCCATGTGATGACCCACGACAACACCGGGGCCGTCATCCCGAAGTTCAGGTCCATCGGAGCCGAACGCGTGGCGGACCCGCACCAGCCGGTCTTCGCCCTGGACCACGATGTCCAAAACACCAGCGAAGCCAATCTGGACAAGTACGCGCGCATCGAGGCCTTCGCCGGCGAGATGGGCGTTGCCTTTCACCCGGCCGGGCGCGGCATCGGCCACCAGATCATGTGCGAAGAGGGCTTTGTCCTGCCGGGCACCATGGTTGTGGCCTCGGACAGCCACTCGAATATTTACGGTGGCCTGGGGGCCCTGGGCACGCCCGTCGTGCGCACGGATGCCGCCGCCCTGTGGGCCACCGGCACAGCCTGGTACCAGGTCCCGCGCACCACGCGCGTCACCCTCGAAGGCGCCCTGCCCCGGGGCGTGACGGGGAAAGACGCCATCCTGCTTCTATGCGGCACATTCAATCAAGATGAGGTGCTGAACCAGGCCCTGGAGTTCACCGGCCCCGGTGTGGCCTCCCTGTCCATCGACGAGCGCCTCTCCATCGCCAACATGACGACCGAATGGGGCACGCTGGCCGGCGTCTTCCCCTGCGACGACACCACCATCGCCTGGCTGGAGGAGCGCCTGGCCCGACTTGAGGCTCGCAGCGATGTGGGCTACGGCAACCGCGGAGACCTGACCCGCGCGCGCCTGGATGCCGTCAAGGCCGCGCCGCCGGCGGCGGACGAAGGCGCCCACTACGCCCAGACCATCACCCTGGACCTCTCCCGGGTCACCCCCGCCGTCTCCGGGCCTCACCACTTGAAAACCGTGGCGCCCGTGTCCGCCTTTGAGGCCAACCCCCTGCCGATCCAGAAGGCCTACCTGCTCTCCTGCGTAAACGGGCGCGCCGATGACCTCTCCGCGGCGGCCGGCGTCCTGCGGGGCAAGCGCGTGGCGGAGGGCGTGGAACTGTATGTGGCCGCCGCCTCGTCGGAGGTCGAGCACGAGGTGCGCGAGCGCGGTGACTGGGCCCTGCTAGAAGCCGCCGGGGCACGCTTCCTGCCGCCGGGCTGCGGTCCCTGCATCGGCCTGGGCACGGGGCTCCTGGGGCCGAACGAGGTGGCCATCAGCGCCACCAACCGCAACTTCAAGGGCCGCATGGGCGACCGCTCGGCCCGCTGTTACCTGGCCAGTCCGGCCACCGTGGCTGCCAGCGCCATAGCCGGACAGATCAAGGGCTCGGTCTGGGAGGTGGACCAGGCGCACTCATCACGGGAGGCGGGCGGGACGGCGGAGGAAATGTCCCAAGCGGCTTCCCTGGAAACCCACACCGCCCCGGAGGCTCCCGCCCAGGCCGTGGCCATCCGCGAGGGCTTCCCGGCGGAGATCTCCGGTGGCCTACTGCTGCTCGATGAGGACAACCTCAACACGGACGGCATCTACGGCAAGGACGTGACCTACCAGGACAACCTCTCCCCCGAGGAGATGGCCGGCCATGCCTTCGCCAACTACGACCCGGCGTTCCAGCAAACAGCCCGTACCGGCGATCTGATTGTGGCCGGCTTCAACTTCGGCTGTGGCTCATCCCGCGAGCAGGCGGCCACCTGTCTCAAGTACTTCGGCATCCCGCTGGTCATCGCCGGCTCCTTCAGCGAAACCTACAAGCGCAACGCCTTCAACAACGGCTACCTGTGCATCGAATGCCCGCAACTGGTGGAGGCCCTGCGCGCCGAGCACTCGGGCTCCAACCCGCCCAGCCTGCGCCTGGAGGGCGAGGTCACCGTGGACTTCGCCGCCTCGCGCATACGTTTCGACTCCGCCGAGTACGCCATCGGCCCCGTCGGTGCCGCGGCCCAGGACCTCATCATCGCCGGCGGCCTCGAAGCCCAGGTGCGAGCCGTCCTGTAGGACATTAGCGTCGCCTGGATTGCGCCATCAGGCACGACCGGGAACCACCCTGGCGGGCGGTCCGCAAAACCGCGCCTGTGGACCGCAGGCGCGGGGCGGAGTCGCCCCGCGCTCCTATTCCTTCACGAACAGGTAGTAGAGCTGCCCCGGGGCCTTGGTGGCCCCGGCCAGCTGTTCCGCCCGTGGGCCGATGCCCAGGTAGATGTCGGCGCGCCCGGCTGTGCGGATGGCGCCGCCCGTGTCCTGGTCCAACAGGAACTGCTGGAACGGGCGCGTGGCGCGCGTCCCGGGCACGGAGAAGACCGTATCCACAAACGTCAGGGCAGCGCGCGGGAAGATGCTCTTGTCCGTGGCCAGGCTACGGCCACCGGTGACGGGCACGTCGAGGCTGCCGTGGGGGTTTTCGTCGATGGGGGTGAAGAAGACGAAGGACTCGTTGCGCTGCATGTAGTCCCGGGCGCGCACGGGGTTGTCGGTGGCCCAACTGCGAATGGCCGCCAGGCTGACCTGATCTTCCTGCAGCATGCCGTCGGCGACTAACTCGCTTCCGAGAGAGGTGTAGTCGCGCCCGTTCTTGCCAGCGTAGCCCAGACGCAGCATGGATCCGTCTGGCATGGCAACAAAGGCCGAGCCATTGACATGGGCGATGTAGGCGCTGACCGCATCCCGCAGCCAAACGAGTTCCAGGCCTTGATTGGCGAGCAGGGACCCGGCTTCGATGGCGCGCCTGGTGGGATAGGGTTTCGTCGTGCCATCGATGGTGCGTTGACCGAGGATCCGGCCGCGCTGGCCCTTCACCAGATCTTCCGGCAGGGCGTAGAGGGGATAGCGATACACATCCGTCTCCTCGGGGCTGCCGTCGAGGATTGGCGTGCAGTAGGCCGTGAAGAGCACGCCGCCGCCGCGACCGTCCCAACCTGCGCTGCGGTAGACATCGAACTCCGCGCGCACGCGCTCCTCGAACTCGTTCCGATCCACGGCGGTGGTCAGAATCTCGTGCATGCGCACCAGGCTGGCCAGGGAACGCTCATAGCCGATCCCCGCCTGGGGGTAGAAGGTGCGCGCGTGGGGCCGACGCATCCAACCGAGGGATTGCTCCAGGGCCGGCAGCAGCTCGTGACGCATGGCCCATTCGTGGCCGAAGCCGGGCAGCTCCCCGGCCGGCACCGGCGCCAGGGCCTCGACCCCGCGCGGCAAGGGGCGCCCGTATTCCGGTTCCCTGGGCGTTCCCAGACAGCCGGCGAGCAGGAGACAGGGGAGTAGCAGTGAACGGATCAAGGTGGGTGTTTTCATAGGTGAACTCCGTGGTGGGACAGGCAATGTAGCCACCGGCGGAGCCGGTTCCAACCGGGGCATGAAAAGCCCCGGCACGCATCCCCGGTTGGGCCAGGGAACAAGGTGAAACGGTGGAGAATGGGCGCGGGCTAACCCGGGTGTACCACGCGTGAGAGGCGGTAATTGCGGTCCGCCGCGAAGCGCGCGATGCCTGCCTTCAGGCTTGCCGCGTCGATCTGGGCCTCGACCTTCACCTCTTCCGTGCTGCCGCCGGTGCGCCAGCGGTTGTCCCAGTCCGAACACATGGCGTAGTCCTCGGCCACCTTGTGGGGCAGCCAGTCGTGCATGGCGCGGCGGGCACCATTTGAGATGACTGTGGAGTCGAGCCAGTCGGCCCGCGGCAGCACAGCGTTGCGGTAGTCCTTGTCCTGGAGTTCGAAGAGCTGCCAGGAGAGGGCGGCGACGACTTTCACATTGGGCCCATCGCCGGACTCAAGCCAGGGCAGGAGTTCGTAGACAGACTCTGTAGAGGCCGTGCCCTGGACAAGCAGCGTGCCCTCCTGTGGCTGGCGCGGATCGTGAGCGCGGATCACGTAGGCGCCGCGGGCCGCTTCCATGTGCGAAGGCACGCCGAGAGCGGTACGGTCGGGGATGACCACGCCCGGGCGCGTCAGGTGCAGGGCGATCAACGGTACATCCGTGGCCAGGGCCGCCGCCAACATGGGCGCCACCTCGTTGTGCTCGAAGGGGTGCAGGTTGATGATGTGGCCATCCGGGAAGAGTTGCGTCACCGCCGGGGCGAAGATGCCGAAGTGCGTGCGGCTGTCCTCGGCAGTTTCCGGGCCGGAGTGGCCGGCGACCCAGATCACCTTGCCCACCTTGAGGGGGCAGTCCTGGGAGAGTTGGCTGAAGAGCCGCATCATCCCGTACTTCAGGTAGGAGAAGGAGCCGTAGGTGGAGCAGGCGCTCCAGTAGCCGAGGAATTCCTCTTCCGGCTGCGCGGACATGTTGACCGTTGCCGAGCCGACGCACAGGCCGGCGTTGGCGAACTCGGTGATCTGCTGGGGCAGCAGGCTGCCGGTGGTGTTCTTGTCGCGCTCGTACCAGCCGAAGCCCGTGGAATCCTGCCAGTCCTTGGCAAAACCGCTGATGGAGGTGGAGTCCGCCAGGTCCGCGGAACAGGCCAGCACCAGGGGGCGCCCCATTGCCTGCTTGGCCTGGGCGTTTACCCAGGCCCCGAACTTCGAGAAACCGTCCTTGTTGGCGACCTTGGTGCCCGGTGGCACAAAGAGCTCAGCGGGCAAGTTTTTCGCGGCCAGCCAGCCCTTGTCAGCCGCGAGGTTGCTGCCGCCCTCGCGCCCCAGCCGCGCCGATCCACCGGGCACGGACTCGCCCAGCTCCACCAGCGTGTCCGCCAGGTAGGCGGCGTACTCCGGGTCGTCGCGCAGGACCGACAACACGGTCTCCATCCAGGAGGCCGTCTGTTCGCGGCAGGCGTCCTCACCGGGATCGTTTGTGTCGCCTTGGTCTTCGAAGGACACGCCGTACTTTTCCGCAAACTCATTGCGGCTGACCCAGAAACCTTCCGAGTTGCGCCCGTGGGACTTGCCGTGGGAGGCGGCATCGAAGATCCCGTAGCCGCGACCCTTGCGCGTCTTGAACCAGACCATGCCGGGCCGGCCGCCCTTGTCAGGCGCGTGGGCGATCTCGAGCATGGCACCGGCGAGCTGTTCGTAGTCCTCGCCATCCTCGGCCCCGGCACAGCGCCAGCCGTAGGGAGCGAACCACTCTTCGGGCCCACCGGCAGCCACCTCGCTGTTGGCGAAGGAGTCAATGCCGTGGTCGTTCCAGTCCATCAGGTAGACCAGGTTGTCGAGGCCCAAACCCCAGGCGGAGTTCTTGACCTCGTGGTGGCAGCCCGCCGAGTGGCCGCCCTCGCCCTCCATGGCGAAGACCTGACTGTCGCCGGCGCCGGCGTGCTTGAGCGCCATTGCTTCGCCCAGCGCCGCCGGACCGCCGTGGCCCGACGGGCCTGTGTTGAACTTGAAGAAGAGCGTCTTGCCCTCCATCTCCGCGTGGCCGGGCAGGCCGCCGTTGTGCCGCAAGGTCAGAAGGTCCTGCCAGACGAGCTGGCGCTCTTCCGCATTCGGCACCAGGTACCGCGCGTCACCTGTCGCCTCGTAACGCAGGCGCAGAGCCTCGTTGTAGACGGCCAGCAGGGCGTAGACCGCCGGGTTGGCGTGGCCGGCAATCAACACAAAACGATCGCCGAAGGCCAGCTCTGGCCGGCGCACATCCCAGCGCATGCCCGCCCCGAGAGTCATGGCCACCAGAGCGGGCACCTTGGAGCGCGACCCGCCCGGGTGTCCACTCTGGCGCAGGTTCAGCGTCAGGTCCATGAGCTGATCAACCAGATCCCCGGTCTTCTGCCAGTGGGGGAAGTGGGGACGGAGCGCTTCGAGAGTCGGCTTGGTGATAGTCTGCATGGGATACTCCTAGTTGGAAGGCATCGCGGAACCTGATGATAACCGCCCGCGACGCCAGTTGGGGACTGCCGGGTAGGGTTTGCCCGCGTGTGAATACCCGCGCGGGGCCGGCCAGGAGTCTGCCGCCCGCCGGCCCCGGTCCAGCAATCAGGCGACGGGCCCCCGGCCTTTGGCGGCATCCCGGCCTGCGGCACCGCGGATCGATGAGATTGGGGAGCGGCCCCCTGGGACGGGCCGCCGATCCTGTTAGCCTCCCACCTCACGCCACCGACGGCTCTCCGTAGAGCAGCGTATTCCAGCCATGAACAGGGCGCAGAGCAGCAGCACACCGACGTCATCCCGGACGAGTTCCAGCCTTCCCAGCCGGCATCGCCGGGAACCCTGGATCGTGGCGGCCCTCTTCGTCCTGGCCGTGGGCTTGCGGGTCACCAACGCCCTGGCCATGGAGGCCAGCCCCTTCTTCCATGCGCCGACCATGGACGCCCTCTTCCATGTGGAGTGGGCTCGCGCCGTGGCCGCGGGCGAGGAGTTCCTGCCCGGGCCCTTCTTCCGCGCCCCCCTCTACCCTTGGTTCCTGGGCGGACTGTTCCGCCTCTTTGGCGACGGCCTGCTCCTGCCGCGCATCATCCAGAGCCTCGTGGGTGGCGTCACGGCGCTGCTCACCTACGCCGTCGCCCGCCGCGCCTTCGGCCGCCGCGAGGCCCTCATCGCGGGGCTCGGCGCCGCCGTGTATTGGGTGCTGATCTACTTCGACGGAGAGCTCCTGCTGCCGACCCTGATAGTGCCCCTGGACCTGGCGGCAATCCTGCTGACCCTGCGCCTGGGGGATAAGACCACGCCCCGCCGCCTGCTCGCCGCCGGCCTCCTCTGGGGCCTGTCCGCCAGCGCACGCCCCAACGTCCTTCTGTTCATGCCCTTTGTCGCCGCCTGGCTCTACTGGCGCGGGCGGAAGCGGCCCAGCCAGCCGGACGACCCCGGCCGGAAGGAAACGCGCCCCCTCGGCGCCGTCGCCCTGCTCGCCCTGGGTACCCTCATCCCCATCCTGCCGCTGACGGCTTTCAACGCCAACCGTGGGGACACGGTCCTGATCTCCTCCCAGGCCGGCGTCAACTTCTGGATCGGCAACAACCCGGACTCGGACGGCAGCACCGCCATTGTCCCGGGCACGCGTCCCGACTGGTGGGGCGGCTACCACGATTCAATCCGTCTGGCGGAGGAGGCCGCGGGCGGCGAGCTGCGCCCCTCCGAAGTCTCCGCGCACTACACGCGCCGCGCCCTCGAACACATCACCGCGCAGCCCGCCGCCGCAGCCCGTCACCTGCTCTGGAAGCTCAAGCTCTTCTGGACCGACTGGGAGCTCGGCAACAACCAGGAGGTGCGCTTCTTTCACGACCGTTTCGGCGGTCCCTCCCGCCACATTCCCCTCGACTTCACGGCCATAGCTCCCCTTGGCCTGCTCGGGCTGGTCCTTTGCCTGCGTCGCCGCGAACACCTCTTCCCGCTCTGGGGCTTCATCCCGATCTACACGCTGACCGTGGTGATCTTCTTCGTCTGTTCGCGCTTCCGCGTGCCGATCCTGCCACCGCTCATGATCCTCGCAGCCCATGGCCTGGTGTGGTCCTTCGACAGCCTGCGCGCAGGCCGCTGGAGCAAGCTGCTGCCGGCCCTGGCCCTGGTGGCATACATCGCAAGCATCACCGCCCGCATTCCCCCGGAGTTCATCCCCTCGGAGGCCAGCGGTCACTGGCAGCTAGGCCAGGTGGCCGCCGCCGCCGACCGCCACGACGAAGCAGCCACCGAGTTCGCCGCAGCCGTGGCCGCCCACCCGCGTCACTTCCACGCCAACCGCGAACTGGCCCTGGCCCTCCTGGCCGCCGGGCGCACCCGGGAAGCCCTGGCTGCCTTCGATGCCGCCACTCGGCTGGCGGGTGGCCAAGCACCGGAGCTCGTCCTGCCGCTCTTCAGGGATCACGCCAACCTGCTCCTGGGCGAGGGTCGCCGGGCCGCTGCGCGCGCCAGCGTCGAACACCTCCTGCGCCTCATGCCCAATGATCCGCGTGCCGCCGATCTCGCCCGCCAGGTTCAGACCCTTGCCCGCTGACGCTCAGTAGGAACCCCACCCACAAGGACCCACGGAAATGACCGCCCACCCCCTCCAACTCTTCGCCGATCTCTACAAGTTCAACAATCAACTGCTGGCCACCGTCTCAGACGGTTTCGAAGAGACCGACTGGCTGCACACGGCCGGGGCGGGCGGCAACACGGCCCATTGGATCCTCGGCCACCTGGCCGCCGCCCGGCGTTATCTGGCCCGCCGTCTGGGCCTCTTGGAAACCGCCGAGCCCTGGGAGGACGCCTTCGACATCGGCGTGACACCGGCCGACCCAAAAACCTATCCGTCAATCGAAGACCTGACGGTGAAGTTCAACGAGGCCGGCGAAATCCTGGCCGCCTCCCTCGCCACGGTTTCCTCCACAACCCTCGCCAAGAAGCTCGACGAACCCCTGCCCGACGGCTCGACCGATCTAGCAGGTATGGCGCGCTTCTTCTACATGCACGACACCTACCACCTGGGCCAGATCGGCCTCTTGCGCCGCCAGCGCGGCCACGCGGCGTTTGCCTAGGCTCTCTCCGTGGGCACATAAGGGGCGAGAAGACCGAACAGGACAAGGAGGCCTGTGATTGACAGGCACGTGGCAGCATTGAGGGAAAGAGAGGCTGAAAGTGAACCGAGCTTGACCAAGGGCCACGATCAACGGATCAAAGACCTGTCCGAAGTGCGCAACGGCCCACTGGTCAGGCACTTGGTCGTGACGGGGGACTCGCCGGATCAGCGGGAAGAGCTGGCGGGCAACGCCGGGCACGCTCCTCGGGCAGCCCCCACGAGCCTACTTCTCGTACACCGTCACAACAAACGGGCGGCCGCCCACGGCCACCGTTTCACTGGCGCGCACGCTGAAGCCCGGGTGATCTTTCATCCAGGCGGCGAAGCGCACTTCGAAGGGGCGCGGGCGGCCCTTGGGGTCGGGCGGATCGAGGACGCCGACCTGGCTGAAGCCCGCGGCCCAGTTGCGGAATGCCGTTTCGTCGAAGGCTTCTAGCTCGGCATCGAGCATCAGGTGATCGATATCCGCAAGCTCGCGGAAGATCGCCTCGGGCGCGCCGCTTTCCTGAAACAGACGCCATTGGATCAGGGCCAAGGGTAGCTCCGTGCCCGTGCCGCCGATCCAGGCAAAGGGCGCGTTGGCGTCGAAATGCGCTGCGGCGAAGTCGAGCACGGCGGCGGTGCCTGGCGGGCCAGTGGCCGGAGTTGGGCGGTAGGCGTAGGGGTCGGTCCAGGTGGCGGCGCCGGCTGCAACCGCGGCCTCCCGTTCCGGGCTCCACGCACCGGGAAGCAGCAGACGAATGGCGGTTACGTCGCCGATGGCCGGATGGGCAGCCCCGTCGCCGTCGCTTCCGGCCGCTTCATCGCTGGCCAGGATTCCTCCACCCCAGGCGAAGAGCAGAATAGCCGCCAGCAGTCCGGCCTGGGCGCGGCCGCGCCACTTCATGTCGATGCGCAGGGAGAGCGCCGCCAGCAGTGCTCCACCCAAGGCCCAGGCAGCTGGAAGCGTCGGCAGGATGAAGCGGTCGATGCGGAAGGGATACACCATGATCGCGATGGGGCCGACCAGGGCCAAGGACACACACAGGCGCGCGGCCGCGCAGCTGTTCCAGCGGCGCAGGCCCCAGACGACACCCAGGGCCTGGGGCGCAAAGGCGATCAAGGACAGGCAACCCATGAGCGCCCAGGCGATCCAGGGGATGTAGGGGCCGGGCCCCGTGAGGATGGTGGCCTTTGTCAGGTAGGCGACAAAGATCTCGCGGTGCGCTGTGCCCAGGGCGAAGCCGGAGGGCAGGGGCAGCACAAACCACCAGAGCAGGACGGCGGCCAGGCCGGCGGCGACGGAAGGCACGACCCGGCGCGCGGTGGCGTCGCTCTGCTTCCAGATGCCCCACAGGCCGGTCAGGCCCACGGCCCCCACGACGAGCAAACCGTAGGTGTACTTGATCAAGAGGCCCGCGCCGAGGAGCAACCCAGCGCCCAGGCCGTGGGCGTGGCGGCCCGTGTCCCGGGCGCGCAGGTAGGCCAGGCAACAAACGACGGTTGCCAGGGCCGAAAACGGTTCGAGGAAGGCGGAGCGCGCGTGGGTGGCGCCGATGGTGCAAGTCAATCCGAAGAAGACAGTCCAGAAGGAGGCCAGGCGTGCGCTGGACGGGCCGTCCTCGCCGCCCTCAAGGTTGTTGGGCGCCAGGCGCGCGGCCAGGCGCGCGGAGAGTGCGATGGTCACGATCCACACACAGCAGTTCATGGCACGCGGCGCCCAGAAGCCGTCGCCGAGCAGCAGGAAGCCCGAGGCCAGGCCGAGCCGCCCGAGAGGTGCGTAGAAGTCAGGCTTGCTGAACTCGCTCCAGAACAGGGAGAGGTCCAGGGCGGAAAGGGCCTCGGCCATGCGCAGGGCGGCGAAGGCATGGCCCGTGGCGTCCCAGCCCGGCGTGCCCGCGTGGGTGAGGCCCAGGCACAGGGCGATCAATCCCGCCACCAGGGCGCCCCAGGTGAGGAGCGTCAGGGGCGCGGGGCCGGTCCCGGCCTGCGTGGGGGGGTCAAGGGGTGAACTGGACAAGGGCAAGTTGGATAGCTGCGCGCCAGCCTACAGGCGCCGGGAGAGCGGCGGTATGCTGCGCAGAGGTCCATCGGCAGCAACCATGTTCTTCATCACGCCACTCCTCGTACTAGGCCCCACCTTGTTCCCGGTGTCCGGTCCCGGGGAGGCTGCTGCGCCGGAGGAGGCCGCCCCCGCTCAGCAGGTCTTCGACCTGCTCGATAACGGCGACTTCGCCGAGACCTACGGGGGTCCGGACCCGGAGCGCAGAGCTCTGATTCCCTGGTGGCGCCAATCCGGCACCGTGCATTGCCTGCACGAGGGCGGCCGCAGTTGGGGGGTCACGGCCGGCGATGGATCCCTCTACCAACCCCTGCCCGCCTACGCCAAGACAGCGGGCGAAATCAGAATCACCGGCCGCCTGCGCGGCAGCGGGCGCCTGGTCGTGACCGATGGCCGGGGCGGGCGGGTTGTCTTTGAGTTTGTGGGTGCGCGGCCGCAGGGCACCAGCTTTGAAGTGACTGGAGCCGAGCTGGTGGCGAAGTTCGGTCGCGCCCCCCAGCCGCGCCTGGGGGTGTCCCTCGCCAGCGGTGATGGACGCGCCACCCACTGGTCGGAGTTGCGCGGGCTTGTACCCCTGCCCCTGCCCACGGAGGAGGTCCTGGCCCGGGACCTGGTCACGATCCTCGACGGCATCTTCACGCTGTGGATCGAGCGCGGTGTGACGCCGCTGGATGGCGCGCAAGCCGCCGACGATGGTGGGAACGGCGCTTTCCTGACGAACATCTTCGACGCGGACACGGGGGAGACGCTCTACCGCATTCCGGGAGGCCTCTCTCCCCTGCATCAGGCCTTGTTTGAGGCGACGGCAAGCCTGGGCGAAGAGGCGCCTGAACATTGGCAAGCGGCTCTGCACGCGTTTCTTGAAGCCTACCTGACCCACTGCCTGCACCCGGTAACCGGTTTGCCCTGGCGCGTCGACCCCGAGCACGGCAAGCCCGTGGACACCCAGCACATCGAAGCTGCAGCGGACCTGGGCTTCCTGCTCGATGTAGCCTCGCGCGGCCCCCAGGCCTTTCGACTCCGCGCCCGGAATGCGGCCGTGCTCATGGGCGAGGCCATTCTCGAGCACGGCGTCCAACCTGACGGCACCATCGCCCCCAAGTACCGGGCGGCAGATGGAGATCCTTCCACCGCCACCCCGCCCCTGCGGCGCCTGGACATCCCCGCCCAGCTCGCGCGACTGGGCGCCGTGACCGACGACGAGCGCTACTTCGTCGCCGCCCGCAATGCCCTGGCGGAGTTGGAGTTCACCCACTACTGGACCGGCGAGTGGCGCGATGTCGATCCCGGCTTCGACGACGACTTCGGCCACTACGGAGCTCGTTCCGCCACGATGTTCGCCGCTGCCCCGGAGGAGTTCGCCTTTGCCGCCCTGGCGGACTCCGGCCTGGCCCACTACGCCCCGCGCTGGCGCGATGCCCTGCGCTTCGGCGCCACCATGGCGGCGGATCAGGTGCGCTGCTGGGGTCTATTAGCAACCCACGCCCGGGAACGCCCCGCCATCCTGCCCGTGCTCCGTGACCTGCTCCCGGCCGCCGTGGCCAGCCACTTCAAGGCCCAGCAACGGGCCGGCGCCGTCTGGGAGGATCTGACCTACGTGCATTTCGACCCCAAGGCCAACCTACAGGTCGGCGACCTGGGCGGTGTCCCCGCCAACCTGCTGCTGGGTTTGGCCGTCACCTACGAAACGCGCCTCGGCCTGCGCACGGACAAGACCCGCGCCCTCTTCGCCGCCGCCCTGTACACAACCCTGCGCCACTACCGCCGCCCCTTCGGTCTGCTCTACGGCCGCGAACAGCCCGGCGGTCCCAACCCCGCCGGCGGCGGCATCCGCATCGCCAGCGCGCTGGTCAGGATGCTCGAGAACCTGCGCCGCTGAGGGAGGCGGCGGGCGGGGCCACGGGCATTACGGGAAGAGCTCGCCGCGCGGGGCCAGAGCGCCCGGGGGGACGGCCTCCACATCTGTCGACAGGGTGTATCGCTCTTGGCCCGGGTACAGCACGGCGGCGCGCGTCAACCCCGGCTTCTCCTGGGCAAGACCTATCGTGATAATCCCGCGTCAGCGCCGGGACATTCGCGCTGTGGGAACGCCCCAGAGTGGGCCAGGATCCTATTCCGCCAGCAGAACGCTGACGTCGTCCGTGTGGGCGTTGGCCACGGCTATATCCGGGCGACCGTCACCGTTGATGTCAGCGGAAACGAGATCCAGACAGCCGACACCGGCTCCCAGGTGCGGGCGGCGGAGGAGCCCGCTGGGCCTGGCGTTGCGATCTTCGGCGACGGTCCAGACGTTGATCACATGGCTGAACTGGGCGCTGACGAAGAGGTCGGTCAGGCCGTCGGCGTTGGGGTCGGCGAGGAGCAGGGTGCGTGGCTCCATGGAGGTCGGCGCGGCGGGTAGTTGCTCGAAGCCGCCACCCTCGCGGGCCAGTAAGAGGCGCAGGTTGCCACGGGGGGAGCCGACCGCATCGCGGGAGAGCAGGGCCAGGTCCGGGTATCCGTCGCCGTTCACGTCCGCGGCCACGATGTCCTGGGGGCTGCCGTCCGTCTGGATGTGAGCGACGGGCACGAGCTCGAGGCCCGCCTCGCCGCGCTCGCCCCGGGGGCGCACCTCCAGCAGGGCCACGCCACGGGGCTCGCCTGGACCGGAGAGGGCCAGGGCCAGCAGGGGGGCATCGGCGCCGGGGCCCCGGTTGCGGCTTGCGCCCGCGCCGGTGCGGGCGCCGAGGGCGGCCATGGCCCGCGGACCACCGGGAACCGAAAGGCGTCCGGCCTCGGTGAAGATGCCCTGGGGTTCTTGGGTCCACCACACCAGCAGATTGCCCAGGGGGTCGACGGCCATGAGATCAACGTCGCCGTCGCGATCGAGGTCCAGCAGCAGCAGATCGGAGCCCGAGCGGCCGAGGGGGAAATCTGCGGCGGCGGGCTCCAGGCGCAGGCTGCTGCCCGCGCCTTGGCCTAGGAAGAGGCGCAGGCGGGAGCCAGTGCCGTCGATGAGGATCAAGGCCGCGTCGCCGCGCCCATCGGCATTCAGGTCGGCGCTGGCGACGGCGCGGGGCGAAGGGCCAGCCGGGATGGTGAGCGCCTGGCCGAGTCCTCCGCCATCAGGAGATCCAATCCCGTAGTGGTTGGGCAGCACGGAGAGTGTGTCGTCCTTGCTGTTCAGAACGAGCACCTCCGGCAGGCCGTCGCCATCCAGGTCGCCGGCGGCGATGGAGTTGGGAAAACCGCCCACGGCAGTACGCGGGGCGGAGAAGAAATGGGGCTGGTGCCTGCCCGGGGTGGCGGGTTCAGGCGTGGGCGTGCCTCGCAGTATGCTGATCGCCAGGGAGTCGCGGTTGGCAATGGCGAAGTCGGGGAAGCCGTCGCCGTCGAAGTCGCCAGTGGCCGAACCGCGCGGGGTTTGGCCGGCGTAGGCGGAGTGGCGCAGCAGCGGACCAGCGGATGAAAAATCGCCGAGGACCAGCCAGGCCAGGTCGGAGGCGTGCACCATTACCAACCTGTCGCTTCCTGCGCTGCCGCCGGCATTGCCGCCCGGGGCCTTGAAGCTGTTGAGAGAGTAGGGGACGGCCTGGGTGCGCCACTCGAGGGCCTGCGCCTCGGCGAAGGAGGCAATGCCGCCGCCGGGCGCGCCCCAACCGAAAACCCACAGGGAACGGTCGCCGGCCAGGCAAGCGAGCTCCAGGTCGCCGTCGCCGTCGAGGTCTGCCTCGACTAGATCGCGGGGGATGCCGCCGAGGTCCGCGGACCAGGTTGATGTGTCCGAGTCGTCGATGGAAAACGCGTGCAGGCCGCGCGTGTCCTGGAAGCCGACGATCACGCTCTCCCGCGAGGCGAGCATCAGGGCGCAGCGTGGCAGGTCAGCGGGGAGTTCGCGCCGTTGGATCGTGCGCTCTTCATCAATGAGCACCAGTTCGCGCCCGTCACAGGCCACGGCCAGGTGTCCGCCGGCGCTGGCCAGGGCGCGGGGTGTGTGGTCCAGGTCCAGGCGCCAGAGTTCAGCGTCCGGGGCGGCTCCGCCTTGGGCGGTCTCGTCTGGGGCGGCCTTGTCTTGGGCGCCGTTGCCATGGGCGCCGTTTTTATGGGCGGCCAGGGGATTGATGACGCGCAGGGCGTTGTCACCTCGCGAGGCGACGGCGATGGCCGCCGCTGTCGATCCGGCGATAGTGAGCCGCTCTGGAGCGAGGGGATAGGTGCCCACGGCCCAGGACCGCCCCGCGCAGCTGCCGGAGAGGGCGTGGAGGACGCCCGGATCCTGGGTGACGGCGAAGAGTTCGCTGCGGCCGTCGCCGTCGAGATCCGTGGCGAGCAGACCCTCCGGCTTGGAGGGCAGGGGGTGTTCCCGGCGAGCCAGGAACTGTGGGCCACCGTCGGTGGCGACGGTTGCCACGCCGCGGGCTTGGCGCTGTTGTTGTGCTTGTGCCGGTACCTGGGCTTGTGCTTGTGCCTGGGGATGCAACTGCACTTGTGCCAGGGCGGCCAGGGCCAGGAGGGCGGCGGGGCGGCGGAGCTTCTCCGGCACGCTGGTCCCAATCATCAGCGAGCCTCCTGGCTTTGGCCGCTGTCCCGCGAGCTGCGCAGTAGTCCAGGCAGGCAGGGTATGCCGAGCAGGGCCTGGCCCAGGCGCACGGCGCGGGCGCCCAGGGCGAAGGAGAGGGCCAGGGCGGCGGTCTCGCCGGCCTCCTTGAACAGCACGGTGTAGACGGCCTCGCCCACGCCCCAGCCGGCGGGCGAGATGGGCAGGGCCTGGAGTGTTTCGGAGATGGGTACGATCTGGAAGTAGCCGGCCAAGGCGACGCCGAGGCCCAGGGCGGCACCGATCTGTGCGCCGGCCAGGATCAGGAAGCTGTGGCTGATGAGGGAGAGCAGGAAGGCGGCGATGAGCGTGGGGATGCGTGTCCGGTAACTGGCCAGGGCCTGGCCGGTGGAGGCGAAGATCTGGCGCAGGCGGGAGGTGTTTGGGTTCACGGACTCCTCCCCGGTTCCGCGCCGGGCGAACAGGAGCAGCGCGGCCAGGGCCGCGGCCAGTACGCCGAGAGCCAGGGCGAAGGCCTGGCCGAGGTCTGCGTGGGTCACCGTGAAGGCCAGGGCGGCGGCGGTGCCCAGGGCCAGGAGGGCCACCAGCCCCACCAGGCGGTCCATGGCCATGGCGAGCACGGCGCGGGTGCGGGCCTCAAGCGTGGCGGGCACATGGCCGTCCCGAGCCACCGCAGCGGCGCGCACCAGGTCTCCGCCCACGGAGCCGAGCATGACCTGGCTGGCGGCGAGGCCGGCCAGATTGACCTGCAGCACGCGGGCGAATGGCAGGCGCAGGCCGACGGCGGCCAGCAGCACGCGCCAGCGCAGGGCCATGGCTAGCGTCCAACCCAGGGCCAGGAGGGAGGCGAGCAGGAACGGGCCGGCGGTCAGCTTGGCCAGCTGGTCAGCCAGGCCAGGCCGATAGCTGCCCGTGGCCTCCGCCCAGATGGCTGGGTCCGGCAGGCGCTGCTCGAAGAAGGCCGCCGAGGGCCGGATGTCGGCGAGCGTCGTTCCGTCTTCGCCGCTGACCGTAAAAGCCCAGCCCGTGCCCTCGCCCTGACCGGCGAGGACCAGGCCGCCAGCGGCGTCGGAGCCCGTGGGACTCACTTCGAGCTTCATGATGTCCCCGGAGGCGCTGGTGAGTGTCACGGAGTCACGCCAGGGCACCTGATTGAAGAGCAGGGACAGCAGGCCAGCGGCCAGTACTACCTTTAATAGTGTCAGCCAGAAATGCTGGGCGCCGGGGCCGGTGGCTGTCGCGGACGGGGAGACCATGGGAGCAGCCTACCCCCGGGCGGCAGGGAAATCCCCGTCCACGCCGGGGATCCGGGCGCCGGGACCTGCGGCTTGGCGATCCGGTTGGCGCGGGGACTCGCATGCGGACTCGCGAGGGGGCGGCGTGCGGGCTTGCGAGGGGGCGGCGTGCGAGCTGGCCAAAGGACTGGCCCGCGGGCCGTGCCTAGGGCCGGGAGGTGCGGCCTGGGGGTGCGGCCGGGCGTGGGCGCGGAGGGGAAATTACAGGGAACCCACCACCCCCATCCTCCACCCCCAAGACCGACAAATCCCGCCAGGGTCGCGGGTCAATCTGGAAAAACTAGCCGCAGGTCTCACCCACCAGTGGCCCACCCTCCACCGGCCGACAAACCCAAGGCCCACCGGGCATCGACCACCCGCCGCAGACCAGCCCGCCGTTATCTGGCGCGACTAGCCGCTGGCCCTGGCCCCCGCTGAGCCCTAGTCTGCCGAGAATGGGTCTGGCTCCCCTCGACTGGGCGATCATCGTCCTCTATCTGGTTTTCGCCGTCGGCGTGGGCATCTTCTTCGCCCGGCGGGCGGGCTCCAGCACGGAGGAGTACTTCCTATCCGGGCGCTCCCTGCCCTGGTGGGTGGTGGGGACCTCCATGGTGGCGACGACCTTCGCCGCGGACACACCCCTGGCCATCACGGAGTTCATCCGTGGGCCGGGCATTTGGCAGAACTGGTTCTGGTGGAACATGGTCCTGGCCGGACTGCTCGGCGTGCTGCTTTTTTCGCGCCTGTGGCGGAGGGCGCTGGTCCTGACGGACAACGAGCTGCTGGAGTTGCGCTACCACGGCAAGCCGGCGGCTTTCCTGCGCGCCTTCAAGGCCGGCTACTTCGCCTTGCTCTACAACTTCATCGTCCTGGGCTGGGTCATCAATGGCATGAGCGCGGTCATGGCTATCCTGCTCGACACGGATCGCTGGACAGCGGTTTGGGTCTGTGTGGTAATCGCCCTGGTCTACGCCCTGCTCTCCGGTTTCTGGGGCGTGGTCATCACCGACCTGGTGCAGTTTGTGATCGCCATGGCAGGCTCGGTCATCCTGGCGATCATTGCCGTTTCCTCCGTGGGCGGCATGGGCGCCATAGTTGAACGCATTGAGAGCGCCGCGGCGGAGCGGCCTGTGTTAGAGGCCCAGCTCGCGCAGCTCAAGGCAGAGGCCCCGCCACCGGGAGGGCCTGATGGGGGGAAAGATGGGGGCGCTGATGGCGCGGCTCTTGCGGGCCTGGCTCCGGCTATCATCGACCTGCAGGCACAGCTCGCCGCCCTGCCACCGGTCACCGAGAACACCCTGCGTTTTCTGCCGCCCTTGCCCGAGGAGGAGTTCCTCTCCATCGCTTTCTGGGAGACACCCTTCTCCAAGTTCCTGGTCTTCCTGCTCATCATGTGGTGGTCCACCCACAGCACCGACGGCGGCGGCTACATCATCCAGCGCATGAGTTCGGCCAAGAACGAGCGCCACGCCCTGCTCGGCACGCTCTGGTTCAACCTGGCCCACTACGCCCTGCGCATCTGGCCCTGGATTGTGGTGGGTCTCGTGTCCCTGGTCGCCTTCCCGGACATCGCAGCGGTCATCGGCGAGGAAGCCCATGCGGAGCTCGGCGAAAAGGCCGGCTACCCGCTCGTCATGGCACAGGTCCTCGGACCGGGCCTGATGGGCCTCTTGGTGGTCTCCTTCCTGGCGGCCTTCATGTCCACCATCGACACGCACCTCAACTGGGGCGCCTCCTACCTGATCAACGATGTCTACCGGCGGTTCATCAAGCCCGACAGCGACTTCGACAATGAGGAACAGGCCCAACACCACTATGTCGTCGTCGGCCGCTACATCACCATCGGCCTGATGGGTTGCGCGGCGGTGGTCGCCATGTGGATGCAGTCCATTGCCAAAGCCTGGGAGTTCATCTTCGCCCTCGGCGCGGGCATTGGCCTGGTATTGATCCTGCGTTGGTTCTGGTGGCGCATCAACGCCTGGACGGAGATCGCCGCCCTGGCCACATCCATCGGCATCACGGTGGCCTTTGAGATCCTGGCCTGGAGCCAGACGCTCGCCGCCGGCGAGGCCTACACGCTATTCGGCAGCTCGCCGGTGGTCTTCGGCGTCGAGCTGGCCGTTCACCACAAGCTGCTCATCATCGTGCCGCTCTCGATAACCGCCTGGGTAACGGTCACCTTCCTGACGAAGCCAGAACCGGAGGCCACCCTGCGTACCTTCTACGCACGCGTGCAACCCGGCGGGTGGTGGGGCCGCATCGCAGCGGAGACGGAACAAACCCTCGAACCGGTTTCCCGCGGCTTCTTCTGGAGTTGGATAGCGGGTGTGGCCTTTGTTTGGGGTGCCACCTTCGGCGTCGGCAACCTGGTCTTCGGCCGCACATCCATCGGCCTGACGCTGGTCGCCATTTCAGCCGCCGGCTTCGCCTGGCTCTGGCGGGCGCAGATCTCGCGTCTGGACTGAAGCCACAGGCGACCATGTGTCGGCGAGATGCGCCCCCGAACCGGCCGCTACGGAAAAGTCGAAGGATGTACTCGTGAAGGTGCGCATTGTCTTGGATGGAGAGCTCGGTCACGCGCCTGTCTTTAGCGCAAGGGCGACATATGAATGCCCGAGCGCCCTCTGATGGGGCGAGAGCGCTGGACTCTTTGCTACTCGCGCCAGTAACGCGAGAGCTGATCCAGGGCTGTCCTGGTGTCCGTGCCGCGGCGCCACCAGCGGCGCAAGGAGCGGGAGAGAGCGCCGACGGCCGCGGCTTCCACGGGGTCCGTGGGCTCAGCGGCGCGCAGCGCCTCACGCATGGCGCGCCAGGAGCGGATGCGCCGCTCGCGTTCAACCTCTACCTCGCCGGTGGCGCACAGCAGGTTTATGGCCAGGCACAGGCGCACCTCCGGGTGCGTTTCCTTTTCGAGGGCGCTGAGCAGTAGATCGTAGGCCTCCTCCGAGCCCAGCTTCCAGGCGCCGCGGGCGGCGGCAAAGCGCACACCGGGGTCCGTGGCTTTCAGGCGCTGGAGCCAGATTTCAGTTGTCTCCGGAGCGAGAGTGCGCATCAGGTGCGCGCGCAGGTGCGCCGCATCACGGCCGCGCTCGAACTCCTCGAACCAGGCGAAGGGGTGCAGATGCCCGACGCGGCGGTATAGATCGAAGAGCACGGCCCAACCGACGAAGCGCGTCAGGGCGTCATCACGCAGGCTGGGATGATCACCGGCGTCCAGGAGCAAGAGGCGCGCCAGGCAGGCGTCGTCCAAATCCTCGTTCGCCAGCTCCACCAGCGGCCAATAGGCCAGGCCGTCCACGACCCAACGGCCCTCGAAGAGCGCTCCATCGCCGAGCAAGGTCGCCAGTCCTTCCTCGAACCACAGCGGAAAACGGCGCGCCTCTTCGGCCAGACGCGCGTGGACCAACTCGTGCACGGCCGTGCCCACATCGGCCACGCCGAGGAAGATGCCCGGCGCCTCGAAGGGCCCGCCCCGGGAGTGGAAGGCCTGGACGCGGGCCGGGCCGATGCCATCGATGGGTTCTGTCAGGCCATCGCCACCGGCCACCAGTGTGCGGCGCCCGTCATCGGCCACCCCCACGCCACCGTGGAAGGCATGGATGCGCACCGGTGTCTGGAACGGGCCCAGGGTCTCCTCCACGAAGGCGAAGGCCGGCTCGAGGGCTTGACTGAACTCCTCCACTTTGACCGGCGCCCCATCGCCCACATACAGGGTCCAGCCGGACCGGCGCTCCACCGGGTGCCAGCTGGTGCAACTGGAAGCCAGCATGAGGGCGAGCAGTACGCCGAGCGTTGAGATCCTGGATGCGGTCGGCGGAAATGGCCGCGGGCTGGGTGCCGCGGAGAGGGGCTTTGCGGTGGAGAGGCTCACGACCCCATTCTACGATGCTCGCCGTGCGCTGGTGAGCGAGGCGCGTTAGACTTTGGTGAGTGTATTCCCTGGCCCGGGCCAGCCCCAGGCCACCTCCCCAGCAGACTATCCAGCGTTTCAGAGCCCCATGGCCACATTTCGCCTCAGCGTAGACGACGCCAGCCACATCGTCATGGTCGTCGTCGTGGAAGAAGACGGCAGCGAGCACGATTACCAGTTCGACTTTGACGGCGGCAGCGGCCGTTTCGAGTTTTCGGAGTGGGATCTCTTGGAGCGGGACTTTGGCGAGGAATGGGTCGAGGAACTCGACCAGGCCATTCGCGCCGCCATCACCGGCTCCCTGGCCGCTGGATAGCCGCGGCTCGGCTGCTCAACCATGGCGCGCGTCTTCCTGATAGTCCTCGACTCCCTGGGCGTGGGGGCTCTGCCGGATGCGGCGGACTTCGGCGATACGGGGGCGCACACCCTGAACCACATTATCAGCGCCACCGGCGGGCTCGACGTGCCCGGCCTGGCCGCCCTCGGGCTGGGGCGCATCGAAGGCGTTACCGGCCTCCCGCGGGAAGTCGGCATGGGAGGCGCCTTCGGGCGCTGTGCTGAACGCTCGCCGGGCAAGGACACCTCCACCGGTCATTGGGAGATGATGAGCTGTCCCCTCGGCGAGTCATTCCCCGTCTACCCCGAGGGGTTTCCCCCGGAGATCATCAGCGCCTTTATTGAGCGTTGCGGGCTCCCTGGCGTGCTCGGAAACGAAGCCGCCTCGGGCACGGAGATCATCGAACGCCTGGGCAATGAGCATCTGGCCAGTGGCAAGCCCATCGTCTACACCAGCGCCGACAGCGTTTTCCAGGTGGCCGCCCATGAGGAGCACTTCGGGCTGGAGCGCCTGCTCGAAATATGTGCCGTGGCCCGCGAACTGCTGACACCCCTGGGCGTGGGGCGCGTCATAGCGCGCCCCTTCGTGGGGCGGCCCGGCACCTTCAAGCGCACCTACAATCGGCGCGACTACTCCCTGCTGCCGCCGCGGGAGACGACCCTCGATCGCCTGCAAGCGGCGGACATTCCGGTCATCGGCGTGGGCAAGATCGAGGACATATTCGCGGGTCGTGGTGTGACAGCCTCCCACCACACGGAGGGCAACCGAGACGGCATGCAGCGGACCCTGGCCCTGGTCGACGAGACCGACGAGGGGCTCATTTTCGTCAACCTGATAGATTTTGACATGCTCTACGGTCACCGGCGCGACGCCGCCGGTTATCGCGCCGCCCTGGAGGAGTTTGACCGGGATCTCCTAACCCTGACCCAGCGCCTGCGCCCCGGTGATCTATTGCTCTTGACCGCCGATCACGGCAATGACCCCACGCACAGCCCTGGCACCGACCACACCCGCGAGTTCGTGCCGGTGATCGCCGCCGGCCCGGGTTTGGTCACGGATGTCGACCTCGGCACGCGCGATACGTTCGCGGACATCGGCGCCACCGTGGAAGAGTTCCTCGGCCTGGAGGCGGCCGGCCCGGGCGAGTCCTTCTATCCCGATCTGGTGCCTGAGGATCCCACCGCATGAGCGACGCCCGTGCCATCCTCACCACCAAGCGCGATGGCGGCGAGCTGTCCGAGGGGCAGATCCACGACTTCATCAAGGGTTATGTGGACGGGTCGATTCCCGACTACCAGGCCTCGGCGCTCCTGACCGGGATCTTCATTCATGGAATGGGCCCTGGCGAACTCGAGTGCTGGACACGGGCCATGTTGAACTCCGGCAGCACCTTTGACTTCTCGGACCTCGCGGCGCCCAAGGCCGACAAGCACTCGACCGGTGGTGTCGGCGACAAGGTGTCGATCCCCCTGGCCCCGGCGGTCGCCGCCTGTGGCGTGGCCGTTCCCATGATCAGCGGGCGCGGTCTGGCCCACACCGGAGGAACCCTCGACAAGTTGGAGGCCATCCCCGGCTTCCGCACCGATCTCGATGCCGGCGCCTTTCGTCGCTGCCTCGAGCGGACTGGCGCGGCCTTCGGAGCCCAGACCCCGGACATCGTGCCGGCGGACCGCAAGCTCTACGCATTGCGCGATGTGACCGGGCTGGTGGCTTCGGTGCCGCTGATAGCCAGCTCGATCCTCTCCAAGAAGCTGGCCGAAGGCATCGATGCCCTGGTGCTCGATGTCAAGTTCGGCAGCGGGGCGTTCTTGACCGACCCCGAGCACGGGGCCGAGCTCGGACGCACCATGATCAGCATCGCCAGCTCTCTGAATGTGCCCACGGTTGTTTGGCAGACGAGCATGGAGCGGCCACTCGGATGCGCTGTGGGCCATGTGACCGAGATCGCCGAGAGCCTGGCGTGCTTGCGTGGCGCAGGACCGGCGGACCTGCGTGAACTGGTCCTGCTCCTGGGCGGGGAGATGCTGCAGCTGGCTGGCCAGGTGGAGTCCAGAGAAACGGGAGCCCAGTGCATCGCAGCAGTGCTGGACGACGGCAGTGCCCTGGAGCTCTTTCGCCGCATCGTCAGCGAGCAGGGTGGAGACCCGGCCAGCCTGGACCGTGCGGCGGCCTTCGACCCGGGCCCCCACGAGGATGTATTGCTCGCGGAAACCGCAGGCGTGCTGGTCTTTCGAGATGTCCAGGCCGTGGGCCACGCCCTGTGCGCCCTCGGTGGCGGACGCGCGCGCCTGGAGGACGCGGTGGATCCGGAGGTCGCCCTTACCTTTGAAGCCCGGGCCGGTGACCTGCTCGCCCCCGGCGACCCTATTTGTCGCATCCACCACCGGGACGGCCGGGGCCTGGAGCGAGCCCGCACCTTGCTAAGGGAAGCCCTGCACACCGACCCGCAGGCCGGCCAGCCCGCGCCCCTGGTCCTGGGCCAGGTTACTCCTCCGGGCCCGAGGTAGAACGCCGCCGCCCCTTCCGGCTAGGCTGCCGCCGCTGATGCAATTCATCCACGCCCTCTTCGGCCTCCTGTTCTTCTGCCTGCTCTCCTGGCTCCTGTCCTCGGAGCGCAAGCGCTTCCCCTGGCGTGTCGTCATACTGGGCCTCGGCCTGCAACTGGCCCTGGCCGCAGTCTTCCTGTGCACGGACCTGGGCCAGGCCGTCTTCACCCGCTTGGCGTCCTTCGTGCAGAAGCTCGTTTCCATGGCCGGGCCCGGAGCCAGCATGGTCTTTGGCCCCCTGGCGGACCCGGAGAAAATGGCAGCGGTCTTCGGAGAAGGGCACGGCTACATCTTCTCCTTCGCCGGCTCTGGGCTGGTGGTGATCATCTTCTTCTCGGCCCTGATGGCGATCCTCTATCACCTGGGGATCATGCAGGTGCTCGTCTGGCTGCTCGCCAAGGCGATGTCCTTGCTGATGGGTGTTTCCGGCGCCGAGTCCATGTCCATGGCCGCCAATGTCTTCGTCGGTCAGACCGAAGCGCCCTTGGTCGTGCGCCCCTACATCAGCGGCATGACGAACTCGGAGCTGAATGCCATGATGACCGGCGGGTTCGCCACCATCGCCGGCAGCGTGTTGGCCGTCTACATGGGCCTGCTCGGACCGGAGCTGGGCCCGCACCTCTTGACCGCTTCCGTAATGAGCGCGCCGGCGGCCTTCGTGATCGCCAAGATCATGCTGCCGGAAACCGAGGAGTCTCGCACGGGCGGCCGCGTGCAGTTGCGTATCGAGCGCACGGCCTCCAATGTGGTTGAGGCGGCTGCCAATGGCACCGGCGACGGACTCAAGCTGTGGCTGAATGTGATCGCCATGTTGATCGCCTTCATCGCCCTGGTGAACCTGGTCAACTGGCCTCTGGGAGCCCTGGGTGGTTGGCTGGAGATGGCCGAACCCCTGACCCTGGCATCCATCTTCGGCAAGCTGTTCGCGCCCATCGCCTGGTGCATGGGTATCGATGGCTGGCACGACTGCGAGCTCTTCGGCACCCTGCTCGGCACCAAGATCGCCGTCAATGAGTTCGTGGCCTTTGACATCATGATGAACATGCCCGCAGCCGGCTGGGGCGATTCGATCCTGCCGCTGGGAGCCGATGGCTACATCGTGGAGGCCGACAAGGTCGCCGGCGCCTTCGCCCACAAGCGGTCCGCGGCCATGGCCGCCTATGCCCTGTGCGGTTTTGCGAACTTTGCCTCAGTGGGCATTCAACTCGGTGGTATCTCTCCCCTGGCGCCGGAACGCCGGGGCGACCTCTCGCGCCTGGCCCTGCGCGCCATGCTGGGTGGCGCCTTCGCCTCATGGATGACCGCCACGGTCGCCGGAGCATTCCTTTGAACGAGCAAACAGTGAACACGCGACAAACCGGCGGCAGCCTTGAAAGCCTGGTGGCCACCCTGGAACAAAAAGGCGCGGCCCAGGCCCGCGTGGCCTTGATCTTGGGCTCCGGTCTGGGGGCCTTTGCCGAGGAGCTGGACGAGGCCCGGATCACGCCCTTCAGCGAGCTACCGGGCATGCCTCGCAGCGCCGTCCCGGGCCACGCCGGACGAATCGTGCTGGGAACCCTGCCCGGAATCGAGCCGCACGACGAGCCCGTGAAGGTGCTCGTCCAGCAGGGCCGTGTGCACCTCTATGAGGGTTGGACACCGGAGGAAACCACGCGCTCCGCGCGCGCCTTCGCGGCCCTCGGCATCGGTGTCCTGGTCCTCACCAACGCCGCCGGCGGGCTGCGGCGCGACTGGTCAGTGCCGACCTTGATGCGCATCGAAGACCACCTGAACCTGCAGGGGCAGACAGCCCTCGGCCCCCTTGACCAGGCCGGCGGTTCGCCCTACGCCGAGCAGCTCAGCGAGTGCCTGGACGAAGCCGCCCGGGATACCGGCGTCGTCCTGCACTCCGGCGTGTACGCCGCTCTCAGCGGGCCGACCTACGAAACCCCGGCGGAGATCCGCATGTTGACAACAATCGGGGCCGACGCCGTGGGCATGAGCACTGCCCAGGAAGCCTGCGCCGCCCACGCCGCCGGGATGCCGGTGGCCGCCATCTCCTGCATCACAAACGCGGCCGCCGGACACAGCGAGGGTCCGCTCAACCACGCAGAGGTGGTGGAAGCCGGCCAGCAGATCGCCGCCGATTTCAGTCGCCTGCTAACCGCCGCCGTCCCGCGCCTGGCCGGGCGGGCCTAGGCCGGAGTCAGGCCTGGCCAGCCAGGCGGCCGCTGATCCAAGCCAGGAGAAAGTTGTGCCCGCCGATAGGGCCCTGGGCGTCGAGCAGCTCCCCGCAGATGTGGAGGCCCGGAACCAGGCGGCTCTCGAGGGTCGCTGATTGAAGCTCCGCCAGGGGCACGCCGCCGCCGGTGACCTCCGCGTGGGAGAAGCCCAACTGGCCGCTGATGGGCAGGGAGAAAGCGGTGAGGTTCTGAACCAGGCGGCGCCGACTCTCCCGGGAGAGCTCCGCCAGGCGATCGGTGGCTTGCAGGCCGGCGCGGGCCGTGAGTACGGTGGCCAGGCGCGCCGGCAGGTGTCCGCGCAGCAGGCCGTGCACGGTGCGCGAGCCGCCGTCGGCCAAGGCCTCCTGCCAAGCATCCTCTTCGCGACTCGTCCATGAGATGTGCAACTCGGCACCGGCGCGCGTGACCCAGTGGCTGGCATCGAGCAGCGCCGGGCCGCTGAAGCCCCGGTGGGTGAAGAGCAGCTCCCGTTCACCCCGGGCCAGGACCTTGCCGGGGCTGTCCTCGCTTCCGGGGGCGCGGGCGGTCCACCGAACGGGCACGGACAGGCCGGCCAGGGCGTGTAGATCCTCGGCGTCGGTCAGGAGCGGCACGAGCGCCGGGTAGAGAGGGGTCACCGTGTGGCCGAGGGCGCGCGCCAGGCCAAAGCCGGAGCCATCGGAGCCCGTCTTCGGCACGGACTGCCCGCCGGCCGCCAGGATCACGCGCGTGGCTGCGAGTTGTCGTCCGTCCGTGGCCGTCAGCAGGAAACCTGACTCGCCGCGCTCCACCGCGGCCACCTTCCAGTTGACCTCAAGCTGTGCCTTGGCCTTGATGGCTTCCTTGACCAAGGCGTCGCGCACATCGCGCGCCCGCTGGCTGCGGGGGAAGAGCTTGTCGTCTTCACGACGCAGGGGCAGGCGCAGGGCATCCTCAAAGAAGGCCTGGACCTCCCCCAGGGGCCAGGCGTTCAACAGGCGGCGCAGGAGCGGCAGCGAGCCCGACGTGTGGTATTCCGTCGGGTCCACGCTGGCCGGCATCACATTGCAGCGCCCCCCGCCGCTGATCAGGATCTTGCGCCCGGGCTCCTCCTCGCCTTCCAAGAAAACAACGGCTTGCTTGGAGCGCGCGGCGAAGAGCGCGGCCATGGAGCCCGCCGCGCCGGCGCCGACGACAATGGTCCGGTCGGTCACGGAAGGAAACGCTCGCCTTGGTGCGCGAGGCCCGGACCCGGAGCCGGGCACCGGCGGTTCCGGACGCAGAAGTGGAGGACGAGCTCAGTCAGGTGAGCGCCGGGGCAGCCACCCCCGGGACAGCCAGTCTTGGCATGGCCAGCGCTGGGGGGGGCGGCATGATGAGTGGGGGACATGGGGTAGCCAGCGGCGGTTGGCCACCGAGGTTTCCAGTATGAACGATCACAACGGGGATTGTGCCCCCGGGGAAGGGTCGCAGGGGATCCCTGGGGCCAGGCGCTTCGCAGTCGGTTACACTGCCGCGCCGGATCACTCTGGCCATCGGCTCCCAGGCCCCCCCTCTGCCCGCCGGCCCCCACCTCTGCCCCCCCACACCCTGTCCATGGATTTCAGAGCCATCGCCCGCCGCGCCGCCGGTCGCGCCCGCGCCGCCGCCGGCCTGGGCCCGGCGCAACCCCTTGTGGGGCGCCCCGGCGGGGTCCACGTGACCCTTGAGCCCTGTGACAATCCGGATCGCCCGGCGGACGGCCCGGCGCGGGAGGGCGAGCAGCGCGGGCGCCTGCCGGAGGATGGCGAGGGCGGCAGCTGCGAGGGTCCCGGGACGCCCCTGGTCACCGCCGCCTGTCTGGCCAAGGTGGCCGATGGCGACGTCTTCGAGCTCCCCGCTGGTTCCCTGGTGACGCCTCTCTGCCGCGAGGAAGCCCACCGCCGCCACATCCGCCTCTTGGGGGGCAAGGGCCTCGGTCGACTGCCCGCCGGTGGCCTTGCTCACCTGCGCGTGGCTGTGGGCAGTGACCACGGCGGCTTCTCCCTCAAGGAGCGTGTCAAGGAATGGCTGGCCGAACTCGGCCACCGGGCCCTGGACCAGGGCACCTTTGATGAGACAGCGGTCGACTACCCGGACTACGCGCGCAAGGTGGGCGAGGCCGTGGCCAGCGGGAGCTGTCACTTTGGAGTATGCATCGACGGAGCGGGGCTCGGCTCGACCATGGCCGCCAACCGCGTGCCGGGAGTGCTGGCGGCGAACTGCTGGGACGAACGCACGGCCAAGAACGCCCGCGAACACAACTACGCCAATGTGCTGGTGCTCGGGACCGGTGGCCTGGATGACGACGGCGCGCGCGATGTGCTGGCGGCCTTCCTGGCCACACCCGAAGGAGCGCCCCGGCACGGAAGGCGTGTGGACAAGATCCTGGCCATGGATCGTTGAGCTCGGCTCGCGCTCCCCCAGAACAAGAACCAAAGCGAACAGAACCTCTCAAGCATGGACTTCACCAATAGCAACGCAGCCCTGGACGAACGCCAACTGGAAGATGTCCTGGCGGAAATCGGGCGCCAAATCATGGAGGGCGGTTTGCCCGTGTCCGGCGGCCTCGGCGGTTGGGGCTGCACCACCGTGCGCGTGGAGGTTTGCCCGGATCGCGTCCAACGGGTGATCGATGCCGGCGCCTGTCGCATCGGTGCCTGTGCCGCCGAGCCCGCCAGCTTGACGAACATGGCGGGCTACATCGATCACACCATCTTGAAGCCCGACACCACGGCTGAGGATGTGGACCGCATCTGCGACGAGGCCCTGAGCCACCGCTTTGCCTCGGTCTGCGTCAACGGGTCTTGGGTCAAACGCAGCGCCGAAATCCTGGCCGGCGGCCCCACCAAGGTCTGCTGCGTCGTGGGCTTCCCCCTGGGCGCCGGGGCCCCGGAGGTCAAGGCCTACGAGGCCCGCCGCGCCATCGAGGACGGCGCCTGTGAGATCGACATGGTCATCAACGTGGGCGCCCTGAAATCCGGCGACGACGCCTTCGTGCGCCGCGACATCGCCGGCGTGGCGGACACCTGTCACCGCCTGGGAGCCAAGCTGAAGGTCATCCTCGAAACCTGCCTCTTGAACGACGCCGAGAAGGTGCGCGCCTGCGAACTCTCCAAGGAGGCCGGCGCCGATTTCGTCAAGACCTCCACCGGCTTCTCCACCGGCGGGGCCACCTCCGCCGACGTGGCCCTCATGCGCCGCACCGTCGGCCCCACCATGGGTGTCAAGGCCTCCGGCGGCGTGCGCGACGAGGAAGACGCGCGCGAGATGATAGAGGCCGGAGCCACCCGCCTGGGAGCCTCGGCCTCCGTAGCCATCGTGCGCGGAGACGCGGCGGGCGGCGAGGGTTACTAGCCTGCGCGCAGACCGCCGGGACTCCTGGAAGTCCACCTGGAAACGGAAGAGCAGCATGTCGCCCCGTTCTTCCAAGCCACTGTCTGTGAAGTCACTCCTGGCGCAGTTCACCAGCATGCGGCTGTGGGAGGAGAGGTAGTCGCTAGGACCCAGGGTCAGGTCGTCAACCGCATCACCGGCACGGTCTTCCAGGTCGATACCGGAGGCGTGCGCCGAGAGTTCGAGGGCGCCCGGGCCACTGACATCGCCGAGGATGTGGTCTTCCCGGTGGAGGCCGCGGATGTTCGTCACCCGAGTATCGTTGCCGGAGGCAAAAAAGCGCGAGCCCAACGGGCGCTGATTCGGGCAGCTCGCCTGCCCGGGGGGGACACTCAGGGCGCAGAGGCACAGTCCCGGGGTCCGGCGCCGGGGTCCCGCCGGGCCTGGAAAGGCACTTTTCAGCGGACATGGGGGCCCGCACGGGCGGTAACATGGTGCGCCCCCCGACCTGGAGCTGGCCGGGGTCCAGCGTGGGCCTCCCCCGGGGGGCCGCACCCGATCCAGACCAACGATCCAACGACTAGATGGCTAACCAGTCCCTGGAGATTCGACTACACGGCCGCGGCGGCCAGGGAGGCGTGACCTGCGCCAAGATCCTGGCCACGGTCTATTCCCGCCTGGGAAAGAGCGTGCAGACCTTCGGCGACTACTCCGGCGAACGGTCCGGGGCCCCGGTGCGTGCCTATACGCGGGCTTCCGACGGGCCGATCACCAACCGCAACAAGGTCTACGAGCCGGATCATCTGCTGGTTTTGGATGACAACCTGCTGGGGGAGGCCACCGTAGCAGGGCTGGCGGAGGGCGGGGCCCTGGTGGTGAACACGGCCGGCGGCGAGACCGGCCTGGAGGGGGACTTTGGAGCTTGGCGCCTGGCTACCGTGGACGCCACGGCCATCGCCCGGCGCCACGGGATTGGCACGCGCTCGGTGGTCATCGTGAACACGACCATTGCCGGGGCTTTCTGCCGCGCACTCGGCATCGACCTGGCCATTTTGGAGGAGACCTACCAGGCCATGGGCTTCTCCAGCAACTTCGCCGCCGCCAAGGAGGCCTATGAAGTCGTCAGCGTGCGCGAGGAGTGGGCGAGCCGCGGGGCCGCTGCCGGGGGCACCGGCGCGAGTGCCCTGCCCGCCGTCGGCGAACTGGTGGAACATACACACAGCCCGCCGACGGGCCTCAAGACTGGAAGCTGGAGTTCCCAGCGGCCGGCCTACGTGGAGAACCTCGCCCCCTGTAGCGCCTGGTGCCCGGCGGGCAATGATGTGGTGGGCTTTGTGCGCGCCGCGGCGACCTACGGCGAAGAGGCCGCCGCGCGCATTCTGGGGCGCACCACGCCCCTCTCTGCCACCTGCGGGCGTGTCTGCCCAGCTCCCTGCATGGAGGGCTGCAACCGCACGGATTACGACGGGTCGGTGAATATCCGTGGCCTCGAGCGCGTCGTGGCGGATCGCTTTCCGGTGGCCAGCGCGAACCTGGCGCCGACCGGCGCTGCGCGCACCTTTGCCATCATCGGCGGTGGGCCGGCGGGGCTGGCGGCGGCCTACGAGCTGGCACGGGCGGGCCAACGGGCAACGATTTTTGAACACGAGGCCGAGCTCGGCGGTGTGCTGCGGACGGGCATCCCGACCTATCGGTTGCCGCGCGAAGTCCTTGACCAGGAGGTGAACGGCATCTTGGCTCTCGGTGTTGAGGTCCGCTGTGGCGAGCGTGTGGGTGCGGAGCAGTTGAGCGCCCTGGCGGGGGAGTACGACGGCGTGCTCCTGGCCACGGGCCTGCAGCGCCTGCGGGGCCTGGAGGTCCCCGGATCGGAGCTCGGGGGCATCGAACAAGGCATCGGGTTCCTGCACCGGGTCAACCTCGGATCGGACGGCGGCGAGGTGCGCCTCAGTGGGCATGTGGTTGTCCTCGGCGGTGGCAACACGGCCATGGACTGTGCGCGCAGCGCTCTGAGGTGTGGCGCACAGAAGGTCACCGTGGCCTACCGACGGACGCGGGATGCCATGCCGGCCATTGCGGAGGAGATTGTCGAGGCTGATCACGAGGGCGTTATTTTCCTGACCCAGCGCCAGCCCGTCGCCTTTCACGCCGGCGCCGAAGACCCGGCGCTGCTGGGCGCCCTGGAGCTGGCTGAGGTTGAAATGGGCGAGCCCGATGAAAGCGGCCGCCGCAGTCCAGTGGTCACCGAACGGACGGAACGGTTGGCCTGCGATCATGTGCTGTTGGCCCTGGGGCAATCCGCCGACCTCTCGTTCTTGCCCACAGGCTGGCAGTTGGAGGAAGACGGGCGTATTGACACGGGGACGGCGGAAGCTGGCCAGGCAACGGTGCGGGCCGCCGGTGATGTGACCACCTGGGAAGGCACGGTGACCCATGCCATTGGCTCCGGCCGGAGTGCGGCGGGGCTCCTCATGACAGCGGCCGGGTTGGAGGTGGAGGTCTTCGAGCGACCGGACCGTGCCCGGGCCGTGCCGGCCACCACCATCCGCTTCGATCACTTCACGCGCCAGAAACCTGCCCTTGATCGCGCCGCCGATGCCATCGAACGCGTGACGGATCTGCGCGAGGCCAACCTCGGCCTCGGGGATGTCGAGGAAGCCCTGCGCTGCTTCTCATGCGGCAGGTGCACCGAATGCGACACCTGTCTGGTCTACTGCCCCGAGGGCATCATCTCGCGGCACATGGAAAACGGCCTGCGGCGCGGCTATGCGGTGGACGAGTCCTACTGCAAGGGCTGCGGCATCTGCGTTGAAGAATGTCCCCGTGAATCCATGGAGATGATAGAGCTATGACGGTCCAACTGATCAGCGCCAACCACGCCTCGGCCCTGGCCGCCACGCTGGCCGGCCGCGCCAACAGAAACGCCCGGGGCTTCGGGGGTGGCGTCTATCCGATCACGCCCCAGACCGAGTGCATCGAGCTGCTCTGTCGGCAGCAGTTCGACAAGGGCTCAATCGTGCGCGTCGAGAGCGAGCACAGCGCCATGGCCGTTTGCATGGGTATGTCGATCGCCGGCGCGCGCACCTTCACCGCGTCGGCGTCCAACGGGTTGGCCTATATGGCCGAGAACGTCTACGCGGCTGCCTTTTCCCGCCTACCCATCGTGATGATGGCCGTGAACCGCACCCTTGGCCCGCCCTGGAACATCTGGGTTGACCACGGCGACACGCTGATGTTGCGCGACGCCGGATGGATTCAACTCTACTGCCGGGACAACCAGGAGGTCGCGGACTCGATCCTCTTTAGCTATCGCCTGGCCGAGGACGCGCGCGTGCTCTTGCCGGCCATGGTCTGTCAGGACGCCTTCGTGCTCTCGCACACCATGATGGAAACGGACCTCCCCGACCAGGAACAGGTGGATCGCTTCTTGCCGGAGCTCGACCTGCCGCACCGGATCAAGACCGAGCCGGTGATGGTGGGGGGGCTCGACTTCCCGCGAGAGACCGAGGTTCACCGACGCCAACACCAGGAAGCCCTCGGGCGCGTGTTCGAGGTGTATGGCGAGTGCCAGGACGAGTTCGAGGAGGTATTCGGCCGGCGTCCGCCGGATCCGGTCGTGCCCTATCGCATGGACGATGCGGAAATCGCCTTTGTCTCCATGGGAACTACCGCATCCACCACGGACACGGTTGTCGACAAGCTGCGGGCAGCAGGGGTGCGCGCCGGATCCGTGCGCGTGCGCATGTACCGGCCCTTCCCGGAACAGATTCTGACCGAGCTGCTGGCGCGCTGCCAGCGCATCGGCGTGCTCGACCGTGACATCAGCCTGGGCCTGGGCGGAGTGCTGTGGTCGGAAGTGCGTGGCTGCGCGCCACAGGCCCTTGTTCAGGGCTACATGCTCGGCCTGGGTGGAGGCGATGTGCGCCCCCACCACATTGAAGCGCTTTTCCTTGAACTGGCGGAGCAAGACTCCGCCGCTGCCCCTCAACTTGTGGAGGTAGGCTGATGGCTGAACCGATTCTCAGTGGCCAGTACCAAACCGCCGCGGACCGAGCCGAGCCGATCCTGCGGGCTGGCAACACGAACTGCGGTGGCTGTGGCATGTCCGTGGCCTACAACATGTTCAGCCTGGCCGCGGCCAAGCATGATTTGCACTTTGTCATCCCCGCCTGCTGCGGGATCGTAACCCCTGGCCAGTTCCCCTATTCGGCCTACGGGGTCCCGGTCGTGGCTTCGACCTTTGCCGCCGCGGCGGCCACAGCCACGGGTCTGGCGGCCACGGCAGAGATGAATGGCGAGGGCACGCGCGTTGTCTGCTGGGCCGGGGACGGCGGCACCTACGACATCGGGATGGCCACCGTGTCCGCCGCCGCCGAGCGCAATGAGGACATCCTCTATGTGTGCTACGACAACGAAATCTACGGCAACACCGGCGGACAGCGCTCATCGGCAACGCCCCTGGGCGCGACCACCACAACGACACCGGCCGGCAAGGACATCGGCAAGAAGGACATCCTGGCCATCATGGCCGCCCATCGGGTGCCCTACGCGGCTTCGATCTCTCTCGGGCACCCGGATGATGCCGTGAGCAAGTTCAAGAAAGCCCTCGACATGCGCGGCTTCCGCTTCTTGCACATCCTGGCACCCTGTCCCACGGGTTGGAAATCAGAACCGGCCGAGGGCATCTCCCTCATCCGCCTGGCTGTGCGCGCTGGGCTGTTCCAAGTCTATGAGGTGTGGGACGGCAAGCGCTTCGAGATCAGCCTCGAACCGGAATTCTCACGCGAGGCGCTCCAGGCGTATATGAAAATGCAGGGACGCTTCAAGGAGGAGCGCGTGGACTTGGACACCGTTGAACAAGCTGTTCGCAGCAGTTGGGACAACCTGCGCCAACGGGCGAACGGGGAAGCCGGAGAACAGTCAAATGCCAACAACTCCCTTTAACCAGCCACCTTGTCCAGATCGAAACGGCCGCTGTGCCTGCCTGCGGTTTGGTCGTGAGCTGACCCCGCAGGAATACCAGGTGTGCCCCTACCGCTGCCGTGAGTTGACGGCGACTGGCACCGGCGTGAAACGGCACCAGTGTGACTTCACGCCGGAGCGAGATGCGATCACATTTGGGTTCCCGGGGAACTCCAGCCGCCAGCGTTACGCCTGAGGCAGGCGCCGCGTGCCCCCGGGGTGCAAGGCCGGGTATGGCGCGGGCCGCTCTGAGGCCGGGTGGGCCTCAGGCGAGACCGGTGGCGATCAGTTGGCGGGCGATGAGCAGATCATCCTCGGGAGCAAGCTCCCTGGGGCTTTGGATCTGGATTTCGGCCACGCCATCCATGTCCCGGGCCACTTCGGTAACCCGCAAGAGGTCTAGCACACGGTCTTCGAGGCGGCGTCCGGCGGGGCTCTGCAGGACCACATCAGCAGTGCCCGCGGCTACCAAACCCTCATCGATGCTGAGCTCCGCCGCCGGGCCACGCAGGCGCACACGGGCGGCGTAGCCCGCCCGGTGGAACGTGGAGCGGCCCGCCAGGCCCCAAAGGGGTGTTTCATCGTGGGCCTTCACCCGAAACTCAATCACCTCAAGGCCCGTATGTGACAGGTCCCTCCGGGGTAGGAGTAGGAGAGCGGGCCTGACCGTCCGCATGGACCGCAGGCGTTCACTCCACCAGGCGTGGTCGAGTAGAAGTGGATGCAGAGACCGGCGGGGAGACGGGGCCATAGCGGGCGGGAGCCGGAGAAAATGCAACTCCGAACATCATTCTTGGAAGGAAACCCCAATTATCTGTATGCCACAGCTTGGGCAAGGCCGCGAGCCCTGACCAGGCCTGGGCCCAGGCTCTGCTGGCCGGGGAGCGCGATGGCCGAGGCTGAGCAGGGAGGCCGCCCCATCGCCGGATGAACCGGCGAGAGGATTAGGGAGGCCGCTATCCTCGGCGCAACCCCATGGGGGATTCCTATCCCCGATGTAATACGGTGGTAAGTCCATTCCCTCCAAAGGGTTGAGCGGAGGAGAGTGACTGGCGGGAGCGTGCCTTCCTGCCCTATCATGCGTTGCTCCATTCCAGGGGCCACCACGCCCCGAGAAGACCCGCACCCGCCCCTGGTTGTCCAGGACGCCGATGCCGGGACCCACGACCCAGGAGACACCATGTCCAGGCGATCCACCTTTAATACAGCCGCCCTCGGCGCGCTGGCCGTGTTCACAACCCTCACGCCTCTGGCTCCGGCCGCTTCACCCGCCTTCTCTGCCGGTGAAGGCCAGGACCCCGCAGCAGAGGCCGCGGAGCAGTACCTGATTCACGCCGGGCGCGTCATCGTGCGCCCGGGCGAGGTGCTGGAGAACGTGAAGGTCCTGGTGCGCGACGGTTCCATCGTCGCCGTGGGCGACACCGTGGAAGCGCCCGAAGGTGTCGTGGAAATGCGCGGCGCCGTCGTGTGTGCCGGTTTCATCGATCCCTGGTCAGCCCTCGGTGTGGACGCCGGGTCCCTGCACGACCAGCGCACGGAACCCGCCACACTCACTGCCGATGCAATTGATGTGCACGCCCAACGCCACTTGCGCCAGGAGGCCCTGCGGGCCGGTGTCGTGGCCGCCCGTGTGCAGGCCGGGGGAGCGGCGCGAGTGGGCGGCGTCGGCGCGCTTGTGCGCCTGGACCCGGAACTTTCCGCGACGGATGCCCTGGTGCTTCCGGACGCCGTCCTGGCCATGAGCGTGGGCCTCTCCCGCGGTGGCGGCGCCATGGACGTCTTTGACCGCCAGGGTGAGGTGGACCGCGTGCAAGGTGCCCTGGATTCGGGGCTGGCCTATCGGCGCAACGACGTTGAGTACCGCTACAAGTTGGAGGAGTGGCAGGAGGCCATGGCGGAGAAGGAAGCTGAGCTTGAGAAGGACTTCAAGAAGGCCAAGAAGGACCGTGCCAAGGACCTCGCCAAGGCGGAAGAAGACGACAAGGAGCTCAAGGAGAAGAAGTACAAGGAAGACAAGAAGCCACGCAAGCCGTCTTTTGATGGCAACAAGGCCGCACTGGCTCGGGCCGCCCACGGCGAGATTCCGCTGGTGGTGCAGGTGCACCGGGCGGCGGAGTTGCGCAGCCTCCTGGGAAGCACCGAGGGCTTCGATCGGTTGCGCCTCATCCTTGCCGGAGCCACCGAAGCCGAAGCTGTCAAGGAAACCCTGGCGGAGCGCGGCGTGCCCGTGTTGGTCGCCCCGTCATTGGCGGGGGCGGGCGCCCGGGACGAGTGGGATGGCGCCGACCTGGGCCTGGCCGGGCGCCTGTCTGAGGCGGGCGTGGAGGTGCTGCTGGGAAGCGGCGGCGAAGATCCGAAGCTAACCCGGGACCTGCCCATGTTGGCCGCCTCCGCAGTGGGCCACGGCCTCGAACTCGAGACGGCCCTTGCTGCGCTCACCATCGGCGCAGCGCGCCACCTGGATGTGGCCGACCAACTCGGCACCGTCGAGGTTGGCAAGAGCGCGGACATTCTAATCCTCGACGGCACCCCTCTGCTCGGCACGACTTCCGTGCAGTACGTGCTTTCCGCCGGCCGCCTGGTCGTCACCCCGGAGAACTAATCCATGTTGACCCTGAGCCTAGTCCTCGCCCTGTCCGTGCCGGCAACCGGCGTCGTTTCTACCACCAACACAGGGAGTGAAACCTTCGCCATCCGTGCGGAACACCTGCACCTGGCTGATGGAACCGTCCTCGACAAAGGCCTCGTTCTGGTGGACGGGAAACGCATCGCCGCCGTGGGCGGTGGCGTGAGCGTGCCCGAGGGGGCGGCGCTCATCGAGCATGCCGGACACCTGACAGCCGGCCTGATCGCCCTGACCGAGTACGCCGGGGCCGGCGGTGAACTGCGCGACTCCACGCGCACTGCGCTTTCCGGCGGACGCCTGGTGCACGCCTTCATGCCGGGCCACAGCCAGCTCAAGGCCCTCTTGAGAGAGGGCATTACGAGCTTCGTGCTGGCGCCCAGTCCTGGAGCGCTGTCTGCGGGCTGTACCGCAGTGGTGAAGTCGGCGGGCGAGACCGTGGTGTCCGAGCGCGCCCAACTGCATATCGGGCTGTCTGCCGCTTCCCTGTTGCCCAATCGCAAGCCCACCAGTTATTCCGGGGCCCTGCGTGAACTCGATCAGCTGTTCGCAAGCGACAAAGGGGACTTTGCCGCCGCAGCCCGCGGCGAGCTGCCAGTTCTGCTGGAAGCCAGCGCCCGCCACGAGGTCCAGCGCGCCGTGGCATTTGCCACGCAGCACAAGCTGCGAGGCGCCATTTCCGGCGCCGCACTGGCCGGTGAGCTGGCGGAGGAAATCGCCGCCGCCGGTCTCTCGGTCATCAGCCGTCCCCGCGCCCCGGGGGCCAGTCAGCGCTCAATCGACGCGCTGCTCTCCCTGTCCGAGGCGGGCGTTCCCTTCGGCTTCGGTCTGGCATCTCCAGCTCGCCACGCCAACAGCCTGCGCATGAGTGCGGCCCAGTGTGTTCGTCGTGGTCTCAGCCCGGCCGTCGCCCTGCGGTCCATGACCGCAGACGCAGCTCGCATCGCCGGTGTTGAGGGCCGCATCGGCTCCCTGGCCGCCGGCCGTGACGCGGACCTCGTCCTCTGGAGCGGGCCGCCCACGGACCTCACCAGTTCAGTCAAGGCAGTTCTTATTGATGGCCAACTCGTTCACGGAGAACTCTAGATGATCCCCTCACTACTCCTGGGCCTGGCGGCCTCCGCAAGTCTGGCTCAGCCCCTGACCGATTCAGAAGCCGAGCGTGCGCATTGGACCATCCATGCCGAGAAGGTCTACGCCGCCCCCGGCGAGTTGCTAGAAAACGCCACGGTGAATGTCGAGGATGGCAAGATCACGCGCCTGGGCTCCGGCGGTCGTGGTGACCTTGAGGTCTACGCCATCACCGCTGGGCTGGTGGACGCCAGTGTGCGTATCGACGAGGGCCGGCGTTCCGTGGAAGAGTCCTCAGAGATTCAGTCGGCCCTGTCTGTGGCCGAAACGCTGGACCCCTTTTCACACCTCTGGCAGCGCCAGTTACGCAGCGGAGTTACCACCGCCATGGTTTCTCCGCCGGACCGCAATGTCGTCGGGGGCCTCTCTGTTGTGCTCAAGACCGGTGGGCCCGCGAGCATTGCCGCACGCACCGTGGCCGCCGATGTGGCCCTCTGCGGCGCCATTGGCTCTAGCCCCTCGCGCGGCAATCACGCGGTCTGGGGGCGTCCTACGGATTTCTTCTCCCGGCGCCCGACAACGCGCATGGGTGTCGAATGGGAGTGGCGCCGCGCGTTCTATGACGCCGCCCTCGGTCGCCGCAACGGCCAGGCACCAGATGCCGATGCCCGCGGCCTATTGGAAGTGCTGGACGGCAAGCGCCCGCTCTTCGTCCAAGCCTGGGCCACCCAGGACATACGCACGGCAGCTTTCTTCGTGGAGGAGATGGCCCGCGAGGGCTTCGGACAGATTCGCCTGGTGGTCGATGCGGCCGCCGAGGCCTGGAAGGAACCGGCCTTTCTGGTGCGCACCGGCGCCGGCGTCGTGCTGCCGCCCTTCCCCCACAGCGGGCGTGGCGGGCCCGACCAGGCCTTTACTGCCTGGAACTCGGCGACCATTCTCCACGGGGCGGGCATTCCCCTGGCCCTTTCCAGCCACGGTGCCGAGGCGCCTGCTGACCGCTTGGAGCGCCAGGCTGGTTACGCCATGCGCGGTGGCCTGCCCTTCGACGCGGCCCTGGCCGCGGTAACCTTGACCCCCGCCCGCATGTTGGGCGTTGACGAACGCGTCGGGAGCATCGCCGTCGGCAAGGACGCCGACCTGGTGCTCTGGAACGGCGAACCTTTTGAAACCACCTCGCGAGTTATCGGCGTCCTCCTCGAAGGGCGCCTTGTCGTTGACCCACGCGCAGAGAACTAGAGCCCACAGCTGATCAGACCATGAAGACCCAAGGACAAACGCAAACCATGCGCAGCACGATTCAATCCGCCCTGACCCTGACCCTGTTGGCAGCACCCCTTCTGGCGGGCGACGGCCGGCTGGCCATTCGCGCCGGCAAGATCATCACCCAGGCCGGCGAAAACATTGAGAATGGCACGATTGTCATCGAAAATGGACGCATCACAGCCGTGGGCGCCGAGGTGGAGGTGCCCTGGGATGTGGAGGTGCTGGACGCGACGCACCTGACCGCCTTCCCCGGCTTTGTGGAAGCTCACGGAAACCGTGGTATGGACCGCCCCAACGAGAACATCGATGTGGCGCCCTTCCTGAACATCCGTGACTCGATTGACCCGGTGAACTTCTACTTCGAGGACTCCCTGCGCTGGGGTGTGACGACGATCAATGTGCAGCAAGGCAACAGTTGCGTGATCGGCGGCAAGGGCATGGTTGTCAAGCCCTTCGGCATGACCGTGGAGGAAATGCTGGTGCGCCCGGCCTCGGGCCTCAAGCTCTCGGCCAGCCCGAAGAGCGGCAAGTCCCGAGCGACCCAGGCCCAGGCCCTGCGCAAGACCTTCAGCGAGTTGGAGAGCTATCTGGGCGGCCTGGTTCAGAAAAAGAAGGACGGCGATGACTCCGCCCGTCGCGAGGCCCTCTATCAGGGACGTGACCTGGAGAGCGAGGAGGCCCGCGAGGGCCGCGCCCAGGCCGGGAGCGCCACCTGGACAGTGGCTGACCTGGAGCTGATCCCGCGCGGGGAGATCGACGAGAAGCAGGCGCCGCTGCTGGATCTGGTAGAGGGCCGCATTCCGGCCTGGTTCTACTGCGGCGCGCCGATGGATGTGCGCGTTGCCCTGGAGGTGGCCCGGGACAACGGCTTCCTGGCCCAGACAACCCTGGTGCTATCGAGCTCCTGTTGGAAGGCCGTCGATGAGATCGCCGAAGCTGGCGTGCCCGTCGTGCTGTCCTCGGCGTTGACCCACATCGAGCGCCACCCGGTTACCGGTGACGAGATCGAGACATTCGTCCCCAAGATCTTCAAGGAAAAGGGCGTGCGCTACGCCTTGGCCAGTTCAAACCAGTCGACCCAGTCGCTCTGGTTCCAAGCGGCCACTTGTGTGGCACAGGGCATGAGCCGAACGGATGCCCTGGCAGCGGTCACCACCGTGCCCGCTGATATCCTGGGCCTCGGTAAGCGCGTCGGTTCCATTGAAAAAGGCAAGGACGGCAATGTGCTGCTGCTCTCCGGCGATCCGCTCAGCGTGACATCTTTCGTGGAGTATGTCGTGCTTGAGGGCAGTACCGTCTACGACCGTTCGCAGGATGTTCGCGCGCGCCATCTCATGGAGGGCGAAACACCCGAGGGCACGGCCCCCGCCGGGGCGCAGGAACCGAAGGTCCATGAACACGACGACGAAGTCGTCGAAGAGGAAGAGCCTGTGGACGCCGGCGAGGAAGGAGAGGAGAAGTGAGCTACGCACCGCTAATCTGCGCGGCGCTGCTCTGCGCGCCGACGCCTTCTTCCCCCGCACCGCCTTCCGTAGCGAGTGGCGACACGGTTGCCGTTCAGGCTGGCACAATTCACCTGGTTGAGGACGGAGTCGTAATCACCGGTGGCGGAACCGTGCTCATGGTCGATGGGCGCATCACAGCCGTCGGCGCTGACGTAGCCGTACCCCGTGGGGCGCGCACGGTGGACTACGGTCCCGACGCGGTTCTCGTGCCCGGCTTTGTCGCGGCTGACTCCTCCCTGGGAAGCACGCGCGCCGCTCGCCGCGCGGCGGACCCCAGCCTCGTCGCAGTGGACAACTTCGACCCATTTGCCAGCTTCGCCAGCACCGTGGCCACTGGTGTCACGGCGGCCTACATCGCACCGGGACGCGGGCGGCTCATCGCCGGCCAGGGCGGCGTGGTAAAGCTGGCGGGGAAGGACCGCAGGCAGCGCATCCTATCCGCCAGCGCGGCCATCCACGGAGCGATCAGCGCTGAGGCGCGCAGTACTCCGGGCTACTGGGATCCGCCCATCCCCGCCACCGTGGATCAGGGCATGGGTGTTGAAATGCGCCAGTTGCCGCGCACCACCATGGGAGCCGTGGTCGCCCTGGGCGAACTGTTCTCCCTGTCTCGGGGCGAGGAAAACGCCGACCTCGTTGAACAATGGGGTGCCGAGGCCGGTCCTGGCCTGGCGCAGTTGATGGAGGCCGGTGTGCCCTTCCGCATGGCGGGCCGCACATTGGGCGAGATCCGTGCGCTGGCGGAGTTCTTTTCCGAGACGGGGGAGGCCCTCATATTGGACGAGGCCGTGGCCGCAGGAGAACTCGCAGATGAACTGGCCGCCGCCGGGGCTTCTGTCATTGTGGACGTGCCGCTGGTCACTAACCGCGGTGGAGTCGATCTCGGCACATCACCGGACACGCTCTGGCCTAGCGCCGACACGGCATCACGCCTGGCAGCGGCTGGCGTGCCCATTGCCCTGGCGACACCAAGCAACGCTTCACCTAGGGCGCTGCGCCTGGCCGCGTGTGTGGCCCGGCGCGGTGGACTCTCCGCTGATGCAGCCCTGCGTGCCATAACGCTGTCATCCGCCGAAATCCTGGGTGTTGCGGACCGCGTTGGCAGCCTGGCGCCGGGCAAAGACGGAGACCTGGTTGTGATGAACGGCCCGGCCACGGAACTCACCAGCAGCGTGCTGGAGGTCTGGGTCGCAGGCGAGGTGGCCTGGAAGGCTCACGAGACATCGGCTGTTGTGTTGGAAGTGGATGAACTCCATGTGGGCGACGGTGAGGTGCTCAGGCCGGGGCAGCTGCTGATGGAGTCCGGCAAGATCATCGAAATCGGGCAGCGCGTGTCCCACCCCCTCGGAGCCTCTGTGGTGCGTGGCGTCGCGGCCATGCCCGGGATGGTGGATGCGGTCGGGCGCCTGGGCTTGGAGCGTTCGGGTAAGTCCGTGCCGACGCCAACCGAGCTGGCCCGCATCGTGGAGCCTGGTGACGGGGTTGACCGGCGTGTGGCCCGCGCTGGCGTGACGACCATAGCGTTGACACCCCGGGGACAGAGCTCAAGCGGCACCCCAATAATGGCCTACAAGCCTGGAGGAACCGATGTGGATTCCATGGTCCTGGCGGATCCGTCGGCACTCAGTTTCACCTGGGACGCGCGCAACCGCATGACATCCGGCGATGCCGTACGCAAGGCGCTTGAGAAGGCGCGCACCTATGTGGAGCGTTGGGCGAAGTACGAAGAGGAAATGTCCCAGTGGTCTCCGCCGACTCCCGAGCCGGAGGAAGAGGCCGAAGATGAAGAAGGTGAAGAAGAAGAGGAGGAGGAGGAAGAGGAGGAGATCGAAGACGAGGTTTGGCCCCTGACCGGAATGTGGAAGGGGGGCCTGGCTGATGATGAGAGCGCGGGCGAATCCCTACGTCTGCGCCTTTGGGGAGACGGCGAGGAGCTTCAGGGCACGCTGCGATCCAGCGCCCTGGCCGATGAACTGATCGAGCTGCGCGGGACCCGTGACGAGGAAGACCTCGAGCTAGCGGGGGCTGGACTCGGTGGGCCTGTTGCCATTGAGGCCGAGATCAAGAAGGGCCGCTTGGAGCTGGAGCTCAAGGCCGAGGAGTTGGAGCTGGAGTTTGTCCTCGACCAGATCAGTACGGACAGTCCCGTGGTGCTGCGCCCTGAGCGGCGCGAGGAAGATGAGCCGACGACCCCCAAGGGCATGCCCAAAAACCCCGGCATCGACCGTGCCCTGGAGCCCCTGCGCCAGGCCATGCGCGGAGAGCGGGCAGTTCTCGTTTCCGTGAGCCGGGAGGACGAGATCCTGGAGTGCGTGTCGACTTTCGAGGCCTACGACATTCGGCCGGTGCTGACCGGTGCCAGCGATGCGCTCAAGGTCGCAGACCGTATCAGCGGTCGTGTGGCGGGTGTGTTACTTGGGACGCGCGTGGTCGAGTCGCGCGCGGACACGGGCACCGAGCTGGTCAACCGCTATGCGGAGCTACAGGCAGCCGGAATCCCCGTGGCCTTTGCGAGCTATGCGGAAGTGGGTGCCCTGGAGCTGCCTGGAATGGCCATCTACGCCGTATCCCAGGGCATGAGTCCGACGGGCGCCCTGCGGGCCTTGACCAGCGATGCTGCTGCCATGCTCTCCATCGATGACCGCGTGGGGCGCCTGGCACCGGGCCTCGACGGAGATGTTCTGCTGCTAGATGGACCCCCTTTGGCCGGGGCAACCAGCGTGCAGCGCGTTTGGGTTAGCGGGCGGGAGGTGCGCTAGTAATCGTGGCCTGGCTCCGCGCGCACTTGCAGCCAGCCTGGCGGGGCTTCTTGCCCGTGGTCTGTGCCCTGGCGGGCCTGGCTGTTGCCGCCGGGGCGCGCGCCTTGCCGGAAGGCGCGATTGCGCTGCGCTGTGCCAAGGCCCTGTGTGTGCCCTATGACGGCCCGCAGGTTATTGACCATGCGCTGGTGATCATCGAAGACGGGCGCATCAAGGCTGTCGGGCCTGCGGCCACCACTCCGGTGCCAGCCGGTGCGCGGGTGATCGATGTGGGTGACAACTGGCTGATGCCAGGGATGGTGGGCTTGCACAGCCACGTGGCTGGACCCTCCTTCTTCGCGGGCAACGATCTCAACGACGGCGTCTTCTTGACCAACCCGGGTCTGCGAGCCAGTTCGGTTGTGCTGCCCAACAACCCGGCCCTGCGCAAGGCTGTGGGGGGGGGCGTCACAACGGTGCTTTTTATTCCCGGCTCCGGTACGAACATGGGCGGGCAAGGCGTGCTCGTGAAGACCGGCCGTGAAACCTACGAGCAGATGGAGGTGCGTAACCCCGGCTCGCTCAAGCTGGCCCAGGCCGGCAATCCGGAGCGCTTTCTGGGTGGCGTGCGCCGCACCTACATGAACTGGAACACGCGCAACACATTCAAGCGCGGGATTGCCTATGCCAAGCGCTGGGAGGCATATCGAGCCGGGAAGGGAGCGCAGCCTGACCGTGACCCCCAATGGGAAATCTTCCGGAGTCTCTACGAGGGCGAAGCCCAGGTTTCGACACACACTCAAATCTACCAGGTCGTGCTCATGACGATCACCATGGTGCGCGAGGAGTTGGGCTTGGATGTCTTCATTGACCACGGCACCTTTGACGGCTTCCGGGCCGCCGCCCGCGCTTGGGACAAGGGTGTGGCCGCCATCCTTGGCCCGCGAGGGATCCTGGCGCCCTATCCCGGCTGGATTGATACGGACGGCAAGATCCAGGGTGTTGCCGCCGGTTATCAGGACGCTGGCCACCGGGACATCGGCTTCAACACGGACGCACCCATTGTGCCCCAGGAGGAGCTGTCCGTGCAGGCCGCCGTGGGCGCGCGTTTTGGCATGCGCACTGAGCAACTGGAGTGCGTGCGTGGCCTGACTGTCATCCCGGCTCACACGGCTGGCATCGCGGACCAAGTTGGCAGCCTGGAGGTGGGCAAGGCTGCGGACATCCTCATCATCACCGGTGATCCCGTTGATCCGCGCACGACCATTGAAGCCGTCTACATCGATGGCGAGCTCGTTTACGACACAGCCACGGAGCCGCGGCGCTGGTAGGCGACGAGCCAGACCCAATGAAAGCCAAACAAGCACTGAGCGCGCTCCTGGCGGCACTCCTCTGCGGTGCGGCAGCGCGGGCCAATGATCCGGGGGCCCTCGGAGGGGGCGGGCTGGCCCTGCGGGCCGCGAAGATCCTGATCTCCGCCTACGACGGCCCAGCTGTCCTGAACCGCGGGCTCGTGCTAGTTAAGGATGGCCTGATCGAGGCTGTCGGCCCTGAGCGGGAGACGCCCATTCCCGCCGGCTATGCGGTCATCGACCTCGGGCGCCAATGGCTGGCTCCGGGCATGATTGATCTCCACAGCCACGTCGGCGGAACCTGGGACATCAATGACACGGTCTTCCTGACCAACCCCGGCCTGCGAGCCCAAACGGCCGTGATCCCCGGCAACACCAAACTGGAAACGGCGGTGGCCGGAGGGGTGACCACGGTCCTCTTCATCCCGGGCTCCGGCAGCAATATGGGCGGCCAGGGAATCTTGCTGCGCACGGGTGAGGAGGCCTATGAGGCGGCCGAACTACGCACCCCCGGTTCGCTCAAGGTGGCCCAAGCGGGGAACCCAGAGGGCTACATCTTTGGTGTGGGTCGTTCCTTTATGAACTGGAATCTGCGCAACACCTTCAAGCGCGGCATCGCCTATGCCAAACGCTGGGAGGCCGCCGAGGCTGGCAAAACCGGTCAGCCGGACCGCAATCCCCAGTGGGAGATCTTCCGCCACCTGCGCAAGAACGAGGCCCAGGTTTCGACGCACACTCAGGTCTATCAGGTTGTGCTGTCGACCATTCGCATCATCGCCAAGGAGCTTCAGATTCCGGTCTACATCGACCACGGTACCTTTGACGGATACCGAGCAGCGGGCCTTGCCGAAGAGGCCGGTGTCCCAGCGATTCTCGGACCCCGCGCCATCGATGCCCCGGCCGGCTACTGGTTTAGGATGTGGTCAGGCTCCCAGACGGAGCGCGTGCAAGGCGTAGCTGCCGGCTACCAGGAGCGCGGCCACCGCATGGTCGGCTTTAACACGGACGCACCTGTCGTCCCCCAGGAGGAGCTCTCCGTGCAAGCGGCCGTCGGTGTGCGCTACGGCTTCGACAACTCGCACATGGACGCCGTGCGTGGAGTGACGAGTGTGCCAGCGCGGGCCGCAGGGATTGAACAACGCATGGGCAGTATCGAGGTCGGCAAGGAAGCCAACCTCCTGATCCTGAGCGGCGACCCGATCGATCCGCGCACGGGGGTTGATGCGGTCTACTCTCGCGGGCGCAAGGTCTACGACACCGTCATTGACCGGAGGCGCTGGTAATGAGGGCGGGAGGCAAGGCCTGGCATTTGGCGCTCGGTAGCGCGCTAGTCCTTGTCGCCCAGAGTGCGGCCGCATGGGGCGAGGAGTACTGCGGCCCCGGTGAACTTGGCGGGCCAGGGCTGGCCCTGCGTGCTACCAAGGTGCTGACAGTTGCCGCGCACGGCCGGACCGGGGCCGGGGTCATCGATCATGGCCTGGTACTGGTGCGCGACGGGCGCATCGAGGCCGTGGGGCCGGCCCAGGGGACTTCCATACCCGCTGGCTATCAGGTCAGGGACTTCGGTGAACACTGGCTCATGCCCGGCCTGGTGGAACTCCACAGCCACGTGGCCGGAACGGGATACAACGACTCCGTCTACCAGACGAACCCCGGCCTGAGGGCTTCGGCCACCGTCATCCCCGAGCGACGAGGGCTCAAGCGCGCCACGGCCGGAGGCGTGACCACGCTGCTCTTTATTCCCGGATCTGCCACGAACATGGGTGGCCAGGGAGTACTGCTGAAGCCGGGGCTCAGCACATATGCGGGCATGCTGGTGCGCGCTCCGGGTTCCCTGAAGATTGCCCAGGGGGATAACCCCAAGCGCTGGGGCTATGGGATGCAGCGCACACTGATGGCCTGGAACCTGCGCCAAGAGTTGCGCGCGGGCTTGGCCTATGCGCGGCGCTGGGAGGCCCACCAGCGGGGCGAGGCCGAGCGGCCCGCCCGTGTAATGCGCTACGATGTGTTTCGCGATCTACTCAGCGGCCACACCCAGGTGTCGACGCACACGCAGTACTACAGGCTGGTGCTAACGACGATTGAGATGCTGCGTGAGGAGTTCGGCCTTGACGTGTACATCGACCACGGCTCGTTTGATTCCTACAAGACCGCTGAGCTGGCCGAGGAAAAGGGCGTGGCAGCCATTCTCGGTCCGCGCGAGATTCTCTGGCCGCGCCCGTCGAGCTACCGCACCGGCGGGCGTGTCGAAGGCAGCGCCTGGGGTTTCCAGCGCGGAGGGCACCAGGCGATCGGGTTCAACACCGATGCGCCGGTCGTTCCCCAGGAGGAATTGTCGGTGCAGTCGGCCATGGGCGTGCGCTACGGGTTTGATAACGCCACTGCTGGCGCTGTGCGTGGGTTGACCATTGTTCCCGCGCAAACGGCGGGGATTGATGACAGCGTCGGGAGCCTGGAACCCGGCAAGGATGCTGATGTCCTGGTCCTGACCGGCGATCCGTCCGACCCGCGCACCTCCATCGAGCTGGTACTGGTGGAGGGACGCGTCGTATACGATGCCGAGGGAGGTGGGCGCCTGTGGTAGGTAGGGCACAGGTGCTTCTGTTGCTGTTGCTCTTCACGGGCTGTGCGGCAACTCCCCCTGAGCAGACGACAGTGTCAGCCAGCCACCTGCGTGGCCCGGTCTCGGGGCCGGCCCAGGCGCTACTGGTCCAAAAGGTGCTGACCATGAACGGTGACGACACAATCTTCGTGCCGGGCATGATCCTGACCAGGGCCGGGAAGATCGAATACGTGGGACCTCCCGTGGAGGTCCCCGCCGGTTATGAGTTGATCGAGCGCCCCGATGCCTGGGCCCACCCGGGCATGGTGGACCTTCACACTCACGTCCACGCCGGAGGCTGGGGAGACATCAACGACACGGTGCGCGCTGTCAATCCGGAACTGCGCTCCTCCCCCGTTCTGGTGCCAGGCAACCGCCTGCTGGCAGCGGCCTGTGCCAGTGGCGTCACAACCCTCTTCGGAATCCCCGGCAGCGGCTCGAATATGGGCGGCTTTGGGGTGCTCTACAAATCGAAGCAGCGCGCCAGCTATGAATCCGCTGTGATGGCGGGTACGGCAGGTATGAAGGTCGCCCAGGACTCCAACCCCCAGCGGAGATCCGGGGACTTCGGGCTGACGCGGGCGGGCATGGGGTGGGTGCTGGAGGATGTCAATGACCGTGCCGTGGCCGCCCTTGAGGGCGAGCGCTTTGACCTGCCCTTGGAAGACCTGAAGCGCATTCACTCGGGCGAGTTGCCCGTTTTGATACACACCGCTGGCAGCGATGGCGTTGTCAACACGGCCCGCATGTGGCGCGTTACATACGACACACGCAGCATCCTCTCGCACGGTTCCTGGGACGGCTATCGGGCTGCGCCCGCTTTGGCCGAGATCGGCATACCTGTGAACCACGGCCCGCGCACGACCGATGTCTACACCAGCCGCAACGGGCGCTGGAATGCTTCGAGCGCCGCCTTTGTTGACGCGGGTGTGCCGCTGTTCTCCCTGAACACCGACTCTCCTGTGGTTCCCCAGGAGGAGCTCTTTGTCCAAGGCGCCATGAGCGCCCGCTGGGGGGCGGATGGCTATGCCATGCTACGCGCCCTTACCATTCACCCCGCCCAGGCCTTCGGAATCGAAGCCAGGGTGGGCAGCCTCGAGCCGGGCAAGGACGCAGATGTTGTCCTGCGCTCCGGCGATCCCCTAGACCCCCGCTCGTCCGTTGATCTTGTCATGATTGACGGCAGCATCGAATACGAACGCGAACGCGACGGACAGTGGTTCTAATTCATCAGCCATGATTATCCTGCACACATATTTAAGCGTGGCCGCAACGGCCTTCGTCCTGCCTCCGACGGTTCCGCCGGCGGCCTCCACCGGCGACTTGCTGGCAATTCGTGCCAACACCGTCGAGTCAATTTCAGACGGCACGCTGACACATGCGGTCATCCTCGTCGAAAGCGGCAAGTTCGCCACCGTCGGCGAGGACCTGACAGTCGAGCGCGGGATTCCGACACTGGACCTCCCTGATGACTGGGTGGTGGTTCCCGGGCTGGTCAATGCCTACAGCCGCCAGGGCATGGACAGCACCGGAGGCAGTGGGTCAGACCCGCAGGTGTTGGCCTCGGGCGAACTGTACGCCGGAGCCAGTGTCTACGAGGATCTGCTCGAAGCCGGCATTACCACCCTGGGTCTGTATCCGGCGGGCAATGGCATCCCCGGTCAGGCGGTGGCCGTGCGGCCGGCTGGGGACACCACTGAGGAGATGACCCTGGATGATTCGGTCTACCTGAAGATCATCCTGCGCTCTAATACCAGCTCGAAGAAGATGCTGCGCAAGGGCTTCGAAGAAGCCGATGCGTATGAGGAAAAGGAGGCCAAGGCTCGCGAGAAATGGGAGAAGGACCAGGAGAAGAAGAAGAAAAAGAAGGATGACGAAGACGAGGATGATGACGAGAAGAAGAAGGAAGATGAAGACTCCGGCGTCTACACGCCTCCGACTCCCGACGCAGACGTGCAGCCATTCCTCGACCTGCGCAATGGAAACCTCTCCGCACTGATCAGCATCAGCAAAGCCGGCGACTACTTGCACCTCCTGGACGCCCTGGGCGATGAGGAGTTCGACTGGGATCTGCGTATCCCGCTCAGCTCTGAAGCGGACATCTTCCATGTGGCCGACAAAATCGGCGAGCGCGGCTGCCGTGTTGTCCTGGAACCGCGCCTGACCCGACAGCCGTCCACCATGCGCGACCGCAGCCTGCCCGCGGAGCTCTTCGCGGCCGGAGTGCCGCTGGCCTTCATTCCCCGCTCGGACAGCCTGGGCAACCAGAAGGTGTGGATGCGCGATGTGGGCGAAGTGGTCGCCGCTGGCCTCGATCGTCAGGCAGCCCTGCGTGCCATGACCTTGGAGCCGGCTGGGATCCTGGGTCTGGAAGAGCGGCTGGGGAGCATCTCCAGCGGCAAGGACGCCAATCTACTAATCTACTCCGGCGACCCATTCGAGCCGACTAGCCGCCTGGTTGCGGTCATGTTCGAAGGGCGCTTCGTCACTGGCGAGAAGGACCTGCGATGATTTTCAAGACAAGCACCCACCGGCGACGGCTCTCAATGGCAGCGCTGTTCTTGACCATTGGCGTGGCCTCCCAGGCCAGTGCACGGGTTAGCTGGGAGGATGAAGAAAAGGTAGACAAGCCCGAGTGGTTTGCGGTCACCGGAGGCGATGTGTACACGGGCACGGGTGCCTACCTGCGTGGGGCCACGGTGCTCGCCAAGGATGGCAAGATCGAATCTATTGGCCATGACCTGTTTATCCCCGAGGACGCACATCGTCTGGATGCTGCGGGCATGCGGGTTTACCCGGGACTTGTGGCGACATCATCCTCTGGATTGCTCGGCGGCACCGGCGATCTCGTGGACACGCTTGACCCGTTCAGCTCCATGATGGTCCTGGGTCTGGCCGCAGGTATCACCACAACAGGCCAGTCAAATCAGGTAGCCAAGCTGAAGCGCGGCGAGTTGGAGGGGGCTGTTCTCACTGAAAAGGCTTTTGCGACGCTCACCTGGTCAGGGGCCGGCGGAAAACGCTCCCTGAAGGAGAAGTTCAAGGCCACGGCGAGTTACCTGCGCGCCTATCGCGAGTGGGAGGAGCTGGTCAAGAAGGATAAGGAGCTCAAGGAGCCCTCCAAGCGCGGAGCAGACAGCACCGTTCTGGCAGTACTGAAGGGCAAGAGCCGGGCTAAGTTCAGCGCAAATGGACGGGACGATCTGCTGGGGATCGCCCGTTTGGCACAGCAATATGGCTTCCGGCCGGTGATCGCCGGTTGCGCTGAAGGGTGGACCGTGGCTGAGGAGCTGGGGCGTGCAGGGGCCATGGCCATTGTCACGCCGCGTTATCGGCGTTCGAAGGAGGAGTCACTCGTGCGTGATGGTGGTTCTAGCATCGAGAACGCTGCGATTCTTCACCGCGCCGGTGTGCCTGTGGCTGTCATCCCCGCGTCCAAGTCCGTCAACCTGGGCGGTATTGCGGGGCGGGACATCATGCACCTGATCATCGAGGCGGGTTTCGCCGTGCGTGGTGGGCTGCCGGAGAAGAACGCGATCGAGGCCATCACCATCACACCCGCCCGCATGTTGGGCGTAGGCCACCGTGTCGGTAGCCTGGAGGTTGGCAAGGATTGCGATCTGATCGTAACGGATGGGGACCTCCTGCATTACGAGACGTTTGTTCAGTACGCAGTAGTAGATGGCAAGCTGGCCTATGACAAGCAGGAGGAGCTGTGGTTTGCCCACATTCGACCGCGGCCGGAAGCAGAGGTGTCGGAGGCCGAGCCCGTTGACGCAGGTGAACGGGCGGAGGACATCGAGCCAGAGCCAGAGCCCGATGACGAGGACGAGGACGAAGACGAGGACGAGCCAGACGACGAAGGCGAAGAGGGGGACGACGACTAGTCGCCGGGGGGCAGGCCGAGAGCCTTGGCGAAGGAGCGCAGCAGGCCGCTGTGCTCCTTCTTCCATTGGGGATCCCCAACCCATTCAACGGAGAAGATGCTGCGCTCGCGCTGGAAGAGCCAGAGTGAGTGTCCGGTGGTTGTTACACCTTCCCCTCGGGACCAATCCACCTTCCAGGCGCTGCGCCCCGCGACCAGTGCGGGTGTATATGAGAAGCTCACCACGCTTTCATCCTTGTCCAGTCCATCCAGCAACTGCTGCATATGCGAGCGGACCGTTATGTGCGGCGCAACAACCTGGCGCGAGAGTGTGATTGATGCTCGTTCGCGTTCCGCGTCACTCTCTGGCTCCAGGCGTAGGCCCGCTCCGTCGAGGTCAGAACCGGTGCCCGGGGCTTGAATGAAGCCGGTCGGATAGCTGGTCATGTAGAGACCACTTGTGGCGTCGCGCCAAACGGCTATCGGCGGGCTGTTAGTGTCGTCTTTCTGTCCTCCGGCGGACCCCGGCCGAGGCTGCGCCGGGGGAGCGAAGCGGCTGCCGTGGATAAAACCCAGTGCCTCTGGCCAGGCCTTACGCATGGCGGATTTTGTGGCTGTCAGCCAGAACACGTGGGCCGAGCCACCGGGGTTTGGAAGGTGGATGAAGCGAGAGAGCAGCACACCATCCTCTGAGGAGGCCTCGATGAAGGAACCGCTGCGGCCAACCGATCCCTTGGCTGCTTCCGGCAGGGGCTGGTTTGGCCCGGCTCTGTGAAAGCGCTCGTCCCCACCGATGAGTCCGGCGACCAAGGAGAACAACTCGCTCGGGGGCTGTTCTCCCCGTTCAGGATTGGGCCAGAATGCCCTCAGTGCGGGTTGGCGCCCCTTGCCGCGGCGCAGCACCAGGGATTGGCTTGTGGAGATGTTGTCGATACGCCAGCCCTTGGGCGTTGTGGCCTCGAGGGCCAACTGTGGGGCGCTGATTGGAATCTGGGCCGGGACCACGGGGGCCATGATCAGGAGCAGAGCGGCGCCGCGCATCATTTGCCAAACCACTTCTTCCAGGCCCCCTCGACACCGTCAACATCCAAGCCGTAGACACGCCTGAAGATCACATCCCACATTGAATCAGATGTGCGCGTCGTGCCGCTGCCGAAGCCGCGCCAATCCCTTACGGCGGCCAGCAGCGCGCCAAACTTGGCCTTCCAGGGGCCCTCCGCAAGGAAGAAGATGATCGTGCCGGATTGCAGGTAGCGCTGTCCGGCGATACTGCCCTTCTTGTTATCCCCCGAGGAGTGCAGCAAGCTCTTCACTTCGAACAGTTCTCGAAAATGCGTGTAGCGATCTGAGCCGATCATCCCCGGCGCCAAGCTCTCTACGTTCTCGCTGTGCTTGTACTTGTCCTCGAAGTAGACCGCGAGGCCTTCCTGGAACCAGGACCCGCCTCCGTGGATATTGAGCCGATTGCCCACCAGCTGGTGCGCGGCCTCGTGCCAAACCGTGGGGTTTGAAATCGCCGAACCTGTGAAATAGGTGGCGTAGTAGTCCATGTAGGCGTGGCCGGCAGATGCACTGGCCGCGGCGTAGTCCCAGCCCGTTGGCCCCATGGACCAGCGTGCGTACTGATCGTGGTCCTTGAGTAGGAAGACGGGGAGCAGCGGAGCATTCTCCGGCTCCTGGAAGGGGAACGTCTCGGCGAAGGAAGAGTAGATCTCCTCCATGTCACGGGCGATGAACTTGCGCGCCCCCTTGGCGCCTCCCGGGGCCAGGGAGAACAGGATGTAATGCCTTGAGCGCAGCAGGAGTACCTGGTCCCGGTGCTCCTCGATGAAATCACGCTCCAGTCGCGCCGCCACCTGCCATTCGGACCAGCTCGGGTCAGCCCGCTGCTCCTGCGGCGTGGGCAGTTCCAGCACCAGCCGCGCGATGTCCCGGTGGCGCAGGCGCCGGGGCCGCTTCTCGCCGCTGACCAGGAACTCGAGTCGGTCGCCTGAATCAGAGATCAGGCGGCCGTCGAGGGCCTCGCCATCGACCATTTCCAGGTGGTCGGCGCGGGCCGCCGGGGCGGCCTGGATGGCGATGAAGGCCAGGGCGAGCAGCGCCCGAATGCATGAAAAAGGCCGCATGGTGAGGGTTTCCACGGTACATCATTGGCTGGCGGCGCGGACCTGGCAAGGGCGCGGCCCCGCCGCCCGGGCAAGGATTGAGTAGGCTGCCCGGGCAGAGGGGGGCGACAGGACCTAAGTGTTTTCTTAGACTGTTCTTACCGCGATCCCTGGGCAATGAGCCCCGGTTGTCAGCGGCGTCACAAGAGCCGGTCTGCCACCTCCCCATCGATATGGTCCTCCGAATGATGATGCGGATCCTGGATCCTGGATCCCGGAATGGCCGCAACCTGACTCAGGAAGAGGCTCGCCACGCCTTTGAGGCGATCCTCGCTGGCGGCGAAGACGAAATAGCGATAGCCGCGTTTCTGGTGGCCGTCAAGTGCAAGGGCATGAGCACCGAGGAGCTCACCGGCTTCGCCATGGCAGCCCGGGACCAGGCCACCTTCCCGTGCGTCGACACTCCGGGCCTTGTCTGTGTGTCTCCGCCCCACGACGGCTACGAGAGTCTGCCACCCTTGGAAGTGGCCGCTGGCCTGGTGGCTGCCGCCGCCGGATCCCGGGTCCTGATTCTCGCCGGGCGAGGGGTCCCGCCACGCCGGGGATTGACCGCCGCCAATGTGCTCGAGGCCCTCGGCGCCCACATGACTTGGGATCCCCACGAAGCCGAGTCCTGGGTTTCGGATCTGGGCTTCGCGGTCTGCGCCGTCGGCGGCATGCTTCCGGCCCTCGTGAACCTCCGCCAGGTGCGCGGCAGCGTCTTCGTGCGCACGCCACTCTCCACCGTCGAGAAGCTCATGGCTCCGCCGGGCTCCTCAGTACTGCTCGGCGCCCAGGAGGGCCCGGTCCTGGGAGCCGCCGTGGAAGTTATCCAAGCCATTGGTCACCCCCGCGGCATAGCGCTGCAGGGCCCCGAAGGCAGCGTCATTCCGCGCGTGCGCCGCCGCACCCGGGGCATCGAGCTCAACGGTTCGCACCTGGCCCCGATCACGGTGGAGCCCGACGACTTCGGGCTCGGTGGCGACAGTGACCCGGAGCTGCCCATGTTCGGCCCGCCGGAGGTTGGTGAAGGCACTTCCGATAATCCGGCCCTGGTGCAGGCCTGTGGAGCGATCACCCACGCCGTCCTTTCCGGTGAGACCGGCCAGGCCCGCAATGCGACGCTGCTCACCGCTGCCTTGATCCTCAAGGTCTCCGGGCGCTGCATGACCTTGGCAGAGGGTGTGGATGCGGCGGTGCGGGCCACGGACTCCGGCGCCGGCCTGGCACTCCTCGACAAGTTGCGCCAGGCGGGGGAGTAGGTGGTGGACTTCTCCTGGCGTTTCGATGGCTGGTTCAAGCGGCTACCGACTTCTCCCACGGATGTGGGAGAAGTCTGCGCCCTGGTCATCAGGCCCCGGGAAGGTGAGCGCGGAACGCCCGACTCCATCGAGTTGACCACGGAGGGTGGCATCAGTGGCGACCGCTGGATCAACGATGAGCATTCGCGCCCCACCAACCAGGTCAGCATGATAAATGTGCACTTGCTGCGCACCATCGTGGAGGGTGAAGAGGAGCGCATGGCCCTCTCCGGCGACAATCTGCAGGTGGACCTCAACCTCACCGCCGAGAATCTTCCGCCGGGTACCTTGCTCAACATCGGAACTGCTGTCCTGGTGATTACAGACGACCCACATCGGCCCTGCAAGCGGTTCATCGAGCGCTTTGGCTTGACGAACACCAAGCGCGTGTCCCGCGCCGATCGTATCGGGCGCCGCGGTCGCGGCGTGCTGTGCCAGATCCTCCAGGGCGGAACAATCACCAAGGGCGATGTCATCTTCGTCAAACGCACAAACGCAGTCGCTCTGATGTAGCGCCGCCATTCTCAAGAAGCAAACCACAATCATGAACGAAAGCCAAACCCCCGTTCCTTCACAGGAATCCTGCACCCTAGCGCTGGTCGTCCACCTCTTGGCGATCCTCACCAGCTTCCTGGGTCCCCTGGTTGTCTACCTTATTAAGAAGGACGATGACGAGTTCGTGCGTTTCCACTCCCTGCAGGCAGTGTACTTCTCATTGCTCGGGTTTGTGTTCGCCGTCATCACCTGCGGCTTGGGCGCAATTGTCCTGATAGTCTTCCACATCATCGCCATGATTCGCTCCATGAACGGCGAGTGGTACCGCTATCCGTTGGCGGGGAACTGGGCGGCGCGCTAGCCGCATACAAGACCAGGCATCGCCCCGGAGCGCGCCGTCAGCGCCCCTATTCTGTCGGCGCGAGGGGTATGCGGATGTCGTAGCTGCGGGCCGTATCGCCGGCAGCACCGGTCAAGAGGCGCGTGGCAAAGTCCGGTTGAGGTATGCCGCAATAGACTTCCTGCTCCTCCAGGTACACGGTCACCTCGCGCTCCAGGTCCACGAGCTCGCTTGAAAGGAGCACCGAGAGCCCCTTTGGCGACGCCTTGCGCAGGTCGACGTAGACCGCATTCTCCTGTCGATCCAGCTCGGCAATGACGAGAGCCTCGGCCACCGGTGTCTCCCAAAACAGCCAGTAGAACTGTCGCTTCCAAGGCAGGACGGGCTCCCAGACGATCTTGTCAGGATGGGCCTGACGGGCATAGCCTTCGATCTTGCGCAGGTGCGCCAGCGTTCCGCCGGGGGGCAGGTCGTGGCCGCGTCCGTCTACTTCCCAGTACTCCTGATTCTCAAAACCACCCCAACGGCGCCGTGAACGATCCAACTGCAGGGCCGCAAAACGGTTTGGTTTCGGTCCGACCTTGGGGTCATCTGCGCTCTGGTAGATCACCATCGGCACATTGCGCAGGCAGGGGATTACCCCACGGGCGAGGGAGAGGACCTGGCCGCTGGGGCCATACACGGGCGAAGGCGCGCCGGCAGAAGGAGCCAGCGCGGCCACGCGGTCCGCGTGGTGCGCCCCCAGTGTCCAGGACCCAAAGCCGCCCATGGAATGCCCGCCGAGGTAGACGCGGTTCGGATCCACATCCCAGGTGCGCAGGGCCGCGTCGATGAGCGCCAGTACGAACTCCTCGGTGCCCGAAGTCGTCCAGCCCAACTCTGTTTTCTCCAGCACCTCTGGAAACACGCCAACCCAATCCAGCTCCTCCATGGCGTCCGCATAGGAAGAAAGGGATGTGTGGGCGTCGCCCGACCCCAGGCCACCTCCGTGCATGCCGATGAACAGCGCCTTGGGGCTCACAGTGTTCCCCGCCACCAGGTACAGGCCCAGCTGGCTGTCAGGCCAGAACCAATGGTCCCCGGAGCCGCGCTCCAGCTGCTTGCCTTTTTTTCGCAGCTTGTCGTAGAGCTTCTCCCAACGCTTGGCCGCCGAGCGGCCTGGCATGGGCAGTCCTTGGAGGTCCGCCAGTGCTTCCCGCTGGCCCCGCCAGCCTTCTTCGGTGCGCCCATCCAGCGAGAAAAAGCGTTCAACCAACCGTTCCTGCTCCGCCCGGGAGGGCGTGTCGGAATAAATGGCCGGGCCGCCGGCGCCCGCCAGGGCGCCCAGCAGCACTCCAAAGGTGGCTGCAACCGACAGAATCATGGCCCCATTGTTCCCGCCCACCGCAGGCCTGACAACGCAGCACTTGCCAGGAGCCCTTGCCCGGCGCCACCATGGCCGTCAGCCAATGACCGAGAACGACACAAACAGCCCCTCCCGGGAGCGCCAAGAGGGCAGCGGCCTGCTGCTCGGGGCTGCCGCGTGTGCCGCCCTGCCCACCGTTTGCGGCCTGATTCTCTTCGCCGTTCTGCGGGAATCGCGTTCCTCTGAGCTGGTCACGCCCGGGTTTTGGATCCTGGGAATAGGCGCTCTGCTCTCCGTTGTCGGCGCCACCTGCCTGGCTACCCATGCCCGGCAAGGGCGCGTCGGAGCTGCGTCCGGCTCAGGGCGTGGCCGCGCCTCACTGATCGCCCTGTGGCTCGTGGCCAACTACCCCCTGGCGGCCTTCCTCACCTACGAGTCAATCGGTCTGCTCAGCGCAGTGGTGATCAACATCGAGAACCAAAGCGGCGGCGGCCTGGATTTCTTCCGCCTCTCCGGGGCAGGGATCCACATGGAAGAGGCGCCATTCCCAGCCGACGCCCGCATTACCGTGGAGTTGCACCCGAGGCGCGATGGCCAGTTAACCTACGCCCTGCGCCTGCCGGACGGCGCTCTCCGGGAGGGCACGGCCGTCGGCTATGTCACCCCCGGCTTCGGCTTTCAAACAACCCTTGCTATTGCTCCCGATGGAGCTGTGACCGGCGGCAACTAACCCACATCGAGCACTAGCCTTCACTACAGAACGCGCAAGCGCCTGACTGCGTCGGCCTCTGTCCCACAGGCCCAAAGCCGTGCCTGGACACGGCCTGCACGCTCGGGGAAACAAATGGCGGCTAGTAGTTTTTCGCGAACAGCACGCGCTGGGCGCTGGGCTTGCCAGAGTGAATGCAGACACCCGTTTCAAGCTCCGGTCCTTCCCCGGGCAGGGGCACGCAGCGGATTGTCGCCTTGGTGGCTTGCTTGATGGCCAGCTCGGTTTCCGTTGTCCCGTCCCAGTGGGCGTAGACGAACTTCGAAGTACCGTTGGTGTACATCGCCTGGAAGTCATCCCAGGAATCGACCGAGAAGGTGTCGGCCTCGCGCCGGGCCAGGGCGCGTTCGTATAGATCTACCTGTAACTCGTCGAGGACCTTGCCAATGGCCACGCCGATGCCATCCATGGGGATTTTCTCCTTCATGGGGCGCCCCCGCTCGTCGAGCTCGGCCACACGGCGCTTGGCCATGACCACGCCATCGGCGATGTCGCGCGGACCGATCTCCAGGCGCAGGGGCACGCCCTTGCGTTCCCAGTGGTAATACTTAGCACCGGGCTTGAGGCCCTCGCGGTCATCGATTTCGACCGTTAGTCCGTCCGCACGCAGCTCGCCGGCGACTCTATTGGCCGCTTCCATTACTGCGGAACGCTCTTCCTCCTTGCGGAAGATGGGCACAATGGCCACATGGATCGGCGCCAGGCGAGGTGGCAGCACCAGCCCGTTGTCATCGGAGTGGCTCATGATGAGCGCTCCGACCAGGCGTGTCGACACACCCCAGGATGTCTGCCAGACATACTCGCGTTCCCCGGCGTCGTTCTGGAACATGACATTGAAGGCCTTGCCGAAGTTCTGACCAAGGTCGTGGCTGGTGCCCGACTGCAGGGCCTTGCCATCCTGCATCCAAGCCTCGATGGTGTGCGTTTCCAGGGCTCCGGCGAAACGCTCGTTGGCGGTCTTGATGCCGCGTACCACGGGCATGGCCATGACTTCCCGCGCGAAGTCCGCATACACATCGAGCATGCGCCCGACCTCCTCCCGGGCCTCTTCATGGGTGCTATGGGCCGTGTGACCCTCCTGCCACAGGAACTCGCCGGTGCGCAGGAAGAGGCGTGTGCGCAGCTCCCAACGCATGACATTGGCCCACTGGTTGATGAGCAGTGGCAGGTCGCGGTGTGAGTCGATCCAGCGCGAGAAGAAGTGGCCGACGATCGTCTCTGAGGTGGGCCGGATGCAGTACTTCTCTTCGAGCTCCTTGCCTCCGGCATGGGTGACGACGGCCAACTCCGGCGCGAATCCCTCCACGTGTTCGGCCTCTTTCTCCAGGAAGCTCATGGGGATCAGCATCGGGAAGCAGGCGTTCTGGTGGCCGGTGTCTTTGAAGCGCCGGTCGAGGTCAGCCTGCATCTTCTCCCAGATAGCGAAGCCGTGGGGGCGGATGACCATGCAGCCCTTGACGACGCCCGCCGCCTCGGCGAGCTCCGCCTGGGCGATGACATCCTGGTACCACTGGGCGTAGTTATCGGCGCGGGGGGTGATGGGGGTGTTTGCCATGGTCGGTTCAGGGGAGTCGGGCGCTGGATCGGGCCGCAGAGAGTATGCCAAGCGGGGGCCAGCGCCAAGACGGGGGCCGTCCGGAAGGCCCCCGGAGGGTAAGTCGAAGCGTCAAGCGGAGGGCCAGTCGGAGGGCGAATCGTGGGATGAATCGGGAGCGAATCTACCGCACCAGGCCTGTTCCGGGTGCATGATGCCTGCCCAGCCTCAAGTCCGGGGCACCTCGCCCACCGGAGCGGGAGTCCCCATGACAGCACCGAATCAGGATCAGGCCAGCCTCCTCGAATGCAGTGGCGAGCAGGTTGACGCCTGGCTTGCGGCCGAGGAGGATTCCTCATTCATCGACGTGCGCAGGGACGAGGAGTGGGCCCTGGCCCGCATTCCAGGTTCAGAGCTGCTCTCTCCGGAGCGCTGTCTGCCTCTGCCCAAGGAACGCCGAATCGTGTTCACCTGCCACACGGGAGTGCGGAGCCCGCACGCGGCCAGATTCCTGCGCCAACAGGGCTTTGCGGAAGCCCAATCCATGGCCGGAGGCATCGAGGCTTGGAGCCTGCGCATCGACTCCCGGATTCCACGCTACTAGCCGCTGACCGTCACAGACCCCCTGCCCGAACACGGCAAGCGGGGCGAAGTCCCACGGCGGCTGCGGCAGAGCCCCTAGGGGGGTCAATCCCCGGGGCTTCCCTGGACAGATCCAGCCGATCTTGGTACATAAGCGTGTGTCGGTGGCGAGACGCCTCTCCCACCGGCCGGCGTTTCCTCAAACGCCCCGCTCCGAACCCCTTCGGAGCAAACCGGGACCCTCACGGGTCCCCACAGCCGGGTGACACCACCCCTCATTACACCCGGCCGTCGGCTGGCCTCCGGGCCAGGTCGACCACTTGGAGCCATCTCCGGCCCCCCGGAGGTGGCTCCTCCTTTTTCAGGGGACCTTCGCACTTCAGCCAGACGCTCTCCCCTACACCTGATTCCGGCGGCCACACCTGAGGCTGGACGCAAGAAGCAGCCGCATCAGTTGCGGGTCGAATCCACAACCAATGCGGCCGTTGCGTGCAGCGCAGCGTGCTACAAGCCGCTGTCGAGCAAGACGGCGGAGCGCACCGAGCTCAGGTACAGGCCGCCGGTGTTGGGCACCAGGCCAGCCTGGAAGTGCCAGGTGGTGGCGGTCAATGCAGGCATATCCGGCACATTGAGTTGGAAGGTCTGCACACCGGAGCCTGGCAGCACGCCAAGGATCTGGCGCGGCATGTCGAAAGGGGAGCGCAGGAGTAGCGGTCCGTGTGCCGGCGAGATATAGCGCAGGCGGCTGCGCTCGGAGGCTACCAGGAGAACGAGATCACCCGGCTGTCCTTGGACTGTGACATCGACCATTGTCTGCTCCAGGAGCAGGGACGCGATGTCCAGATGTCGAGCGTCACCAGCAAGGTCCTCCCTCGTCGAATTGGCCAGACGAACCTCGACTCCGTCACTGCCGTCGTAACCCCCGTAATAGCCACCGTAGCCCGCATATCCTCCACTTCCGGGCAGGTAGACGCTGTCTAGAAGGTGCAGGTCGCTCGCAGCAGAGGCATCGATGCCATCTCCGCCATTGCCGCCATTGCCCGGCTGTCCCGCCCAACCGGCATCTCCTCCATGGCCTCCATGGCCACCGGCAAATGTACAACCGGATGCGTAGAGGAAGGAGTTTGATACCCGCGCCCCATCGCCACCCCTTCCACCATCGCTGCTTGTCACATCGAATACGCTTGAACCGCTCCCGCCTGTGATCTCTGAGTCAAAGATACTGACAGAGACATCCGTCCCGACGAGGCCGGTTCCCCCGCTCATGGAGTACTGAACAGACCAATCCCATACAGTTTCCGTACCCCCGCCAGCCACGGTGCACGAGGTGAAAACGATGTCAGCACAGTATTCCGCACGTACACCGGTCAAGCCACTGTGCGCGTTGCCACCATAGACATCCTGATCGGCGTCCGCGCCTCTGAACTCGCAATCCCTGATACGAACAGCGCCATCATTTCCATAGAGAATCAGGCCTTCACCGTCTGTGCCGGTTGCACGGATACCCTCCAGGGTGACCTCTTGACCTGCAGCAAGCGACTGAACTCGTACCGTCCCCTGAATATCAATCGTTCCGCCAGTGTCGCCACGCACCAGGGTCAAGGCCAAGCCGTGAATCTGAAATGTATTGTAGTTTCCAGGCCAGACACGGATCACATCGCCATCTGCGGCGACGGCGATGGCCGGATTGATCTGGTTGAAATCAGCGTTTGGTCCGCGGACATTAAAAACCTCCGCAGAGGCATTGGCGAGCGGCAGAAGAGCAAGGGCTAGGATGTAGATTCTATTCACGGGTGGTTCCATGTATTGAGTGGTGACCGTAGATAGCATAACAGGCGGAATATCTACGAGGGGCTATTTCACCTAGAGTGGAAACAGGGCCCAGCCGGTTGGGAAAAACGGGGAATTCCACGGTCCAGCGCGGGCGGGGACTCAGCTGGCAGTTTCCGGCCAGCCCGGGCAGGTATCAGTCATGCAGATCGTCGATTCTCGCCCCGTCCCGGTAGAGGCCGGTCTGTTGCCGGTCCACTTGGCCCGCCTCATCCCATACCCGCCAGGGCCCGGACCGGGCACCGTTTCTCAGCTCGCCCTCGGAGAGCAGTACGCCCTCGCGGTTCCACTGGCGCCAGACCCCTGTCGGTTGGCCAGCGTCGTAGTTGCCCTCGCGTTTCTTGATGCCTGACTCGAACCACTGGGTCCAGGCGCCGGAGCGTTGCCCGGCGACCATTGCGCCCTGCGACTCCAATATGCCGGCTGCGAACCAGGACGACCAGAGGCCGACTTTCTCTCCCAGCGACCACAGCCCCTCTTCCAGGAGCTGCCCCCGCGTATCGGTGACTCTGAAGGCACCGTGCTCCTGGCCGTTGACGAACTCCTGGACCTCCGAAGAGCCGTCTTCCCGGTGTCGCGTCCACACTCCAGTTTTCTCACCCGCGTCGAAGACGCCGACCAACAGCAGCTGACCAGCCTCTCCGTAGAAGTGCCAGATGCCAACCTGCTTGTCATCCAGCCAGCCTCCCTCGGCCGAGCGCCCACCATCTCCGTGATAGCTGGTCGAGTGGCCGTGCTTGCGCTCGCCCTGACGCTCAACTTCCAAGCGCGAGCCGTCCCCGCCGTACTCCGTCCAGGTTCCCGTGGCGCGCCCCGCCTGCATCTGCCCCTTCTCAAGCAGCGCTCCACCCTCTCCGAAGCGCCGCCATTCTCCCTCCATGACACCATCCACATGATTGGCCTGCACCCGATCTCCGTTCTCCTCCCAGATCGTCCAGAGCCCTTCTTTCTTGTCCAACACGAACTCACCTTTAGAGGCGGGTGAGCCATCCTCGCGCCAAGACCTGAAGGGCCCGTGCATCATGCCGTCGCCCTGGATCACACCGTAACCGAGTTGACCGTTGGGATGCCACCAGCGCCAGGGCCCATGCTTGCGACCCTCAAACCACTCACCCTCACTCTCCAAGACGCCATCTTCCCGCCATGTGCGCCAGGTGCCCTCGCGCCGCCCGCCTCTGTACTCGCCCTCGCCTTGCTTCTGCCCGTTTACGTGAAACTTGGTGAACGCTCCCTCCTCCTGGCCATCCGCGAACATGGTCTCCGAACGTTCGCCCCCGGCCTGCCACTCCTCCCAGAGGCCTGCTCGCTTGCCGCTCTCGTAGACGCCCCTTGTTTGGAGCCTTCCATCCGCGTGCCAGGTCGTCGCCGCCCCCTCGCGTTCCCCACGCAGGTACTCGGCCTGCTCTGAGAGTTTCCCATTCTCGTGCCAGCGGCGCAGAGTGCGCTGCAAGCGCCCTTCACCATCGAGTACACCTTCCGAAGCCATCTGACCGTTCTCGTGGTATGTGATGGCCACGCCCACCGGGTGCCCGCTGGAATACACGAGCTGTTCAGCCACCTGTCCGCTGGGATACCACTGGGCCTGGCTCCCATTCAGTTCGCCGGCCAGCCAGTGATTCACTATCCAGCCACCCCGGGGCAGGTGGTATTTCCAGACGCCCTCCTTGAGATCCGCCTTGTAGCGGCCGGCTGATGCCAGCCGTCCATCCTCTGCCCAATCGCTGTGCAAGCCCTCCTTGACGCCTCGATAGCTGATGCCCTCGCCGGAGAGACTCCCATCGGGAAACCAAGTGCGCCAGGAACCGTGCAGCTGCCCGCGCTTGAACGACCCGGCGAAGGCTATCTGCCCATTGGCGTGCCAACGGAACCACTCACCTTCGTAACCCGCGGTGCCCAGGGCCCCCTCATAGACTGCGCTCCCGGATTCAACCTGCCGAGTCGGTTCGGGTGTGCAGGCGCACAGGACCAGGAGGGCTACCGGGGAGCGCCACATGTTCACAGGATAACCTCTTGCTCCTGCCCAGCATCGCCCCGCAAGCAGCTGTTTCAATCCTCGGGGAGGCCCGCCGCCCGGCGGCCAGCCACATACACGCCGCTGGCCGCCGGGTCCAGCTCACCCTCCGGTGTCCACTCCCGCCAGAGTCCATCGCGCTTGCCATTCAGGAAGCTTCCTTCGGCGATCAGACGACCGTCCGGAGCCCAGCCCCGCCAGGGGCCGCTGCGCTCCCCATCCAGGTAGTCCCCGGCCATGGCCCTTGTTCCGTCCGGGTGCCGGGCGATCCACGGCCCCGCGCGGAGGTCGTCAAGCATCTCACCTTCCTCGGCCGTGGAGCCATCTTCCCGGCGCAACACCCAGGGGCCGCTGCGCAACCCGTCCACCAAGGTCCCCTCCTCGCGGATGGTCCCTTGGGGATCCACCGCTGCCCAGCGCCCGTGGCGCTTGCCAGCGGCGTGGGTCGTGTACTCACGCCAGCCGTTCGCTCCATGGGCTATCCACAGGCCATGACGCTCCCCATTGACGAAGGGGCCTTCGAGGATCAGTCGCCCCGCTGGATCCCAGTACTTCCAGGTGCCGCTCTGCTGATCCGCCTGCCAGCTGCCTGCGGCCGCCAAGCTTCCATCGGGGTGCTGCCGCTCACCGGCTCCTTCGCGTACATTCCCCCTCCGCATGGCCGTCATGTGGCCGCCATCCTCTGTCCATGTGCTCCAGATCCCTTCCCGCGCGCCGGCGAGGAACTGCCCCTCCTCCAGCTTGCGCCCATCCGGAGCGAAGCTCTGCCAGAGCCCCTCCTGAACGCCTGCCCGCCATTGATCCACAATGCGGCTGCCGTCCTCCGTCCAAATGGTCCAAGTCCCCACCCGCCGGTCAGCTTCGAAGCGCCCCTCCTCCTTTGGCTGGCCGTCGTCAAAACTGCTTCGAAACTGGCCGTGCAGCTTGCCGCCTTCCTTCTCCGCGGCGCCGCCGAGCACGCCGTTCTCATGCCACCAGCGCCAGAGTCCAGTGGCTACGCCTGAATCCCAGTGTTCTTCCGTGTGGGGCGTGCCATCAGGCCGCCAGCTGCGCCAGGCGCCCTGGCGCATATCCCGGCGCCAGAGGCCAGCCCGCGCCCGCTTGCCATTCGCATAGAAGGTCTCTGAAACACCCTCCCGCTCACCTTCAACCCAGCCCACAGTTTTCCACCCACCATCCTCCTGCCACTCCTTCCAGACACCCTCTTTCTCCCCAGCGACGAACACGCCCCTATGGTGCTCACGCCTGTCCGGGAACCAACTGGCCGCTTCGCCTTCCAGGAGCCCCCGGGTGTAGTTCATCTTCGACTGTAGTTCGCCGGTGGCGAACCAGCGCCTGTGCTCGCCAGAGCGTTGCCCAGCCACGAACAGGCCCTCGGAGGCCAGCTGCCCGTTTCCGTGCCAGGTGCGCGCCAGGCCCGAATTCAAGTCCTCCACGAATGTCTCTTCCTGGGCCTTCTGTCCGCTGGGCAGGAAGCGTAGCCGGGGCCCATGGCGCAGGCCCCGGCGGTAGTGGACCTCGATGCGGTTGCCGTCAGCGTGCTCCATGCGCCAAAGCCCCTCGCGCTCGCCGCGCAGGTAGGTTCCGTCTTCAGCCCTGCGCCCATCCGGTGCCGAGCGCGTCCAGCGCCCGTGCAGGTGGCCGTCCACATGGGTGGCGACGATCTCCGGCTGGCCATCAGGGAACCAGGTACGCCAGGTGCCATCCAGCTCGCCCTGCCGAAACGTACCCGCGAAGGCTGGCATCCCCGACGGATGCCAGCGCTTCCAGGCCCCCTTAAGGAAGCCTCCCCGGAGCTGCCCGTCGAAGGCGGGCTGCCCATCGAGATGGGCCAGGGAAACGGCCTCGCCGCCACAGGTCGGAAGGGCAGCGAGCAGGAGTATGGGGAGGTGCCGCATCGCTTGCACAGCATACGCTTCTGGCGACAACGGCATAATCGTAGCTTGGCCTAGGCGCTTGGGCGTCGCGCTATGTCGGCGCTCAACGGCCGTCGTCGAGCCAGGCGTGTTCCATACCGTGAACCTCCAGCATCCCGGTCCCGGGCTCCACCAGGATCACGCGCTTCCGATCCCTGTAGGATAGCTCCACCGCACCGCCGTTCACCGCGAACCCCTGGTCGTCGTATTCGATCCTGAGCTCGTCACCGAAGTTCACATGGCTGATGGCCACGCCTTCGAAGACCGCATCCGTTGAGTAGCGTCGCTCGTAGTCTCCGCTGCCCAAGGGGTGGCGGATGACATGGCCTGCGCGGTCCCTGACCGCGTAGCCGTCACCGTCCTCGCGGACGGTGACAAAGTAGGTGGCACGGTTGTAGGCCGCTCTGTTTTGGGTGCCCCGCAAATCCTCCAGCAGCAGCGTGCAGGCGTTGTCCAGCGTCACCTCGGCCCGGTCGAAGAAGGCCGGGATGGCGAAGCTGGCGACGATCGACATCAACACGAGCCAAATCATCAGCTCGAGTATGGTGAAACCCTTCTTGGGGCCCTTGCCGGGTGCCTTCTTGATGCTCAATGGTGCTCTCCTGGGGGAGATCGCCGCCGTCCCTCCAGACGGGGGGCCGAGGCCCCGGGGCGTGAGGCTAAGGATAGCGCATTTAGGAGGAAGGGGGCGTAAAAACTCATATATGGGCGTGCGTCGCGGCCTTCAGGGGCGGCGAGGGGCGTGGCTCGATGCTGTCGCGGGAGGAGGGAGGGGGCCAGGGAATGGGCGGCCGGAAGCTCGCCGGGGCCCCCTGTGGAGACCCCCTGCAGGCCAGAGAAACATAGGCTCAGGGCCCCCAGGGCCGCTACTGCTGTCAGCAGTCGGCCGGCATCATTGGTGTGGTCGGGCGCCGGGAAGGAAAGTGGGGAGGCTGGCATGGCTGGGGATTGTGCTGGAGTCCGCAGGAAACGGGCGGGGAGGGGGCGAAAGGCCGGGAGAGATCTGCTTCTGTTTTCGACTCCCGGGAGCGCCCCTCTTGAGTTGTGGCCCGTTCCCCTATCCCCTCGAGCCCGGCGGGGTAGTAGCCTGGGGCCCAGCGGCGTCGGCCGACCGACCCGCCCACCATGCTCACCTCACTCCAGGCCACGGAACAGCGCCCCCCGGAGTCTGCCCCGGACCTCCTGGAACAGGGTTCGGCATTGCTGACTGAGTGGATTCCCACGCGCCCGCTCCAGGCCCTGGCGCTCCTGGTCCTGGCCCTTTTGCTGGCGAAGGTCGTTGACTGGCTGGTGACGCGCACCCTGATCCTCTGGTCGCGCAAGACGCACACGGATCTGGATGACAAGGTGGTGGCCCTGCTCCACGGCCCCATTCTACGCTCCACAATTATCCTTGGCCTTTGGGCTGCCGCCGGACGATTGGAGCTCGGCGAGGGCAGCCTACGGGCAATCCACCGCCTGTTGGCGTCCGCGGGCCTCATCGTCTGGACGCTCTTCGGCCTGAGCCTCTGCACGCTGCTCGTACGCAGCGCCGCCGGCAACCCGGCGCGCTTCAAGGCCGTCGAACAGAGCACCTACCCGCTCTTCGACAACCTCGGCAAGCTGGCCCTGATCGGAGCCGCTGCCTATGGGCTGATCGTGGTTTGGAATGTGGACGCCACGGGCTGGCTGGCCAGCGCGGGCATCGCCGGTGTTGCCATCGGCTTCGCTGCCAAGGACACCCTCGCCAACCTCTTCGCGGGAGTCTTCATCATCGCCGATGCGCCCTATCAGGTAGGCGACTACATCGTCTTCGAGAACGGAGCGCGCGGTGAAGTGATCCACATTGGCCTGCGTTCGACACGGGTAGTGACGCGCGACGACGTGGAGATCACCGTACCCAACTCTGTCATTGGCGCCGGGAAGATCACGAACCAAACCCGCGGCCCATCCTCCAAGCTACGCATCCGCCTCAAGGTTGGCGTGGCCTATGGGTCAGACCTACCCGAAGTGCGCAGCGCCCTGTTGGCTGCCGCCGCCGGGGAGGATCTGGTATGCAAGACTCCTGAGCCGCGCGTGCGCTTCCGCGCCTTCGGCGAATCCTCCCTGGACTTCGAGTTGCTGTGCTGGATCAAGGAGCCGGCGGATCGTGGACGGGCAACGGACACCCTCAACACCGCCGTTTACGAGGGGTTCGCCACGGCGGGCATCCAGATTCCCTTCCCCCAGCGCGACGTACACATGATCGGAAGCCCCGCCGCTTCCGAGCAGTAGGGCTGCGGGGCTGGGCCGGCCTGAGGCCATCCCAGCCGCATCCCCGCAGCATTGATGGACGCCCGGAGCTGCGGTACAAGCCAGCGCCCTCGAACCCAGACCCAGTCACTGCCGGAGACCACCTCATCCATGACCGAGACAGCCACATTTGCCGCCGGTTGCTTTTGGGGCGTGGATGCCACCTTCAGGGCGGTGGCAGGCGTGCTAGAAACCGCCGTGGGCTACACCGGCGGGGAGGCGGGTCAGGCCAGCTACGCTGAGGTCTGCGCCGGGAGCACGGGGCACGCGGAAGCAGTGCGCGTCGAGTTCGACCCTGAAGCGGTGAGCTATGAGCAGCTCCTCGAGTGTTTCTGGGAATGCCATGATCCGACAACGCTGAATCGCCAGGGGCCCGATGTGGGCACCCAATACCGATCAGCGATCTTCTTCCATGACGAGTCTCAGGCTGAGGTTGCCGGAGCTACGTTGGAGGCCTTGGCGGCCTCGGGACGCTATAGGCGGCCGGTTGTTACTGAGATCGTCCCGGCCGGCGAGTGGTTCCGGGCCGAGGAGTACCACCAGCGCTACTTTGAGAAGAACGGCGGGGGCAGTTGCGGAATCCGCTGAGCTGGCTGGTGGCGCGACGCATTACTGGGAACGACCTTGCCCTAGGGCGTGATGCGCACGGTGTGACTCTCTGTGCCAGGGTCGTGGACCAGGGCGAGCACCTGACGGCTATCGTCGAAACTGTATGACCAGGCGCCATCCGGATCGCTGAAGGTCAGCTGGAATGAGCCCCCGTAGAGGCGCTCCGCTGGTACGAAGATCTCGGTGGGGCCGCTGGCCGCGGGATTGTTGGTGAACTCCATCTCGAATATGCGTGTAGCCGCATTGAATCCTTGAGAGACGATGTGGCCGGCCACAGCCTGGGGGTAGGTGCGGACCAGTGGCTGCAGGCGTTCGTTCTCGCTGCCGTCGGCGTTGAGGATGGCGAAGCCGCTACCCCGGTCATAGGCCCACCAGGTCCAGCCGGAAGAGTAGATGTCCAGGGCGTCCAGCACGTCGCTGACATAATCATCCCATCCCGGTGAAGAGGAGAGCACTCCCCACTCGCCGAGCACCATGGGGACTTCGTGGCGGTTCGCCTCGACGGCTTTCATGGAAATGGCCAGCATCACCACCCAGCGGTTGCCGTGGTAGGCCAGCCCTTCGTGCACAAAGGGGTCGTAGTAATGGGGCAGGTAGAGGGCGTTGTCATCACCGAAGGCCGGCATGTTTGAGAGAAGGCCGGAGGCGGTCGGGAAGGCCACTGGCTCAAAGCCGATGTTGGCTTCCGGGCGAACCTGGCGGATGGCTTGGGCTATGCCGTGGTAGAAGGGCTTCAGGTATTGCGCCTCGAAGGTTGTGAGGTCCTCGTCGCCGTGGAATGGCTCGTTCATCAGGTCATAGCTGATTACGGCGGGGTGGTCGCCGAGATGCAGGGCTACCAGTTGCCAGGCGCGCTGGTACTTCTGCTGGAGCCAGAGGTCATGCCACAGGTTGCTGAATGAAGTGCGCACGGCCGGGTGGAGGTAGTTCAGCCACCAGGGTGTCGTGGGCTCGAATGGGATGTCTTCGTCCAGGGTGGCCCACAGAGGTGCGCCATCGCCGGTAAACTTGGGGCCGTAGAGATCCTGATGCATGTCGAGGATCACCTTCAGGCCGTTCTCCTGGGCCCAGTCAAGACGCTTGCGCAGGCGGTCCAGGTAGCCGATGTCATAGAGTCCCTCCTGGCTTTCCAGCACACTCCAAAACCACAGCAGGCGGATGGCATTGAAACCCCACTCACCCATGCGCGCATAGTCCGCGCGCTTGTGCCAGGCCATGCCTCGTGGATCACTCTTGGCGGCATTGCTGATGTTGAGACCGTGCAAGACCAGTTCTCGTCCCTGATCGTCGACGAGGTAACGAATAGGCAGCAACTCACCCGTCGCGGGTTGGGCGGGCGCCACGCATAGTGGCAGGATCAGGATCAGGTTCAGCATGGGCAGCCTCCAGTTTCTTGTGTTCCCCATGATAATCGCGATGGCGCTTCCGTGGGGAAAACCAAATGCACAAGGGGCGGGCCGGACAGTCGCTGCCGTCCGGCCCGCCCCGTTCGTTGTTGAGCCGCTCTCAGGGCTGGAAGGTTACCTTCAGAGCGTCCGAAAGGTCCGAGTTGCCGCCGTCCCTGAACCAGATCTGGAAGTTCCAGGTCTGCCCTGGAAGGATCTGGTAGGGCGGGGACGGGGGAGCAGTGAAGTCCACCTGACGGTCGAAGTGGCCGCTGTTCCCGGAGTTGAGGGGCGGGTTGAGGCGTGCAACACCACCAACGCACAGAGTGCCTTGGCCCAGGGGAGCGTTTAGTTCGCTGGCTCCATAGAAGAACAGACCGAACGACTGTGTCGGAGCCGTTTCCGCATGCAGCGTGAAGTTGTTGGCTGCCACGCTATCACTGCCCTGGGCGCTGATGGCCACGGCGTTGGGGCCGGCCGTGCAGTAGTTAGTGCCGATGCCGCCGCCACAGTCGATCAGGGAGACATCAAAGGCGTCCACGCCGGCCTCCACGATGCTCTGCGGGTTCGAGTCATTGGTCGTGAAGCGGATCATCATGTCCGCCGTCTGGCTGACGCTGGCCGCCGCGAGGTCCGCCGAGGAGATAGCGTGGGTGGACCAGTTGAGGCCGAGGTTCGTGTCGTGGCGGGCCACCTCTGTCCAAGGCCCGGCGGATCCGGTGCTGCTGGCCTCTACCAACAGCATGTCCGCACCATCGTCGTTGGTGAGCCGCAGGAAGTAGGCGTAGGAGATCATGCCACTGCCACCGGACATGTCGAAGGACGGCGACGTCAGTTCGACGGCGCCGTCATCCACATCTGTGTTGCCGGTCTGGTTCTGCGTCAGGTAGCAACTGCCGCTACCGTCGTAGTCCGCATCGATATCGTAGTCCCAGCCGGAGTCGTCCACGGGGACGCCGCGCTGCCAGTCGCCGCTGCTGGCGCCCAGGTTGACGGCCACCCAGCCGGTGTTGGTCTCGAAATCATCGGCGAAAACAACGGTCGGCGTGCCCACGTCGGCGCTATGCACCGTTCCGGGAGCCCCGGCGGGATGGAAGACCTGGCCACAGGCCGCATCCGTATAGGTGAAGTAGAACTCCGGCGAGTCACCACAACTGGCCGCGGGCAGGCTGGCGTTCCAGGTATTGCCACCGCCGGAAGTCATGGGGATGGCCGTGTAGGTATTGCCGCCATAGCGGTAGTAGAGCTCCACCAGGCCACCCACGGGGGTCGTGGCCACGTCGATTGTGACCGGAGTGGCCACGCCGGGGTCGAGCAGTGTCGGCGGGTCTGCAGTAATGCCACCACTGAAGTTCGGCAGGCAGGTCTGGGCGCGGTTGAGCATGACCGCCGCCGCCGTCGGGTGGAAGTAAGTGGTGATGTTGCCGGTTCCGCCGCTGCACAGGTGGCAGTAGCTCATGATCGTGCCGGAGCTGGTGCAGACCTGGGAGCTCTGGCACTGGCCGAAGTAGCCGGAGGGCGCACACTCGTCCAGGGGCGGGCAGTAATCGTGGGTGTGGGGTGAACCGAAGTTATGGCCCAGCTCGTGAGCCACGACCATGAAGTCCCAGTTGTTGGGCTGCTGCTGAATGGGGAAGGCCGAGCCGCCGTTGATGTTGCCGCTGACCGAGAAGTTGTACTGGCTGTTGCACAGCACATCTAGCCAGGCCACGCCACAGCCCAGGCTCGCACCGCTCATCATGTGGCCAAGGGTGGCGCCGCCGGGAATGTTGCCGACCCAAGCTGCCTGGAACTCGTAGAGCACATCGATGCAGCAGCCACCACCGTCCTGGGCGGACCAGGGGTCGCTGGAAGTTGTGTAGAACTGCAAATAGGGGAAGGTCAGTACCGTGCTGGCCTGGCTCTCGTAGCGATCGCTGACATAGGTGAGCAGCGTCGTGACATAGGTGGTCATGGCGCTCAGATTCCCGAAGACCTGGAAGAGTTGGTAGTCGGTCTCCATGGCGATGGTGCACTCCATCTGATTACAGGAGCCGGCCGCGTAGGTTGAGCCGCCGCCGGTCTGGCCTATGTCGCCGACACCGAAGACGCCGCTGGGCGTGGGCTGGGCGTTACAGAACTCGGGCAGGACAGCACCCCGCGCATTGAGGGCGGCCTCGGTGGTCAGCAGCACGCGTGAGCCCTGCCAGTCATTGCCGTCGCGGTCGGGAACCAGGTGTATCAGGTCATTCGCCGTGCGGATCCAGCCGCTGCAGCCGTGGTTGGAGAACGAGAGCATCACCTCGGATGTGTCGGCGGCTCCACGGATGGTGCCGCGCCACAGGGTGAGATCGAGGCCATCCAGCAGGCGCGGTTGGGCGACACCGTTCACCTGGAAACCGAAGCGTCGCTTGGCGATGTCCAGGGCGGTCAGGTCGAGGTCCACCAGGCTGCCGTCCGGCAGCAGGGCGTCGACCATGAGCAAGTCGCCGGTGCGGGGCAGGGCCGCGATCTCGTTCAGCTTGGGCTGCATGAGCAGGCCCAGGTGAGCATCATCGGAGCCGAGGGGGCTCATGGGGAAGGGCGCCACCGGTGTCTGGGCGGAGGCTCCGACGGAGAAGAGGGAAAGGCCTAGGAGGGTGCCGCCGAGGGCGGAAATGAGTCTGCGGGACATGTGCTATTCCTGAGAGGAAGGGGGGGAGGGTGGTTAGAAGCCCGGCCGGCGTGGCAGGTCTGCCGGGAGGCCTGGGCGCTTGCCCAAGTCTACACCGTTGGACGAAATACGTGGTCCGAGGTTCCCTCTAGGACCCTTGGGCGCCGTTTCCTGGCCCTGGCGGGCCGTCATGGTCGGCTGTTGTGGCGCCCCTGGCTGGAAGAGGGGGTCGTCCACCGCGGTTGCTGCTCAGCCCGCGACCTGCTCCAGGGAGGCCAGCGCCCGCGGGGGTCCGGCAGCGCCCCGGGCGGCCTGCGCGCCGGAGGCGGGCAGGCAGGGCAACAGGGGCGCCAAGATGATTCTGCCAGCCACGTCTCTCATGTCCTCTCGCCGGCTTCCGTCAGTTACCCAGCGTGGCGGTGGTGTCGATGATCTCCATGTCGAAACGCTTGGTGGCCGTGACCGGTTCCGGGTAGCTGTTGCCAAAGAAGATCATGCGACCGCCGTCTGGAATGGCGGAGACAGCATCCTCGACGCGGTAGAAGGGCCCAAACATGCTGCTGCCGTCCCACAAGCCTCCGAGGAGGGTCACCCAGTCGAAGTAGTCACGGTCGACCCAGACCGTTCCATAAGAGTATTCGTGCAAGAACACTCCCCCGGCGCCATAGGTAATGTCGTCGCCGCCGTCGCCCCAGTCCCGGTGGATGCGCGCCTGATCCTTGAGCATGGAGGAGACCGCGCTGGCGGTCAGGTTGGGGAACTCGGACCAGAAGCAGGTGGCCACTCCCGCCAGGTTGGGCGTGGCGCAACTCGTGCCTCCAAAGGCCCCGTTGGGTTTGGACGGTGAGGCATAGGCCACGGTCCAGTTGCCCGTGGGCCCGATGATGTCGGGCAACATCATGCCCGAGTTGCTGCGTCCGCGGCTGCTGTAGCCCTGGATGTGACCGGTTGTGCCGTTGGGTTCCGGCCAGTTGTCGTACTTGGAGGCGCCACAGGAGAGAACACGCGAATCAGTTGTGTTGCTGGGAGAAATCGAGGCCGTGTGTGTGGCGGGCGGCGAGGGGCGGGGAGAGGAGTGGCGGGGGCGAGATGATCTCTGTCAGAAGCGTCTTGGAGTGGGGCTGGCCACCATGTCTTCTTGAGCCACGCAGCCGTCACGCGTGAACTGAGTCGGCCGCTTCCCTCCTAGCCGACACTAGATGGCCGATTCTGGTGGGGCGGGGTCAGTAGGTGAAGGATGCCTGTTCGGCGGAGACCGCGGCGGGGTCGTCCGGGGGCAGGTTATAACCCGGCCAATCGATAGTGCCAGCGCGTGTCTGTGCCTCGGCCGCGCCCTCTGCCAGTTGGATCAATACCAGATTGGCTCCCACCGTGCCGGAGCCGGACTTGCGCTGGGCCAGGAGCGATTCGGGCAGGTGGGTCCAGCGCATACCTTGGGCCCACTGCTTGAAGAAGAGCGTGCGCGAGAACTGCAGCTGGCCGCTGTTGGCGTCGTAGGCCGTCGGTGTCACCCATGTCTGCCACTCAAGCATGTGATGCCATGAATCGAAGGACAAGTGCAGGGAGCGCAGGGCCAGGGCGGCCGCCGGAAATGACCCCTGGCCCTGGCCTGTGATCGAGTCCGCCACCGTGGTTGGGAAGATCTCCGTGCGCTTGTCCCAGGTCAGCGCCGTGCTGACGCGCTTGGTCGAAGTCGCCAGAGCCGTGGAGTCATCCGTATAGATGAAGAGCACCTCCAGAAAGACATCCATGTCCACGGTTTGATCAAGGGGCGGGCACTCCAGGGAATCGCAACCGGCGTTGAGGCGCACGCCGGCGGCACAGGAAAGTGTGCCGTCGCTGGCGATGCGTGTTGGCCCGACGGCTAGATCCAGTGACTTCAACTTGTCCGCCGAGCCCAGGGCCAGCATGTCGAAGCCATTCAGAACCGCCAGGGAACTCTCAGGGTGTGCGCCAGTGGGCAGGTCCACCCGACTCCAGGCGAAGAGCGTGGCACCTTCGGCGCCGGTCAGGCGCAGGGGCACCTCTACACTGGCGAAGCGCAGGTGGCTGGCGCTGATTTGTGTGAAGTTGCTGGTGAATGCCGCACTGTCCGGGCCCAGGCCGGAGGCAGCGGTGTGTCGCAATGTTGCCTGGCAACTGGTGCCGTCGGCGCTCTGGTGGACAATGCCGTCCCCCAGGCGAGCCGCACGGTGGTTGTAGTCCCAGGTGTGATTGAAACCGTTCCAGAGGAAGGCGGCGTCGTTGGCGGGGTCACTTGCGTCGTCGAACTGGGGTGCGGCGCTGGTCGAGGCCAGGCGGGCGCACAGGATGAGCGCCAGGCCAGTGATGATAGTCTTCATGCGTGTGCTCCGGCGGCTTCCGGTAGGGGGGCGGGTGAGTCCGGCTGCGGGTCATTCAAGCACAGGCAGAAGTCACAGGCCGTGCCGCCCGTGGCGATGGTCTGCGTGCGTTGGATGTGAATGGGGGGCGTGAGCGAGGGGAAGAAGAGGCTGTCGCCTTCGCAGAAGGCCGCAGCCAGTTCGGCCTGGCCCGCGCTCGCACAGGCTTCCACCAGGGAGCAGCGCTGCACCGTGAAGCGCACCTGGTGGGGGTCGCTCTGTTCAATGGTGGCTTCGGCATTGGGAAACGAGTCGACCCACTCGCGCACCTGGAGCCGACGGCCGTTTTCGTCCAGGGTGGAGAAGCGCTCCGCATCCGGCCGGCCCAGGCGCGTGTTCAGATCTGCCACGCTGCCGGCCACACAGACCCGCGTGGCCAACTGCAAGCCCGCCTCGGCGCCTAGCGCAGCCCGCAGCTCCCGGTGGAGCAAGAGGGCCCAACGCGCCAGCGTGCGTCCATTGCGCTCCCGACGGTCTCGGGGCTCCGCCGCATCCCGAAAGGGTTCGCCACGCAGGCGCCTCCCCAGGCAACCGGCGAGCACCGACAATGTACGGGCCGTGCCGAGTTCAGAGTGCAGGATTGAGAAGGGCGAGGGCATGGGGGCGAGGCGTTGGGCGGCCGGGTGCTGTGGGGCCCTGGGTAGGCGGCCAGGGCAAGCAGCCTCCGGCGGCCTTGGTTCCCCAGTATAGGCTTCCGCGGGAGTTGTGGCCCCGCCGCCAGTCGGGCGGGCCGCGGGAAGGCTGCTGCCGTCCATTGCCAGGGTGAAGTCCGCTGATACCCGTGTGCCCAGGCCAGCGTTCTTACTCCCGCCGCTCCGGTGCAGCGCGGGATGAACTCCCGTGGGGGATGCGGCCTACTTGCCCTCGGCAGGTTGTAGGGGGAAGTGTTCGGACGGCGTGCGTGAGGCCCTGAGCAACTCCTCGAAATGAAGCACGAGCTCCGGCTTCTCGTCCGCTAGGTTGTGAGCCTCCTGCGGGTCCGAGTCCAGGTTGAAGAGCATCAGTGCAGCTCCGGGCTTGCGCCGCACCGCCTTCCAGGGCCCCTCGATGGCCGCCTGCCAACGCCGGGCGTGCTCCCAGTAGAGCGAATCGTGTTGGCTCTGGTTCTCGTCATCGCCCAGCAGCGTAGGCAGGTACGAGATGCCGTCGCCGCCCGTCGGCGTCTCGGTCCCGGCCACCTCGCAAAGTGTGGGCAACACATCCCAGAACGCGCTGACATGGTCGCTGGTCGTTCCCGGGCTGATCCTCCCGGGCCAGCGCGCGAGCATGGGTACACGCACGCCGCCCTCGAAGAGCGAACCCTTGAGGCCGCGCAGCCCACCGGCGCTCTCGAAGAATTCGTAGTCGACGCCACCGGCGTAGGTGGGTCCATTGTCGCTGGTGAAGATGACCAGCGTGTCATCCCCGAGTGACAGCTCATCGAGCAGGTCCAGCAACTTGCCGATGTCCCGGTCCATGCGCGTGATCATGGCCGCGTAGGCGGCGCGCGGCGTGCGGTGGGGGACGTACCCCTTGCCCCCGGTGTAGGGCGTTTCCGCGAAGGCCCCGGCGTATTCCGCCAGGGAGTCCGCGGGAACCTGCAGGGCCACATGGGGCGTGGCATAGGGCAGGTACAGGAAGAAGGGTCGGTCCGCGTTCTCGCGCACGAAGTCGAGAGCAGCAGTCGTCATGCGATCCTGTGAGTAGTCCCGGCTCGTATAGCGCGCGTAGCTGGCCGGGTCTTCGGGGTCGAGGCCCTTGGGCAGCTTCTCGTGGGGGTAGGTGAAGTCGTTGTCCAGGAGCTCCTGCTCGTGATTGCGCCACAGAAAGACCGGGTAGTAGCTATGGGCGATGCGCTGGCAGTTGTAGCCGTAGAAAAAGTCGAAGCCCTGGGTCAGCGGGTCGCCGCTGGACCCCATCCACCCCAGGCCCCACTTGCCGATCGCCGCCGTGGCATAGCCCACATTTTTGAGGAGTTCCGCGACGGTCACATCCTCCGCAGGGATAGGGCGCTGGCCCTCCAACTCCGGGTCGTGCCATACGTCTCCCCGCGAGCCCACCTCGTCGTTGCCCCTGATGGAGGCGTGGCCCTGGTGCTTGCCCGTCAACAGCGTGCAGCGCGAAGGCGCGCAGACGGCGCTGCCCGAGTAGTGGCGAGTGAAGCGCAGGCCCTCCGCGGCCAGCCGGTCCAGGCGCGGTGTGCGGATCTTGTCCTGACCATAGCAGCCGAGCTCGCCATAGCCGAGGTCGTCCGCCATGATGTAGATGATGTTCGGCTGCCGCCGAGGTACCGTAGTGCAGGCGCCGAGCGCGAGCAGGGTCAGGGCGGTGAGAAGACGCATGCGTCCAGGATAGGGAGTCGGGCCCGGAAGCGTAAACAGTCCATTTGGCCAGCGCGCAAGACAGCCGACAGCGACGGCCTCCCGCCCGCCGGTGAACGGTTTGCACACTCTGGGGCAAGGCCTGGGGGTGCGTACAGGCTAGGATGGTCACCCGGCACCCCCCCCTCCAACCCAGCCCACACCAGCCAAATGCGCTTCACTTCCACGATCGCCACGATCGCCACCCTCGTCCCTATCGCATCCCTCGCTCACCTGGCAGGTTGTTCAGCAGAGGTCAGGCAGGCGGAGCCCCAGCAGGACGGCGGTCTCCAGGCCAAGGCCGTGGCCTCCGCGAGCAGCGGCCCGGCTGAACCCGGTATTGCCGAGAAGAGCTCCGCCTCGGCCAGCACCAAGCAGCTGGCCGTTAGCGGCTGGACCAACACCACGGGCAGCCCGACCCTGGCCGCCCTGCGCGGCAAGCCGGTGGTGGTGGAGTTCTGGGCCACCTGGTGCCCGCCCTGTGTCAAGTCCACCCCGCATCTAGTGAAGACCGCCGAGCGCTACGCCGACCAGGGCCTGGTTGTCCTGGGCATCCACTCCAGCCGCGGAGCCAAGGAGAACGAAAAGATCGCCGCCTTCATCGAGCGCTTCAAGATGCCCTACGCCGTGGGCCTCGACACCGCCGGCGCAACCGGCAAGGCCTGGGGCGTCAGGGGAATCCCCGCGGCCTTTGTGTTCGACCGCGCCGGAGCCGAGATTTGGTCCGGCCACCCGGCGAACGAGGAGTTCGACGCCGCCGTGGCGCGGGCGGTGGGCTCGGGGGGACTGGATGCGGTTACCGACGAGTAGGGGTGCGAAGGCCGGATGATTGGCCGGGCCCGGACCTCGCTGGCGGGCCTCCTGATTGAGGCGGCGTGTGTGGGGGTAGGTGTTGGCTGGCCCATGGTGGAGTTGCCCGATTGGGCGTGTCCTGCCGGGGGGGGGCTTCACTGGCCAACACCCGGTCAACCATCCCAAGCCCCCACCCACCCGGGGAGACTCACAAATAACACCCAGGTCGCAGGTAAAGCCCGAAAAACTCCCACCCAAACAACAACCACCCCCATCCTCGCCCCGTCAGGGCCCTTTTCCCCACTTCCCGTTTTCTCCCCGCCAGACCACTCTCCACTGCTTGTCCACAATCTCCGTGGATAATCCCAAGCAGCCAGGCACCCCGCCCGTCCCATCCTCCCGGACCCACCCAGCGCCTACCCCTCCTCAAGCGCCTCCGCCTCCAGGGCCAGAATCATCATGGCCGTAGCATAAACCCGCCCACCCACATGCCCCCAAGGTCCGTCCGGCGCCCAGGATCCCTTCCAATCCCCCTTGCTCGCCTGCCCATCGCTCGCCGCCCGCTCCAGGGCCTTGCGCCAGGCCCGCCCCTCCTTGCCACCCGCACGAGCAAACGCCCGGCTGCCCCAGTGCCAATAGTACAGGTCCATCTTCATCCCCCCGTCCTCCCACTCCGGCAGCTTCTTCAACATGATTCCCAACTGCTTCTCCGCCATCTCCAGCTCCACGTACTCCCCGTCCATCAAGAGCCACATGTACATGCCCGCCGCCGTCATGGCTTCTCCCGCGCCGGCCTCGTACTTCGCATTGGCCGGTGTCCGCGCGCTATAGCCACCACTCGTCGAGTACCCCACGCGGCCCGTCGCAGCATCCGTCACCTCCTCCAACCACCTGCGCGCACCCTCGTAGCAGGCCGCATCAACCTCCACACCAGAGCGCTCAGCCATCTTCAACGCCGCCAGCATCCAGCCCGTGATCGAAGTGTCGTTGTCCCCATCGGGCGTCACCCCATAACGCCACACAGCATAAGGATTGCGCGCGCGCTCAATCGCCTTGACGCCCTCCCGCACACTCTTCCCCACCAGCGGCGACCGATACATCCAATACTGCTGACCCAACGCCAGCGTCGCCAACGCATGGTTGTAGAGGACCGAGAAGTTCGCCCGAGTGCCGATGATTCCGCTGCCCTCCTCTGCGCTGGCTCTGGGTGTGACGCGTCTTGTCACTAGACCACCCGGAGGTGTTGTCCGCCCATTATGTCAGTTGGGGGGCCGGGGGTCTCACATGGGGTAGAGGGAATCCAGGGGAGAGGGTTCATGGTGCCACGGGGCAATATGGACAACGGGATGGGCGACTCCGCGTTGCTTGTTCGTGCGGCGGGCGCTAGTGGCAGGGGCTCCCGAGTCGACAGTGTGGTGCGATCCACGGGCTCTTGAGTGGTTCTCAGCAGGGATCCACCGGCGGAATGCCTCGGAAGGCAACAGAGGTCGCCGGCAGGAAGCGTTAGGCTGCACGGCCAATGGTCACCAACCTCACCATCGCCTGGGCTCCGTGCGTATCTGCCTTCTGACAACCCAAGAGCTGGATGCGGATCCGTTTCCGGACGATGACTGGCCCTGTGATCCCCGGCCATTCCTGCCGGATGATGAGTGGCATCTGGAGGTCCTGGAGGACAAGCGCGGTTCGCCTGGTCGCGTGAGGGCTCTGGTGGAGAATGGGCGCTTTGATCTCTTCTTCAACCTGTGTGATGGGGCGGCGGATCAGAATCTGCCCGGCATCGAGGTTGTGCAAACGCTCGAAGAGTGCGGCGTGCCATTCACCGGCGCCACTTCCGTGTATTACGAGCCGACCCGCACGGCGATGAAGGCGGCCTGCGCCCGTGCGGGTATTGCCACGCCGGCCTTCGTCCATGCCGCCTGTGGCGATGATGTGGAGCGAGCCGCGGCGGAGCTCACGTTTCCGCTCTTCGTCAAGCACTACAGCAGCTATGCCAGCGTGGACATCAGCCGCCATTCGCGGGTGGCCACGCCTGCGGGCCTGCGGCGCCAGGCGCGCAAGATCATGTCCCGCCACGGGGCAGCGCTGATCGAAGAGTACATCGCGGGCAGTGAGTGCACGGTGCTGGTGGCGGAGAATCCCATAGATCCGCGCAGCCCGCTGACCTATACACCTATTCAGTACCGCTTCCCAGCAGGGGAGAGCTTCAAGCACGCGGACCTCAAGTGGGTTGACTACGACGGTATGGCTGCGGTTCCCGTGGAAGACACGTTGCTGGCGGTGCGCCTGCGGGAGGAGTCAGCGCGCTTCTTCTTGGAAGTGGATGGCGCCGGCTTCGGCCGCTGTGACATTCGCATCGATGATGAGGGGACGCCGTACATGCTGGAGATCAACCCAAACTGCGGCGTCTTCTACCCGCCTTCCGATCCGGGAAGCGCTGACATCTGCCTGGCCAACGACCCGGGAGGCCACGCTGGCTTTGCGCGCAACCTGGTGGCGGCGGCCATCGCCCGCCACCGGAGGGCCGGGAGCTCTGGGCATGGCGGCGGGGAGTCCAAGGCGGGATGCCCGGACGCTGCTACCTCGAACGGCGGGCGCGCGGCCGAGGGGCAGGGCGACCCGGCCGGCGCTGGCCAGGGATCTGTCCCTCGGGGGAGCTCCCGGGAGGGCGACGATGTCCTGGGGCGAGACGCCGTTTGATGGGCGTCGGCTACCCGTCGGAGTCAGCGGGCCGCGGGGCCTTGAGCCCAGGATGGTCCGGAAGGGTGGGTGTCTTCGGGTTGGAGGTGGCTACAGGGATGCAGTCATCGCCAGCGCAATGGGCCGGGGACCGACGGTGAGAAGTGGTGGGGCGCAAGGCGACGTTGGCGTTCCGGGGCTGTTGCGTTGGGCCGGTCGCCTGTGGGGATCGTATATGACGCCGCCCACGTGCCAGGTGCCTCGGCGGCAGACCTGGAACATGGGCGGCGCTCTGGGGGTCTAGAGCGTCTTCAGGAACTTCTTTGCCCGCTCGCCGGCCTTGGTCTCCGGGTACTTCTTGACCACGGACTCGAACTTCTTGGCGGATTTCTTCTTGCCCAGGCGTTCGACGGAGTCGTTGGCCTTGGCCAGGAGTTCAGCAGCCTTGAGCTCGGTTTGCAGGCCAGCGTCCTGCTTGATGGCGGCCAGGGCGTCCATGGGTCCACTGACCTCGTCCTGTCCCTTGAGGGCATCGGCCAGGGCTTCGTAGACCTTGACGGCGGTCATGACCTCGCGGTTCGCCAGGAAAGATGTCGCCTGGGACTCGAGCAGGGACACGAAAGCGGTGATCTCGGTTTCGAGCTCCGTGGCCAGGGCGCCCTCCACGAAGGACTCATCGGCGATCAACTTGCGTACGCTGGCGAGGGCCTTGCCCAGCTCGCCCTTCTCAGCGCTGGCGGCGGACTTCTTGAGCGAGCCGTCGTACTTGCCCTGCAAGTTCATGGAGAGGAAGCCGCCCTTGCCGGGCTTCTTGGCGCCCTTGATGGCCTGCTTGACCTTGCCCTTGGAGAGGCCGTAGGGGTTCCCAAACCAGACCACCTTGCCCTCGGGATCCACCAGGCAAGCGGCGGGGATGCCCTTGACATGGTACTTGGAGGTCCTGGCTTCCGCGGCGATGGATACGGTCAGGCCATGCTTGTCGATGTAGTCTGAAATCAGCTCCGGCTTTTCGTCGGAGAGGGCGATGACAACCAGTCCTTCTTTTTCGAACTCATCACGGAGTTCGGTCAAGTGGGGCCAGGCCCCACGGCAGGGGCCTCACCAGGTGGCCCAGAACTCGATCAGGATGGCCTTGCCCCGGAGCGAGGCGATGGACGGGGCGGAGCCGATGTGGTTGAACCACTGGCCGGTGGTGAACTCCGGTGCTTCTGAGCCGACGGGCACGCCTTCGGGCATGGTGCTCGAAGTGGCGCCGGCCAGGGCCAGCAGCGGAGCCGCGGCGAGGATGATGCGTTTCATGGTTGCGTCGTGTGGTTGGGTTCGAGGGGGGAACGAGGGTAGTGTACCCGAGACGGTTGTTATTCAGGAGGTTGAGTCTCCCCCGCCGCCGCTCGCTCTGTAAGAACGGTGAAAACGGCCCTGGATCGTTATCATAAAGCCATGCGCAACTCCGCCCTGGGCCCCCGTGAGATTCTGTGGTCGCTTGTTCTCTTGGCTGCACCGGCCGTCGTCGCCACAGCCATGCCCGAGGCCGCCACCGGAGGACGGGAAGCGGCGCCTCCGGCTGCCAGGCCTCTTCCTCCAAATAAGAAGATCGAATGGGAGCCCTCGCTGGAGGCGGCCCTGGCCCGTGCCGCGGAGGAAGGGAGCCCCCTGTTGTTGAGCCTGGGATTCGTGGGAGAGGCGCGCAGCGAGGCTATTCCCAAGGGACTCTATGGCAATCGCAAGCTGGCTCCCTGGTTTGGGGAGACGATCAACGTGGCCGCCTGGTCATTCCTGGAAGGCGAGGGTCGCAAGTTGCCGAACTTCGGCGACACAGATCCGGAACACCACGGCGACAACTGGGCCTTGGCCATGGAGCGTTGGCTGCGACCAAATGGCAAGGGCGTCATTGCCCTGCCACAACACCTGTGGGTTTCACCTGCGGGAGACGTGCTGCTCTCCTGTCCCTGGGAGCTCAGTCCAGAGGAGTTCAGCTGGTGTGCGGATGAGGCCCTGCGCCGCCTGGACAAAGACCCTCGCCCGGAGCTTCTGGATGATGCCCATCCGCCGCGGCGCCTGCTGCTGGGGGAGGTCGTGCAGTTGATCGACAACGACACCCACGGCCGAGGCCTGACCCCCGATGAACTGGAGGAGTTGATCAAGTCAAAACGCAAGGGCTACCTCTCCGCCGGTGATGCCCAGGACGTCGCGCGTATCCTGTTCACCGACGAGCAGATGGCCATCGACTACATGATCGGCCAGATGGGTCTCTGGGAGTTTGGGGGCGAGGCCGTGGCCAATATCATCAATGGAACCTACAGCTTGGTGGGCCTGGGCTGCCCCGCTTCCTTCGTCGAGTTGCTGGAGAAGTTTGCCGGCCACAACCGGGCCAGCACGCGGGCCGCCATCGCTTCGGCCTTTGAGCAAATTGGCAGCCGGGACGGCCTCTCCGCCGTGAAGAAGGCCCTCAAGAAGGAGCGTGATGACGCTGCCCGCGCAGAATGGGTGCGGGCTCTCGGAGCCTGTGGGCGCGGTGACAAATCCGTGGCCAGGACTCTGATCAAGCTGGCCAGGAAGGATAAGCACGCGCGCGTGCGCCAGAGCGCAATCTTGGCCCTTGGGCACGTCTTGCCGGAGAAAAGCGCCCTTGAGTATCTGACCGAACACAGCCAGTCCGGCGAGGGAGAGGAGCGGCAGGCGGCCCTCCTGGCCTTGGCCCTGGGCCGTGCCACCGGCGCCCGCGAGATGCTCGCCGGCCTCAAGGGGCCGACGGTCTTCGGGGAAACGGCGGAGGTGCTTGAGAGGGTTTTGGAAGTCTTGGACGGGGGGAACCTGTACCTGATCGAGAGCGCCGTCAAGCGCGTCTCGGGTTCCTCCATCGGACGCCAGCGCCTGTTCTTTCGCGGCGTGGCCAAGCTGCCGGAAGTAGATCTGGGCGGCTAGTTCACGCCACTGGCCCCCGCCGCCGGTCAAGGCACAAAAAAACAGCCGGATGCCCTTGGGGGCACCCGGCTGCTTCTAAATCGTGGATCGCTTAGTAACGGCGCGGGGCGCGCTCGCGGCGCTCCTGGGCTTCGTTCACGACGATCGTACGGCCGTCGACCTCAGAGTCGTTGAGGGTCTCGATGGCGGTCTTGGCGCCATCGTCAGCCATCTCCACAAAACCAAAACCGCGCGAGCGGCCGGTTTCACGGTCCATGATGACTTTGCAGTCGGTGACTTCACCGAAGGAAGAGAAAAGATCGCGGAGGCCGTTGTCGTCGACGCTCCAGGGCAGGTTGCCAGCAAAAAGACGCATAAGAATCATTCATATCCGAGAAGTAGAACCGCAGCAGTCTCTCGGAACAAAACAGGCAACGGGTTCGGTCGCGAATCGACCGGGGCGAAGATCCTATCCGCTGGAACCGAGAAGTGTCTACCCCATCGCACGGATTTGTCAAACCGTCAATGTAATGGGGGATCCTAACGTGCGACCTTCACCAGCAATCACCCCAGGATGCGCCCAGGGGGCCACAGGCAGCGCTTTTTGGCATCTTCGTGCACGGATCGCCCGTCTCACGATGCCACCACTACAAACTCACCGCTGCCGTCGTATTCACGCTCGTTGAAGTCGCTGTAGAGGGCCTCCAGCTCGAAGCCGGCAAGGGTTAGGAGATGTTCTAACTCGAATCTGTAGAACCAGCGCATGGTGATGGAGGTGTCTGTGGAGTCGATCACAGTGCCGTTGCGGCGGCGTTCGTAGCGGAAGGTGACTTCTTGGGTTTGGGTGGCGTTGTGGCGGATGACGGAGGCGAAGCGTTGGATCTGGTCTTCGCCGTCCGAAAACGTGGCATCCAGAGTCTCCGGTTCGCTGGAAACGGCCATGCGGGCCAGGTCCGGATCGAAGACGTCGAAGGCGAAGAGGCCTCCGGGGGCGAGGTGGGCGCGGACGCTTGCGAGACAGGACAGTTGGGCCTCTACCGTGGCGAGGTGCTGGAAGCAGCGGAAGGGGCAGGTGATGAGTGCGAAGCGGCGGTCGAGGGAGAAAGACTCGAAGGTGGATTGGTGGAGCGTGAGGTTGGCGGGCGGGTTCTTGCTGCGCAGGACATCCAGCATGGCGGGAGAGGCGTCGAGGCCAACGCATTCAACACCCGTGGCGGCGATGGGCAGGAGGACGCGGCCGGTGCCGCAACCTAGTTCCAGGACGGGGCCGCCGGTACGGGCGGCCAGACGGGCGTAGAAGGCTGCGTCTCCGCTGGGTGTGCGCAGCTCGTCGTAGGTGCCGTCGTAGTGCTCGGCGATTAGGCGATCGTAGGTCTCGTCGTACATGGGGTGACGCCGCGGGTGGAAGGGGAGTCTAGCAGGTTTGAGGTGGGACCCGGGGCTCCGGTGCTTGGCAGTGGTCCGTATCAGTGGCCAAGCCATGGACTCATGTTCGTGCCGCTGAATCTCTGAGACGCATCGGGGGGCAACGCCTAGGGGCGACGCTCGGTGGAACGCCACGGTGGGTGCGGCGGCCTGGGTGGTTTCGTCGCCGGAGACGGACTGGCGCTATCTGGGGCTGGACCTGGGTGTCCTGCACCTTCGCAGCTCCCAGTTGACGCTCCAGGCCCTGGGGTCGATCCCGGCCGGGGGCGTCCTGACTGTCAACATGCTGGCGCCGGCTCTGCCTGCAGCGGAGGAATCCATGCGCCTGTTCCTGGAGCCCTTCGCCCTCTCCGGCGGCCGGCGTCTGGGGAATGTGCTCTCGCTGGTGGTGGTGGATAGCTCCTTCTAGGCCCATCCAGGACCATCGTCGGCGCCTGCGCCCTTTCGGGTGAGGGCGCCGATTCTGACTTGGCGGGGCAGGATGTGGCGGCCGGGATCGGGGGATCCAAGCCTGGATGGATTCATGGGAGGCCATCTATTGACAGGGCCCACCCGACCCCGTTTATTGCGGCCCAAATGAAGCCCGGAAGCCCCGAACCACGCCTCTCGGGCGGAGTAATTGTATTGCGCCTGAGCTATGTCCTGGCGCTTGTATACGGGTTCCTCATTTCTATTCGCCTGATGGGCTCGGCCATCAAGGCCCTGGGCAGCGATACGGCCCAGGAGCTGTTCTCCGGCGTCTCCAATCCCTTCGCGGGTTTGGCAGTCGGTACTCTCGCCACGGTGCTCGTGCAGAGTTCCAGCACCAGCACGTCGACCATTGTCTCCCTGGTCGGACAATCCGGCGGCACGGCCCTGTCTCTAAAGACGGCCATCCCGATGATCATGGGCGCCAACATCGGGACCACGATCACGAACACGGTCGTCTCTATCGGCCACTTGCGCCAGGGCAGTGCCTTTCGCCGGGCCTTCGCCGCAGCGACGGTGCACGACTTTTTCAATCTCATGATCGTCGCCGTGGCCCTGCCCTTCGAACTGGCGACGGGCCTCCTGGAGAGGACGGCCACGACCATCTCCGGCGCGCTCTCGAATGTCGGCGGGGCCGAGTACCACAGTCCGATCAAAGCCGCCGTGAAGGCCGGCGCCAAGCCGATCGAGGAGCTCATTGGAGGCTTTGGCCTGGAGGGCGTGCCCCTGGCGGTGATCCTGGTTGGCATAGCCCTGGGCCTGATTGTCATCTGCCTGGTGCAGATCACGCGCAACATGCGCTCCCTGATCAGCGGCCCCCTAGAGCGCGCCCTCAACCGTGTCCTGGGGCGCTCGGGCATCCTGGGCATCTTGATTGGCGTCGTCATGACCGTGGCCGTGCAGTCGTCCTCGATCACGACCTCACTGCTAGTGCCCATGTGCGCGGCCGGCGTGCTCAGCTTGCGCAACGCCTTCCCGATCATGCTGGGGGCCAACATTGGCACGACGGTAACGGCCCTCTTGGCGTCCATGGCCACTGACAACCAGGCAGGTCTGACGATTGCGATTGTGCACGCCCTCTTTAATGGGATCGGGGTACTGGTTGTGTACCCGGTCCCCTTCCTGCGCGGCATTCCCGTGCGCCTGGCGCGCATGCTCTCGATCAGAGCCCAGCGCAATCCCCTGTGGGTCGTGGCCTATGTGGGCGTTGTTTTCATTCTCATACCCCTCCTGGGGTATTTGGTTTTCGGCTCTACCTCATAACCTGTAATCTAGTCCCATGCTTGACTGGCTACAAAACTTGCGTGGTCCCGGAGGCGGCGAGCACATGTTGCGCCGCTTTCAGGAGATGCTCTCGGACGGCCGCCACGCCTTCGATTCGGCCATCGCCATCGTTATCTCCGGCGGCGATCCCAGCGCGTTGCGTGACGAGGTCTTCGAAACCGATCAACGCATCAATCGCAACGAACAAGCCCTACGGCGCGAGCTGATCGTGCACGCCTCTGTGTACGGCTCTGCGGTATTCCCGACCTCATTGCTGCTGATGAGCCTGGTGAAGGACGCCGAGCGCATTGGGGATTACGCCAAGAATATTCTGGACCTAGCCCGGCACGAAAACGTCCTGAACGAAGAGGAGCAGCAACTGATCGCTCCCCTGGCGACCAAGGCCTCGGAGATGCTGCGCGAAGCAGCCAACCTGTTCGCCTCCAAGAACGAGGAGGCGGCGGCCGCTTTTCTCGAGGAGGAGCACACGATCAGGCACCAGTGCGAGGCCGCCATCGACGAATGGCTCACCGACGAAACCAGGAATCACTCAGCTGCTTGCTTGGTGGCACGCTTTATCAAGCGCATAGTTGGACACGCGGGGAATGTGGTCAGCTCTGTCGTGATGCCCTTGGACATGCTTGACTTTCACCCGGGCGGCGGCGGCGACGAAGACTAGGCTGGGTGCGGCTGTGCCCGCACCTATCACCTGCCTCCTGGCCCAGGTCGGGCAAGCGGCAGGCCGGGCCTAGAACGGCTTGAAGGCCACGCAGTAGATCGCGATGAATACCAGAGCCGTGGCGATCAAGCTGTACTTCTTGGTGCCGGCCGGATTGCGGTGAGCCAAGCCCGAGAGGGCGGCGATGCCGAACCAACATACTAGCTTGGCGATGATCCAGCCCGGGAAGCCCTGGCCGGTCTTGGCCAGCAGTCCGAAGCCCGCGACGAGCGTGACCAGGCTGGCGATACCACCGAGTACCTGATGACACTTGCGGTTGTCCTCCGCCGGAGCGGCACAGGCGGAGAAGGTAATGCCGACCAGGAGGATCGCCGCGGAGACATGCAGGAAGAGGTAGAGGGGGATGGACATGGTCGGGCTGGGGAGGGGCTGGCGTTGCGATCGCCCTGTGGGTCAGTTCTCGGGAGGCCAGATGGGTGGCCAGGTGCGCGTGCCTGTGGGGCTTCGGAGACTTATGTGAGAGCGCGATATTCTACGCTCAACTCGACGACGGTTGTCGACACCAGTGGGCTAATCAAACCAGACCACAGGGTTGGGAGATGCGGCTTGCCCGCACCACAATCACTCGCCGTAGCGCAGCTCCAGGGTGTGCACCGGAAGCTTGTTTCCGGGCAGCGTCGTGACGAACAGTCGGTCGTATTCGGATTCCAGGAGGGCGGGACCGCCGCGAACCGTTTCCAGGCCGACGATGTCTCCACCGAGGGCCAGAACCAGGGCCGGCGTCGTGTTGGAGTGGCCTGAGATCACGGCCACAGAGGCCGGGGGGAGGGCCGACAGCTGCTCAGCCAGGGCCTTGAGATCCCGCGGCGAGTACTCAGTCACGGAGATGCCCGTTGCCTTGGCCAGAGGCTCCAGGGTCTCCCGTGTGCGCCGGTAAGGTGTGGTGTACAGGTGCGTGACCCCCGCGTGGGAGAGCAGGCGGGCGAGATCCAGTGCGCGTTCCTGGCCGGCCTCCGAAAGGTGTGGGTCGCGCGGGTCGTCCTGGGCCTTCTCCCCGTGGCGCAGAGCGATGACCGTGACCTGTTTGGCGGGCGGCGGGGCCTGTTCTTGCTGAAGGGTGAAGGCAGAGACGAGCAGCAAGGCTGCGATCAGGAGAAGGTTCTTCAAGTTGGATTGGTCGGGGATGGAGGTTCGCAATGGGAGCGCTGGGCATCCTACTCGACCGGGTGACGGACTGGACAGGGGAGTGTTATCTGGGCCAGGGGCCGTGCGCGACCAGAGGAGTCGCCTCCGTAGCCTGTCGTCGATACCGGGCAGCGACATTGCTACGACGACACGCACGCCATCGGGTTCCCGCGACAAGGGCAGCCCCTCCATGGCCAAGACGCGCAGTACGCGACACGCCCGCCGAACTATCGGAACAACGGTCGGCGCAAAGAGGGAACTCCAGGAGTGTTCCATGCGTCTCGACGGTTTCCAAGACCGGTGATAAATGCCTGTGAACGGGGTGCGACACACACCGTAGGTGTCTAGTCAGGTGGATTCATTACTCTATCAGCCATGCAGACCTCCAAGCTCCCTCTTTGCCTTGTCCTCTGTTCATTCATGGCTGGTTGTTCGCTCACATTCTCGCGAACCAAGTCCACCCCGAGACCCGCTCACGCACGCGAGTCCGTTTGGGAGTTTGGCCACGGAGCCAAGAGGACGTTTACTCGCTCTACGCTAGGCAAGGGAAGTGAAGAGAAGATCGAGCGCGAGGTGTATTGGAGCGATGAATCCCTTTGGCTTACCAACGGGAAGACCTGCATCTGTATTGCTGACGTCTTGCCTGAAGATGGCTGGTGCCGAGCGTACGGTGAACTGGAGTACCTCCCGGTACGCATTGTGCTGGGTGACGGGCGGGAGATCGTTTGGGGGGAGGGCTACTTCACCGTCGATGGCGAGCGTTACGAGACCCCCCTTGAGCGCGGCTATACCTATATGGCTGACGGCCTGCTGATCAGCCCCTGATCGGCGGCAGTGCAATGGTCTGGGCGGCAGCGTGTCAGCGGCCCAACGAGGTTTGTAGGCTGCTTGACATGGCAGCTAGAAAGGACACTGTGTAGGCATGCTCCCGAAGACCGTGCTTTTCATGATGTTGGTTGCCCCCGCTGGGCAGCAAGGAGGTGCGCCCGCAGAGGTGGTTGGGGCTGCTGCCGCACCACTGTCGCTGGTTGTCTATGATGGTCCGGGGGCGGGTGCTCCGCTTCCAATAGTGGCCTGGGCGCAGGAGGGCTTGGAGCATGTGAGCGGGCGAGCCATGGCGCCGGGGGAGATGGCAGCTGGTGGGCTCAATGGCGTTGATGTGGTTGTCTTCCCCGGCGGCATGGCCAGCGCACAGTATGATGCGCTCGGTGAGGATGGGCGCCGGGCTGTTGTTGAGTTCGTGGCAGCTGGCGGTGGGTATGTGGGGCTCTGCGCCGGCGCCTACCTGGCGGCGGCGCCACCCTACGAATGGGGCCTGGGACTGCTAGATGCGTCGATTGTCGACCACGACCATTGGGCGCGGGGGATTGGCGAGGTAGAGATCGAGCTCAGTCCCTTGGGGCAGGGGCTTTTCGGATGGAGTGGAGGGCGCTTGGCCTACCGCTACGAGAACGGGCCGGTGTTTGCGCCCGGGGGCGATGGCGAGATACCGGACTACGAGGAGCTGGCCTGGTTTCGGACGGGCCTCGGCGAGGGAGATGCCGATCCGCTGGTGATGGTGGACACGCCGGCAATGGTCGCCGGGCGCTTTGGGGCCGGGAGGGTGCTGGCGAGCAGCGGCCATGCGGAGTGGTCGGAGGGTATCGAGGACTTCTTCCTGCGCTATGTGGAGTGGGTGGGCGGCCGCGTGGAGCTGGCGGCGGCGGCCTCATCAGGCGCATTGGTGGTGGCGGGTGGCGGGAGCCTGCGTGATGAGGTCTACGGTCGCAGTGTGGGCCTGGCGCGCGGGCGACTACCGGAGGGAGCTGTGGATGTCGTTGTGCTGCCCCAGGCTTCGCGGCGCGCGGAGGCGGGGGCGGAGGCCGTGCCCCGTTGGTTGGCGGCCGGCGCACGGAGTGCGCGTGTCCTGCGGGATCTTTCGCTAGAGGGCGTGCGGGATTGGATTGAGGGGGCTGAGGTGATTTGGTTCACCGGTGGTTCGCAACTCCGCTTGATGTCAGCCCTGGAGGAAGCCAACTGCCTTGGGCTGGTGCGCGTCCGGCAGCGGGCCGGTTGTGTGGTGGGCGGGACTAGCGCCGGGGCGGCGGTGATGAGCGCGACCATGATCTCCGGTGCGCCGGAGCCGGCGGCGCTGAGGTTCGGCGCCATGGAGGCTCATGTGGGCCTGGGTCTGTGGCCGGGAGCGATTGTCGACCAGCATTTCAGCGAGCGCGGTCGCTTTGAGCGGCTCTTGACCGCCGTGTTGGATCAGCCGCGGCTCCTGGGAGTGGGGATCTCCGAAGGGACTGCGGTGATTGTGCTGGAGAACCGGCTGGAGGTGATCGGTGCCGGGCAGGTGATGCTGATCGATGCGCGCGAGGCGAAGCTGGGCGCGCCCGGGGCACAGGGACTGCAAGCGGCGCGCGGCGTACGCCTTGAGTTGCTGAAGGCCGGGGAGTCGGCCCCGCGTTGGGCGGTCAAGCGCTAGAACTGTGCCTGGTGTTCGGTGCCAGGAGCCGTTTCGGGGACGGGTGAATACGAAGCGGTTCCGGGAACGCAATCGTTGCTAGCGCCGAGGACCGCAGACTGAAGATGGGAGCGGCGGGGCGCAGCGTGCCAGCGATGCGGCCCGGGATAGCGGGAAGCTAATAGAAGCCTCCCTGAAGAACGCCACCCAGGGTTCTGACCTGGCGGCGGAGACCGCGGCGGCCCTAGACGAGGTTGTCGAGAATGTCAGCGGCGTGCGCCAACTGATCAGCGAAATCACCACGGCGTCCAACGAACAGGCGCGCGGGGTGGCCCAGATCAATACGGCCGTGCGTGAAATGGGCGAGATAACCGAGCTCAACGCGGCCAATGCGGAGGAGTCAGCGGCCGCCGCCGAGGAGCTGAGCAGCCATTCGGCGTCCTTGCGGAGCGTTGTCTCTGAGCTGGAGGCCATGGTCTCCGATACCGGGCAGGCCCGGCGTGCCGCGCACCGGGCAAGCGAGGCTCCGGTGGTCACTTCGCGCTCATCCGCAGGCCCGGCACGGCTGACACCGAAGGACCTTGACAGCGTGCAAGGGCTGGTGGCCGCTGGGCCGAGATCCGCTGGACAGAAGGCCGGGCCCCAGGAGATCAAGCTCCTGAACGACCGAGACCTGGCGGGATTCTGATGCGGCCGGGAAAGCAGGCCAAGCCGGACGGTAGTCCGCGTGACGGCGGGTCAGTGGATGGCCGGTCACACGGGGGCCAGTCGGCCGGTGTCGTGGAAGGTGCCCCCGGGATTCAGGCCCGGGGGCACCAGCTACCCGGGAGCGGCAGGGGGTCTCTGACAAGGCTGCGCAGGAACCTGCACACCCTGACCATGGCCCGGCATCAGAACCTGGAACACAGGGTGCTTGAGAGTGTGGTCGGCGGGCCTATCTCGCCGGAGCAGATGCGGGTGCTGCGGTTGGTTGTATTCAATCGGGGTATTCGCGTGGGGGAGGTGGCGGCTGCCTTGGGAACCAAGCCTTCCTCCACTAGCCTGATGCTGGACCGCATGACGGAGCACGGTTTTCTGGAGCGCTTTCCCGATGGGCAGGATGGTCGCGTTCTGCGTCTGCGGCCCACTGAGAATGGCCTGGGGTTGTTCCTCGCAGCGGAGCGGGATACAGAAGCGTGCTTGATGCAAGCTCTCAGCTGCTTCACTGCCAAGGAAGTTCGTGACCTAACTTGCCTGCTGGGAAAGCTGACGAAAGGACTGCTGGATGGCGATGGATTCTTCGCCAGCCTGTGTTTCCACTGTGGCGCAAACCCGGACGGAGAATGCAGCCTGGAGATGAATTACAAGTCCTGCCCCTATCGGGACTCCTAGCTGGCTGCGCCTAGGGCAGCGTAACGGAGAGCAGGCGCACGATGTCCGCGTGGGTGTGGGGTGTGATGAAGGGGTGTGAGTTTTCCTTCAACTCGTTGCCCTGCTCGTCCATGAAGCGGTCGAGTTGTTGGACCTCAGTCAAGAGCCGCGTGGCCGAGGGGCTGGCGGGGACTGAGCCCAGGTTTATCGGGACCGTGGGGTCGTTGACATTGACCACCTGCAGGCCGAGCGTGGTGTTGGCCAGGTAGGCGTAGTCGTCTGTTCCCGCTGGAATCAGGGCGCTGGACACCTGGATGTCGCGCACGTTGCCTCCGAGGTCGGCAACCGTAGCCACCGCGGCGATGTTGTCGGGCTCGGTCATGTCGAAGATCGCCAATCCTGCCGTGCCCGCTGCCACAAACAGGTAATCGTGCTCGCGGTTCGGTTCGGTGGTGGTGGCCTCCACCCAGCGCGAATAGGCGTCGACCGCCGTGGCGCCCGGTATGGGCAGGCCGGCCACGCGCACGGCCGTGGCGTAGTTGGGCAGGAGGTCGATGACGTGTACGCCGTAGCCGGGATCGGCCACATAGGCGCGGGCGGCGAAGTCGTTTCCGGCTTGGAAGTGGGAGTAGACGAGCACACCCTCGGCATCCATGGAGCCGACGGTGTTCTCGATGGTGGGCGCCGCGTGGTCAGCCACATTGACGATAACCAAGCCGGTTGAGCCGGCGGCCACAAACAGGTGGATGCCCGAGGGCACTACGCGTTCGGCGTTGGGAAGGGCCACCGTGGATAGGTATGTCGTGGCGCTGGGCACTAGGTTGTCGTAGATCTGGATGCCGACTCCGGCGTCGACCACATACAGGTAGCGGGCAGCCCGGGCCACATCGATGGCGTTGACGCCGCTGATGCTATGGACCGGCCCCGTGGGGGAGCCGCTGGTGTTGTCGTAGACATTCACGCCAGCCGGGCCCGCGGCAACGAACAGGTAGGCAGCTGAACCCTCCACCACATCGGGCTGGGAGGCGACGGCCAGGGCGGTCCCGGCGGTTGTGCCGGAGACACCAGGTTGCGTCGGGTCGGACTTGCGGTCGTGGGCCGTCAGGCCCGTCGCGCCGGCGGTGAAGATGTTGCGCCTGGCGACGGCGTAGTTGCCAGAACCCAGGCCCAGGGAGGCCGGTGAACGGTGGCACTCGGCACAGGTGCGTACCTCGCCTGCGCCGCGCACGGAGTGGGGTTGGACCGGGTTGTGGGCCAGGCCCGAGAGGCCGTTGGAGGTGACAGGCATCTTGAAGTCCAGGATCTTGCTGCCGTCCGGCGCCGTGACATCAGCGATGGGCATGCAAGAGACGATGTAGGGCGCGATGCGTCCCTCGCTGTTGGGGCCCAGGCTGAAGTGGCGCAGGGCCTCGAAGATCTTGTTACTGGAGGTGACCTTGCCAACCTCGTACTGATTGGTCATCAGGTTCAGGCCCACATCCTGCTCGTCCCGTTCAAAGTGGCAGCCGAAGCAGTTGGGGATCCAGGAGGTGTGGCAGGCATAGCACTCAAGTCCGCCGCTGGCCTTGATGTGGTCATCATTCATGGCGGCCTGGGCAGTTGGATTGCCCGCTATGGCCGACATGACTGTTGGCATCTGATGTTCCGCCCCCGTCACCTTGGAAGTCAGCACATACCCTTGGCCCACTACCAGTTCGACATTGTCCAGGACCCCGCCATCATTGTCAGCCAACGTCGGCAACGAGTTCTGTGTGCCGTGACAGGCGCGACACTCGATCTTGGTTGCCTGGTCCATGTGGCCCCAGATGTTGCCGTCGCCCATGACGCCTTCGGCCGTGTGGCAGTCGATGCAGTGCAGGCCGAGCTCGTGGTGAATGTCCGGCGGGTTGGTGTCGGCAACCGTGTAATGGTAGTTGGTGTTGAACTTCTCGTCGGTGGTACCTGGAACGCCGGGACCCGAAGGCATGCGCGGCGGCATCTGGGCGCGACCCGTGAAGGTCAGGCCGATGCGGGCGCCCCGGTGGTGGCAATGGAGACACTGTTCCGTGGGCACCTGCTTGGTGATCGTGTGGTATTTGGGGTGGCCGGTCTCGCCGTGGTCTATCATCTTGTCAGCCGAGAGCGAAAGCCCGTCATTGGCGTAGGGCATGTGGCAGGCCACGCAGCCATCGGCCCGGTAGACGCCGTCCTGGCCGGATGCGCCGCGGTAGCCCTTGCCTCGGGACCACAGGTGGCAGCGGGCGCAGGATTGGCTGGGTACCGCCGCGTAGTGGGTCGAGACCAAGGCCGGGTCTTCGGTGGGATCGAAGACCTTCATGTCCTGTAGGCTGTAGAGTGCCCCGTCACCGGAAGGCACCCAGCCATCCGTGTCGGCGATCGCGAAGTTGCCGTAGATCGGGTGCTTCGAGCTGACTACGTTGTTCTGGTAGAAGCCGCCGGTCAGGTGGCCGGCGTTGGTGGCCATCAGGCTCTTCTTCACATCCGAGGCCTTGGTCGGGTGGCAGATGCCGCAGGCGGTGTCCACCGTGCGCAGGTTTGAGGGGTTGATGAACTTCTGGTAGGCGAGGTCGGAGCCGAGGGGGGGCACGCGCTTGTCGTAGACCACGGAGCCATCCGAGTGCACATGGGCCGCCGCCTTGGTGGTGGCGTTGGGGTCGCCGCCGTGACAGAAGGTGCAGTCGAGTTCGAAGCCGCCCATCATGTTCTCGGTTGCGTTCTCGATCTCCCAGTGGCAGAAGAGGCAGCCCGGATAGACATTGGCCGGGCCCTTGCCGATGCCGGTGCCCCCGGGCATGGGAGCGCCGGGACCGCGCGTGCCGCCAGCGGTGGGGCCGCCGGCGCCTGTGCTGGCTGTGCCAGGGGCGCTGCCGGGGCCGCGCCGTGTTCCGCTGGCGCCGGTGGAGAAACTGGGTCCGAACTCGGGGTGAGCCTCTGGGTCCTCGGTCGGGCGTACGCAGCCTTTGATCACGACCGGGCCCTCGGGTGTTTCCACGCGTACCTGTCCATCCTCGGTGCGCGTGATGGTGGGCTCAGCGGCGGCGCCTCGGTGCGGGTTCGGCAGGGCCTGGCCGTGCCCTTGTTCCACCGGTTGGATGGGCAGGTGCCGCGCGGTTTCCTGGATGGGGCCGCTCGCCAGCACCAGGGGCAGCCCCAGGAAGGTCAGGGAGGCGAGGCCGAGGACGGCGTTCAGGGGGCGGACGGAGGTGTGCTTGAACATGGCGACGCTGGGGAGTGTGATCTGACCGGAGGCCCCGTTGGCGCGTCTCCCATGGCAGGGACGCAAGAACAATGGACACGGACCTCTGTCGGTCTACTGACAGGCTATCCCGTAATAATGTTCCCGGGGGCGTGCAGGGCGTTTATTTGGCATCTCGGAGCGGTGCGGATGATTGCCCGTGAAGGTCCCCAGAATGGGCCTGCAGCCGTTTCCTGGGGAAATGAGGCGCTCGACAAAAGGTCAATCGAAACGCGATTCTAACCCGGGCCCGCCTCAGGTGCTGTTCCCGCCCAGGTGCCTGGCCCGGTAGCCGCCGATGGCCTTGAAGTAAACCAGGAGCAGGAGGTAGATGAAGGCCATTGCCGCCGGGATGGCGGCGTCGGCCTTCAGGGTGCGGCGGTCGCCGGCCGGGGCGGCATCGAAAGCCGCGCGCTCGGCGGGGGGGCAGGCTTTGGAGGGCTGCGGCGGGGTTGTCGTTTCCGGCCGCCGTCTACTTCTCCCGTGCCTGGGCCAAGGAGTCGGTGATGGTGCCGAACCTCTTACCGTTCAGGCCGTGTACGGCGCAGAAGCCCGTGAAGCCGGCGCCGCCAATGTCACCGAGCTGCTTGCGGTGAAGCCGAACTCGCCTGGTCAGTTGGCGAAGATACCGCCACGCACCCCGAAGCCGACACCGGCCGCCAGGATGGCCATGAAACCGGTCCACATGAGGCGCCCGGCGTTGGGGGTGATTCCGTCCGGCTTGGTGTTCGCGCCTTGGGGACTAATAGTCGCGCGGGCTCTTAATAGTGCACCAGGGTTCGTCGCGAAAGACATCTACGATCATGGGGTCTTGGAACTGCGGACTGGCGAGGGCGACCAGTAAGATGCAGGGTTCATCGAAGAGGTTGTAGGTGCCGTGCACCGTGTTGGTGGGAACGTGGGCCACATCACCGGGCCCGAGCACTTGGCTTTTGTCGCCGACCCATTGCTCAGCGCGGCCCGCCAGGTAGTAGATGGCCTCCTCGAAGTGTGGGTGGCGGTGGAACTGGTGTGCTTCGCCGGGGGGCATGGTGACGCGCACGAGCATCAGGTGCTCGCTGGCGGTGAGCGGTGGCTTGACAAGCCACTCGTGGTGAGCCCAGGGGGCCTCCTCGATGATCACATTGGGTGTTGAGACAAAACGCAGGCATTCGATTCCGCACATGAGTCAGCCTTTCGAGGGTAGGCGTAGGGACTTGAAGCGTTCGGTTTGTTCGCGGATGGCGACTTCTGTCGGGAAGCGCTCGGTGGAGCTGGCGCCGTAGAAGCCATCTATGCCGTCGACGCGCTGCAGGATGTAGTCGGCATCCGGCGGCTGGGCGATGGGGCCGCCGTGGCAGAGGCAGATAACATCCGCGCGCACGGATTTGCAGGCCTCGACGATGTCTTGCACGCGACCTACACATTCATCGAGGGGGCTGACGCTTTCGGCACCGATGGTGCCGCCGCTGGTGCATCCCATGTGGGCCACCACGATATCGGCGCCGGCAGCTGTCATGCGCCGGGCTTCATCTGGCGTGAAGGCATAGGGCGTCGTCAACATATCCAGCTCGTGGGCCATGGCCGTAATGTCGACTTCGAGCTGGTAGCTCATGCCGGTTTCTTCGAGGGTGTCCCGGATGCGGCCTTCGAAGAGTCCGACCGTAGGGAAATTCTGGATGCCGGCGAAGCCGAGAGTTTTCAGCTCCTGCAGGAACAGATGCGGCAGCATGAATGGATCGGTGCCGCAGACGCCCGCCAAGACGGGTGTGTGCTTGACCACGGGCAAGACCTCGTAGGCCATCTCCTTGACGATCTCGTTGGCGTTGCCATAGGGCATCAGGCCCGCCGTGGAGCCGCGCCCGGCCATGCGGTAGCGGCCAGAGTTGTAGATTATTAGCAGGTCGATGCCACCGGCCTCCTCGCTCTTGGCGGAGATGCCCGTGCCTGCGCCGCCACCAATGATGGGCTCGCCGCGCGCAATCTGCGCCCGGAAGCGCGTGAGAATGCCGAGGCGTGAATTGTCGTTGGCGTTGGTCATGCGGTGGCTTCCATGAGGGACATGAGTTCGTCGGCGAGGGCGGTGGCGAACTCAGTGTCGTTGATGTGGTGATCTAGTTCCACTACCGGAGCAGACCCGGCACCTGCGCGAATGGCTGAGAACAGGGCGGCGCGGGCTTCCTGGTCCTCAAAGGGCTGGCCCGGGGCATCGATGGCTGACAGGCCTGCGCGCGGGAGGAATATGGAGCGGGGGCCGCTGCCCATGGCGACCTTCTCTGCCAGGCATGTGCCGAGGGTGGCGCACTCCTCGGCGTTTGTGCGCATCAACGTGACAGCGGAGTTGTGGGCGTGGAGACGGCGTCCGGCGAAGTGTGCGGGAACGGAATCGCGTCCGTGGAAGTTGACCATGTCCAGGGCTCCCACGGAGACTACCTGGGGTACACCGCACTCGGCGGCGGCTGTCAGGCGCGTGGGGCCCGCAGAGAGCACACCGCCGAGTAACTCGTCCGCCAGCTCGGTTGTGGTGACATCCAATACGCCGGCGAAGAGCCCTTCGCGAATCAAGGTCTCCATGGCTTCGCCGCCATTGCCCGTGGCATGGAAAACGAGCACCTCGTAGCCCGCCTGTTCGAGGACTGCCTTGGCCTGTTCGACGCAGGGCGTCGTGACGCCAAACATGGTGGCGGCCACCAGGGGGCGTTCGTGGGGGGCGTCGTCCGTGGGCGCGCTGTGCGCCATGCCAGCCATGGCTGCCGCCGCATTGCCAAGCACCACGCGACTGATGCGGTTCAGCCCCAGGATATCCACCACTGAGTTGACCATGGTGATGTCCCTGTCGCCCACCCAAGCGCGCACCTGGCCCGAGGCCAGGGTGGAGACCATCAGCTTGGGCAGCCCCAGGGGCAGGGCGCGCATGGCCTGTGTGGAGATCGTCGTGCCCGCCGAGCCGCCCAGACCTAAGATGCCATCCAACTCGCCGCGGGCCTGGGCCTCGAGGGCCAGGCTCCGCAGGCCGCGCGCGGCAGCGTCGATGGCCGTACCGCGATCTCCCTGGGCGCGCTGTTCAGGCAGCGAAGTGCCAGCTGCGGCGAAGACAGTCTCGCGCGAGATGTCGGCGGTAGTTTCTGGCTCGCCGAGGCAGCCCACGTCCACCAGGGTGGTGGCCACCCCCAGGCGTTCGAGGCGCTCACACACGAAGGCGGCTTCGTGTCCCTTGGTGTCCAAGGTGGCGATTACATAGACAGCCATCGTCAGCATGATAACAAGCTGGAAGGATGCTGGCGAAACAGGCCGTGGCATGCCCATCTCCAGCGAAGCGCGTAGGCAGATGATCGCCCCCTCAACGGCTTCCGTTGCGTCGGCAGCTGTGGCGCGGGCCTCTTCCGTTTTCACCCGATTCAGACAGACAACTCCGGTAGCGCCACTTTCCCGGTGGATTTCTCCGGCGCGCCGGCGGGTGCCGGCGCCGGACAGCTGTTGGCTGGGGGGTGTTGGTAATTCCAGCTCTGGTATCGCGACGCGTTGGCGGGAGGAGCTGGGTATGACCTCTCCGACGGCCTACAGGCTGACTTCTGTCCCTGAGCTGCGAGGCGCCCGGCGGGTGTTTTCCACGAGGGAGGTCGGCCAGCTCCGGTCACCATTCCGCGGGCCGGCAGCCCCAACGGCTCAGGGCTGAGCTCCACCGCCCGCGCCTTGCGGGAGCGGCGGAGCTACCCGGATGGCCAACAGGCAGAGGACGATTCTGTCAGGAATCGTCTGTTGGAGCGGCGCTGACGGTGATCTTGCCACCGGTGCGGTCCCGCAGGGAGCTCGTGATGCGTTCCCCGTCGACCTCCGGCACCTCAATCGTGATGGTCACCGACGCGCCATAATCGGAGGAGCGCGGGCTGATGCCTTCCGTGGTCAGGAGGGCCTCCACAGCCCCGGATTGCTCCCAGGCAAAGTGCAGTGTGAGGTGGCGGGTGCGCACGATCGCGCGCACCTTGGCGCGGTCGAGGCACTGGCCCGCGGCGCCGCCGTAGGCCCGCATCAGACCACCGACACCGAGTTTCACACCGCCGAAGTAGCGCACCACAACGGCCACCGTGTCGCTCATACCGTGGCCCGCGAGTTGGGCCAGGATGGGGCGGCCCGCGGAACCCGAGGGTTCACCGTCGTCGCTGGAGCGTTCCAAGAAACCGGGGCTGGACGGGCTTCCGATGCGCATGGCCCAGCAGGTATGGCGCGCGTCGGAGAACTCCTTGCCGATGCGCGCGATCAATGAACGGGCTTCGGCTTCATTGCGCGCCGGAGCCACATGGGCGATGAAGCGTGAGCCCTTGATGGGGGGTGGCTCGAAGCGCTGTTCGGTTGCCGGGCTCAGTTCCTCGCTCACGGGGCAGGTGCGCGCTCAGCGCGGGGGCGGTGGAGTGGGCAGGGGGCCGCCGCCCGCATCCCAGGCCTTGTGTGTCGCCGGGTGTCTGAAGAGTGGCAGCCAGGACAGGAGGATGACAACAAGGAAGACGGCCACGCCGCTGCCGAAGAGCAGCAGGCCAAAGGGGAAGTAGTCCAGCCAGGCGGGCATGGGTTTGCCTTGGGCGCGCTGGATGCCGGTTGTCACTCCGCTGGCGAGCAGTATGGCCACGAGTCCCACCAGGGAGACGTTGAGTCCCAGGATGGCTCGCGCCACGCGTGGGGAATGGATGATGCGAGTGTGTGCCTCGCGCTTTGGGAAGATGGTGGCCAGTACCCAGGCGAAGAGACCCAGCAAGATGTAGGTGTCGATGGCCAGTTCAGAACCCATGGCGTGGGCCATGACCACATGTGTCCCGTGGATCAGGGAGTTCCAGGGTGGCACCGAGATGGCCAGGGCCAGGGTCAGCAGGAAAACATTCCAGTGCTTGGCGAGGCTTGTCAGGCGCTCGGTGATGTTGATGTGTTCCCAGAGCGGGCGGCGGCGCAGGCGCAGGGCGCTGCTGACCTCATGCAGGAGGCGCAGCAGCAGGATGATCTCCAGCATGCTGACCGCGAAGGCAATCCACTTGATGGCGTGGGACTGGGGCAGGTGATAGGTGTGGTGGGCGTAGTTGGTCAGGGAGTTAAGCAGGCCCACGCCGAAGAGGGCGAAGGCCGTGCGCGAATGGCCAATGCGTTCGTCGCCGGAGTGCTTGGCGCCGAAGTAGGTCAGCCCGCCGTAGACCATCTGGTTGAAGGCGGCCACCAGTGCTCCGCAGGACTTCCACTGAATCTGCAGGTCGGCGACGGGGCGTTGCCAGACGCCATCCAGGAGCCAGGCATGGGCTTCGGCAAAGGTGTATAGGAAGTAGAGGATGCCGGCGGCCCACATGTAGACGTAGACCGGGCGTTTGAAGAAGCCGGGGCCGACGCGGGCGAAGAAGGTCCAGGCGAATAGCAGCCAGCCACCGGCGATCAGGGCGGAGATACTCGGATGAAAGCCGACATACTCGCGGCCGGAGGTGATGCCCAGGGGCAAGGTGATGGCGGCCGCCAAGCCGGCCAGTCCCCAGAGGATCATCTGCAGGCGGAAGCGTCGGGCCTCGTTCGCCGTGGGGAGGCCGAATTCGTCGGAGAGGTACTTCTGTACGGCGGTTACCGCGCCGAGGAAGAGCCAGGCGGAGGCGAAGGTCGTGTGCAGCGGGCGCAGTTGAACCAGGCTGATGCCCGCCTTGACTGCCCGGGCGGAGATTTCGGGGATGTAGTAGAGGGCGGCCAGGAAGCCGAAGAGCAGGCTGAGGGCCAGGCAGACGAGGGCGCTGGCCATCAGCGTCATCTGCATACGCTCGGCGCGTATCAGGGTTCCGTTGGGGGGCAGGGGCTGCATGGTCAGTGATATTCGAACCACGGCAGGTCCAGGAGAGAGCCACCGGAAGCGTTTTCGGCGTCATGGAAGCCCTGGCGAAGTTCGTGTCCGTTCTCACCGAGCCAAGCCAGGCCGGCCAGCAGGGAGGCGAGCTGAGTAGGTTGCAGGTTCAAGGCTGGCATGCCCTTGTCCGGCAGGCCGTTGGAGAACACAGCACGCAGGCGGTCTTCGCTCAGGGTCGAGCTCAGGGTTGTGAGATCGGTTGCGGCGAAGGTGCTGCGGCCGTTAGGCAGGTGGCAGTTGATGCAGCCAGCCTGTTCGATAATCCCCAGGCCTTCCACGGCTTCCGGGGTCAGGGAGGCGTGCTCCGGGTGGCCGCTGATCAGGTTCTTGAATATGTCCTTGGCCGGGGGGACCTGCGTGATGCGCACCTGGCCCACGCCCAGCTTGTCCAGTTCAGCAAAGAAGCTAGCCAGGTCGGAGCGCTGGTCTTCACTGAGTAGAAATGCGGGCATGCGTTCCGAGCCGGTGGTCAGGATTTGGGTCATGTCGCGTGCCAGGCTCTGCGTGTCGCCGCGCCGGCTGGCGAGGTTGGTCAGATCCGGTCCCAGGAAGCCGCCGAAGCCGAAGATCTGGTGGCAGCTCTGGCAGTTGTGCGCGTGCCAGACAGCGCGCCCACGGGTAGCGGCGGCGGACAGGGGTGGATGTCCGCGTCCGACGGGGTCGGAGTAGATCAGCCAGGTCTGCAAGCAGAAGGCGCCGACCAGGAGGGCCAGCAACAGCAGTCGTGAGCGCGGATCCAAGGTCAGTGAACGAGTGACGCCACGCCGCTAGGAGGGGTTCCGTTGCTGTGACGGGGGGCGGTCTGGGGAGGGATGGTCATGGCCTGGAGTGGACAAAAGCGTCTGGGCCATCCTAAGTGCTGGAGGCGGCCCGCGCTAGCAAGGGTGGCGGCTCTCGGGGGATACACGGCGGGTTTGGATTGAGCGAGACCGGCCAGTTTGCTGGAAAACGAAAACGGACCACAGGAACCCGATTGATGGAATAGGTTGAGGAGGTGAACATGACTCACCCCAAAGCCATCCTCCGCATCATCGGCCGTCCGGCGATGAAATTCCTTTGTGCCGTGTCTCTGGCCCTGCCGGGTGCAGGAGCCCAGGAAGCCGAGAGCCGTATGGGGCTCAATTTCGTGCGCTTCGGTGGGGCTTCCGTCAACACGGACTGGGACGAGATAGATGAGGTCATGCCCGATCTGTTGGATCTCGGATGCCGCACGATACGCCAGGTTGCCGGCGCGGACGTGTCCTGGTGGGAGACATACCAGGGAGGCGCATATGACGATCCTGCCTCCTATGACTTCAGCAGCCCCGACCAGGCCATACGCAACAACTACGGCATTGCCATGGTGCCCACGCTCTTTCAGATTGGTGGGGACATGGCGGTTATGGCGGGGGCGCCGGATGCCACACGGCTCTACACGCCTGACGGTGATGTGCTGGATGTGAGTCTGCCGGCCGTGGAGGCCAAGGTACGTGGTTATGTGCGCGTGACCGCTGAGCGCTATTTGGGTGAGGTACACTACTGGGAAATCGCAAATGAGGTTGGCGCCTATGGGTCCTATTCCTCTGTGCTCTATGCCGACCTGCTGGGTGTGTGTGCGGATGAACTGAAATCAGTGGACCCCACCAATCAGGTTGTCGTCGGCGGGATTGCGGGCACCGTGGATCAGGTTTTCTACAACCACACGGATTGGTTGGAGAGTGTTCTCAATGCCGGGGGGGGGAGCGCAATAGACATTCACAACTGCCACTACTACGACACCTGGGATTTGCAGCATTCCGCCATGGGCTATTTGACCGCCATGTTGGCCAGCCACGGGGAGGGTGGCAAGCCGTTGTGGGCCACTGAACTCGGCAGTTCGTACTTGCCTTCCAGTGTGGCCCCGCACACACCCACGGGCTCAGAAGAGGAGCAGGCAGCGGATGTATTCCGCAAGTTTACCGTGGCGGTGGGGAACGGGGTTCGGGCGCTCTACTGGCATACTTGGTTCTCCTCAAGCGAGTCTCCGAACTACACCTGGAGCGGCTTCGGTCTACGCAAATCCACGGGCGACTCCGTGCGCTCATACGTGACCTACGGCCTGTATGCGAGCAAGCTCAGTGATGTGCTCTCATGCACGGCGATCTCCACGGGAACCGGAGGTCTGTGGGTGTATCGCTTTGAGATCGCCGAAGGGCCTGGGGTTGTGCGACGTTGGGTGGCCTGGTGTGGTGATGCGACGGGAACAGCCAGCTACAGTTTGACAGAAGCCGAAACCGCAACTGTATTGGTCACCGAAGTTGTGCCAGATGCGGCTGGCAACTTGACCACCTCAACCTTCGACCCGGCGGCCCTGATCTTGACGCCCCATCCGATTCTGATCGAAGGAGACTGCCAATTGCCGGAAGCCTACGGCGCCGGCAAAGTGACCTCTCTCGGCACCGAGCCGGTTCTCGGTTGGTCAGGCACAGCTTCATTGACAGCAAACAACTTGGAGTTAACCACTTCCAGCGCGATCCCCGGCCAGTTTGCCCTGATGTTCCACGGAGACAACCGCGCATCGACGCCGCTCTTCGGCGGCACGCTGCTTGTGGCGCCGCCGCTTGTGCGCATGGGCGTTGTTGTCCTGGACGGAGATGGAGCGGTCAGCCAGGCAGTTCCCGTGGACGCGGCACTGATTGGCGGCAGTTGGTGCTTTCAAATGTGGTTCCGAGATCCGACGCATCCCGACGGTACAGGCGTTGGCTTGACAAGCGCCGTTGAGGCGTTCTTCTGTCTGTAAGACGCGCCTAGCGCGAAGTGTCCGCCAGGACATATGCCAAGAGGTCCAGAACCTCTTCCAATGTCAGGCAGTCAAGCAACTCAGTGGGCATTCGAGAAATGCTGCTGGGCTTGCGCAGATCGAGCTCATGGGTTTCGATGAAAACGGCCTCAGAGTTGGGGGCAGAGGGACGGAGTAGCAGGCCAAACTCATCTTCCTCTTCAATACGTCCCATGAGTATCGCCCCATCTGTGGTGCGCACCATGGTTTCGCGGTATTGATCCGAGACTTCATCGGAGGGTGCGAGGATGGAATCGAGCAGATCCCGCGCGGTGAAGCGGGCGCCGGCGCCCGTCAGGTCCGGACCCGTGGCGCCGCCGCGGCCGTCCATGCGGTGGCACTCAAGACAGGTAGCGGTTTCAAAGGCCCGTTTGCCAGAGGCCAGGTCACGCTCGGCATTCAGGCTCACGAGCTGGGGTGACAGATCAGCCAGTGTCCAATGGTGCACGAAGTTCGCGGTGAAGGGGTTTTCTTGGCCAGGCGTCTTCTCCGCGAGAGTCTCCAAGAGGTCTGGGTGCTGGGCGAGTTCTGGCGGCAGGAGGGCTCTGGCATCTTGCTGAATACCGTCGAGATAGAGTTTGAGACTGGCTCCCCCGGTCAGTTCACTGGCCTGCTTGTTGAGCCACCGAAAGTAGTGGCGACGCAGGGGCAGTGTCCAACCCTTCTCCACCTGGGAGAGAACCAAGGCCATGTGTATTTGATCTTCACTGCTTGGGTATGAACCGAGCAGGGCCACGGCCTTGCGTGCCAGTTCACTGCTCTGGTATTTGGCGAGCAGGTTGGCCAGTTCACGATCGAGCAGTATTCGGCCCGTGGGGAAGAGGTTCTCCAGGCGCGCCAAGAGGGCCGAGCGCAGGTCGGGAGGCGGGGCTCCTCCGCGGATGCCAGCCAGGGCGATGAGGCGTAGCCAGGGCAACACTTCGACAGGCGTCAGGTTGTCCCAACCGAGTTCCGCGAGCCGCTGGTGGATGCGCTCCCCGTAGGTCGCGGCATCTGCGCGGGTGAGGGCCAGCAGGGCGGGCAGAGCCGTTGGCAGGTGTTCTTCGGCCAGTGCCCGTTCGGCCCAACCCGCCGCGGGACAGTGCTCCAGGGCCACGCGGGCAGCGTGGGCGATAAAGCGATCCGGGTGCCCGAGTTCGTTCCAGGGCGGGTCGGCCGTTTCCCGGCCATGGGTGGATTCAATATCACGACGTAGCCTGCGAAGCGGCTCGTTCCGATCCACTTCTGGGGAGTCGTCTACTGGGTGCGGTCTGTCGGCGGAGTACCAGATGCGGTACAGAGCCGAGTGGGTGCGCCGCCCGCCGATGAGTACATAGAGGGCACCATCGTGTCCGACCGTCATGTCGGCTACGGGCATGGGGCGGCCGGCGGCGAAGGGTGTGAAGGTGCCGCTGTAGGTGGAACCCTGTGGCGCTAGGTTCACCGTTTGGATCGTACCGTAGGCCCAGTCGGCGACGAACAGGGCCGAAGAATAGGGCTCCGGGAAGGCGGTGTCGTAGCCAAACGTCACGCCGGTGGGAGAGGCCAGGCCAGAGTCGGCTATGCCGGGCAGGCTGTCCGGGTAGTGGGCTGGCCACTTGCCGGAACCACTACGCCAGCCGAACTCAGCGCCGGAGACCAGGTGCAGGATGCGCGGGGCACGGTACCAGGGCAGGCCGACATCCCATTCCATGTCGGAATCGAAGGTGAATGGCTCACCTTCGGCGTTGAAGGCCAGGTCATAGGAGTTGCGCATGCCGATGGCGACCAGTTCCCAAACGTCTCCGTCTTCATCCGTGCGGCAGAGCCAGCCCCCTGGAGCACGGACGCCGACAGCGTGGCCTTTGGGGTCGGGGCGGCGCGTAAGCAACTGGTCCTCGCCCCACAGGGTGGCAGGCCTGTGGCGGTCGATGCCCTCGGGAAGGGCCGTATGATTGCCAGCGATGACAAAAAGCGATCTCCCATCCGGCCCGGGAACGACTGCATGGGGGCCATGTTCACCCTCGCCGTCGAAGACCTTTAGCAGGCGCACATCCTCCAGGGTTTCATCTCCGTCCAGGTCGCGCAGACGCCATAGCCCGGTGTGCTGGCCTTCCGCGACCACTGCGTAGAGGGAATCGAAGGCCCAGCACAGCCCCTGGGCCGAGCCGATGTCCACGTCCAGTTGCTGAGCGTGGACTGGGCCGCTCTCACCGAGTTGCGGCACACTCAGGCTGTACATTTCGCGGTGCTGGGATGAGGCGTAGATGCGTCCGGCCCCATCCATGGTCATGGCCACCCAGGAACCCTGGCGGCGAAGAGGCACGGAGTAGAGGAGTTCGGCGCTGAAGCCATCCGGCAGAGTCATGCCGGCGGCAGGCAGCACATCCGGCAGGCGTTCGTCGAGAAAGCCGAGTTGCGAGCCCCAGGGATCGACCCCCAGTATTCCGTAGTCCCTGGCGATCCTCCAACGTACTTCCTCGGGTGGCTTCTCTGTTACCGGTGAGCCCGGCCAGCCGGGCGGCTCCCTGTCCGCCACTGGCCAGGTTTCATTGCTGAACCACTTAGTGCTGGTGCCATCCTGAAGGGTCAACTCCAACTCCAACCACAGGCCAGCCGGACCGCTCTCGTTCCAGCCCCAGGCTTCAAGTCGGTTGGTGCCCTGGAGCAGGTGCTCGGTGACATCCAGGCGAAATGGTGTCCACCACTCCTCCCAATCAGCTACCTCCACCCCATTCAGGTGCACCGTGATCGCGTTGTCGCAGCTACCGCTAAGCATGGCTCGGCAACCTTCTCCGAGGGTCTCGACGCCGAAGGTGGTGCGCGTCCACATTTCCTGATTCGCTGTCGGTTCCCCGGGTAACCAGATCCAATGAGGCAGGTTGAATTCGCTGCTCTCTAGCTTCTCCAATCGGCGCTTGGGGTCAAGCTGCAGAACGCGGATGTTGCGAAAGGAAACACTCATCGGGGCCCCTTCATGGAGCTGTAGGCCGACGCGCCCCCGACTCCGTGAATAGGCTAGGTTGTTATCCAGGACATCTGAGGTGATGACTCCGTCGATGGTGAGTTCGATGCGCTGTCCAACAGCGCGCACCGTGTATTCGTGCCATTCACCAGTGACATCGCGACCGACCTCAGCAGCCTCCGGCGGAAGTGGCTCATAACGCTTCTTGCCATCTGGGTCCAGGATCACACGCAGGCCGCGCGGCCCGAGAACTGCTCGACCCCCGGTTTCGTATAGCCCCCCCGTCCAGGCCTCTCCGGCTTCCAGATCGGCCTGATACCCCAGCAACCCGAAACCTCCGCCGTGTTCGCTGCGGAACTGGATTCCTGAGTTGCCGCTTTCGATCTTGAACTCCAGGGACAAGACGAAATCAGCTACCTCGGCGTCCATCCAGGTCAGGTAGGTTGACTCCTCGCAGGGTGTCTCAATGGTGCTACGCCCGGTGAGCACACCGTCTTCCAGGGACCAGAACCGCTTGTCACCTTCCCAGGCGCTCAGGCCCCCGGCCAGGAGGTCGATAGGCACACCGCCGCCTTGGACGGGAATGCAGGTGAGGGCTAGAAGAACGGGCAGCACTCACGGAATGTACGGGCTGCTCCGTACTAGTTACAGAGCGTGATCTCCAAGGCGTCAGAGAGGTTGTAGCCGGCAGCGCCGAAGGCGTTGTCGCGGAACCAGAACTGGAAGTAACGCGTATCGCCGGCGAGCAGGCTGCCGACCGGTGAGTTGGTGTTGGTGAAATCCAGCGGATAGGAGCCGGCGCCTGTTGCATCGATAAACAGGACGCTGAGGCGTGCCAGACTGCCACCTGCACAGCGGAAGCCATCACCAAAGGGCGCGGAAGCCTGGTTTGTACCGAAGTAGAAAATACCGGGGGTGTTGGCGGGAGCGCTGGTCACGGAGAGAACCAGATTGTTGGAGCTGATGTTGGTGCTGCCGCTGCTGCCGATCAAGGCGCCGCTGCCGGCTGAGTTGGGTGCGGTCGAGCAGAAGGTGGAGGGCTCATCGCAGGTCCCGTAGCGACGGATCTTGAAGGTGTTGGTCGTGAAGTACTCCCAGATGAGTGTGCCGGCGTCATCCACCTCGAAGAACCAGCCCTGGCCACCGGAGCAGACGAGCGTCGTACCTCCGGGCAAGCGCTGGCAGCCGGAGATGAAACCCGAGTAAAAGTCGGTCGGATTGGGATCGATGTAGGTCCAGGAAAGGGCAGTGGGGCCGTAGGCCGTGCCGCCCGCATAGGTGTATTCGCCGTTGGCATTCACCGGAGGGGTCAACTGGTCAATGGACGAAAACGGGCCCGCCGGGCGTCCGGCACCGTTGTTGAAAACCAGGATGTCACCGGCGCCGGATAGACCGTCGGCGATCCACTGGGCGTCGTGTTGGCCGAAGAGTTTCTGTTGCGTGGGTGGGCCGTGGCGGTAGGCGCGGGGGTTGCCCCAACGGTAGAGCAGATCGCCACCGCGGCCATGGGTACCGCCGGTGTGGCCGGCCGCTTCCGCCGTTGTCGTACTGTGGTCGATGATCCAGATCTCGTTCTGGTTGTGGCTGCTGAGCAGAATCTGGTCCAACTCTGCGTTGTAATCCACTGAATTGACATGGTTCCAATCGCCCTGGCCGGGGACCATGGGCGGGTAGTTCAGGTTGACCAGTTCCGGGTGTTGGTCAATAGCGGCGTAGTTTGGCTTGTCGGCGTCGTACTCCTGGACGAGGTGGTCCCAGACCCTCCATTCCCAGACGATATCGGCGCCACCGGCGCCATCGGGGGCAATTTCGATCACTGAGTCAGCAGCGAATACAGATCCGGAGACCAGTGCCGGGTTGCGGCCGGCGGCTATCGCGTCTGCTGGAGTCATGAACTCCCAGGCGACAAGCAGGATGTTGCCATTGGGCATGAGCGCTATGTCATGGTGGGAGAGGTGCGTGGCATCGTCATAGATGAACTCCCAGATTACCGTTCCGTCGTGAGCAACTTCCTGGACGCCACCCCCGGACCCACCGGTGAAGTCGCTGGTATTGATTGTGCGTACAAGGTTTCCGTCATCGTTCAGATAGATGGCCTGGCCAGGATTGTGTGTCCCGGGCCAGGTGTGGCTGATCGTCCCATCCATCTCAAGCAGATAGGTGTCGTTGGAAGTGAGGGGCTGGAAGGGCATCACCCCCTCAAAGGGGGAGGAGCTCTGCGCGGCGACAATGGAGGCCAGGGAGCCCCAGATGGCGGAAAACGTGAGGCAGCGGAAAGAAGTGGTCATGGGCAGGTTTGGATGCGTTTGGGGTGGCGCGGCCGCGAGAGTGGCGGTAGCGCCACTGTAATAGTGTCAGGCCCAGGCAACGGAACATGGGTGGCGGACATTGGTTTCTACGATGCCTGGAAACAGGCGTTTTCCGCTGGGGGACTTGCTCGGTGTCTCGCCATTGTAGGGCAGTCTGTGCAAAATAGTTGGTGTTCCCGCCTCGCCGACCGGTGTACAAAGATCTCAGATGAATGGAACCCGCACCATGTTGCTGATGCTTCACCTCTTGGGGGCTATCCTCCAAGGCGATGCCTGGGCCGACGAGGAGCGCTGGGTGACCTTTGCGGGAGATACGCTTGGTGAGAGCCCGGGACGGGGGCGTCATGTCGTGCTGGTGGCCGGCGATGAGGAGTACCGTTCCGAGGAGACGCTGCCCCAGTTGGCTCGCATCCTGTCCCAGCACCATGGCTTCAAGTGTACGGTGCTGTTCTCCCAGACTGACGGCGAAATCGATCCGGACAACCGTGGGAACATACCGGGCCTGGCACTCATCGCCGACGCCGACCTGCTCGTTCTGTTCTTGCGGTTCAGGAGGTTGCCGGACGAGGACATGGCGCACATCGTGCGCCACGTGGAACTTGGCAAGCCGTTGATTGGGATTCGCACGGCGACCCATGCCTTCAACTACGAAGGGGAATCGACAAGCCCCCACGCCAGTTGGTCATGGACCAGCAAGGAGTGGCCAGGCGGTTTCGGACGCCAGATACTCGGCGAGACCTGGGTGCGCCACCACGGACATCACGGGCAGGAAAGCACGCGTGGCATAGTGCGCGCCGGTGCTGAGAGCCATCCGATAATGCGGGGTGTGGTCGATGTCTGGGGCCCCACGGATGTCTACGGCATCCGCGATCTGCCGGCCGATGCCACGATTATCCTCGAGGGTTCGGTGCGGGCGGGCATGACGCCGAAAGCCCCGGCCGTGGAGGGGGCCAAGAACCAGCCGCGCATTCCTGTGCTCTGGACACGTGAGCGTCCCCTCGCCGATGGGCAGGGGGCGCAGCGAATTGTGTGCTCCACCATGGGGGCTGCAGCGGACTTCGCCAGCGCTGGCCTGCGTCGAGCCTTGGTCAACTCCTGTTACTGGGCTATGGGCTTGGAGAAGCACATCGATCCGTCGCTTTCGGTTGACCTCGTAGGGGAGTTCAAGCCAACGATGTTCGGTTTCGGCGGCTTTGTACGCGGTGTGCGCCCGGCGGATCACGCCTGGCCACGGCCCACGGCACCATCGTCCGAGTGAGGCTCAGTCGCCCTCGATCAGGGCGATGAGGCGTTCCACGGCCTCGGCCACGAAGGCCGGGTCTTCGGCGTGGGTCTGGCGCTCGACGACTTCGATAGTGTCCGGCAGGGCATCTTTGAGGGCAGCGAAGAAGGCGCTGTCACCCTCGGGGTCGCGCAGGGGGCCGCCCTCGGCGCCGTAGCGGCTGGTGCCGTCAAGGGGCAGCATCATGACCGCTCGGCCCTTGGTGTGGCTCAGGCGGTTGGCTATTTCGTGGGCGACGGCAACGTACTCACCAGTGTTCAGGCGTGGAGCAAAGATCACCGGGTTGTGGAACACGAAGAGGTGGTCCTGGTACTTCTCGGGAGGGACACTTGGCTTGTCAACCATGAGGCCGATGTGCTCGGCACCTCCTGGGCAGATCACCTGGGGCAGACCTAGTTTGCCGGCCACTGTCAGGCGCTCGGCGTTGGCGGCCCGCAGGCCGTCGTACATTTCATCGGCGATTTCACCCAGGGCGTAATCGAAGACGGCACCGATGACGCCCTCCTTCATCAGCTGTTCCATGGCTCGCCCGCCGGAACCGACTGCGTGGAAGACAATCACCTCATAACCAGCCGCCTGAAAAAGGTTGATGGCCTCCATGGCTCCATCGGTCAGAACGCCGAGGTTGGTCATGCCTATCAGGGGCTTGGCATTGACCTGGGTCACTAGAACCCCGCCGCTCTGGGCCATGCCGCAGGCGGCACCCGCGGCGTTGGCCAGCACCATGCGCGTGACCGGGTTGAGGCCCAGGATGTCCCCGACAGAGAACATCATGGTTATGTCCTTGATGTCGACGAAGGGCGCCGTGTCGCCGGAGGCGATGGTGGAGACCATGATCTTGGGCAGGCCGTAGGGCAGGGCGCGCATGATCTCGGTGCAGGTGGGCGTGCCCTGGGTGCCGCCCAGGCCGATTACACCCTGGACCTGGTCGGCTGCTACGGCCTTTATGAGTAGTGCCGTCGCTCCCGCGACCATCACAGGCACGGCTTTTTGGCGGGTCGGGTTCTCAAGGAGGGCACACAGATCGGAGCCGCCCGCCTCTGCCACGGACTCGCGGGTAATGTCAGGGGGCGTGCCAGGCGCGCCGATGACGCCAATGTCGATCAACAGGGGCGTGGCCTGAGCTGCTCGGATGCGTGTCGCAAGGTAGGCCGCTTCCGGTCCCTTGGTGTCCAGGGTGGCCAGGACTGCGATGATGGGTGTGTCCACGGCGAGGTCTGGCTAGGTGCCGAGGGTCAATGAACGGAAGCTGCGCGCAGTCTCTGACACGGCCCGTTCAATGGGCAGTCGCTCCGTGGACGATCCCGTCCAGAAGCCGTGGCCGGAGGTGTTGTTCAGTATGTGCTGGCCGTCTTCCGGGTTCTCCAGAGCCGCGCCATGGGCGATCAGCAGCGTGTCCGGGCTCAGCTTGCGTACAGCGGCATAGACCTCTTCCGTACGGTTCGCAGTCTGTTCAATGGTTTCGCCGGAGTCGTAGCCCACCAGGCCGCCTTTGGTGGTGCCGGCGTGGAAGCAGAAAATGTCCGGCTGGGCCTGTTCAGCCACGGCCAGGCTGTCCTCCATGTCGAAGGCCAGGGCCACGGTCACCATGTCCATCTCGCGAGCGAGTTTCAACATGTCGATCTCGTTCTGGAAGGTGATGCCGCTCTTGGTCAGCACGTTGAAGATCGTGCTGTCCTTGTCCACATAGCTGATCGAAGGGCCGATGTTGGAGACGGACTCCACCCCCATGGCCTTGAGATCCGTCAGCACCATGCGCATGTCTTTCAGCGGATCGTTGGCGTTGATGCAGGCGCAGATGAAGGCGTCGCCCTTGATGGCGGGCATGATGTCCTCGCGCGTGTAGTCGAGCGTCTGTTTGTTGGAGTCGAGGATTGGCCAGAGCATGGACATGGTGCCCATGCCGTTGGCGCGCAGGCGGGCGCCGGAGAAGGTGTTGATACAGTCCACGCCCTCCCGCTCCAGCAGGCCGGCCACCAGGCCACTACCGGCACTGGCGATGAAGATGGGTTCACGGGCGGCCACCTTGGCCTGGAGTTTGTTGAGAATCGCTCTACGTGAGGTGCGGGGGACAATCATGGAGGCTTGGATCAGAGAGACTTGAGGAAGGCGAGGAGATCCAGGATCTCCTCGCGGGTGAAGGTGGTGAGTAGACCCGTGGGCATCGTGGAGACGGTCGTCGGAGCGCGGTTGGCGATCTCTTCTCGACGCAGTTCCAAGGGATCCAACTCCTGGTAGGGGTCGTCGCGCACCAGGACGGTTGAGGCGGTCTCCTCCAGTACACGACCGGCGATTATCTCGCCATCATGGGTAACGAAGATCTCGGTCTCATAGCCCTCAAGGATCGTCTCAGAGGGCGCGATGATGTGCGTCAGCAATGCCCGCGCGTCGTGGCGCGCGACAACTTCCGTCAACTCAGGGCCGGTCGTACCACCGGCATTGTCGATGGAGTGGCAGCGCAGACAGGATGCGGTCTCAAGAGTAGCCCGGCCCGCCTGGGTGTCGCGTTCGTCAAGTTCAACTGTGGCGAAGTCAGCCATGGACCAGTTGCGTACGAAGGCGCGCGCACTGTCCTCTGGGCCAGGATAGGCGGCCGCGGCGGCGGCCAATTGCTGCTCATCGAGTTCCACGAAGGTCGCAACCACGTGCAGCACGCCGTTCATGCGTACCCAGTGTCCGGGGAAGGTGCAAACGAAGGGATAGGCGCCGGGCTCGGTTGGCGCGGTGAAGGTCAGGGTTTCGCTCTGGCCCGGCTGCAGGAGGCCCGTGGCTTGCAGGACCTCCGGCAAATCCGGCACGAAGTTCCTATCCCAGGCATCGTCCGCCTGGGCCATGGCCTCGGCGGCCAGGCCAACTGTGGCCAGGGCGCCCGGAGCGGTCACGACCAGGTTGTGGGGCATGATGTCCACGTTGTCGAAGACCAGTTCGACGGGGTGGCCGGCGACGACGACCAGCTCGCTACGATCGTAGAGCAGTGTGTCTGGCACCGGGCGCAGGAGCAGGACCTGGGGGCCAAGGCGGCGGCACCGGTCGCGCAGTTGAACGGCTTGGGGCCCGGGGAGGCGGGTTGCCAGCTCGGCGGCGAAGGAGAGCAATTCGCGACCGGCGGCGCTCTCGTATTCAGCGCTGGTGCCGGTGTCGAAGAGCTTGACCAACGACTTGGCGAGCATGAGACGCGCCTCCTCTGGCCAACGATCGGCGGGGATGGCGCGCAGGGCTGAACCGACTGCGCGGCGCATGTCAGGGTCTGAGAAGCTCCGCACGAGGGCCATGACGATGTCGGCGGCGCCGACGTCGGCGGCAGCCATGGGGGCCAGGGCCGCCGCAGCGGCGCGTCGGATGCGCAGGCCCGGCGAGGTCAGATCGAAAGAGGCCGGCTCCACTTGAGCCCTGTCGATGCTGGCCTCGAACACCGTACGGCGTGTCTGATCGAGGACGCGCAAACGGAAGCCGTCCAGGCGTGCGCGCAAGCCGCTGGTGTCATCGCGACCCCAGACGGCAATGCGTTCGATATCACGGTCTGCGCGAAGGTCCAGTTCCCACCAGGGATTGGGTCGGTTCTCGATGGTGTGAGTTTGTCCGCTGTCGGTCCAGGAGCTGCTGCGGTTGCCGTCGAGGGCGCGGTCGGGGACACCGCCGTGGGCCAGAGTTGACTGGGTGGCCGTTCCGCTCCCGGCGATGTTCTTTCCTCCGTCTCCGAAAACCTCGACCTCGGCCAGGGTCAGCGTACGTTCCTCGCCGGGCAGCTCCACGCGCACAAAGCGCCCGACGGTGGCGGCGGGGATTGTGTTGCTGTCGCCCTTCCCTTCATTGGGCGCAAGGCCTTCTGGCAGTCCGGCGAGAAGGGGCAGCACACGGTCCTCTAGTTTGGTCAGTATCTCGCGGTCGGTGACCAGAGGAAGCGCGTCGAGGAGATTCCCCAGGCCTCCGAGGCTCTCCGCGGCAGCTTCCCAGAGGGCGTCCACGGTGGATGCGCTGCGCAGGCTGGCTACCGTGGCCAGGCGCCTCGTAGAACTCCGTTGGCCGCCCGTGGCCAACTCGGTCAGCTCGGTGGCGAGTGCTTCCCGCTCGCCGGCACCGGAGGCCAGAGCACCGAAGAGGCCCATGAGCAGGTGGTCCGTGTGGCCGCCGGCGCTTGTTTGACCCGCATCACCGGCCCGGATTGCCGTCAGCAGGACGGTCTCCGGACGCTCTCCTTGAAGCTGGGCCAGTCCCTGGGCGGCTGCCAGGTAGGCGGCAGGCTCGAGCCCTGGTCGTTCCAGCTGTTCCGCCCAGGCCGCGGGGCCCGGGGCGACGAGGGCCAGCTCGGCGGTGTCAATGCCTGCGAGCAGATGGGCCAGGCCGCGATCGTGGTCCTGGGCCAGGCCGCGCCCTTTCACCAGCGCCGGTTTCCAATAGGGCTCGAGGGTCGTCAGAGTCTGGGACAGGGCGTACTCGAGGAAGCGGTCCATGGGACGCTCCAGTACGCGCAGGGCCAGCTCTGCGGCGCGCGCCTCCTCGAAGAAGCTCAGGGCCACCAGCGCTTCCAGACGTACACGGGGATGCTCATCCTCGATGGCCTGGGCCAATCGTTCGATTACTTGCGGGAGGGTGTGCCGCAGTCCGCGGGCCACGCGCACAGCAGCTGCACGGGCACGGGGATCCGGCGAGCTGAGCACGTCTCCGAGCAGACCGGCATCGGGTCGGTTGTGCTGCTGGGTGAGCCAGAGTGCTTCGAGGCGGTCGTGCTCGTAGTTGGGTGATGCCTGGTCGAGGCGCGCCACCCAGGCCCCCGCGGCGGCGACCACAGCATCACTGTCGTGGGCCGAGAGCTCAATGCGCGCTCGATAGCGCAGGCGATCATCGGGGTGTTTCAGCAACTCGAGTAATTCGTCGATGGGGCGGCCAGCGACGGGCACCGGCCGGAGCCCGGCGGCTTTGCCCTTTGGCGTGACGCGGTAGATGCGCCCGTGTTCGCCGTCCCGGCTCGGATCGCGCAAGTGGTGCTGCATGTGTCCGATGAGCGGGTTGTGCCAATCCAGGAAGTAGATGGCGCCATCCGGACCGACCTCGATATCAGACGGACGGAAGTTCGGATCACTACTGTGGACGACGGGATCGACCTCCGTGGCCGAGAAACCCGACCCGTCATCCCGAATCGCGTACTGGAAGATGCCCTGGAAGCCGATCACATTGGCGATCAGGTAGTTGCCCTGGTTCTCAGCGGGGAACAGGCTGCTGGAGAGGATCTCCGTGGCCGCACAGGGGCGACTTCTCTGGGGGAAGAAGGTGAAGTAGCTGCTGCCCTGGCCCCACAGGCCTCCGGAGCGCTTCTGCGGGTGCACGGCATGCCCCGAGAAGGGTAGGGCGTAGTAGTTGTTGTTGCCCGTACCGTCGGTGACGAAGTCCTGTCCCCAGGCGTCGAAGACATGGCCGTGGGGGTTGGCGAAGTTGTAGGGCACATAGCGTTCGACGCGCCAGGTGCGTGGCTCGAAGCGCCACACGCAGCCGTCGTTGTTGCGCATGGGGCCATGGATGGTCTCAATCTGAGTCTGGTGGAAGACGCCTTCCTGGAAGTACAGAGCGCCGTCGTGGCCCAGGACGAAGCTGTTGGCGGAGTGGTGCGTGTCGCCGGAGCTGAGGCCGTGGAGTACGCGGGTGCGGCTGTCAGCGCGCCCGTCACCATCGGTGTCCTTGAGGAACAAGAGGTCCGGTGCGCTGGCGACGAACACGCCGCCACCCCAGAATTCGAAGCCAGTGGGGTTGTGCAGGTCATCGGCGAAAGGGATGCAGGTGTCGGCTTGCCCGTCACCATCCGTGTCCTCGAATACCAGCAGCTTGTCGTTCATGGGCGTTCCCGGAGCCCAGTGCGGATAGGTTGGCCATGCCGCGACCCAAAGACGCCCGCGTGTGTCCCAGGACATCTGGACCGGATTGACCAATTCCGGAAAGGCCAGCTCGTCCGCGAAGAGGCCGACCTCGAAGTCCGGGGCCGGCGTCATGGCGTCAATGGCTTCCTGGCCATCACGGAAGATGTAGGCGCCACCGGGGCCGGCTCCGGGCCGGTTGGTGATGACCGGGATGGCCTGGGGAATGTCGGTATCGATTGCTTCAGGAGCGCGATCCGCCGCCAGGGCGTGGATGCGACTGTCTTCCCGGACGCATAGGGCGTCAAGGATCTCAAGTTCGCGTTGGAGCACTGTGAAGTTGCTCTGCTCGTCCGTGTATTTCAGCGACGAGCGCCCTCCGTAGACATTGTAGCCATCCGTCGCACGGTAGCGATTGAACCAGAGCAGGTTCTTGTGGCGCACTGCGGTGAGCACGCGTTCCAGTTGCTGCTGGTTTTCTGGACCGCCCTCCCAGGCGAACAGGGCACTGACAATGAGCTCGGCGACGATCTTGTTGCCCGCAGGGGTAAGGTGTATGCCGTTGATGCTGAGCGGGCGGCTGGCCTGCGCCTGGGTGCGTTTGAGGGTTGTGAACAGGTCTATAAAGGGTACGCCGTGTTCCATGGCGACGGCTTCCATGGCAGCGGCGTAGGCTTGGATACGTTCGTTGGCGTCGCGGCCATCCGGCAGGTTGGGGTCGCCCAGGTTTTCGTGGGGGACCGGCGAGCAGAGCACCAGACGCGGTGACTCCGTGCCGTTGTAGCGTTGCGCGCGCGCGTGCTCGATGAAAGCCGTGAGGTTCTCCCGAAAGTCTGGCAGTCCCTTCTGGCCGGCGAAGGACTCGTTGAAACCGAAAAACGCGAAGACCACGTCGGCGCCGCAGCGCGTCAGGTGCTCGTCCCAGGAGCCGAAACCGGCCGTGCGCTGTTGAACTGTGAGCTCGTCGGCTGAAAAGCCCAGGTTGCGGAAGCTGAGGGCCAGGTCCGGGCGGCGTAGCTGCAGGAAGGCCTCCAGAAAGCCAGCGTGCTGCATGCGTTCGGCCAGGGCGTTTCCCAGCAGGCAGACCGTGTCGCCCTCCTTAAAGGTGAAGCCCTGATCCTGGACGGGGGCGCGGCCGAGCCCGGTGCCCAACAGAAACAGGGATAGGCCGGACAGCAGGAGGTTGGACATTCTAGTATCTGAGGGCCGCTGGGCCGCTTGGTCGCCGGGTTGGTGGCAAGAGGCCAAGGCTAGCATCTTACAGCGTCAAACGATCCTGGACTCCATGTATCCTCTTCGCCATGGCGACCGACGAGCACTGGGATTGGATAGTCATCGGGTCGGGCTTCGGCGGCAGCGTCTCGGCCCTGCGTTTGGTGGAGAAGGGCTACCGCGTGCTGGTGCTCGAACAGGGCCGACGGTTTGGGGCCGAAGACTTCGCGCATACCAACTGGAATCTCAAGCGCTGGCTGTGGGAGCCGAGGCTCGGCTGTCGGGGCATCTTCCGCATGACCTTCCTGCGACACCTGACCGCCCTGTCCGGTGTGGGCGTGGGTGGCGGCTCACTGGTCTACGCCTGTACCTTGCCGAAGCCCCAGGGCGAGTTCTTCCGGGCGCAGCCCTGGGGGGAGCTGGCAGACTGGGAAAAGGAGCTGGAGCCCCATTACGAAACGGCGCTGACCATGCTGGGTGCGGACGAGGTGCCCTTTGCCACGGCCGCCGACGATGCCCTGGGAGAGGTCGGGCGCGAGCTGGGCTGTGAAGATGGTTTTGCCGCCACGCGCACGGGCATCTGGTTCGGGCAACAGGATGTGACCGTGCCCGACCCGTATTTCGATGGACGGGGGCCGAGCCGCACTGGCTGCAGGCGCTGTGGCGGGTGCATGGTGGGCTGTCGGCACGGGGCCAAGAATACCCTGGACAAGAACTACCTGCATCTGGCGGAGGGGCTCGGCGCGCGCGTCATGGCGGACACGCAGGTGGTGGCCGTGCGGCAGCCGACGGGCAGCGGAAGCGTGACCGTGGAGGCGCTGGGCGGGGCGCGCCTCCTTGGTCGGCGGCGCCTGCGCTGGACCGCCGAGCGTGTGATCCTCGCCGGGGGAGTGCTGGGCACCCTGCCGCTCCTGCTGCGCATGGGCTCTGATCCCAATGGCCTGCCGCACATGTCCCGGCGCGTCGGTTGTGATGTGCGCACCAATTCCGAGAGCCTCCTGGGCATCGCCGTTCCGAGCGCCGCCACGGACCATTCCCTGGGCGTGGCCATTGGCAGCCGACTGCACCTGGACGAGCGCACCACGGTGGAGCCCGTGCGCTATCCGGCCGGTTCCGGTTTCTTCAGGTTCCTGACCGTGCCGCGCTCTGTGACCGCACTCGGAGCGGGCGTTATGGCGCGTGTGCTCGGCAGTCTGGGAGAACTCCTGTGCCACCCGCTGACCTGGGCACGCATCTACATCGGCGGGGACTGGGCTCGCAAGACGCTGGTCCTGCTCTGGATGCGCACGGCGCCGGAGTCTCTGCGCCTGTCCCTGGTCGGACGGCGGCGCCTGCGGAGTTCACTGGAAGGCGAAGGCGCACCGCGGGCGGATCGGCCCGAGGCGCTGGAGCTGGCGGGGCGTGTGGCCCGGCGGTTGGGTGGGCGAGTGGGCGGCCTGGCGACGGAGACGCTCCTGGGGAGCCCGACCACGGCGCACATCCTCGGGGGCTGCGGCATGGGGCGCGGCGCGGAGGACGGCGTGATCGATGTGCAGCACAGGCTCTTCGGCCACCCGGACCTGATGGTCATCGACGGCTCTGCGGTCTCCGCCAACCCGGGCGTGAATCCGTCACTCACAATCACGGCCCTGGCGGAACGGGCCCTGGAGCGTATTCAGCCGGCGTCTGAGGTAGACAACAGGCAGAAGCCGTCGGCGCCAAAGCCGTAAACGAGCGTGCGCAGCAGCTTGCCATTGGGGAAGGCGGCGGTGACTGGCGGGCGCAGCATGAAGGAGACCTCCACGGTGTTGTGCGTGACGCGGAAACGCTCGTGTCCGGCGGGCAGTGTTACCCGGTGCTCGGTGGCGAGCTCGCCGCCGACAGCACTTGCCTCGCGCTCCGTGATGGCGGGCAGGTGGTGGGGCTGCAGCTTGCCGTCTGTGTACTCGAGGAGCGCGAAGGAGCCCAAGCCGCCGCCACCGCAGGGCTCGCGCTGGGTGATGGCCAGCTCCGGGTTGCCATCGCGGTCGAGGTCGGTGATCGCCAGGGCCGTGATGCGGTAGCCGGAGATACCAGGATCGAAGGGCTCAAAGAGATCCTCTGCAAAGAGCCGATAGCGCGGAATGCACTCGCCGCTGCTCAGGTCCTCCACCAGGGAGGCCTTACGCCCGGCAAACTCGAAGGGGAAGAGATTCTCGGCGTCGGCTCCCCGGGGCAGGCGGACCTGTGCAAACGTGTCGCTGCCGGCCTCGATCTGGGGTTTCGGCCAGGCCTGGTGCGGACGGAAAAGCGGGATGGCGGAGATGGCCAGTAGGAGGCCAGAGGCAATTAGGATTCCGCGAGGCATGTAGGTTCTTTCGGCGCGGTTTGGGACGAAAGCAAGCGGAAAAGGGTTTCCGGCGCTTTTCTTCCGCTCCCCGAAATCAGGCCGGAACGGGGATTTCCGTCAGCACAGCCCCGAAGAGGCAGCCGCAGGCGGCCAGCACGAACAGGTGCCAGACCAGGTGGAAGCCCGGTTTGTGATCATTCGAATAGAAGATCACGCCCAGGGTGAAGAGCACGCCGGAGGCCACCAAGAGGCCAAGGGAGAGCACGACCATGTTCTCGATCATGGGGCCGATGGCCACCATGCTCATCCAACCCATGCCCAGGTAGAGCATCAGGGAGAGGCGCTCGAAGCGGCCCGTGTGGAAGAGCTTGAGGACAATGCCAAAGAGGGCCACGGTCCAGACGACACCGAGCAGGGTCAGGCCCAGGGCGCCCGGGATGCTCATCAGGCAAAACGGTGTGTAGCCGCCGGCGATCAGCGTGAAGATGGCCGCGTGGTCGGCGATGCGCAGCAGGCGCTTGCGCTCAGGTTCGACGGCCCCGTGATAAAAGGCCGAGGCGCCCAAGGTGGCCAGCATGGAGGCTCCGAAGACAGCGCAGGCCAGCATATACCAGGGGTTGCCGGTCTTGGCGGCCTGAATCAGCAGGATCGGAATGCCAATAGCGCTCAGGAGGGCCCCGAGGCCGTGGGTCAGCGAGTTCAGAAACTCCTCTCTGGGATGGCGATCGGGAGGGAGGGGATTCTTGTCCATACGAACTCCATCGTACCACGGTGCTGGGATATGGGGAGCGTCGTATCCGGGATACGAAGCGGTTCCAAGCAGGCGATCGTCGCCTGCGCTCGGTTACTCCTGTTTGCCAGCAGCCCATCGTTACGCCGGCGGCGACTGCGTACCCGGCCTGCAGGTAGCGCCCGCCATCTAAATGTTCGGCGAGGATGTTGCTGGAATTATCGGGGTACGCAAAAAACGGCGCGCGGCGCCCGGGTGGGGATCAGCTCCTTGAGCTGGGCTGAGATCGTCGTGCCGTGGGTGGGCTCGGCCTTCGAAGGCAGTTAGACGGCTCGCCGGGGGCACCTGCCCTGGGCGGTGCTGTTGTTGTGCCCTGGGCGTTCCATGAGTAGCTTCAACTGGTGCTGTCTCCCGGGCCTGGTCTTATGCCTGACGGCCTGTACCGCAAAGCCGAGCGCGAACGGAGACTCTGCCGCGCATGTTCTGGGGGCGACGGAGGCGCAGGCGGCCTTTGCTGCTCTGGTGGATGCAGATCACTGGCGTGAGAGGAATGCCACGCGGGACAGGCTCGTGGCCTTGGGGCGATCCGCGCTGCCCTTGGTCCTGGCGGGCACTGAGCACGCGGTGGTTGAAGTGCGCCGGATCTGCCATGAAATCCTGCGCCAGCGCCACGCTCTGGAACCAGAGGCGCTGGCGCGCATCATCGCTGGCCTGGACGATGAGGACTGGGGCTTCATCGCCTACCCGTCCGCCTTTCATCTGGGGGAGCATGTGCTGGAGGCCGGGCGCGAGCCCCTGCGCGCCCTGCTCGCGCGCGGCGAGTTACCAGAGCGTCTGCGCGCGGCGGCCCAGAAGTCATTGGGTGAGTTGGGAGAGTTGCAGATGGCTCCGGCTCTGTGGTGGGGGCTCGGCAGCGACGATGCCTACACGCGCTACCTCTCGAATCTCGGCATGCGCGGTCTGACCGGGCGTGACCTGATGGAGTTTGGCTACACCAGTCCCTGGGAAGGGGCCTTCGTATCCGGGCCCAATGTGGTCACCATGCAAGGCCTGCCGGTGGAGAAGGCCCGGGCGCGGGTAGAGCGTTGGTCCGCCGTTGAGCGCTTTACCCTGTGGCTGGCGGAGGAGAGGCCCCAGGTATTCGCGGAGCTGGAAGGAGCGCTCTGGTAGGAGCGGGTTCTCAACGGGGCAGTCTGGCGCCCGTGTCCCGCAGGAATCCGTCCAACAGCTGCCCCAGCCGTTGGGCCTGTTGTGGGGCGGCGTTGGAGAGGTTCGTGGTTTCCCCGGGGTCCTGTCCCAGATGAAAGAGCTCCTCGCTGCCACCCTCGTACCAGCGGATGAGCTTCCAGGGTCCGTCGCGCACGGCGCTGTTGGGCCGGGAGCCGCTGCCGTGGTAGTGGGGGTAGTGCCAGAAGAGGGGGCGCGGGGCTGTCTCGGCGGCGCTCTGCCAATGGTCGAAGAAACTGATGCCGTCCAGGTCCGGAGTATCAGGATCCGGCGCAACAGTCGCGACGGAAAGCAGCGTCGGCAGGATGTCGATGCTGGAGAAGGGGACCGAACTCAGGCTGGCGGGCGGAATGCGTCCTGGCCAACGCACGATCAGGGGGACGCGTACACCGCCCTCGTAGGGCCAGCCCTTGGCGCCGCGCAGGGGGCGGTTGTCCGTGATGGAGCCGTGGCCACCGTTGTCGGAGGTGAAGATAACAACGGTGTTGTCCCGGAGGCCCAGGTCGTCGATGGTGTCGAGGACGCGGCCCACGGCGTGGTCAACGCACTCGACCATTGCGGCGTAGGTGGCGCGGTTCTTCGGGGGACTCTTCCCGTCCAGGGGCTTGGCGCGGTATCTGGCCACCAGTTCCGCCGGGGCCTGGAGAGGCGTGTGTACTGCGTAGCTGGCCAGGTGCAGGAAGAAGGGGCGCTCGCGATTGGCGCTCATAAAGGCCTGGGCTGCGTCGGCTTCCCGCGCGGTGAGGTACTGGCCCGTCTCGCGCGCCGGCAGTCCGGGCAGACCATCCGGAGCGCGGGCGCTTGTGAACGGGTCGAAGTAGCTCGGCGGCTGTCCCAGGTCGCAGCCACCGGCATTCAGGTCGTAGCCGCGGTCGAGTGGTGTGAATCCTGCGGCACCCAGGTGCCACTTGCCGATGTGAGCCGTGGCGTAGCCCGCTTCGGCCAGGTATTCGGCGATGGTGGTTTCCTCCCGGGGCAGGGCCGTGGCGTTGCGCGGAACCTCAAGGGGGTGCTCCCCCATGGTCTCAAAGCCCTCCGGCGCGCGGCCGTCGGCCGTCACCGGGCCTCCCCAGAGGACAGGGCGGATCCAATCGGTTATGCCTGAGCGTGTCGGATGGCGGCCGGTTTGGAGTGCCGCGCGGCTTGGCGAACAGACGGCGCAGGCGGCGTAGGCGGCTGTGGAGCGCAGGCCAGAAGCGGCCAGGGAGTCGATGTGCGGCGTCTCGTAGAACTCACTCCCGGTGCAGCCGAGGTCGCGCCAGCCAAGGTCATCCACCAGGAAGATGACGATGTTCGGTGGCCGCTCGGGAGCCGTGTTCGTTTTCTGCGGCGCGGAGCAGGCTCCGGCCAGAAGCAGTAACAGACAAGTGGAACCGCGCATGGGGCGGGCATTATAGGGTCTGGCTGCTGCTGGGAGGCACCGTTCACGAAGCGGGCGGTGTCTGCCAGCGACTATTCCGGCGACTTGGGACGCCGGGTGTAGATCACCGTGTAGGAGGTGCAGGCGGTCTCGGCGCAGGCGGTGCAGTCGGGGCCGAAGTCATCGACGGTCAGCGATTGGATTTTCACCTCCAGGCCCAGGGACTCGTAGAGCTCCACCAGCTCGGCCTGGCGGGAGGCGTCGGTCATGTTGCGTCGTTCCCAGCCGGCGGCCACTAGCTCCGGATCGGGAGGCACCGCCGGCAGGAAGGGGGCGTCCTCCCGGATGGGGAGGTTCATAGGGTCGAGCGGATCAGGTCCGCCCTGGGCAACGGCATTCACGGTCAGGGTGCTGCTCAGGCCACGGAGGCGGCCTGCTCTTTTTCGCGCAGGATCTCCAGGCGGCGGTGGCCAAGGATGGCGCAGCCGAGGGCGCCCACGTGCTGGACATGCTCCTCGTCGGGCACGTTGACGGGGGCGCCGAGCTGCTCCTCCACGGCCGCAGCCATGGCGGCGAAGCGCAGAATGCCGCCGATCAGCGTGTACTCCGGCTGGGCCTTGACGCGCTTGATGAGCTGTACGCAGCGCTGGGTCAGGGACTCGATGGCGCCCTGCATGATGTCAGCGGGGGGCGTGCCGAGGGAGAGGTGGTTGATGACCTCGGACTCGGCGAAGACGGCGCAGACTCCGGAGATGGGCACCGGCTCCTTGGAGGTGCTCATCAGTGGGCCGATCTCGACCGTGCTGTAGCCCATGTAACGGGCGGTCTTTTCGAGGAAGGCGCCGGTGCCGGCTGCACACTTGTCGTTCAGGCGGAAGGAGACAACCTTGGCGGCCTCGTCCGTCTTGGTGGCCTTCATGGTCTGGCCGCCGACGTCGAGCACCGTGCGCGTGCCCGGGAACAGACGCGCCGCGCCGCGGGCGCTGGCGGTCAGGTCGGTGACATGGATGTCCTTGAAGGCGACTTGGTGGCGGCCGATACCCGTGGCAACCGTGTAGGCGATGTCGTCGCGTTTGAGGCCAGCGGTCGTGAGCGCCTCGTCGTAGGCGACTTCAGCCGTGGCGCCGAGTTTGAAGCCCGAAGGGAACAGGCTGGTAGCGAGGATGTCGCCATCTTCAGCGAGGATGACAACCTTGATATAGGTGGAGCCAACGTCGATTCCGGCGGTGATAGTCATGCTGTGGCCTCGGTGGTTTCGTGGGGGTGACGGGCTGCCAGGATGTGGTCGAGGGCAAAGAGCGCCGCGCCCAGGGCACCCATGTAGTGGCAGTCGTCGCTGACATTGAGCTTGGTGTCCAGGCGGTCTTCGAGCGCTTTCACCATGGCCGTGTTGCGCGAGACGCCACCGGTGAAAGTGATCTCGTCATTGAGGCCCACGCGGCGCAGCAGGGAGAGCGAGCGTGATGCGATGGATTGGTGCACGCCCCACAGGATGTCCTCGATGCGCTTGCCGCGCCCGAGCCAGGAGAGCACTTCTGACTCGGCAAAGACCGTGCAGGTTGTGCTGATCTTGGTTCCCTTTTCGGACTTGAGGGCGGTGTCTCCCAGATCGTCGAGGGGGATGTCCAGGGCCACGGAGGCGGCCCCCAGGAAGCGGCCGGTACCGGCGGCGCACTTGTCGTTCATGCAAAAGTCGTCGATCTCGCCCTTCTCGTTGATGCGGATGGCCTTGGTGTCCTGCCCACCCATGTCGACAACAGTGCGCGTGCCGGGGAAGACCTGAGCGGCGCCGCGACCGTGACAGCTGATCTCGGTGACCTGGCTGTGGCCGAAGGTCACGCGGTAGCGGCCATAGCCGGTGCCCACCACGTACTTGACCTCTTCTTCGGGGATCGAGCCCTCGGCCAAGGCCTGGGCGTAGGCGTTTTCGGCGGCGGCCACCACATTGGCGCCGGTGTCGATCAATGCGCGTCCGACGATGTTGCGGTCCTCATCGATGACGACCGCTTTGGTTTGTGTGGAACCGACGTCCACTCCTGCTGCATATGCCATGGCTGGTTTTCCTTAAGCGTGGGGCGCCTGCTGGCGACGGGAGGCGAGGCCTTCGAAGTAGGCGTCGATACGGTTCTTCATCTGGGCTTCCGAGACGACGCGGCGATCCATCATGTCCGACTCGATGAACAGGCTGGGGGTGCCCAGGCGTTCGGTGAGATGCCGGCGGCTATCCGCCAGGCCCGTGGAGACCGTGCGGCAACTCTTGATGGGGTGGAAGATCACGCCATCGACGCTGAACTCGTCGATCATGTCTTCGATCATCGGCTCCTGGTGGAACATGGAGTCCATGGCGTCGCGCACGCTGATAAGAGAGCCTTCGGCCAGGCTGTCGATGGGGTTGTCCAGGTCGTATTGGAAGCCGCGGTTGGTGCCACCAGAGGCGAACCAAAGGTAGGTGGAGTTGATGAACGAGCCGCCCCACTCGGTGAAGAGTTCGTTGAAGCGGCGGAAGATCGGATAACAGGGAACACCCACGAAGATCAGCCGATAGACCTCCTCGTCCATCAGCGTTCCGATACCGTGCTCGACCTTGTACTTGAGCTCTTCCACGAGCTCCTCGAAGTACACGGCACCCTCTTCCGTGCCGCGGAAGCCGTTGGCGACACCGAGGAAGATAGTTCCGTCGGTCAGGGCGTTGAACACTGCGGGCTTGGAACGGTTGAGTTCCAGGACCTGGCTCCAGCCGGCGCTCATGCGGTTGGCATAGCCCAGCACCTCACGGAACTTGTCGATGTCGAACTTCTTGCCGGTGACCTTCTCGCAGAGCTGGATCAGCTCGCGCAACTGCGCCGCCACGTACTTGCGGTCGTTCTCGAAGTCGTGATCGCCCTGCCAGGTCTGGCCGCCTTCATTACGTGTGCCCGGGACATCGAGGGTGAACACGGGGATGTCGTGTATGCGTTCCCAGATCTCAGCCCACTTAATATAGGTGTTGCAGGCGTTGGTGAGCACGGCGATAGAAGGCTTGGGAATACGCCCCATGGGGTGCTTGCCGTCTTGTAGCTGGGTGGCCACGTCGGCCTTCACATAGCCGCAGATGTCCGGCGAGTAGCCGTAGTCTTCGGCGACATCGAGATACTCATGGGCCACGCGGCGCACAGCGGTCTGCAGGGAGTTGATCTCCGGGAAGACCACGGGCAGGTCGAAGGTCTTCAGGATTTCGTTGATGCTGCCCATGACGAAGACATAGGCGGCCTGATCTCCGCTGTTGGCAGTTTCGTCCAGGGAGGCGAACCACTGGCGGAAGAGGTCGGCACCGTCCTTGTTGCCGCGGCCGACGAGTTCCTCGGTCATTGCTTGTGTAGTCATGGCTTGATTGGGCTCAGGCGAAGAGCAGGTTCTCGACGAAGGTCTCGACTTGAAGTTCCAGTTGGTCGAAGGAGTTCTGGTTCTCCTCAAACTCGCTGACGAAGTAGGGCACGTCGGCCTCGTCGAGGCCGTAGGTGTAGGCGACCTGTTCTTCCAGGCCGGGCTCGCACATCTTGGCGGCGGAGACGATCACAGCATCGGCGCGGGCCGCACGGAAGCGGAGCAGCAGCATGTCTTCCTTCAACTTGCGCAGGTCGTGTTGCACCGGGCTGTAGGAGGATTGCTCCACATAGGCGTGGGCCAGTCGCTCGAGGGGGTCCCCGGTGGTGTCCACATCATCGAGGATGAAGCGCAGGCCGATCACGAAGTCGTCATCCACGATGTAGGTGGTGCGGCCGAGCATGCGGATCAGGTCAACCGGAGGCTGTTCGCAGAAGGCGCCCTCGTAGACCACGCGAATGCGGTCTTCGCGGCGGCCGGTGGTCTTGCGGATCAGCGGCAGCGCATGGGCCAGGATGTCGTTGTGTTCTTCGCACGGGAGCATGCCACCGATGGCCATCAGGCAGTAGGCATCCTCCGCGGCCACGAGCCAGGGGGTCTCGCGCTTGATGTCATAGAGCTCGCGCAGCAGGCGACGGTTCTCATTGTAGACACCGATGGAGTTTCGGAGTGCCTCGTCGGTAACCTTCTTGCCAGCCACCTCTTCGATGGTGCGCTTGATGCGATCGTATTCGCCGCGCAAGTACTCCACCGAGTGCCCGGAGTTCGGGTTCTGGGGCAGGTAGAGGATGTGGCACGGGTAGTCGTAGTTGCGCCCCCAGATAGCGGCCAGGTTGCGGGCCGCATCGCAAATGGGGTGCGACACGAACATGTCCAGCTGGATGTTGCCGGAGAGGGCCAGCTCCAGGGAGGTTTTGATGATCGAGCAAAGGTAGGAGCCGAAGCGCGAGTCGGCGTTGGTGGGCTCGAGGGAGGCGCCCATGATCTTGACTGGCAAGAGGCCGGCGGCGTGGACGATTTCCTCGGGGAAGTAGACCTGGAAGTGGCCCAGGACCTTGCCACCGGCGTCGCGCCAGCGTTGGACCGGCGAGTAGTCTGAGTCCTCCACATGGTCGCGGCACAGGCGCAGAACCTCGTCGAGGGGCTGTCCTCGCCAATCGTCAAAGACTTTTGTGTTCATCAGGAAGTGGTGGGTGACGCGGCGGAGCCGCTGAAGAAGAGGTCGAGGACATGGTCGAGCTTGGCCGTGACGTCGCCGAGGACACCGTTGGCGTAGGGGGTCAAGGTGACTTCCACCATGCCCACGAAGTGCCAGGAGGCCAGGCGCGTGTCCTGCGGGCGCAGTTCACCGGCGCGGATGCCATCGGAGATGATGGACGCGACGCAGTTGGGCAAGGCTTCCTGATAGGCGGAGATCAGGTTGGCACGCACGGGGTCGTGGAAGATGTTGATATCCCGGCGCACCAGGCGGATCAGGGCGCGCTCTTCCCGGGGAAGGGTCAAAAAGTCCCGGGTCAGCCGCGCCAGGCGCTGGCGGGCTGTGCCCGAGGCCTCCACGGATTGCCGGAAGAGCTGGCCCTTGGATTTCAGATCCCGGTGCAGGAGGGCCAGGTAGAGCTCCTCCTTACCGACGAAGTGGTGGTAGAGGGCACCCTTGGTGACATCCGCCCCGGCCGCCAGGCTCGCCATGGACACATCGGCGTAACTCTTTGTCAGGAAAAGAGTTCTAGCCACATCTAGGATGCGGCTGATGGTGGCCTGAGAGCGTGTTTCTAGCATCATGGGACTGGGGGAGGGTGGAGCCGGAGCCATACCGACCGGTCGGTATGTTATTATGGTGCTTGAGGCCCACTTGTCAAGGGCTTCTTGCAGGTCCGCAGAGGGCCCAGGGGTGGCATTGTGGCTCCAGAGGCCCTGCAGGGGGCGTAAGCCGGGCCTTCCAGGTGGGTCAGGTGGCCCCCCCCGATGTCAGGCGAGAATCTCTCGGACCACGCGTCCACCAATATCCGTCAGGCGGAAATCCCGGCCCTGGTAGCGGAAGGTGAGCCGTTCGTGGTCGATGCCCAGCAGATGCAGGATGGTGGCGTTCAAGTCGTGGACATGGACCGGGTCGGCCACCACGTTGTAGCTGAACTCGTCCGTTTCCCCGTGGATATGGCCTTGCTTGATCCCAGCGCCAGCCATCCACACGCAGAAGTTGCGCGGGTGGTGGTCGCGACCGTAGTCCGTGGTGGTCAGTGTTCCCTGGGAGTAGATCGTGCGTCCGAACTCGCCGCCCCAGATGACCAACGTGTCGTCCAGGAGGCCACGCTGTTCCAGGTCCAGGATCAGGGCGGCGCAAGGCTGGTCCACATCCCCGCATTGGAGGCGCAGATCCGCTGGCAGATCTCCGTGCTGGTCCCAGCCCCGGTGGAAGATCTGGGTGAAGCGCACATCCCGCTCGGCCAGGCGACGGGCCAAGAGGCAATGGTTGGCGAAGGTGCCTGGGATGGTGGCCTGCGGGCCGTACAGATCGAGAACATGCTTGGGTTCGTCAGCAATGTCCGTCAGTTCGGGAACGGAAGTCTGCATGCGGCTGGCCAGTTCGTACTGGGCGATGCGCGCATTGATGTTCGTGTCGGCCAGTTCCGTGAAGCGTCGGCGGTTGAGACGCTCAAGGGCGGCTAGCATGCGCTGGCGAGCTTCCGGGGTCAGGCCGGCGGGGTTCTTCAGGAAGAGCACCGGGTCGCCGGAAGAGCGCAGGCTGACACCCTGGTATTCGGAAGGCAGCCAACCACTGCCCCAGAGGCGGGAGAAGAGAGCCTGGGCATCGCGCCTGGCGCTCCAGCGAGGCGTCAGGACGACGAAGGACGGCAGGTTGTCGCTGGATGACCCCAGGCCATAGGAGAGCCAGGCGCCCAGGGATGGGCGGCCAGCCTGCTCAGAACCGGTCTGAATGAAAGTGATTGCCGGGTCGTGGTTGATGGCCTCTGTGTGTACGGACTTGACGAGCGTCAACTTGTCGACAATGCCAGCGGTGTGCGGCAGGAGTTCGCTCACCCAGCGGCCGCACTCACCATGACAGGCGAACTTGAACATGGAGGGAGCCACGGGGAAGCGCTCCTGACCAGAGGTCATGGTGGTGATGCGCTGGCCCATGCGGATTGACTCAGGCAGTTCCTTGTCAAAGTGCGCCGCCATGCCCGGCTTGTAGTCCCAGAGATCCAGCTGGGAAGGAGCTCCAGCCATGAAGAGGTAGATCACGCGCTTGGCCCGGGGGGTGTGGTGCGTATCTGCGGCCAGGCGTGGGTTTAGCAGTGAGCCCAGTGCGGCCGTGGCCAAGGTGCGTCCCGTGCCGCCCAGGAACTGGCGCCGAGTGGGAGTGAAGGCGTTGCGCGGTGTGCCTGTCAGCATGCTCTCAGCCTCTGTTAGCCGCCTCGTCGAGGTTCAGGATCAGGTTGGCCACGACGGTCCAGGCCGCCAGGGAGATTTTCCCAAGCTCTTCGTCGCTGGCGGCCTCGCCATTTGACAGGAGCAGTTCGGCGAGCTCCGGATTGGCGAGGAACTCCCGACGCTGGTCCATAAAGACATCGACGAGTTCTTGAAGTTCGTCAGCCGTGGGCATTCGGGAGGTAACAGCGTGGAAACCGTAGCTGGCCTGGGACTCCACGGTCTGGCCACCGGACACAAGCATGCGCTGGGCCAGGAATCTGGCGGCCTCGATGAACTGCACATCATTCATGAGTGCCAGAGCCTGCATGGGCGTCGCCGTCGTCGTGCGCCCGACGGAGCAGGCCTCGCGTGACGGAGCATCGAAGATCTGCAGCATCGGTGGGGGTGCGGTCCGCTTCCAGAAGGTGTAGATGCTGCGTCGGTAGAGGTCTTCCCCTGAACCACGGGTGTACTTGGCCGTATTGCTCGAGGTATAGGCCACCGCTTCCCAGATCCCGGGTGGCTGATAGGGGCGAACACCGGGACCGCCGAGTTTCTCCACCAAGAGGCCGCTGACGGCCAGGGCGCTGTCGCGTAGGACCTCGCCGGAGAGGCGCAGCCGGGGGGCGTGGGAGAGCAGGGCGTTTGTCGGGTCAAGTTCGGCGGAGCGTTTAGGGATTGCCGCAGACTGGCGGTAGCAGGCCGAGGTCACCATCAGGTGGCGCATGTGTTTCATGTCCCAACCACTCTCCACAAACTCGGTGCCCAGCCAATCTAGAAGCAGGGGGTGGCTGGGTAGGGCGCCGCGGGAGCCAAAATCTCCGGGGGTGGCGACCAGGCCGCGTCCGAAATGGTGTTGCCAAAAACGGTTCACGGTAACCCGGGCCGGTAGGGGGTTGGCCGGGTCGCAGAGCCAGCGAGCCAGGTCAAGGCGGTTGGCCGGGGTGGTTTCCGATTCACGGGAGAGACCGGGGAGGAAGGCTGGCGTGGCGGGGTCAACCGCGTCCCCGGGTGCATCGTACTCACCGCGTTCAAGGTAGTAGGCCTGGCGCCGTTGCGGGTCGTCGGCGGAGACTATGGTTGTTGTCGCCTCGGCCTTTAGGGTCTCGCGTTCCTGTATCAGGGCCAGGAGTTGCTCCTCCATGGCGGACCATTCCGGGGAGTATTCGCGTCGGTAGTGCTCGCGCAGAGCATTCCGCTGTTCAGTCGTGCGCTCTGACGAGTCCAGCAGCAGGCTGCCTGTGATGGTCAGGGGAAGGGCTCCCAGGTGCTCCTCGACTACCCGATATGTGAAGGCAAAGGCACCTCGATCATTGACCACCTTGACGAGCAACTCGTTGGCACCGGCGTTGAGGTCGAGTTCCAGTTGTTCCTGGTCAGCGGCGGCTCCCCGACGGGCGTCGTTGGCCAGAAGCAAGGTATTGTTCAGCCAGACCTGAATGGCGTCGTCACTGCCCAGCCCCACGGAGATGGTGCGCGCCTCGGGGGATATCAGCGTACGCCGCAGATAGATGGCGGAGAGTTCACCCTCGAAGGAGTGGATACTTCCGTCCTCGTACTCCGGATGTGGTGTCCACTCATCGTTGATGCCTGGCGGAGCCGAGACGCCAGGGTCTGCGGCGAATGCTGCCTGTGCGCTTTCAAAGGTAAGTGGACCGCGGGTGGACCAGACGCCTGCGGAAACTGGTGTGAGAGTGCTATCCGTTGACACCGACAGGCGGAAGCGCCCTAGGGCGTGCCGAGGGAACTGCGAGTCATGGCTGAGACGCAGGCGCAGGTGAGTGCCTCCGGCCTGGCCAATAGGGCTGGCTGGAGCAAAGGCCGCGAAGCGGCGCTCGGGCTTTTTATCCACGGCCCAGCCTGTTCCTGGGTTGCCATCTATGGCGGCAGTGATGTTGTAATCGCGCTGGGAGTAATCCGCCCGAGCACTGACGAGTTCTACCGGAGCAAACTCTCCACCAACTGTCTGGGCCACTTCCAACTCGACCTCGGTCAGCACGAAGTTGCCGTTGTCCGCCCGGCCTACGCCCCCATTGAAAAAACTCTCGTCGGGGATGAGCTCCAGACGCACACCGGTGATGTTCTCCAGCTCCGTCTCGGCCTCAACCGTGTAGGTGACGCGTTCGGGGTTGGCGCCAACGGGGAGCAGCGAAGAGTCGTTGTCGATCGTGAGCTCTACGCCGTCATCGGCGCTGGCTTTCAGGGGCTGCAGGTGTGTCCAGCGGCTCTGGAGTTGTTTTTCCCAGGCCGACTCCCAGGTGTGCTGGGCAGTATCGACAGTTGGCAGTGGGCTGGCCATGGCCTCGCGCAACTCACCCCCGCGCCCAAGAAGGGTGCCCAGTTTCTCGCGAGCGGCTTTATCGAAGATGGTCAGGTTCGGCGGCGGCGTGGGGCCATTGCCGTCGGAGGCCTCCTCGGCCAAGTTGTTGAAGAAGGCGTAGAGACCGTAGAAGTCGCGTTGGGTGAGCGGATCATAGCGATGGTCGTGGCAGCGGGCGCAGGCGGCACTGAGACCCAGCCAGACCGTGGCAGTGGTACTTGCCCGATCAGAAGCGTACTTGGCCAGATACTCGGCGGCGATCAGGCCGCCTTCGGCCGTGGTCGGGTTGCACCGATTGAAGCCTGAGGCGATTCGTTGCTCCTGGGTTGCCTCCGGCATGAGATCACCGGCCAGTTGCTCGGAGGTGAAGCGGTCAAAGGAGAGGTTGGCGTTCAGGGCTGAGATGACCCAGTCGCGATAGGGCCAGATCGAACGGGCATTATCCAAGTGCAGGCCGTGGGTGTCCGCATAGCGCGCTGCGTCAAGCCAGTCGACGGCCATGTGTTCGCCATAGCTCGGCGAGGCCAGCAACCTCTCGACTAGTTTTGCATAGGCCCGCGGGCTCTTGTCGGCCAGGAAGGCGTCGACTTCCGCAAGGCTGGGTGGCAGGCCTGTGAGGTCGAGGGTCACGCGCCTGATGAGTGTCTCGCGACTGGCCTCCGGCGAGGGTTTCAGGCCGGCCTCACCTAGACGCGCCAGGATGAAGTTGTCGATGGGGTTGTGTGCCCAATGTGTCCAGTCGCCGTCGGTAATCTCGGGTACGGCTGGTCTGCGGGGAGTAACGAACGACCAGTGTGGAGACCACTTTGCACCTTCGTCTATCCAGCGTTTGATCTTCTCGATCTCAGCGTTTGTCAGGCGCGTTCCATGCCCATCCTCATCCAGGGGTGGCATGGGTTCGTCCGCGTCGGTGAGACGCAGGTACAGTTCGCTCTCCGCTGAGTTGCCGGGCACCACGGCCTGGTATCCCCCCAGATCCTTGAGGAACTCCTCGGGCAGGTCCAACCGCAGGTCGGACTCACGGGCCCGCCCGTCGTTGCCGTGGCAGTCCAGGCAATGTTCGGCGAAGAGCGGCCGGACTTCGCGATTGAAGTCCACGGTATCCGTGGCGATACGAACTTCTCCGCCGGTCGTGCCAGCTAGAGTGACTGTCAAGGCAGCCGAGAGACAATAGAGGGCCTGCATGGTCGGCCCCGGTGCTGCCCATGCTCGAAGGCGGGGCTGGGGGGGGGCTGAGCATTCTAGGGCATGAGGCCGGATTGGCCCAGTATGGCCTTTCGGGTCCGCCGTTCTCCTTGCAGCCCCGCGCGTTTCAGCGTTTGAGGCTGGCGGGGTCCGGATGGCCGGAGAAGAACAGGAAGCGGTACTGGAAGCGGACGCTCTCGCCTGGTTTAAGAGTCAGAGCACCGGAACCGTTGGGTTTCCTCTCAAAGGCGGCGAGGCCAAATGGGTTGGCCGCCACCAGACCGTAGGTACGGGCATGCCAGGTGGTGGGGTAGCGTGGGTTGTCGGGGTGGTCGAGAATGGCCACGGCGGCTGGGCGCGTGTTGACAGTTCCCTGGGCCAGCAACCAGGGTGAGCGTTGGCCCCAGACAGCGCCCCCCTCTTGGCCTGAGCTGTTTTGGAGCGTCCCACCCTTGTCGGCTACCAGGCCCGGAGCCAGGCGGATCGCGCAGGTGCCTTCCTTGGTGTCGCCGATAATGAGGCCCGCACCACTGGCAGTGAGCGTAATGTCGAAGTCCAGGCCAAAGGCGTGCTCCCGGGTGAAGGCGGTGATGCGCCGCTCGTCCGTGCAGATCAAGCGACCCTTCCCGTCCACCCAGGTGTTGGCGCTGGTGAACCAGGCCTGCTCGCCGTCGCCGCCGCTTTCAAGCATGCGGGGCTGGTTGACTACAGTGCTCTCGTCGTGCCAGAAATCGACGCCGTTCATGTCCCCGTGGGCGAACCACAGGGACCTGTGGTGGGGGTGGTCCTGTCTCTCGCCAGAACGCTTTTCGAAAGGGAAGGCGCGGGTCATGTCGTCGCCGGTGGGATTGCGCACGGGGAAGAAGGCCGGGAAGCGGCCGTCCAGGCGATACTCGGTGAACAGTTGGCCATCGACGGTGAAGCGGATGCGATCCGGCAGGCGTTCGAGTACCACATGCCGGGTAGCGGATTGGGTCTCGCTGTCCGGCGCCGTCCGGGGCTTGTCATCGGTGGCGGGGGCAGGAGGCGTGTCGCTTGCATGGACGGGCAGGGCCAGAGATCCCTTCAGGCCCAGGCGAGCGTTGATGGCGCGCAAGTTCTCGTCCACGCCGATCTCTGAGTTGGGCACGAACCCTGGTATCGAGATTACCTGGGCCAGGATGCCTCCCAGGCCGCGGTGAACCACGCCCCGCGGCAGGTAGATCAGGTCGCCGGCTTCGACGGGAATCTCGCGCAGCAGGGAGGGTACTTGCTCCGCACTCACGGTCTCTGGGGAAAGGATGGCGGGAAGATCCTCACCGACGATCAGGCGCGCCCCCGCCTGGGCGGCCTGCACCAGGTAGAATTCGTCGAAGCCGCCCACGAGGGGGTGGTAATGCGTGAAGGAGTCCATGACGCGCACCCGGTGGGCGTTGAGGCCGTGGTACAGGTAGGGACCGTTCTTGCCCAGCCAGGTCAGAAGGATGCGACGATAGGCGCCGGTTTCCGTGGCGCAGCCGCCAGGCGTGTCGGTGATGGCCGGGTCCCAGTCCGGTCTAATGATTGTTGGCAGACCTTTGGGCAGGGCCTCCGGGAGAGAGAAGCTGAGCAGGTCGGCCGGGGGCGTGAAACTCACCTCCTGCCCTGGGGGCAGGGGAAGCAAATCTCCCACGGCGTAGTTGCAGGTCGTGGTACCGGAGGTCTCGTTGTCGGTGATCAGCGCCGCGCCCTCGCCGGATTGGACGAAGAGGACTTGTGGCGCCGCGCTGGCAGTAGACGCACTGGATCCTGGCAGCCACCTCAAGGCATAACCCTCGTTGGACTCGGAGAAGGCACTGCTCAGGAGGTCGAACTCGGGGTTCTCGGGCGCGGTGGAAAGCTGAGCGCGCAGGGCACCGCCCTGGGGGGTATCTGGTGCGACAGCCGTGGTACAGGCGGCTCCCAAAAAGATGGCCAGAGCCCATGTGCAAAAGACATGGGGGAGAAACATGGGTCCGTGGCGGATGTTCGCGTGTGAAGGGTGCATGGCCCTATGATAGGGCGTTGGCCCAGCGCGAAGCACGAACGCAAACACGACTATGATCACACGCCGCGGTTTCTTGGGTGCCGGCCTCGCGAGTGGCCTGCCATTTGTCTTTCCCCGTGATTCGTGGGCACAGCCATTGGCCCGCCGGCCACGCCCCTGGGAGGAGTTGCGCGTGGCTGTTGTCGGGATCAGGAGCCGCGGGCGCAACCACATCGACGGCTATCGTGCATTGCCTGGAGTGCGCGTGGCTGCGCTCTGTGATGTGGACCAGTCATTGTTGGCGCGGGAGGCGGACCGCTTTGCTGAGCGCGGCGAACAGGTTGACACGGTTGGCGATGTGCGCCGCTTGCTCGAACGCGATGACATCCACGCCATCTCCATTGCAACGCCCAACCACTGGCACGCCTTGCTCACCGTATGGGCCTGCCAGGCCGGCAAGGATGTCTATGTGGAAAAGCCCGTCTCCCACAATGTCTGGGAGGGGCGACAGATGGTGCGTGCGGCGCGGAAGTACGGACGCATCGTGCAGACGGGAACCCAGTCCCGTTCCAGCTACGCCATCGCCGAAGCGATCAGCTGGCTGCACGAGGGTCACCTGGGCGCGATCGAGTTGGCCACTGGCCTGTGCTACAAGCCGCGCCAGAGCATCGGCAAGGTGAGCGCGCCGACGACGATCCCCGAAGGTGTCGACTATGAGTTGTGGTGTGGGCCCGCGCCCAAGGGGCCGCTGATGCGCGAGCAGTTGCATTACGACTGGCATTGGGTGACGGAAACCGGAAACGGGGATCTCGGTAACCAGGGCGTACACCAGATGGACCTCTGTCGCTGGGCCTTGGGTGAGACCACGGCGGCGCCCTTTGTGCAGTCCGTCGGCGGGCGTCTAGGCTACGACGACGACGGCAACACGCCGAACACGCAGGTCATCTACCATGGCTACGAGAAGGCGCCGCTGGTCTTCGAGGTGCGCGGCTTGCCCCGAGACAAGAAAGCCCAGGAGGAGGACTGGCGCGGTCGCATGGATAGTCACCTGGGTGCGCGTATCGGTGTCATTATCAAGTGTGAGAAGGGCCTCCTGCGCATTCCCAACTACACCTCTGCTGTGGCTCTGGATGGCGAGGGCAAGGAAGTGAAGTCCTGGCAGGGCGCCCATGATCACTACGCGAACTTCATCTCCGCCGTGACCTCCCGCAAGGCCAGCGAGCTGTCCGCGGACATCGAGGTCGGGCATGTGTCCGCCTCGCTCTGTCATTACGGGGCCATCTCTCACGCCCTGGGCAGGGCAGCGGCGCCGGAGACAATCCAGGAGGCCCTGGGGGGCAGGGCTCCTGCCGCCGAGGCCAGTCAGCGTATGTTGGCGCACCTGGAGGCCAATGGCGTGGACTTGGCGGCGACGCCCCTGACTCTGGGCGTACCCCTGCAAATCGACGCGGCGGCCGAGTCAATCAAGGGGTCGCCGCGGGCCAGCGAACTGCTGCGTCGCGATTACCGTGAACCCTTTGTCGTGCCCGCAATCTGATGCTCTGCGCCCTGCTGGCCTCGTTGCCCCTGGCTGGCCTGGGTGCCTGGCAAGGACCGCCGCCGGAGAGCCTTGATCCGCGCCTCGCAGGGCTGGTAACCCTCGACGGCGAACATCCCTGGGAACTGGACGGAGGCGTGGCGACCTGGAAGCGACGAGCGGCTGTCCTGCGGCGTCGTGTGCTGGTCGCCGGTGGTCTGTGGCCCCTGGAGGATGAGCGCCCACCTCCCCAGGCCTCGGTCCACGGGAGCATCGAACGGGATGGCTACACGATCCAGCGCGTGTTCTTTGAGACCTGGCCCGGCTTCTATCTGACAGGGAACCTCTACCTGCCGACGAACACGAGCGAATCCTTGCCGGCCGTACTCTCGCCCCACGGCCACCGGGCCGGGGGGCGGCTCTCGCGGCGTTCCGACCAGGATGTCGCCGAGGAACTAGCCTGTGGCGCAGAGCAGGATGAGGCCGGGGCGCGTTACTACATCCAGGCCCGTTGCCACCAGTTGGCACGCCTCGGCTGCGTGGTCTTCCACTACGACATGGTGGGCTACGGCGACTCTCGCCAGCTCGACCATCGCAACACCTTCGTGGACTTCGACGCGGTCCAGTACGGCCTGAACGCCTTCGGCTTCCAGACCTATAATTCCCTGCGGGCCCTGGACTACCTGCTCTCGGTGCCCGGCGTTGATCCCAAGCGCGTTGGCGTAACCGGGGCCAGTGGCGGCGGCACACAGACCTTCATCCTGGGGGCCATTGACCCGCGTCCCGCCGTGGCCTTCCCAGCGGTGATGGTCTCCACAGAAATGCAGGGAGGCTGCATCTGCGAGAATGCGCCCTATCTGCGCATCGACACGAACAATGTGGAGTTGGCCGCCTGTTTTGCGCCGCGGCCCCTGGGCTTGTCTGCGGCGAATGATTGGACGCTACGCGTGGAGGAGTTGGGGCTGCCTCAACTGCGGGAGGTCTACACCTGGTTCGGTGCTTCCGAGCAGGTCACCGCGCGCACCTGGCCGGAGTTCGGTCACAACTACAACCTCCCGGCCCGGGAGCTCATGTACGGCTGGTTCAACAAGCACCTGTCCCTGGACGCAGCGACACCCGTGCGTGAAAGGGCCTGGAAACCGGCCACCCCTGAGGAGCTCTCCGTATTCGATGCGGAGCACACCCTCCCCGCCGCCGCCCGTGACAGCGCCGGCATCCGGAAAGGGATGTTGGGCCTGGTACAGCGACGCATGGAGGCCCTTGTGCCCCGTAGCCCCGCCGGTCTGCAGCGCTTCCGGCGCGTGGTGGGCGGCGCTCTGGAGATCATGTTGAGCTTGCGCCCGGCAGTGCTGCTCCACGCCGAAGACCAGGAACCGGTGAAGAACCCCCTGTTTCCCGGTAAGGCCGTGACAGGAGTTGCTCCGGTCAACGGCAATACTAATCCCTGGGCCCGGGCCGACCTGCGCAACTTCTCCCGCATCGATCCCGGCGACGGTGGGCCGCCGGTGCTGGTGGCGGTTCTGAGGCGGGACACGGAACAGATGGCCGGCGCGGCGGCAACCCGCGACACGGTCATCGCCGTCTCCGGTGCCGGTGCAGAGGCGCTCCTCGATCCGACCACTCCCCAGGGCGCCGCCCTGGAACTTCTCCTGGAGCGCGGCAATACCTGTGTGATTCCCTTGGGCCTGCTCGGCGATCCCAGCGCACGGCTTCCCACCGACGGAGGGCGCCACGGCACTTACGTGGGCTACACCTTTGGCTACAACCGCACACTGCTGGCGGAGCGGGTGCGCGACCTGACCGTTGTCATCGAGAACTTCGGAGTGATCGGCGTGGCGCCTGGTCGTGGCGCTGTCTCGAAGCCGCGCACGCTCCTCTGGGGCGCAGGCCAGGCCGGGCCCTGGGCCCTGCTCGCCGCCAGCCAGCAACTGGGCCTCCTGGATCGCGTCATCGCGGACTGGTCCGGCACCTTTGCGGAAATCGATGACCTGGATCACCCGAACCTCCTGCCCGGAGCCCTGGGCTACGGGGGCCTGGACGCCTTCGTTGGCCTGCTCGCTCCACTCCCGGTGACCCTCTGTGGTCTGGGCGAAGCGCCCACAGTGGCTGCTGCCTGCTATGAAGCCAGCAACGCCGTTCTCACAATATCACCGGAGAAGAGCGAGGACATCTGGTAGGGCGGCGCCCTAGCACAGCCAGGACTTGATGCGTCCGGCGGCGCCGGTGGCGTCTTCGATTACACCACAGTTGGCGGCGGCCCGCAGCACACGCAGGTAGTGCTCACGGTCACGGCAAAGGTCCTCGCGGTTGGCGAGCAGGGCATTTGCCTGGTGGCCATTGACCCAGGCCAGGAAGGCTAGGCCCGCCTTGTAGTGTTGGGTCGGCGTCTCAAAGATGATGCGCGCCAGTTCCTCGCAGGGTTCCATGAGGGCGCGGAATCTTCGCCGGTCACCGTGGTCGAGGAAGCGCAGGGCCAGGCCGGCGGGGCGTGCGATGGCATCCAGGATGCCGAGCAGGGCGTGGCTGAACTGACCGCTGGCGGGATCGGGTACTGTGGTGCCCTGCCGTGGGTCGTCGTTGGGCGCGTTCCCGTCACCGGCGATCAGCGCGGAGAAGTTGAGGTCATCTCCGGTCAGCACGATCTGTCCCTCCAGGGCAAGTTCGCGGCGGATGGCTCTTTCTCGCTCGGCGTCCAGCAGGGAGAACTTCACCCCCAGAATCTTCTCGCGATCGAGCGCCATGACACGCGAGAAGCTGTCGCCGGGGAAGTAGCCCGCGAGGGATGGCAGGAACATCTCTCCCAGCCAGTGGATGTAGAGGGGGCCGGTATAGCCCTCGACAATGCCGCGGTACAGGGCCACCGTCTCGTCAGGCCCGCATCCCGTGCGCGTCAACCAGGGGAGGGGCAAGATCACCGGTATGCCGCCGGCGGCACGGATGAAGGTTGCCTCCTCGACAACGGCCTGGGCCAGTGATGCTGCGTCATCGGCCTCCGGTGCGCAGTCGCTGCCGGCTCCGGCGACAAACCCTCGCGGTAGTTCGAGTTCACCACAGAGCTCGATCAAGCGTCGTGCGCCCTCCCAGCCGATAGAGAAACGCTGAGCCGTGTCCATGGCTTCCGCGATTCCGAAGCCGTTGGCGGAAAGCCGCAGTCGCTGGCGTCGTGTGGCTTCCCAGTCGATGGCGGAGACGATCTCGTGGGGAGCGCCGGGGGTGTCGAAGCGGTGTGGGCTTGCGCCATAGGCGTCTTCCATGACGAGATGCGCCGCCGCATAGGCCAAACGGGAGGGCGCGGCCGATGGCCGTACGCCGAGTTGTTCCAACTCGAAGATGGCCCTGTCCAGGAGACTGTCATCCAGGACTAGAGGTTCACCCTCCGGAAGTTGGACCTCGGCCCTCATGTGGCGACCGCCGCCCACCAACCGGGTAGCGCAGTCGCGGCCTTCCAGAGCAGGAAGCCGCTCAGGACAGCCGTTGCCAGGCCCATGGCACCCAGCCACAGGGAACCGACAAGGCCCGTTGGACGGTCCGCGCCCAGGTAGGCGCGGGAGCGTTGCATGCGTATGAAGCCCACATAGACCACGGGCAGCAGGAAACCGGTCAGGATCGTTGTCGGCAGGGCGATCCAGATTTTCATGTCCTGCCACAGGAAGGCGCCCAGCACACCGGGGGTCGGCAAGAGGCAGGCGGCGCGAAAGCGCCAGGAGCCGACGCTCCAACCGAAGACCTCCGTGGCCGCGAAGCCGCAGCACACCAAGTGCAGGGTAATCGAACTGATCACCATGCCGAGCAGCCCCAGGTCGAAGAGGATGCGCCCAGCCACGGGACCGACCGTGCCTTCCAGGATGCGCGCTGCATCGACGGGGCCGAAGCCCTTGCCCGGGAAGGGCAAGCTACCGTTGGGCGCGAAGGTGCCAGCTGCAGCAATCACCATCAACGTAGTCACCAACAGGTAGGGCAGGAACATACCGGCGAAGAGATCGAAGCGCGCCAGGCGGCGGTGCTCCCGTCCCCAACCGCGGGCCAGCAGCGTGTAGGGGTAGAGGAAGATCATGTTGGCGCCCACGGCGGCGGCCAAGCTGGCGACGACGACGCCCAGGGCGCCGATAGTGGCGTCGTGGTTGTCCGCCGGGACGAAGTCAGGTGGTAGGCGGCCGGGGATGAAGCCGCGCAGCACCGCGCCTATGTCGCCCAGGCCCATGCGTATGACGACGACGGTAAAGCACAGCACAATCAGCCACACCATCCAGCGCATGGAGCGTTCAAACCAGCGCAGCAGGCGTGGAGAGCGCCCGTAGGTGAAGGCCCAGGTCACAGCCCAGGCCAGGACGCAGAGGCCAGTTGTTCCGTGCTTCCAGGTGTGCCCGTGGACTGCGCCGATGTCCACCAGGGCTGCCGAGGCCAGGGCGTATTGGGCGAAGTGCCAAATCACGCTGGCGAGCACGGCTCCCAGCACGAAGGCCCAGGCGTAAAACGGACCGGCGTGAGTACGCACGGCTTGCAGCGGGCGCTGGCCTGTGGATAGCGTTTGGTGGGCTACGGCCGAGAGAATGGCGACGCCCAGGAGCATGGAGAGCGGCGCAACCCACAGCAGGTTGTAGCCAAAGGCACCGCCAGCGATCAGCGTGGCCGCCGCCGTGCCACCGCCGAGTGTCAGGGCGCTCTGCATGTACCCCGGCCCGCCTCGGCGTAGAAAAGCCGCCCAGCGTTTGAGCGTCGGAGCGTCTTCCATTTCGGCTAGCCAGGCACGCTCCCGCGCCAGTTGCTGGGCGTCGGGCGGGTGCACCATGGGCACGACCAGTTGTTCTCTATCGCTGTTTGTCATGTGTTGTCCCGTTAGGGCGTGAAACGCTGAGTGCGGGCAGTGCGCAGGGGCTTGGCGGCGGGCATGCTGCGGTAGTGTGGGTCGAGGGGATAGCAGCCGCTGACCTTTCCGCTGCGCGGTCCGCTAGTGCAATCTGAGAATGTGCGGCACAGGCGCTTGGCTTGCAGCGGTCGCCCGGCCAGGGTGTCGAGGGGCAGTTCTGGGTATGAGAGCAACATGCGGCCGAGGCCTACAAAGTCAACTTGTCCGGCGCGCACTTCGTGCTGCGCGACCTGCGGCAGGTACTCCTGCAGATAGGTGTATCCCGTGCCGACCAGCAGGAGGTCGGGGAAGGCGCGTTTGGCTGCGCGGGTGGCCTGGATGTGTGCGGCGACAGAAGCCAGGGGGTCCTCTGGTGGCAGGTAGCCGTCGCTCGGCGGCCAACTGGCCGGACGTTGCAGGTGCGGGCAGTAGTAGGGTGAGCCGAGCGTCAGGTTGACCAGGCGGATGTCGAGAGAACGCAGGAGCTCGAGGAAAAGGAAGGGTTCCTCCAGGTCGGGCTCGGCTGGGAAGAGGGGGTTGATGCCGAAGCCGTGCTCGTAGGGCAGGTGTTCGCTGGCGAACTGGGCAACGCCGGTGCCTTGTTCGGTGCCGTTGGCCTTGTCCTTGTCGTCGGCGGCATGGGGAAGAGCATCGTAGAGGGAGAGGCGCACGCCGATGTCGAGATCAATGGCGGCACTGCGGATGCCCGCGACAATCTTGCGGAAGAGAGCCGTGCGGTTGTCAAAGCTGCCCCCATGGGGGCCCGGGCGGTGGCGCGCGGCGAGCAGCTCGTGCAGCAGGTAGCCATGGCAGCACTTCACATCGACGAAGTCAAAGCCGACCTCCTGGGCCAGTAGCGCCGCGCGCACGAAGGCGGCAGCGATGTCATCGAGTTCAATATCCGTGAGCAGTGGCGTATTCGCGTCAACTCCGCTGCGCCTGTCGAGCAGTGGATTGTGCTGGGGGATGCGCGGCGCCGGAGTGCCGGCGGGGCGGGCCCAACGACCCGAGTGCGTCAATTGCAAACCGCAATAGAGGTCATCTGTGGACAGGCCCACTTGCTTGTGTCCGCTGCGGATCTCGGCCAAGAGCGCCGCGAGGCCCGCGCGCGCGCTTGGATTCAGGCATAGTTGGTTGGGATTGGCGCGGCCATCGGGGGTTACCGCGAAGGCCTCGCCGCCCCAAATGAGCTTGGCGCCGCTGCGTCCGAAGTTGCGCCAGCGGCGCAGGGTCAGGTCCGTGGGCTGGCCTGATAGCGTGCCGTCCCAACCCTCCATCGGGTGCGCCGCCCAGCGATTGCCGATGGTGCGACCGAGGTGGGAGATGGGCTGGCCCAGGGGGCCGCTGTCGTCGCTGATGTCCCCGTCGCAGTCGAGTCCCAGTTCAAGCAAGCGCTGACGGAAGGCGGCCACATCCTTAAAGGAGGAGATGGGAGGGTATGCGGGCATGTTCGTCAGGGCAGGAGATCCGCGCCGAAGCCCGGTCGGTCGAGAGAGGCGATAGCCAGGCGTCCGTGCTCGATTGCCAGGCGCGCTGAGTGTCCGTCACGCTCGTATAGATCGCCATGGGTCTTCAGGGCGTAGGCGATGGTGTCCGGCGGCAGATGGTCCAGGCCACGGAAGTAGTGATGGCCGTTGCGCTCCACATGTTCGATGCCCAGGGTGGCCATCAGGCACAGGTCCTGGTGCAGGGCGATGACGGGTAGGTTCGTAAGATCCTCGCCGGATTGAAACAGGCCGCCGCCGCGCGTGTGGCAGAGGCCGGTGTTCAGCAGCGCGCGGAAGACGCCCTTGCAGGCTTTTACCGATACGCCGTGGTAACCCAGTTCGATGGCTGCCGGGAAAGCCCAGATGTCGAGATCCGCTTCATCGATGAGCAACGGGGCCTGGGCCGTGATGGTCGCCAGCTCAGAGTGGGCGGCAACCTCGAAGGTCATGGAGCGGGGGAGCGGTTGTTCAATGAATAACAATCCGGAGAGGAACTCCGCGCCCCCTTGCGCGGTGCGCACCCCTTCGAGCAGGTCGGCCAACTCGCCCAGGTCAGCGAACTGTTCGTTGCCGTCGAGGGTAAAGCGCGCGGCGCCGGGTACTTGCCTGCGCAGTATGCGGGACACCTCCAGCAAGCGCTCCAGCCCGTCAACGCCGGCCACCTTGATTTTGAAGTGCGTCAAGCCGTGGCGGTTGATGTCGTCGCTCAGGGTCTCGGGCAGACCGTCAAGGACTGCGTCCTTGCCTTGCTCGGCCCGCAGCCGATCGGCCATGCCCACCGTATGCCGAAGCGTTATCGCTCGCGCCGGGCGCCGGGGAAGCGTCTCGGCCCAGCGCCAGGTGTCCAGTTCAGCATGTACGCGTCCGGGCTCGAAGCCGAAGGTGTTGTCCCGTAGGGCGTCGTGAAAAGAACACCCCGCCTTGCGCGCCACGGCGTCGATCAGCAACCGTTCCACGAGGGCCACTCCATAGCCGCGCACCAGGAGATCGCTGTCGGTGCGTCTGGTGGAGCCCATGCGTTCGAGGTGCAGGCCATGCCAGAGGTCGAAAACCGTTCCGTGGCCCTGTGTCTGGGCCAGGCGCGCGGCGGTCCGGGCGCTTTCCACCAGGGCGGCAGCATCGTCCGCCAGGCTTTTGTCCGGATCCTTCTCAAACCACTTGGGCACGAGCAGGTCGGAGGCCTGGCCCCAAGCCGTGCTCCCATCCGCGAACTCGACCCGCCCCCGGGCAACGCCAAGCCGGGCCTCGGTTAGCGTGTGGATGCCAAAGCGGAATGGCTGGCGAGTGCGGCAAACAGCGGTCTCTAGCCCGAACTCGACCAGACGCAGACGGGGGGGAGTCGCCATGGCCCGTATCTTAGGCGCCAGGGTGGGCGCGTCTTCGGTAAACATCCAATACTGAAGCAGTCATGGCTGGATGTGTGCAACGGGCGGCCGTCTAGCGCAGGCACAGGTTGCGGAAGCGGACCTCGGTCGGTCCGCCGGAATGGACCTGCAATGCGATGCGGCCGTGGCGTGCACCATCTGGGTCGCTGATGTCCACGCAGGGCTGGCCGTTGATGAAGGTCTGGATGCGCTCGCCCGCGGCGATGATCTCGTAGCTATTCCAGTCACCGGAATTCAGGAAGGCGGGCTCTGGCGCCGGGGCGAGTAGGTCGCGGCCGTGTTCTTCGTAGAGCGCTCCCCACCAGCCCGGGCCGATGTCCGCCTGATAGCCGCGGGCGGCACCGTTATCCAGGCGTTGGCTGCGGAACTGGATGCCGCTATTGCCTGCGTTGTTCACCAGCTTGACTTCAAGTGTCAGGTGGAAGTCGCCGAGCTCCGAGGTGTTGAAGGCGAAGTCGTTGTGGGCCAGGCCCGTGCTCGTGCGCCCGACGATTTCTCCGTCCTCCACCGACCAGACCTCCGGGTTGGCGTTCCAGTCGCTGAGGTCCACGCCGTTAAAGAGTATGGGCAGCGCGACATCAACCTGCACGGGGCTGGCGAGGTAGGCCAGAAGGTCGCGCACCTGCGCCTCACTCAAGCCATCGAGCTGGCCAGTGGGCATGAAGGAGACGTCCTGAACGACGATCAGCAGTTCGCCGGCGCTGTCGCGCTCGACTTCATCCAGGGGTACGACGATGCGCTCGGTCTGCGTCGCGATCACGATGGACTCGGCGTTGCGTTCCCGGGCCAGGCCAGAGATCAGGCGACCGTCTACGGTGCGTGCCACGGTGGCCAGGTACTCGCGGCTCACCTCGGCGCTGGGGTCGAGGATATTGCGCAGGGTGTAGTCCAAGTCGGCGCGGTTCGAGCCGGTCAGATCCGGCCCCAGGTCACCGCCGACACCGAAGAGCGTGTGGCAGGCGGCACAACTGGCGTCGAACAGTGCGCGACCACGGGCGCTGTCGGCGGGAGGCCTGGAGGTGTCGGCCGCCAGCTCCAGGTAATGGGTCAACTGGGCCTCGGCATCGCTGCCGGTCGGCCGTGAGCGTCCCCAGAGTTCCAGCAGCAGGGCGTCGACGGCCGGGTCTCCCAGGAAGCCCAACTGCTGGCGCAGGGGCGCGGAGTCGAGCGCCTCTTTGCTCAGTACTCCGGCGCGCACGCTCTCCAGGAAGGCCAGGGCGCTCGGGGGGCGCGCCGCGAGGGCGAACACGGCGGCCTTCTCTTCATCCGCGTTCAGGGATGCACCCCCATGGGCGGCGTCGGGCGCCAGGCGGGCGATGAGTGCCGTGCGCGTGTCGGCGCTGTCGTAGTTAGCCAGGCCGCGCAGGGCCGCCAGCCGCAAGTCGTCATTGTCCAGCAAGGCCAGAAGCGCCGGGGCCAGGTCCGGGTCGCGGACGTGCAGCAGGCCGTCGAGGGCCGCCCGCCGACGGTCGAGGTCCATTTCACCGTTGAGTAGCAGAGCCCGGAACTGGGGTGCCACGGTGGAGTCGCCGAAGGCCAGGGCAATGCGCTCGGCCTTGAGGCGCCGGTCCGGATCCGCGTGTCCGAGCAGCGTAGTGGCAACGCGCTGCCAGGCCGGGGGAGGTTCTAGGCCGGGGCGCGTCTCAAGGGCCAGGTCCAGCTCATCCACCATGCGTTCCAACAAGAGCGGGCTGCCGCCGAGGGCATCGTAGTGACCCATGAACTCCACCAAAGTATGCAGTTCGTCGGTGCCGGAGGCCGCGCGCCGATAGACGAAGCGCTCCACCTCTTCGAGCTGTCCGTGGCCCACCATGGTCAGGGAACGGGCCGTGTCCGCGCTGACCAGGGGCTCGATGCCGTACCAGATCAGGAGCGGAATGTTCCCGTCGTCCGCGTCCTGCCCGTGGGAGAGCAGCCCGGCGGCGATCTCCCAGCGGTCTTCCAGGGGCAGACGCTGCAAGCCGCTGGCCAGGAAGCGGCGCACGAGAGGTGAATCGTCTCTGCGCGCCAGGTCAGCCAATGAGGAGAGTAGAACCGGCGAGGCCTCCCGATTCTCCAAGGCCAACCGCACGGCCCAGCCGCGCAGATAGGGCTCGCCGTCTTCGAGGAGTTCCAGGGTGAGTTCCTCCGGCACTCCGGCGGAGACATGCAGGGCCCAGAGCGAACTCAGACGGCTCGCGAGCGGGGCGTCCGAGCGTAGTTGGTTCACCAGTCGCGTCGCCGTCTGTGCCGAGGCGCCGCGTTCCTGGAGCAGGCGCCGAGCCTGGCGACCGTACCAGGCGTTTGGGTGGTCCTGGATGCCGGCCAACTCCGCTTCCGAGAGCTGCGTCAGATCCACGGAGACGGGCTGGTGGGTTCCGTGGGAAATCCGGTACAGCCGGCCGTTGCTGCGATCCCAGATCTCCCGGTCGCCCCGGTGGCAGGCTTGCTCGTCATACCAATCGCTGAGGTAGACGCTGCCGGCGGGCCCGCTCTCCAGGTGGATGCCACGGAACCACTGGTCATTGGCCAGCAGGAAATCGGGCGCGTGGGAACCGACGAAGCCCGAACCCTGTGGCGCCAGGACATCGCGGTTTACCCGGTTGCCGTGCACATTGTTCATGAGCAGGCTGCCCTCGTACTCCTCTGGGAAGGCGCCGCCCTGGTAGATAATGGCCCCGCAGTGGGCGTGGCCGCCGCCGGCAGCATCCGTGTCAGAGTGGTCAACGGGATCGTTGCGTCCCCACCAGGCGTGCTCGTTCACGGCCCCCGCGTAGTGACGGTGGTCGGCAATGGTCTCAATGTCAGCGAAGGTGTACGGATTGAAGTGGTTGCCACCCTGACGCTGGTAGCGGCCACCTTGGATGCCGTGGAAGAGGTGCGGGATGACGCAGGCCGTGAAGAAAGCCTCACCATACTGATCGAAGTCCAGGCCCCAGGGGTTGCTGGTGCCGTGCAGGAAGACCTCGAAGGTGTATTGTGTCGGGTGGAAGCGCCAGATCCCCGCGTTGATGGGGATGCGGTCCTCGTCTGCTGTACCCGGCACTCCCACGCGCGAGTGCGTGTAGACACCATGACAACCGTAGAGCCAGCCGTCTGGCCCCCAGGTGAATGAGTTCAGCGTCTCGTGGGTGTCCTCGTAGCCCCAGCCATCGAGCAGCACCTCTGCCTCGCCATCCGGCACCAGATCGCCGTCGCGGTCTGGAATGAAGAGCAGCTCCGGCGCCGCGCCGATCCAAACTCCCCCAAAGCCCACGGTCAGGCCGCTGACCAGATTCAGGCCCTCGGCGAAGAGCGTGCGTCCATCAAAATCCCCATCGCCGTTCGTGTCCTCAAACACCAGCACCTTGTCCAGTCCCTCGCCTGCGGCGCGCCGCTCGGGATAGGAGTGGGCCTCGGCGACCCAGATGCGCCCCTTCTCATCCAGCGTGAAGGCGATCGGTTGGTGCAACTCCGGTTCCCCGGCGATCAGTTCGACGACAAAACCCGCGGGCACCTCCATGGCCCCGGCCGCCGCCGCCGGTGCCAGCCCGCCGAGCTGTTCAGTCAGAAAAGGGACTACGCGGGGGAGCTCTCGCTCCTGCACGATGTCGGGTTCGCTGGCGTGGAACAGGAAATCGTCGAAGTTGATGTGCCCCCAACCGCCGGGTTGCTCGTCCACCAGGCGGATGAAGACGAAGACGCCCGCGTAATCGCCCAGGTCGACGGCCATGCGTTGCAGGGTCTCATGGTTGGGCCCCGGGCACTGGTAGATGACGCGCCCGTCGGCGGCACGCACCAGCTCCAAGCGTGTGCTGCGGTCGCGTCCCCCGGCGATCAGGAAGCTGGCCCAGGGGTGTATGATCTCGAAGGGCTGGCTGGTCAGCGTCCCCACGGGCTCGTCCCGCAGCAGCTCATAGCCGCCGATCCAATAATTCCCGGCGTGGTGGCTGACCACCGTGCCGAGGCGGCGTTCTACGGCGTCGCCCGCGATGGGCTGATCCAGGAAAGCGTCACCCTCCAGCGTCCAATCCGTCAGGTCGCCGGTTTCAAAGTCCAAGTTGAGGGGTGCGCCGCCGGCTCCGCGGGGCAGGACCCCGGCGGCAAAGCGCGTACTCGCCTCGACGGGGCTGCGCTCGGCGGCCCAGGCCTCCGTGCTCGCGGGGGAGCGCACCTGACGCAGCAGGAAGGTGCCCTTCTTGTTGCCGATGACCACATCAGGCGCCCCATCCCCATCCACATCCCCGGCCACCACCTGCACCCCGACACCGGAATCGTCGTCCACCAGGTGTGGGACAAAGCGCGCACCGTCCGCCTCGCGCACCAGTTCGAACCAGTAGACCACCGCCGGCGCCGTGGGATCCGGATCGCCCTGGGAGCCGTGGGCCCAGTGGCGCTTGCCGGTCACAATGTCCAGCAGGCCGTCGCTGTTCATATCCACCAGGCACAGGGCGTGCAGTTGGGAGAAGCTGACGCCGAAGTCGCTGTCCTCGGGCCGCGAGTCCATCAGGCGATGTTCGCGGAAGTCGCTGCCCGCCGCGCCGGGCACCTGTTCAAACCAGGACAGACCCCAGCCGTGGGCGTCGAGGCCGGTGACCACATCCCCATCCCCGTCCCCGTCAATGTCGTAACAGAACATCTGCGCTCCGCCTCGCCGCCGGGAGAAGGGAAAGGCGTGGAAGGACCACTGCGCGTCACCTCCCAATCCATCGACGAGTTCCGCCGGTTGTTCCCACCAGCCCTGACTCATCAGGAGATCCCGCCGCCCGTCCCCGTTTACATCGCCCAGGCCCAACCCGTGCGTGAAGCGCCCACCCACATCCATGGAAGAGATCGCGTGAAACTCCCAGGGCCTCGCCGGGTCATCCCAGTCGGGCCCCGCCCAGCCCAGGCGGTTCCCGGTCTGGCAGATGATCTCCGGTAGCCCGTCACCGGTCAGATCAGCGAAGTCCGGCGACTCGTTGGAAACCTCATCGAGCACCGTGTGACGAGCCCAATGTCCGCCGCCAACGCCTGGGTTCTCATACCAGGACGCATCCTGTCCGGGAAAGCCAATCACCAGCACATCGTTCAGCCCGTCCCCACTCAACTCATGCACGAAGGCAAAGAAGTTCTTCGAGTAGCGCTCCGGGTCGCAGGGTTCAACCTGGTAGATCTCGTGCACCTCCGTGAACTCCGGCCCCGCATACCAAAACGGCCCGGATACCAGATCGTTGATCCCATCCCCGTTCAGATCACCAAAGGTCGCGCCCTCGCAGTAGAAGACCTCGCTCAACTGGTTGCGCTCGAAGGTACTCAGCCAGTGCTCCGGCGCCGCCTCCGTCGTCAGGCAGCCGCCGCCCAGAACAACCAAGCACAGAATGGCAAGTGTACGCATGGCTGGCCATTCTAGCCCGCTGGCCAGCGCCACGCTCCACCCCAGGGTTTGCAAAGCACCGATTGCAGCGGCAGTCCAAGAACTCCGGGGCAATGCCCGGCGCGAGATGGGGGCTGACCAGCCCGGGCGCGGCACATGCTACCCTGCCCACCACCATGCCCCCGGCGCCCCAGTTTCACCCGGCCTACTTCACCGTGCGCTTCCGCTGCCCCGGCCCGCCTCCGACCTGGCCAGACGAGTTCGCCATCATCTCCGCCCAGGCCACCACCGGCGAAAGCTGGACCGCGGCGGAGAACCGCGCCGCCGACCAGGCCCTGGCCGCCCGCCTGAAAAACCTCGCCGTCTGGCACGCACGCATCACAGGCTACAGCCCCACGACCGACCACGCAGAGCCCAGCTGGGCCTGCGAGCTGGGCCTGGAATCCGCCTGCGACCTGGGCGCCGCATTTAGCCAGGATGCCGTCTACCTGGTGCGCGCCGACGCACTGCAGGTCGTCTCCTGCGGCCCGCACCGCGCCCCGGCGCCGGTCGCCCCGTTCTCAAGCCGCCTGGACACCAACAACGAAACCTAGTCGCCAGGCGCCCGCTCCTGGAGGCGCGCCGTCGCCTTGCGCCATGGCGCTCCTTGCCTTCAGCCTGCGCCTGTCTGCGCCGGCGGCGACGCTGTTCCCGGATCGTCCCGGTGGGGTGGCTGTGCAATGCGCAAAGGTGAGCCACCGGAAAGTGCGTAGCAGACTGGCGTGGTGGTGGTTGGTTACTGGGGGCTTCTGTACTCGTCTTGCGCCGCGGCCGGGCGTGCGGGCAGGGAGCGCCAGCGGGTGAGCAGGGTTTCGCCGGCGGGTGTTGCCTGGCTGACGAGGGGCTTTCCGGTGCGCGTGTTGCCTTCGCTGGAGACGGAGGCGTCGGCGGCGGGGCCGGCGAGCAGGGAGTGGGCCTGGTCCAGATGGGTCTGGGCCTTCGTCAGGTCGCCGGCCAGGTAGGCCACGCGGCCGGCGAAGTAGGGGGCCTGGGGATCGCGGGGGTTTTGCATGGCGGCCCGGGAGAGGCGGTCGGCGGCCAGGGGGAGGTCAGCGCGCAGCATGGAGACGATGCCCAGCTGCAGGATCGGGCGGCTCTCTTCGCTGTTGATGCGGTGACAGCGATTGAAGGCGGCCTCGGCCGCGTCGAGGTGGGGCGCGGGGCTCGCTTGGGTCTCAGTTCGTGAGGCACTTGCTTCCAGGGCGCTCACGTGGCGTTCGAGGTGGATCAGGCCGCTGCCCATGAAGCCTCGGCTGCTGTCGGGGTGGGCGGTGGTCAGGCGTTTGAAGGTGGCCAGGGCGGCGTCCTGGGCGCCGAGCTCGGCTTGGCAGCTGGCCAGGTAATAGAGGCTGTCGGCATGGCTGGGCCAGAGGGCGAGGGCCTGCTGGTAGAGGTCGCGGGCTGTCGCCAGGCGATCGGCGATGCGGGCGCGTTTGGCCTGGCCGTGGAGTTTGTAGAAGGCGCGTTGTTCGTCGGCGGTTTCGGGTTTGTGGGCCGGGAGGGCGCGGGCTAGGGGCGCGACGCGGGGCTCTTCGCCCTTATACCAGGTGATGAGGGAGTTGGCGGGGAAGGGGCCAGCCTGTTCCTGGAAACCGTCGGGCCAGGTGATTGTCAGGCGTTCGACGCTGGTGGCCTGGCCCAGGCCGAAGGCGGTCTCGCCCGCCGCGTGTTGGGAGAGGTAGGAGCCCTGGGCATCGGTCACGCGCAGCAGTGTTGTGGTGGCGAGCTCGGCTCGGATGCTGGTGCCGATGGCGAAGGTGTTGCCTGTGCGTTGGCGCAGGCGCAGGCGCAGGGCCTTGCCGGAGGGCGTGTCGTTGCGCAGGAGGCGCGGGCCGTCACCGTGCAGGAGCAGGAGCAGGTCTTCGTCGCCATCGGAGTCGTAATCGAAGGTGGCGCCGCCGCGTCCCACGTGCTTCTCTGCGAAGAAGGGGCCGGCGGTGGCGCCGTATTCGAAGAAGCCGCGTTTGGCACCGGCGTTCCAGAAAATCTGGGTGGCCATGGGGACCAGTTCGACGGTGTTGCCTTCCACTGGGATGGTGCTGCCGTTGACGACGAAGATGTCCAGACGTCCGTCGGCGTCAAAGTCGATGAAGCGCGTGGCCCAGCCCACACGGTCCAGGGCCACATGGCCCAGGCCGAAGCGATCGGCGGCGTCCATGTAGAGGGGCACACCACCGCGTTCCGTGTCCGGTGGCGTGTGGTTCACATACAGGCCGTTTTCCTGGGCTACCCAGTGGGTGACGAAGAAGTCCAGGTCCAGGTCGCCGTCGAAGTCGCCGGCGGTCAGGCCCATGGCGCCGCGGTAGTCGCCCACCAGGGCATCGTTGGTGCGGTCGCGGAAGGTGCCGTCGCCGCCGTTCACGAAGAGGGCGTTGTCGGAGACGTCATTGGCCACGTAGATGTCAGGCAGGCCGTCGCCGGAGAGGTCGCAGAACATGGCGCCCAGGCTGCGGCCAGCAGCGTTGGCGACGCCGGCGGCGGCGGCGCGGTCCTCGAAGTGGTTGTCGCCTGAGTTGTGCAGCAGCAGGTTGGGGGCGGGCTCGAAGGCGGAGGGATTCAGCAGGGTGGGGATGTCTATTCCGAACTGGGCGAACATCTCCGCAGGGGCCATGTCCGGGTCGAACTCCACATAGCGACAGGCGTAGAGGTCCAGGCGGCCGTCGCGGTCGTAGTCGGCCGGGGCCAGGCCTGCGAAGAAGCCGTTGATCTCCGCCAGGCCGGCGGCGGCGCTGATATCCGTGAAATGGCAGTCGCCTTCATTGCGGTAGAGGTGGAGGCCACCGTAGGAGCTGAGCCAGAGGTCCAGGTCGCCATCGGAGTCCGTGTCGCAGAAGGTCGCGGCCATGCCGATGCCGTCGAATGCGATGCCGGAGGATTCACTGCGGTCCTCGAAGGTGCCGTCGCCGCGGTTTCTGAAGAGGCGCGTGGGTGCCGGGGTGTCTGTCCCGATGTTCATGATCAGGGCGTCGCAGTGGCCGTCGCCGTCCACATCCGCCAGGGCGACGCCGGAGCCCATGTCCTCGGAAAGCAGGCCCGTGCGTTGGCCCGGGAAGTGCGTGCAGGAGAGGCCGGCGTCACCGGTGACATCGGTGAAGGCGAAGGCCGGCGCGTCGGCGGGCAGGGCCCGGCCCAAGGCATCGGTCAAACCTTCGGTGAACTCCCCGGCCTGGTAGGGCGCCGGAGTGGACCGCGTCACCAAATAGACGGTCAGCGAGCCGAGAACCACCGCCGCCAGGGCCAGCAGGCGGCGCGTGCGCCGGTTTCGCAGGATGGCCATCGTGGGCCGCTACAGGCCCTTGCGAACAGCCGGCAGGATTTCGAGCGTGGCTGAAGTTTCGGCGATGGTTGTGATGGGCGCCGTCAGGCCGGCCTCCTCGCCAAAGGCGAAGTTAAGCAGGAACTGGTCGAACTTGCGGTAGTGCAGCTTGGCCTCCACGGCGAAGGGACCGCGGGCCGTCTGGGGGACGGCCAGGGTGATGGGGTCATGGGCGGCCTCGGCCTCCGTCGCGGTTGTCCGCGGAGCCGGGGCGGCGCCGGGGCAGTCGAAGGAGAAGCGCGCCACCTCTGCGGCACCGGGGAAGAGCGAGCGCTTGAAGCGCACGCCAACCATCTCCCACAGGTTGTGGCGGTCAATCAGATTGCCGTAGCGGTCCACGGGCTCGGCCTTGAACATGTAGCTGCCGGGCTCGACGAAATTCCGTTCGTCCACGGTGCCCGTGTGGAAGACGGTCTGGCCGCCGGCGTCGGTCACATTGACCTCGACCCAGGCCTGGATGATGTCCAGGGGGCCGGTGGGAAAGTCATGGCCGACCTTGTTGTTGGCCACATGCACGCGGATCTGGATCTCCTCGCCGGGGCGCGCGCTTTCGGGCAGCTCGAGCTCGATGGGCACGGCCGGGCCCGCACGCCAGCGATCGGCGATCTCGGGAATCTCGAACTCACCGCGCAGCCACTGCTCGATCATGGCCACATGCTCTTCGGCGCCTTCGAGCTCATGCAGCAGGGGGATGTACTGGTTGGCGCCGAGGAAGCGGTGGCTGCGGTGCTTGCCGTCGTCCGCCGTGCGGTTGAAGTCGGCCTCGTCCCCGGCGGCGGGATCGGTGGAGTCCACCAGCGGCATGTGGCATTCGCGGCACTCGATGGTGCGCTCGGGATCGTCGGCGTTGTGCCAGCGACTGGCGCGCCAGTTGTCGTACTGGTTTTGAAGCTGCACCCAGCCCACATCGTTGACCTCTTCGTCGATGAACTGCTTGTGGCAGGCGGCGCAAAACTCCGGAGTCTTGAACATGCGCCGGGAGAGCGTCTTCACATGCTGTTCCGGGTAGGTGCGGATCAGGAACTTCTCCAGGAAGTCCGCCACCGGGCCGTCGCGCAGTCCCCAGACGTAACGGCCAGGCTGCCCCATGACGTAGTTGGCGTTGCCCTGGACATCGGTGGCTTCGATCGCATGGCAGGCGGCGCAGCTGATGCCCTCGTTATAGCCGGAGAGACTCGTCAGGTTGTCGACACCGATGTTCTTGGTGCCGGAGAAGAGCGAGATCGGGTCGTGGCAGCCGCCGCAGTAGCGCGTGGTGACCGGGCCGTTCTGGCTGGCCATGACGCTTTGGATCTTCTGGAAGCCGGCATCCAAGGAGGCGTAGCGGTGGGCGCTGGGTTGCCATTCGGCGTAGATCTGCTCGTGGCAACCGATGGTGCCGCAGGAGGCGGAGTCGCCCAGGGAGCGCGCGTCGAGGGCGCCACCGGTGTGCGTGGTGGCCAGGCTTGGGGAGAAGGGGCCGGCGCCCTCGTAGGGGCTCTGCTCGTAGTCCTCGGGGAACTCGTTATTAAAAGGAAAAGAGGTCAGGGCCACAGAGAGCAGGATGACCGGGATCATCGCCAGGGTGGCGGAGCCCAGGGAGAAGCGTGTCCAGGCGCTGCGGGCCCTGCCCAGGGCCGCGCCATCGCCGTCGGCGGCGGCCTTGCGCAGGAAGACGGCCACCAGATGTGGCACCAGGAAGAGGACCAGACCGAAGGTGGTCACGATGTGGACCGTACGCCAGGCGTAGGTGATGCGCGTGCCGAGGGCCCCCTCCACGGTGAGCCAGACGCCGGAGACGGCGCAGACGAGTACCATGGCACCAGCCACATAGCCCGTGAACTTGATGTGCGTCAGGGGGAAGGCCAGCCAGGCCGCCATGTGGCGGGCCAGGTAGATGGCGGCCACGGGCAGGAACAGGATGCCGAGCAGCGCGTGGACGAGCAGGGCGTGCTGGGTGAAGACGCTGAAGGGCAGGGCGAAGACCGCCAGGCCGGTGAGCGTCAGGAAGAGACTCAGGCCAGAGGTCCAGCGTCCGAGGATATCGTTCCAGCCGGAGACCCGGCGGGCCTGCCAGTCGGTGCCGTTCTGAGGTTTGGACATGGTGGTCGGAGGGCGCTTAACCAGGGGGGGGACACAGATGATAGACGCAGACGATCCATAGCGACATGGGAATCCCTATATAGAGAGAGGCGTCTCTGTTCTCCAGTCAGGGGCCAGGAAGGTGTGCCCGCCGACCCTGAGCGAACGACGTAATGTGTCGCAGGGGAGTTACTTATGGTTGCCGTGTGCCACTGAAGCCTACCTGGGCAGCGGTGCCGGCGGCTGTTGCCGATCGTAGCTGTTGTTGTAGAGCTGGCGCTTGTGCTCCCGCCAGGCCTCTGAGCCGCGCCACAGGGGCGAGGCCAGTTGTGATTCCCACGCCTCCAGGCGGGCGAGGAGATCAGCCACCCGCTCGGGCTCCTCCGGGGTACGGTCGTGAAACTCCCCGAGGTCGGCGGCGATGTCAAAGAGCAGGGGGGCGCGGTCCGGGAGCCTGATCAGTTTCCAGTCTCCATGGCGCACGGCTGCGTGGGTGTCGAGTTTCCAGAAGAGGGTCTCGTGGGGCCCGGGGCCTGAGTTGGAACCTGTGCCCGCGGCGAGATGGGGCATGAGGTCAACCCCGTCAAGTTCCGCCGGCAGTGGGACACCAGCCCCAGCCAGACAAGTGGGCAGTACATCCAGGGAGCTGACTGGCAGATCAAAACGCTGGTTCGCGCCCCACACGCCTGGCCAGCGGACCAACATCGGCACGCGCACACCACCCTCCAGGAAGGTGCCTTTCATGCCGTTCAAGGGCGGGTTCAAGGAGTGGTTGTAGCCGACGGCGCCACCGTTGTCGTTTAGAAACAGAACCAGTGTGTTGTCGGTCAGGCCCTCTTTGTCAAGCGCATCTAGTACGCGACCGACGGCTTCATCCATTGAGGTCACCATCCCGGCGTACTTGCGCCGGCCGGCGGGCTTGAGGTTGGCATACCTCTCCAGCATTTCCGGTTTGGCCTGCAGAGGCGTGTGCGGAGCGTTGAAGGAGACGAAGCAGAAGAACGGTGCATCTTGCTGGCGGTGGATGAAGGCGCAGGCTTCCTCGGCCAGGGCATCTGTCAGATAGGGTACGGCCGGTTCTGTGATCTGCTCCCGCCCGCGCCGCAGACGAGACTTCTCCCCTTTGGGCCAGTAGTTGCTGGAGCCTTCGAGGTGCCCGAAGAACTCGTCGAAGCCGCGTTCGAGTGGATGGAAGGCGGGGATGGACTGGCCCAGGTGCCATTTGCCGAAATAGGCCGTGCGATAGCCGGCACCCTGCAGGTACGTGGCAATGGTTGTCTCCGTCAGTGGCAGGCCCTGTTGCTCCGGTGCCCCGCTGATGGGCGCGACCAGATTGAACTCGAAGCCGAAGCGTTGCTGATAGCGGCCGGTCATGAGGCCGGCTCGGGCCGGGGCGCAGACGGATGCGCTCATGTAGGCTTGGGTGAACAGCACGCCCTCGGTTGCCAGGGAGTCGATATGCGGTGTCTGGATCTGCTGGCTGCCCATGCAGCCGAGGTCGCCGTAGCCCAGGTCGTCCGCCAGCAGGATGACTATGTTGGGGGGTGTCGGTGCCGAAGAGCTGTTCGTGGTTTGCTCCCCAGGCTCAGTCGCCGCGCAGGCCGCAAGAAAAAACAGCAGGGCGCCCCTCACCTCCCACAGTCCTTCCGCAGGCGCGTCAGTTCGTCCATGAGTTGCTGTTGCTGTTCGCGATGAGTGGCCCTTCCCGCCAGGTTGTCCAGTTCGTCCGGATCCCGGTCAAGGTCGAACAGCTCCCACTCATCACTCTTCGGATAGTGGATCAACTTCCAACGCTCCGTGCGCACGCCGTAGTGGGGCGGAACATTGTGGATGCCCTCCTCGAAGTACTCGTAGTAGATCGAGTTGCGCCAGGCATCGGGCGCTTCGCCGCGCAGCAGGGGCAGCAGACTTCTTCCGTCCAGATCATCCGGCGGAGAGAGACCCGCCAACTCGAGGAAGGTGGGCGCGAAGTCCAGGTTTTGTACGAGGCGCGTCTCCTGCGAGCCCTCGTGTCCGGCGGAGCCTGTTGCGGCGGGCCAGCGAACGATCAACGGGAAGCGCAGAGACGGCTCGTACATGAAGCGCTTGTCGTACCAGCCGTGTTCTCCGAGGAAGAAGCCCTGGTCGGAGCCGTAGATGACAACGGTGTTCTCGGCCAGGTCCTGCTCATCCAGCCAACTGAGCAAGCGCCCGATGTTGTCATCGACCGATGCGATGCAGCGCAGGTAGTCCTTGATGTAACGCTGGTACTGCCACTGCACGAGTGCCCGGCCCGAGAGGTCCCAGCTGCGGAAGGCCAGGTTGCGCGGCCCATAGGCCGCCTCCCAGGCCGTTCTCTGTTCCGCTGTCATGCGCTTCAGGAGGCCCTCGGCCCACTTGTCCGGTCCCGCAGCCTCTTCTCCAGATGTGAGCGGAACCTTGAGGTCGTAGGCCATCCACATGTGGTTGGCGATGGTCATCTCCTGGGCATGAGCCGGTGAGGCGCGGCCTGCCCAATCGTCAAAGAGTGTCGCTGGCTCGGGGATCAGTTCACCGTCATAGAGGGACAGGTGGGCCGGTCCCGGCATCCACGTGCGGTGGGGCGCCTTGAACTGGCACATGACCATGAAGGGGCGCTGCGGGTCGCGCTCTCCGTCCAACCAGGCCAGGGTGCGGTCCACTACCACATCGGTGTTGTAGCCCTCGTAACGTTTCAGGCCCTGGGCCGTCTTGAACTCTGGGCCGTAGTAGTGTCCTTGGCCCGGCAGGACCTCCCAGTGGTCGAAGCCCGTGGGCTCGCTCTTCAGGTGCCACTTTCCGATCAGCGCTGTCTGGTAGCCGGCCGTGCCCAGGGCCTTTGGGAAGGTCCACTGGTCGCCGTCAAAACGATCGCCGTTGTCCATCAGGCCATTTCTGTGGCTGTGCTTGCCGGTCAGGACAACAGCCCGGGCCGGCGCACAGAGGGCATTGGTGCAGAAAGCATTCTCAAAGAGCAGGCCCTCAGCCGCCAGGCGATCGAGGTTGGGTGTGCGTGCCACCGGCGACCCGTAGGCTCCCACGGCCGCGGCGGCGTGGTCGTCGCTGTAGATGAAGATGATGTTGGGTTGTCGGGTGGAGTTCTCCTGTGTCTCGGGGCCCGGTGCGGCACAAGCCCAGGCAAGCAGGGCCACGGGTAGAGTCAGGCGTGACGGGGAGAGGAGTCTCATGGGTGACAACACTGCGTCTGTGGGAGGGCGGTGCCCTGAGATGCTACCATCCGAGGCGTGTCAGGCACGTGCTGGGGCTGCGGCCCATCCCACCTCATCCACCTCACCATGCGGCGTACATTATTCCTATTCCTCCTGCTGGCCACGCTTTCCTGGTCCTGTCGCGCACCTGAATCGAGGCCAGTCATGTTCAAGGACACCTGGGCGGCCTCCCCGGATCGACCCTGGCCCGGGGCGGATTGGTATGCGAATCGCGTTCAGGACTGGCGCGTGCGAGCCGGGCAGGTGGAGTGTGTATATGGCGATGATCGCCTGGCGGGGCGCACGCTGCATCTCTTGACGCGCCGCGTTTCGCCTGCTGGTCAGGAGCCCGTGGGGTTGGAGGTGAACATAGCACTCCGGGGCGACGGAGCCCTGGCATCCAAGGCCTGTGCCGGCGTGCTGGTGGCCATGGGCGGCACGGCCACGGATTACCGGGCCACGGCGCTCGTGCAGCAGGTGCCGGCGGCGGGCGGTGGACTGCTGCTGTCCATGGACGGGGAGGGGCGGCTTTCCCTGCGCGACTTCTCTGCACCGGACGGGCGCAGCGGGGCCTGGACCCTGCCGGGGAACACGGATTTTGCTTCCCTGCCATTGCTGGCGGAGAGTGCCAGGCCGCTTGACCCGGTGGTCTGGCCAGTCAAGTTGGAGCTGGACTGGCGGCGGGGGATGTTGGAGGCGCGGGCCACGGACGCCGCGGGGGTTGCGGTGGGCTTCACCCTGGAGGGTTTTGAACGCACCCGGTTGGCCGGAGGCCTCTCCCTCTTCTCATCTCGCGGGGCGAAGTCCGGCCCCGGCGGGTTCGCCTTTGGCGGCTTCTCCCTCGACGGCGCCCTGGCCTACCCCGAGCGCGCCTTTGGCCCGGTGCTCGGAGTGCTCTATTCGCTGGCCGATGATAGGGCGGATAGCTCTGTCCTGCGCCTCACCGCGCAGCTGCCCGTCCTGGCGGAAAACGAGAGCCCCGTCCTGGCCCTGTGGATTGCCTACGCGGACATTTGGCACAAGGTTTCCGATGGCTATCCGCTGCGCGCGGGCAGTTGGACCGTGCCCTTTGCCCAATCCGCCTATGATGACTCGCAGGCGCGCCCCTTTCGCATCACTGGACGACGCGATCTGTCCAGCGGCAGCGGCGAGCACGTTCTGTACGTGGGCACGCTGCGCGGGCGTCCGGCTGCCGAGGAGCCCCTGGTGCTGGCTTCACTCTCATGCGTCAAGCACCAGGTGGGCCCCATTCAGTGGGGGCCCGCGGGCCTGTGGTTCCCCCACACGCAACTGGTCAGGGCGGTCCTGGAGCACGATCCCGACATGCTCTTCTTCGCCGGAGATCAGATCTACGAAGGCGATATCACTCCGCCGGACACGCGCACGGAGGAGCTCGCCATCCTCGACTACCACACCAAGTGGCAGCGCTTCCTATGGGCCTTCGGCGATCTGACGCGCAGAGCACCCACGGTGGCAATCCCCGACGACCACGATGTGTTTCACGGCAACCTGTGGGGTGCCGGTGGTATACGCGGCAAGTCTCGTCCGGGAGTCACGGCCCAGGATGCCGGCGGCTATAAGCGCTCGGCGGAGTTTGTGAACGCGGTCCACTCGACTCTCGTCTCGCACCTGCCGCCGACGCGCGTGACGCCGCAAATCGGTCAGGGCATCAGCACCTACACAACGAGCTTCACCTGGGCTGGAGTGGACTTCGCCGTCCTGGCCGACCGCATGTGGAAGGATTCAGCAACGATCCTCGTGCCGCAGGGCAAGTTCAAGAACGGCTGGCCCCAGGCCGCCGGTTTTGATCCCGTGCAGGAGGCGGATGTACCCGGGGCACGCCTCCTGGGGGCGGAGCAGGAGGATTATCTAGCCCGCTGGGCGGCCCAACGCAATGAGAGAACATGGACCAAGGTCGTGCTGTCGCAGTCACCCTTCTCCTGTCTGCATACGCTGCCGGCGAGCGCCATGAGCGACGCCGTCGTACCGCAACTCGCGGTACCAGCGCCCGGCGAGTACCCGCCGGACGATGTGCCGACGCGCGATACGGACACCAACGGGTGGCCGCAGACTCCACGCAACCGGGCCGTCGCGTCCCTGACCAGGGCTGGAGCCCTGCACCTGTGCGGCGATCAACACCTGGGTTCGGTGGGTTGGTATGGACATGACAAACACCGTGACGGAACTGTTGTCTTCACCTCGCCTGCCATCGCCAACACCTTTCCACGCCGCTGGATGCCCGCGGAGGAGGGAGCGGGACGTGCACCGGGGGCCCCGCGCTACACGGGGGATCACCGGGACGGTTTTGGAAACCTGATCACAGTTCTGGCGGCGGCCAATCCGGTTGATGAAGGCCTGGAGCCGGCGCTCTTGCACAACCGGGCACCGGGCTATGGCATTGTGCGTTTCGATCCGCGTTCTGATGAGATCACCCTTGAAGCCTGGCGGCGCCCCGTGGATGAAGAGTCGGAGCCGCAGATGTTCAGTGGTTGGCCACTGGTCCTGAACGGGGAAGGCAGGCCGCTGGAATGAGAACCTGGAACTCAGTGCTCTGCCTGTGCCTGCTGCTGGTTTCCTGTCGGAGCCAAAGTCCTGCCCCGGGTGGCGCGGAGTCACGCCCGCCCAACATCGTGATCGTCTACACGGATGACCAGGGCTGGGCGGATATCGGTGTGCAGGGGGCCAGCGGCTTCGCGACACCGAACATCGATCGCCTGGCGGATGAGGGTGTGCGCTTCTCCAACTTCTATGTGGCCCAACCCGTGTGCTCTGCTTCGCGCACGGCCCTCTTGACCGGCTGCTATCCGAATCGTCTGGGCATCGCCGGTGCGCTCGGTCCGCGTAGCAATCACGGGCTGAATGGAGACGAGACCACCCTGGCGGAGTTGTGTCGTGGGCGTGGCTACGCCACAGCCATGTTCGGCAAGTGGCACCTGGGGCACCACCTGCCGTTCCTGCCCATTCACCACGGCTTCGACGAGTACTACGGCATTCCCTACTCAAACGACATGTGGCCATGGCACCCGAACTACGCCCAGTTCAGTGATCCGGTGGAGCGGCGCAAGCGTGGCTATCCGGACCTGCCGCTCTTTGAGGGCGACCAGATCGAAGATGCCAGCGTGGATGCCGATGACCAGCGTGCTTTTACGCGCGGCTTCACGGCGCGCGCCGTCAGTTTCATCCGTGCGCACCAGGATGAGCCGTTCTTCCTCTACCTGGCGCACCCCATGCCCCATGTGCCCCTGTACGTGGGTGAGGAAAACGAAGGCCGCACGGAGCGCGGGCTCTACGGCGATGTGATCGCTGAAATCGACGACTCTGTTGGGGCCCTCTTGGACACGCTCACCGAGTGCGGGATCGATGACAACACTCTGCTCATCTACGCATCGGACAACGGGCCGTGGCTGAGCTACGGCGACCACGGAGGCTCCACCGGCCCCCTGCGCGAGGGCAAGGGCACCACCTTCGAGGGTGGTGTGCGTGTGCCGGGGCTGGCGCGCTTCCCCGGGCGCATCCCCGCTGGCCTGGTCTGTGACGAGCCACTGATGACCATAGACATCTTGCCCACCGTGGCCGGACTGATAGGTGCGCCCCTGCCCGAGCGTCGGATCGATGGCCGCGATGCCTGGCCCCTCTTCCGGGGCGACGAGGGCGCGCGCTCGCCGCAGGAGGCCTACTTCTTCTACTACCGAACCAACGATCTTGAGGCCCTGCGCAGTGGCAAGTGGAAACTGCACTTTCCCCACGGCTACCGCAGCATGGCGGGACGCGAGTTGGGGGCTGGCGGCTCACCGGGAAACTACGACTACTCTGTCAAGACGGGACTGGAGCTCTACGACCTGGAGGCGGACATAGGTGAGAGCGTGAACCTGGCCGGGGAGTGGCCGCAGGTTGTCGACCGTCTGGTGGCCCTGGCCGATGGGATGCGGGCTGAGCTCGGCGATGACCTGACCGATGCCGTCGGCAGCGGGCTGCGTGAGCCCGGGCGCTGGCGTGAGGTTCAGCTGTTCAATGGCCAGAACCTGGATGGTTGGCGCGAGCTGGGTGATGCGGTCTTCGCCGCGGAGGATGGGGAGCTCCATGGGCGAGTGGGTGGCGGCAGCCAGAGTTTCCTGGTCACCGAGAGGAGCTTCGACGACTTCCAGCTGGAACTGGATCTGATGGCCGTCGGAACAGGCAACTCGGGGATTCAGGTGCGCAGTCATCAACGAGACAGCGGACAGCTCTACGGCTATCAGATCGAGGTAGATCCATCACCCAGGGCTTGGTCCGGCGGGCTGTACGACGAGGGACGGCGCAGCTGGTTGGATGATCTTGCGGACAACGAGGCCGGACGCGCGGCGTTCAAGCCCGGTGAGTGGAACCACTACCGCGTGGTGTGCATCGGAAACCGCATTCGGGCCTGGGTCAACGGCGTGGCAACAGCGGATTTCGCGGACACGGCGGATGTGGCGGATGCCGAGGGTTTCATCGGCTTGCAGGTGCACTCGGGTAGCACTTGCGACATGCGTTGGCGCAACCTGCGGCTGTGGGAGCTGGAGCACTAGGCTCCTGGGATCGCTGCGTGTCACTGATGAGCGTAGGCGGATAGCCGGGGCATTCCGGGACCCGCTTGCTCATAGCTCCTGCGTTGTGAAGGCGGCCGTGCGCTGGCCCACTGCTTCCACCGTTTCCTTGACTGCGGCGGGCGTGACGGGGTCTGCGCCGTGGCCCCATTCACGCCGGATGTAGGTCAGGACGGCGGCGATCTCCTCGTCGGATCGGTCGAGGGCGGGCATCTGCAGGTCCCAGGTCTGGCCGCGCACTTCCACCGGGCCCACCAGACCCCAGCGCAGAATGCGAATCAGGTGGCCCTCGTCACCCAGTACCCAGGCGCTGTGGCGCAGGGGCGGCGCCAGGGCTTCGGCTCCGAGGCCGGAAGCCTGGTGGCAGGCGGCGCAAGCCTCGCCGTAGATGCGGCGGCCGTGCTCGAAGAATGGACGCTCATCCTCGCTCAAGGGACGCACCTGCGGGAAGTCGAGGCCCGACCGGCCGGGCCAGGCCAGGGCGGAGTTGAGTTCGGGCAGGCGCTTGTAGTTCTCTCCTGTGGATGCGAGGGAGGCGAGGGCGGGTGGTTGCTCTCCGACGAAGAGGTAGCTGCCCTTGCCGGCGGGGCCCGGTGTGCGCGCTTCGAGCAGTCCGTCCACCAGGGCCTGGCCCTGCCAGGGGACCAACTCCGGGGGAGTCGCCAGGCGTTCCAGGACCGCGCTGATGGCCGTCGTGCGCCCCTCACGGCCGATGGCTCTGGCCAGATACTGCAGCAGTTTCCCGCGCCCCGGCGCCGGCTCCTGCCAGGCGCTATCCGCCAGCAGGGTCATGAGGAAGGTGAGTTCGGAAGCCTGCAATCCGGAGAGGATGGCCGAGCGCAGGGCAGCGCTTGAGACATCCCCTGTCGCCAGCTCGACCAGGGCCGCCCGGGCGGCCGGTGCGCCGCTCTCTCCCAGGGAGAGCAGCACTTGATGGCGCAGGCGTCCGGCGTCCTCCATTGCCAGTTCAACCAGCTTGTCGACGACCGGGTTGGTGGTTCCGCCGCAGAGGCCCTCGGCCGCGCGCACGGCGGCCAGGCGAACTTCCGGATCGGGATCGTCGAGTATCGCCAGGGCGCAGGTGCGGTCGATGGACTCCATGGCGGCCAGGGCCCAGATGGCGTGGATGCGCGCCAGGGCCGTGGGGCCGCCGTGGGCCATGCGCCGCAGGAGCAGCCAGGCATCCCGGGAGCCGCCGCCCTCCTCGGCCAGGGTGCGCCGGGCGGTGTCGCGCCACCAGCCGTTTTCGTGGGAGAGCAGCTCGACGAGCTCTCCCCAGGAGGCCTCGGACAGAGCGGCGGGGGTCGGGCGGCGCTGCCCTTCTGGGACGACGCGCCAAATGCGGCCCAGGCCGATTGGGGATTCGAGGCCGCGTTCGATGACCTGCTTGCGCAGGAAGGAGGTGACGAACAGGCGGTGCTGAATCAAACCGCGGTACATGTCGACGATGTAGAGGGCGCCGTCCGGGCCATCGGCGAGGTTCACCGGGCGGAAGCGTTCGTCGGTGGACGTCAGAAACTCGCGTCTGGGATGGGCGCGGGCGGCGTCGAGGGTGCCGTCCGCCTGTTCGTTGACGCGCACTTGGCCGACCAGGTTGGCGCAGGGCTCGCAGACGAAGACCGTGTCCTTGAACTCGGCCCCGAGGCGGCCGCCGCGGTAGTAGTGGGGGGCACAGGCGCCGGTGTACTTGACCAGGCGATAGTCCTTGAGCAGGCCCGGGCGATAGCCGCGGTTGACACCCGGCGTGATGTGGCTCGGGAAGACCGAGAAGTCGTGCAGGATGCGCACATTGGTGCCGGAGGCGCGCCCGTGGTTTGGGTTGCGCACGGCGTAGTGGGAGGGGTAGAAGTCCGCCCGCAGGGGGTCGCTGTTTGTGTTGAAGAAGGCACGCCCGTAGTCATCGAGGCTGAGGCCCCACTGGCCGCCGCCACCCGTGCGCGCGCGCTCCCAGGTGCCCTCGCGTTGTCGGTAACGCACGGGGGAGTTGGCGCACTGGTACCAGCCATCGAGGGTGTAGACCAAGCCGTTGATGGCGTGTTCGGGGCTGGCGATGCCGCCGAGGTTGGTGTCGATCACCGTGCGTTCGTCGGCGCGCCCGTCGCCGTCCGTGTCGCGGCAGTAGAGCAGGTCCGGGGGCGAGATTACCAACAGGCCGTCGCCGGCGATGGCCAGGGCCCGGGGCAGGACCAGCCCTTCCAGGAACTCCGTGCGCTGGTCCATGCGCCCGTCCCCATCCGTGTCTACGAGCACGGCCACAGAACCCAATGGCTCCTGCTCGCCGGTGCCATCCACGTTGGGCATGTAGGCACGCATTTCCGCCACCCACAACTGCCCGTCACCGTCGAAGGCGATGGCCACCGGATCGTGAACCAAGGGCTCAGCTGCCACCAACTCGACGCGCAGGCCCGCGGCTACTTGAAAGGTGGCCGCCTCTGCTCGGGGGCTGAGGGCCGGGGCGGGGGGGACAGTCAGGTTCGCGGGTAGGGCCGGTTGCTCTTCGCCGGCCTTGTCCCCGGCCTGGCCGGCCGCCCCAGGCAGAAGCACCGCGCAGCAGGCGACCGCCACCCCCAGCGTGCGAGTTCGATAAGCGGACAAGGGGAGCGGCATGGCTTGATGGTAAGGGCCGACCCTGCAGCGCGGGCCAGCGACTCCTTGGTACCATAGTAGCCCACCCCTCCTCAGCCCAGGATCTGACATGGAGCCATTCCTCGAACACCTGAATATCACCTCAACGGATGTGGAAGCCACCGTCCGTTTTCTCCAAACCGCGCTTCCGGACTACAAGGTGCGTGGTGCGGGAGAAGGTGAAGCCGGGCGCTGGGTGCACGTGGGCACGGAGACCACCTACATCGCGGTCGAAGATCGTGGCGCCCGGGAAAAGGGGCCGCACATTGCCTACGAGCACGCCGGGCTGAATCACCTGGGGTTTGTCGTCGACGACGGGGAGGCCCTGGTGGAGCGCATGCGCGCGGCGGGCTATCGCGAGGGCTCGCAGTTCCTCGAACACCCCGCCCGCAGGCGCTACTACTTCTACGACCAGGACGACAACGAGTACGAGTTTGTCGAATACCTCTCGGAGAGGACCGCCGACCGGAATGACTACAGGCAGTAGGGGCTAGCTCGTTCTGCTGACCCAGGTGTGGGCGATGTGTGTCAGGTCCGGCGCTTCTTCGGAGTCATCACGGAAGAAGTGAGTTTCCAACTGGGCGATCTCTCCCAGGAGCTCTGAACGGAAGTCAGCGGAGATACTATCGGCGGCCTCGATCTGGCGTAGCAATCCGAGGACGCTAAACGGGGAGAGCTCGTCCGGGATGCGGAAGCGCTGGGGAACAATGCGGGCGGCGTTCCGGCGGGCCTGGGCGCGGCGCCCGCCCAGCACCAGGACGACTAGCACGGCCAGGCCCACGAGCCAGGGCAGGGGGCCGGAGCCGGCTACCTCCCCGTAGCGTTCTTCGAAGACCACCGTGGGGCCGACCGTGGCCAGGTCCGCATCCACGAAGCGCTGGTAGGTGAGCTCGGCCTCATCATTACCTGCGCGCACGCTGGCGAAGGTGAACCCCTCGGGCAGGCGTTTGAGGTCGTTTCGCGCGGCGAAGGTCATGGTCCAGGTGCGCTCGGCCACCACCAGGGGCACGCTGCTCTCCTCGTCGAACTTCAGCACGGAGACATCCATGTCTTCGGTCCCGGTGACATCGAAACCAGCGTGAGCTAGCTCGACGAGGGCGTCGAGCTCCGGCAGCAGGCCCAGGGCCGTAGCGCGCAGCTCGAGCTTGAGCTTGCCGTCGGCGGCTTCCCGCTCGTCCAGAGTTTGCGTCAGGGTCAGCTCCTCGAAGGGGCGCTCATCGCGCTGGTCCGCCAGGGAGTCGATGGGCAATGGGGCAGACTCGATGGGCAGGACCGCGTAACCGGCGGAGTCCATGAAGTCGAGGTCCAGGCGCAGCGCCGGGATGCGGTCGATCTCGGGTCCCCGCGACTCCAGCAGGATGTAGGCGTAGGGCGTGCTGCGCCAGCCGTATTCCGCAGTGGCACGCGAGTGCGTCTCCGGGTGGTTGAAGGTCACCGAGCGGACGGTGAAGTGCTCCGTCAACACTTCCCGGGCGAACTCCTCGAACTTGTCCCGATAGTCCTCCGTCGGGCGCCCGTAGTTGAAGCCGCGGGTCTGTGTGTTCTGGTTGACGAGGTACTTGCCGAAGCCACCGGCCTCGCGCTCGATGGCGGCCGTGTGATGCAGGTTCACGAAAAGCCCAAAGGGCTCGCCGTGGCCCACATGGTCCGTGCCGTCGACCACGGTTTCGAGTGTGATCTCCGTCACCAGGTCTCCGTAGTACTCAAAGATCTTGCGCGCCTCGCGGGTCTGCTCGTGGTCTCCGGCGATCTCCAGACCGGCTTTCAGGAAGCGGTACTTGGCGGCCGGGTTGACGTTGCCAATGCGCGTCACCAAGGTGTTGGCGAACTTGCCCATGTGGCGTTCGGCGGCGCCATCTGGCAGGGAGAGGATGGCCGTGCGGATCTTGGCGAACTCGCCCTGGGCGGAGAGGTGCGTGCTCTTGATGGCCTCCAGGTCGCAAGCGCCCAGGCTGGCGTAGAACCACGTCTCAAACAGGCTGACCGTCTGCTCCTTCTCCTTGAGCGTCGGCAGGATCGCGGAGTAGTAATCGGCCGCCTGGGAGAAGCCCGCCAGGGCGTTGTGGCGGCGGCTGGTGAACTCCGGTGTCTTCTCAAGCTCCTGGCGGAAGTTGTTCTCGTCGTGGGCGATGGAGGCCGCCGCCACGGACAGGGCCCAGTCCTCTGGATGATCCCCCAGAGCCTTGGAGGTCACCTCGGCGGCCACCCCGTAGCCGCGCACGATTTCCTGCTCGATGTCCTTCTGGCGGCGCTTGGTCTGCTTGTCTTCCTGGGTCGAGGGTCTACGCCAGACGCTGACTAGGTTGCTTCGCATCTTCTGCACCAGGGCCGCAGTGGTGCGCGCCTCCAGGCTTCCGAGGGCCCCGAATACGCGTTCGATGGTCTCCAGTTTGTAGACCTCTGCCGTGGAGTGGGCGGTGGTAAAGGCCTGGGCAACCAACTCCTCGTCCACGCGTTCGAGGGGCAACTCACGGATGCGCGAGATCCAATCCGTGAGTTCGCTCAGGTTGCGCTCCTGCTTCGAGCGCGTCAGGGGGATGCCCGCCTGGCGCGCGTCAAACCCGTAGATGAACATGTAGTTGTTCGTGTTGCCGGTACTCGAGTTCGGGTTGTGGTTCTTGATCCAGACGCGCAGGAATTCCTCAACAAGGGCCTCGGCCTGATCGGGGTACACGCGCGCCAGGCTTTCGATGTAGGGGAAGGCCTCCTCTTCGGCTTCGACTTTCAGCAACAGTTGCGCCGTGACCATGTTGAACTTGGGGCGCAGGCCGGCGGAGATCAGCTCCAGCCAGTTCTGACCGGGGCGAATATCGAGCAGGTCATTGGTGGGCACGGGCGCCTGGTTGTTGCGGCTGAAGGGCGAGGAGGAGTAGCTCGAGTAGTAGACATTCCCATAGGGGTCGAAGCGCATGTTCTGACCCCGAGAGGATGTCGTGTCGCGGCTGTAGGTAAAAAATGCCTCCTGCAGCCAGTTGTTGGCCAGCAGACCCAGCGCCCCGCGCCACTTGCGAGCCAACTCCGGGTTGTGTTCGATCAGAGCCTCGGCCGCAGTGGCTTGGATGGTCAGGCTCTGGAGGCGCGTGTCCTTGTCGCGGATCTGCGTGCGCAGGCTGGTGGAGGCCGTGGCACCGATGATCGAGAGAATCTCCATGCCGATCTCCGACCGCTCGGAGAAGCTCTCATTCAGCCAGGCCGCTCCCAACTCCTCGTCAATCTGAGGCGCGATGGTCACGGCCCGGCGTAGGGCTTCCTCGCGCACCTTGTCCTCGATCTCGCCGGGCAGCAGGGCGGACTGGGTGGCCTCCCAGGCCAGCAGCAAATCAGGTGTATCCTTCTCGCGCCGATAGCGCGCCAGGTAATGGCGGGCGAGCAGATTGAGCAGGGGACGGTCTTCAGCCTCCTGGGCCTCGGCCAGGGCGGGCAGGAACTCTCCAGCCTCGGCCGGGAAGTTGGCCTCGAGCAGCACATGGGCCAGCTGGTCGTTCTCGAGAGGGAAGCCGTTGAGTTTCAGGGCGCGTCTGAACTCGGTCAGGCATTGCTCGATCAGCGCGCCCTCGTCAACGGTGTGCCTCAGGATGCGCCCGAGGTGCCCTAGCTCGGCGGCCTTTGGCTTCCCCAGGGCGATGGCCGCCAGGCCCACCAGGTCTGCGGCCTCGTAGAAGGGCATCTCCGCGTACTCCGCGTCCTGGCCATTGGGCTGTTTCAAGTCTTTGGCCAAGGACTCAAGCAGGTGCGCGTAGGCCTGGCGCGCCCGCTTCTCGGGTTGTTCTCCAAGGTAGGTGCGAGCACCCTCCCAGATGCCCAGGATGATCTGGCGTTCGAAGCGCTGCATGCCGAAAGAACGTTCGAGCTGGCGGCGTTCCTTTTCCTTTTTCTCGGCCTCGCGTTTGGCCTTGTCGGCTGCCTTCTTGCTTGCCTTGGACTCTTCCTCCTCCTCTGCGGAGGGTTCCGTTGTGGCGGATTCATGCTCGTCCGCCGGCTCTTCCGAAGCCGCGTCCGCCGGCTCCTCGCTGGCCTTGGTTTCGGAGGCCGGCGGTTCCGGCGTTGCCGCGCCCGCGCCACTCTCCTCGGGGGCGTCAGCGGTGGGCTCCCCCTCCGACTTCTCAGCCCCGGCGGTGTCCTGGGGCTCTGCCCCATCCTCCAAGAGCCCTTCAGGTTTCTCCAGGGGCGTTGACCAGGCTTCGAGGATCTGCGACGGGCGCCGTTTGAACTTCAGCTTCTTGAACTCCTTGAGCCACGCCTCATCCTCCTTCGAGTTCGCCTCGGTGGCCTCCTGCTCCTCACCCTCCTGGGCGGGGAGCTCGACCAGGTCCCCGAGCATCAGCACCTCCCCATCGGGGAGCGTGACGGAGGGCCCTCCCTGAATCCTGGTGAGGGTCATTGAGCCTTGCGGGGAGAGCGCGCCCGTGGCCGAAACCGGAACGGCGAACAGCAACAGGGAAGGCGCCAGGATGGCGAGGCGCGGCCTGGGAAGAGGTTTCATCATGCGGTGGTTGGTGCTCGGAGGGGCCAAGGGCCTGGGCGCGCCGGTGCCCCATCGGTTTTTGGATTCACTGGATCTACCGCCAGACTCCACCCATGCGTCGCGGGGACGCCTGAGTCATCTGGCTGCTCGCTACTCCCACCCGGGCGCGCAAGCCCCGGAGCGGCGTGTGCTCAAGTCGACTCTAGGAGCCGGAGCCGTCCGGCGGCGGGCCCGAGCTGGCTCCGCGGGCATCCTTGGGTTTCTTGCCGGTGCTTTTCTGCTTGCTGCCGCGACCGCGACCGCTTCCACAACCCTGTCATTGGCTTGGCAGGGGCAGGCCCTGCAGCTCCGTGAGGTCCATGCGCGCCAGGCGGATGGCGGACTCGAGATCCTCCTGGGCTTCCTGCCTGGCAGCGCCCGACGCATCCCCGGCCAACTGCTTGAAGGTCTGGCGCGCGGACTCGATGCGCGGCTCCCACTCCTCTCTTGGGGCACCTTCAAGGCGCATCAACCAGGTCATGTAGTACTGGCTGGAAGCGTAGGCGCTCTGGGCATCGGCCAGCAGGGTGGTGTGGGTCTTGTCTCCGGTTTCCGCGCCAGCGCGTAGTTCCTGCACCAGGCTGGCCAGCGAGGAGTTGGCCGTGGGCAGCTGCGAGATGAACATCTGGGCTTTGGCGCGCTCCAGACGCAGGCGCCGTGTCTCGGCCACCTGCTCCGCAGGGAGCAGCGTCAAGGCGGCGGCGTAGTCCGCTTCGGCGGCGGCCCATTCCGGGCGAGCGGCGGCATCCCCCTCCGTTGCCGCCAATTCCTCGGCGGCGCGCGCGTGGGAGCCGGCGCTCTCGATCAGCGCCGCGGCGTCGTCAGTGTTCAGGAGTTCCTGCCCGGGGCCCATGTGGTAGGCGTAGAGCGCCACCGGAGCCATGAACCAGAGGGCGATGATCAACTTCCTCATCTCGATCGTTCCTTGGTTTGCATTTTGTGTTGAAGGTCTGTACGCGGAGCGGAGAGGGCCGTCGCCGCTATCGCCGCTGCTACCATTACCGCGGCCAGCGGGACGACCTACCCATTCTCCATGCTGTCTGGCGATCTTGTCAAGAAACTCCCGGGAACCAGGAGCGCCAGGCCCCTTGCAGTCCGCCACCGACCCGTTTTCCAGGCCGCCAGGGCGTTCCAAAGAGATGTAGCAGGAAGGGCATGAGGGCCAGGAGCGCCGCCCCGAGCCCGCAGGCACCCAGGGCGTACTCCCGGCGCGTGAAGGCTTCCAGGATCGAATCCTCTCCGCCGCGGGTCAGATCGCGGATCAGCACGCTGCTGAGGTGTTTCACATTGCCGTTGTGAAATGTCCCGCCGAGGCGCGCGGCGATCTGGCGCAGGGTGGACACGTCCTGGCGTGATTGCTGGCCATCGATGAACTTGCCGGTGGTGGGATCGCCCACGCCGACGACCAACACATCGGCCACGGACGCGGGCATGCGTGGCATGCCCTGGGCGGGCACCGTGTCGCCATCGCTGACCAGGATCAGGGTCGTGCTCTTGGGGGTCCAGGGCGCCGCCAGCTCCGCGGCCTTGTCCAGCCCGTCGAAGAGGCGTGTCTTGCCCGAGGGGAAGGCGAAGTGCAGGGGCAGGTCGCCGAGGATATTGCGTACGACCTCCACATCGCGCGTGTCTTCGACGACGGGCTTGGCGCCGTTGTAGACGGCCACGACGGAGATGCGGTACTGCTCCAGGGGGATGCGGCGCAGGAAGGAGTCCAGCACATCTCGCGCCCGGCGCATGCGGCTCTGGGTGCCGCCGGGGCCGGAATCCTCCAGGCGCATACTGGGGGATACATCGAGCACCATGAGCACGTGCTTGTCGGCCTCCTCCGTGCCGAAGGCACCCTCCGCGTTGGAGTGCGTCTTGGGTGCGATCACCAGCAGGCTCAGCAGGCCCCAGGTCAACAGGCCCGTGGCAGTGGCGCGCAGGGCTGGAACCGCATGCACCCAGGCCGCCGGTTTGCCGGCGGGCCCGAATGCCAACTGGGCCACCGGTGTTCGTCGGCGCAGGTGCAGCGCTTCGGCGGCCAGGCAGGTGGCGGCAACGACGAGCGCGATCGGCAGCGACGGGTCGTCTAGGACGAGCATGGGGCGCCTCCTACCACGGCGAGTACCTCAGGCCGAAGGCCGCCAGGAGAGAACCTGCGAGCACACCCAGGCTGGCCAAGATCCAGGGCGGGTAGTCGTCGATGGCCTCGGAAGCCACCTTCTCGATGCGTGTCAGCTGCATCTCATCGATGCGCTGGAAGACCGCGTCCAGGCCGGCCACATCGCCGGGGCTGAAGACCGCGCCGCCGGTGCGCGAGGTGATGTCCACGATTTCGTCCTGGGGCGAAGAGCTGGCAATGTGCACGGCGTAGACGGTGATATCGTCATCCATCAACTTGGCGGCGATCTCCTCACCGCGCCCGCCGTCCAGGTCCCAGCTCTGGCCGTCGGAGATCAGCAGGATCATGCGATCGCCCTCCTCCCGGGCGCGGAGCACCTGGCGGCAGGCCAGGAGGGCCTTGCCGATTTCCGTACCACCGAACCAGCTGGGGATGATCTCCGGGCGCATGAAGGGCGGGGCGCAGCGGAAAGCGGAGACGTCCGTGGTCAGGGGGACCCAGTGCAGCACGGAGTTGCCGAAGAAGGTCAGGCCGAAGGCGTCGCCATCACGGTAGTCGAGGAAATCGTTGATGGCGCGCATGGAGGCGTCGTAGCGCGTGCCACTTCCGAAGCTGGCGGTCATGCTGCCGGAGACGTCGACGCAGAACTCGATGTTGGTCAGCACCTTCTTGGTCTGGGGTTCGGCCCAACGCTGGGGGCCGGCCAGGATGATGATGACGAGGGCCAGCAGCAGGGCCGGTAACGATTCCGCGCAGCCGGCGGCCAGGTGAATCAGGCGTCCCCGGCGTTCGCCACTGTGGTCGAAGGGCATGACCAGCCCGCGGCCTCGCCCGCGCCAGGTCCACAGGAGCAGGAGCGCCGGCAGCACGAGCGCCAGCAGTACCGCCGGATTGCGGAAGGGGACCAGGAGCTCCATCAGGCGGGGAGGGTCTCCGCTTGCGCACCAGCGGGGAGTTCGCCGTATGGTTCCAACAGCTCCGCCAGGTCGACCTCGGGAGCCGCCCCTGGGCTGTGCAACCAGAGCTCCAGCTGGCCCAGGAGCGGCCCGGCGTGCGCGTCAGCCTTTAGTCGTTCGAGGGCCTGCGCGGCGGGCAGCTCTCCGAGATCCAGGCGGTGGCGCCAGAAGGCGATCAGCATCAACTCCAGTTCAGCGCGCTGGGCTCCGGAGAGCGTGCCGGCGCGGGCGGCGGCCACCTGGGGCAGCAGGCGCTCCGCCAGGGTTGGTTGGCGTGAGGCTGTGGCCAATGTTTCGGCGTGGGGGCCCGCGCGGCTGCCGCGCCAGAGCAGGAAAGCTCCCAACAGCCAGCCGCCGCCGAACAGCCACAAGAAGTTGCGGTAGCCGCCGAGTGCGGGCAGGGGGCCGCTGCGCACCGGGTGGGGACGGATCTGGCCCGCCGGCAGGGAGCTCGATACGCGGACGGGAATGTCAGGCAGGTCGCCGGTCGCGGAGCCGTCCGCCCGCCGCAGGAAGTCGGTCAGGTTGTAGTCGCCGGGATCGAGGCCGTAGAACTCCAGGTCGTAGCGCAGGGCCGTGCCGTGGGGTGAAACGGAATCGATGCGAACGATGATCGAGGTCTCAAGGGCGGTCGGCTTGACCTCCAGCAGTGAGCCGGGCAGTACGACTTCGCGGGAAAGGTGAGGTACGCCCACGGGCAGAGTGAGGGGGGCCTCACCGGAGGTCGGGTCGGTCTCCTGGGCCGCGGCGGGGGCGACGAGGGCTGTGCCAGAGATGAGCAAGGCCGTGAGCATGCGAGGCAACTCCATCAACGGGCCACCTTTCCCAGGAGCCCGCGGGAGGACACGAAGCGGCGCACTCCGGCCAGGTAGGGGCGGGCGATGTCCAGGCACAGGTGGTCGATGCCGTTGCGGCGCAGGCGTGCCTCCAGGGCCGTCTGGTCCAGGTGCTGGCGGCGACCGTGGGTGGCGAACTCGTGGCCGGTCTCGGCCTCCCTGGCACGCACCAGGCCAGCGCCGCGCAGGTCCCGTTCGGCGGGATCCTGCAGCTGGATGACGGCGCAATCGTGTACTTGGGCCAGGCGCTTCAGGGCCCTGATGGCACGGGGGTCGTGCAGGTCAGAGAGCACAATCACCAGTACGCGGCTCTTCAAGCTGGGCGTCAGTTCCGTCAGGCGCAGGTCGAGGGTGGTCTGCTCGTCGAAGCGAAACCGACGCAGGGCCAACATCCACTGCATGATCTGCGACTTGGAGAGGCTGGGCTCCAGCTTGAGGTTGCGCTCGCCTACGCCGACCACACCCACAGGGCTGACGCGCTCCAGAGCCGCCAGGGCCAGGCCGCCGGCCAGGTGCAGGGCTGTCTTGTACTTGCTGTTGCCGGCCACGGAGGAGACGGTCATGGAGGCAGACGTGTCCACGATCAGGTAGACCGGCATGCACTTGGGCGTCTCGTATTCCTTGACGAAGAAACGCCCGGTGCGGGCGCTGACACGCCAGTCGATATCGCGCACGGGGTCGCCGGGCTGGTAGACGCGCGACTGGGCGTATTCGATGCCGCTGCCGAGGAAAGGCGAGCGATCCGTACCGTAGTTGAGGCTGTCCGCCAGGCGGCGTACGACGATTTGGAACTGGCGCGCGTCGAGCAGATCGACGCGCTCAAAGGTGCCGTGTTGGCCGCGGCCATCCTGGCGGGTAGTTGCGAGGTCCATGTCCAGCCTCAGCTGGCGTCGGAAGTCAGCAGGGCACCGTTCTGAGGAGTGTCAGCTGCCTGGCCTGGGATCGCCGCCGCGCCGGTAGTTGAGGGCGTGGCCCCCATGTCGGCCAGCAGCTCCTGCAGCACGGCTTGGGTCGTCAGGCCATCGGCCAGGGCTTCGTAGCGCAGGCGCAGGCGGTGCAGGATGGCGTCCTCGGCCAGGGCGAAGAGGTCTTCCGGCGTCACGAAATCGCGGCCGTGGATCAGGGCCCGGGCGCGAGAGGCCTTGATCAAGGAGATGCCCGCGCGCGGGCTGCCACCCAGCTCGATGGCCGGATGATTGCGCGTGCGGTTGACCAACTCGACCACATGCTCGACGAAGGTGTCGCTGACATGCACCGCCAGCACGGCCTCCATGGCCTGGATGATGTCCTCGGTGGAGCCTGCCGGGGTGTCGTCGATCACATCGAACTCGGTCTGTACCAGGGCTCCTGAACCCTGGCGCGTCAGGCCCAGGGCCGTGTTGCGTTTCAGGATCTCGCGCTCCTCGTCCGGTGTCGGGTAATCGAGACGGTGCAGCAGCATGAAGCGGTCGAGCTGGGCCTCGGGCAACTCAAAGGTGCCCGCCTGCTCTACCGGGTTCTGCGTGGCGATCACCAGGAAAGGTGCCGGCAGGGTCAGGGCCTCACCGGCAATGGTCACCTTGCGCTCCTGCATGGCCTCGAGCAGAGCTCCCTGAACCTTGGGGGCGGCGCGGTTGATCTCGTCGGCCAGCAGCAGGTTGGTGAAGATCGGGCCGCGGTTGGTGCGGAACTCGTTGGTGCGTTGGTCCAGGATCTCCGAGCCGAGAATGTCGGCGGGCAGGAGGTCAATGGTGAACTGGATGCGGGCGAAGTCGAGCTCCATGGCCTTGGCCAGGGTCGAGGCGAGCAGCGTCTTGGCGATGCCGGGGACGCCCTGCAGCAAGATGTGGCCGCCGGTGAAGAGGGCGATTAGCAGCCGTTCGACCACGACTTCCTGGCCGACGACTACTGTGGCGATGCGCTCGCGCACGGCCTGAACGAAGTCGGCGCTGCTGGCAAAGTCGGGAGCCGTGTCTGTTCCTCTTGCTGTCATGATGTCCTCTCTCGGGAAGGGTGGGGGGGAAGCGCACAGGAGACCATAAACGATGGGGGCATGGCAAATAGGGCCTTCTCACAGGAGAGTAACCGAGGGCGTTGCTGGTTTTTGCGATCGTGACAACGGAGTCGGTGGTCACCGGTACGCAAGCGATCACGCGCCAAGAAGGAGCTCGACGGAGTGATGGCCGAGGGCAAGGTCAGCCAGGAGCGTGCTCTTACAAGAGGCGGCGCCAGGCACGGAAGTCGATGGCGGCGGCGGTCAGTAGTCCCGCCGCCATGGCACCGGCCACGCCCGGGCCGCCCATGTCGACGCCGCTGAGGTAGAAGCCCTTGACAGGTGTACGTGCCCGCAGCGAGGGGCAGGTGAAGCGTTGGGGGGTTGTGGCCAGGCCGTAAATGGCGCCGTGGTGGGCGTTCACGAAGTGGTTGGCGGACAGCGGCGTGGACAGGTCCTGGAAGACGATTTTGTCCGCCACGTCGGGCAGGGCTTCCCGAAGCTTGGCGAGCATGCGCTTGGTGAGGTCTTCCTTTAAAAGAAGGTAGGCCTCCTCGCGGTCGCCGAAGGAACTGTCGGCAAAGGGGGCGAAGAGCTCCCAGGGGACAAAGGTCACGCACTCGCCCGTGTGGCGTTGATCCGGGCCCGGGTCGTGCTCGGGATCTTTTAGTGAAGGGAATGAAACATAGAGGATGTGCGGCAGCGAGCCCGGTACGACAGCGTTCCAGTGGCGCTCGTTCTCTTCCCAGTTGGAGAACAGCCAGAGGTTCGCGGGCTCGGCTCCGGCGGCGGCGATGTCGCCCTTGAAGCCCAGGTTGAGACACAGGTAGGAGGGCGAGCTCGGAAGGTCGAGGATGGCCCGGGACCAGGCTGAGTTGCGCAGTTCGGCGGGGGCGATGTGTTCGGCGGTGCTGCGTGCGCCGCTGGCGCTGATCACGATGGGGGCCTTGAACTCCGTTCCATCCGCGAGCCGCACTCCGTCGGCGCGCCCGCCCTTGGTTGTCACGGTTTCGACGCTGGCCCGCACCAGACAGCGCCCCCCGTGGCGCTTGACCGTGCCGAGCAGGGCGGCCGCCAGGGCCTTGGAACCTCCGACTGGATACCAGGCGCCGTTGGCGTAGTGCGAGTGCACCAGGGCCTGGATCGGAAAGGCCGCCGTAGCTGGCGTCTCGCCAATGTAGCCCCACTGACCGGCCAACACATTGCGTAGTTGGCCGGTCACACCGGCTTCGTCGAGGATGTTGGCGGTGGTCACCTGCCACCAGTCGCGGGCGATGATGCGCTGGGCGCTGCGCAGCAGGCGGGCCGGGAGGCTGGGCAGGGCGCGGGTGGCGAAGAGCAGGCGGGATGAGCGTGCGGCCTGGCGGGCCAGGCTGAGGTAGCGCGCTATAGGGGCCGCCTGTTCCGGGAAGGCCTCCTTCAGGGCCGCGGCGAAGGCGTAGCCGTTGGCCGGGAAGTCGATGTGCAAGCCATCGGGAAAGCGGAAGCGATCATAGGGGTCGCCCAGGTGCTGCATGGGAACCTCGCCCTCCGCCAGCCAGGAGAGCATGCGCCGGCAGACGTCCTTCTCGCGCAGCTCCCCGAGGGCGTGTACGCCCACATCCCACTCGAAACCCTCACGGCTGAACATGTGCGTGTAGCCGCCGGGCAGGTAGTGCTGTTCGAGCACCAGCACGCGCCGCCCGAGGCGCGCCAGGGCCGCGGCAGAGCTCATGCCACCCATGCCCGCGCCGATGACGATGGCGTCGAAGGCGCTGCCGCCAGCGCCGCTGGCGGGCTTGTGGGTTTCGTAGACCCGCGCCCCGTCCTGTTGGGGAATGACAGCCATGGTGAGAGGATACAACAGAGGCAGGGCGCTTGTCTGCTTGGAGCTGACCCTGGGGCAGGCGACCCCGCGAGATGGCCGGTGACTTCCCGTTGACACAGTCTGGAGCAGAGTTGGTGACGGCCCTATTGGCTTCTCAGCCACCTGGCAAGTCGTTCAGCGCCCTTCTGGGTCGTAGATCCGCCTTACATCCAGGTGGGCTCTTGTCACTTGGCCCCCCTTGCTCAGATGCGCCTATGGGTCGGCCGTGCGGGGTAATGGTGGCGATGAAGGTTGTGGTCGGCGCGAAGTGCGGGGGAGCCGTGCGGGCCCGCGCCAACCCGTCGTCCATGGGCTAGGACGCCGCGCACCAAGGGGCCATACCTGGAGAACACAGAGCGCGAGGTGCGCCGCGGAGGAGCCCCTCGCGAGGTGGTGGGCTGCAGGGTCGCTTG